>Ga0207889_1000003_pt1 | contig 648643 bp, 558 predicted proteins | sample LinPmetageLP47_FD_184058 | JGI IMG/M metagenome (GOLD analysis project Ga0207889, IMG submission 184058) | Marine viral communities from the Pacific Ocean - LP-47 (SPAdes) | ecosystem: Environmental > Aquatic > Marine > Oceanic | place: Pacific Ocean | collected 2011-06-12 | reverse complement strand
CCACGCCCTGGCAAATCATCTGGCGCCCACAGCTAGACCATAAGAAACCCAAAATCCTCGGCAGCCAAAGCGCCGTGGTCACCGGCCCGCAGGGTGAAGAGATTCACTGCGACCAGTACGGCCGCATTAAAGTGCAGTTCCACTGGGACCGCGAAGGCCAAGCCAACGACAAAACCAGCTGTTGGTTAAGAGTCGCCTCCAGCTGGGCCGGCGACCGCTATGGCGGTATCGCCATCCCCAGAGTCGGCATGGAAGTGCTCATTACCTTCCTGGAAAGCGACCCGGACCAACCGCTGGTCACCGGCTGCCTGTACCACAAAGAACATGAAGTGCCGTACGAACTGCCCGCGCACAAAACCCGCAGCGTGTTCAAAACCCTCAGCAGCCCCGGCGGCGGCGGTTACAACGAACTGCGCATCGAGGATAAGAAAGGCGAAGAACAGATCTACCTGCACGCGCAAAAGGACTGGGACGAAAACATAGAGAACAACCAGACCATCCGCGTCGGCAACGAACGCCACGACACGGTGGAGGCCAACAGCTACAGCGAATTCAAAGCCGAAGAGCACCACACCACCCACAGTGATCGCAAAACCGACATCAAAGCCAACGACCACGTCACAGTGGGCACCAGCCAGCACGTCAAACTCGGTGATAGCCAGCTGGTAAAAGCAGGCAGCGAAATCCACCTCTCCAGCGGCATGAAAATCGTGCTCGAAGCCGGCATGGAAATCACCTTCAAAGTCGGCGGCAGCTTCGTAAAACTCGACCCCAGCGGCGTGACGCTGGTCGGGCCGAGTGTGAAGATCAACTCGGGCGGTGGGCCGGGTAAGGGCAGTGGGGCTGCACCGGCGTTGCCGGGGGCTGCGGCGGCTGTGGATGTAAGTGAGGCGGGAGCGTTACTTGTGCCGGCACAGCGGCAGGCCCTGCTGCGTGCAGCGCCGCGCTGTGAAATATGCGACCAGGCGCCGCAGATGCAGGTTGATGGCCAGGCGGCTTCCTGATGAGCAGATCAACAACCTATCTGCTATTTGATGGTGTGCTGCAAGCCAATCTGCTGCCATGGTTATATCAACAAGACGAAGCGCTGGATATTCTGCCTCTGTACATGGGTACTCGCTGGGCTGAGCTGAGCGATATCGGGCCTGTGCTGGTACAGCCAAGTTCTACCAGCACGCTGCTTGCAGACTGCCAGCAGCGTGCCGAGTTGCGCACCTGCTGCTCGCTGCTAACAAGCACTCAGTCCAGCTACGCAATCATGGATCATCTGCAAAACTTCATTACTGTGACTGATACGTTGGGCAGCCATAGTCTGCTGCGCTTTGCTGATCCACTGGTCCTGCAATACTGGCTAGATAGCTATGATCAAATGACGCTAGGCCAGATATTGGGCCCCATAGATCAATGGAACGTGGCAGTGCACCAGCCCCGATGGGCTCAGACTGATGACGTCGCTTGGCAGTGCTTTAGCTCACCAGCAATCCGCCGGGGCGAACCTTTAAGCGCCCTCAACCACCTGGGTGAACGTCAGGTTAATGCCCTGGAGCAAGCCTACGAGCAACGCTTTCATGGTCGACTGGACAGCTGGATCGAAGGCACCCATCCTGAATTCAGGGCCAACCGACTCGCAGTATGGGGGCATTGGCTGGAAGATCAGCTGCGCGCCGCGCGCGAATGGGGTCTGACCACTGAGCGCAGTATCACTATATGGATCACTGGCTGCATACTTCTTGGCGATGATGTATTCCACGCTAACAGTAGCCGGTACAGCGAATGGCTGGCCGCCAACCCCACTGCCAACAGCCACCATCCCGATAGCCGCATTCAGGCGTTTGATCAGGCCTGTCTGTCACGTCAGCAAAAGGACCTTGCATGACCGTTTCATCCAACCAGCCAGGCCTCGACCAAGCCCGTCGCAACCAGCTCTTTGAAGACAAACCTGCTACTGGAAGCGCCCAATGCCCACTCAAAGCGCTGGAAGTCGCCTTTTTTCCGGTGCGTTATGCTGTAGACGAGTCGGCCCCCAAGGGCTCTTCGCAGGGGCCCAACCCTTTGCCAGCAGGTTTCGATGCGTCGCATCTGCCAGGGCTTGAGAGCCGTAGCTACACCTTGCGTCAGATACGCGATGGCTGGCTATATGTATGGGATGAAACCGACACCACGTTCCACGAGTACATTGTCCAAGGGCATATGTTTACCCGGGTGGTCTGGCACGAAGCGGACCGAGGCAAGGACGATCGATCCACTGAGGGCGAAACACGACCTTACCTGCTCTACCCACGCCGCAGCACACTTCATATTGCTTATTCTCCAGTGCGATGGACCTGGCGCCTCTGTGAGCGGATGCGTAGCAGCCCCCGCCAGCAATCGAAGTGGATGCGCGAGCTTGATCTGACAAACTACTGCGCTACCTATCAGGCACCGCATGGCTCAGAGCTGCGCAGACTGGCAGAGTGTGTCGCCGACATTAGCCCTGAAGGGGTAGCGCCGGCGTTCACCACTACCTTGATACCTACCGAAGGCGAGCCAGCTGACGCAGAAGATAGCGCCATGCAGATCAAACCGGGTATTAGTGACGCGCTGGTACTGGGCGCCGTGCCGGATCAGGACACCGCGCTTTTTGTTGCGCTGGATGATCCGATAGGCGTAATCAATGACCTGAACATGCAACTCAACGGTCGTCTCGCTGATATCGCCCTGTTTGAGGACGAGCATCACCAGCAGCTGCAAAGCGCCATGGCTGTGCACCAGGCCTGCGGTGTCAACCTGGACGAGGTTATGCCTGCCGCCATCAAGGATGATGTGCAGCAACGGCTGGCCTTTGCTGCCGACGCCCAGCGCTTCATGTTCAGCCATTCGAGAGTGCACCACCCGACCTCTGGAGACCTCGGAGCAGGAGCAGGTGCTCTTCATGACCACCAGGTCAACAGTGATACCATGCGCAATAAATGGCATGTACCGTCCGACCATCCGGCCTGGGACCGACTGTCAGAGGACTGGCAAGCCAAGGATACCTGGCGCCATGATGTGCGCTTTGATGAAGTCTGTGTTTTTCTCAATGAACGCGCCGATGACCTGAAGCGCCTGCGCCAACATGTGCGCACTAGCGAGGCAGATCTCATATCTTGGCTTGATCAGCTCAACCCTGACGCTGATGAGCTGTTTTACGACACCTGCAACACCAAGCAAAGCATTGCACTACTGAGTTGGGCCGATGGCATCGCCCAAAGTTTGGGTGGCTGTGGCAGTGAGGAAGCGGATACCCCGGCTCAAGACAGCGGCATTTTACACCTGGCCAAGGTGGAATTTCAGGGGCAGGCCTGGTTGTACCGGCAAATGGCCGAACAAAACAGCCTTATTGGTCTGGCGCTCTTCAATTTCAATCAGGAGCTGGCGCAGGCCCTGGAGTTGATTGCTTTCAACTACAGCAGTACCGGCACCATAGATGGCTTGGCTCAACACGTCGACAACAGCGGGCAGGTGAATACCGGCAGCAGTTTTTGGCTCACGACGCTAAAGGGTGTCGGCAGCGTCAAGGATCTGCTGAGCCTGGAGACAGTTCGTAGTAGTAATATTTATCAATCCCTTTCGGAAGTGGCGCGGTTAAGTTTTGACGCCCTGCGTGAGGCCGCCTCGGAGCAGGCGCGCGGGCAATGGAGTCGCCTGTCTTCACTCTTTCTCCCGGCGGTGGCGGGCCATCAGTCTGCGCAAAGTAGTGCAACCGCCGCTCGGGTGTTGAGCTTTACTATCACGCAAGTGTTGGTCCCCACGGAAATCGCCGACGCTGCCGCTCTGCAACTTAATCAGGACTTTTCTCGCGAGCAGAACAAGTGGAGCCGTGAGCATCAAGCCATACTCAACCGTCAACGCGGCCTGCAAAGTGCGTTGAATCGGCCTGGTGGCTGGTATGACAAAAAATCGGCCCATACGCAGCTCGCCGAATTGAATCAGGAGCTGCTCGATCACAACAATAACAAGCCTCAGCATATGCGAGGTATCTTGCGCCAGCAGTTGAACCTAGAAAAGGTTAGCCCGCAGCACTTGGAAGAGCTGATGTTTACCGCCGGGCAGTCCGAGCTGGTAGCCCAGCAGCATCTCAAGATCACCAACCCGGTAGCCCACGCTGCGCGCGCCAAGGCATGGATAGACCTCAACCTGGGCGGCAGCCTGCCATTGGCACTGGCTGGCCTGGGCCTTTGGAACCTGATGGCCACAACGCAAGCAGTGAATTACGACGGCCACCTGACCGGCACCGAAAAGAACCAACTACTTACCTCGCTAGCGTCCTCTGGCTCAATGCTGATGGCGTTGATGGTAATGCCGATGTGGGCACGGGTAGGGAATATGACGGGGATGATTCGAGGTAAAACATTTGAGCTGACTCAGGCTGGGGCACGAGTCTGGCTGAAAGAAGACCAGCTCACCCATGCCAAACTCGCCCAGCGTCTGATCGCCCGTACCGCCGGTATGGCCGCATTAAGCGTCATCGCCTCCGTCAGCGAGATTGTGCAGATAAACGAGCAAATGGAGAAGGCGACGAGTCCAGAGCAGGTAGGAGCAATGCGGGTTCAGCAGCTATCATTAGTCGCAATGGGGGTTGCCGGCGCTTTTCAGCTTGGAGGAAGCCTATCCGGCCTGCAGTTTTCCTTCGCCTGGGTCATGGGCGGTTGGATGGTCGGGTTTTTGGCCATCGCGGGTCTGGTCTATCTGGTCGCCAGCATTATGGTCAGCCTTTACCACCGCGAGGGCCTGCGGCTTTGGTTATACCACTGCTACTGGGGTAAGGCTGCCACTGTCGCCGACACGGAGGCTGCGCACAAAAAGAGTCTCTGGCTGTTGGCGCAAATCTGTCTTACTCCTGGCGTCACCGTGCGCGCCACCGGCAATCCCTATACGCCTACACTGAACGGTGCCTGGTTGCACTTCAGCCTGCCAGCCCAACTGGCGGGCCAGCATTGTGAAATCAAGGCTGTATTTGTGCGCAAGACCAGTGGCGTTATGGCCGCTCGCAGAGTTCTCGCCTTGGATGCCGGAGCCCGTGAGCGCCTGGCGGGCGGCTACTGGAGCCAGGCAATCGAGGCTGAGCCGCTGCCGCAGATGCCCCCGCCGTGCCAAAATGATCAATTGCCGGGTGATGTCAGCTATCCTGCGCAGGCCAGTCATTACCATTGGCGTACCTGGATACCGGTCAGCGGCGCGTCCTATGTGGAGCTGGAAATTACTTATGCGGACGTGTTGGAGTCCGATACCCAGGTACCTGCGAGTTACACCTTCAGAGCCAGCCTGCTAGGCGCGCCGAGAAATGCTGAACTGATCAGTAACCCCTTGCACGATGAGCCCATTGACGGTGAGCTACTGTCGCGCTCAGGTGCACCAGCGCAGCGCATTACCTTACCTGTTCCGATCACGGAGTCCTGAGATGTTTACACGCAAACCCCTGACCCTGCCGCCGCAGCTACAATGGCAGTATCAGGATGAGCCTGCGCTGGCTGAGTGGTCGCTGAAGGCACGGCCTTACAATACGGACATTGCCAATGGGCTTTTTGTAATATTTGTAATTATTTCTGCCGCTGCAGCCTACTGGCATAGAATGTTAAACGGCTTCCCTTTTATAGTTGATATCTTGCTTTTTTGCGTTTTTATAAGTCTTGCTTTGAGCATGACCCACCAAAAAACTAAGCTCGCCTACCGCCTGACGGCCTCAGGTCTGGAGTTCTGTGAGTGGAAGGCTTTCCCTGAGTGGCTGCCCACCCTGCTGAAGTGGCTGGCCGTGATCACCGGGGTGGTGATGCTGATGCTGGTGATGGTGCATCCGGCGGCGCTGATCGGAGCGATAGCGGGTCCGGGGCTGATCGGCCTGATGTATCTGCGCATGGGTACGTCCAGCCAGTTTCGGAAGATGCATGAACAGTTTCATCAAGGTTTCCACCCTTGGAATGACTTCACCAAGATGATCGCATTCCGGCGACGCTCGATCATTGGATTGGATTTTACTTACTTCAATCCTCAAGCCGATGAGGGCAAGGGCCGTATGATCGATACGGATCGTCTTATCTACTGCCGCAAATCCCGCTACAACGAGCTGATCAGAATCATCCGTGCCCGGTTGCCGGATTCTACGCCCTATGAGGAAGCTTATATCCAGATATATGCCTGAGCGCGACGGTGGCCCTTCCTCGGCTGTATCCGGGCGCAAGACCAGTGGCGGTATGGCCTCGCGATCTCCCATTACGCTGTTTGCGGAGGCGCGTGATCGGGGGCCGGCAAATGCCCTTAGCGCACCTTGATGCCCGCCAGCGGCGCGTCTTATGTGGAGTTGGAACTAACCTGTCCGGACTTGTTGGAGCCCGATACCCAGGTACCTGCGCGTTACACCTTCAGAAAGCAAAATTTGGGTCAGGTCTTGCCTTTTGCCACTAACAGCTAATTTCTCTTCAACTGAGATTGCTGACTAATTCTCACTTCAAGGGGAGCCAAGGAATGGCCCGACCTTTACGACTGGAATTTGCTGGTGCCTTGTATCACATCACTGCTCGGGTGACCGGCGTGAGCCGATATACGATGACGATACAGATCGTACGACGTTCCTGAGGTTGTTGGGTGATGTGTGCAACCAACACAACTTGCTTTGCCACGCCTATTGCCTGATGGGGAATCATTACCATTTATTGTTGGAAACGCTGGAGCGAAATCTCTCGCGCGGTATGCGGCAGTTGAATGGTGTTTATGCACAAAAGGGCAGCTGTCGACTCGGGCGAGTGGGGCATGTATTTCAGGGTCGCTATAAGGCGATTCTTGTTGAGAAGGATAGCTATCTGCTTGAATTGGCCAGATACATTGTGCTGAATCCGGTCAGGGCGCAAATGGCACGCACTGCCGTTGATTGGCCTTGGAGTAGCTATCGTGCAACAGCTGGGCTGCACCGAAAATAACGCAACTGGACCAATATATCCGGCACATTCGCCGCTGGCGGAGTGGCTAGCTACATGTTGTCCTCAGAAAGATTGCCTCAGAGGGGGGGTACCTGTTTTGGGTACGGTATCTAGACGAGCTTTAACTGGCGCTACTAAGATATTAGCGCTAGGTGCTAAATCTCCGCAGGGAGACCTTTAATACCTAGCCTTCAATATCGAAATAGTGGAAGCCAATTTTAGTTAGGCTAATTCAACGCCACGGCGCCAGACGCCGTCGGCGATTTTTTTATCGGGAGTTGCCGTGAAAGCTTGTTTTGTATTGCTTATCGTTGCCATGACTGGTGTGTCTGTGGCTTCTTTAGCATCTAGCGATATCGGTACCGCTGGCTCACTGGGGTCCTCGCTTGTCAACGCAGAGCAAGGGCTGGGGGAGAGTACTTCGTCTTCGCTTGCCTCAGCCAAGGTTGTTCTTCAGGCTCGCGAAGATGCTGCGCGTTTTGTAGGTACCGATGGAGCGGTCCGCGGCGTCAGCTTAGAAGCAGCGTTGGTTCATATCCGCGCCGAGCGTTCTGAGCTAGAGGCCACTGATATGCAGTTAGCAAAGGCTATTCTTGCATTGTGAACAGCTTCACGCATGACTTCAGCATGTTGGCACCCTGACTTTTGCTGTTTGTCAGAGCTGCGAGCAGAAGGCTGAATGTGAACCTGGTCTTTATTCTAATCGCACTGTGTTTGTGGACTGCTGCTTCCTCCGCGGCGTCAGCATTCAAACTTAAGTTGGACCATGCCGGGTTGACCGGCCCCAGCAAGCGGCGAGTAGGCAGCTGCTGCATTCGGTGGAGGAAGTTTTGCCGCCGCGGTTGAAGCAGCACCTTGGGCAACACATTTCTTTGCGCTGGACAGAAAGCCTTCCCCATGAAGTCATGGGGAAGGCTTTCAACAAACAGATATTGCTCAACCGTCGTTGGCTCGATGCTGTGGTTAAAAATAGAGAAGCAACTCCCGCCGCTAGCCTTCAGTATCAGCGTCTCAAGCGTGAGCTGCAGAAGACACTGGTGCGTGAACTGGCGTATTTTTACGATCAAGGCAGTTTTCTTTCTGCCCATGACCGCAGATTAACGAGTCGGTGTGGCGCGCGTCGAAAAAGCATTGGTGCTGTCGGTTTGCCGGTGGAATGCCTTGGTCAAACGCAAAGGCGCTTTACCTTCAGTGATGATCCCCGGTTACTCGAACTCGCGGGTTGGCCTATGAGAATAGGAGGCCGTGGCGAGGCAGAGCTTCAGAACAATCAATATCTGCGCAGTCCGGATCCGCACGAAATAATTAGCCCAAACAAATTCGTTGCGGTGAACCTCGAGTATTTCTTGCTCGACCCGGAATACTCGTGTCGCCGACCCTCACTTTACGATTTTTTCGCTCGACATTTTGACTGGGCTCCAGCTAACCGGATTGCCTGCGCGTCAGAATATACCTTTGTTGACGCCGGCTTGAATCCTGAGAGGCCTGCACTGGGAAGTCTGAATGCCGCGCGCATTTATCAAGTGCATTACTTCCTCGCCGAACCCGGAGATGGATGGGCTAGTCGATGGGGGCACAGCATGCTGCGCGTGGTGGTTTGCGCGCCGGGTAGAGAACTTGGCCCCGACTGCCTCCTTGATCTGGATCATCATTTGGTACTGTCTTTTCAGCCGGTCGTGGGTAATGCGCAGGTGTCTATTTGGGGTGGGCTGACCGGCGGCTATCCTGTGAGGCTCTTTTTGTTACCATTGCGAGAGGTGGTAAAAAACTACACCAAGTTTCAACTAAGATCGCTCCAATCATTCCCGCTGATACTCAGTCGCGACGAACAGCTTGGGCTAATTCAACGTGCGATCGAGCTGCATTGGAGCTATGACGGCGCTTACTATTTTCTCGGCAACAACTGCGTAATGGAAACGCTTAAGCTGTTGCGGAGCGGAACGGATCGGCATGTGTTTCGTGAAATAGAAAGTGTCACTCCTTCGGGTTTGCTGAGCCTGCTGAAGGCAAATGGCTTAGTTGATGATTCTCTGCTGGCAGGGCTGCCGCAGGCCCAGCAATACGGTTATTTTTTTGAATCTTACCGTGAGCGCTACCGCCTAATGTTCAAGGTTGTGCGTGAGCGGCTTGGAGTACCGGAAAAAAAACTTGAAGACTGGTTAGATTTATCTGCCCAGCAGCGTCAGGCCTGGATCGATCTGGCTGATCAACGTTCAGCTGTGGCAATGCTTTTGCTAGAGCAGGCAGCATACCGCCGCGAGGCCGTTTTGGTATTGCATGACTTCAAGGAGGACCATGTGACTTCTGATGAGTCCAGTAAGGCTGAGCCAGGTTCGGCAGCTGGATTGAGGAGCCAGCTCCAGCACGACAGTATCTTTTTAGGTCGTCCTTCTGATCTGCTGGAAACGGGCTATGGAATACCGCAGACAAGCGAGCGTCAACAACTGGCAGAAACTAGTGCGTTAGGTCATCAGGGGTTGCTGGTGCTTGCTGCACAGTTGGATGAGCGCGCACTCGCCATGCTCGACCATGAAAGGCGCGTATCGCTTGAGACCTCAAAGCATAATGCCGCGCTTCTGGGCAAGCGGATACGAGAGTTACACTTGGAGGCGGGTGAACTGGTCCTTCCTTGAGATTAACGTAATGCTATTTTCAGCGGCCTAGTGGCGCCAAGTCATCACTGGGCGGTATTGGAGTCAAACTGCAACACTTTGGACTCTTAGGCCGTGGTTTTTTGTACACTGTTCTACTGCAAAGCCCCCATAGCCTCATTCAACGCCCCCTCCAGCTGCTGCCTATACCGCAAATACTGCGCGGTCTGCATGCGCTCGCCGGGGTCGATGGCAGAGAGGTCCAGGTCGGTGATGTAGCAGGGGTAGGCTTCCTGGTTTTGGCGCTGGCCGAGGATATGTTTGGCTACTTCGGTATAGAGGCGCGGGCCGTACTCCAGCTCGGAGAATTCGCGGTGGTCGCAGAATATAGTGACGTTGAAACCTTTCTTTCCGGCGGGTTCGGCGATGGCTTGTACCGGGTAAAAGTCCGGATTCATGCCAGCCCGGGGTAGGGGTTTTGATTCAAGTCGTAACGGGTTGCCGTCCAGTGCGGGGAGCAAGGCGTATAGCTGTATTTCTCCTTCCCAAAGACTGTTCTCCAAGCTTTCTTTGACTTGCCTACGCAGGCGGATACCTTGCAGAAAACGCAGCAACGGCAGCAGCATGGTCTGCTCGTCGCGATAGCTTTGCTGATGGGTCCAGAGTGCGCCACGCTCGTCTAACAAGCTGATTTCCGCTTGCCACTGGGGTTTGATGCGGTAAAAAAGCTGAATGCGCCCGGGCTGATCGTGTTGCAGGATCAGCGCCAAATCCTGGCCTTGCAGGGCGTAAGCGTCCAGAGCCAGCTTGCTGTGTCGCGGACGCGAGCGACCAAGGTGGCGGAGCAGGGCGTCGCGACCTTCGAGTTCCAGCATGCTGATCTGTTCGTCGCGCCATTCCAGCACGCGGTAGCCGGTCTGCACCTGTACCAGAAAGCGCTCTGGCGGATTGGCCAGCAGGTGCCTTGCGGCCTCGCGGAACAGTCCTTCGACCCGCTCGGCGATGGAGCTAGACCGGTTGCGGCAGAAGCAGCACACCTGAAATTCAGGCAGACGTTTGTGCTCACGGCCCTGATTGAGATAATCAGATAGCGCCTGCATACAGGCTTCTTCGCCCTCGTAATGAGTCACCAGCAATTCGTTCCAGCTGTTCAGCGAGATCTGATCAATGCTGAGAATCAGGTTGTCGCGCAGGCCGGAATAACCTAACGCGTCAGTATGGCTGCTGATCAAGTGCTGGTTCTTTTGGCTACTGCCGGGTAGCGGGTCGAGGCCTATATTCACAAGGAGCAGCACCTGACAAGGCTCGCTGGCCCGTGAAAGGGCTGTTTCGGTCAGCGCCGGCAGCGGCAGCGGAAATTGCTGTTGCAGGCTGAGTACTAGATTACTCAACTCGAACTCGCTTAGCGTGCTGTCACCGGGGAACAATGCGAAGCGTGTGGCAGAATCAATCAACCCATTACGATGGCCCCAGGCTAAGAGCTCCATCAGTTGGCGTGAGCGCTTGAGTGGCGGGTGGTCGCTGAGTTCGCTAGACGAGAGGTTACCGTTATAGAGGTTCCAGTGGGCTTCCCCGTTATCGGCGGATTGCGCCTGAGCCAGGGTCAGAAGAGGTTCGCTAAGATCAGGGCTTATGCCGGGGTTGATGAACTCGATCTTGCCGGCCTTGCGCTCAAAGGCGGCGTATAAGCGGCGACCGAGTAACGAGAGGTCACGGTTGGTGACTTGGTTAATTACCCCTTGGCTGCGACCAAAATGGGAGAGCAATCGGTAGCTGTGAGTTAGCTCATTCACTAGCTTTCGGCGCTCGACGCTGACCTCGCGGATGCGCCATTCCTGACGGCTGTCCATCTGCTGCAGCTGGCGTGGCCCCCAGTGCCATTCTCGTACCAGCTTCTCCATCAGGTTACGCTTCCAGTCGAGCAGACCGCTGCGTTTGCTTAACCGCACGTTGGCCTTGATGTACAGACAGCGGCGCACCAGCTCCAGCCGCTCCAGTTCATTGCGGCTCAGCAGATAGCGTTCAATGCGGCGATAGAGCATGACGTAGGGGTCTAGCTCGTCGGCATCCAGCTGGCCGTTATAGACCGCTGCTTTAAAGTCGAGACTGAGACAGCGCACACGCGGATGCTCGCTGGAGTAGACTTCAGTGAGCAGCAACTTGAGTACCGATTTGTAGGGCGAGTCTATGCCTTTGTACAGCTGCCAGAGACCGGCGCCGACAAACTCACCAGCCGGTATGCCAGCAACATGGCCAAGGTCCAGGCTCTCCTGCCCACGGATAAACCGCTTGCTGAGCAGGCGCTCGGTGTAGCTGTCGTAGTTCTGTTCTTCGTAAGCAGGCACCAGCCACCAAAGTGGATAGCGGCCGCCGAGTAGAATCGCAGTACGGTAGAACTCGTCGAGCAGCAGGTAGTGCTGTGTGCTGCCGCAGTCTTCCACGCTGAGGGCGTTGTCGCGGTCGCCGCGGCTGAAGCTCGTCGGATTAATTAAATGGAAATGGGCCTCGCAACCTTGGGTTGCAGCCCAATCGGTGATGAGTTGGCATTTGCTAGCCAGCTCGGCGAGCGCATGCGGAGCAAGGTCGGACTGATGGCAGACCCATATATCCAGGTCACTTTGTTCGGATTGGGCAATGGTGCCGCCGCTACCCATTAAATAGAGCCCAAGAATCTGCGGGACGAACCCCGCAGGATGGCGTCGATATTGATAGCTTCGGGTCAGCGCTTGTGCGCTTTGCAGTGCGGTGGTTTCGGCTTCGTAATGGGTCAAACCGTGAGGTGTTTCGCGTGAGACGAAGCCGGGTAGCAGGTGATAATTGACGTCGAACAGCAATGGGATAAGTTGTAGAACATTATATTGCCGGGTCGGCAAAGCCTGCAGCACGCGGCGCAGGCGAGTCTGATTGAGGGCCATGAAGCGTTTGCGCAGCGTACTCAACGCTTTGCGGTCTATGCCTTCGTCAATCAGTGGGTGAATTTCGCCTGCCTGCGGCATCTCCGGCCTCGTTTACGCCGGGTCGGCGCGTAGAATGGTCAGCAGAGCCTGGCTGTGCTCAGCAGCATCGAGCCCGAGACTGGTCAGATACCCGCCATCGTGCTGAGTAACCAGCCCCTGTTTGAACAAGCGCTCAACGGCAGCCACTGTGGCAGTGTCAGCGTCGTGTTTATGGATTTTCAGACCCTCCAGCGTGTTGGCCAGATTGAATTGGCATAGCAGGTTAATTTCAGCGATTTCATCGGGTTTCAGCATCTGGGCATTACCTCTTGTTGGAGTAGCTTTCAGTCTAGCCAGCAAAGCCGAGATCAGCTTGTAACTCAGGGTGATCTCTTACCGCCTATTCATTGCCATGATGGCGCTGGATATTCTGCGTGAGCAGCGTTACAAGAGTGCAGCATTTCACACCCGCAGGACAATGGAGAAAAATAACATGATCAAACTTCATGGCTTTGCCGTCAGTAACTACTTCAATATGGCCAAGCTGGCCTTGCTTGAAAAGGGCGTCGATTTCGAGATGGTTAACGTGCATGGCAGCCAAGATGAGGCCTTTCTGGCTATCAGTCCGCGCGGCAAGGTGCCGGTCCTGGAAACGGAGCAGGGCTTTCTAAACGAAACCAACGTTATTCTGGAATACATCGAAGAAACTCAAGGTGGTAAGCCGCTGTTGCCGAGCGATCCTTACGAGCGTGGTTACGTGCGCGCGCTAGCCAAGGAAATTGAGCTGTACATCGAGCTGCCAGCACGCAGCTGCTACATGGAGGTTTTCTTTGGCGGTAAGGTTGAACAGGCCGTCAAAGACAAAGCCAAGGCTGACTTGCTGGGTGGTATCGCGACGCTCAAGCGTCACGCCAAGTTCTCGCCTTATGTTGCCGGCAGTGAAATGACCATAGCCGACATTATGTTCCTGTTTAGTATCGATTTGGCCAGCGCAGTCGCGGGCAAGCTCTTTGCTATTGATCTTCTGGCTGAGCTGCCGGAAGCCAAGGCGTTGCTGGCCGAGTTGGCCAAGAACCTGAATGTGCAGAAAATCGAAGCAGACAAAAACACCGAAATGGCCGCATTCATTGCGGCTGCCAAAGCGCGCAAGTAAACCACTGCACCTATGCTGAAGGCGTTACGCTGCTCTGGTGTGCCGCCTTCAGCTATTTTGCTCATGGACTCAGAGGCCGCTCTGGCCTATCTTCGGCGCTATATAGCCCCGATGAGGAATCCAGCCGTGAGCTTTCCCGATAACGACTTTCTACGCCAGCTACCCAAAGCCGAGTTGCACCTGCACCTTGAGGGGAGCTTGGAGCCTGAGCTGCTCTTTCAGTTAGCTGAGCGCAATGGCGTGCAACTGCCTTATGCCAGCGTGGAAGCCCTGCGTGAGGCTTATCAGTTCAATAACCTGCAGGACTTTCTCGATATTTACTATCAGGGCGCTGGCGTGCTGCAGACCGAGCAGGATTTCTATGACTTAACCTGGGCCTATCTTGAACGCTGCGCCGCCGATGGTGTGGTGCATGTCGAGCCGTTTTTTGATCCGCAAACCCATACCGAGCGCGGTATTTCTATCAAGACCCAGCTCAAGGGCATCAACGGAGCGCTGGCGGCAGGTCAAGCGCAGTTGGGGATTAGCTCGCGGTTGATTTTGAGTTTTCTGCGTCATCTCAGCGAAGAGGACGCGATAGCGACGCTGCAGGAAGCATTGCCGCTACGTGAGCATTTTGTTGCCGTTGGTCTGGATAGCTCGGAACATGGCAATCCACCGGAAGGCTTTGTGCGGGTGTATGAGATGGCGCGTGCCGAAGGCTTGAGGTGCGTTGCCCATGCGGGTGAAGAGGGCCCCGCAGATTATATTTGGCAGGCGCTGGACCTGTTGCGCGTGGAGCGTATCGACCACGGCGTACGCTGCGTTGAAGACCCGGTACTGGTCGAGCGGCTCATCGCCGAACAGACCCCGCTGACGGTCTGCCCGCTATCCAACACCAAGCTCAAGGTGTTTGCCCAGATGCAGGACCACAATATTTTGCAGCTGCTAGACCAGGGCGTAAAGGTCACCATCAACTCGGATGACCCAGCTTATTTCGGCGGTTATCTGCTGACCAACTTCATAGCCGTGCGCGATGCGCTGGATATGACGCAGGAGCAGGCGGTTGCTCTGGCGCGCAACAGCATTACGGCGAGTATGTTGCCGGAGGGAGAACAGGCGGTCTGGTTGGCGAAGTTAGATAGCCAGTAGTTATCGAGAGATGAAACCAATATCTAACACGTGTTGGTGCCCAGTCGCTCGAGGCGGTTATCACACGGGCATGGCTGATTATCTGAGCAGTCGTCCCGCTTGCCTATAGCCTCTGCCGCTGTGTTGCTCGGGAACGAGCGGCTGGGTAGCGGTGTGGTTTTCGGGTTTTGTCGGTCGGCTCAAACTATAAAGCTAGCAACTGCACGGACCAACATCCCATCTGAGCGGACGAGTAGCGCAGAGTCATCGGGAGTAGAGCGAGGACTGTTTGAGGTGCGTAGCGCCGAGTTCCGCAGCGGCCCGGTGAATCGAGCAACGCAGTGAACCCGTAGGGCCGCGCAGCTGGGTGCCCGAGGGGGTTGTCAGGGGGAGATGGGCAAGCATCTCCCCCTGACTCGCCTAAAGGCGAAAAGCTGAATCAAACCAAAACAGCTCCCTCATCTCGTTAGGCAGACAGCGCAGTCGAAGGCGTGCCCCGAACCAAGCCTCAGTCCAGCATATCCTTAAACCGCTCATCCTTCCGAAAACTCAGCTTCTTGCTGAACCCCGGAATGCTGATATGTGACCCACTGATCTCGATGTCCTTATCGTCAATCATGCCCTGGCCAAAGTTATAGATGATATCCAACTGACCCAAGAGCGCACGCGCATCGTAGGCAGCGGCGTTGGCGCGGGTCTGTTCGCGGCGGGCGCTGTAATCAGCAAAAGCGGCCTCTCCGTAGCGTTTGACCAGCATGCGCTCGACGACGTTGGGAGCCAGCACAACCGCGCTGGCGTTGTTGCCACCAAAACCCTTGGAGTTGATGAAGGCGACTTCCAATGGCTTGCTCTGGCGGTCGATATCCTTAGTACTGATTTGCAAGTGGGTCTGATGCACGTCCTCAGCGACCTCATCAATGGTTTTTATGCCCGGGATGATCTGATAGCGGAAGCTGCCGAGTGTTGCCATTAACTGGTCGGCGCTGGCACTGGCCAGCGAGTGGCCAACGTAGGCTTTGGCCGCGGCGATCGGCCAGTTGTTGATATCAAAAGCACCGGCCACGCGATCGAGAATCTCTGACTCAGTGGTGCGGTTGGCGGGTGTGCTTGAGCCGTGCGCGTGTACAAAACTGCGTTGTTGTACGGCCTCTGGCCCGACGATCTGGATAGCGCTGTACACGGCCTTGGCCATGGTCAGGTAGTTACCGGGGCCTGGGGCCGAGATGGACTTCTTGAAACCGTCGGCATTGATGAATACATCCGGCACGGCGCCGTGAATATCGGCACCCAACTCGATTGCCAACGCATCATCCATCAACACGAAAAACTGGCCGGACTCGGCCAAGGTAAATCCGCAGTTGTGGCTGAACGGGCGGCTGGCGCGGCGGAAGTCGACGTCTTGCTGACCTCCCACCTGGCGGAGCCCTTCTTCGGTCGCCAGTGCACCCATGGCGCCGTAGCCCTCGATACACTCTTGAGTAATCGGCGCTTCGCCGTTACCCACTAACACCACACGGGCCCGCCCGCTGGTGATCATATCGCTGCCTTTTTGCAGGTTGTAAAGAAAACTGGCACAGGCGCCTGTGATGGCGCCTGTTGTACCCACGCTGCCGAGAATATAGGCGTTGATAAAGTCCGCTGGCATGCTATTGAGGCCTAGCGCCAGCTGTTTGGCGCTGACGCGACCGCCTTTGAGGCGTGACTGCATCAAGCCGCCAAAGCTGTTTTCGTCCAGTTGGCTCATGGCGCTACTGGCAAATACCGCGACTTCATCGGGTTCTACTGCATCGGCAATGGTCTGCCATTCGATACCGACCGAGCGCAACGCATCAGTGGCCGCAACGATGGTCAGTTGCAGGCCGCGTGGGTGAAAGCGCGAGGCATACAGCTCGCCGGGCTCCATGCCGCTGGGCAACTGACCGGCAGATTTGACGGGCAGCGAGCGATAGCTATCGACCTTGATGTCGCAGCCATCGTAAACGGTAACCATCACCTCAGTATCGTTCAGCGCTTCGACTGCCCAGTCGCTTGGTAGGGGCTCGGGCAGCTGCTTGTTCAGGGTGATGAAAGAGAAAGGCTTGCCGGCTTCGCCGGTGATGGTGAGGTTCTTTTGCCAGTGGGCGGCGTCTACGTCGAGATGACGCTTTTCTATGCGCCGTACCAAGGTGCCATCAAGTATCTGCTGGCCGAAGCGTTGTTCTATATCGGCTTGGCTGAGTACTTGGTCATCGGCGTCCAGATACTGTTCGTTTTCCACCCGTACCAGCTTCATCAGCACGGCGAGGCCAGTGAGAGTCTGCTGGCGCTCGGCGGCGGGCAGCGATTCGATCACCATGCGTCGAAAGCCATGATGGAATGAGCTTCGCCCGGCGGCGTTGTATCCGCCGAACCCGACAATGACAGGTAAACGCGACATCTTGCAGGCTCCTAACACGGTCCCCTCGGGGCAAGCCTTTAGGCTACCCGGCCCTGAACTGATTAGCTATGCGCTCAGGCTGGACTGATTACGTAATTGGGTTTGTTTGAACGTACAGGGTGACGAGGAATGTAACTCGTTGGTCACGTTTAGACCATATTGTTTGCGCAATCTTGCCAACTGGCTCTTCGGGCGAGGGGCTATTGCGTCGGCTGCAAGGCCAATAGTATGTGCTTGATGCTACCGTCGGCACTGCGCGCGCTAACCGTTTGGTCTAATTGATTGAGCAGTTGCGGGTCCGGGAAGCGGCGCGATAGGTACCAATACAGGCTGACTTGCGCGACGGGATCAGCGACCACACTGTGGGGTGGTAGTTGGACGAGCTGTTCGCGGATGGGATCGGCAAAGTCGAGTAGGTAATCGGCGCGCCCATGTAGCAACATATTTAGCGCGGATTCATGGGTATTGGCTTCGAGCCGGCGAGTTGGAGGCTGATTCAGAGCGAGCAACGCATCGGTGTCGCCGAAACTGTAGGCGCTTACAGATATGACGTGTTTGCCGGCAAGATCGGTCAGCTTGTGAATAGCGGGTGTTTCTGGTTTGCGATAGAGGTTCAGTGCCAAGATAAATAGAGGCTCTTTACCCTGTAGGGCGATGCGCGAGAGTTGAGGGTTGCCGTCCGGCGCGATGGTTAGCATCGCCTGGCCGCTGATCAAGCGTTGGCCGGCACGAGCCGGCGGAAACTCGCGTATGACGTAGGGTTGCTTAATATCAGCTAATAGCAGCTCGATCAGTTCCACTGCCGGACCGCTTGGCAGCCCCTCAGCATCGAGTTGCAGATAAGGCGGAAACTCAGCCACTACTATCTCGATAGGCGCTTCTTCAGCCTGGGCGGCGAAAGGTAATAATAGGCTGAAAATCAGGCCGCAAAGACGGCCGAAAGCAAGCGGCATGAAGTGCTCCGGGGCAACGGCCGCTAAACCTAGGGGTTGGTGCCTCGCCAGTCAAGCCCGGCGCTGGCCTTTGCGACGAGCCGTATCAAACCGCTGAGGTTGGCTCAAAAATCACATATACCTTGCGTGTTGGCAGTACGGCTTCCCAGGTGCCCGAAAATCCAGCGGGTATGACGAAGCGGTCACCGGTGCGCACCGTGCGGCTGCCACCTTGATCGTCATGCAAAATAGACTCGCCAGCCAGAATCTCGCAGTACTCGTATTCACTGTAGCTAACCTTCCACTGCCCCGGCTCGCATTCCCAGACGCCAGCGGAGAACTGCTGGTCGGGGCTGCTGTAGTGGTTGCGTACGTTTTGCGCCGGGTCACCTTTTAGCACTTTGGCGGGGTCGGGGCGGTAGTGTTCTGCAGGGGTATCGGCGGTGGCGAAGTCGATGATGCTGTTGATGGTCATGAGCGTGATTCCAGAGCGGCAATGAAAAGCCCCGGCGCGATGGCCGGGGCGGGAGACTTACTTCATGGTGGGCATGGCGAACTCGGCGTCCGCGCGAATACCGGTAGGCCAGCGCGAGGTGATCGTCTTGCGCTTGGTGTAGAAGCGCACGCCGTCGGGTCCATGCATGTGCAGCGGGCCAAACAATGAGCGCTTCCAGCCGCCGAAACTATGGAAGGCCATAGGCACTGGGATGGGCACATTGACGCCAACCATGCCGACTTGAATTTCGTTGCAGAACTGACGTGCGCAATCACCATCGCGGGTGAAGATGGCAGTGCCGTTGCCAAACTCGTGGGCGTTGATGAGCTTTACAGCGCTGGCGTAGTCAGGCACGCGTACCACGCAGAGTACGGGGCCAAAAATCTCTTCCTGATAGACCGCCATGTCGGCGCTGACGTTGTCGAACAGGCAGCCACCGATGAAGTAGCCTTGCTCGTGGCCATCAACCACATGGTCACGCCCGTCAACCACTAGCGTGGCGCCTTCAGCAACACCCTTGTCGACGTAACCTTTTACTTTGTCGCGGTGGGCCGCAGAAACCAGTGGGCCCATTTCCATGCCAGGTTCCATGCCGCTACCAATTTTCAATGCTTTGATTTTCGGCGTTAGGGCCGAGATCAACTTGTCACCGACGTCGCCTACCGCGACCGCGACAGAGATCGCCATGCAGCGCTCGCCGGCGCTGCCATAGGCTGCGCCCATTAGCGCGTTAACCGTTTGATCCAAATCCGCGTCGGGCATCACGACCATGTGGTTCTTGGCGCCGCCAAGGGCCTGTACGCGCTTACCGTGGGCGCTACCGGTGGCATAAATGTACTCGGCGATGGGCGTTGAACCAACGAAGCTGACCGCCTGAACGTCGGGGTGGGTCAGCAGCACGTCAACGGCTTCCTTGTCGCCGTTGACCACGTTGAACACCCCGTCCGGCAGCCCAGCTTCGGTCAGCAACTCAGCCAATCGCAGCGGCACGCTCGGGTCCTTCTCGGACGGTTTCATGATGAAGGTGTTGCCACAGGCAATAGCGACCGGGAACATCCACATAGGCACCATGGCCGGGAAGTTGAAAGGGGCAATGCCGGCAACCACGCCGAGCGCTTGATTCAAGGACCAGGCGTCTACACCGCCGCCAACCTGTTCGCTGTGCTCACCCTTGAGCAAGTGTGGAATGCCGCAGGCAAACTCGACCACTTCAATACCACGGGTCAGCTCGCCCTTGGCGTCATCGAATACCTTGCCGTGCTCGCGGGTGATCAGTTCCGCCAACTCGTTGGCATGGGCTTCCAGTAGCGCTTTGTATTTGAACAGCACGCGCGCGCGATTGAGCGGCGTGGTGGCGGCCCAGGCAGGGAAGGCTGCTTTGGCATGCGCAATGGCCTGCTCGACTTCGCTGACACTGGCCAGCGAGACTTCGCCGCGCTGTTGGCCGGTAGCTGGGTCGAAGGTGGCTTGGGTGCGTGTGCTGGCAGCGCTGTGCTGGCCGTTAATGTAATGGGTCAGTTGCAGTGTCATTGAAAGTCACCAGAAGTCAGAAATGAATGCCCGGCCAGCGGCCGGGCGTTTTATAGAGGGTTAGGCGGTCTGTTTGATGACCTTGCTGACGATCTCGATCAGCTGGTCCAGATCCTGCTTTTCTGCTATCAGCGGCGGCGACATGGCCAGAATGTCGCCGGTGCAACGAATCATGGCGCCTTCCCAGAAGCAGCCGTCGAATACCTCGTAACCGCGTGCGCCTGGTGCGCCTTCGCGGCTGGATAAATGGATGGCGCCCACCAGCCCGGTATTGCGAATGTCGATCACATTGGGCAGATCTTTAAGGCTATGCAACAGCTCAGCCCAATAGCTTTCCAGATCGGCGGCGCGGGTCAGCAGGCCATCGCGCGCGTAGATATCCAGGGTAGCCAGTGCTGCAGCAGCGGCAACCGGGTGGCCGGAATAGGTGTAGCCATGGAAAAACTCAATGGCGCCGGCTGGGCCCTGCATAAAGGCATCGTGAATGGCATCGCTGACAAATACGGCGCCCATGGGGATTGCACCGTTAGTCAGACCTTTGGCTGTGGTGATGATGTCCGGAGTGACGTCCCAGCGCTGCGCTGCGAAAGGCGCGCCAACGCGACCGTAACCGGTGATGACCTCGTCAAAAATCAGCAGGATGCCATGCTTGGCGGTGATCTCGCGCAGACGCTTGAGGTAACCCTCAGGCGGCAAAATTACGCCCGCTGAGCCAGACATAGGTTCAACGATTACCGCGGCTATGTTTTCTGCGCCGTGTAGGGTAACTAGAGCTTCCAGCGCATCTGCGCGCTCCATGCCGAACTGTGGCAGGCCCTTGGTGAAGGCGTTGCGTTCCAGGTCCAGCGTATGCGGCAGGTGATCGACACCCGGCAGCAGGGCGCCAAAAGCCTTGCGGTTATTAACCATGCCGCCGACGGAGATACCGCCGAATCCTACCCCGTGATAGCCAAGCTCACGGCCGATCAGGCGAGTGCGCGTGCCTTGGCCAATAGCGCGTTGGTAGGCGAGGGCTATTTTCAGTGCGGTATCCACCGACTCCGAGCCGGAGTTGGTGTAGAACACCCGGTTCAAGCCCGCCGGTGATAGCTCAATCAGTCGCTCGGCCAGCTGAAACGGCAGCGGGTGGCCCATCTGAAACGTGGGTGCAAAATCCATCGTGCTGATTTGCTTGCTCACTGCCTCGGCAATCTCACGCCGACCGTGCCCCGCGTTGCAACACCAAAGGCCTGAAGTACCGTCCAGCACCTGACGACCTTCCACGTCGGTATAAAACATGCCTTGAGCACTGGCCAGCAGGCGCGGGCGCGACTTGAACTGACGGTTGGCAGTAAAAGGCATCCAGAATGGATCGAGGCTCAGATCCTGCTGGGCGGGCGTGGGTTGTTGCATGCTGTTCATGTGACCTTCCTGGCGGGTGCCGGTAGAGACGGTGGGTGCGGGCAGCCTTGGTGGCGATGTAAATGTGATCTTTGCGAAGTCTATGTCAAAAATAACAAACGAAAAAGGGGGTATTTGAAAGAATTTGACCGGTAGTTGCGGGTCCGGGTGTCAAATATATTGAATTTTTCAAAATGCCTTATTACTGTGGCCGACATTGCCAGTTCATTCCGTCGGGCACCCCAGTGCGGGTTTCCCCTAGAGAGGTTATTGCCATGTCTGCGTCTTTTAGCCGTCAGGATTGGGAGCAGCGTGCCGCTGCCCTGCAGATTCAAGGTCAGGCGTTTGTCGCCGGTCAATATCAGCACGCCGCCACTGGTGCGACCTTTGATTGCGTGTCGCCGATTGATGGCCGGGTTCTGGCGCAGGTCGCCAGTTGCGATCAGGCCGATGCCGAACAGGCGGTGGCTAACGCGCGTGCGGTATTCGATAGCGGTGTCTGGTCACGTTCGGCGCCCGCGCAGCGTAAAAAGGTCATGCAGCGTTTTGCCGACCTGATCGAGCAGCATGGCGAAGAGCTGGCGCTGCTGGAAACCCTCGACATGGGTAAGCCGATTGGCGATTCGACCACCGTAGATATCCCCGGTGCGGCCAATTCGATCCGCTGGTCTGCTGAAGCCATCGACAAGATTTACGACGAAGTGGCGCCCACCGCGCACGATGAGCTGGGTTTGATCACCCGGGAACCTATTGGCGTGGTGGCGGCTATTGTGCCGTGGAATTTCCCGCTGTTGATGGCCAGTTGGAAGCTCGGCCCAGCGCTGGCCACTGGTAATTCGGTGATCCTCAAGCCTTCCGAAAAATCACCGCTGACCGCCATCCGTATCGCAGCGCTGGCGCTGGAAGCGGGCATGCCTGCTGGCGTGCTTAACGTGCTACCGGGTTACGGACATACCGTGGGCAAGGCGCTAGCGCTGCACATGGACGTCGATACCATCGTGTTTACTGGTTCCACGCGCGTCGCCAAGCAGTTGATGATTTATGCGGGCGAGTCGAACATGAAGCGAGTTTGGCTGGAGGCGGGTGGCAAGAGTCCAAACGTGGTGTTCGCTGATGCGCCAGACTTGGATGCCGCCGCTGAAGCGGCTGCCAGCGCTATCGCCTTCAATCAGGGTGAGGTCTGCACTGCCGGTTCACGGCTATTGGTCGAGGCGTCAATCAAGGATGCTTTTGTCGAGAAAGTCGCGGCAGCGCTCAAGGCAAGCTGGGCGCCGGGTCATCCGCTGGACCCCAACACGGCGGTCGGCGCATTGGTCGATACCACCCAAATTGAAACGGTGCTGCGCTACATCGAAGCGGGCCACGCGGACGGCGCCAAGTTGGTGCTGGGCGGCAAGCGGGTGATGGAAGAGACGGGCGGTCTTTTCGTGGAGCCCACCATCTTTGCCGATGTTAACAACAGCATGCGTATTGCCCGCGAAGAGATTTTCGGGCCGGTACTCTCGGTGATCAGCTTCACCGACTTTGACGAAGCCATGCGCATTGCTAACGACACCATTTATGGTCTGGCAGCGGCCGTTTGGACGGCAGACCTGTCCAAGGCGCACCGTGCGGCCAAGGCGCTGCGCGCCGGCAGTGTATGGGTCAATCAGTATGATGGTGGCGATATGACATCACCCTTTGGCGGCTTCAAGCAATCGGGTAACGGCCGCGATAAGTCGCTGCATGCATTCGACAAATACACCGAACTGAAGTCGACCTGGATCAAGCTTTAACAACAGCGGCAAACTTAGTGTGAAGACAGTGCGCGTGACGGCACTGTCTTTATTTTGCGCTCTGCGTTTCTTACGGATCTAACTATGAACTGGAAGGCCTACTGCATCGTCACCGCGGCGGTGGTTATCGTTGGGCTGGCGCTGGGTGTCACGCTGCCGCTGGTGTCGCTGCGCCTTCACGAGTGGGGCTACAGCACTTTTGCCATCGGCGTGATGGCTGGCATGCCCGCGGTGGGTATTGTACTGGGCGCCAAGCTCACCGGGCGGCTGGCCGGGCGATTGGGCTCGGAGAACTCGTTGCGGCTGGTGATGGCCTGCAGTGCTGTGTCAGTGGCACTGTTGGCCATTTGGCCGAGCTACCCGGTCTGGCTGTTGTTGCGTCTGGTGCTGGGTATTTCGCTGACCGTCACCTTTGTGATTGGCGAAAGCTGGATCAATCAATTGGTGGTAGACCGTCTGCGCGGCCGGCTGGTTGCGGTATACGGCAGCGCCTTCGCACTCAGCCAGCTATGTGGCCCGCTGCTATTAGGTTTTATCGGTACCGAAGCTGATCGAGGGTTTTGGCTGGCGACGGCATTGCTGGTTGGCGGAGTCGGTCTGCTTTTCTGCGTGGCTGGCGCGCCGGTGGTGGATGCCGCAGCCGGTGCTGGGCGCGGCCTTCGTCAGTTTGTGCGCAGTATGCCCGCGATTGCTTGGGCCATGGTGCTATTCGCTGGCTTTGAAACCATGACGCTAACGCTGCTGCCGGTTTATCTGATTCGTGAAGGTTTTGCGCAGCAGCTGGCGCTGATCATGGTCAGCACTGTGGTGGTGGGCGACGCAATACTGCAGGTGCCGATCGGCTGGTTGGCCGACAAGTTCTCACGCACCGCGCTGTTCAAGCTCTGCGGTGTGATGCTGCTGCTCAGTAGCCTGGCTATGCCGATGGCGCTGCATACGGTGCTGATCTGGCCTGTGCTGGTGCTTTTTGGTTCGAGTGCTGGCGGTCTTTATACCCTGTCAGTGATCCTGGTCGGGCAGCGTTTTCGCGACGATGCATTGGTGCGCGCCAACGCCAATATCGCCATGCTCTGGGGGCTTGGCTGCCTCCTCGGCCCAGTCGCCACCGGCGCGGCCAGTCAATGGCTCAATACCCATGCGCTACCGATGATGATGGCGATTGCCGCGCTGGTGTTTGTGGTGCTCGCCTGGCGGCGTGGAGCTTTTGATGCGGTTGCGCTGGATCAGGCTGTGGTTGATCGGTAGAGCGCGACGTACCGCCGAGGCTTCGAGCGGCCGGCGAGGTGCCCCCCGCACCTGGGTGTACTGGGAGATTGTTAAGAAAGCATGCGCAAACATGCTTTCTTAGCTCGCCTGCAGACGATAATTGTACTCAAACTAGCCGTATTGGCATGTTCGACGCTGGCGGGCGAGTGCCGTTATGCGGAAGTTCGAAGATCACTCCCAGCTATACTGCAACCCAACCCCCACCAACCAATTCCGCTCCGGCGCCGGCTCGTAATAACGCGCACCCGCTCCGTTGACAATCAACGAACCGATGTACTGTTTATCGGCCAGATTATCAACGCGTGCGAAAGGCTCCAAAGCCCAGCTGCCCAGCTCCTGCCGATAACCCGCACGCCAGTTGAATACGGCGTAACCCGGTGCTTTGGATTGGTTGTCATCAGTGGCATAACGCTGGCTCAGGCTTTGCGCTTCCAGCGCGGTACTGAAGCCGTTGTCAGGCGCCCAAGCCAGCTCGGCATACAAACTGTGGCGTGGCACGCCGGGCAGAGAGTTGCCCGAGAAATCATTGCCGTTGCCGTCAGTGTACTGATCAAACTCAGCGTCTAGATAGGTGTAGGCAAGATAAGCGTTGAAGTCGTAAGCGAGACGCTGCTCGATAGCCAGTTCCAGGCCGCGCCGGCTTGATTGGCCTGCATTGGCGTAGGTTGAGCGTTCGGTAGCGACTTGCTCTACGCCTGTGACGATTTCGTCCTCGACGCGTGTGTAAAACACAGCCGCTTCGACGCGGGTATCGCCTTGGCGCAACTTGAAACCGACTTCGGCATTGCGCGACTCGCTAGGCTGTAGATCGAAGTTCAAACCGCTTCCGCTAGGGCGGTAGGCGAGTTCCTGGAAGGTCGGCGTTTCAAAGCCTTGTCCCGCGGCAGCATAAAGGGTGAGAGCCGGGCTCCATTGATAGCTAATGCCCAGCGCAGGTGTGGTCTGCTGATAATCGACGTTGCCGCTGTCGTCACTCCCATCGCTGAGGAAATCGTCTTCAGACTCAAACTCTACCCGGCTGTGTCTAAAACCAGCGGTTAGGCTCCATTGGTTGGTCAACGCCCAAGTGCTGATTAGGTAGGCCTCTTTGCTGTCGACCCGGTTGAACTCATCACGTTTAAGATCGCCCTTGTCGCCGTCGTTGTTGACGAAGCCCTTGCGACCCTCTCCTTGGTAGCCGTAAGTCAGACCTGCGGCCAGCTCTACTGGCAGGTTGAACAGTTCGGTCTGACGTTGCCAGCCCAGCTCACCGCCACCGAACTCGCGGTCAAGTTCGATCACACCGCCGCCCGCAAAAGGGTCGTCGCCGGTGAATGCCAGATACTGCTCTACATACCGCTCACCGCCGTAGACCATCACAGTCAGTTGATCGTCGTTGCTCAACCGGCGCTGATAATTCAGGCCAGCCTGATTGTGGCGTACTGTCTTGCGGGTGTTGTATTGCTCTGCGCGCGCTACCGCTTGTTCGCGGTCTTCATCCAGCGCTGAAGCAGAGAGCCCTAACGGATCCTGTGTCTCAGGTTGATCAAGACTATTAAGCAGCAGCGTCAGGCTGGATGCATCGTCGATATCCCAGCCCAAGCGTAGATTGGCCATATCGCGCTGCGCCTTGCTGTGATCCCGATATCCATCGGTTTCCAGTCGGGACACGTTCGCGTTGATGCTGAGATCGCCATGCTGGCCGCCGTACTTCAAGCGTGAACGCCAGAGATTGTCGCTACCCATCGCGCTGCGACTATCGAGTGTCGGGTGCAGCGGAGCGGCCTCGGTGAAGCCCTGGATAATGCCACCCGAGGCGTTGCCGTAAAGCGCGCTTAGGGGGCCGCGCAGCACATCGATGTATTGCATGCCGTCGAGGTCGAACAGAGATGGCTGACCCTGGCCGTCTGGCATAGTCAGTGGAATGCCGTCCTGAATCAGCCGCACACCACGCACGCCGAACTGGGCCCGCGCGCCGAAGCCGCGCGAGGATATTTGCACGTCTTGGGCATAGTTCTGGCGGTTCAGCGCCAATATGCCTGGGGAGCGCTGTAACGATTCAGAGAGATTGGCGCCCAGGTTAAATGGACTGATCTGGCTGCTGTCGATGTGGCTGTTGGCTGAAGGCAGAGTGTCATTGGCCTCTGCCGGATCAACGCCAAGAATGGTTTGCGTCGGCAGCTTTAAGTCGTGATCTGCGGCTAGCACTGGGGAGGTGATGAGAAGTAAAAGGGCTGCGGTGGCGGTAGGGCGGTTAGTCATATGACCTAGCTTGTTGTTATTGCTGTTGGCGGAGCGAAGCTATGAGGAATGCCAAAGCAGTCTAGCAGTCTGAAAGCGCAAGCTGTATAGCCAGTTGCCGGCTCTTTAGAAGTAACTCAGAGCCGACAAGGTATGCAGAATTCGTTGGAATTAGGCTAAGTAGAAACAAAAATTACTTTGAAGTAAAAATAAAAAGTGTGCAATAATCTGCTCCATTGCGTAGGTTTTTACTTTATTCCGCTGTTTTGTGGGCTTTTAACGGGTTCAAATAAAGCTGATCTACTTACTACTGTAATATTTAGACTTTGTGTCAAAATGCCGCCTGTTTTATTGGCCTTGGCCGGGAGCTTTATGCACATGATGAACGACCTATATCTAGCACTGCGCCGTCTGCAGCGCGCCAGCGAAATTCACGCGAAGCGACTGGGCCGGCACAGTGGTCTGACACCGATTCAGCTGCTGATTCTGCATAGCATCAGGGCTATGGGTGAAGGCACTTTGGGCGACCTGGCCAAGCAGGTGAGTGTCTCTCAAGCGACCTTGAGTACCATCATTGATCGCCTTGAAAATCGTGATTTGCTGCAGCGCATTCGCAGCAAGAGTGACAAGCGTAAAGTTCATCTGGCACTCAGCGAGAAAGGTGTAGCGGTTATCCAGGCTGAGCCGGCACTGCTGCCATCGGCGTTTCTCGATCGCTTCGGTGATCTGGCTGACTGGGAGCAGTTGATGTTGTTGGCCAGCCTGCAGCGCGTAGCTGGTCTTTTGGAAGAAGGTCAGAGCGCGCCAGCCGAACTCTTTGAGGGCGAAACAGCCGCTTAATACGCCTCTAAGCGGCCTGCAACTCTGCAGGCCGGAAACCTCTAATCCCTTCTGTTTTCTTCACCACTGTTTTTCTCATCCGGGGTATTGCCTGATCGGGTTGCTGCGCATAGCATGTTTGAAATTTCAAACATCGATGTTTTAAATGCGTTACGCATGATCGATTTAAGCCCCTGATGAGGACTCGCTAGATGGAACTTCACTGCCCCGATCTTTTTCGCCAACAAGCCTTTGTTGATGGTCACTGGTGCGAGGCCGACAGCGGCGCGCGTACTGAAATCTTCAATCCGGCCAATGGCGAGCGCGTGGGCAGTGTGCCCAATATGGGAGCTGATGAAACCCGGCGCTCAATTATTGCAGCACAGCATGCGCAACAGGCTTGGCGTCAACGCACTGCCAAAGAGCGTGGCCAGGTATTGCGCAAGTGGTTCGATTTGATGCTGAAGCATCAGGAAGATTTGGCGCGCATCATGACTGCCGAGCAGGGCAAGCCGTTGGCGGAGGCGCGTGGTGAAGTTGTTTATGCCGCCTCTTTTCTGGAGTGGTTTGCCGAAGAGGCCAAGCGCGTATATGGCGATGTGATCCCTGGTCATCAGGCGGATAAGCGTATCTTGGTGCAGAAAGAGCCCGTTGGTGTGACGGCAGCTATTACCCCCTGGAATTTCCCTGCTGCGATGATCACCCGCAAAGCCGGCCCGGCCCTAGCTGCTGGCTGCGCCATGGTGCTTAAACCTGCCCCGCAAACGCCTTTCTCTGCGCTGGCGCTGGCGTTCCTGGCTGAGCAGGCCGGGTTGCCTGCTGGGCTGTTCAGTGTGGTGACTGCTGACGTCGATGCTTCACGCGCTGTGGGTGGTGAGCTGTGCAGCAATCCAATCATTCGCAAGCTATCGTTTACCGGCTCTACTGGCGTTGGCATCAAGCTGATGGAGCAATGCGCGCCCAGCCTGAAAAAACTGTCGCTGGAGCTCGGCGGCAACGCACCCTTTATCGTATTTGATGATGCCGATCTGGATGCCGCTGTCGAAGGCGCAATGATCTCCAAGTACCGCAACGCAGGCCAAACCTGTGTCTGCGCCAACCGCATTTACGTGCAGGACTCAGTCTACGACGCCTTCGCAGCTAAATTGGCTGCTGCTGTTGAGCAGCTCAAAGTCGGCGACGGTACTGAGGTGGGCGTGACGACCGGGCCGCTGATTGATGGCAACGCGGTGGCTAAAGTGCAGCGTCATCTGGAGGATGCCACCGCAAAAGGCGCACAGGTGCTGGCTGGTGGTAAGCCACATGCTCTGGGAGGTAACTTTTTTGAGCCCACTATTTTGACCAACGTGGACAGCAGCATGCTGGTTGCTCGCGAGGAAACCTTCGGCCCGCTGGCGCCGCTATTCCGCTTCAACGATGAGGCCGATGTGGTGCGTCAGGCCAATGACACTGAGTTCGGTTTGGCGGCGTATTTTTATGCCCGTGACCTGAGCCGAGTGTTCCGTGTGGCCGAGCAGCTTGAATACGGCATGGTCGGTATCAATACCGGTCTCATCTCTACGGAAGTCGCCCCCTTTGGTGGCATGAAGTCGTCGGGGTTGGGCCGTGAAGGCTCCAAGTACGGTATTGAAGAGTACGTCGAGATTAAATATCTATGCTTGGGCGGCATCTGAACCAGTCCCGGGTGTGATTTCCTGGGAGCACAGCTCCCTCCTTATAAGCGCGAGGCGGTTATGAGTAAGACGAATGAGTCCTTGATGCAACGGCGTCACGCGGCAGTAGCGCGTGGTGTCAGCCAGATTCACCCGTTGGTTGTACAGCGCGCCGAGAACGCGACTGTATGGGATGTGGAAGGACGGCAATATATTGATTTTGCGGGAGGCATTGCCGTGCTGAACACCGGGCACCGTCACCCGAAAATCATGGATGCCGTGAAGCGGCAGATGGAGCAGTTCACCCATACCTGTTTTCAGGTGTTGGCTTACGAGCCCTATATAGAACTGTGCGAAAAGCTCAACGAGCTAGTGCCCGGTGACTTTGCTAAAAAGACGCTGTTGGTCACCACAGGCTCGGAAGCGCTCGAAAACGCGGTCAAAATTTCCCGTGCGGCGACGGGTCGTGCCGGGGTCATTGCCTTTACCGGCGCCTATCACGGCCGCACCATGATGACGCTGTCGATGACCGGTAAGGTCGCGCCCTATTCGGCGGGTATGGGATTGATGCCGGGTGGCGTATACCGCGCTCTGTTTCCCTGTGCGCTGCATGACGTCAGCGATGATGACGCTATCGCCAGTATCGAACGTATCTTCAAGAACGACGCCCAGCCGCAGGATATTGCTGCCATTGTGATTGAACCGGTGCAGGGTGAGGGCGGCTTTTATGTTGCTAGCCCTGCGTTCATGGGCAAGCTGCGTGAGCTGTGTGATCTGCACGGTATTCTGCTGGTGGCTGATGAGGTTCAAACGGGCGCCGGGCGCACGGGTAGCTTCTTCGCCATGGAGCAGATGGGTGTGGCAGCAGATCTGACGACCTTTGCCAAATCGATCGCGGGCGGCTTTCCGGTGGCGGGCGTGTGTGGTCGTGCGGAAGTGATGGATGCCATAGCACCGGGTGGTCTCGGCGGTACATACGCTGGTAATCCGTTGGCCTGCGCCGCTGCGCTAGCCGTGCTTGAAATCTTCGAGGAAGAAAATCTGCTGGCGCGTAGCCGCACTTTGGGTGACTTGATTAGCGGTCGCTTGCGTGACGTGGCTGCCAATGACAAGCGTATCGGCGATGTACGCGGATTGGGTGCCATGGTGGCCTGCGAGCTGTTTACTGCAGAAGGTCATCCGCATGCAGAACTGACCGCGCAGGTGGTCGCCAAGGCCCGCGATAAAGGATTGATTCTGCTTTCCTGCGGACAGTACGGCAACGTGATTCGTATTCTGGTGCCGCTCACCGCAACCGATCTGGAAGTGCAGGCGGGTATGGATATTATTGCCGCCTGCTTTGCCGAGTTGTAACGGCTGCCGCGCGGCCAGCGGTCTGTCAGAAGGTAGACAGACCGCTGGCTTCCATAAAGCGATAGAGCCCATAGCGCCAATGGCTATGATCGGCAAATGCTGAGTACGGCAGACTGTGGTCTCCGCCGTCGCTGTTGCGCCAGGCGCGGTTGAAGTCGGCACGCATACTGACCACCTCTGGGTTACTGGCTTGGGTGGACAAGCGCACGCTGGTTTCCATATTCAGGTCGTGCAGGTTGCGACGCGTGAAGTTGGCTGAGCCGCTGATGATGTCGGTAGTGCCCTGGCTGCGATCCAGTCGAATCCATTTACGATGACACTGTTCGCCGTTAGTCGAACACCAGCGAACTGCCACGCCCTGATCATGCAAGTCCCATGCAGCCTGCCGGTTGGGAATACCATTCTTCTCGCGGCCAAAGGCGTCGCGGTTGGGGTCCAGGATAGCGCGCACCTGCACTCCGCGCTGTTGCGCCGCAATCAAGGCTTCCACCACGGGCCGTGAGGCAAGGTAAAACATTTCCATATCCAGTTTGTCACCCGGCTCTGCCGAGGCCAGTAGTTCCAGCAGTGAGTGCTCGATTGCACCCTCTGTCAGTATCTGAATATTGGGTAGCTCGGATTGGCTCTGCAACTTAGCAGCAGATGGCCAGTGCTCTGCTGCGTCGTATCCAGAAACTAACGCTGCGGCGCGCTCGGTCTGTAGCAAGTCCAATGCCGCTGCGCCGCTGAACACGATAGCGCTGTTGTGGTGCCGGCTGCTGGCGTCATGTGGATTAGCCGAAGTAACCAGAGCACGCCAGTTGTCGCCGTTGTCCACGATCAACGTCTTGCGATGATTGGCCCGAAAGTTGGCCAGATGAAAATAGCTGCGCAGCGTCACCTTGCCTGGGCCAACCGGATTAGGCAGCCAGCCACCGTCGATGCTGTTGCCTAGGTAGCTACAGCACAGCTGCCAGATGCCGGTCCACGCTGGATTGGAGGCGGGCAGTTTGTCTATGTCGGTCAGTACTACATCTACCCCTGCGGCACGCAGTTGCTCCAGCTCCGGTGCGCGCATGCCGCCATATAGGGTATTGAAAGGATCGGTAATCATCACTACCGACATGTTTGGGTGCGCTTGCTTGGCGGCGATCATTGACTGGGTCAGTTGCTCGGCTAGCGGACGGTAGCTGTTTTCTCCGGCAAAGCGGTTGAACAGAAACATATCGACGACCACCAGTTTCTGCGCTTGGCCGATCAGGCGGAATGCTTCATCGAAGATCTCTTGCTCTACCTGTGTTTCTCCTTGCGCATTCCGATAGGTCTGATCGCTGAGTAATTCCAATTGCTCGGCTGGGCGTGTAGGTGCGCTGACAGACAAACCTTCTGGCATGCTTTGGCATGAACTAAGTGCAACGCTGAAGGCAAAAGCGATAATCAGTAAAGGGAGATAGCGGCGAGTGGTTGAGCGTGATCTGGACATAATGGGCGATCAGTAATGGCTGAAAAGACAGTTAGCCTGCCGTTTGCGAGGGTGATAGGCAAGAGGTATCAGAGCCGGGCGCGCTGCGCGTGCCCGGAGCAAGGCTTATGCGACGGCAGGGCGTACTGTGTCGTCCTTGGGGTTCGGGCCATAGGCGTTGGTTTGTGCCTCACCTTCGATGCACATGAAGATCAGATAAATGATCGAGCCTACCACTGGAACTAATGAAATCAGTATCCACCACCCACTGCGGCCGGTGTCATGAAAGCGGCGAACGGCTACTGCCAGTGACGGCAGCAACGTGCCCAGTATGTAGATAGTCGCAAATATTGGCATGCCGATTAGGGCGTCGATAACGCTCAACACAACCACGGCAAGAAAATTAAACAGCATGAAGAACCAATATTCGCTACGGCGAGCACGGCCTTGGAAAACGGCATATTGCTTAAGTACATCAAGGTACCAGTTCATGGGGGCTCTCTTTTTTGGATTATAGCTATTAGATTACAGAGTACGCCGGGCGCCTTGGGGAGAGTATTTAATGTCCCTGTGACGTCCTGTCTGCAATTCCTTTTTACATAAGGTATCGAGGCGCTCAATACCCGGCCCGATTATAGTTCGTTAGGCAGTCACCCGGTCAACCTGAGTGGGGTTTTCGCGTGCTAACCTGTGATCTGCTACTGCATATAAGGATGGGCATGCGCAAAGTGTTTGGCGTGGTAATCATTGCTCTGCTGTTTCTGCTGCTCAGTTTGGCAACGGCGCTTTGGTGGGCGCAGCGCGCGCTGACTGAGGCGGGTGTGCGGGATGTGCACTGGCAAGGATTGGGCTGGCAGCAGGGCGGCCTGCATCTGCAGCAACTGTCCTTTGCGTTGCCTGCCGGACAAGTGGCGCTGGAGCAGTTACGACTGGTGCCGGGCTGGCGAGGCGGCCCGCGTATTCGCGTGCTGGCGCTGGAGCACGCACAGCTGCGGTTTGATGCACGGGACTCGCGTGCTGAAACGGATGCACCGGGTATACAAGTTGCTAGCCTGACCGCGCCCGAGCTGTGGAACCGAGTAGTGAACTGGCTACCCGATCAGGTCAGCATCGCCGAGCTGGAAGCGCAGGTGCCATGCCATACCGGCACTTGCGAATTGAATGGCTCACTGCAGGCAAGTCGTGAGCCGGGCAATCTTGATGCCGGCGAGCCGGTACTGGCTAAGGTTGAGTTGCGCCTACAGGCCGGTGACGAGCAATTGCTATTGCAGCAGCAGGTTCAGGCTGAGAGTAACCAGCTGACATTGCAGGCTAGTCTGCTGGTTGATCAGCAGTTGGCAGCGCAGTTGCAGTCACGCTGGCAAGGCTTGACTCAGTGGCAAGGCAGTTTGAATGTGCCTGGCTGGCCGCAGACCTCTGGCCTTTATAAATATCTTGGCAACTGGATGGCGCTCGGTACCTTGCCGGTTAGCACGCTACCGCCCGGTGCTCAGTTGGCGCTCGATTGGGATTTGATTAGCTTGCAACCACCCGCTAGTTGGGTTGACTGGTTAGGTGGCAAAGTTGAGCTGAACGCTCAGTTGGCTTTGCCGCAACCGTGGCAAATTGAGCAGCTTGGCAGCGTTGGCGGCAACCTGCAGGTCCAACTGCGTGCTGACCAGGGGCGCTGGCAGGTACTGCAGGGAGAGGCGCAGCTTGCGTTGAACGAGCCGCAGCTTACCGTGCTTGAAGCGCTGCCAGGAAATCTGCAAGTCAAGCAATTGCAACTACAAGTGACTCCGGCGCCCAGCACTCAGCTGACGGCGGGCGAAGCCATACCCTTTCTGGGCAGCTTTTCGGTGCTGGGCGCCAATGGTCTGGCCGGAACGCTAAAGGGTGACATGGCGCTATTGTTGCCGCAGGTGCAAGAGCGGAATTGGCGACTACAGTTTTTAGACACTCAACTTGAATTACAGCTCGCCTCTTGGCGCGAGCAAGATGTGCAGTTACGTGATCTGCGTGTGATAACGCCTATCACTGGGGAGCTGGACGGGCTCGGAGCCGAATTGCAAGGCGGCTCCGCTGGGCAAGTAAACTGGTCACAGCTGCAGCTCAGCGCAGCTGATCTGACGTTGAATAAGGCGAGCCTGAAACTAACCAAACTTAGCTATCAGGAGCGCTGGCAGGAGCCGGGCAGCCTACGTGCAGGCAGTCAACTGAGCGGCAATGTTGCGCGGTTGGAACAGCCGCAATTGAAACCATTACGCTGGGATGTCGATGGCCGTTGGAGCTATGCCCACAGCGCTCTGCAATGGCAGGGAAAACTGAGCAATGCTGCCGGATTAGCGCTGGATACCGACTTTAACCTGCCTCCACAGCAGCCTTGGCGGTCGAAAATCACTCTTCAACCGTTGTTCTTCCGTGCTGGCAACCCCTTGGCTGATAGTGTGGTTGCGTGGCCGGTGCTGCTGAGTCTGTCCAGTGGGCAGTTGAGCGGGCAACTTCAGGCCAGTGGTGGCAGTGCGCCGCTCAGCTTGCAGGGTAACTTCAACGTGTCGGGTGGCAAGGGCATTTTTGATCGCAGTGCATTTAGTGGGCTGGTCGCACCAGTAACGCTAAAACTGCAGGGGAATAACCTGTTGCTGGGTAGCACAGCGCTGCAGCTGGAAAGCTTTAACCCAGGGTTGGAAATGGGGCCTCTGCGCGCCGCTGCCAGTTATCGCGCAACAACGGATGACCTCATGCGCGGGCGTTTGCAGCTGGATCAAGCGCAACTGCAGATGCTGGGCGGACAAGTCACCGCTGAACCTGCGCAGCTTGACTTGTCAGCGAACGAGCAGCGGCTGGTGCTGAACATCAGTGGGCTGGAACTGGACACCCTGTTCGCAGTCTACCCAACAGAGGGTTTGAGTGGACGCGGTACCTTGGATGGGCGCCTGCCTGTTGTGCTTCGCGATGGTGAACTGATGGTCGATGCCGGTGCAGTGGCCGCGCGAGAGCCTGGTGGTGTGCTGCGTTACCAGTCAGACAAGTTGCAACGGCTGGCGCAAAGCAACGCAGGCATGCGCGAGCTGGCCGGGGCGCTGGATAACTTTCACTATACTGTGCTCAGCAGCCAGGTGAATTACGCAGAAGACGGTAACCTGCAGCTGGGCTTGCGTCTGCAGGGCAGTAACCCGAATTTTCAACAGGGGCGACAGGTAAACCTCAACGTGAACCTGGAAGAGAATATCCCGGCCCTGCTGACCAGTCTGCAATTGAGCAGCCAGGTCAGCGATATCATTCAGCAACGGGTACAGGAGCGCTTGCTTAAGCAGCGCCTGCAGCCCAACAAGGAGTAGCTATGCACTGGCGAGGGCTGTTGATTGGAGCAACAAGTATGTTGCTGGTTGCCTGTGCCGGCCCAACGGTGCGCTTGGCGGCGCCCAGCGAGCCGATCAATATCAACTTGAATGTGAAGATCGAGCATGAGATCTACATCAAGGTAGATAAGCAATTGGATGAAATTTTCGACGAATCCAGCGGGCTGTTTTAAGCGCGCGGTGCAACAAGGATAATTGCAATGGGCAAGAAGACGCTTTTCACGTTATGCATGTTGATGCTGCTGGGTACCGGCACCGCTTGGGCTTTGAGTTTGAATGAAGCGATGAGTGCGCTACCGACAGCGAAAGAAGCTGGCCAATTGGGCGAGCAGCCCAGTGGCTACCTTGGTGTGGTCAAAGCCGGCGGCAACGCTACTGATGTAGCGCAGCAAATCAACGCCGCGCGCAAGGAAGAGTATCAGCGCGTCGCCAAAAGCAACGGTATTGCACTTAAAGATGTAGAGGCCATAGCGGGCCAAAAGGCTATCGACCGGACACCGGCAGGGCAATACATTCAGATCAATGGGAGCTGGGTGCGGAAGTAGCAGGCAACCATTCGATGGCGCCGTACCAGCCGGTTATCGGTTGGCCGGCGTTGTCGCAATCAGTCATTAGCGCAACGCCGTCGATCTGTTGTAGGTCTTCGCCGTGTAACTGTTTGAAATCTTCCCGCACATTGCGTTGCTCTCTGATTAACTCGCCGGGCTGGTCGGGCGCGCCGCTGCGCACTGCCAGCATCTGCGCGTTGCCCGTAAAAGCATTGGGCCAATGGCTGCCTGCGGGCTGGCTACTTGACCACACGTAATTCACTGCCAGTGTGCGCCAAGGAAATAGCCCGCCATCCTTGACCACATAAACGCGTACCGGGTAATCGTCGCCGGTTTTGCTGGTTTCATCCAAGCCTGAATACACTCCGCTTACCGCCCAAGACCAGCTCAGAATAGGGGTTTCGCGTAGGTCGATCGGTTGTTCTATGTATAGCGCGCTGGCTTCGCCGTTGCGGCATTCTGCTTGCAGCCTGAGGCCGGCTGGGCTGCGTTCAAGCTGGTACTGGGTAGGTTCAGCAAAGCGCTTTACCTGCCATTCGAGCATCTCGCTGGGAGTGTAATGGGGCGCGGCATGGCCGCTCATTGGCAACAGCAAGGCGACGCAGGCCAAGCCAAGCTTGGTTTGGTTAATCATTGCCGGGCGCCTGTTCTGACTTCTGCTGATCTGCCTTGGCTTTTTGCTCAGCCTTATAGCGCTCCCAATCTTCCCAGTCATGGGGTGTGCCGGCATGCGGGCGGCTGGGGTGCAGGGCGCGCTCCAGCGCCTGTCCGTGCAGACTTGTGTCCTTGTCTTCTTCCTGATCAAGGCCATGTTTTTTGAGAAATTCGTCGGCGCGCATAGCGGCCTCCTGACTCGGGGTTTTAAGTTCTCAGTATGGCAGCTGTTAAGGCCCTCAGGTCAAATGGACTATTTAGCGCTTATTCTGGCTAGCAATACGCAGTTGTTCGTTGGGTGCGAAGCGCTCTTGTAGCAACGCGTCAATGGCGGCTTGTTTGTCCTGCGGAGCGACCCCAGGCTGTTGCAAGATGCTTTCGCGCTCACGGCTGAACTCGCTGACGCGTTGCTGCCAATCAGCGCGTTGCTGGTCTAGCGCTTCCAGTCGTGCGGTCGCTTCGGGGCCAACCAGGTTGAGCCTGAGGTCACGGATCTGCTCGGGGGCAGCATTTTGCTCATTCAGGGCCTGGGTTTCGCGGCGCAGATCTTGATGGAGTTGCGGCACCAACAAACCCTGCATTTCTGCGGGGAGGTTTTCCCGTAAAGCTTCTATATCCGCAGCGCGCTGCGCCGGATCAAGATCAGGGTTGCGGTTGATTGCCAGGCGCTCAAGGGTGAAGCGGTTATAGGCCTCTTCACCAGCAAAAAAAGCTTGATGCACCTGCGCACTGAACAGGCTGGCGCGTAGGCGCTGCACGGCTTCTTCTCGTGCCCATAGGGCGTCCAGGTCATCCAGTACCGGGAAGTCTTGCTCCAGCTTGGCGACCGCCTGAAGGTAACTCAAATAATGCTCGAAAATGGCCAATGCCTGACCACGTGCAGGCTCATCCAGTTTGCTGGTTAGTTGCTGGCGTATGCGTGTTTGGGTTTGTTCTGGCGTTTCTTCGCCATTGGCGCTGAGGTAATAGTCAAACAAATTGCGCAGCTGATCAGTGATCAACAGGTTGCCATCAGCATCGACCTGCAGTTGACCATCGACCTCGGTGCCACGCAGCGATTCTGGCATCGCCACAGGGGCGGTATTGCCGTTGCTTCGTTGTAAGTTTGCCGGCAGCGTCGCAGTGACTGATGTGGCGGAGTTCGTCGCCATCCTGCCTCGTGCATCGGCGTCATCGGGTGGGTTGGGTAATAGTTGCCAGCCCAGCAGCAAGGCGCCTGCAAGCAAGGGCAAATAAACAAGAAATTTCATAGGCGAGCTCTGACTAGAGTAGAAGGGTTGCCGCGCGGCCCCCTAAACAGTGCGGCCGCGCGGAGTGCCTTACAGGCCGGCGTTCTTCAGGCGGTTGGCCTGTTGGCGGTATACGGTGACGGGATCGGTCTCGAACAGGCTGGTGAGGCCGAGGAACTGGTTGACCTCATCCAGGTGGTTCATTCGATAGTTGTCACGAATGACCATGCCCATATGGGAACTGCAGCGACCTACCAAGCCATCGTTGGGCTGGCCATTGAAGGTCAATGAGCCGGCACCGGTGATTAGATCGGAGACGTCCAGCGGGTTAGTCAGCGGGCTAGTGCCGCCCCAAGAGTAATAACGCACGCCATTGACCTTATAGGCCCCCTCGCCGCAGGCGCTGGTTGGAATGCCTTCCGGGAAGCGCGCATTGAAGGCTGCCGCGCCAGTCGAATTCAGTGATTCCAGCGAGCCGAGTGCGTTTTGCGGCGTCATGGAGCTGCTGCCGGAAACCAGGTTGATAAAGGCACCCAAGGCGTTGACCAACCCGGCGACAACGGCTTCACCGGCTGAACCTTCGGGGATCTCACGAAGGAAGTCGGCGGTAGCGGAACCTTTGTGCGGCGCACCGACGCTGGTGACGGAAGCTACCAGGTCAGGTCGGACAGAGGCGACGTAACGCGCGGTAGGGCCACCATGGCTGTGGCCGACTAGATTGACCTTCTGTTTGCCGCTGATCGCGACAATTTCTTCAACTTGCTCAAGCAATTGCTCGCCCCGTGCTTCGGAGGTATCGAGTTGGCTGACTTCGGTGGTGTAGACGGTGGCGCCGTCTTTGCGTAACGCGGCGGGAATGCCATACCAGTAATCGATGCCAAGCAAGCTATCGAAACCGAGCATGCCGTGGGCTAATACGATGGGATATTTGGTCTTGGTGTATTGCGAAGAGCTGAACCAGAAAGCCTGGGCTTGAGTGCTAACGCCCAGTGCGGCGATAAGGCCGCAGGCAACGCTCAGTCGGGTCTTGTTCGACATGACGAAACTCCTTGTGCTTGTTTTTGTTTGTATCGTCTTGAGATATTCAGGTCTTTGCCTGAGGTGACTGAGAATAGTCAGCAGCTAGGGGCTTATGAAGCTGTTGCCGCGGACTTTGTGACGCAGTTACATTCAGTCAATTGTGACTGGCTGGTCATTGGCTCTGGATCGCGATCATTCACCTAAAAAATCAGATGAACTGCAATTCATTCTTTGCTGGGGCGGGCATGATTTTAGTGTTTTGGTTGCCGGGAAAGCCTGCTTTCCCGGCCAATTCAGCGGTTACTCGTTTTCTTCAAGATAACTGGCTTTTATCGCGCGCCACTCCTCAGACTCGGTAATCCGCAGGACTTCCTCGCTTAGCGGTTCACGTAATTTGCTGCCGGCGGGCAACGCCAGCGCATAAAGTTGCTGCTCGAAAACGGCGGGCACCAAGTCCAGTCGCTTGTCACCAAGCTGTTGGTTGCGGAACTGCATGAGCGGCCGGTCATATACCACGGCGTCGGTCCTGCCATCGATGACTGACTGCATTGCTTCGGTCAGGCTGGGATACTCGCGGCGTATCACATGGTTGTCTTCCAGATAGCGAGCACTGGCAGTGTTGGCGATGGTGGCGACAGTACTGCCGGGCAGGTCCTGTGGGCCGCCAATCTGGTACTGCAAATTGCTGACTGTGAGCGAGGTGGTAATGGCGGCCGTGAAACTGGCGACCATGATCAAGCCGGCAAACATCCACACTAGCGCGACCAGTCGGCCAGCTAGTGTGACAGGCGCTTTGTCGCCGTAGCCTACGGTGGTCATGGTCACCGCCGCCCACCAGAAGCTGGCGCCTATTCCTTCGCTGGCTTTGCCACCAAACTGCTCAGGGTTGGCACGGCGTTCACAGACCCACAGCAGAACGCCAACGGCGAACAGCAGCAACCCCAGCGCGACAATCACGCTAAGAAACTCCCAGCTAAACAGCGCTTTCAGGCTCTGCAATATACCGTGCTTGGGCGTTCGCGGTACGCCGATGGAGAGTCCGGTTTGATAAAAAGGGTGGCTGAAGTCAAAAGCCGCTTCGCGGTCAGCGGTCATGGTCAGTGCGCCCACTGCGACATCTATTTTGCCGCTCTCTACCTGGCTGAGTAGGTCGGAAAATGACAATGGAACCCACTCATAGTCGAGCTGCTGTTCGCGCGCTACGGCGCGCCAGAGGTCGATGCTAATGCCTTCCCATTCGCCCTGTTCGGTTTGAATAACAAAGGGCGGCACTTCGGTAATGCCGACCTGCAAGGTTTTCGCCTGACTGAGGCTGACGCCGCAGCCCAGCAATAAAAAAACGCACAGCTGAAGAAGACGTAAAGACATGGGTAGCTCCCTATTATTTGTAACTAGCTTAACAAAGCTGGCTGGGGCTGACAGGTTGCATACGCGGGTTGCCGAGCCGGCGACGCATTTGTTGAGGCAATCTGGTACTCTCCGGTCTGGCCGCTGCACAGGAGGCCCTGCACGCAGGGAAGGCTATGTTGACTGGATATTTGACGAGTTACGCATTTTGGTTGCTGCTGGGTTTAGCCCTGCTGCTGTCAGAGTTTTTCATTCCCGCCATGGTTGCGGTGTTCTTCGGTATTGGTGCGCTGGCAGTGGGTCTGCTGACTCTATTTGGCGTGATCGATAGCTTGCCCTATCAGTTGGTCTTGTTTGCGTTGATCAGTGTCGTGGCGCTCTGGTATTTGCGGCGGCACTTTTATCGCTGGTTACGCGGCAACGAGGCTGATCTAGCTGCACGTGATCAGGACGATGCCGGGCTGCTGGGCGCCAGAGTGGCAGTACTAACCGATTTCATCGATGGAATCGGGGATATACAGCTTAACGGCGCTAAGTGGGATGCAGAATCGAACGAACCACTCAAAGCCGGAGACACGGCATGGGTACTGAGTCACAGCGGGATTGTATTGCAGGTCAGCGCACAACGACCTGAAAAGCCTTAAATTACCTCACGGAGCTTCAAGCATGGAAATTGCCACTATTCTCTCCCTCGCGTTTCTTGTCCTGGTCATCGTTGCTTTGGCCAAGACGGCGCGCATCGTACCGCAGCGTTCGGCTTTTATCGTCGAGCGACTGGGTAAGTACGCTAAAACCCTGGAAGCGGGTTTTCACCTGCTGATTCCTTTTGTAGATCGTGTGTCTTACAAACACACCTTGAAAGAAGAAGCGATCGACGTACCCAGCCAGGCCTGTGTGACCCGCGACAACATCCAAGTGGTAGTTGATGGCGTGCTCTACCTGCAGGTAGTTGATCCCAAGCTGGCCAGTTACGGCATCAACGATTACCGCTATGCATCCATGCAGCTGGCGCAGACCACCCTGCGTTCGGTGGTGGGTAAGATCGATCTGGACAAGACCTTTGAAGAGCGTGAAACCATTAACGTGCAAGTCGTGAAAGCACTTGATGAAGCTGCTCAGCCGTGGGGCGTGAAAGTGCTGCGTTACGAGATCGCCGACATCGAACTGCCAGCGACCATTCTCGATGCACTGGAAAAACAAATGCGTGCCGAGCGGGAACGTCGTGCGGTCGTAGCCCAGTCTGAAGGTGAGCGTGAGGCCAAAATCAACGTGTCTGAAGGCCAGAAGCAGGAAACGATTAACCTGTCTGAAGCTGATAAGTTACGCCAAATCAATGAAGCCGAAGGTAAGGCTCGCGAGATCGAGCTGATTGCAACTGCAACAGCGGAAGGTCTGCGCCGCGTAGCCGAAGCGATCAACACCGAAGGCGGCCAGGCAGCAGTGTCGCTGCGGGTTGCTGAGCAGTACGTGAAAGAGTTTGGCAAGTTGGCAAAGACCAACAACACCATGATTCTGCCAGCGGAACTGAGCAACATCGGCTCGGCAGTGGCGGCTATCACCAAGACACTGGAATCAGTGAAGCAGTAAGCTACACGCTGCAAATCAGTAAAACGGCTCCCTCGGGAGCCGTTTTACGTTGCGGGTTATCAGCTCGCAGGAGCTTCGGTCCGTCGCTCGGCGCGCCGCTCTTTCCACCCTTCCAGCAACGACAGCAGCGCCGGCACCACCATAAGCACCAGTAGGGTAGAGAAGCCCAGGCCGAACGCTATGGAGGTGGCCATCGGGATCAAGAACTGTGCCTGCAGTGACGTCTCAAACAACAATGGTAGCAGGCCGCCGATGGTCGTCAGCGAGGTCAGCAGTACGGCGCGCAAACGCTGTACCACGGCCTCGTTCAACGCTTCATTAACCGCCAACCCGAGACGCCGTTGATCCTGGTAAAAGCTGACCAGAATGATCGAGTTGTTGACTACGATACCCGACAGCCCGAACAGACCAAACAGCGACAGTATGGTCAGGTTGAGCCCCATCACCCAATGGCCCAAGACGGCTCCGACCAAGGCCAGCGGGATCACCGACATCACGATCAGTGGAGTGCTCCACGAGGAGAACACCCAGACCAGTACCGTATACATCAACAGCAGGCCGATGATTAAACCGGTACGCATATCGGCCAGGGTTTCCTGTTGGTCGACCGAGCGCCCTTCGAAGCTGTAACGCACGTTGTACTGGCTGGCCAGCTCCGGCAGCTCGCGGGCGATACTCGCCAGCACCTGTCCTGCCGTGGTCTGGCTGGCGTCAATATCAGCCGTCACATCGGTTGCCAGCATGCCATCGGCGTGGCGCAATGACTGAAAGCCCTGGTTGTTGCCAAACTGGACCACTTGCCCAAGAGGGACGAAGCGCCCGTCGTCGAGCCGAATACTCAGTTCACTCAGGCTGGCCAGGCTTTCTCGCTCAATGCGTGGCAGCTGCACGCGCACCTCAACCTCGTCCTGATCTTCCTGATAAATCTGCGCGAGACGACCGTCGTAGGCGGCGCGTAGCTGGCGGCCGACACTCTGGATGCTCAGACCCAAAGATTGACCATAGGGCGTAAGGCTATAGACCAACTGCTCGCGGCCCCATGACATATCATCTTCGGTACTGAGGACGCCCTCGATTGAGCCAATCATCACCGACAACGCTTCTGCCGCGGACTTGAGCTGTTGAGGGTCGCTCCCCGTCAGGCGAACATCAACATCTTTGCCGGGCGGGCCGCCCACCTGCTCGGTGATGTTCAGCTGGTCGATGCCGGGAACCAGCTGGATGCGTTTACGCCAGGCGCGAATAAAGGCCTTGTTGCGCACGTCGCGGTGATCGGGTGAGACCATTTCAATCAGTACCGCGCCCAGGTTATCGCCCTGCCGGCTGCCGGCGTTCTCACTGATCACCTGACCTTCGCGGGTAACAGCGGTGAGAATCAGGTCGCCACCTAGATCGGCTTCGGTGTCGGCTAGCGTCTGCTCTAAGTGGCGCATGAATCTGATCATGGTGTCGCGTGGCGTCCCGGCGACGAAGCTGACGTTGGCCTGCAGCATCTGGGGTTCTGGCGTAGGGAAGAAGCTGAAGCCGATACGGCCGCTGCTCATCAATCCCATGGTGACAATCACGGTGACCAAGGCGCAGGCCAGGGTGGCACCGCGATAGCGTAGCGCCAAACTGGAAACGCGGCGAAAGCGGCCGTCGCGAAAGTGATTGAAAGCCTGGTCGAAGCGCTGGCGTACGGCATCGACGTGGCCCATCAGTTTCGACGCCCGGGAGGTGCTGGGGGCTTTCTTTATGGTGGGTCTGAAGGCTGAGCGCAGGTGATGCGGCAGCACCACAAAACACTCCAGCAAGGAGGCGATGAGTACGCAGATCATGACGATAGGAATATCGCCAAGAATATTGCCGAAAATACCTCCGACCATTAGCAATGGCATAAAAGCGGCGATGGTGGTTAGGGAGGAGGCGACCACCGGCCAGAACATGCGCTTGGCTGCACCCTCAGAGGCGCGTTGCGGCTGCTCACCACCGCGGAAGTGCGCGTCGGCGTCTTCGCCCACCACAATTGCATCATCGACGATCACCCCAAGGGCCATGATCAGCGCGAACAACGAGATCATGTTGATCGACCCACCAATGACCCAGAACACTGCCATGGCGGCGAGGAAAGCGGTCGGAATGCCGACCGCAACCCAAAGCGCGACCCGCGCCGGAAGGAACAGGTAAAGCAGTACCATGACCAGCACTAGCCCGCTGAGCCCGTTATTGACCAGCAGGCTGATACGGTCGTTGATGAGCTGCCATGACTGGTCGTAAACGTGAATTTTTAACTCGGGCGGCAAGCTGGGTTGCACGCGCTCTAACCAAGTGTTGAGCGCTTGAGCCGCTTCCAACGAGTCGCCGTCTTCGGCGCGCTGCAACGCCAGCTCCACTGCTGGCTGGCCCTTGTAACGCAATAGCACTTGATTACGGCGCGGCTCCTGGCGAATCTCCGCGATGTCGCCCAAGCGTAAATGGCTTGTGCCGTTGGGCTGTAGCGGGATATTGGCAAACTCTTCAGCGTCGCGGCGCTGCTCTATGGCGCGCAGCTCACGCGCGGAATCCTGCTCGCCGGCCTGGCCAGCTGGCAAATCACGGGACTCAGCATTAACCCGGTCAGCGATTTGATCCAGCGAGAGCCCTAGCTGCTGCAGCGTGGTATTGGGGATTTCAATGCTGATTTGCTGCTCGGGCAAACCGGCAATCTCAATACGATCAATGCCGTTGGTGAGGAGGTCATCCTCCAACCGGTTGGCAATGATGCGCAACTCGTGCGGTGCATAGGGCCCATAGAGCAAGAGTTTGGCGATGGGGTCGTAGCGCGCGATTCTGACTACTTGAGGTTTTTCCGCTTCAGCGGGCAAATTACGAAACTCATCTACTTGCTGGCGCGCGTCGTCCAGCGCAATGACCGGGTCGGTGCCTTCGCGGAACTCAAGGGTAATGCTGGATACCCCCTGAGCGGAGGTCGAAGTCATGTTCTTCAGGTTCTGGATGCTGCGTAAACGTTGCTCCAGTGGAATGGTGATGGCTTGCTCAATGTCTTCAGCGGCCGCTCCGTTCCAGACTACCTGCACAGTCACGAAGTCGAGCGCGAAGGTGGGAAAGAACTGGATATTCATCCGGCTCAGACCAAGCGCACCGCCCATCAGCATGACCAGCATCAGCAGGTTGGCAGCCACCTTGTGGCGAACAAAAAAGGCCAGTGGGCTGTTGTCGCTCATGGACGTGGCCCGGTTGCGTCATCGCTAGTGGGAGCCGCTGCGCCGGTTGCGACTTTCAAGCCCTGAACGGCATTGGGTAGGTGAGTGATGACGATTTCCATGTTGGCCTGCAGCTGCGAGGAGCGCACCAAGACGCGTCGGTCGCCTTGCTCGGTGAGGATTTCACCGACGCGCTGCACTTCAATTCGTTGCAAGCGGCCATTGAGCACCTGATACAAAGTGTCGTTGCCGTAGAGCGCGCTGTAAGGCAGGGCCACGCTATCGCTGCGTACTGGTCGCGCAACGCTGATTGCCAGCAGGTTGCCCAACCGCAGACCCGGCTGTGGCTGATCAATGCTGAAGAGTGCTTCGACGCCACGCGCATCGGCCTGACCGGCGATACGTTTTAGGGTCATGCTGATCGGCGGTTCGATGTCGAGACTATGTGCTTGCAGCTGGCTGCCGCTCTGCAACGCCTGAGTAAAGCTCTGGCTGTGCACCTGCGGGACTACCGCCCGCAGCTCCATGCCTTGTAGTGGATAGAATTCAAGCAAGGCAGCGTTGGCATTCACCTGATCGCCTACCGCCGCCTGCACATTGCCCACCACGCCATCAAAGGGGGCCAGGAAGCGACTGCGTTCGGCATCGCGTTGGGTGCTGTCGAAGGTGGCCTGAGCACGCGCAACTCGCGCCTCTACTGCTTGCAGGCCGGACGGATAACTGTTGATGCTGCGTTGACGGTTGGCCACTGTCAGCGCGGAACGGTCAAGCGCGTCCTTGCTGTTTTCCAGCTCTGCCGAGGGCAGCACGCCGCGGGTAATCAGTTGCTCGGTACGCTCAAGATTTTTTTGTGCGTTGGCTTGAATGCGGCGCTCCAGCGTAAGCGCCTGGAGGTCATTCTGGTGGGCTACCTTTTCGCTCTGCAGCTGCGCCTTGGCGTCTTCCAGATCAGCCCTTGCCTGATCGACGCGAGGTTTGATGTCGGCTTCGTCCAAGGCCATCAGAAGCTGGCCTTGTTTTATCTGTTCGCCATCCTGTGCTGGTAGCTCGGCCACACGCCCAGCCATAGGGGCTACCACGGTAAACAGCAGGGGCGATTCAAGCACGCCATAAAGGGTTAGGCGCGGGGCAAAAGCATCGGGCTGAATAACTTCAGTAGCCACCCGCCAGCTGCGCTCCAGTGAGTTAACAGCGGCGGGTTCATCGCGGGTTAGGCGTAGCAAGATGAAAATGACGATCCCGACGGCAACAATCAGGATCGGTACAAGGCGTTTACGCATGGAAATTCCGAATCGGGCGGCTGTTATTTTGACTGCTCTGTATAGCGTGTTGCCCCGGTATCGGGCAAGTGCTCTGCGTGCCCTTCGTGAAGTCTTGCCCCGGTTGTGCTGACGACGGGCAGATGTGACACCTATGGAGTGACATATCTGCAATGGATATGGGTTCTCCAAATCGGTTGGTGGGTCTACCGTAGGCCAAAATAAAACTGCCCAATGCCGTGCGTCGGTGTGAGGGCCGAACCCCCCATTTGGAGGCAATGTCTGTGGCTACCGCACCTCGCTGGATACCGTCTTACCCTGAAAGCGCTCGCTGGGATCTGCCCTTTGATCCGCAACCTATCCCCTCATTGCTTGATGCCGCTGTGGCCGAGTTTCCCGACAACTCGGCAATCGACTTTTTCGGCAACAAGATGAGTTACCGTGAGCTGAGCCACAAGGTAGCGCAGGCCGCACGCGGCTTTCAGCAGCTGGGCGTGAAGCCTGGCGTGCACGTGGGGCTTTATCTGCCCAATTGCCCGCATTACTTCATTAGCTTTTTAGGCGTGTTGCGCGCCGGTGGCACGGTAGTCAACTACTCTCCGCTCGACGCCGAGCGCACGCTGGCGCACAAAATTGAAGACAGTGAGACCGATATCATGGTCACCCTCGGTCTTCAGGCGTTCTATCCACGCATGGCAACCTTGATGGAATCGACGCGTCTGCGCCATCTTGTGGTGGGCGAACTGACCGAGTTCTGTACCACTTTCACCTCTGAACAGCGCGATTTACTGGGGCCTCAAGCGGCGCCGCAATTGGATGCCGATTGCAGCAACTTTGCGCAATTGCTGGACAACCAGGGAGATTATCAGCCTTACCCTATCGAAGATCCGAACAACTGCCTGGCGGTGCTGCAGTACACCGGCGGCACCACGGGTGTACCCAAGGGCGCCATGCTGACCCACGGCAACATAACCGCGTCCTGTGCTCAGCTGCGCGAGGTGTTGAGCGCTGCCGTCGAGCCGGGGCAGGAGCGCGTGCTGGCGGTGTTGCCGCCGTTTCATATTTACGCGCTGATGGTCAACATGATTTTTGGCCTGCGCGCCGCTGCTGAACTCTATCTGCACCCGCGGTTTGATGTGATGACGGTACTCAAGGAAATCAGCGAGAGCCGCATTACCACCTTCCCCGGCGTGCCGACCATGTTCATTGGCCTGCTCAGTCACCCGAGTACGGCGGATTACGACCTGTCGTCACTGAAAATGTCTAACTCCGGTGGTGCGCCCTTGCCGGTTGAGGTGCAACAGCAGTATTTCAACCGTTCCGGCTGTACCCTGCGTGAAGGCTGGGGTATGACCGAAACGACTACCACCGGCACCTTTACTCCCAGGGACACCACTCCGCGCCCCGGCTCCTGCGGCATCCCGGTACCCGGATCGTACATCCGCATTCTTCCGCTCGATGGTGGCGAAACCGAATTGCCGGTGGGTGAGAAAGGCGAAGTATGCATCAAGGGGCCGAATATCACCGCTGGGTACTGGCGCCGTCCGGATGCGACCGCCGAAGCTATGACCAGCGAAGGCTTCCTGCGCACTGGTGACATTGGCTACATGGACGCCGATGGGTTTGTTTATATCGTTGATCGCACCAAAGATATGATTTTGTGCAGCGGCTATAACGTTTATCCGCGCACTATTGAAGAAGCGATTTATGAGTTTCCGGGCGTAGAAGAGGTGTCTGTAATCGGTGTAGCCGATGCCTATCGTGGGCAGGCCCCTAAGGCCTTTATTAAACTCAAGGTTGGCGCTGAAGTCTTCACCTTTGAAACTCTGCAGGAGTTTCTTTCCAGTCGCCTCGGTAAGCATGAGCGGTTGCAGAGTATGGACATTCGACCGGAGCTACCCAAAACGCCAGTGGGTAAGCTCTCGAAGAAAGAGCTCTACGAAGAAGAAAAGCAACGGCAGGCGAGCGCTGCCAGCGCCTAAGTAAAAACGGGTGGCCTTGGCCGCCCGTTTTTACGTCTAACTGAATTCTTTTGTAAAACCTGTGTGGCGGGGCCTCTATTACCCTGCGGCGCTTTCACTGATAATGGCGCCTTCATTTCTCCACGGTGGGTAACGGACGATGTTGTTGGCAATCGCGGCAGTGATAGCGGGTTTGGTTCTGTTGGTCTGGAGTGCAGACCGCTTTGTAGACGGCGCATCGGCAACCGCCAATCACGCCGGCATGCCGCCGTTGCTGATCGGTATGCTGATCATTGGCTTTGGTACCTCGGCACCGGAGATGGTGGTTTCAGCGCTCGCCGCAGGCCAGGGTAATCCGGGCTTGGCACTGGGTAACGCGTTCGGCTCTAACATTACCAACATTGCCTTGATCATTGGTTTGGTCGCGGTCATCAGCCCGATCAAGGTGCACTCACAGGTTATCCGCAAAGAGCTACCGATCTTGCTCGCCATTACGCTGTTGGTGGGTTATCAGTTGATTGATGGGCAGCTGTCGCGCATGGACGCCTGGGTGCTTCTAGGGGTGTTCTTCCTGATCATGGGTTGGTCCATCGTGCAGGGTATGCGCGGTCGTGGCGATAGTTTGGCAGAGGATTTTGAGGGCGAAGTAGCCAACAACGCGATGCCGTTGAACAAAGCGATCTTTTGGCTGCTGCTGGGTCTGGTGCTACTGATTGTCAGTTCGCGCATCTTGGTTTGGGGTGCGGTCTACATCGCGGAAAGCATGGGCGTTAGTGACCTGATCATCGGCCTGACCGTGGTAGCAGTCGGCACCTCACTGCCGGAGCTGGCCTCGTCGCTAGCGGCGATTCGCCGTAACGAGCATGATCTGGCGTTGGGTAACGTGATTGGCTCCGGGCTGTTTAACACCCTGGCGGTTGTCGGTATTGCTGCCGGTATCTCACCGCTTGCGGTGGATCCTGTGGTGTTGCAGCGCGACTGGGTAGTGATGTTCGCTTTAACGCTGGCGCTGCTTGCCATGGGCATTGGCCGTCGTGGCCGAGAGGGTCAGGTTAGCCGTCCGGAGGGGATGCTGCTGATGCTCGCCTATTTTGGATATACCGGTTATCTGGTTTACTCAATTCTGGGTTAATAGTGCTCGCCATCCGGTCGCCGCAGACTGTGAGCGACCAGGTGGCAGGTGTATGATGTTTTTTTCCGCAGCCGAGATAGCCGCTTTCCCTATGACTGAAGCGAATACCGCCACGCCGCAACACAAACCTCGCCCGATGATTGACCTGCTGGTCAGCATCTTGCTTCCTTCCATCATTCTCATGAAGTTCAGTGGTGAAGCCGATTTAGGTGCCACTAAGGCGCTGATTGTCGCGTTGGCACTGCCGTTGGGGTGGGGCCTGTTCGAGCTGGTTCAGTACCGTAAATTTAACTTTATTGCCTTGCTTGGCGTGGTCAGCGTGTTGCTTACCGGCGGCATTGGCTTGCTCAAGCTTGACCCACAATGGTTGGCGATAAAAGAGGCGGCGGTCCCAGGCGCCATTGGTATCGCTGTGCTCGTATCCACACGCACGCGTTATCCATTGATTCGCACTTTGTTGTACAACGAAAAGGTTATCAACGTGGCGCGGGTGCACGAAAGGCTGGAAGATCGTGGGCAAGTAGAGGTGTTTAATCAGCGCCTGCTGCGCGCGACCTACTTTCTGGCCGGGACATTTTTCTTCTCCTCGGTGATGAACTACATCGTCGCTAAGTGGATTGTGGTTAGCCCCGCCGGTACTGAAGCCTTCAACGAAGAGTTGGGGCAAATGACGCTGGTCAGCTACCCAATGATCGCCATTCCCTCAATGATCATGATGATGGCAATCTTGTTTTACCTCTGGCGCACCATCCACGGCCTGACGGGGTTGAAGATGGAAGAGATTATGGCGCAACAGCCCAAGGGCTGATATTCGCTGAGAAGTTACAGTTTTGACGTATAAAAAACCCGGCACATGGCCGGGCTTTTTTATGGTTGCTGCCTGCGAGTTACAGCGCTTCTAGCGCTTTACGCAGGGTTAGCACAGTACGGTCGATGTTGTGCAGCTTGTCTAGGCCGAACAGGCCGATGCGGAAGGTTTTGAAGCCTTCTGGCTCATCGCACATCAGCGGCACGCCAGCGGCGGTTTGCAGGCCGAGTTGGCCGAATGCCTTGCCGTTTTGCAGGCCATCATCGGTGGTGTAGCTGACAACCACACCGGGTGCGCCAAAGCCCTCGGCGGCAACACTCTTGAAGCCTTTCTCGCGCATCAGCTCACGCACGGCGCGGCCCAGTTCCAGTTGTTCCTGTTTGACCTTCTCGAATCCGTAGTCACGGGTTTCCAGCATGGTGTCGCGGAACGCCTTGAGGGCGTCGGTTGGCAGGGTGGCGTGGTAGGCGTGGCCACCGTTTTCGTAGGCCTGCATGATCTGGCGCCACTTCTTCAGGTCGGCGGCAAAGCTGCTGCTGGTAGTCGTTTCCAGCACGGCTTCGGCACGTTCGCTAAACAACACCAGCGCGCTGCAGGGTGAGGCGCTCCAACCTTTTTGCGGTGCACTGATCAGTACGTCGATGCCGCACGCTTGCATATCGACCCAGACGGTACCGGAAGCGATGCAATCGAGTACGAAAAGACCACCTACCTCATGAACGGCATCGGCTACGGCGCGCAGATAATCGTCGGGCAGGATAATGCCAGCTGCGGTCTCTACGTGGGGTGCGAAGACCAAATCGGGCTTGTTGGCGCGGATTTCGGCAATCACATCTTCAATGGCGGCGGGGGCAAACTCGGGTTGAGTGCTGGCGTCGGACTTGCTCGCTTTAAGCACCGTCTCGCTGGCCGGGATACGACCCATTTCGAAAATCTGACTCCAACGGTAGCTGAACCAGCCGTTGCGGATAACCAGGCACTTTTTGTCCTGCGCAAACTGCCGTGCCACAGCTTCCATGCCGAAGGTGCCACCGCCGGGAACGACGGCAACGGCATTGGCGTTGTAGACGTCTTTGAGCGTGGTGGAAACGTCGCGCATCACTTGTTGGAATGTCTGTGACATGTGGTTCAGTGAGCGGTCGGTAAAGACCACAGAGTATTCGAGCAAGCCTTCGGGATCGATGGCAGGGACCAGTTTGGACACGGGGGCTCTCCAGATAGGGCAAAAAAACGCCGGCGTGAGCCGGCGTTGGCGATGCCTTATCCTAACCCGATTTACGGCGTGGTGCAGCGCTGGAGTGGCGCTGGTTGGCTATTTGTCGCGGGTCAGGTGAAAGAAAAAATCCAGTGGCTTGCCCTTGATATCGCCGAGACCTATGACAACGTCATCATTAACCTTGCGGAAGTAATCGATGATCGGTTGCTGGTCGTAGATCAACGCCGCAGAAACTTGATCGGCAAAGACCATCTCGCGGATCTGCGCGCGGCCCAATTTGTCGTAGTTTTGCAGTGTGCCGTCCGGGCCTGGGTAGAGGATGGGCTCTACGTCGTTGACGCTGTTGAAGCGCTTACCGTACCAATTCAGAGGGTCGGGCTCCGCGCCGCCGTCAAATTTGCCGCCATGCCAGGTGCCCAGCATGAAGTCGAGATCAACCGGTTCAAGTTGCTTGAACAGCGGCATGAGAGCCTCCGCCGAATAAGCATCGCCGCTCTCGATCATCTGCATAAACTGGTCTTCTACTTCTCCGGCCATGACGCCTCCGCTAAGCGCTGCGGCGAGGCCCAGCGCGCTGATGGATTTTGCTGCCTTATTCATATACCTGCCTATTGTTATTTGGGTGGGCAGCAAGGATCCGATCAGCCGGTACACATACTCCAGCAGGCGTTAAAAGCGGCGTCTATGTCGCTCTGCTGCAGGGTCAGGTGACCGTCACGTTCGGCTCTGATCAGATTCACGAAGGCCCCCCATACCATGCTCATCAGCACTTCAGGACGTACGTCGCTACGAAACAGCCTCTCTTGCTGAAGTTGCCGGTAGCGCTCGACGATCGGCTTGAGGATTTTTTTCTCCAGTGCTTTGCTTTCATCGTCGAGGTAAGGCCGGTGATCCTGCAGTTCCATGAACATATAAGCATCGGGGTCGCTGCGGCTGAAATCAGCCATGCGCTGCCAGACGATGGCAAACAGGCTTTTGGCCGGTAGCGACAGATCCAGCTCGCGATATAGCCGCGTGCTGGTTGTTCGTTTCTGTTCACGAAACAGCTCGTTGACCAGAGCTTCCTTGCTGCTGAAGTAGCGATAGATGGTGCCAGTACCTACCTGTGCCTGTTCGGCCAGGGCGGGCATGGGCACGCCGTTCACACCGCCTTTTGCAAAAACTTTCAAGGCTGCGTCCAGGATGGCCTGGCGTTTATCCTTGATGCGTGGGCGGGCTGCTTGCTCGGGGGTTGAATGAGTATTCATTCGCGCATTCTAACCACTATCACCAATTTGTACAGCTCATCACCCGGCCGTTAAAGGCTAGGATAGATTGCTAAGCCGCACATGAATGAATATTCATTCATAAGGCGTAGAGTAAAGACCTTCCAGATAAATGCCAACTGTTTTTTCCATTCAGAGAGCACGACGAAGCGGTTGAGGTGACTGATAACTGGGTATTAGAGTTAGGCGTTGGAGTGCAATTAGAGGAGTGGCGCGAGGGACGGCATTTGCCGGGGCGGAGCCGCCCCGGCAAACATTCCAGTACTGTGGTCAGTATATTTAGTTACGACGGCTATCGATCACCGATTGCCAGCTAACACTCTCGTCGTCTTCCGGTGGTTTGCCACGGCGTTTGTCTGCGCTGCGTGCGATAAACCAGGCGATCAGAGTGAAGATCGATACCGCCAGTAGGATCACGCTGGCAATGGCATTGATCTCGGGTTTCACGCCCAACCGCACCGAGGAAAACACTTCCATCGGCAGCGTGGTTGACCCCGGTCCGGAGACGAAGCTGGCGAGTACCAGGTCATCTAGCGACAACGTGAATGACAGCAACCAGCCCGCCGCAATAGACGGTGCAATCATCGGCACAGTTATAAGCAGGAAGGTTTTCCAGGGTCGCGCACCGAGATCCATAGCGGCCTCTTCGATGGATTGATCCAGCTCGCTCAGACGGCCACTCACCACAACAGCCACGTAGGACGTGCAGAAGGTTACATGAGCGATCCAGATGGTCACCATGCCACGCTCAGCCGGCCAGCCGATCATCTGCGCCATGGCTACAAACAGCAGCAGCAAGGACAGGCCTGTAATCACCTCGGGCATGACCAAAGGCGCGGTCACTAGTCCAGAGAACATGGTGCGGCCACGGAAGCGTTTGATGCGGGTCATTACAAAGGCAGCGAGGGTGCCCAGGCAGACAGCAGCACAGGCCGTGAAAAAGGCAATTTGCAGGCTGCGTTTGACCGCATTCATTAGCTGGGTGTTGTCCAGCAAACCGGCATACCAGTGCAGCGACCAGCCGCCCCACACGGTCACCAGACGCGAGGCGTTGAACGAGTAGATCACCAAAATGATCATCGGTATGTAGATGAAGGCCAGCCCTAACCAGAGCATGACGGTGGAGAAACCGGGGCGCTTGCTCATGCTTTTTTCTCCATTTCCTTGGCCTGGTTATAGTGGAACAGGATCAACGGCACGATCAGGATCACCAGCATTACTATCGCCAGCGCGGAGGCCACAGGCCAGTCGCGGTTGTTGAAGAACTCTTGCCACAACACTTTGCCGATCATCAGCGTTTCCGGGCCGCCTAACAGCTCTGGAATGACAAACTCACCCACCACCGGAATGAAAACCAGCATAGAGCCAGCGATGATCCCGCTTTTTGATAGAGGAATGGTAATGCTCCAGAATGCTCTGACTTTCCCAGCACCCAGGTCCATAGCCGCTTCCAGCAGGCTGTTGTCATGCTTCACTAGGTTGGCGTACAAGGGCAAAATCATGAACGGCAGGTAGGCATAAACCACGCCTATGTAGACCGCAATATTGGTGTTGAGGATTTGCAGCGGTTCGTTAATCACACCGATGTATAACAAAGCGGTGTTGAGCAGGCCGTTGTTGCTGAGAATACCCATCCATGCATACACGCGGATCAGAATCGCAGTCCAGGTGGGCATCATTACCAGCAGTAGGTAAACCAGTTGTTTTTCCTTCGGCGCGCGGGCGATGGCGTAGGCCATTGGGTACCCAACTAACAGACAGATTACGGTCGAAAAGAAAGCAATCTGCAGTGAGCCAAGGTAGGCCGCCAGATAGAGGCCGTCCTGCGAGAGGAAAATGTAGTTGCCGAAATTAAGCACCACATTGAGCGTTTGCTCAACGTACTGAAAAATTGGATCGTACGGTGGGATAGCAATCGCCGCCTGCGAGAAACTGATCTTCAGGACGATAGCGAAGGGCAGCAGGAAAAATAGCAGCAGCCAGAGATAAGGGACGCTGATGACCCACAGGCGTCCGCTCGGCAGTAGGCGTGAGAGCGATGGGGTTTTCATGAGTGCAATATCACCCCGCTGTCATCCTCCCAGCTGATATAGACCTCATCTTCCCAGGTCGGGCGCGGCAGACGACGCTCGGAGTTGGCCATGAAGGCCTGCACTATCAGGCCGCTGTCGAGCTTGATGTAATACACAGAGTGGCCGCCAAGGTAGGCTATATCGTGTACTTCGCCGTGCGACCAGTTGTACTCGGTATCGGGTTTTTCAGTGGAGACCCAGACTTTCTCAGGGCGCAGGGCGTAGATTATTTTCTTGTCTTGAGCGCGGGTTGAAATTCCGTGGCCAACGTAAATGGGATGATCGAGCACCGGGCATTGAATGATCGCGTGGTCTTCCACGTCGACAGAGATTTCACCTTCAAAAATGTTCACGCTACCGATGAACTCTGCCACGTGACGGCTCAGCGGGCTTTCATAAATGTCCATGGGGGTGCCAACTTGCGCGATCCAGCCTTGATGCATGATGGCGATGCGCTGGGCCATGGTCATGGCCTCTTCCTGATCGTGGGTCACCATGATGCAGGTTACGCCGACACGCTCGATGATCTCGACTAACTCCAATTGCATCTGTGAGCGCAGTTTTTTGTCCAGCGCGCCCATGGGCTCATCCAGCAGCAACACCTTGGGACGCTTGGCCAGCGAGCGGGCGAGAGCAACACGCTGACGTTGGCCGCCAGATAGTTGATCAGGCTTGCGGCGTGCATATTCGCTCATGTGTACCAGCTTGAGCATTTCTTGTACGCGATCATTGACCTCGGCTTTGCTCATCTTGTCCTGCTTGAGGCCGAAGGCGATGTTTTGCTCTACCGTCATGTGCGGGAACAGCGCGTAGGACTGGAACATCATGTTGATCGGGCGCTCGTAGGGCGGCAGGTCGGTGATGTCCTGGCCGTCCAGTAATACGCGGCCCTCGGTCGGTCGTTCAAAGCCAGCGAGAATCCGCAGCAGCGTGGACTTACCCGAGCCTGAGCCACCCAGCAGCGCGAAAATTTCGCCTCTGTTGATGGTCAGGCTAACGTCATCAACCGCCAATGACTCATCAAAGCGCTTGCTGATGCGCTCGATCTTTACGTACTCATCGGGTTCTGCCTTGGCCATGGCCTGTTTCATGGCCCCTGCTGCACCAACCATAATGTTCTCCGGGTATCTTTCCACCTGCTTCTACGCTGTCTGCAGCGCAGAATGCACTTGTTTTTGTCACCGCGACTTGTACGTTGCAGTGAGATTGAATTATTTGTTGTATCCAATAAGGGCTGCCCATGGGCAGCCCTTATTCAGTTTGCTCTCAGCGACCTGATTTGATGCGGCTCCATGAGCGCGTCATCAGACGCTGGCCGGCCATTGAGCGCGGCACGTTGACGTACAGGCGGCTCATGATCTCGTCAGACGGGTAGATAGCCGGATCGGTACGGATATCTGGATCTACCAGTTCATCTGAGGCCTTGTTTGGGTTGGCGTAGGCAACGTAGTCGGTGATCGGTGCGATCACGTCAGGGCGTAGTACGTAGTTGATGAAGGCAAGCGCGTTTTCGGGATTGGAGGAATCCTTCGGAATCGCCAGCATGTCAAACCACAGGGTCGCGCCTTCCTTGGGGATGATGTACTTGATGTCGATACCGTTTTCAGCTTCTTCAGCGCGTGCAGCGGCCTGGAATATGTCGCCAGAGAAGCCAGCGGCTACGCAAATGTCGCCGTTGGCCAGATCAGAGATATAGCGCGAAGAGTGGAAATAGGTGATGTCTTTGCGCACACCCAGCAGCAGTTCTTCGGCCTTTTTCAGGTCGTCGGCGCTGGTGCTATTCGGGTCCAGGCCCAAGTAGGCTAGAGCATTGGGCAGCATTTCATCGGCCGAGTCGAGCATGCTGATACCGCAGCTAGACAGCTTGCTGGTGTACTTAGGGTCAAAAATCAGCGCCCAGGAGTCCAGCGGCATATCTTCACCCAGCGCGGCTTTAACCTTCTCGACGTTGTAGCCGATGCCGTTGGTGCCCCACAAATAAGGGATCGAATGCTTGCTGCCCGGATCGATGCTTTCCATCTGCTTCATCAGCTCGGGGTTCAGGTTGCTCATGTTGGGCAACTTGCTGTGATCCAGCTCCAGATAAACGCCGGCCTTGATCTGTTTGGTCAGAAAGTTGTTGGACGGTACGACCAAATCGAAGCCGGAACGCCCGGTCAGCAGTTTGGCGTCGAGTACGTCATTGGAGTCGTAGACGTCGTAAGTCACTTGAATGCCGGTTTCTTTCTCGAAATTGGCAATAGTGTCTTCGGCAATATAGTCCGACCAGTTATAGATATTCAGCTTGCCGTCAGCTTGGGCGGCACCCACGCCACCTAGCAAGGCAGCGGTGGTCATGGCCAGCAATGTTTTTTTCATGGGACGCTTCATGGTCTCTCCTATTCAGACTCCAGCAGCTTGCCTGGTCTGATTTTTTGGGTTTGGCCGGGGTAGTTACCGCCGGCCGGATTTAGGCAATTATTGACCTGACTTGATACGGGTCCAGGTTCGAGTGCGTACACGCTCGATGTTCTGCGGCAGTTCGGCCAGGGTAAATAGCTTGTCCAGCGTCTCGTCGCTCGGGTATACGCCCGGATCGTTCAATACGCTGTCATCCACCATAGGCTTGGAGGCCTTGTTACCGTTGGCATAGGCCACGTAGTTGGATATTTCGGCGATAACTTCCGGGCGCAGAATATAATTCAAAAATGTGTAAGCGTTATCGACATTTTTTGCATCTTTTGGCATGGCCATCATGTCAAACCACATGGCGGCGCCTTCCTTCGGAATGACATACTTCACCTCATGACCATTGCCGGCCTCTTCCGCCCGTGCGGCTGCCTGCAGAATGTCACCGGACCAGCCCACCGCCACACAGATATCGCCGTTGGCCAGATCGGTGATGAACTTGGAGGAGTGGAAATAGGTGATGTACGGGCGCACCGACATCAACAGTTCCTGTGCCTTTTTATAGTCGTCGGGATTGGTGCTGTTCGGGTCCAGTCCCAGGTAGAAAAGCGCGGAGGGAATGATTTCCGCTGGCGCATCCAGAATGGCTACGCCGCAAGAGGCCAGCTTTTCCATGTTCTCGGGCTTGAAAACCAGATCCCAAGAGTTGATCGCTGCGTCATCACCCAGTACGGCTTTGACCTTAGCTTCGTTGTAGCCGATGCCAGTCGTGCCCCAAAGGTAAGGGAAAGCGTATTGGTTGCCGGGGTCGTTGGTCTGCAATGCTTTGAGCAGTGTCGGGTCCAGGTTTTCCCAATTAGGCAGTTTGCTGCGATCCAGCGGCGAAAAAGCGCCTGCCTTGATCTGCTTGCCGAGGAACTGGTTGGACGGCACCACGATGTCGAATCCGGAGCTGCCAGACAACAGTTTGGCCTCCAGCACTTCGTTGCTGTCGAATACGTCGTAGACCACGCGAATACCGGTTTCTTTCTGGAAGTTATCCAATGTGTCTTCGGCGATATAGTCCGACCAGTTGTAGACGTTGACTACGCCCTCTGCCTGAGCCGCGACGCTTATGGATACAGCGGTAGCGGTTGCAAGCAGTGTCTTGCCCAGATGTTTCATCATCTTTCAGCTCTCCATCCATTTTTTTGGAAATGCAGTATCGGGTAGCCTAAGCGCCCCTGGGTAAAACGTCCCTTGGCAAGCATAGTCAGTGGTGCAGGAGGGCGCTTATACGCCCAGTTGCTCCGCGGTCTGGTCCAGTACGGTCCAGATCTTGCCGACCATTTCGTCGATCTCTGTCTTGCTGATGACCAGCGGTGGAGACATGATCATGGTGTCTCCTACCGCACGCATAACCAGGCCATTGCTGACACAGAAGTCGCGACACAAAGAGCCCGTGGTGCCCTTGTCCGGGAAACGCTCACGGGTCGCTTTGTCTTTTACCAACTCGATTGCGCCTAGCAATCCGACACCGCGCACTTCGCCGACCAGACGGTGCTCCGCCAGTTCGGCAATTTTCTTTTGCAAATACGGTGCCGCTTCTTGTTTCACGTAATCGGTCAGCTTCTCTTCACGCATAATGCGCAGGTTTTCCAGGCCGACTGCGGCAGCGACCGGATGACCCGAGTAGGTATAGCCGTGGAAGAACTCGCCGCCATGCTCAACCAGTGTCTCGGTTACGCGGTCACTGACGATCACGCCACCCATGGGCAAGTAACCTGAGGTCATACCTTTGGCAATCGGCATAAAGTCGGGCTTTAGATCATAGTGTTGGCTGCCGAACCATTCGCCGGTACGGCCAAAACCGCAGATGACCTCATCGATCACTAGCAGAATGTCGTACTTGGCCAGAATGCGTTTGATTTCGGGCCAGTAGGTATCCGGCGGAACGATCACCCCGCCGGCGCCTTGAATAGGCTCGGCAATAAAGGCGGCGACCTTGTCCTCGCCTAACTCCTGAATCTTGGCTTCCAGCTGCTGAGCGGCCCAGACGCCAAACTCGTCGGGGCTCATGTCGCCGCCCTCGCCGTACCAATAAGGCTGCGCGATATGCACGATGCCGGGGATCGGCAGATCGCCCTGCTCATGCATGACCGACATGCCGCCCAGGCTGGCGCCAGCGACGGTGGAGCCGTGGTAGCCGTTGATGCGGCTGATGATGGTCTTCTTGCCACTCTTGCCTTTAAGATCCCAGTAACGACGCACCATACGCAGCACGGTATCGTTGGACTCTGAGCCTGAACCAGTGAAGAACACGTGGTTCATGTGCTCCGGCGCAATGTCGGCAATTGCCTTGGCCAACTGTACTGCTGGCGGATTCGCGCACTGGAAGAAACTATTGTAGTAGGGCAGCTGCAGCATCTGTTTATAGGCTGCCTCCGCTAACTCCTTGCGACCGTAGCCAATATTGACGCACCACAGGCCAGCCATGCCATCGAGTACCTTGTTGCCTTCGCTGTCCCACAGGTAAACGCCTTCGGCGCGCTCAATGATGCGCGCACCGCGCTCGCCCAGCTCCTTGTGGTCGGTGAACGGATGCAGATAATGCGCCGCATCCATGGCTTGCAGCTCGGCGGTGTTGAGTTTGCTTTGACTGGTCATTCGGTACTCCTGATCTCCGGACTCCCGAGCGGCCGAGGCTGCTCAGGAGGTTATGCCATTGTGTGGGGTTACACGCTCAGCAGCAGGAACTCACGTTCCCAGGAGCTGATTACCCGCTTGTAGTTTTCGTGCTCGGCGCGTTTGACGGCTACGTAGCCGCGGCAGAACTTGCTGCCTAGTATGGCCTCTACGTCCTTGCACTGCTCCATACGCTCCAACGCCGCCTCAAGGGTAAAGGGGAGGCGTAGGTTGCGTCGTTCATAGGCACGGCCCTTGACCGGTGCTGAGGGCGACATCTTGCCGACCATGCCGAGATAGCCACACAGCAAGCTGGCGGCAATCGCGATATATGGGTTGGCATCGGCGCCCGGTAGACGGTTCTCTACGCGACGGTTCTGCGGGGTTGAATCTGGCACGCGCAGGCCTGCGGTGCGGTTTTCTTCGCCCCACTCCACGTTCACCGGCGCCGAGGTATCAGGCAGGAAGCGGCGGAAAGAATTCACGTTGGGAGCGAATAGCGGCAGGATCTCGGGGATATAGCGTTGCAAACCGCCGATGTGATGCAAGAACAACTCACTCATGCTGCCATCTTCGTTTGAGAAGACATTTTCGCCGGTCTTGCGATCAACGATGCTCTGGTGCAGGTGCATCGCACTGCCCGGCTCATTGGTAATCGGCTTGGCCATAAAGGTAGCGGTGATGTCGTGCTTGAGCGCGGCCTCGCGCATGGTGCGTTTGAACACCAGAATTTGATCTGCCAGGTGCAATGGGTCGCCGTGACGGAAGTTGATCTCCATCTGCGCGGTGCCTTCTTCGTGGATCAGTGTATCCAGATCCAGGCCTTGGGCCTCGCACCAGTCGTACATATCCTCGAACAGCGGGTCGAATTCGTTCGCTGCATCAATAGAAAATGATTGCCGTCCGGTTTCCTGACGTCCGGAGCGACCTATCGGTGCCTGTAGCGGCAGATCAGGGTCTTCATTGCGCTTGGTCAGGTAAAACTCCATCTCAGGCGCAACGATCGGCTGCCAACCCTTCTCTTCATATAGCTTGAGTACTGTTTTGAGCACGTTGCGCGGCGACATTTCAATCGGGGTGCCGGTCTTGTCGAAGCACTCATGAATGATCTGCGCGGTTGGCTCCAACGCCCACGGGACTAGATAAATGGCGTTTTCATCCGGCTTGCAGATCATGTCGATATCCGCCGGGTCGAGCAGGTCGTAATAGATCTCGTCTTCGACATAGTCGCCGGTCACCGATTGCAGCAAGATGCTTTCGGGCAGGCGCATGCCTTTTTCTGAGATGAACTTCATCGTCGGAGCTATCTTGCCGCGGGCAATGCCGGTCAGGTCGCTGACCATGCACTCAACCTCGGTAATTTTGTGTTCTTTCAACCACGCTTCAATCTTGTTCATAACAGCCTCAGGAGTGCCGCGACGCACGGGCTCTACAGGCGTCACCAAACGCCTGAAAAATCGACAGATAGAAGGTGTTGTCCTTTACCTGCCATTCTGGATGCCACTGTACGCCAAGGGCGAAATTGGATGCATGACTGACCGAGAAGGCCTCGATCAGTCCATCAGGCGCTTTGGCTTCAGGCTGCAGCCCCGGCCCTAACTGATCTACGCCCTGCGTATGCAGAGAGTTGACCTGAGCCGAGCTACAGCCTGATATATCGTAGAGCAATCCTCCCGGTTCCACCTGAACCTCGTGGGATAAACCATATTGAATGGCAACCGGTTGGTCTTTTGGCTCGCGGTGTTCAATATATCCACCGACTTCATACAGCCGTTGATGCAGGCTGCCGCCAAAGGCTACGTTCATTTCTTGAAAGCCGCGACAAATGCCCAACACCGGCACACCCTGCGCAATCGCTGCTTTGATCAGCGGCAACGTAGTGGCGTCGCGCTTGGGGTCATGTTTGGTGCCCTCGGCGCTGGCGGGGCCGTTGTAATGGCGCGGCTCGACATTGGAGGGGGAGCCCGTGAACATAATGCCATCCAATAGCTCCAGCAATTGCTCTGTATCCAGCGCGCTACCCAGCGCTGGTATCAGTAGCGGCAATCCCTTGGCACCCTCTACTACGCCGAGGATGTATTTTTCGCCCACAACATGGAAAGGATGCAGGCCGACTTGCTCAGTACAGCAGGGAATACCTATTAAAGGTTTGCGTTTGATGGACATAGATGGAGGGTCCGAAGGCTGTGGTGAATAACTTACGCGAAGCCATTGTTGTTCGATTTTTTATACAATAGCAATAAAAAATAATTAACACAAAACGCCAAAATCGCGGATCGAATCGCGTTGAGATGGACGCTAAAAATGGCTCTGACGGCCTTAATTGGTGCAGTGCGCACCTATAGTGTGCGGATGCTACTCTATTGACTCCATGAAGCCTTTCGGATTAACTCTGCACTTACGACTTTCGTGATTGATATATTTTACAAACAACAGGTGACAACCCATGCAAGCCCAACCCGGAGCGGGTGCTGCGGCAGCCATTCAGCCCGCTAGCGTCCAGGAAGCGGAGGCCTTTCTGGCCGAGCATCCGGAAATACATTTTATTGACCTGCTGATTGCCGATATGAACGGCATCGTGCGCGGCAAGCGAATCGACCGATCCGCACTATCCAAAGCCTTTGAAAAAGGTATCGCACTACCAGCCTCTGTCTTCGCCCTGAACATTCAAGGTACAACAGTAGAAGAAACCGGTCTGGGGCTGGAAATCGGCGATGCCGACCGGATCTGCCTGCCGATCCCGGGCACGCTTAATATAGAGCCCTGGCAGAAGCGGCCAACGGGTCAGTTGTTGATGACCATGTATGAGTTTGACCGCAAGACTCCTTTCTTCGCTGATCCCCGCTATGTTCTGCAACGTATCGTTGAACGCTTCAAGGACCTCAAGCTGACCCCGGTTTCTGCTTTTGAGCTGGAGTTCTACCTGATTGACCAGGAGAACCTTACCGGCCGTCCGCAGCCTCCGCGCTCACCTATGTCTGGCAAGCGCCCGAACTCGGTTCAGGTCTACTCGATGGATGATCTGGATGAGTACGCTGAGTTTCTTGAGGACGTCATCGAAGCTGCCCACGAACAGGGCATCCCCGCTGACGCCATCGTAGCAGAATCGGCGCCGGGCCAGTTTGAGGTCAACCTGCATCACGTGGATGACCCAGTCGTTGCCTGCGATTACAACGTACTGCTCAAGCGTGTAATCAAGAACGTCGCCTATGACCATGAAATGGACACCACCTTCATGGCCAAGCCGTATTACGATCAGGCAGGCAACGGCATGCATGTGCACATCAGTTTGCTTGACGAACTGGGCGCTAATATTTTTGCTTCCAATGCGGATGGCAGCCTGAGCGACAACCTGCGCTGGGCGGTGGGTGGTCTGCTGAAGACATTACCCGAATATATGGCGTTTCTCTGTCCGAACGTGAACTCCTATCGTCGTTTCAGCCCCAGCTTCTTTGTGCCTTGCGCACCGACCTGGGGTGTCGATAACCGGACCGTTGCCGTGCGAGTGCCGGGCGGCGACCCGGACGCGATGCGTATCGAGCACCGCCTGGCTGGCGCCGATGCCAATCCTTACCTGTTGATGGCTGCACTGTTATCGGCGATTCACTACGGCATCAGCAACAAGGTCGAGCCGCCGCCAATGACCGAGGGCAATGCCTACGACCAGCATGAGGCCTCACTGCCGACTAACCTGCGTGACGCTCTGCGCGCGTTGGAAACCTCGGAAGTGATGAAAGAGTACATCGGCGAAGAGTACCTCGACGTATTTGTGCTCTGTAAAGAAAGCGAGATGGAAGAGTTTGAGAAGACCATCTCCGACCTGGAATACATGTGGTATTTGCATACGGTCTAACCCACCGGCGCTACAGCTCAAGACAATCCCGCCGTTTGGCGGGATTTGTTTGTGTGCAGGAGTAAAAGTATGTCGATGAATGATTCCTGGTATCGCGCCAGCATGGGCACGGCTGCACAGCTAGAGTCGCTGCGCGGTGAGTTAAAGGCAGACGTATGCGTGGTGGGTGCGGGTTTTACGGGTTTATCTGCGGCGCTGGAGCTGGCGGAGGCCGGCTTGCGAGTGATAGTGCTGGAAGCTGAGCAGGTTGGTTGGGGTTGTTCAGGCCGTAATGGTGGACAAATCAATCCGGGTTTAGCGTGTGATCACGGCCGTATGGTCGCCGAGTTGGGCGTAGAGGACGCACGCAAGGTCTGGCAGCTGACGCTGGACGGTGTCGGGCTGCTGCGCAATCGTGTTGCGCGCCACAACATCGATTGTGACCTGAAGGCAGGCATCCTGCTGGTAGCCAATAAGCCGCGGCACGTTCCTGAGTTGCAGGCCTGGCAACAGGAGCTGGAGTCGCTTGGCTATGACCAGTTGGCTTTCCATGGGCGGAATTCTTTGCAGGCATTACTGCAGTCCGATTATCAGGCTGGCGTAATGGACATGGGTGGCGGCGACCTGCACCCGTTGAAATATGCGCATGGGTTAGCGCTAGCCGCTGAGGCTGCCGGGGCGCAGATATTTGAGAGTTCTGCCGTGCTGGATTATTCCGAGCGGAGCCGTGCCGAGTCGGGCACAGGAATTGAGGTTCGCACGGCTAATGGCAAGGTCCGCGCCCAGCATTTGTTGCTGGCGGGCAACGCTTATCTTGGCAAGCTGCTGCCTTGGCACCGTAAACGCTTTATGCCGATTGGTAGCTATATAGGCGCAACCCGGCCGCTGGGAGAGTTGGCTACGCAACTGATTCCCTCGCGTGCCGCAGTCTGCGATATGAATACCTTGATCGACTATTACCGCCTCAGTGCCGATAATCGCTTGCTGTTTGGCGGTCGCGCCAGCGCACGTGATGCGCAGCCGGATGCCTTGCGTGCGACCATGTGTCAACGGATGGCGCGGGTGTTTCCTGCGTTGGCTGAGGAGGACTTTGAGTATCTCTGGGGTGGGCAAGTAGCGATGACGCTGAACAAGGCGCCGGTGTTTGGCCGCTTGGGGCAACGTACGCTTTACGCGCAGGGTTACTCAGGACAAGGCGTGGCGTTGGCGGGCATGGCTGGCAAGTTGATGGCGCAAACCGTGCTCGGCGATGCCGCTGGTTTCGACCTGCTGGCGCGCACGCGGCATTGGCCGGTGCCACCGGGAGCGCCGCTGCAAACCGCCATCCGAGCGCTGGCACTGCTATGGTATCGTCTGCAGGATAGCCGTTGAACGAGATTAACATGAGCCGACCTACCCCTAAGCACCGAGCCAGCAGTCAGGAGCGCATAGCGCGCATCCTGCAAGCGACGCGCCTATTGCTCGATCAACAGGGGCTGGCCGATCTGTCCATCTATGCGATTGCCGAGCAAGCCGAGATTCCACCGTCCTCGGTCTATCATTTTTTTCCGCAGACTGGTGATGTGCTAAGTGCCTTGGCGCAGCAAGTGTTCGCCGAGCTTGACGCGGTGCTGCAGTTGCCGGTGACACCCGCGCCGGTTAGCTGGATGGCTTTGGTGGCGGAGTTGGAGCAGCGTTTTCAGGATTATTATCAGAGCAATGCGGCTGCCCGCGAGTTACTGCTGGGCGCGCATGAGCTGAGCGCCGTACGCCAGGCTGATCGGTTGCATGATCGCCAGCTGGGGCTGCGCTTTCGTGGCTGCCTGGAGGCATTTTTCCAGTTGCCGCCGCTGCCCCATGAAGTGGATATATTTACGCTGGCCATCCAGGCGGCAGATAAGTTGTTGGCTGTTGATTATCAGCAACATGGCCAGCTAACCCCGGTGCTGTGCCGCGAGGCTACGCGCATGATGACTGCTTACCTTGGTCTCTACTTACCCCCATTATTGACACCGGCTGACAAGGAGATGGTATGAGCTTGTTCAAACGTTTCGCCGAATGGCGGGAAGATCGTCAGTTGGCGGAGCTGGATATCAGTCCTGAGCTTTGGCAACAGGCTCTGGGCGACTGGTCTGTGTATCAAGGCCTTGGCGATGCTAAACGCACTAAACTGCAGGATATGGCGCTGCGATTATTGCTGCGCAAGAATCTGCATGCGGCGGGTGATGCTGAGGCCAGTGACGAGCTGTGTTTGCGGATTGCGGGCATGGCGGTAGTGCCAGTGCTTGAACTGGGGCTGGATTGGTATGACCGCTGGAAAACGCTGATTCTATACGATGGCCCTTTTCATGCGGAGCACAGCTGGCAGGACGAGGCCGGCGTGGTGCATGAGGGTGGTCGTAACCTGAGTGGTGAGGCCTGGTTACGTGGCCCCGTGGTGTTATCGCTCGCAGATGTGCAGTTATCCGGTCAGCGCGATGGTTATAACGTGGTCATTCACGAGTTGGCGCACACGCTGGATATGCGGCACGACGGCGCCAATGGTGCTCCGCCGCTACATCACGGCATGAGCCCCGCTGACTGGAAGCGCGACATGAGTGCCGCTTGGGATGATCTGGGGCGTCGTGCCGCCGCTGGCGAGCAGCTGCCTATCGACGCCTATGCACTCGAGGCACCGGCTGAGTTCTTTGCGGTACTGTCCGAGACCTTCTTCGAGCGCCCGGCCATGCTGCAGCACACCTGGCCAGAGGTGTATCAGCATTTGGCCGATTTTTATCGGCAGAATCCGCTCACTTCGGACGGTTGAGACTCTCCGCCGACTGATGGTAGTTAATGTTTAAAAAATCAGGCCGTTATCGATGGGCTTGTTGTCGATTAAATTCGACACTTTGTCGGATTAACTGTTTTTATCTGTTATTCATTCGTTGATTTGCCGATATTTATCGAATATAAAGTCGAGAGTTACTTACCTGTCAGGAGTGAACCATGGCCCGTACCGTCACCGTAGCTGCAACTCAGATGAGCTGTTCGTGGGATCGTGAAGCCAATATTGCACAGGCCGAAAAGCTGGTGCGCGAAGCGGCGGGGCAGGGCGCCCAGATCATCCTTATTCAAGAGCTGTTTGAGACGCCCTATTTCTGTCAGAAGCCGAACGCCGATTACTTGCAGTTGGCTACCCCTGTTGATGACAATCCGGCCATCATCCATTTCAAGGCGTTGGCCAAAGAACTGAGCGTGGTGTTGCCGATCAGCTTCTTCGAATTGGCTGGCCGTGCGCGCTACAACAGCATCGTCATCATTGATGCTGATGGCAGTAATTTGGGCGTATACCGCAAGAGCCATATCCCGGATGGCCCCGGCTATCACGAGAAGTATTACTTCAACCCGGGTGATACCGGTTTCAAGGTCTGGCAGACCCGTTACGCGAAAATCGGCGTTGGTATCTGCTGGGATCAATGGTTCCCTGAATGCGCCCGCAGCATGGCGCTGATGGGCGCCGAAGTGTTGTTTTATCCAACGGCGATCGGCAGCGAGCCGCATGATCCCGGTATCAGCTCGCGTGATCATTGGCAGCGTGTTCAGCAGGGCCACGCCGGCGCCAACCTGATGCCGCTGGTGGCCAGCAACCGCATTGGCAAGGAAGAGCAGGGCGACTACGACATCACTTTCTACGGCTCGTCTTTCATTGCCAACCAGTTCGGTGAAAAAGTGCAGGAACTGAATGAGACGGAAACCGGTGTATTGATACAAGAGTTCGACCTCGACGCGCTTGAACATATCCGCAGCGCCTGGGGGGTATTCCGCGACCGACGCCCGAACCTTTACGGTCCGATCAAAACATTGGATGGCTCACAGGAATCCTGATTACCCATGTATACGCTGCACAGCACACCGCGACAGGATAGTTACTTTATGCCCGCCGAATGGGCGCCTCACAGCCAGACCTGGATGGTTTGGCCCGAGCGCCCGGATAACTGGCGCGATCAGGCGGTGCCTGCACAGGCCGCTTTCGCTGAAGTGGCCAAGGCGATTGCCAGCTTTGAGCCAGTGACCGTCTGTGCCAGCGCAGGGCAGTATGCAAATGCCGCTGCCATACTCGACCATCCCGGTATCCGCGTGATTGAGTTGAGCAGCAACGATGGTTGGGTACGCGACACTGGGCCCAGCTTTGTAATTAATGGTCAGGGCAGCCTGCGCGGCGTCGATTGGACGTTCAATGCGTGGGGCGGTGACAACGGTGGGCTTTATGCCGACTGGGCGCTGGACGACCAAGTGGCAGACAAAATTCTTGCCATGGAACGATGCCCGCGTTATCGCACCGAAGGCTTCGTACTGGAAGGTGGCTCATTCCATGTGGATGGCGAAGGCACACTGCTGACCACGGAAGAATGTTTGCTCAACGCCAACCGCAATCCGCACCTGCAACGCGAAGAAATTGAACTGATGCTGGCGGACCACTTGGGCATCAGCAAAGTGATCTGGCTGCCCTCGGGGCTGTATAACGACGAAACTGACGGTCACGTCGACAACTTTTGTTGTTTTGTGCGTCCCGGCGAGGTGTTGTTGGCCTGGACCGATGACGAGCACAGCCCTAACTATGCACGCTGTCAGGCTGCGGCTCAGGTGCTGGAGAGTCAGCGTGACGCCCAGGGCCGTGAACTCTTGGTACACCGCATTCCTATTCCCGGGCCGTTGTTTGCTACTGCAGAAGAATGCGCCGGTGTGGCGGTTGTAGCGGGCAGCCAGCCGCGTGATCCTTCAATTCAGTTGGCGGGATCTTACGTCAACTTCCTGATCGTTAATGACGGTGTGGTTGCACCCGCTTTCGATGACCCGCAGGACGCCGTAGCACTGGAAATTTTACAGCGTGTCTTCCCTGAACGCCGAGTAGTTACCGTGCCAGGTCGAGAAATTTTGCTAGGCGGCGGCAATATTCACTGTATTACTCAGCAGCAACCCTTGGCAGGCTAAAAAAAACGGTAGCAGCGCACATACCCGAAACGGGTACTGGAGGCGCTGTCCGTTGCTAGGGCATAATCTTGATACCACACGCGTAGTTAAGGTGCTCATGCTGCACCGGCTCAGGATGTTTCAACTTCCAGAAGGATTTTGCATGCGGTCTTCTTTTGCTTTTATCACACCTTTTTCCCGTTCTGCTCTCGCCCTTGGTCTTACCGTTGCCCTGTCTGGTTGCGTTGGCATGCAGCCTGCCAGTGACCTGGTGAGCAACGATGGCAAGCGTTTGCAGGGCGAAATAACCAGCTCCAGCCCGGTCAATATCAACGATGGCTCGCATTACCAGGTATTCGAATTGAATCTGAACCAGGGCGACTTGATTCGAGTGCGCCAGAGTGGCGCGCTGGAAGACGCTACTTTGACCCTTACGGATGAGCGTGGTCAGTTGGTCAGCGGTCCTAGCCAGGGTGTCTTGCACCTCGCGCCAGAGACCAGTGGGCGTTATCGGCTCGGCGTGAGTGGTAGTGCCGGAACCGGTTACGGTCCTTTTGAGCTTGAGCTCGACAAGATCACTGTGCAGAACAGCGGTGTATTGGCGTTAGACGATGCCATCTATGGGTTGCTGAGCCGCACGCAAAGCTCCAACAGTTACCAGCTGAGTGTCAGTGAGCCGGGTCTGTACCAGATCAGCATGGCCTCTGAGGAGCTGGATACTGTGCTCAAGCTCAGTGGCGGCGGACTGAGCCTGGAAAACGATGACTCTGGCCAGTCCACCGACTCGCTATTGGTTGCGCAGTTACAGCCTGGTGAGTATCAGGTCACGGCTACTGCACTGGATCAGCCGGCCGAGGGCACCTACGACTTGCAGGTGAGCCGCCGGGCCATGCCGCAAGGTGTTGAGCTGACCGACAGTGGCGAGCTCAGTATTGGCCAAACCATCACTGGTCTGGCGGATAGCAGCCCCAGGCAATATCAGTTGGTAGTGCCCGAGCGCGCGCTTTTGCGGGTACGCATGAGCTCCAGCGAGGTAGACAGCTACCTTACTCTGCAGGGGCCTGGCGTGGATACCGAGGATGACGATAGCGCTGGTGAGAATCTGGATGCCCTGATCACCGCGCTAGTGCAGCCTGGCACCTACCGGGTATCAGCTACGACGGCAGACGGTAGCGCCGGGTTGTTCACTTTGACCAGCTCACTACAGCCGGTCAGTAGTAACAGCAACCGCGTGCGCCCGGGAGAGGTCGTCGCCGGTCGCATAAGCAGTGAGCAAGGCAGTCAGACTACGTTGGTGATCAGCGAGCCCGGTTTCTACCACGTCGATTTGATTTCATCTGACTTTGACGCCTTTCTGAGCCTTGAGGGTGGCGGTTTGGATGTGGAAGATGACGATAGCGCTGGCGGTACTAACGCACGTATCGGGCGTTATCTGGATAGCGGTAGTTATCGTCTGACCAGCAAAGACTACGATGGCGGCAGCACGGGTAATTACGTGCTCTCTGTTGAGTTGTCTGACGAAGGCTAAGCTAGCGCACTGTCTAATAAAAAACCCGCCGGACAGCTAGTGTTTGGCGGGTTTTTTATTGTCTACAGGCTTGCTGGCAGCTGCTCTGCCGCGTAGCAAACTCAGCAGTCGAGCAGCTTTCGGCCACGCTGTACCGCCGCCAAGACCTGCGCGGGAGCAGTACCGCCAATGTGATCGCGGGCGTTTACCGAGCCTTCCAGCGTCAGCACTTCAAACACATCCTGTTCGATCTGATCGCTGAATTGGCGCAGCTCATCCAGGCTCATTTCGGCCAGGTCTTTCTTGTTATCTACGCCGTACTTCACCGCGTGGCCAACAATTTCGTGGCAGTCACGGAACGGCAGGCCCTTGCGAACCAGATAGTCAGCCAGGTCGGTCGCAGTAGAGAAGCCACGCAGTGCTGCTTCACGCATCACATCCACGCGCGGTTGGATGGCGGGGATCATGTCAGCGAAAGCTCTCAGACAGTCGCGCAGAGTATCGACTGCATCGAACAGCGGCTCTTTGTCTTCCTGATTGTCTTTGTTGTAGGCCAGCGGCTGGCTTTTCATCAGCGTTAGCAAGCCCATCAGGTGGCCGTAAACACGGCCCGACTTGCCGCGCACCAGTTCAGGTACGTCGGGGTTCTTCTTCTGCGGCATGATCGACGAGCCGGTACAGAAGCGGTCGGGCAGCTCGATGAAGTTGAACTGGGCACTGGTCCACAGCACCAGCTCTTCAGAAAAGCGCGACAGGTGCATCATCGATAATGCCGCAGCAGCGCAGAATTCGATGGCGAAATCACGATCAGAAACGCCGTCCAACGAATTGCCGGAAATAGAATCAAACCCCAGTAACTCACAGGTGATGCTGCGGTCGATCGGGTAAGTCGTGCCCGCCAGCGCGGCGCTGCCGAGTGGCATGCGGTTGACTCGCTTGCGGCAATCGAGCAGGCGTTCGCGATCGCGCTGTAACATCTCGAACCAAGCCAGTAGGTGATGACCAAAAGTCACTGGTTGCGCGGTCTGCAGGTGCGTAAAGCCGGGCATGATCACTGCGTTGTGGCTTTCCGCCTGACCCAGCAGGCCGCTTTGTAAACGCTGAAGCTCGACCAGAATGACGTCGATTTCTTCACGCAGCCATAGGCGGATATCGGTGGCGACTTGATCGTTACGCGAGCGCCCGGTGTGCAGTTTTTTGCCGGTCACGCCGATGCGAGCAGTTAAGCGTGCCTCAATATTCATGTGCACGTCTTCCAGCTCGACGCTCCAGGCGAACTCGCCGGCCTCAATCTCGAGCTGTATGGCGTGCAAGCCTTCGATGATGGTATCGCGCTCCGCATCACTCAGTACGCCAACCTTGGCGAGCATGGTGGCGTGGGCGATGGAGCCCTGAATATCATGTTTGTAAAGACGCTTGTCGAAGTCCACCGAGGCGGTGAAACGGGCGACGAAGGCATCAACCGGTTCGCTGAACCGGCCGCCCCAGGATTGATTGGTTGTCTGGTCTTGGCTCATGTGTCGGACTGTTCCGCTGCGAGTAAAAGCCGATAGCATACCATTTCACGCTTGCGCGATGGCGCCCGGCTGGCGGACACTTGTGCAATGAAGAATGGATTCTGGTCGTTGCTTAAACATCCCTACGCTGGTGAGGATTTTTTCCTCCCCGACCTGTGCTCGTCTGTTGCTGTATTTACCCTGGTGGTATTGGCGCAATTAGTGGTGCTGGTTTGGGTGTTAGCGCAACCGGCGGCAGAAGGTTTCAACTGGCTTGGGCTGGCAATGGCCTCGTTGTTTGTGCAGTGGGTTGTACTGCTCTCTGCGGCTTTACTGTGTCGCCTGCGCAGCTGGATGCAGCGCCGTCCCCTAGGGCTGGCAATCGCCGCCTGCTTCGCGGTTGTGGTTGGGCTGACGCTGGGCTTTACCGTGATCGGCGACTGGATTGTTTATCGTGGCATGACCGGCGCGTTGCATTGGCAAACCGAGCAGTTACTGCGACATGGCGTCATCGCGCTAATCATGACCAGCCTGCTGCTGCGCTATTTCTATCTGCAGCAGCAATGGCAGCGACAGAATCAAGCGGAGTTGCGCGCGCGTCTGCAGGCATTACAGTCACGTATCCGTCCGCACTTTTTATTCAACAGTCTCAACAGTATCGTCAGCCTGATTGCTTCCGATCCGGTTAAGGCTGAGCAATCGGTATTGGATCTGTCCGATCTTTTTCGCGCCAACCTGGGCAGTGCCGAAAGCCTGGCAACCTGGGCTGAAGAGCGGCGCCTATGCGAGGGCTATTTGCGCATAGAGCAATATCGTCTTGGCGAGCGCATGCGCGTCAGCTGGCAGGTTAAAGGCTTGCCCGATAGCACGCCCATGCCGCTGTTGACCCTGCAGCCACTGCTGGAAAATGCCATTTTGCATGGTCTGCAACCGCGTCTTGACGGTGGTGAAATTGTTATTACCGCGCACTATTCGAACCAGTTGGTTGAACTTATGGTGCGCAATACCTGTCCTGATCAGATGGACAACCATCAGGGTGCGCGCATGGCGATGGAAAATACGCGCGCGCGGTTACAGGCCCTGTTTGGTGAAGAGTCGCGTGTGGAGCTCTGGCGTGAAGACGCATGCTTCTTCAGCAGGCTGGTCTATCCTTGTAGGCAAACGTCCTAACTACAGCAGAGAAGTCATTGAAGTATGAAAGTACTGATCGCTGACGATGAACCCCTTGCACGAGAGCGCCTGGCTCGACTGGTCTCTGCGTTGCCCGGTTACAAGGCGCTACCGGATATGGCCAGCAACGGCCATGAAGCACTGCGTCTGGTGGAAGAGTTACGACCTGACATTGTCCTGTTGGATATTCGCATGCCGGGCCTGGATGGCCTGCAAACGGCGGCGAAGTTGTGTGAAAGCAGCGACGCGCCGGCCGTGGTTTTCTGTACCGCGCATGGCGAATATGCATTGGATGCCTTCGCTGTGAGCGCAGTGGGCTATTTACTTAAGCCGGTGCGCAGCGAGGATTTGGCTAGTGCCCTGGCCAAAGCGCAGCGCCCCAATCGCATGCAGTTAGCGAGCCTCGGTAAGGCTGGAAACCAGGCTGACACCGGTCAGGCGCGCAGCCATATCAGTGCGCGAACCCGAAAAGGTATCGAGCTGATCCCGATTGAAGATGTGCTTTATTTCATTGCCGACCATAAATACGTGACCCTGCGCCACGTCGGTGGCGAAGTCCTGTTGGACGAACCGCTGAAGTCGCTGGAAGATGAGTTTGGCGACGAATTTGTGCGTATTCATCGCAACGCACTGGTGGCGCGTCACCGCATCGAGTGCCTGCAGCGCACCGCCATGGGCCATTTTGAGCTGTGTCTCAAGGACCTTGAGGGCGAAACCTTGACCGTGAGTCGCCGCCACGTGCCGGGGGTGCGCCGTTTGATGGATCGCCTGTGAGGCGAGTGCGACGCCCGCTCGCATGGATGCCCGCAAAGGCATCGCGTATCATGCAGGTTGGTTTTGAATGAGAATCCCATGACTCGACATCTGCGAATTGCCACCCGCAAGAGCGCTTTGGCCCTGTGGCAGGCCGAATACGTTAAGGCGCGCCTGGAACAACTCGACCCCGAAGTACACGTTAGCCTGGTGCCCATGGTTAGCCGTGGTGACCAGTTACTTGACTCGCCGCTGGCCAAAATTGGCGGCAAGGGGCTTTTCGTCAAAGAACTGGAGACCGCGATCCTCAACGATGAGGCCGACTTGGCGGTGCACTCGATGAAAGACGTGCCCATGCAGTTTCCCGAGGGGCTGGGTCTTTATGCCATTTGCGAGCGTGAAGATCCGCGTGATGCGTTTGTCTCCAACCACCATGACAAAGTCGACAGCATGCCGCCGGGCAGTGTGGTCGGCACTTCCAGTTTGCGCCGCCAGGCACAGCTGATGTCACGCCGACCTGACCTGCACGTGCGCTTTCTACGCGGCAATGTGAATACCCGCTTAGCTAAACTGGACGCCGGAGACTACGACGCCATTATTCTTGCCGCCGCCGGCTTGCTGCGGCTGGGCTTTGATAAACGTATTCGCTATGCGATGCCGCCAGAAGAGAGTCTGCCGGCAGGTGGGCAGGGCGCGGTGGGTATTGAGTGCCGCACCAGCGATGCTGAGCTGCACGCGCTGCTGGCGCAGATGAATGATGAGGACAGCGCCCTGCGTGTGCGTGCCGAGCGTGCACTGAATACGCATTTGAACGGCGGTTGTCAGGTGCCTATCGCCTGTTATGCCGAGCGCGCCAACGGCGAGCTGTGGTTGCGTGGCTTGGTCGGTGATCCCGACGGCAAGTGCATGCTGCGCGCAGAGGCGCGTGGCGCGGAATCTGACCCGGAAGCTTTGGGGGTTTCGGTTGCTGAAGATCTGCTGCGCCAGGGTGCTCAAGCCATTCTTGATGCTGTATATGAAGGTGAGCCGCCGCGGTGAGCAACGCGCTACTGCTCACGCGTCAGCCAGCCGATAATCAACGTTTGGCGCGGCAGCTGGAGGCTTTGGGTATTGGCTGTGAAAGCCTGCCCCTGCTGGAGCTTGTGCCTGTTGATGAGACAGGAGCGCAACGTAGGTTGATGCTGGAGCTGGATCGTTATCAGGCGGTCATTGTGGTCAGCCGGTTGGCCGCTAAGCTTGGCCTGGACCGGCTGGATCAATACTGGCCGCAAACGCCAGTGGGTATCGATTGGCTGGCAGTGGGACCCGGTAGTGCCGAGCCGTTGCAGAATATTGGCTTGCCGGTTCAGCTTCCGATTGATGGGCAAGACAGCGAAGCACTGCTGCGTTTGCCGTTGTGGCAGTCGCATTTCGCGCGGGCTGATCTCAAAGTTTTGATCTGGCGCGGCTTGGGTGGTCGCGAGCATCTCGCGGATCAGATTCGCGCGGCCGGTGGCCAGGTCGACTATCTTGAGCTTTATGAGCGACGGTCGCCGGCGGGCTTGCCCGTTGCGCTGACGGCGGTGGCGGCACGCGGGGTAAAGGGTATTGTAGTACTCAGCAGCCAGGCGCTGGAGTACTGGCATGCGGCTGCTGGCGTTGACTGGCAACGCCAGCGCGATTGGCGCTGCTGGGTGCCGAGCGCACGGGTTGCGGCGCAAGCCGCAGACCTTGGTTGTCACGATGTAGTAATCTGCGAGGGTGCGGATGATGCAGCCATTATCGAGGCTGTGCGGGCGCACCCGCTGAAGGACTAAAGGGGATAGGCGTGGAACCAACAGAACCGAACAAGAACACGGACAGCGCAGTAGCTCCGAGTGCGACCGAACAGTCGCCGAATACTGCTATTCCGGGTGACAAAGCAAAGCCGCAAGCAGCGGCCACCAAACCAAGTGCCAAGCCGGATTCTTCAAATAAACCAGGCAAACCGCCGAAGCCGGGTGCCACCGCGCGCCCAAAAAGTGCCGGCGGTGGTCGCTGGTTGGTTTGGCTGGCTCTATTAATCGCTCTGCTGGCGCTGGGTTTCAGTCTTTGGCAATGGCAGCAGCGGCAGGTGCAACAAGATCAACAGCAAGCACAATTGCGGGTGTTGCTCGAGCAGATGCAGGCTGGCGGTGAGCAGCGCCAACAGCAGCTCAATGGCCGCCTGGAAGGCGTGCCGCAGGGTAACGACTGGCAAGCGATGCAACGCTTAGTGGCGGAGATGCAGCGTAGCCAACAAGCGGTTGGCGAGCGCCTGGATATTCTCCAGGGCGACGGCCGTGAAGACTGGAAGCTGGCCGAGGCGCAGTATCTGTTGCGTCTGGCATCACTGCGTTTATTGGCGGTGCAGGATGTTAGTGCGGCGCGCGAGCTGCTGAGCACGGTTGACGGTATCCTCAAGTCCATGCCGGACAGTGGCCTGTATGGCGTGCGTGAACAACTGGCGCAATTTAAGACAGAGCTGGATGGTCTGCCGGAACTGGATCGGCCCGGTGTTTTTTTGCGGCTTGCTGCGCTGCATGATCAGGTCAAGCGTCTAGTGCTGCTGCCCGTGCCCGAGTTCGATCCCGATGAAGTGACGACCGAAGAAGAGTATGCCGATCGTTTGCAACGCCGCGACCGCTGGGATCGGGTTTTGATGCGCCTTGAGCGTTATGTGCGCGTCGATTTTCAGCGTGGCAAAGTCATTACACCACTGCTGGATGAAGCTGAAATGCAGCGGGTACAACGCACATTGCAGCTGACTATGGAGCAGGCCCAGTGGGCCGCGTTGCGCGGTGAAGAGCAGGTATATCAGGCTAGCCTGACGCAGGCTGAAAAAATCCTAGCGCAGTATTTCGAGCTGGAAAACCCGCAAGTGGAGGGCATGCAGAAACAACTGCAGGCGCTGCACGACGAAGCGGTCAGCTTGAATCCACCGGATCTAGCGCCGCTGCAACAGAGTTTAGCTACGTATATTCAGAATCGACGCTCCGCCTCTGCAGCCAAGCAACCGGAGGCCGACGATGAGTAAAAGCTATATCGCGATTCTCGCCGTGTTGTTGGTGGCGGCGCTGTTGGGTATGGCAGTGGCGGAAGACCCGGGTTACATATTAATTGCCTGGCGCAACTTCTCGATTGAGACCAGTGTCTGGGTCGGGGTTGGCTTGCTGCTGGCGTTTTGGTTGTTGTTGCTGTTGGTACGAGCGCTGGTGCGGGTGCTAAATGCTTCGGGTCGCAGGATCAATCCTTGGTCACGCCGCAATCTGCAGCAGCGTGCAAATGTGGTGGCCACCCGTGGTCTGCTGGAATTTGCCGAAGGACATTGGAAGTCGGCTTTACGGCTGCTGAAAAAATCAGCGCCGCATGCTGAGTTACCGCTGATCAACTATCTGGCCGCTGCCAGAGCTGCGAACGAACTGGAAGACTACAGCGAGTGCGACAACCTGCTGCGTGAGGCCTATGAAACCACGCCCAAGGCGGATGTGGCCATTGCTGTTACCCAAGCGCAGCTGCAGATCGGTCGTGGTCAGCTTGAGCAAGCCTTGGCGACTCTCACGCGGTTGCGCAAAGAGCATCCCAAGCATCTGTATGCACTTAAGTTGATGAGTCAGGTATATCTGCGGCTTGAGGATTGGTCCAGCCTGCTGGCTCTGTTGCCGGAGCTGCGTAAGCAGCAAGTGCTTCACCCAGCAGAGCAGGATGCCTTGGAGTACCAAGTACACAACGCTCTCCTGCTGCAAGCAGGTCAACGCACTGCGCCAGCGGATGTAGATCCGGCCAGCTTGGTGATCGCCGCGTGGGAAAACATGCCCAAGCGCATGCGCGACGACCCGCTGGTGGTTGAGGTTTACTGCCTGCAGCTGCGCGCTAAAGGTCGTGAGATCTTGGCCGAGGAGGCTTTGCGTAATGTGCTGCAAGCCAACTACAACGACCGTCTGGTGCATTTGTACGGTTTGGTGCAGGGTCGTGATCCGGCGCGCCAGCTAGCGACGGCAGAGCAGTGGCTACAGGCTCATCCGAACAATGCCACTCTGCTCTTGGCAGCAGGTCGGTTGGCGCAGCGCAACAGCCTCTGGGGTAAGGCCAGAGACTACCTAGAAGCCAGCTTCTCCAGTAAGCGCGACATTCAGACCTGTGCTGAGTTGGCTCGGTTGCTGGATCACATGGGCGATCAGCAGGCCTCGCGCGCGGTCCTTAACGATGGCTTTGATTTGATGGAAGAAAGCCTGCCGAGCCTGCCACTGCCCAGTCGCTGATTAACCAATGACTGGGTCACGCGGCGCGTAAGCGAAGGTGTCGGCATGCATCTGCTCGGCAGGCATGCCGGCTGCCACCAAAGCGTCCAGCGTGGCGTAGACCATGGGTGGTGAGCCGCTGACAAAAAAACGGTAGTCCGCCAGGTCGGTAAGGTCTTCACAGACAGCTTGGTGTAGTAATCCCTCGCGTCCTTGCCATTCGGCCTCATCGCTGACTACCTGATGCAGGTACAGGTTAGGCTGCGCCTGCCAATGTGCCCAATGCGGTGCCTTATAAAAATCGTCGCTGTGGCGCACGCCCCAATACAAGTGTATCGGCTGGCTGAAGCCCTGCGCCAGGCAGGACTCAATCAAGCTTTGCATCTGCGCCAGCCCGGTACCTGCGGCAATCAGCACCAAGGGTTGTTGCGGTAGTTCACGGGCGCAAGCGTCCCCAAAAGGAATTTGAACTCGCGCTATGCGGTGCTTGTGAAGGTAGTCGATTACCGCTTGGGTGATGGGATCGCGTGTCAGAATGTGAAGCTCGAGCGTGCGGCCTTCTTGCGGTGCTGAAGCGATGGAAAATGCTGCAGGATCAGCGCCTTCACGCTCCAGAAGTAGGTATTGACCGGGGTGGTAGCGTAGCGTTTTTCCCGCCGGTAGTCGCAGGCGAACACGCCAAACATCGCCGCCGATATCGCTGCATTCAATGACCTGGCAGGCTAACTCGCGGACCGGCAGTTCGCCGGGAGCGAGAATGCCTTCCCACTGCAGCTCGCAATCGGTCAGGGGCTCAGCAACGCAGGTGTAGATGTCACCACTCTCTGTTTGCGTACCGTCAGCGAGGCTGACGCTGCCGCTCAGCAAAGTAGCGTCACAGACATGGCAGTTGCCATTACGGCAGCTGTGCGGGGCATCAAAGCCTAGACGGCGGGCGGCATCCAGAATGCGCTCGCCGGGTTGCGTATCCAGCGTCAAACCGGAAGGTTTTAGCGTAACTATCATTAAAGCCTCAGCAAATTATCAGCAACGCTCATCAATCGATACCCAGCTCTGCCCAAAGCGCGTCTATACGCTGTTTGACGGCCTCGTCTTGGTGGATGGCGGTGCCCCACTCTCGGGTTGTTTCCCCTGGCCATTTATTGGTGGCATCCAAACCCATCTTGCTGCCGAGGCCGGACACGGGGGAGGCGAAGTCGAGGTAGTCGATAGGGGTGTTATCGATCATCACGGTGTCGCGTTTGGGATCCATGCGTGTGGTGATGGCCCAGATGATGTCGTTCCAGTCGCGGATATTAATATCGTCATCCACCACTATCACGAATTTGGTATACATGAACTGGCGTAAAAAGCTCCAGACTCCAAGCATCACGCGTTTGGCGTGACCCGGATACTGTTTTTTAATCGACACCACGGCCATGCGATAAGAGCAGCCTTCCGGCGGCAGATAAAAGTCGGTAATTTCACTGAATTGTTTTTGCAGTAACGGCACAAAAACCTCATTCAGCGCGACGCCCAGCACCGCAGGTTCATCCGGCGGCCGGCCGGTGTAGGTGCTGTGATAGATAGGTTTTTCGCGTTGAGTGATGCGCTCGATGGTGAAGACCGGAAAGCTGTCCACCTCGTTGTAATAACCGGTATGGTCGCCAAAAGGGCCTTCAGCTGCCATTTCGCCCGGATGTATAACGCCCTCCAGTACGATTTCAGCGCTGGCAGGTACTTGCAAATCGCTGCCGCGGCACTTGACCAATTCGGTACGCTGGCCGCGCAGCAAGCCCGCGAAGGCGTATTCCGAAAGGCTGTCGGGTACCGGGGTCACGGCGCCGAGAATCGTGGCCGGATCGGCGCCTAGCGCGACGGCAATGGGGAAAGGTTCGCCAGGGTGTTTCTCCTGCCACTCCTTGAAGTCCAGTGCGCCGCCACGGTGGCTAAGCCAGCGCATGATCACTTTGTTGCGGCCAATCACTTGCTGCCGGTAGATACCTAGATTCTGGCGCTCTTTGTACGGTCCTTTGGTGATCACCAGCCCCCAGGTAATCAGTGGGCCAGCATCACCGGGCCAGCAAGTCTGTACCGGTATGCGGCTGAGATCGACATCTTCGCCTTCGAAAATGGTGGCTTGGCAAGGCGCGTCCCTTACCACTTTAGGTGCCATGTTGATGATTTTTCTAAAGATCGGCAGCTTGGACCAGGCGTCTTTCAAGCCCTTCGGCGGATCAGGCTCTTTCAGAAAAGCCAGTAGCTTACCGATCTCTCGCAACTCGCTGACGCTTTCCGCACCCATGCCCATGGCGACCCGTTCGGGCGTGCCAAACAAGTTGCCGAGTACCGGCATGTCATAACCTGTAGGGTTCTCGAAAAGCAGTGCGGGGCCGCCCTTGCGTAGCGTGCGGTCGCAAATTTCGGTCATTTCCAAAATGGGCGAGACAGGGGTTTGAATGCGCTTGAGTTCGCCGCGCTGTTCCAGTCCCTTGATGAAGTCGCGTAAATCGGAGTATTGCATTTCAGCTTCAAGCCTCAAGCGGCAGGCTGCAGGCAGTAAAAAGCATGCTGCGGCCTGGGGTGTCTGGTCAGAAGCACATTATGCCGACAAAGACGCCTGTCGGGTGGCGTAGATTGCAAAAAGCTGCAAGTCGCCTAGGGCGAGCTTGCAGCTTGAGGCCTGTCGCTTACAGCTTAGTTCTTGCTGCGCTTCATTGACTGGAAGAATTCGTCGTTGGTCTTGCTGTCCTTCAGACGATCCAAAAGGAATTCGATAGCGGCAACTTCGTCCATTGAGTGCAGAATTTTGCGCAAAATCCACATGCGCTGCAATTCTTCCTCGCTGGTCAGCAACTCTTCGCGGCGCGTGCCGGAACGGTTGATGTTGATCGCTGGGAAGGTACGTCTTTCGGCAATCTTTCGATCCAGGTGGATCTCCATGTTGCCGGTACCTTTGAATTCTTCGTAGATTACTTCGTCCATCTTCGAACCAGTATCTACCAGCGCGGTCGCGATGATGGTCAAGCTGCCGCCTTCTTCGATGTTACGCGCGGCGCCGAAGAAACGCTTTGGCTTTTCCAGGGCGTGGGCATCGACACCACCGGTCAGCACCTTGCCGGAGCTAGGGATAACGGTGTTGTAGGCACGCGCCAAACGCGTAATGGAATCGAGCAGGATGATCACGTCTTTCTTGTGCTCAACCAGACGCTTGGCCTTCTCAATCACCATTTCAGCGACCTGAACGTGGCGGCTAGGCGGCTCGTCGAAGGTGGAAGCAACCACTTCACCGCGTACGGTGCGCTGCATCTCTGTCACTTCTTCCGGACGCTCGTCGATCAGCAGTACGATCAAGTGACACTCGGGATTGTTGCGAGCGATGTTGGAAGCGATGTTTTGCAACATCAGGGTCTTACCCGCTTTTGGCGGAGCTACCAAGAGGCCGCGTTGACCTTTGCCGATAGGCGCGCATAGATCGATGATGCGGCCCATCAGGTCTTCGGTGGAGCCGTTGCCAGCTTCCATCACCAGACGATCATCCGGGAACAGCGGTGTCAGGTTCTCGAAGAGAATCTTGTTCTTGGTGTTTTCAGGGCGATCGAAGTTGATCGAGTCGACCTTCAACAGCGCAAAGTAGCGCTCACCATCTTTAGGTGGGCGGATTTTGCCGGCAATGGTATCGCCGGTGCGCAAGTTGAAACGGCGGATCTGGCTAGGCGAGACGTAGATATCGTCAGGACCAGCGAGATAAGAAGAGTCAGCTGAGCGGAGAAAACCAAAACCGTCCTGCAGGATTTCCAGGACACCATCGCCATGGATATCTTCGCCACTTTTCGCGTGTTTTTTCAGAATGGCAAAAATCACATCCTGTTTACGCGAGCGACCCATGTTTTCCAGGGTCATCTGGTTGGCGATTTCAAGCAGTTCGGTAATAGGTTTTTGTTTGAGTTCGGTCAGGTTCATAGGGTCGTTGAGCAATAGTAGTGTCGGCAGGATAGGGTTGGGTTTCGGCCGCCATATAGGAATGGGGCGATGAGCTGGCTGCAGTAAATATTAGCCACTGTCGCAGGGGGCGACCAGGAGTTGGAAAGCAAATCTAGCACCGCTGAGTCGCTGAGTCTAGGTTTTGGCAGAAAAAGTGAGCCCCGGCTCACAGTAGCCGGGGCAGCAGCATCAGATGTTGCTGTCGAGGAACGCCGCTAACTGCGACTTAGACAGGGCGCCGACCTTGGTCGCTTCAACATTGCCGTCCTTGAACAACATCAAAGTAGGGATGCCGCGTACGCCATATTTAGGTGGCGTGTCGGTATTCTCGTCGATGTTCAGCTTGCAGATTTTCAACTTGCCGTTGTAGTCCTTGGAAATTTCGTCCAGAACCGGGGCAATCATTTTGCAGGGACCGCACCATTCAGCCCAGTAATCAACCAGAACGGGGGTGTCGGACTTGAGCACTTCTTCTTCGAAGCTGCTGTCTGTGACATGCACAATCAAATCGCTCATGCGTTTCTCCAAGGGTTTCAAATACGGAATCGCAACATCATAGCACCACCCAACAGCGAAGCGGAAGCAGGTGGACTGTAGGTCAAAGCGCGCAAGTGCAGCAGACAACTGTCACCTTTCGGGTGCTAGAATCGAGGGATAATCGAATGAAGGGACGACTGCATGGCTGACTCACAACAGAACGACCTCTCGCTAGTGGCGGCGATTGACCTGGGTTCCAACAGCTTTCACATGGTGCTGGCGCGGGTTGATCAGGGTGAGATACGTATTCTGGAGCGCTTGGGCGAGAAGGTGCAGTTGGCCGCAGGGCTGGACGAGAATCGCATGCTCAGCGACGAGGCTATGCAGCGCGGGCTTGACTGCTTGCGCCGCTTTGCTCAGTTGATCAACGGCCTGCCGCAGGGCGCCGTCCGCGTTGTCGGTACTAACGCGCTGCGCGAGGCGCGCAATCGAGGTCAGTTTATCCGTCAGGTACAGCAGATTCTTGGCCACCGTACGGAGGTGGTTTCCGGCCGTGAAGAAGCCCGTCTGATTTATCTCGGCGTGGCGCACACGCTGGCTGACGACAGCGGCCGTCGGTTAGTGGCTGACATCGGCGGCGGCAGTACTGAATTCATTGTTGGTGAGCGCTTTGAGTCTCTGCTGCGTGAGAGTCTGAGTGTTGGCTGTGTGTCTTTCAGTCGTAAGTTTTTTACCGACGGCAAGATAACGGCAGCGCGCTATAGCCAGGCTTATACCGCCGCGCGGCTGGAATTGATGAATATCGAAAAGGCCATCCACCGGCTGGGCTGGACTGAAGCTGTAGGTGCGTCGGGGACGATTCGCGCTATCGGGCAATGCATTCAGGCTGCCGGCAAGGGGCAGGGGGAGGTGAGCCGCGAAGGTTTGCAATGGCTCAAGCGTAAGGTGTTGAAGGCGACGCATGTCGACAAGCTGGATATTCAAGGCCTGAAAGCAGACCGCCAACCCATCTTGCCGGCTGGTCTGGCCATTTTGGAAGCGATGTTTGATGCCCTGGGTATCGAAAACATGGCGCACTCCGAAGGCGCCATGCGTGAGGGCGTGCTCTATGACCTGCTAGGCCGCCAACAACACGAGGATGTGCGTGAGCGCACTCTCAGCGCCTTGATGGAGCGCTATCATGTGGATTCGGAGCAGGCGGCGCGGGTCGAGGCTAAGGCGCAACGTTTGATGCGCAAGGTCGAAGGGCAGTGGCACCTGTCCATCAGTAAACAAGTGGACCTGTTGACCTGGGCAGCGCGAGTGCACGAGGTAGGCCTGGACATTGCTCATCACCAGTTCCATAAGCACGGTGCTTATCTGATTGAACACTCAGACTTGCCTGGCTTTTCCCGCCAAGACCAGCAAGCGCTGGCGCTACTGGTGCGTGGGCATAGACGCAACTTGCCGAATGCTGAACGGCTGGGTGAGTTTGGCGAGGAGGCGGGCACTTTATTGCGGCTCTGTATGATTCTTCGACTGGCGATTCTCTATCACCACATTCGAGGCAATCAGGATATGCCGGAGCTGGCAGTAGAGGCAGGGCAGGATTACCTGATTCTGTATTTTCCTGACGGCTGGCTTGAAGCCAACCCGCTGACGCAGGCTGACTTCGATCAAGAAGCCCTGTACTGGGCCAAGGCCGATTACAGGTTGACGGTACGCTGAGGCGAGTTAGCCAGCTTTTCCAGCAGCGTATTTTGTGCGCTGCGGGCATTCTGGTTGCCGCTGGGTGAACTGAGTACGTAGGAGCCATCGCTCTGCAGTATCCAACTACGCGTATTGTCAGTCAGAAATACCTGCAACTCCTGTTTCGCACGCGTCACCAGTTTTTTGCCTTCCAGTGGGAAGCAAGTCTCCACGCGTTTATCGAGGTTACGTTCCATTAGGTCGGCACTGGACATCCATACCTGATCCTGACCGTCGTTGAGGAAGTAATACACGCGGCTGTGTTCCAGAAAGCGACCTATGATTGAACGCACCGTTATGTTGTGCGACACGCCGGGAATGCCGGGCCGCAGGCAGCACATGCCGCGAATAATCAGGTCCACTTTGACGCCGGATTGCGAAGCCTTGTACAGCGCCTTGATGATCTTGGCGTCGGTCAGCGAGTTGGCCTTGGCAATAATGTGCGCGGGCTTGCCAGCAAGCGCGTTTAGAGTCTCGCGATTGATCAGTTCTAGCATGCGCTTTTTCAGCGTGAAAGGTGCTTGCAGCAGCTTTTTCATGCGCTGGGTCTTACCCATGCCGATCAATTGGTTGAACAGCTTGTGTACGTCTTCGGTGAGCGCCAGGTCCGAGGTAAGAATGCTGTAGTCGGTATACAGACGGGCGTTGCCGGCGTGGTAGTTGCCGGTGCCCATGTGCACGTAGCGTTTCAAGGTCTGTTCTTCGCGGCGCAGAATTAGCATCATCTTGGCGTGGGTCTTGAAGCCAACTACGCCGTAGATCACCACGGCACCGGCCTGCTGTAGGCGGCTGGCCAACTGCAGGTTGGATTCCTCATCAAAGCGCGCCCGCAGCTCGATCACTACTGTAACTTCCTTGCCGTTACGCGCAGCCTCTACCAGTGCATTGACGATCTCGGAGTTGGCGCCGGTGCGATACAGCGTCTGTTTGATCGCCAGCACATTCGGGTCTTGCGCGGCCTGACGCAAGAGGTCGACCACCGGGCTGAAAGATTCGTACGGATGTTGCAGCAAAATATCCTGTTTGCCGATGGCCTGGAACAGGTTGTCGGCACTCGACAGCAGCTTGGGTATACCTGGGCTGAAAGTGGGGAATTGCAGCTCGGGATGGTTTTCCAGTCCGGTAATGGAAAATAAGCGAGTCAGGTTGACCGGGCCGTTGACCTCATACAGCTCAGCTTCACTCAGGCCGAACTGGCGTAGCAGGAAGTCGGTCAATGGTTTCGGGCAATTGTCCGCTACTTCGAGACGCACGGCGTCGCCGTAGCGGCGTGAAAGCAGCTCGCCACGTAAGGCGCGAGCCAAGTCATCGACCTCGTCCGGGTCAACAATTAAATCGGCGTTGCGGGTCAGACGAAACTGGTAGCAACCCAGTACTTTCATGCCGGGAAACAGATCGTCGGCATGTGCATGAATCATCGATGACAAAAATACAAAGTTGTCGCCACCGTCGCATAGTTCGTCTGGCAAGCGGATCAAGCGCGGCAGTGAACGCGGTGCCGGAATGATTGCTAGTCCCGAGTCGCGGCCGAAAGCGTCGATACCTTCCAACTGCACGATGAAATTGAGGCTCTTGTTCACCAGCAGCGGGAACGGGTGCGTCGGGTCCAGCCCGATAGGGCTGATGACCGGGGCTACTTGCTGGCGGAAGAAACGGCGAATCCACAGGGTCTGTTTGTGCGTCCACTGATGACGGCGCACGAAGCGGATACCTTTCTCGCTCAGCGCGGGCAGTAGGATGTCATTCAGAATGCTGTATTGGCGGCTGACGTGATGGTGCGCAATTTCGCTGATTTTGCCCAGGACCTGCTGCGGTTGCAGGCCATCCGGGCCGGTTTGCTCGCGAGCGAAGGTAATTTGCTTTTTCAAGCCGGCCACGCGGATCTCGAAAAACTCATCAAGGTTGCTGGAGAAAATCAGCAGGAACTTGAGGCGTTCAAGCAGTGGATAGGATTCATCCAATGCTTGCTCCAGCACGCGGATGTTGAATTGCAGCTGCGACAACTCCCGGTGGATATACAGCTCCGGTGCGTTGGTGTCAGCCAGCGGCGTAGCTTCCACTGGCTTCTCGCTGACGGCTGCCGGACGCGGCAGCAGCTCGACTTTGGGTGCTATCTCGACGTTGCTGGTTGTCGCTTCGGGCTGGCTGTTGTCGCGGCTGCTGTTGAGCTCTGGCATGGGGGCCTCGTTCAGTTTGGTTGTCGCTCGCGCAATTGGCGCGCAGCGGTTTTGGCGAAGTAGGTGAGAATGCCGTCGGCGCCGGCACGTTTGAAGGCAATGAGGGATTCGAGAATGACTGCTTCGCTGAGCCAGCCATTGTTAATGGCAGCGCAGTGCATAGCGTATTCGCCGCTCACCTGATAGACGAAAGTGGGGACCTTAAAGCTTTCTTTAACGCGATGGACTATGTCCAGATAGGGCATGCCGGGTTTGACCATCACCATATCTGCGCCCTCAGCGAGGTCCGCCGCGATTTCCTGCAGCGCTTCGTTGCCGTTGGCCGGGTCCATCTGGTACGTGGATTTGTTGCTTTTGCCGAGGTTGCCAGCAGAGCCGACGGCATCGCGGAACGGACCGTAATAAGCGCTGGCGTACTTGGCAGAGTAGGCCATGATGCGGGTATGAATATGCCCTGCGTCTTCTAGCGCCTGGCGCATAGCGCCAACTCGGCCGTCCATCATGTCTGAGGGCGCAACAATATCGGCGCCGGCGGCGGCATGCGACAGGGTCTGTTTGACCAGAATCTCGACTGTGATGTCATTCATCACATAGCCTTGATCGTCGATGATGCCGTCTTGTCCGTGAGTAGTAAAAGGATCGAGGGCAACGTCGGTGATTATGCCTAGCTCGGGGAAGCGCGCCTTCAGAGCGCGGGTGGCGCGTTGAGCCAGGCCTTCGGGATTGTAGGCTTCAGCGGCGTCCAGTGACTTTTTATCCAGCGGTGTAACCGGAAATAGAGCGATCGCTGGAATCCCTAGTTCCACCAGTTCGGCTGCCTCTTCGAGCAACAGATCGATGGACAGCCGCTCGATGCCGGGCATGGAGGCGATGGCTTCGCGCAGCCCCTCACCTTCCAGCACGAAAACCGGATAGATTAAGTCATCGGTGGTCAGGGTATTCTCGCGCATCAGGCGACGTGAAAAGTCATCACGGCGCATACGGCGGGGACGGCTCAAGGGGTACGGGCGTGGAACAAAAGACTGGCTCACAAAAACTCCATTAGTGCGGTGGAATGCGATCCACTATGCACCTATCTGGTTGACGTTTATACGTCCAGATTATGACGGAATTGTGACAATAGGCGTAATGCCATTTGGTCTTCGAGGTCTGCTCCAGGTGCTGGTGCGAGCTCGACGCGATTGCGGCCCAGTGCTTTAGCGCGGTACAGCGCAGCGTCTGCAGCGCCTAACAGGGTGTTGAAGTCGTAGCCGTGATGCTCTGAGCAAGCAACGCCCAAGCTAGCACTCAGCCAAACGGGTTTGGCGTCCTGCTCCCAAGGGTGGCTGCAAAGTCCCTGACGGATTCGTTCCGCCACCTGCGCCGCACGTTCGGTATCCAGACCGGGCAGAAGCAGGGTGAATTCCTCACCACCAAAGCGCCCCAATAGATCATCACTGCGTAAATATTGAGCAATGCTTGCTACCAGATGGCAGAGCACGGCGTCACCGGTTTGGTGGCCAAATTCATCATTGATGCGTTTGAAGTGATCGGCATCGACCATGATCAGCGTGATCGGCTGATCGCGCTGCTGCATCAGTTGCAATAGTACCTTGGCCTGTTCCTGCAGGCTGCGGCGGTTCAGCGTATTAGTCAGCGCATCGCGTTCGGATAGCCGATGCAGAGCTTCGGCGGTGCGGTAGTGGGTCATCAGGATGAAGCCGCTGGCCATGCCTATCTGCGCCACCATGGCGCCGAGTAGCGTGAGGCTTTGCAGTGGGCCGTTGAGCAGCGGGAAGTCGCCTTGCCAGCCAAATAGCGCTGCGAGGGGGCGGGCGATCAGGCAAAAACCGTATAGCAGCGCAATGCCGCCACTGAACCAGTAGGCGGTTCGTAGCGGCTGGGCAGCGCGGATCAATAACTCCTTGGCACACATCAAGCACAGGCCGCCGAGCGTTGCCGAGCTTATGGCATAGCGAATATCCAGCCGATCAACTTGAAAGCGGAAAAGCCAAAGCAGCAACATGACCGTTGCGGCAGCCAGAATGGGTCCCCACTGTGGCTGACTGCGGCCTTTGAATGCCCGCACACCAAGCCAGATGACGCCGAGTCCGAGGGTCATTAAACCGTTTGCGAGGATGATTGAGAGGCTGTGATGCAAATGTTGTTGATTGACGTTGAGTAACAGTCCGAGCATGAGTGCGCAGTTGCCCAGCGCCCAATGCCGCAAGCCTTGTTCGGTGCCGGCATGCCAAGCTGCTAGTGCAAGTAGCAGCGTCATGCTGAGTGTTACCAGCGTCAAGGTAACGGTTAGGGTAGTCAGATCGAGGGAGGCGAGCATGTGCAGAGATCGTCCTTGCGCGGCGATGTTGCTGCCGGCGCATTGCGTGGTCATCCATGGGTTGGCGAGGTCCGATCTGCCATCTATGGCGAACCGCGTTACCCGTGGAGGATCATTAGGGTAGCTATCTCAGGTTGTTGTAACGGTAAACCAAGCGCCCGTGACTGCAAAGAGTGCTGGCGGAGTGATGGCCAAAGTTGTGGAGGAGTTTGCACAAATTGATGTAAATCTTGCTGCTGCATTGCCGTAATCTTGGGTGTGACAATAATTCTTATACATAAGTTGTACGTTGGTAGCTTGTGTTGTGCTAATGTTCGCGGCGCCAAACGGGATGGAAAGTCTGTGGCAAAATGCGGTGAGCATTCTACTTTCTGGATTTGACCTATGACTGTCTGGCCGCGCCGTTTCTTGACCCTGTTGTTGCTACTGGTTTGGCTGGGCGGGCTGGTGTGGGCTTTTTGGTGGTTTGAAGCGCGCTATATTAAGTCGTTTGAGCGGCCGGTGTTTTTTCAAGGTGAGGCCGTGAAGCCACCTTTCGCGCTGGGGCATGTACAAGTTTTGCATGTTTGGCAAGCGGGCTGTCCTTGCAGCGCAGGGCATGAAGATTATGTCGACGAAATGACCCAACGCTTTGCTGCGCAGGGCGTACAGTTCGCGCGTTCCGGTCAGGCTACCGTTGAGGGTCTGACCGAGGGCCTCAAGGCGCTGCCTTATTGGCCGATACCCGAGTTATGGGCCGACTGGCCTGGCGCCCCGTCTATCGCCATTTGGGATGCCGAAGGAAATCTGGCCTATGTAGGCCCCTACAGTGACGGAGCGCACTGTACAACCGACAGCAGTTTTGTCGAGCCAGTGGTGCAAGCCCTGCTAGCAGGACGCAAGGTAGCAATCACTCGCCAGGATGCGGTGGCTTGTTTGTGTGATCTTGATCCTGGTGAGGGGTCTATCGATGAATCCAACAGTACCCCAGTCTCTGAGCCTTGATGCCCATTACCTGCAAGCTGACCGTGTCATGCTGGGTGTGCTCTGGCTATGTATGCTCGCGTCCTTGGCCTTGGCCTCCTGGTATGGTACCTGGGCTCAGACGCTAGTCGTCGGTGGCGGCACTTTATTGGCCATGCATGGCTTGCATGCGCTAGGCAAGGGTGGCCGGCTCTTTCGCTGTGCGATGGGCGCTGCTTTTATGGTGATGGCCGCACTGCATATCAATCAAAGCCACGGTACGTTGGAAATGCATTTTTCCATTTTCGTATTGTTGGCTTTTCTTATTTATTACCGAGACTGGCTGCCAATTCTGGTGGCGACGCTGGTCATTGCGATTCACCATTTCATGTTTTTCTATCTGCAATCACAGCAGCAGGGCGTTTGGCTGGCGCAAGGGGTGACCTTTGGCCTGGTATTTGTGCACGCAGGCTATGTGGTGGTGGAGGCAGCGGTGCTGATTTATTTGGCGCAACTGGGCTATCGCGATGCGCTGGAGGGTGAGGCCATGGGCCGCGCAACGGCGATGATGATGGCCGAGGGGGAGCGAGTAGACCTGACTTATCGGGTACCGATGCGCACTCCCATGGTTGACTCATTCAATCGATTTGTCGACGGGCTGGATCTGATGGTGGCGGATGTAGGCGATAGCCTGCAGCGCTTGAGCGATGTGGGTCAGGCGGTTACCGGGAAATCTGACGTGGTTCGTCAAAGTGCCGAGCGCCAGCAAGATGAAACCCAATACATGGTCCAAGCGATGCAGGAGCTTAGTCATGCAACTGCCGACGTTGCACGCAACGCCGCAGATGCGGCGAAAGCCTCTGAAGATGCCGATGGCCATGCCCAGCAGGGGCATAGGGCAATGCTGGACATCCGTCAGGAAGTGGGTTCTCTGGAAGAAAATATTCGTCTTACCAGCACTGCAGTTAATGGCGCCGCGCAATTGGCGATCGATATTGACCAAGTGGTCGATGTCATTAAAGGCGTGGCCGAGCAGACTAATTTGCTGGCATTGAATGCGGCCATCGAAGCAGCGCGTGCGGGAGAGCAGGGCCGTGGCTTTGCTGTAGTGGCCGATGAGGTGCGTAACCTGTCGCAGCGTACGGCGCATTCGACTGCCGAAATCCAGGACTTTATGTCGCGTTTGCAGCACGCCTCAGAAGAGGCGCGCGGCGCCATGCAGCGCAGTCAGGCGTCGGTTGATCGGTGTCTTTCGGTTACCGAACAGAGTGCACAAATTCTTTCCGGCATAGTTGCCGAGATTGCCAATATCGCCAGTCTCAATAGCACCATCGCGGCAGCTACCCATGAGCAGGCAACCGTTGGTGATGATGTGGCCAAGCATCTACAGGGTATTGGCGACATCGCCATTGCCAACGCGGATCAGGCGGTCGAATTGGCGGGCCTGGCGAGTGAGTTGGAGGCCGTTCGTGGGCAATTGAACGGCGAGGTTAGCCGGTTTATTACCAAGCGCGGCTAGCTCCCGCGCGTCAGCAGTCGATCAAGAGCATTGGCAAACGCCTGTTTGTCTTTGTCGCTGTAGGGGGCAGGACCGCCGCGGCCGGCCAAGCCAGCGCCGCGCAGCTCATCCATCAGGTTGCGCATGGCTAGGCGGTCGCCGATGCTGGCTTTGTCATAGATTTGGCCGCGTGGGTTTATCGCGGTCACATGGCGGTCGACCAGGCCCGCTGCCAGGGGAATATCGGCGGTAATTACCAAGTCGCCGGGGCGTGATTGCTCGATGATGTAATGGTCGGCGGCATCCGCTCCGGCGGAGACGATGACCTGGCGTATGCCAGGCCCGGGCGGCAATTGTTGAGCGCTATTGGCGACTAATACCAATTCGATTTGCTTACGACGTGCAGCCTTAACCGCCACATCGCGTACCGGTCTGGGGCAGGCGTCGGCGTCAATCCAGAGAATCATACTGAACTCCGCTGTGCGCTCATTCGTCCTGCAACTCAGACTGCAGGCTATCCAGTTCTTCGTGGGCTAGCAGCCACGACTCTTCCAGCTCGTCGATGCGTTGTTGGCAGCTCGCTTGTCGGGCCAGCAATTGCTTGAGGTTATCCTTGTTGTTGGCCTCGTAAACGCTGGGATCACCGAGTTCTGCTTCTACTCCTGCATGTTCTTGATTGGCGCTGGCCAGTTGCTGCTCCAATTTATCTGCCGCCTTTTTCAGCGGTGCCAAGCGCTGTCGCAGCTCCGCCGCGGCGCGGCGTTGAGCTTTGGCATCCACTTTGGGAGCGTTGCTGGTTTCTGGCTGCGCTGCAGCCGCCTGCTGTTGTCGGAACTGGGCTAGCCAACGGGTATAACTGTCCAGATCATCGTTGTAATTGATTACTTTGCCGTCGGCAACCAGCCAAAGCTCATCGGTGGTGTCGCGAATTAGCGCGCGGTCGTGCGATACCAGCAACATGGCGCCTTCAAAGGCCTGCAAGGCGATGGTCAAGGCGTGGCGCATTTCCATGTCAAGGTGGTTGGTTGGCTCGTCCAACAGCAACAGGTTGGGTTTTTGCCAGGCAATGAGCGCTAACGCCAAGCGAGCTTTCTCGCCACCAGAGAAATGCTCAACCGCTTGATCTATGCGATCCCCTTGAAAGGCAAAGCCGCCGAGGAAGTTGCGCAACGTTTGCTCGCGCTCGTCCGGCGCCAGCCGCGCCAGATGCAGCAGAGGGCTGGCCGCGGCGTCGAGGCTGTCGAGCTGATGCTGGGCAAAGTAACCAATGGACAGGTGCTCGCCGGTTTTTAGCTCGCCGGCAATCAACGGCAGATCACCGGTGAGAGACTTGATCAGCGTCGACTTGCCCGCGCCATTCGGGCCGAGCAAGCCGATACGTGCCCCTGGGGCGAGCTGCAGTTTAACGTTCGCGAGTATGCCGTTGCCTTCATAGCCTAGCTGGGCTTTGTCCAGATCCAGCAGCGGGGTAGACTGATTGGTTGCCTCACGGAAGCTGAAAGAAAACGGCGAGTCGATGTGTGCAGGCCCCAATTCTTCCATGCGCTCAAGCGCTTTCAGGCGACTTTGCGCCTGCTTGGCCTTGGTGGCCTGCGCGCGAAAGCGGGCGATGTAGCGTTGCATGTGCTCGCGCTGTGCCTGCTGCTTCTCAAAAGCCGACTGCTGCTGTGCCAAACGCTCGGCGCGAGTACGCTCAAACTGGCTGTAAGCGCCGCGATAGAGGTTTAGCTTCTGGCCTTCAACATGCACGATATGCTCGACTACCGCATCGAGAAAATCACGGTCGTGGGAGATCAACAGCAGGGTGCCGGGGTACCCGCGCAGCCAATCTTCCAGCCAAAGAATGGCGTCCAGATCCAAGTGGTTGGTAGGCTCATCAAGCAATAGCAGATCTGATGGTCGCATCAACGCTTGGGCCAAATTGAGACGCATGCGCCAACCGCCTGAAAAGTCGCCCACTGGGCGATCGCATTGCTCGCTGGTAAAACCGAGGCCGGCCAATAGCGTGCGTGCGCGGCTGTCTGCGGTAAAGCCATCGTGACTTTCCAGCTCGCCATAGATGATGCCAAGTTGTTCAGCGGCCTGTTGCGCCTCTGCTTGCTGCAGGCGGTGCTGAATGTCGCGCAGGCGCAAGTCGCCGTCGAGTACGTAATCGACCGCTAGCCGGTCCAGGTTCTCGATCTCTTGGTGCATGTGGGCAATGCGCCAGTCTGCAGGCAAGCTGCAGGTGCCGGAGTCCGGCTCCAGCTCACTGCGCAGGAGTGCGAACAAGCTTGATTTGCCGGCGCCATTGGTGCCCAGCAAGCCGACCTTCTGGCCGGAATGCAGGGTAAGATTGGCATTGTCGAGCAGCCGCAGGGGGCCGCGTTGTAACGTAAGCGATTCGATAGTGATCATGCGGCGGAGTATATCAGCGCGCCATGCTGCTGTGAGCAGCGGGAGAGATGAATGAGTGAAGATCGTAACGGCTTGACTGAGTGGGCGCTGGATTGTTATCGCCAGCCCGGCGTAATGCCGAGCCTGCTGGCCCTGCAAGATGAGTTTGAGTTGGACGTTTTGCTATTGCTGACGACCGGCTGGCTTTGGTCGTGCGGGCGTAGTTTGCCATCGGGGCAGCTGCCTCGCTTGGTGGCGCAGCAGTTGCCTTGGCAGCAGCAGATAGTTGCACCTTTGCGCCTGGTGCGCCGCAATCTAAAGCCGGATGTTGAAGCCCAAACGCTATACCAACAGGTTAAAGCGGTTGAGTTGGACGCTGAGTTATTGCAGTTGGGGCGTTTGCAGAAATACGCAGAGGATCTATCTGCGTCGCAGGCGGTGGCACTGCTGGATCAACTGTGGGCGTTGTCTGTGGCGCAGAGAGGCATCGAGGCGGATACGCGGCTGCAGAGCCTGCTAGAGCAGTATGCAGCCGCGATTACTTGTTTTAGTTCGCCGGCGGTGTAGTGGTTTTCGGCTTGCGCGCGCGCGTGGGTTTTGTATTGTTGCGTGGCGTCGCGGGGCGACGGGCGCGCGGTTTGGCCGCTGGTGCTGGGGTATCGCGTTTCTCTAGGGCTTGGCCGACCTGGCTGTCAATACGCTCCAGTCCTTTGGCTAGCCGCAGTGTCTGGCGCACGTCGCTGTTTAACTGCTTGATGTAGCTTTCTGCCTTCTGGCGGGCTTCATGCAATTCGAGTTTCGCGGCTTCCAGTTCGCCTAATTTCTTACGCGTTTTGTTAGCGGGCTTGTCGGGTTGCTCGGTCTCACGGGCAGCCAGTTTTTGCTGAGTCTGGCTGAGCTTGAGCTCAAGCTTTTCCTGCTGGCGCTGCAGCTTGTCCATTACTTTTTGTGCATCCTGCTCGGCCTGGTTGCAGGCACTGGCGAGATGCTCATTCAGTGTTCTGGTCAGGGTCTGCAGCAGGTGCAGAGGATTGGATACTTTGTCGCCGGCTTTGGGAGCCTTGGTGCTGTTGTCGGTGCTGGTCACTGGCGTTTCCTGTGGCTCAGACGGTGCTGAGCATGTCCTTGTGAGCGGTGTGCAGTACTTCGATCAGGCAATCTTCCAGCTCAAAGCGCTCATGCAGCAGGCCGCCAAGGTGCTGTAGGCGAGTTTGCATGGTGTCTTCTTCGACGCCGCAATCCGGCTGGCCGTAGGTATCGTTGAACGTAACTGCCTCACGGGTAATGGTTTCGATGCGCGGGTAAACCTGGTGGGCGAGGTCAATGCCCCGCTGGTCCTTAAAGTCTTCCGCTTCACGCATCAGCTGCTCGTAGATTTCAAAGTGCCCAGCCGAAAGATAGTCGACCAAGGCATCGCAGAACGCAGCGAGTTCGTTGTCTGGGGCGCTGGTTGGCGCCTGGCGCTTGCGCAGCTGGGTGTGAGTGACTACTAGCTGCTTGCGCTCGGCAAGCCAGCGGTCTATTAGCTGGTGAACGCCGCCCCAGCGCTCCTGAGAGTTTGTGCAACTGTCCAGCATCTTCCACCTCGTCGTACTTGTGCCGGCGCACCGGCTATGTGGGTGTATCGGGTGTCTCTGTCGCAACAGAATAGGCCACTCGATGGCTGTGCTTCAAGGTTTATAAAAGCTGAGTGTAATGCTGCCGAGATTAATTCCCCATTTGCTCATGACCGCGCGGTTGAGCATGACGTTTTCGTCGATCAGGTACATACGGTCGTCGAGGTCAACCAGCCAAGTGCGGCCGTCTACTGGCAGGCGCAGCGTGTAGCGCCAATGGAAGGCGTTACCGGCGAGCATGCCAACGGCAGTGCCTTCAACATCATCAGCGGTGCCTTGCCAGCTGCCATCTGGCTGAAGGGTTAACGTCCAGACGCGACGTTCGGTGCTACCGTCGGAATAGGTGAAACGCTCGTCCAGTGTGCCGGTGTCGCCTTTCCATGTGCCGGTCATCTTGACGTGAAAGCGCTTTATGACGTCGCCGCTGCGATCCTGGAACATACCCCAGGCTTCGAGGTCGCCGTTAAGGTAATCCTGCAGCGACAGTTTTGGCGTCTGCTGGGCGTATTGCTCAACGTCCGGGCTAGCACAACTGGCCAATGTGAAGCATAACAACAGGATTAATAGCTTGTTCACGGGCTGCTCCTCTGGGAGTCAATCGATTCGGCGGACAACTTGCATTAAGCCAAATACGCCAAAACAAACGAATGCGATTAGCGTGCCTTCGGCGATGCTCAGACCGAGGAATGTCCAGGTCACTTCAGCACAGTCGGCGGTGCCGCTGAACACCAAGCTGAGGGTCTCCTCAAAGGGCAGTTCTTTCAGCATGTAATCCAACGGCAGCATGCACGTTGGCAGTTCATCGGCGGGCAGGTGCTGCAGCCAGACCTGGCGTGCGGCAGTGGCACCGCCAAACAGGCTGAGGGCCAAAGTAAGTGCCCCGTATATGCGGGCTCCAGTACGTTTGCCGTTGCGGGGCTTGGGGTTGTGCAGCACTGCGGCAAGGCATAATAGCCCGATCAGGATGACCGCCACGCGCTGGATTATGCACAGCGGGCAAGGCTCAAGGCCGACCACGTGCTCCAGATACAAGGCAGTGCCCATTAGAAGCACACAGACAATGAAGGTAAGTAGATAAAGGGGGCGTGAGGCAGGCAGGGTCATGCGATATTCCGTCTTCTGCAAAATTGCGGTTGCCTACCTTAGAGCATGCGCTGTATGGCGCACAAGGCAAAAGTCGGTTTCTGTGAGTTGGTTTTTGCAGGCGATGGCGAGCGGGGATAAAAGGTGTGGCGCGCCCCGCGCTGGCGTAGGGCAGCACCACTCCCAGTCGATCAGGCGGTACCGGCGGCTTCTTCGGTGCGGCGCTGCTCTGCTTGAGCGTAAAGCGCGTCGAAGTTGACCGGTGACAGCATCAGCGGAGGGAAGCTGCCACGCAGAACCAAATTGTCGATAGCCTCACGTGCGTAAGGGAACAGAATGTTAGGGCAGAACGCACCCAGCGTGTGACGCAGTGCTGCTTCATCCAGGCCATTGATAGCGAAGATACCAGCCTGCTGCACTTCGGCGATGAAGGTGGTTTCATTTTCGCCGTTGGTTACAGTTGCATTCAGGGTCAGCACGACTTCGTACATGCCTTCCTGCAGCTGGGTGTTACGGGTATTCAGATCGAGATTGACCTGCGGGTTCCACTGGGTCTGGAATACGCTTGGCGCCTTGGGTGACTCGAAAGAGATATCCTTGACGTAGATGCGCTGCAGGCTGAACTGCGGCTGGCTGGCTGCGCCGTTGGCGGCTTGATTATTCTGGTTTTCGTCGGCCATGCTCGGTCCCTATTTAAAATGCTCGTTAGTGTGGTTTAAAGCGTTGTATACATCTGGCTGATTACCCTGCCAGCAGGCCGTTCAGTTGTCCAGCACGCTCGCAGGCAAACAGCTCGTCGCAGCCACCGATATAGGTGTCGCCGATCCAGATTTGCGGGACCGACGTGCGACCACCGGCCAGGCGGGTCATTTCAGAGCGGATAGCCGGTCTTCCGTCGACGCTGATCTCTTTGTAATCCGCGCGCTTTTTGTCGAGCAGCTGCTTGGCACGAATACAGAACGGGCAATAATTGCTGCTGTAGATAACGACTTTGGCCATGTTATTTCACCAGCGGAAGGTTGTCCGCGCGCCAGCTGCCAATGCCACCAGACAGGCGGGCTACATTCTCGTGCCCGGCTGCTTTGAGTTGCTTGGCGCAACCCCCGGCGTGTTGGCCTGCAGCGCAAACCAAAAGCAAGGGCTTGCCTTTGTGCTTATCCAATTCGCTGAGACGAGTGGTGAGGCTGTCGAACGGAATGTTAAGTGCGTCGACGATATGCCCGGTCGCAAAGTCTTTCTTTGAGCGCAAATCCACCACTACGGCGTTTTCGCGGTTGATCATGGTAGTCGCTTGCTGAGTGCTAACAGCCGTGCCGGATTTGCGCCCTTCGGTGAACAGTAGCAAGCCAAGTACCACAAGGAATGCGGTGGTCAGCAGATAATGGGCGCTGATGAATTCAATCAAGTGTTGGAGAAACTGCATTGGAGATGCTTCCGAAATCGATAAAGGGGGCGAGTATACACCAAGGCTGGCCTCTAGGAGCGAGCGCTGGTCCGGCGGAAATAAAAACGGTTGCGGCGTGCCGCTAAGCCTCCGTTTGGCTGAGGCGGAGCCGAGCATGACAGCTGGGGGCTCGCCAAGTAAACTGTGGCTCTGATTTTGTCGCCTGGCGCAGCCCTGGTTGGCTGTGGTCCTCTTCGCCCAATTCAACCTGTGAGTTAATTCAGTATGACAGTAGCCCCAAAGCCCGTAGTGCTCATGATTCTCGATGGTTTCGGTCACAGCGAATCACCGGAATCCAATGCCATCATGGCGGCCAATACCCCGGTTTGGGACAAGCTGTGGGCTAACGCTCCGCACACACTGGTGTCAGGCTCGGGTATGGACGTGGGGCTGCCGGATGGGCAAATGGGCAATTCCGAAGTTGGCCACATGAACCTCGGCGCCGGGCGCGTGGTGTATCAAGATTTCACCCGCGTTACCAAGGCGATCACTGATGGTGACTTCTTTACTAATAAAACTATCTGCGCCGCGGTGGATAGCGCGATGAGTGCCGGGCGCGCAGTGCACATCATGGGTTTGTTATCGCCGGGCGGAGTGCATAGCCATGAAGAGCATTTGGCGGCCATGGTCGAGCTGGCGGCCAAGCGCGGTGCTCAACACATATATGTACACGGTTTTTTGGATGGGCGTGATACGCCGCCAAGAAGTGCTGCGCCGTCACTGCAATTTATGGAAGACACCTACGCCCGCTTGGGTAAAGGTCGCACGGCCAGCCTGATTGGTCGTTACTTTGCGATGGACCGCGATAACCGCTGGGACCGAGTTGAAGCCGCTTACCGTTTGATCAGCGAGGGGCAGGGCGAGTTCTCTGCGCCGACCGCCGCTGACGCGCTGAATGCAGCCTACGAGCGCGGTGAAAACGACGAATTTGTTAAAGCGACGAGTATTGGCGAGGCTGTGCGGGTTGAAGATGGCGATGCGGTGGTGTTCATGAACTTCCGTGCCGATCGTGCCCGTGAGCTAAGCCGCGCTTTTGTTGAGCCGGGCTTCAACGGCTTTGCGCGCTCGCGCGAACTTAACATGGCTGGTTTCGTCATGTTAACGCGCTACGCTGCCACTATACCTGCGCCCTTCGCCTATGCGCCGGAATCACTCAATAACGTGCTGGGTGAGTATCTAGCGAAGCAGGGTAAGACCCAGCTGCGCATCGCTGAAACTGAGAAATACGCCCACGTAACTTTTTTCTTTTCTGGCGGACGCGAGGAGCCGTTTGAAGGTGAAGAGCGCATTCTGATTCCTTCACCACAGGTGGCTACCTATGACCTGCAGCCAGAAATGAGTGCCCCTGAAGTGACCGATCGTATTGTCGAGGCGATTGAGCAGCAGCGTTATGACGTAATTATTGTTAACTACGCGAATGGCGATATGGTCGGCCATACTGGCGTGTTCGACGCCGCCGTTGCAGCGGTAGAGTGTCTGGATGAGTGCATCGGCCGTATTGCCGCGGCGCTAGATAAGGTCGGTGGCGAGGCGCTGATTACCGCCGATCACGGCAACGTCGAGCAGATGGCAGACGACTCAACCGGCCAGGCGCACACTGCGCACACCTGCGAGCCGGTGCCTTTTGTTTACGTAGGCCCACGTGCTGTAGAGCTGCGTGATGGCGGGATACTGTCCGATGTGGCGCCAACGGTACTGACACTGCTGGGTTTGCCTCAGCCAGAAGAAATGACCGGCCGCTCGATTGTGACGCGGCTCTGAAGCTTGTTTATCTTGAATGGAGGGCAGGGCCAATGGAGTGGCTGTTGACACGAGTGCGGTTAATGGGCCGACCTTTGGCTGCTGCTGCGTTCAGCGCGCTGCTGCTCTGCGTAGCGCTACCGGCTCACGCGCAGCAGACTGATTCGCGTGCGGCACGAGCTGATTTGGAGAAAACCCAAGCGGATATTCAGCGCCTCAAGGATATGCTCAAGGGCCTGGAAACAGAAGTTTCGGGGCTAGAGTCAGAGCTCAAGGAAAGTGAGACTGATATCGGACGCTTGAAGCGCGAAAGCTCCGAACTTGAGCAGCAGATCCGCGACGGTGAAACTCGCCTGCTTGATCTGCGTGATCAAGCCAAAGCACTTCAGGCCTCATTGGCAGCGCAGCAGGAACAGATAGCGCAGCAAGTGCGGGCAGCTTATATGGCCGGCCAGCAGGGCTATCTCAAGGTGCTGTTGAATCAGGACGATCCGGCTCGCATGGCTCGGATGATGCGCTATTACGAGTACGTGGGGCAGGCGCGCGTTGAAGAAATCAATCGTTTCAACGATACCCTCAAGCAGATTCAGCTCGCCAGTGCTGAGATAGTACGCGAGCAGGCGGCATTGCAGAGCGCACGGGAAGATTTGGCGGTGCGCGAAGTGGCAGTTAAAGCCCAGCAGCAAAAACGTACTCAACTACTGGCGTCGCTGCAGGGGCGTAGTCGCTCGCAGGCCGAAAAGCTCTCTGCGCGCGAAGCCGAGCGGGCGGCTTTGAACAAGCTGATCAAAAAGCTGGATGAAGCTATTACTAGCCTTGCCATGCCATCCCCGCCGCCAGCATCAACGGCGAACCAAGGTGTAATACAGACTCCGGGCCAGCCGACAGCGGGCAATCTGGCCTTCGCACAGGCACGCGGAAAAATGCCGCTGCCGGTTCGCGGACGCATTGCTTCACGCTATGGCAGCCAGCGTGGCGGCGACTCCCGTTTAAAGTGGGATGGTTTGCTGATTGCCGCGCCGGTAGGCACCCAGGTCAATGCGATTCATGGCGGCCGTGTCGTCTTCGCCGATTGGCTGCGGGGCTCAGGCCTGCTACTGATTCTGGACCACGGCAACGGCTATCTGAGTCTTTATGGACATAATCAGACGCTGCTGCGCGACGTGGGCGCAATGGTGCAGCCAGGTGAGCCGATCTCCACCGTCGGTAATAGTGGTGGTATATCCGAACCATCGCTGTATTTCGCCATTCGCCACAAGGGTCAGGCGCTCGATCCATTGGCGTGGTGTATGCTGTCGGGATGATGCCATGCGTGGTTTTGGCTGCGTTGCAGCCGAGTCGCCGTCCGCTTTTCTTGCGTTGGGAGAGTTACATGATTGCAGTGCGTAGTCTGTTAGTTGCCGGCTTGAGCCTGAGTCTCAGTCTGGCCCCTGTGTATGCGCAAGAGGCACCACAGGAGGCTGCCGCACCCCTGCCGTTGAATGATCTGCGTACCTTTGCCGAGGTGTTCGAGCGTATTCGCACTGCTTACGTCGAGCCGGTTGATGACGCCACGCTGCTGGAGAACGCGATCCGCGGGATGCTCGAAGGGCTGGACCCGCACTCGGCTTATATGGGGCCGGAGGAATTTGCCGGACTGCAAGATACGACGCAAGGCCATTTCGGTGGCTTGGGCATCGAAGTGGGGCAGGAGGATGGCTTTCTCAAGGTAGTGTCGCCGATTGATGATACTCCCGCCGCAGAAGCCGGGATCGAGGCGGGCGACCTCATCGTCAAGATCGACGATCAGCCGGTTAAAGGTATGAGCCTGATGGATGCCGTCGACAAAATGCGCGGCGATCCAGGCACTAGTATTCGTCTAACCTTGGTGCGCAATAATGGCCGCCCGTTCGAGGTGACGCTGAAACGCGCGATCATTAAGGTCAAGAGCGTAAAGTCCGAGCTACTTGAGCCCGGATACGCTTACCTGCGGGTAACCCAGTTTCAAATCAATACCGGTGACGAAGTGCGCACCAGCCTGAACCGCTTAAAGGCAGATGGTGAGCTCAAAGGCTTGGTGTTGGATCTGCGTAATAATCCCGGCGGCGTGCTGCAGTCTGCTGTTGAAGTGGTCGATGCCTTCGTCGATAAAGGCTTGATCGTCTATACCAAAGGTCGCATGAGTAACTCAGAGATGCGCTTCAGCGCAACCAGCAACAATCCCTCTGGCGATGTTCCGCTGGTGGTGCTGATCAATGGCGGCTCGGCTTCTGCGTCAGAGATTGTCGCCGGCGCGCTGCAGGATCTGGGGCGTGGGGTGATCATGGGTACTGACAGCTTTGGCAAGGGCTCGGTACAGACAGTGCTGCCGTTGAACAACGACAGTGGCCTCAAGCTCACTACGGCACTTTATTACACGCCCAAGGGGCGCTCGATTCAGGCGCAGGGCATAGTGCCGGATATTCGCGTTGAGCGTGCGCACCTAACGTTGGATGAAGGCGAGATCAGCTATCGCGAGGCCGATCTGGCTGGCCACTTGAACAATGCTAGTGGTAATGAGCGGCCCACGTCATCGACTAGCCACGGCGACAGTCCACTGGCCGATGACTACCAGTTGAGCCAGGCGGTCAGCTTGTTGAAAGGTTTGAATATCGCCCGCGATCGCGTGCAGTAAGTTCTGCGGGTGACGGTGTTGGTTAAGGTGGCTGCGCGTATTCGCGCGCGCGGCTTGGGCGTGGGCTTTGCGGGTGTCTTGCTGAGCGCTATGTTATTGGTTGGTTGTTCGGGAGAAGAACCACCCGAGGCTGAGGCTCCGCTCGCAGAGCAAACCGATACAGGGGCGATGGGAGAGGTTTTGCCGTCGCTGCCTGTAACGCTGGAGTGCCCGGTCCCAGTAGCTGATCCGCTTGTAATTGAAGACATTGTGCTCGAACCTGCCGAGCAAGCGCTTGCTGAAGCGCCCGCGCCTGCCGCTCAAATACCTAAACTCAGCATCATCATTGATGACATAGGTCACAACCGTGCAGCGGGTGAGCGGGTGATCGCCCTGCCGGGGCCGGTTGCTTTGGCTATTATGCCTTTTACTCGTAATGCGCAGGCGCTGGCGCAGCTGGCCGCTGCGGCTGGCAAACCGGTCATGCTGCATCTGCCGATGGAAAATATGGCTGGACTGGCGATCGGTGAGGGCGGCTTAAACACACAAATGGAGCGCGCGGGTTTTGATGCGCAGTTGCAAGCCAGCTTAAATGCTTTCAGTCCGATTCAGGGCGTCAACAATCACATGGGCAGTAAGCTAACCGCAGATCGCGAGCGCATGGATTGGCTGATGGCGCGACTGGGTGAGCGCAAACTGTTTTTTGTCGACAGCCGCACCACTAAAGACACTCAGGCTGCCTTCGCTGCGCAGGCAAAGGGTGTGGCGAGCGTATCGCGTGATATCTTTCTGGATAACCAGCGCAATGATATTGACCCGGAACGCGAGTTCAAACTGGTTCTGGCGCGAGCCCGCAAGCAGGGTTCAGCGGTGCTGATAGGCCATCCCTATCCGGAAACCCTGCGCTTTCTTGAGCGGCGTTTGCCCGAGTTGGAAGCAAAAGAAGGGGTGCGGCTGGTCAGCGTGCAGACGCTGCTGTCTCGCGCGCAATAAGCTAAAGCGCCTGTTTATAGGCGCATCTCAATACCGCGCTCGGCCATATAAGCTTTGGCTTCGGCGATGGTGAACTCAGCAAAGTGGAAGATGCTGGCGGCCAGCACTGCGTCAGCGCCGCCTTGGGTTACACCGTCAGCTAGATGCTGCAGGTTACCAACGCCGCCGGAAGCAATCACGGGGATGTGCAGCGCGTCGCTGATGGCGCGAGTAACGCCCAGATCGTAGCCGCTCTTTACGCCGTCCTGATCCATGCTGGTCAGCAGAATCTCACCGGCGCCCAGTTGTTCCATCTTGCGTGACCATTCAACGGCGTCCAGCCCGGTAGGCTTGCGACCACCGTGGGTAAAAATCTCCCAGCGGCCCGGTTCGCCCGGCGCAGAAACACGCTTGGCATCAATGGCGACCACGATGCACTGCGAGCCAAAGCGATCCGCCGCTTCACCGACGAACTCGGGGTTGAATACCGCTGCGGTATTAATCGAGACTTTGTCTGCGCCGGCGTTCAATAGGTTGCGTATGTCCTGCACGGTCCGCACGCCGCCGCCTACTGTTAGCGGGATGAACACCTGGCTGGCCATACGCTCGACCGTGTGCAGCGTGGTATCGCGTTCCTGATGGCTGGCGGTAATGTCGAGAAAGGTGATTTCGTCTGCGCCCTGCTCGTTGTAGCGGCGAGCGATTTCCACCGGGTCACCGGCATCGCGAATGCTTTCAAACTTAACGCCCTTCACCACGCGACCGTTGTCTACGTCCAGGCAGGGGATGATGCGTTTTGCCAGTGCCATGTCAGAAGCTCCAGAACGAGGTGGAAAGGCGATTAGCGTGCCGCATGCTCATCGCACAGGGCTTGGGCGACGGCAACATCCAGCGTGCCTTCATAAATGGCACGGCCGGTGATGGCGCCGATAATGCCAGGCGTGGTGGTATCCAGCAGCGTCTGGATATCGCCCAGGTTATGGATGCCGCCGGAGGCGATCACTGGAATCGATGTGGCATTGGCCAGTGCGGCAGTGGCTTCGACGTTGCAGCCCTGCATCATGCCGTCTTTGGCGATATCGGTGTAGACGATGGCTGAAACGCCGTCGGCTTCGAATCGTCTAGCCAGATCGATCACTTGAATATCGCTTACCTCGGCCCAGCCGTCGGTAGCGACAAAGCCGTCTTTAGCGTCGAGGCCAACAATAACTTTGCCCGGGAAGGCGCGGCAGGCTTCAGCGACAAAAGCCGGCTCCTTGACTGCTTTGGTGCCGATGATCACATAGCTTACGCCGGCCTTGATGTACTCCTCGATGGTTTCCAACGAGCGAATGCCGCCGCCAATCTGGATTGGCAGGTTAGGGTAGCGCTTAGCAATCGCGGTGACTGCGGCGCCATTGACCGGCTTGCCCTCGAAGGCGCCATTCAGATCGACCAGGTGCAAGCGGCGGCAGCCGGCTTCTACCCATTTGGCAGCCATGGCGACGGGGTCATCGGAGAAGACGGTTGCGTCGTCCATCAAGCCTTGGCGCAGGCGCACGCAGGCACCGTCTTTGAGGTCGATAGCGGGAATGATGAGCATAAATTTTCCTATGGAAAAAGAGCGTCAAGCGGATAGCTTGGCGCTCTGATCGTTACCAGCGTCCATCCCAGGCAAGAAAGTTCTGCAGTAGCTGCAGGCCATTGGTGTGGCTTTTCTCTGGGTGGAATTGGGTGGCGAATACATTGTCTTGTGCCAAGGCGGCGGCGAAATCAACGCCGTAATGGCAGCGGCCGGCCAGTTGGCCTGCTTTACCTGGGGCGGCGTAGTAGCTGTGCACGAAGTAAAAACGCGCATCCTGCTCGATGCGATGCCAGAGCGGGTGGTCTATGGTCTGCTGTACCTGGTTCCAGCCCATGTGCGGCACCTTGAGGCGCACGTTACCGTCATACAGCTCTTCACCAAAAAACTTCACCTGACCGGGAAACAGGCCAAGGCTATCCACGCCGCCATTCTCTTCGCTGTGTTCCAGCAGCATCTGCATGCCGACGCAAATACCCAGCAGGGGCTTTTCTTTGGCGACTTGCTGCACCACTTGGTCCAGGCCGAGTTGACGCAGTTCGCTGACGCAATCGCGAATCGCACCTACACCGGGGAGCACCACGCGGTCTGCGTTAAGAATCGCCTGCGGATCGCTGGTCACTTCTACCTGCAGCGCACCCATATGCTCCAGCGCCTTGGCGACGGAGTGTAAGTTGCCCATGCCATAGTCGATGACGGCTACATGACTCGACATCGGTTACAGGCAGCCCTTGGTGGAGGGCATAATGCCGCTCATGCGATCATCATGCTCAATGGCCATGCGCAGTGCGCGCCCAAAGGCCTTGAACACGGTTTCAATCTGGTGATGCGTATTCACGCCGCGCAGATTGTCGATGTGCAGAGTGACCTGGGCGTGATTGACGAAGCCCTGGAAAAACTCCATGAACAGGTCTACGTCGAAGCCGCCGACGCTGGAACGGGTGAAAGGCACGTGCATCTGTAAGCCAGGGCGCCCGGAAAAGTCGATCACCACGCGTGACAAGGCTTCATCTAGCGGCACATAGGCGTGCCCGTAGCGACGGATGCCTTTTTTGTCGCCGAGAGCCTTGGCAAAGGCTTGACCCAATGTGATACCCACGTCTTCAACGGTGTGGTGGTCGTCAATGTGCAGGTCGCCACGGGCCTTGATGGTCATGTCGATCAGGCCGTGTCGGGCAATCTGATCCAACATGTGTTCAAGGAAGGGAACGCCAATATCAAAGTCTGCTTCGCCGGTACCGTCGAGGTTGATGGCTACATTGATTTTGGTTTCCAAAGTGTCGCGCGCGACGCTGGCCTTGCGCTCCGCCATGGTAAATCTCCGCTGAAGTTGTCGGTTGAGGGCGGACATTATACGTGCCTGTGGCCCGGTTGGGCTACAGCGGCCTTATTGCGCTTGTTGATCGGGTTGATAGTGCGCCCGCAACTGGCCTGGCGAGCTGTCATTACTGGCAGGGCATCGGCAGAATGTGGAGCGGGTTTCGATGGTGCGCTTAGGGACGGAGATTATGGCGACGGACTTTGATCTGGTGGTGATCGGTGCCGGCGTGGTCGGTTTGGCGATAGCGCAGCGCGCAGCGCGCTCTGGCCGCAGCGTGCTGGTCTTGGAGCAGGAAGACTGGATGGGTCAGCACAGCTCGAGTCGCAACAGCGAGGTAATTCACGCCGGTATTTACTACTCGCCGGGCTCGCTCAAGGCGCGATTATGCGTTGAGGGGCGTGACCGTCTATATGCCTGGTGCGAAGAGTACGGTGTGCCGCATAGGCGGATTGGTAAGTTGCTGGTCGCGGTGGAAGCCGCAGAAATCCCCGCATTGCAGCAGTTACAGGCTAACGCCACGGCAAATGGGGTTGCGCTGGAGTGGCTGGACGCTGCGCAGGTGCACCAGCTGGAGCCAAAGGTGCGCGCGGTGGCGGGGTTATTCTCTGCGCAGACCGGTATTGTCGATAGCCATGCGTTGATGCAGTCCTTTGAGGCGGCGTTGCAGTTAGCTGGCGGTGCTGTTGTCTGCCGCAGTCAGGTGCAGCGCATTGCACCGCAAGAATCGCATCTGCGCCTGGAAGGCGTAAGTAACGCAGAGCCCTTCGTGTTAACGGCTGGGCAGGTGATCAATGCTGCGGGGATTTTTGCTACACAGGTACAGCAAACAGTAGTGGGGGCAAAGCAGATTCCGGCAACCTATTGGTGTCAGGGTCGTTATTTTTCCTATGCCGGGTCGTCGCCCTTCCGACATCTGGTTTACCCTATGCCCGAGGTCGATACTGCTGGTTTGGGCGTGCATGCGACGCTGGATATGGCTGGTCAACTGCGCTTCGGGCCCGATGTGCGCTACATCGATAAGCTTGATTACCGTGTGGATGCCACTCTGAAACAGTCATTCGCCAATGCGGTGCAGCGCTATTGGCCAGATTGTGACCCGGAACGGCTACAAGCGGCCTATGCTGGTGTTCGGGCTAAGCTGAGCAGGGCGGGGGAACCGGCCATGGATTTCGTCCTCCAAGATCAGACAATACATGGTGTGGCCGGCTTGATTAGCCTGTTCGGCACAGAGTCGCCGGGGCTCACTGCCAGCTTAGCGATAGCTGAACAAGTGCAGCAGATGCTGGATGCGGGCTGAAACCAAAGCGGACGTTAATATTGCGTTATCCCGCGAGAGCGATTTCGTCGGAATCAAAAGGAGAAGTGATGAAAGCCTTTGCCAAGGTACTAGGGTTGGTAGTGTGCGGCATTGTGGTGCTGGCTATCGGCGTGCTGTTTTTCCTCACTCGGATGTTCGATCCGAATGACTATAAAGAAGACATTCAGCAGGCGGCTCGTGAGCAAGCCAATATTGAGCTGACCCTGGACGGTGACATCGGCTGGTCGCTATTTCCCTGGCTGGGGATTGAATTAAAAGATGTTGGCGTTGCGCCAACTGAAGAACCTGATCTGCCGCTCGCACAAGTTGGCTCGCTGGGTTTAGGCGTTAAAGTACTGCCGCTACTGCGCCGCCAGCTGCGTATGAGTGATGTGATTCTGGATGACGTGCATCTACAGTTGGTCAAGGGCGACGATGGCGCTGGCAACTGGGCCAATATCGGCCCGCAGAAAACGGCTGCCGACAAAGACTCCGGCGATGAAGCCAAGCCAGCGCCTTCCACCAAAGACAAGCAAATGGATTTTGCCGTTGAAAGCGTGCAGATCACTAACGCCAGTGTGCGTTATGAAGATCGTCAGAGCGGCCAGGTGCTTACGCTGGATCAAGCCAACCTGACCACCGGTGCCCTGATTGAAGGGGAGCCCTTTGATGTGAGCTTTCTCGGTATGCTGACCACCGACAAGCCCGCCCTGCGGGTGCGGCTGGATCTCAAAACCGTTGCCCAGTTTGATCTGGGCCTAAAGCGCTATCAATTTGATGGGCTGGACATGAAAGTCGATGCCAGCGGCGAGCCGTTCTCAGGGCGCGCAGTCAATCTGCAGCTGCAGGGCGACGGTCTGTTGGACCTGACCGCGCAAGTCGCGGAGCTCAACCAGCTGCGTATGTCCTTGGGCGATATGAAAGCCACGGGTACCTTGAAGGCTACGGCGCTGGATGCAGAGCCCAAATTTACCGGACAGTTGAATGTAGCTGACTTTGATGCGCGCGATTTGTTGCGTGATCTGGGTCAGGCGCTGCCGGAAATGGCCGATCCTGGTGGGTTGTCGCAGGTGTCGTTTTCAACCACCTTGGCTGGCTCTGCTTCCAGCCTGATGCTGAACGATCTCAATCTGGTAGTTGATGGTGCAACCTTGAAAGGGCAGTTGGGGTTGGCGGACTTTGAGCGCCAAGCGTTGCGCTTCAAGCTGGCTGGCGACAGTCTTAATTTGGACAACTACTTGCCCCCGGTCGACGAGAAAGATGGCACCGCACCGCAGCAGACGGGTGGCAGCAAATCAACAGCAGCACCGCAAGAGTGGAGCGATGAGTCCGTGCTGCCGCTGGAACGCTTAGCCACGCTTGATGTGGATGGCAGTCTGGAGTTGCAACAGGTAACGCTGACGGGTCAGGACATCAAAGCTTTCAAGGCGGTGGTCAGTGCGCGCGACGGACGCATTCAGCTCAAGCAGCTGGACGGCGGCGTGTTCTCTGGCACCTTTACCAGCAAGGGCGAGATCGATACCCGGCAGACACCAGTCAAAGTGACTCTGAGCAGCCAAATCAAAGGCATCGATTCGCTAGTCGCGCAGCAAGCTTACGACGTGTCGGCTCAGGTGCGGGGCGACCTGGATCTGACTATGGATCTGAGTATGCGTGGTAACAGCATGCGCCGTTGGATGAATACCCTCGGCGGTAACGCCAAATTCCAGGTCGAAGACGGTGCGCTGTTGGGCGTTAACCTGGAGCAGCAGTTGTGCCGCGCTATCGCGTTGGCCAATCGCAAATCGCTAAGCGGAGAGCACGGTAGCGAAGACACGCCATTCGAGCAGCTCAATGGCAGTTTCACCATCAGTAACGGCCAGATCAGTAATCGTGACTTGGTGGCTGATTTGCCGGGCATCGCAGCCAAGGGTAACGGTGAAGTCAACTTGCCGGAGCAGCGGCTGGATTACCGTATCGGCTTGCTGCTGGAAGGCGACAAGAGCGATATGCCGGATGAGGCATGCCAGGTCAACGAGCGTTACGTGGGCGTCGAGTGGCCGGTGCGTTGTCAGGGTTACTTGCATAATGCGGCGAGTAGCTGTGGTGTGGATACCGAAGGCGTCACCAAGGTGGCTGGTCAGCTGCTCGGCAACGAAGCCAAGCGCAAATTGGAAGAACGTATCGACGAGAAACTGGGCGACAAGGCACCTGAGTTGCGTGATGCGCTTAAGGGGTTGTTTTCCAATTGAATTCGGATGGATTTGCCCAGCGTGTGCTGGGCTGGTATGACCTGCACGGGCGTAAAGATTTGCCTTGGCAGCAGGGTATGACGCCCTACCGCGTATGGGTATCCGAAATCATGTTGCAGCAGACGCAAGTTGCCACGGTAATACCCTACTTCGAGCGTTTTATGGAGGCTTTGCCGGACGTGCAAGCCTTGGCCGCAGCCAGTGACGACGAGGTTTTACACCTTTGGACGGGGCTGGGCTATTACAGTCGGGCGCGTAACCTGCATAAGGCTGCCAAACACGTGGTGGCCGAACATGCGGGCGAATTTCCGCGCAGTATTGAGGGCTTGATGGCGTTGCCGGGCATCGGTCGCTCGACTGCCGGTGCGGTTGCCTCGCTGAGTATGGGGATCTGGGCGCCTATTCTGGATGGCAATGTAAAGCGGGTATTGGCACGCTTTGGCGCGGTGGAGGGGTGGCCAGGCGAGAAGAAAGTGCATGACCGCTTGTGGCGCATGGCTGAGCGTTACACGCCCCACAACAGGGTGCAGCACTACACTCAGGCGATGATGGATTTGGGGGCTACGCTTTGTACGCGCAGTAAGCCGTCCTGTCTGCTGTGCCCGGTCAAGGATGGGTGCGAGGCTCGCCTGTTGGGCGAGCCGACCAGATTCCCAACTTCCAAGCCGCGCAAGGTAGTGCCGGTGCGCCAATGCGTGATGCCCTTGCTGATGAACGAGGAGGGCGAGGTCTGGCTGCAGCGCAGGCCACCCAGCGGGCTTTGGGGTGGGCTTTGGTGCCCGCCGCAGCTGGAAAGCGAAGCCGAGCTTGAAAGTTGGCTGTTGAGCCAGGCGCTACGCATTGAAAGCCGCGAGCCATTGCCGGCTCTGCGGCACACTTTCAGTCACTTTCATCTGGATATTCAGCCTTTCTTGCTGCGAGTCGCTGCGGGCACCGGCGTGGCCGAAGAAGGTCAGGTCTGGTATAACCTGCGCCAACCTGGCCGCATTGGTCTGGCGGCGCCGGTTAAAAAGCTGCTGAAGTTGATTGAGGCTTACGTTCCAACCCCTGCTTGAAGGAGTCCGCGATGACACGCATGGTGATGTGCCGCAAATATAAAGAAGAGCTGCCCGGCCTCGATCGGCCACCTTATCCCGGTCCCAAGGGCGAGGCGATTTTTCAGGATGTGTCCAAGCGGGCCTGGGATGATTGGCAGGCGCACCAGACGATGCTGATTAATGAGCGTCGCCTGAACATGATGGACCCCGAGGATCGACGCTTTATCCAGGCTGAAATGGATAAGTTTTTGGCGGGTGAGGATTATGCTCAAGCCGAGGGATACGTACCCCCGAGCGCATGATGTTTGGGTAAGCGGCTGATAAGTAGAAAATATTTTTCGACAGGCGCTTGACACAAAAAGGCTTAAACCGTTTAATAGCGGCCCTTGATGCCCAGATAGCTCAGTCGGTAGAGCAGAGGATTGAAAATCCTCGTGTCGGCGGTTCGATTCCGTCTCTGGGCACCACTTATTTCGAAAGCCCGCTGGCAACCCCAGCGGGCTTTTTTGTTTCTGGTGGTTGCAAGCTGTCTAGCCCGGCCGTTGGCAAGAGTCTTGCCTGTAATTACAGCGCCGTGACCGAAACAGGGTTCTTGGTCATGCAGTTCAGCTGTGCTAGTTTTGCCAGAATATGACGACCGGACGTCTGCAGAAGGATCTGTGTCCCGGCTGCCGCATCACAAATGTGGTGGTAATACACCTGACGGCTAAACGCCTAGTGGATAACGATACGTGACTTCGCCCGCTCTAGAAGTGCGCAACCTGCACAAACGGTACGGCGACCTTGAAGTACTCAAGGGCGTTGACCTGGTCGCCAACGATGGCGACGTCATCTCCATTCTCGGCTCTTCCGGGTCCGGCAAGAGCACGCTACTGCGTTGCATCAACTTGCTGGAAAATCCGCATCAAGGCCAGATTTTGGTTGCTGGCGAAGAGCTCAAGCTCAAGCCCGGTCGCCACGGCGAGTTGGTTGCTGCCGACAACAAACAAATTAATCGTTTGCGTGCACGGGTAGGTTTTGTTTTTCAGAACTTCAACCTGTGGCCGCACATGAGCATTATCGACAACATCATCGAAGCTCCGCGCCGTGTGCTGGGCCAATCCAAAGCGGAAGCTGTTGAGTCGGCAGAAGCTTTTTTGGAAAAGGTGGGTATTGCCGACAAGCGCCACGCCTTTCCTGCCCAGCTCTCTGGCGGTCAGCAGCAGCGTGCTGCCATTGCTCGCACGTTGGCCATGCAGCCACGGGTGATTTTGTTTGATGAGCCCACCTCGGCGCTGGACCCTGAAATGGTCCACGAGGTATTGACGGTGATTCGAGCGCTGGCAGATGAAGGGCGTACTATGCTGTTGGTAACCCATGAAATGGGCTTTGCTCGGCAAGTGTCCAGCCAAGTCGTGTTTCTGCATCAGGGGATGGTCGAAGAAATTGGTACCCCGGAAAAAGTGTTCGATAACCCCGGTTCCGAACGCTGCCGACAGTTCATGTCAAGCCATAAATAGGAGTAGGTCCATGAAACAGTACAAGAAGGTTTTGCTGGCAACTGCCACGGCGTTGTTTATGAGTGCTCCGGCTTTCGCCGAAACGCTGCGCATCGGTACCGAAGGTGCTTACCCTCCTTTCAACCTGATAGACAGCAGCGGTGAAGTTGTGGGTTTTGACCTCGATATCGCCCATGCACTGTGCGAAGAAATGAAAGTCGATTGCACTGTTGTGACGTCTGACTGGGATGGCATCATCCCCGCGCTGAACAACAACAAGTTCGACTTCCTGGTCGCTTCCATGTCGATTACCGACGAGCGCAAGCAGGCGGTGGATTTCACTAACCCCTACTACACCAACAAGCTGCAGTTTGTAGCGCCGAAGAAATCTGACTTCAAGACCGACGAAGCAAGCCTCAAAGGCAAGACTATCGGCGCTCAGCGAGCCACCATCGCGGGTCAGTGGTTGGAAGATAATATGGCTGACGTCATTGAAATCCGCCTGTATGACACTCAGGAGAACGCTTACCTCGACATGAACTCCGGTCGTATTGATGGCGTTCTGGCAGATAACTTCGTGCAATACGAGTGGCTGCAGAGCGATGCGGGCGCCAACTTTGAGTTTAAGGGTGAGCCGGTGTTTGATAATGATCAGATCGGTATCGCCGTGCGCAAAGATGACCCGTTGCGTGAGCGCTTGAATACTGCGCTGCAAGCCATTATCGACAATGGTAGCTACGAGAACATCAACGCCAAGTACTTCCCTTTCAGCATTTACTGATGACCAGCCGGGCTCTGCGGAGCCCGGCCTGGAACTATGCCCATGCCTGATTTACAAGGTTTCGGTCCAGCCCTGCTCGAAGGGACCTGGATGACTATTCGTTTGTCCCTTGCCGCGGTATCTGTAGGCCTGGTATTTGGCCTGCTCGGCGCCTCAGCCAAGGTTTCCAATAATGTTTTCGCGCGCGGTCTGGGTGGTTTCTACACCTCGGTTGTTCGCGGTATTCCGGAAACCGTCTGGGTGCTGATGATTTACTTCGGTACGGTATCGGCGTTTAACGCGCTGGGTGCCTATTTTGGTTATCCACGCTTTTCGCTTACCCCTTTCGTCGCCGGTACTCTGGCATTGGCGTTGTGTTTCGGTGCCTACGCAACCGAGGTGTTTCGCGGTGCTCTGCTGGCGATTCCAACCGGTCAAAAAGAGGCTGGGCTGGCGCTCGGGTTATCCAATTGGCGCATTTTTTATCGCATCACCTTGCCGCAGCTTTGGCGTGTGGCGCTGCCGGGTCTCGGTAATTTGTATCTGATATTGCTCAAGGATACCGCGCTGGTGTCACTGATCACGCTTGATGAAATCATGCGCAAGGCGCAGTCCGCAGCCAATGCAACCAAGGAGCCCTTTACCTTCTATTTGCTGGCCGCCGGGATTTACCTGTTTTTGACGATCTTTATCATGGGCGCGCTGCACTGGTTTGAAAATCGCGCCAATCGTGGCTTTGTAAGGACGGAGCTATGATTTTGGCCGAGAAGTGGGAGCTGATTGAGCGTTTTCTGCCGCAGTTGTGGGATGGCACTCTAGTCACCCTGCAGTTAGTTGGACTAGCAGTATTGATCGGGCTATTCGTGGCCATCCCGCTGGGACTGGCACGTGCGTCACGGCACTGGTATATCCGGGCTTTGCCCTACAGCTATATCTTCTTCTTTCGCGGCACGCCGCTGCTGCTGCAGTTGTTTCTGGTGTATTACGGTATTTCGCAGTTTCAGGCGGTACGCGACAGTTTCCTCTGGCCTTATCTGCGTGAGCCATTCTGGTGTGCGTTAATCACTATGACCATGCACACAGCGGCTTATATTGCCGAGATTCTGCGTGGCGCGATTCAAGCGGTTCCTCCGGGTGAAGTGGAAGCGGCGCGTGCGCTCGGTATGTCCAAACGTCAGGCATTGCAGCACATTATCTTGCCCCGGGCGATTCGTATCGGTTTGCCGGCCTACGGCAATGAAGTGATTCTGATGCTCAAGGCCAGTGCAGTGGTCTACACCGTGACCATGATGGATATCATGGGTGTGATCCGCACTATTAACTCGCGTACTTATGAGTACGAGTTGTTCTTTATGGTAGCGGGCGTCATGTATCTGATCATAACGTTGCTGTTCACGCAGCTATTCCGTCTTGTTGAACGCTGGCTCAAGGTTGATGCCAGTCGGCAATCGCGCTGAGTGACGCTTGCGTGAGCTTCGCGCAACGTTTTGCCGAGCTCGATCACTGGCTGCATCACCACCAGTCACTCTGGCGCCCCAAGCCTTTTACCCAGCTGACACTGGCGTGGGAGGCCGGCTGGCCAGAACTGGCGAGTTGGTTGCGACAGCGCACATTGGCAGAGGCCGAGACTGCACATCACCAGCCGCAGCTACTGGCCGCCCCAGCACCTTTTGCTCAACTAGCGGCGGAGTCGCAGCACTTCAGCCAACTGCCACGCTGGCAGACCGACTCTGCTGAGCAATTTCCCGAACCCTTGTATCGCCACATCCCTGGCCGCAAATGGCAGCAGATCACTGCATTTGCTGGCGTCTCGATTGCGCGTCTTGAACAGCCGGCCACGCACTGGGTGGATTGGTGTGCCGGCAAAGGCCACTTGGGCCGTCTGTTGGCGTGGCGGGGTGGGCAGCCACTGACGTGCTTGGAGCATAACCCCGCACTTAACCTGTCTGGTGCAGCGTTGAGTTATGCGCTAGCCATTGATGCGCGCCATCTAACGACGGATGTGCTGGCTCAGAACACCGTGTTGCACCTCAATAGCCGCGACAGTCTGGTGGCGCTGCACGCCTGCGGCCAGTTGCACATCAGCTTGTTGCAGCACGCGGTGGCCAGCGGCTGCCTTCAGCTGGCTCTATCGCCTTGCTGTTACAACCGAATTGACTCAGAGCATTATCAGCCGCTGTCTGAGGCGGGCCACAAGGCGACGTTGCAGCTGAGCAAAGACGATCTAGCATTGCCGCTGCAAGAGACGGTAACGGCTGGGCGCAGAGAGCGAGAGCGGCGTGATCGCTCAATGGCTTGGCGCTTGGGGTTCGATCTTTGGCAGCGCGAAGCACGCGGGGTGAATGAATACTTGCCGACGCCATCGAAACCACTAGGCGGCACAGCACAAGGCTTCACCGAATTCTGTCGCAGCTTAGCCGCGCATCACCAGCTGCAGCTGATTGACCCCGCGAGCTGGTCGCAATTGGAAAGCCGATCCTGGCAACGACTGGCGCAAGTGCGCAACCTTGAATTACTACGCGGTCTTTTTCGTCGGCCGCTGGAAATCTGGTTGCTGCTTGATCGAGCGCTCTATCTGCAAGAGGCCGGTTATCAAGTCCAGCTTGGCGAATTCTGCGCTACAAGCCTTACACCACGCAATTTGCTGCTCTTGGCGGAAAAGTAGACCCCCAAGTCATCACCAGACTATAAACGGGTAGTGCACAGACTTATCCACAGAATAGGTGTTATTTAACTTATCCACGTCCTCTGTGCATAACTATGTTGATGACACGGTGGTAACTCGGTGAGAGCCAATGTTGACGCGGCCTTGCAAGCTTCGTATAAAAATTGATCACAGTTGATAAGTGCGGAAAAACAACAGGTTAAGAGCGCTTCGTCAAGTGATTAAAGAAAAGTCATGCACAAGTGATAGGTCGGCACTTAAACAAAAAAATCTGCACATAAATGCAAACTCATGCGCTGCATGCCTTTACACACAAATTTAGCGATATATAATGCACCCCGCGCCGGTATAGCTCAGCTGGTAGAGCAACTGACTTGTAATCAGTAGGTCCCGAGTTCGACTCTTGGTGCCGGCACCATACAGATCAAACATTTAGGCCAGCCTTTATCAGCTGGCCTTTTTGTTTTTTGTAGATATGTAACCCTATCTGTAACCCTTTGACCTGAAGTGCCAACTTTTAGGCCTTTGGCCATCACCCACCTTGTTGTGATCTTAAACGCGATGGCGCCAGGCCTTTTAACGGCCCAGGTGTTTTCCATTTTGCGCTTACGTATTAGCCTCATTGCCGTCGCTGGCTCGGCATCTATATTTCAAATTTGGTTCAGACGTTGTTCTGTCTGTCAGCCATTATTCTCTATGAGGATAATGGCTGTGTTCAGCGCATGGGGTAGCTTTATGGCTTTTTTCCTTTGAGTACCATATTGGCTAGTCAGGCGACCGCCTATCTTTAGAAATGTCTGAATACCTTCGTCAGGCACATGAGCCTCCGTCGGGTTGAATCGCCCTCGGTTTCGTAAACGCCTCCAGCCCTCAAAAGAAAGATTTCGTAACGTCTGATTTTGGCCGGGAGCGGCCGCACTGAGGGGCTTCTTCCGGCCAGTAGCAGGCGCTCGGGATTTGTCTATTTTCTCTGGGGCGAATCAAGCTGACTGGCAGGCATTGAGTCCGTTGAAGTTTTTTCCATTTTGTATTGGCTCGTCAATGGGCCGTAAGGTAGCGGAAAGTAGCTGCAGCTCGGCGGATCTTTGAAAAATGCGTTTAAGGTCGCTGGAATCTGAACTAAGCTAAGCAGTCACGCCAGCTGAGCTGTGTCTCAGCATTAGTCTCATGATTGTGTTCGTAGGAATGGAGTCCTTGACTATGAGAACCGAAAAATGAAGTTGGTTATTGCTAGCGCATTAGATGCGTCAGTTTCAATCGAGGTCTAAGAGTAGAATTAAGCAATAACCAAGGGTGGTGGAAAATGGCGAACGGTAAAATCCTTCGGCAGCTGTTCAAAGCAGGAACGGCAGGCGATGCAGATGCATTTCGTCTTGCGTCAAAAGCTGTCATCGATGAGGAGAGACAGAAGCAACATCACCTTCTCGCCAATGATCTTGAGCAGATTCTTTACGGCGGTGACCTGAATTTACGAGGCTCAGTAAATGTGTCGCGGACTCATTATGATGTTCCTGTCGATAAAGAGCGTGGCCTCCCGCTTCTTGATTTAAGAATTCCAAAGCGATCTCTAGATGAAGTGATCCTTCCGCCGAGCAGTTCTGCTGCCCTTGAGGAAGTACTTGAGGAAAATAGGCGAGCTGATGTGCTGCGCAGCTACGGAATGAAGCCGGCCGGAAAAGTTATATTCTTCGGTCCACCTGGCTGCGGGAAGACTCTTGCTGCAGAGGTCGTCGCTTTCGAGCTGGATCGCCCCTTGGCAGTCGTTCGACTGGATGCGCTGGTCTCCTCTTTTCTGGGCGAAACTGCCGCAAACCTTCGCAAGGTCTTCGATTTTATAGCCCAGCATCCGTTTGTGGTTTTGTTTGATGAGTTCGATGCTATCGGTAAAGAACGAGATAGCGGTAGCGATCATGGTGAGCTACGCCGCGTAGTAAACGCTGTGCTTCAGATGATGGACTCCTACGAAGGGAGTAGTTTGATTCTGGCGGCGACGAACCATGAGCAGATTCTAGACTCAGCTATCTGGCGCCGGTTTGATGAATCCATCGAATTCCCTTTACCGGACGAAAATCAGTTGAAAGCGATACTGCATTTGAAGCTGCGCGGGATCCGGCGTCAATTTGAGATTGACGACGAAGAAGTATTGAAGGACCTTAAGGGTAAGAGTGGGGCTGACGTTGAACGCGTCATACGCCGCGCAGCGAAACGGATGATCCTGCGGGAGCAAGAGTTTCTGACTATCAAGGAGCTGAAGAGCGCTCTTGCTAGGGAAGAACTCAGGAAGTCCTAAACCTTAGCTTTCAAGGACGAAATATTGGCTACTTATAAGCACCTGAGTATTGGGCGGGAGGTGCTGGATAACCAGCGTCGACCGAAACAACCTCCCCGTTTCGTGACTCGCGCAGATCTTCGCGGGCATGGTCAGAAGCTCAATGGCTATTTCGCTACAGCCGAAGGCCAGGCAAGAAAGCAAGTCGCCTCCTCAGCCAGCACCCCTTACGTCCTCAAGCTGAAGTATGAGGGCGCCCTCACATTCTCCAATCTCATTCATCACGGTTTGGAGTTTGTAAGTCAAGAAGATAAGCAGCTCTGCGTGGTCTTTGCGACCGAATCTGGATTGTCCATATTCGTAGACCATCTGCAAAAGCTTGGCGTTCTGGGGGCTCGCCTGACTTATCGCCAGATTCTTGAGGCAATCGAAGGGATTGACGCGTGGTCGTCGGAGGACCGCAAGAGCTGGGCACTCAACAATATCGGCCTCCCTAGCACCCCTACCTTTAAGCTGGATGTCGAGCTTTGGCCTGTCCACGTGGCAAACCACCCTAGCCGTATCCAACTTGCGACTTCTTTCGAAGGCTGGCTGAGAGGCCAGCACATTCGAAAGCTCGACAAGATCAATCTGGATAGCTTGCTTATGTACCGAGTAGAGGTCACAGCAGACCAGGCAGAGCTATTGTTAGATCACCGTGACGTGCGGCTAGTAGACCTCTTGCCAGCTACAGGCATCAGCTTTCGTCAGCTGAACCGCGACATTAACGAACTCCCGCAAAACATTCCATCCCCTGCCGTAGATGCTGCTAGAGTCTGCATATTGGATAGTGGAATCAATGCTAACCATCCGCTGTTAAAGTCCGCGATAGCAGAGGGTGCATCCTTTATCGATGGAGAGGGGGAGGCCGACGAGGTAGGCCACGGTACTGCTGTGGCGGGCATCGCTCTCTATGGAGACGTGGACGCCTGTGATAAATCAAACTTCTGGCGGCCAGAGTTCTGGATCTACAACGGCAAGGTGATGAAGAAGTGCCCGCATACCGGGAATGCGATTTATGATGAGCACTCACTTGAGGCGTCCCTAACCAAGGCTGTCGAGTACTTCGTAGATCTAGGTTGTCGGATCTTTAATCTATCGCTTGGCAATAGTCACGCTCCCTATGATGGGGCCCACATCCGTGGCCTTGCCTACATCCTAGATGTGCTCTCCCGGCGCCACAATATCCTCTTCGTAGTATCTACGGGCAACTTCTGTGGCGCGGATAACCCACCGACTCCGATCAACAGCTGGCGGGATGAATATCCCGAGTATTTGCTGGCAGAGCAGAGCGCCATCATCGACCCAGCGCCTGCCATGACAGTGCTGACGGTGGGTAGCATCTCTCGTCATAACGCCACCTACGACGCTCAGCGTTTCCCGGAGATCCAACAGCTCTCACCAGCCTCGGAATACCAGCCATCCCCGTTCACCCGCCATGGCCCCTCGGTTAAAGGCGCATTCAAGCCGGAGCTCGTCGCTGCGGGGGGCGGTCTCGCGAGCCCCATGCGGCAAAACACCGGACAGTGGCGCGCGGATATGCGTGGCCTGGGTGTGCTCACTCTCAATCACCAGGTGATCGGCAATACGGTATTCAAAGAGGTCAGCGGCAGCAGCTTCGCGGCACCTTATATTACGCATTTAGCTGGGCGACTGCTGAATGAATACCCAGCGGCGTCTTCCAATCTGCTGCGCGCTATGCTCGTAAACCAAGCCTACTTACCTAAGCAAGCTTTCTCTGCCTTCTCGGATGAGCTCAGGAAAGCCTATAAGGCGGACAAGAGCACTTACAACCGCGAGATAGCACGCGATGTGGTCGGCTACGGGACTGTTAGTGAGAACGACCTATTCCGCTCTTCCGACAACGTCGTTGTTCTGATGTCAGAGGAGATTATCGAAAACGATTCGTGCCAATTCTTTGAGCTGCCGCTGCCCGCCGATTATTTGCGCTCTGCCCGCGCGACACGGGAGCTCTCTGTAACTTTGGCCTACTCACCTGCTGTCCGCACCACTAGGATCGACTACCTAGCGACGCAAATCAGCTATCGCTTAGTGAAAGGCACATCGCTCGATGACGTTCAAAAGCACTTCAACAAGTTGAAGAAGGATGAGACCGAGACGCGAAATGATGATGCGACTAGCAACCGTGACATCTCTGCTCAAGCCCGAAGCCGGGGAACGGTGCAGTCCTCTCGGTGGACCTTCCAGCAGCGCAAGCCGAACGAAAAGTGGTTTGTAGTCGTGATCAGGCAGGATCGCGAGTGGATTCATCCTGATGTGCTCGAGAAGGAACCCTATGCGCTGGTGGTCACTGTGGCGGATCGGGACAACGAAACGGCGGACCTTTACAACCAGATCCATGCCTTGATACAGCAGCAAATCGCAGTAAGAGAGCAGTTACAGGCTGCGGCACGCTTGCAAAGCCGAGGGTGAGGAAGCGAGACCTTCTGGTACCGCTCGCAGCTTCTGCCTTTTGAGCTGAGTTGCGCGCTCCCCTTTTTATCTTTCCGGCATCGTTGTCACCAAACTTAGACAAAGGGGACTGATCTATTTTCTCTTCTGAAAGTCCGCTTCTGGCCGTAAGGCCCCGTACTCGACCGGCAGCTTTCGGCCGCTCTTGGCCCTATCCTTCAAGCTGAGTCCGGGCGAGGAGCAGATATTCAAAGCAGCTAAGAAGGCCGGAGCGCTGCTCTAGCCTTCCAGCGATAGCAGCAACGACACGAAGGTTTTCTGCCGAATCCTGGAATGGACATCCCATGCAATCGAATGAGCAAAAACATCCCGATGCCGTGCTAGATCCCGCCCAACTTAAACGGATCGAGTCTGTACATAGGGGCTTTCTATATCAGCATCTGTACGCTGTGGGCTGCCTCTTCCTGGCTCAGTCCTCTGGGGTGAACGAGGTGCTAGTCGAGTTAGATGAAGACGTAGAGCTCAGCACCGACTCCGGTCGGGTCTACGTCCAGGTTAAGACGCGCTCCCGCGCCCTTATGCCCGGCGACGCCGCAGGCGCATTGGAACGCTTCGACCTAATCCGGCAGGAGCATGGACCAGGGCAGCGTGCTGGCAACCCTCAATTCGTTATAGTTGCTAATCAGCCACTAGGGAAAACGCTTCAGACTCAGGTAGACGAGAAAAAGACGGCCTCGGACTTGCTCTACCTTCATCCTGATTCAAAAGCGCCGCACCCAAGTTGCCTTCCGCCGGCGTGGGCGACTGTGGAGGAGGCGGCACAGTGGTGTGTCGTGCAGGCTGAGAAACTGAATTTTTCAGTCCTGTCACCTTCTTCCCTGACCTGGAAAATGGCGGGATTGGTGATGCTGGCGACCGCCGGCGGTAATGGCAACTCTAGGCACGTCTTTCGTACTCCAGAGTTGCCGGGCCTTTTTGAGCAGTTGATCGTTCAGCTGCAAGACTTTCCCACACCACCCGCTTCATACAGGCCACAACAGAACGAGCCTACACTCACGTCGGAGGAACGGGTCCGCATCCTTTGTGGATTGTCTGGCGCGGGGAAAACCACATGGGCCGCTCATGCTGCACTGCATAGCCCTGAACCGTGTGTCTATTACGATGTGGGTGACCTACCTGGGCCCACTATTGCAAGCTCGCTCGTGCGAGAGCTTGCCTCGAAGTATTCTAGGCGAGATCCGGAAGGCGTCCGGCAAATTTTCTTGCCTGGTGCTAGCGGCTACGAGGCGATTCGGGCGTTCGATCGATTCATGGAGCAAGCTGAGGCTCCATTGGTCGTCGTTGTCGACAATGCCCATCGCATTCCGGTCGCGAACCTGCGAGATCTTCTGAACGCGACTCGCCACATCCGTTTCATTCTTCTATGTCAGCCTCATGAGAATGTCCGGGAGCTCGAGGCGGTCATGATGTTGCGACGCGAGACACTGCTAGGGTGGGATCTCGATACAGTGGCTCGGGTGGCTAGCGGTGCGGGTGCGTTCGGTAATGCTCAGGCATTCGAACAGCTTCGGATTTATTCAGGCGGGCTGCCGCTATACGTCGACAGCGCCATTACGGTAGCTCTGTCGGAATACGGCGGGGGCATCGAGGCACTCTGCGCCGATCTCGGCCAGCAATCGAACGTAGTGGAAACGGCTCAAGAGGTCATCCTGGCTCGTGTTTACGATGGTTATGACGAAGTTACCCAAAACGCCTTAGCTATCCTTAGCCTCGGTGATACAGGGCTTACGCATGAGGAAGTCGTCCGTCTGCTATCGGCTACGCTCAAGCTGTCACAGGGCGGCGCAGCTGTTGCCATCAAGAAGATCCAAGCCACAGGGACGGTTGAGGTGTTTGGTGCCAAAACACTCAAAGTCCATGATGCCGTCCGTGCTCTAGGCCTACGCCATCTAGAGCTCATGGGTGAGCCCGTGGTCACTAGTGCCTTAGTGACGTTGAAGGAGCTTCTGATTGAGGGCCTGGAGAAAAATCGTGATATTTCGCGGTTTTCTCTTCTTACTCGGGTATTCATCAGACTCAACGACGTGATGACGCTCATTGGGCTGGCAGGCGAGGAACTTTTCTACGAGATGGGGATATCCGTGGATATCACCTCAAGCTTGAAGCGTGCGCTTGAGGCTGGTGACCTGAGTCCTCACCAGGCTTTCTGGGCGCTTGATGGGCTTGTGTTTTCCTCCATGCGAGAAGGACGCTTCGATGAAGTGGCTGAACCCTTGCTTGCGATGGAGCAGCTTCTCAATGAACATGGGTTTGGGGTCCGCGAGCAGGTCGCGTGGGCGATGAGAAAAATACTGTTTGCCTCAGACCAAGGCCGTGAGGACGAGGTGAGGCGGGCATTGGCGTACGCCACGCCAAAAATTCCTGACGCTGATCACCAGCGGGTATTTGATTACAACCACGCGATCGCTCTATGGAAGTTGAAGCGTCCCAAGCAAGCTGAAGCACTGTGCAAGAAAGTAGCTGATGAATACTTTGAAATTCTGGGGCTGACGCCTAAGGAAGTCATGGGCAAGAACCCAGATATTCTCTGGAAGGTAATCAAGCGACCACCTAATGTCCATGAGCACATCAAGCATCTTGCCGATGCTTTAGAGGTGTATGCCAAGGCCCGCGAGGATCAGGGGCTGCCTGCGCCTTTTCAACGAATCCACGCCATGAAATTCTTTCAAATGGTTGAGGGCTACGAGTCAGTTGTCCGTGTGGGCCAGGATTTAGCAGATGTGTTTGTGGGCATCAAGGATTTCGAGGGTGCCAAAGAAGTCATGGAGCAGCATGTTTTGCCGGTCGTTGCCCAAGCAGGCCTTATCGGCAAGATGGTACAAGTCAAGAGTCAGTATGCGGTGATCCTGGCTTGGTGCGGTGATCACCAGGGGGCTATCTCCGAAATAAAGCGCTTGCATCCTTATTTGGATGGGTTGGAGGAGGATCAAAGGTTGGAGGTCGAGAGTCAAACTGGCTTAATCTCCGGCATCATCAGGGAAGCTAGGCGTGTGACGGGTAGGCAAACGATGGGGGTGGTGGGACGAAATGAGCGGTGCCCGTGTGGATCCGGGCTGAAATTCAAGAAGTGTCACGGTGCGTAGTTTTAGATTTGTAACTGATCCATTCGGTGCCAACTTCAGCCTCCCCCTTAGGAACCTTTATGGATACGCAAATCCTTTACGTTATCGGCAACGGCTTTGATCTCCACCATGGTCTGCCTACCCAGTACAAACATTTCAAAGCCTTCCTGAGCATGGTCAATCGGCAAGTATTTAACTGGGTAGATGCCTATGTTCCCGCCGATGAGGATTGGTCTGACCTAGAACTTGCTTTGGCCGATATGGACACCGAAAGCGTCGTCTCTGACCTGACAGGTTTCCTTGCGTCATACTCCGACGAGAATTGGAGCGACGCAGGACATCATGATTTCCAGTACGAAGTTGATCGAGTCGCCACCGGTTTATCGCGGACGTTGCAATCACGATTCGGTGATTGGATCAGATCCATTGAAATTCCTGACTGCAGTCCAACCCATCAGTTACTGGATACGTTGGATAGAAACGCGCTATTCCTGAACTTCAACTACACCAGTACGCTGAGCAGGCTCTATAACGTCCCGACAGAAAATATCCTGCATATACACGGTGAAGGAGCACAGCCTGGCTCTGAACTGATTCTTGGTCATGCCTGGACTCCAGATGAGCGTCCGTCGCTTCATAAAGGCCTCGACGGAGAATCAGCAGATCATCGGGTAATGGAGGCGCTCGGCAGATTGGATGACTACTTCGAGCAGACCTTTAAGCCAAGCGAGCAGATCATCAACAACCACTCGGGCTTTTTTTCCACCCTGAGCTCAGTCACTCACGTCATAGTGCTTGGCCACTCCCTTTCGAAGGTGGATAGAGCCTATTTCCTTGCGATAACCGAGGCGCTGGAGGGACGACCCGTAATCTGGACAGTGGCGGTCAGATCACATGATGAAGACTCTCACAAAATTCTGTGCCTCAATGGCTTCGGAGTTCCTAAAGAGCAGATCTACTGCAAACTCTGGTCTGAGCTATAGCGACACGGCGAGGTGCCTGCCTAGCAGGATTATTGGGGGCAGAGCACGATATTGATTTTCGATGACCGGCCGCTCTTGGCCGTTACTTGCCAGCCAGTACAGGCGGCTTCCGGCCAGAAGCGGACACTTACTGTCTCCACTTGCTCGGCCACCTTACGTGTGAGCCCATGGGCCGGTTTGGAGTCGCGAAGCGACGGAAAATCTTGCGCTGTGCAGCCGATTGTTAAGCCTTTGCTATCAGATAGGATCCTGCTCCAACCATCAAACCACCAGCCGCAACCTGAATCGCCCATGTCAGGGCTGTACATGAGTCAGACTTGGCCGACGGATTCGGGCTTACGTCATTGCCGTCCCCATTCCTTTCCACCCATTTCTACCAACCGAGACGCGGCTCGTCGAAAGGAAAAGGCAAGATCATTGGCGGCCGATAATTGTGCCAGTGACACGCCAATTCGACCCGTCGCCGACCACTCATAATATTCTCCCTCTTTGGTGCGAATCATGGTCGTCGCAAAGGAACTCGAGTTTCCCCCCTTCTCACTGACAAACAATTCTTCATCTCCGTCACTGCTTTCGACTTGCGCTTCGAAATCGACAAACAATTCGTCGCGCGGGACTTGTGCCGCCAACACCAAGCGGGTGCGAGATTCATAACAAACGTCAATGAGGGTCACGAATCGTCGCGCTTCGTCGAGGTGATTGGCGTCTAATTGCGGCACCCGGTCCATGATGAGGACCTGAAATCGGTCGCAGAGGGAAATATAATCGGCCGCGCCGAGTGGTTGGTAGCATAACTCGGAAAAGTCAAACCAGGCGCACCGGTCATTCAATCGGGCGACCTGGACGGTGCGACCGAAGGGTACGTGAATGGCCTCGGCCTCAGTTCCGGATGCAGTGCCACCAAATATTTCTTTCAACTGCGCCTGCATGTTGTTATCACTATTATTATCGCCGTGAACATCCTTGTTTGACCAAAAATAGGATTGACCATCAGCTCGAGTTTCGAGTCGATAATCCTTGGCGGAATCCTCCATGGAGATAATGTCGAACGTGTGTTTTAACATGTCTATGAATGGCAAAAAGAGGGATCGGTTAATGCCTCCCTCATACAATGCATCGGGGGAGCGATTCGAGGTGGCCACCACCACGACATTCCAATCCAATAATAATAAAAAAAGTCGTTTCAAAATCATGGCATCGGCAACGTCTGTTACTTGAAATTCATCGAAACAGAGGAGTTGGGCTTCCTGTGCCAATTGCTGCGCAATGATGGGTATCGCATCATCTCGTGGGTGCTTCTGTTTATAGACAAAGATTCGATGATGGACGTCTAGCATGAATTCATGAAAGTGGACGCGGCGTTTGGTAATTTTTACGTGTTTGAAGCTGTGGCTATCATTATTACAGCAAGAATCATCAGGAACATTAACCGACGCGTAAAAGAGATCCATTAGAAAGCTCTTGCCGACCCCGACCGGTCCATGAATGTACATGCCTCGCGGTGGTTGACCAAAAGACCACAAATGGAATTTCTTTCGAAGAAAGGACTGGGCAGATGCCAGGGATCGCGCCAACAACAGTAATAGTGGACTGCGTCTTGTAGAGCTGCTCTCTGTCGGTCTGTCGGTGCGCACGGGTACTGGTGGGAGCGAGGTAAGAGACTCATGCAGGGCATCGAGTTTTGCCGCCAGAGCGACTTGCGCGTCATCTCGTCGCACCTCCTCCGCATCCACCTTGCGTTCATACGCCGCTGTCACGGGGCCTGTCGGGAGGGACCGCCGAGCAACGCGATGTTGTGCTGCCATATTCTTCATCACCGTCTTCATCATCAACATGATGAGTTTATCAACATGGGAAACAACTGGGGTCAGATGAACGTTTAGGAAACAATTGGGGTCATAGGAAACCTTCATCTGACCCCAATTACGTGCGTGACCGCGAGGCGCAACAGGAACTGCTGCCCATGGTCAGCGAGCTGGCCGAACGCAATCCCGACTGGCGCGGCATGTATGACGTCTCCCTTGAGCTCGCCCGGGCGGTGGCTGCAAGTTACGGCAAGGGCAAGCGCCACGCCGAATGGGCCTTTTCTCCAGTGGCCCTGTTGGCCATCGCCGAACGGCTGACCCAACGCTACCGGCGCACCCTCAAGGAGAACGTCCCGGGGGTCGATCATCTGAAAATTTCCCACGTGCTCTGGCTGGAAGAAAAAAGCGATCAGTTTGCCCCGGCGCTCAAGCTGGTCAATATCTACCGCAAAGTGCGCCTGCTGACACCTGAAGGCATGCTTGCCGAACTCGGCAGCCAGGCTATCGGACAATCATTTGAAGGTCTGAGCGAGGAAATGCAGCTCAGACTCAAACGGCTGCTCCTTCTGGAGGTATTGCGCGCCGCGATCGACCTGTACGGCGGTCATTTCCGTTTCGAGGATGACGAGCTCTCGCTGGCTGCCACCACAGTGAAAGACAATGCCCGCACCGCAGAAAAACCCGAACCCATCCGAATCTGCCTGCTCGGCCAGGTCGGCGCCGGAAAATCCTCGATCATCAATGCCCTGACCGAAGGCTGGCAGGCGGAAACCAGCGCCCTGCCCTCGACTGATCGCGGCCTGGTATACGAGTGCCAGTTCGATGGCGTCCCGTTTCTCCGCCTTCTCGATTTGCCGGGCCTGAACGGCGATGCGAAAACCGAGAAAATCCTGTTCGAGGAAATGGTGCAGTCAGACCTGGTGCTCTGGGTTCTGCGTGCCAACCAGCCGGCGCGCAAACTCGACCAGCAGTTCAACGAGCACTTCCAGACCTGGCAGAACAAGCACCCTGAGGTTCAGGCCCCCGATATCATCGGCCTGCTCAACCAGATCGACCGCCTCGGCAACCCCCGCGACTGGAGCCCGCCCTACGACCTGACCGGCGATAGTGAAAAAGCAACGCTGATGCGCGAAGCTCTGGCATTCAACCAGGAGGTGCTGCAACTGGACGAGATCCTGCCGATCTCCGTTGCACCGGACCGTGAGCAATATAACGTCGACGCCCTGCGAGCATTACTCAAGGACAAATACGCCAAGGCGCTCAACGTGCAACTCAACCGCAAGCGCCTCGAAGCCAGCGGCTTCTCCGCTTCGCGGGAATGGAAACGGGCCCGGCAGGCGGCGGTATCGCTGTTTTCGTTGATGGGGAAGGACAGGTAAACCCCAACCACAACCCCGACCCCAACCCCAACCCCAACCCCAACCCCAACCCCAACCCCAACCTCAGTCTCCGTCCTCCTACCGTCCCTTCCCGCGCCTAATTTTCAACGACGATTCAATGATAATCGCAATTATCTATCAATGCGATTGACAATGATTATCATATAGCTTCAGAATTGCGCCGCTCCGATCCTGCTCAGGCTTCTTCGAGACGCCTTGAGTCAAAAAACATATATAACCAACACTAGGAAAATGAGATGACGCCAACATCCCTATTTCAACCCCAGCGTATTGCGCTGGCGGTGGCAGTCGCCCTGCTCCCACTTGGCGCAAGCGCCCAGACCCAGAACGCCTTCCGGTTGCCGACAATGGAAGTAGTCGGCTCTGAACAGACAGCCGTTTCCCGGCAAACTGGCGCGGTGGTTATTGTCGATCGCGAACAGATCGAACGCATTCAGCCCAAATCGACCGATGATGTATTGCGCCGTATCCCCGGCATCCACGCGGTAACCGAGTCAGAGACCGCGATCGTCAGCAACATCGGCATTCGTGGCCTGTCGGCCAGCGAATCCAAATCGTTGATCCTCGAAGACGGTGTACCTGTTGCTCCGGGCCTCTTTATCGGTAACGACCGTTATTTCAATCCGCGTATCCAGCGCATGGAAGGCATCGAAGTGCTCAAGGGTTCGTCCTCCCTGCGCTACGGCCCTTCCACGATCGGTGGCGTGATCAACTACAAGACCAAGACTCCAGACGATGGCGTGGCTGTTTCCGGCCGGGCTGGCTCGTTCAACACCCGTGAAGCTACGGTAGAAGCTGGCGGGCGCTCCCGGTCCGGCGATGCCTTCGGCGGCGTCGTAGCTACTCATGCGCGCAGCGATGGCTTCATGGACAAGGACTACGAGATGACCGATCTCATGTTCAAGGCCGGTGTTGCGATCAGCGATACCCAGAGCCTGGGCATGAAGTTCTCCTGGCACGAGAACGACGCGAACATTTCCTACCGCGGCTTGCTGCTGGAAGACTACAAGGCCGGACGTACCTACAACCCGGCGCCGGATGACTATTTCCTGGCCGACCGCAAGGCGTTCGACATCAACCACGAATGGCATCTGAGCGATCGCGCCACCCTGAAGACTCTGGCGTACTGGAGCGAGGTCACCCGCGATTACTGGCGCTACAACGTCGATACTGCCGCTTCCAACGCCGCCGGACGCTGGGTCTATACCGACAGCCTGACGGGTAACAACCGCTCCTTCGAGCGTTACGGTGTGGAAACCCGCCTGTCACTGGATCACGATCTGTTTGGCTGGATCAACGAAGCGGAGTTCGGCCTGCGTCTGATGAAGGAAGAGTCCGACGACAAGCGGATTCGCGCCACCCGCGCCCAGGACAGGACCGGCATCAACGACCGGCACCGGGAAGATTCGGCAGAAAGCATTGCCGGCTACGTGCAGAACCGCATTGTGTTCAGCAACCGCTTCAGCGTTACACCTGGCCTGCGTATCGAATCCTACGAGCAGACCCGCAAGGTGCTGACGCAGAACAACGAGACGGCCGACACCCGGAACACCGAGTTTCTTCCCGGCATTGGCGCCACCTATCAGCTGATTCCCGAAGCCCAGATCTATGGCGGCGTATACCGGGCTTTCTCTCCCGCTTCCAACGGTGTGGCGCTGGACGGCCTGACCGACCAGAACCTGGACGGTGAGCGTTCGATCAACTACGAGCTGGGTGTGCGCGGTGCCAGCGGCGCTGCCAACTATGAGCTCACCGGCTTCTACATGGACTTCGACAACCAGGTGGTTACCGGCAACAGCGATCCGAACCTGTCGCAATCCAATGCCGGCGAGACCCTGCACTACGGTCTGGAGGCTGCGTTCGGTTACCAGTTGGGCATGGGCTTTGCGATCGATACCAATGTCACCTGGGTACCGGTGTCCGAGTTCCAGACCGGCGCGAACAAAGGCAACCGTTTGCCCTATGCGCCGAAATACCTGGCCAACGCTGCGCTGACGCACACCCAGGGCAAGTTCACCAACGCCCTGCTCGCTCACTACCAGAGCTCGCAGTATGGTGACCCGACCAATCAGGAAGACATTCCCAGCGATGCAGCCGGCGGTATCTGGGGTGGCGAAATGGACTCGTACACGGTGTTTGATCTGACCAGCCAGTACCAGGTCACACCCAATCTGCAACTGGAAGGCGCGGTGAAGAACCTGACCGACAAGCGCTACATCACCGGCTTGCGTCAGGGTATCTACGTGGGTCCGGAACGGTCATTTGAAGTCGGTTTCGACTACAAGTTCTGATCAGCAACAGCCCGCCAGGCGCCGATGGCCCTTGCCATCGGCACCCGCTTCCGACCAACAAGAGGCCCGCGCAATGCGGGCCTTGTTGCTTGTGCCTGGTCAGCTAGTGCGCGGCTCAGGGTTCTGCGAGCCGTTATCGACAGGTGCTTGCGCCATTGCGGGGCTCGCGTGATAGCGGGTATCTCCCAACTCGTGATTGGTAGCGCGAAGCCTTACCCGCCGCTGCTGCAGCCCGATCATCAACAGCGGCAACACAATCATCGCACTGCCTGCCAGAAACCAGAGATCCGGCACCTCGGCAAAGAATACCCAGCCTATGATTACCGCCCAGATCAGCCCGGTATATTCCGCACTGGTCACCTGGTTCGCATCCACGTACTTGTAGGCCAGGAGCACGCAAACGTTATAGGCCAGGATGAATAACGAGGAGCCTACTGCACTGATGAATACCGCGTTGCTCCATGCAGCGCCTTCCCATATTGCCAGTGCCAGGCATAGCGGAATGATCATCAGATAATTCAGAAAAAGCTTGTGCACAGTGGATTGCTGACGGGGCAGCTTGCGCACCAGAACGGCGTTGATCGCCAGTGCAGCGGCTGAACCCAGCGCGCCCAATGCGGCCCAACTGAAATCCACCGGCCGCAATATGACCATAATGCCAGCAAATCCGCTGATCACGGCAGCCAGACTCAGCCTGGTCAGACGTTCGCCAAAAAAGCTCACCGAAAGCACCATGACCAGAATCGGCGCGACATAGAAGACCGCGTTGGCGGTAGCCAACGGCAAGGCGACCAGCGCGTAGACCATGCAGATGATGCCTACCAGATGCACGTGTCCGCGAATGAAATGCAGCCGCGCGCCGGCAAAAGGTTGGCTGGTGTCGATCTGGCGCCAGAAGGGCAACAACACCAGAAGTGTGATGACACAGCGCATGAATGCGTACTGGAAAACGGGCGCGCCTTCCTCGAGAAACTTGATGAATACATCGGAAATCAGCGCCAGCGCGTTCCCGATGATCAACAGCATGATCGCGCTGTTGACTGTTTTACCTGACATACCTACCTCTGGATAATCATGTGACGTGTCGGGAGTCTAAGGTTTGCCGAGTATCGGGAGAAATGATATTAAACTGACTGATATTATTTTTTTGGATACTGAAAGATTTCATGAAACTACCTCCACTAAAGGCCTTGCCGGTATTTGAAGCCGTGGCTCGGCTCAACAGCTTTTCGATGGCCGCCCAGGAGCTGTCGATCGGTCAGAGCGCAGTCAGCCATCAGATCAAGCAACTGGAGACCTACCTGGGGGAGCCGCTGTTCATTCGCACGGGCCGTTACCTGGCCCTCACCGAAGAAGGCCGTCAGTACTTTGATGCCATAAGTACTGCACTACTGCAGGTCGAGAGAGCCAGCGAGCACATCCTCGGGCATGAAACCGCAAGCCTGCGGTTATCGGTATTCAGCTCTTTCGCCGTCCGCTGGCTGGTCCCGAGGCTGCCTGCACTGCAAAAACAGTGGCCGCAACTGGATCTGTCGCTGGAGATGAGCGGAGAGAATCCGCAATTGTCCGATCGAGTAGCCGACTGCTTTATCACCGTGCGGCCCAACTCCCCGGCTTTCAGCTACGAACTGCTCTACACGGAGCGCCTGTTCCCGGTATGCAGCCAGCAATACTGGCAAACGATCTGCCGTGAACAGAATATCGACCCCAACCTGCAGCTCGACCAGACCGCTCCCTTGAGCCCCTCAGTACTGCAGGGCTATCCACTACTCTCAACGCACAGCATCTACAACAAGACCGGTGGCGATTGGACGGCCTGGTTTGAAGCCGCAGGCCAATCCCTGCCAGGAGGCACCCGACTGCAGAATTTTAGCCATATGCTCCTGGCCCTCGAGGCCGCCCGCTACCACCAGGGCATCGCGTTGACCAACGATTACATGCTCAGCAACCGGGCCGATTCAGCCGATTTTGTCAGACTCCCTTGTCACCACGTCATGACCGGCGATCAGTTCTACTTCGCCTGGAAAACCAGCCGCCGCCATGAACCGGGCATACAGATACTGCGCCGTTGGCTGGTGCAGCAAAGTATTGAATCGGGGTTGAAACAGTGAGGAAGGCAATACCTGAATCGCTGGCGATTTGGCAGACACTTGTGAGCTTCTACCCCTGACCAGTAAAAGGCTAGGGTCACGGGCAGGTAGCGGACAGAAGCGGAAGGTCAAAGTGTCTACGAAACCAGGATCGATTGAGTATTCGCTCAGCTCAGTTTCTGAGAGTTGCGCGGTTTCGATAGCGCCTGCCCGGACATACTTTCTGCCGGGTCACCTCGGCCACCTCGGCCACTAGGAGGTTCTGAGGAGGTAACACCTTTCTCAATAACGCTTCTTTGCGCTCTGATGGGTAACTCGGCATTGCGTGACTCATACCGTCCCCGGGATTGGATTTGGCTAAAACCGATCAGGCGACAACTGCCCTTACACTTGGGGGGGGCCATGGGGCTAGTAATAATGAGTCTCCGAAGATAGGTTGGTTTTTTAGTCCCAAAAATGAGAATGCTATGACAAACCAATCGAAATGCCCAATTGCCGGCGGATACAAATCCATTGAAAGCGACCGTCTTGGCGGGGCGATTGGAACACCACCCATGAATGCTGACTGGTGGCCCGGGCGACTTCCGATTGAATTACTCCACAGCCAATCACCGATGGCAAATCCGCTTGGCGAAGATTTTGACTACCCTGCGGCTGTTGCGAAGCTCGATGTCGAAGCCGTCAAAGCCGATATTATGGAGTTTTTGACAACATCCCAGGATTTCTGGCCAGCAGACTACGGCAATTACGGACCGCAAATGATCCGCATGGCGTGGCACTCAGCCGGATCCTATCGAGTATTTGACGGCCGCGGCGGTGCGGCTAAGGGGCTTCAGCGTTTTGCCCCGCTCTATTCATGGGAGGACAATGGCAATATCGATAAGTCCATTCGCCTGCTCCAGCCGATCAAACTGAAATATGGTGAAAACCTGTCTTGGGCCGATCTCATTATCCTGACCGGAAATCTAGCCATGGAGCAGATGGGCTTCAAAACGCTGGGATTCGGCTTTGGCCGGATTGATGCCTTTGAAGCGGATGACGCGACCTATTGGGGTCCCGAAACCGTCATGGCGACACAAGATAAGCGTTGGGTCGGGGAGCCGGGCACAGAAGAGTATGATTTGGAAAATCCATTGGCAGCGTCCCGCCAATCCCTGATCTATGTCCATCCCGAAGGTCCCTTCGGCAATATGGACGCCGCCTCATCGGCACAGGAAATCCGTATCACCTTTGGCCGTATGGGCATGGATGACCGCGAAACCGCCGCGCTGATCATCGGGGGCCACGCCTTTGGCAAGAGTCATGGCGGCTCCCCCAAAGAACATCTCGGTCCGGAGCCGAGTGGCGCGCCTATCGAAAATCAAGCCCTTGGATGGTTGAACAGCAACGGCACGGGCAAGGCCGAATACACAACAACCAACGGTATCGAGGGCGCCTGGACATCAAACCCCACCCGCTGGGATCACGAATATCTTCAAACCCTGTTCAATAACGAGTGGGAACAGTATGAATCAGTTGCAGGCGGGAAAGCCTGGCATCCCAAAGACCCTTCCACGCATAAAATGGTGCCGGATGCCCACATCGAAGGATTACGTCATCCTCCAATGATGATGACCTCTGACATCGCCCTGCGCGTCGATGACGCTTACCGCGCGGTTTGTGAAGAATTCATGGCCGACCCCGCGGCGTTGGACGATGCCTTTGCAAAAGCCTGGTACAAGCTGATCCACCGCGATATGGGCCCGAAAAACAGGTTGCTGGGCAAGGACGTCCCTGCCGAGGAATTCCTTTGGCAGGATCCCGTTCCGGCGCTTGATCACGAAGTGATTGGCAACGCGGACATCACAGCTTTGAAAGCCGCTATTTTAGGTTCTGGTCATGACGTATCGGCGCTTGTCGGCGCAGCGTGGGGCTCGGCCTCGACCTATCGCAAGACGGATCTGCGCGGCGGAGCCAATGGCTCCAGAATTCGTCTGGAGCCGATGGTCAATTGGGAGGTCAACCGTCCGAATGAATTGAAAAAGGTGCTGACTTCGCTCGAGTCTATTCAAAGCGATTTCAACGGCAAGCAATCCGGGAATGTAAAAGTTTCCATGGCTGACCTGATCGTCCTGGCGGGCTGCGCCGCCGTTGAAAAAGCGGCCAACGATGCGGGCGTTGATGTTGATATTCCTTTCGTGCCCGGACGTATGGACGCGACACAGGAACAGACAGACGCGCACAACATCTCCTTCCTCGAACCCTATGCAGACGGATTCCGTAATTTTGTGAAGGGCGATTATGATGTTCAACCCGAACGCATGCTGATCGATCGGGCGCATTTGCTGGATCTCAGCTCGCCTGAACTGACAGCGCTTATCGGCGGCCTGCGGGTGCTGGGCACAAATTATGACGGGTCCAAGCACGGTGTCCTGACAAGTCGTCCGGGTGTGCTCAGCAATGACTTCTTTATCAATCTGCTGGACGTTTACACAGAATGGTCGCCTCTTGATGAAAAGGCTCAAACATTTGAGGGCAAGGACTCCAAGACAGGCGAACGAAAGTGGACGGCTACCCGTTGCGATCTCGTTTTTGGTTCCAATCTTCAACTGCGCGCGGCAGCGGAAGTCTTTGGTGCGGGGCCTGGCGGTCATGACCGTTTCGTCAAAACCTTTGTCAGTGCCTGGCATAAGGTCATGATGTCGGACCGTTTTGAACTGCAAAACGATCAGTATAAGGCCTAGGTTCTCATAATATTCCGTCGGACACCTTGCACCGGCTGAACCCCTTAAACGGCCAAGACACATGACAAGTGTGCCTTGGCTTTTCCATTATTTGAGGACGAAGAAGTCATTAAATTGAGCAATTTTTCTCATGTCCGCTTAGCTCCCCGGGCTGCCAAAAATTAAAATAATTGGGGTCATATGAACATTGATTCGCCAGAAATGTTCATCTGCTCTGGTTCTGTGTTCACGGTTTTGTAGCCATATTCGTAAGTCCGCTTTTGGCCGAGAGCTGCCAGTATCGACAGACAATTAACGAACAAGAGGGGCGATTCAGGTTGCTATGATTTTTAATTCTCATGTTCGGTAGTACTTTTTCTACTGAAGGCTTCGACACCAATCTTGCTGGTCTTTGAGCGCCCTCGATAGCTCCCTGAGTTGCGGTCGAACGCCCCCCTTCCAAGCATTGCGAGAAGCTTTTCCTTTGCCCTCATCGCTTTTGGGGCCTGAGCTCCGCTCCCATGGGCGATTTTGCCGGATCAGCTCTGCTTGCCGGGCTCGCCGCTCGGGTGTCCATCCGTTCGCCATGCTCTGCCTCCAATAGTTCGTTTGGCGCTTTTTTGTTTTTTCGCGTGCGCGTGGGATTGCTGTCGTTGTTCACTTGTACTTGATTGCCGATGTTGGCTTGCTTAACAAAAGCCACCTGCTTTGGATGCTTGAGTTCGCTCAAAGTTTGTAGGGTGGCGCGCGCCTGATTCTGTGCCTTGAGCCCCAGCTTCATATAGCGTTCCATCTTATCCATGGCTGAGCTGGTCAGCGCATCGGCTATTAGTCTTGCAAAAAGGCCATCCAGGGTGTGAGCTTGGGCCATCAGCATACTCTCGGCCCGGGACAGATCATCACCATGAACTGCAGCCGTCTGCTTGCGGAGTTCGTCAACCATATCGTGAATATACGATGGCTCGATTCCCCGGCAGATAGTTAGAACAGAGGCGCTGAGAGCTTCGGGACTAGTTACGGTGCTTACCAGTTGTGGGTCGTGAGTCTTTTTATGCTGCTGTTCGACCCGTAATTTCTTCGTCATCGTTATACCTTTGAGGTGTGTGGTTGTATTGTTGGCGCAGGTCGGAGCCAGTGGCGCAGTAACGGCCTACAGGCGCATGACAGGAACGGCAGCCCATCAGGTGATTAACGTATTGGTCTCGGGCATAACGCCATTCAGGCGAGGCAGCGGCAGCCAAGCATGCCTGCGTTAAGGTATTGGGTTTTCGTTCATTTCGGCGTTCTGAGTCGATATCATGGCAGCCGCTCGCCCGGGGCGGCCGTATTGGCGCCGTGCCGCTAGCGAGTCCCAGGCTCGCGGCACGGTGTGCGATCGCTTCCACCTCATGCCACTTTGGGTTTGATTTGATGAGCTTGACCACCTCCGCCGGATCTACATCAAACTGTTCTTCCAGGTCGTGTGGTTCGATAAGGCCATGCTCGATCAAGTGGTCGGGGCTCAGCTCCAGAAGCTCGGCAACAGGGGTAAGCCAGGATTTCCGTTCATGGGTAGACGGAGCGCCTGCATAGTTCTTTTTCTGAAAACAGGGACAGGTGGTACCGACAGAACTGACACAACCCTGTTTTGTCTGTTTTGTCGGTACGGTATCGGTGCTTTTACTGATTTTTTCAGACCACCGGCCCATTACGCAGCCCTCCGCCATACGTAGCGTTTCGATGGGCGCCCGCCTTTTTCGCCGATTACCTCATATCCGATGATAATGTGATGTTCGGCGAGGAGGGCGAGCGAGTCATTTACGGCGTCGAGGGTCTCCAGCCCTGCCCAGCCTTTTCGTAAGGCGTCACGCGGTGTAAACGGCTCAGGGAGTTTGCTCTTGCGCTCCTGTATCAGCTTTGCCCCCATCAGCGAAGCATTGATTGCTGCACCATACAGACGGTTAGCATGTGACTTGAGGTAGTCAGCCCAGTCCAGTGCCCGTGCGGTCGGCGTAAGCCCTACGGCTCCAGTTCCGCCGTCGATCAGGCTGAACAGTAATGCTAGCCCTGCGATAGTTTGCGGCATCTTCATAAGGTGCGATTGCAGCGCCGGGTGGATGTCTCCGTGCCTGATTTCAAGCATGTGCTCGGTGTACCAATCATTAAACAGCTCTTGAGCTCTAGGCTCGAACCTCACCACCTGGCGGGGCTCGTCCGGTGTCTGATCGAGCCGATCAATAACAGCCTCTACGCGTTCCCTGGCGTTTTTGTTGGGCCATCTATCGACCAGTGACCACTCCCGTTCATCATCAGGCCAGACTGTTAGTTGCAAGCGCTGCACAAGCCCGTCGTCCATTTCACCAGTAACCGCTCCACGTACCAGAGGTGCAATTCGGGATGGTTGAATGCCGCCGATAAGCGATAGACAGCATGACTCAATAAACACAGTGCCGCGCCCAATACGGTCGTACACGAAGGAGCCGCTGCCATCGAAGCATTCCAGATAGAAGGCGCGGCCTACTGCTCCATCCTCGGTCTGCATGGTGGCGAGCCAGCCTCCCAGCTCATCGCGTGCCAGCAGCAGGCCATTGGGGTTTTCGTTCAACAGCTCTCCCAGCTTCTCAACAGTGGCGTCGTTGACGATATAGCGCCGCTCTAAAGGCTCAGCCAGATCGCTTGCGAACTCGGCTAATGCAGCCAGAGCAGCGTCCTTCTTGTCGTCGACCAGCAGCTTCTGGGCTTTGCCCTTTGCTGCCTTGCGCTCAAGACCCAGCATCTCGCTAGCAGCCTTGTGTTCTGCTATGGCGTTTTTGTACTTCTCTCGCTCTCTTGCCTCTAGGTTAATCAGCGGACGAAGCGCCTGCTTCATGGCTGGTGATTTCATCGCGGACGGTCTGCCGATAATGCAGCCCCATTGATTCGGTACCACCTGCCAGTCGTCATGTTGTTTGGGGTAGATACTGAACTTGCGACCTACTACAGCACTTATACCGACGATCAGCGCCACGGCTACAAAGTCAGGCGGGCATTGGGTGCGATCGGCAACGTCGCGGACAAAGTCGCGCAGCTCCTTGGGCAGCAGCTCATCATCCCAAGGCATTGCGGACGGTAGCCCTACCGGCAGCGGTTGCGGTTTGGTGGCACTGCTCAGATAGTCAGTAAGTGCGTGATGCGGCATTTCCGATGCAAAGGGTGGGATATCAATCTCAACAGCCTTCCACTCATGCGCAAAAAGATCATTACTCATGCTTCACCCCCAGGCGCTTACATGCCAGCTTGAAGCGCGCATGATCAGCGGGGCTCATTTCTACGCCGCGCATGCTAGTGCTAACGCCAATGTTGTAGATGCACCGCTCATGAAATAGCGCAGCCTTGCTCGGGCCGCGCTTGAGCCTCTTGTCTCCGGGGAATAAGTCGCGCATTTCAAAGCCAATTGCCGCCATTACGTCGCGGGTCTCACAGCCAGCCCAGCAATGGATCAGGACACGACCATCCGTAGCCTCCCGAATGGACAGACTCGGGTTTTGATCAGGGTGTGCTGGGCAGCAGGCCATCCACTTACCAGCGCCGTTAGATCTCACCTTGTCTAAGCGCTCCAGCACTTTCTCCAGGCAAGCCGAACCCGTCGGCGCATGGGCACCGTTTTTTGTATTCATGGTGTTAGTCCTCTTGGGTCAACCGATCGCGAAGTTGCTTGAACAGCTCGTTGCCGCCATTCATGGAATGTTTTACTTCCATTGCCGGCTGCCAATCCCTTCGTAGGGCAGCCAGAAAGTCGTCGTGCAGATCCAGACAAAGGCCGCACAGCCGGGATAGGTTCAGCGCGTAAGCTTTGCCGTTGTAAAACGCCAGTAGTACCCGCCAGACGTGCTCATTTTGGCGCTTGAAGGTTAGGCCGTACTGCTTCGCCACTACCGCTAACCCGCTTGGCAGACAGTAACCCCTAGTGTTTTTAGCCTCAAAACGGATAAGGCTACCGGCGGTCATCAGGTCCGTCCCAGCGCGGGCAGTTTTGGTAGCTGGTTTGCTATCATCGGCTTTGCGCGGGTGGCAATGGTCTTCGGTACGGGTCGCTTTTTTCACTTCAAGCCTCCCTGGCCAGCCACCGGTCGATGGCTTCAATGTCGTAGCGGACAATGCTGCCGCGTCGAAGCGGTTGAGGGAATCCGGCTAGTTTCGTCCAGCGCCACAATGTCTGTGTGCTGATCTGGTAGTACTTGGCGGTCTGTTTCCCAGTCGGTCTTGGCTGGGACTGGTGTTGGAGAGGGGTAAGTGCAGCCATCGCTTGAGACTCCTTGTTGATCTCTGTTGTGATGGCTGCAGGATGGCTGATGTAACTTGGGTAATCCCTTTCTTGGCTCAGTCGGCTGCTACGCGGCTCAGTTGGCTGTTATGTGGGAGCTATGGGGTTGTTCGCCGCTTAATGGCTTTATAAATCGCGTCCAGGTCCGCTTTTTTAATATCCCCTGTCGCGTCGTAATACTCGACCTCGTGAGCAAGCACGCGGTTCAGCTCTGGATGTTGTTGCTGCGTCTCCCGCCAATACTCCAAAACGTCTCGTGCGGTCGGACGCCGCGGATGGTCGTTTTCGTGGAAATGTTTCAGCGCACGCGATAGGGCGGGGCTATAACTTTGCTCCCTTTTAGACTTGTATATATCCCAGGGCGGAGCGGGCTGGCGTAACTGCTCGACTTCAGTGGCATCTACTTCGGGATCTTCTAGCTCTGCTACCGATCTCAGCTCTTCCACACTCTCCGCTAGCAGAGATACATGTAGCTCTAAAAGCTTCTCTGTGCGCACGACCAAAAAAGCATCTTGCGGCATGGTGACTATCGGAGAGAAGTGGCCGCCATCATATGGCTTCCAGCCTACTAGGGTGAAAAAAGTGCTCGCGGCGTGGTCTACAACTAAAATATGATCAAGACTCAGCTCAACCTCTGGCCGGCCAAGTTTTCGCATGTGATTGTTGTTAACAAAGTCGAGTTCACCTCCAAGCATTGCTAAGTCCCACACTCCTTTCAGTATCACCTGTTCGGAGCGGCTCAAGAAAATATGCTTGCCGTCAATTGAATGGCTGGTCTGCAGATTATCGCAAGTTGTTGTTTTAAGCTGCGTGGCTGCCGCCTTAGCCTCTTTTTTAGCTTGGGCTAGTTCTATTCTAGCTTCGGGCGCCTGCTCCTTGCTGTGCGCAGGAAGTACAAGACTAGGCCAGCCATGCGCCTCTGTGACGAAGTAAATCGATAATGTCAACTTGCCCTCAAGCCCAAGCTGTAATACATCAACTTCTGTTATTTCTTCCCCTACCGCTGCGCTTAGGTGCTTTGCTGCTTCTGCAACGGCTACATAGCTCTTTTGCGTTAATAGCCTGTTCATACTGGACACCCTCCCGGGGTGTTCCCGTTGCATAGATGGCTGGTCAGGCGGATGGGAATCCCGCGTTTTGCCCCGTCGGGCTAGGCCAGCCAAAACACGTTATGCCCGTAGGCTGACCACTTTTTCAGTTGGCGCTTCACTTAGTACCCGACAGAGAATACGTTCCACCTGATCCATGGTTCTCTGCTTGCTGGGCAAGCTGGCTTTTGGGTCGTTGTTGTAATGCCGTTCCACGACGCCTGTTAGGCCATGGCTTTGGATTTCTTTGCTCGCGCTGTCCTGGACACCTTCACGCTTCATCAGCTGCGTCATAGTCCGGCGCAGGTCTCGCGGCGTAAAAGCGGGGATCTTCTGTGTACCAATAACCGCGTAATCCGTCTGCAACCATCGCGTTACAGCTTGGCTAAATGAAGCCACAGAAAAGGGTTTGTCGACCTTAATACTGAACGGGTGGGAGTGGTTGCCGGTGATCTGCTCCAGCTCGACCAGAATCGTCCGTGTACGCTCGGTATGCGGCACAAGATGATCCCGAGGAATATTGCCCCGGCCTTTGGAGTCAATAATGTGAAGGTAACTGCCGCGTACATTCGACCAAGGTAATCTGCAAAGCTGGTCTATACGCTGGCCTCCAGATGCAATGACCATCTTGAATAGTTGCGCTAGCGGCCAGCTGATACCGCTGTTAGCTGCGTCGCAGGTTTTGTAGAACTGCGCCAGCTCGGCATTATTGAGCGCCCTAGTTATTGCTTTAGTGGCGAGTTTCTTATGTGCATCCTCAAAGCTGGTTGCGGCAACGGGGTTGTGCTTGATGCCAAACGTCTGGCCGGTAACGGCACGTCCAGTGATGTTGTCGTGCTTCAGTCCGAAAGCAAAAGCGGCATGTAAATAGCTCCGTACTTTTGCAGCTTGCCGGTACTTCTCCCGCTGCAATATAGGTGTAAGAATCATATTTATATGAGACGGCTCCACGTCACAGGCTCGCATAGTCATTAGCGCAGGGTGAAAGTCGCAGTCGTTGCGTTTGAATCGAATCACATCCTGGATGCTGTTATCGGACATGCCTGCCCGCGTACGCTCGTCGATGTACGCCACTAGTAGATCGTCAAAGCTACCCTTGCTGGCCTCGATAGCTGCCAGTCGCTCTTGCCTCTGCTTCTCGAAGTCCAGTTGATCGAAGTACACCTTTAGGTCAGGCTGCTTCTCACGAATCACCGCCAGTTCTTTATGTGCTTCCCTGAGCTCCTTTAGCGTCATGCCTTGGCTATCGTCAGTTAGAGCGTAATGCCCTACGGGTTGATACTGGCGCTTGCCATCTACGTTGTACCGGAGCGATACGGCAATGCTGTTTTTCAGGCGACGAAACATCAGTGAGCCAGCGCCAGGATTGCGTGGGTCTGCCTCGAATAACACATCACCAGTCTTCATTGCTTTGATTTTTTGGGGGTTCAACATAGCCAATCCCTTTATTCATGAGACCTGCAGTCTAAAAATCTGTAACCCTATCTGTAACCCTTTGAGGGGTTTTTCACATGATAGCAGACAATAACTGTAGATAAGGGAATATGCCTGTAACCCTTATAATTAAAGGGACTAAGTGGTTTATCTGTGTTTCTGGAATAGGGAGGAATTGGCTTTAAAATGACTTGTAATCAGTAGGTCCCGAGTTCGACTCTTGGTGCCGGCACCATAGATTTAACGCAAAAGGCTCATCTTCGGATGGGCCTTTTGCGTTTCTGAGCTTCCATTTTCTTGCCCTTCCAGCGAATTCACCTGCGGAGCAGGCACTGCGTCACACCCCGCCAGCAAAACGATTGCCCGATTTCTCTGGCATTTATAGGGTCTGTGCTTCACAGGAGTATTTACTGCCAAAGGAGCTTGGCATGTCAGGCAAACCCGCTGCCCGCTTGGGCGATCCCACTCAGTGCCCAAAGAAAGAGCATGGAAGTAACGCCATTGTTACCGGTTCGTCGGATGTGCTGTTCGACGGACAACCCGCCGCCCGTTTGGGTGACAGCACCGCTTGCGGCAGCGCTTTGGTCGGTCAGGTCGTACCCAATGTGTTAATCAACGGCCGGCCTGCCGCCGTGCTTGGCAGCGTCGGCAGTCACGGAGATGTAGTGATCGGAGGCTCCGGTACCGTGGTTATTGGCGGCGCTGTGGTGGTTGCTGGAGGCGGAGCTGATGCTAGTGCTTTCTTCGCGCCGGGCGGGCTGGCACCGGCTCAGCAGCTTCGCCATAGCGCTATTGGTGATGGCGTGCCTTTTTCTATAGAAGAAGAGGAAGAAGAAGACGAACAGGAGCTGCCGGTGAAGCAGCGCATCACACTGCGTATAGGCATGTTTTTCGACGGCACGCTGAACAACATGAATAACGCGGCTTTTACTGCTGAGTGCCGGCGGCAGGATTTGAATCTGTTTGAGCCCGCTGAGTTGGAACGCATTCGCCTGTTCTGTGAGGAAAATGGCTACGACGAGTTTGTCGGAAATGGCCGCTACGACACCACGCCTGATAACAGTTACGGCAACGAGATGAGCAATGTGGCGCTGTTGTATGACCTGTATCTGGATCAGACTCGTGAGCCGATTAGCGAGTCGGCAACTCAGGCAAGCATGCGGATATACATTGATGGCATCGGTTCTCGCAGTGGCGGCGAGGATGACCTGTCCGGTTATGCCTTAGGTCAGGGTGAAACCGGAGTGGTGGAGCGGGTGAAGCAAAGTCCAGAGATTCTGATGGAGAAATTACAAGATCTTGCTGACAGCAATCCTCAGGTTGCTATTGAGAAAATCGAGTTCGATATTTTCGGGTTTAGTCGTGGTGCTGCAGCAGCAAGGCATTTTGCCAACGAGTTATGCAAGATCGATGGTGGTGTGATGGCAGACTATCTTAATAATGCTCTGTCATTGGTAACGCCGGAATTCGCATGGCCTAGCGCGGCCAGCATCAACTTTATTGGGCTGTTTGATACGGTGGCTGCGATTGGCGATCCAGTTCGAGGCGATCTAAGCGTGGGAGACGATAGAAATCCTGGCGTCAATCTCAAGCTTGCACCTGATTGTGCCAAAAAGGTGGTGCATCTGACCGCGGCAGATGAGCACAGACACAACTTCAGTCTCAACAAGGTAAACCCCGAAGGGCACAAATATCATGAAGAGCTGGTGTTGCCTGGGGTGCATTCCAATCTGGGTGGCGGCTATCCGGAGGTAATGCGTGAGCGAGTAATACTGGGTAAGCCAAGGTTGGTGCGTGGTGACTACTACTCATCGACCGGTATCGCGGGAGTGCAGGTTGAAAGTTCTCGTGCTTGGCGATTGCGTGCAGAAGAAGAGGCTAGGTTTCGCGCCAAGGGGTTACCAGGAAACGGCCAGTTTATAAAAGAAAACGTTAGACGAAACTTGCAAACTCATACCAGGGCAGGAGCGCAAGCGCCCGATGATGTGTTGCTCCTGCTTAGGGTGGACAGGTTTGTGCGAGGCGACCTTTCCAAGGTTGCATTGCGTCTGATGTATGCAAAGGCTACTGCGCATAACACACCTTTTAAACGGTTGCCCGAAACGCCTGCGTTCTTGGTGCCAGATGCGCTTAAACCCATTGCGGATAAAGTGATGCTAGCCGCGGCAGCATCGGAAAGTGCTGAATTGTCAGATAGCGAGAAGCGCTTTTTACATGGCTACTATATACATGCTTCCGCAAACTGGAATCCGCGATGGGAGCTCTTTTTTCCTAACAAGCCGCGGGACAAAAATAAGAGAGAATCATATGAAGGCTAAAAATCGTGTGGCAAAAAAATATGCGTAGCATCTTGATGGCTTTCACCCTTGCGCTAGCACTTGTAGCTTGCAGCGGGGCTGGGGGCGGGCCGCGTTCCTCCTCTCTGGATTTACCCTACCGCACATGGGAAATTGGCCTTGGCGCACCCAATTATATGGAGGTTTGGGTCGAATCAGTAGACGTGGTTGATGTGCGTGGTTTTAGCTTTAAGCGAGTGCATGGGGGCACTTCGTCTATACAGAACCCACCGGATAATAAAGGAGATCCTACTGGCTGGCCTGCCCGTCCTGGTATAGGTGCGTCGCGTCCGATGACTGGAATTGATTTGCCAAAGGAGATATTTGTCCGCTGGCAGTCACTGGCCGAGCCGCAGACCTACGATGCGCGTATTGATATTCCTGCATGGGCTCGCGAAGAAATGGTTACTGGTCACGCTGCTGTCTGCAGCTTAGATGGTAAGCATAAAACTGCTTATCGATACGCGATCGCGGTGGGCTTGGCTCCGGGCGGGATTGTAAAGGCTTGGTTGACAGGTGCCTGTCTTGACCCAATCGAAATCGGTCGCTTTGAGGGCACAATCAATCCTGATGGCCCGAGTGGCGGTCAAACCGGTGGCCGTTATGCGCTGCCGCTGGATCCCGCCGCTCAGAAATACCTTGAAACCCACGAAATCCCCTTTGATAGCTGGTAGTGACTGAAATGCTGAAGGCCCGTTCGTTCCATGCTGTGATGTTGCTGCTGGTAATGTTGGCGCTGGCCGCCTGCGTTGGTTCAGGTAAATCGCAAGGCTTTTCAGCCCCAAAGCTACCTTATCGCACGTGGGAAATTGGGCTGATTACCCCAAACTATATGGAGGTGTGGGTAGAAAGCGTAGATGTGGTGGATCAGCGCGGCTTTGCCTATGAGCGGGTGCATGGTGGTACGTCATCTATACAAAATCCACCGGGCAATCGAGGAAATCCCTCGGGTTGGCCTAAACGTCCGGGCGCAGGCAAGTCCCGGCCCATGGAGGGGATAGATCTGCCCGAGCATATATTTGTTCGTTGGCAATCACTGGCCGAGCCGCAAACTTACAACGCTCGGGTTGATGTTCCCGATTGGGTACGACACGAGATGATCATTCCTCGAGACGCCTATTGCCGATTTGATGGGAAGAATATTCAGGATTATCGGAAGGTGATTACCCTCGGATTGGCTCCGGGCGGTATCGTGAAGGCTTGGTTGAATGGGGACTGTTCTGATCCAATGGAAATTGGTCGCTTCGAAGGTTCAATTGTCCCAGAGGGTCCCAGTGGGGGGCAGACTGATGGACGCTACGCCCTGCCATTGGCCCCCGAAGCGCAGGAGTATCTCAAAAGCCACGCAATCCCCTACGACAGCTGGTAGCCCTGCGGTTCACCCAACCACCAGCGGGCTTGCAAGTCCGCTGGCAAGCCGGCTTGTAGTCTCGATCTTCTGAATCAATAACATACGAATATTCATCATTTCTTCGCCGAGCTGTCACCTTGCATCCTTAATCTCGCGTTTTCTGTGTCTGGCTGCCGCCGGGCTCGCTAAACCTGTGATAACAAGGATGGCCTGATGACCAATTGGAAAGTGCTTTCTGTGTTGCTGTTCAGCAGCGCACTGCTTACCGCCTGTAACTCTGATAGTGATAACGAGGACGAAGAGGCAGTAGTGACGCCGGAACAGGAGCTGGCTGAGCGTTTGGCGGCTTTTCCGGAGGAGGGCGTTGAGTTGCCCTTTACCGTGCTGCGTGACGACCTGATCGAGGGCAAAACGATGGCGACCTTTGATGTGCGCAATGGCGGTTATGGTTCGGCGATGACGGCTCATCCGAGTAATGTGGATGAGTTTTACGCGATGACCGATCGAGGCCCGAACGCAGACTTCGTCGGCGGCGCCTACGGGGCGGGTAAATCGTTTCCAGTAGCGGATTACACACCGCGAATTGGTCATTTTCGTTTGAGCGAGGCGGGTGGCGTTGAGCTGCTGGACACAATCCTGTTCAAGCGTCCTGACGGCACATTGATCACGGGTTTGCCGAATACGTCCGCGTTGGGTGGCACCGGTGAAACACCCTACAACCCTGATGGTAGTCCGGTGCTGGAAGATCAGTCGCAGCCTTATGATGCGATAAGCAACCCGATCAAGCTGGATGATTACGGCCTGGATGGTGAAGGTTTGGTTGCGCTGCGCGATGGTAGTTTTTGGGTCAGTGATGAGTATGGCCCGCACATGGTTCATTTTGACGCTGACGGCAAAGAAATTGATCGCATTAATCCCTTCTCGTCCGATGCCCGCACGCGCTTCAATTTGCCGGCGGAGTTTGCTTATCGCCGTGCCAATCGCGGTATGGAAGGTTTGGCTATTACGCCGGATGAGAAGACTCTGGTGGGCTTGATGCAGTCGACTATGGACCTGCCGACCAAGGCGGTTCGCGCGCTCACCATCACGCGCATTGTGACGTTGGATCTGGCGACGGGTGAGATCGGCCAGTATCTGTATCAGCAAGAAAAAGCGGCTAACTCCAACTCGGAAATGGTCGGGCTGAGCACGAACGACTTTCTGGTGTTGGAGCGCGATGGCAGCTTCCTTTATGGCGGGCCGGACGGCGCTGCAGGTGTAACGCCGGATGCGCAGAAGCAGGTTTATCGGATTGATTTATCGACGGGTACCAATCTGGAAACCGTAGCGCTGCAGGCTGGCATGCTGCAGGACTCCGACCTGGGTCTGACCATCAATGGCAAAACCTTGGAGGAGGTAGTGCTGGATGGTGGTTGGGCGGCGCTGGCGGCGGTGGGTATCTATCCGGTAGATAAGACGTTGGTGCTGGATATGGTGGTCGAAACAAATTATCCGCACGACAAGATGGAAGGTTTGTGGCATATCGATGATCAGCACTTGGGTGTGTTGAACGACGACGATTTTGCGACGTGGTCTACGGGCGGAGAGCTAGAGCAGAAAATGCTGGATGCTGGCACTATCGATGCTGGCCGATTGTTTGTTCGTGAAGTGGATTTGTCGGTAGATTGAGGCTGCGATTCTTTACCGTAAAAGCAGACAGGCACCCACGCGGGTGCCTGTCTGCTTTTACGACACCGGCTCTGCCGTTGTCTTGTCCGTATTGGTTATTTCAGTATTGGTTGCATCTGAACGAATAAACTCCACCACACGATCGAGTGCCTGATCGGATGCCTTCAGCAGGCCGGTATGTGCCTGAAATACATGCCACAGCTCCTCATAACGCTCCAAGCGCACTTGCACTCCTTGCTCCCGCGCCTGCTCGGCCAGGCGCAAGCTGTCATTCAGCAACAGCTCGTCTTCGCCAACCTGCAGTAGCAAGCGCGGCAAGATCGAAAGTTCACCGTTGAGAGGTGAGACGGCCGAATCGGCGCGGTCTTGTCCGGGCTGGCAGTAAGCGTCGCGAGCCAGGTCCATCCAGTCTGGGTGTATCAGTGGGTCTCCGGCGGGTGGGTTGTGCAGTTGCTCACCGGTGAAGTCAGTTACGGGTGAAAAACATACCAAAGACTCCGGCATGGGCAGGCCCAGCGCATGCAGCCTTTGCGCGGTCACCAGTACCAGATTGCCGCCAGCGGAATCTCCGGCGAGGGTAATCTGCTCGGGGCGGTAGCCGCGGGTTAACAGCGCTTGGTATGCGGCGACGCAGTCATCACGCGCGGCCGGGTTTGGGTAGGTCGGCGCCAGTCGATAATCCAGCGCGCAAAGATCCCATTGACCGCGGCTAACCAGGGCGGAGCACAGGCTGCGGTGGGTGGCGGGCGAGCCTAGGATAAAGGCGCCGCCATGCAGGTAGAGCATCACTCGGCCATCGCCGCCAGCAGCGGGGCGGTGCCATTCGCACGGCCGATTGGCAATCGTCTCGCGGCGTCGGCTAACGCCGCGCGCCAGTGGCATGGCGCAGGTCAATGCAGATAACACCACACGCTGAACGGCAATCGGCACCGGTGGACGAATCAAGCCGCGAAAAAAGATCCGCAGTACATTGCGCAGGAATTTGCGTAAGCCGGGCTGCTCTGGGTGTTTGAAGCTTTGATCAACGTACGCAGTCATAATCGGTCAACCTTGGTTTACGGGTCAGATGGCGATAGGAAAAGGTGAAGCCGGGCCAGTTCACGGTTTGTTTGCCTTCGGCGGTGAGGTACCAGCTGCTGCAGCCCTGGGCCCAAACAGTGCGTTTGGCGGTGTGTTGAATGCCTTGGTTGTAGCTCGACTGCGCTTCTGCTCTTACGTTGAGGTAGCGTAAACGCCTGCGCTGCAGGGTTTGTACGCACTGCACTATGTAGCTGAACTGGCTTTCGAGCATATAGATGATCGAGTTGTGGCCCAAGTTGGTGTTGGGGCCGTACAACATGAAGAGGTTGGGGAAGCCGCTGATGCAAATGCCTTTGTACGCCTCTGCTCCACTTTGCCAAGCATGATTTAAGTCCTGGCCCTGCAGGCCGGTGATCTGCATCGGCGAGAGAAACTCGGTAGCGGCAAAGCCAGTACCGTAGATCAATACGTCTGCGGGATGCAGCTGCCCATCGCGTGTTTGCACACCTTCCGGCACCACGCGTTCGATGGCGTCGGTTATCAGTTCCACTTTTTCGTCGGCTAATGCGGGGTAGTAGTTGTTGCTGATGAGAATACGTTTACAGCCCATGGGGTAGTCGGGCGTCAACGCGGCGCGCTTCTGCGGATCGGTGATGTGCTTGCGCATGTGGTTGAGTGCGACTTTTTCAGTCTGCTTCACGAGCTTCGGAAAGTAGACGAAGCCGAGAGCGCGCACCTCGTGGGTGCAATATTGCCAGACGCGATCGAGCTGGTGGAGCCAACCGAAGCGGGCGAGCCGAGCGCGTTTATTGTCGTCGTATTGGCGGTCATCCTTGGGGATCACATAGGGCGCGCTGCGTTGAAACAGCGCGAGACTCGCCACCTGCGGCACTATTTGCGGCACGAACTGAATAGCCGAGGCGCCGGTGCCGATGACTGCTACGTGTTTACCGCTTAAGTCGACATCATGCTGCCAGCGGGCGGAGTGGAAGGCGGGGCCGCTGAAGTCTTCAAGCCCTTCCAGCTGTGGCATCAGCGGTCGGTTCAGTTGGCCGCAAGCGGTGATCAGCGCGCGGCAACGCAACTCGTCGCCCGTTGCGCTGTTCAGGCGCCAAAGTCCCTCTTGTTCATCGAACTGAGCGCTGGTGATCTCGCAACCCAAACGCAGGCGTGAACGCAGGTTGTACTTGTTCACACAGTGTTTTATGTAAGCGTGAATATCTGGCTGGCGCGCGTATTTGTGCGGCCAGTCGGTGCGTGGTTCGAACGAGTAGGAATACAAATGGGAGGGCACGTCGCAGCCAGAGCCCGGGTAATGGTTGTCACGCCAGGTGCCGCCGACTTCGTCGGCTTTCTCCAGAATCAGAAAATCGCTGATGCCAGCCTGATCCAGCTGGATTGCCATGCCGGTGCCGCCGAAACCGCTGCCGATGATGATGGCGCTGAGTACCGGGCTGCTGGAGTTGTTGTTTTTGTGCATTGTTTTCTCCTATTGCTGAACAACATCTTAGCGCTTGCTTGGCGGTCGGTTTATGGCATAGTCGGTCAAATAGTTGTGATTTTCGGACAAACGCTATGCATTTATCTTTGTGGCCCGCACACCGGCGTATTACCAGCGTGCAATTATTAGCGCAGCTCGGCACAGATAAAGGCCTGTCGCTGGATCAATGTTTGAGTGCTACCGGGTTGAGCGTATTGGCGCTGGCCGATCCCCAGCAGGAGATTCTTGCCAGCCAAGAGCTGCAGGTGATCGCTAATTTGCTGCAAGCCTTGCCTCAGCAGACTACGCTGGCGCTGGAAGCGGGGCAGCGCTATCAGTTGGCGCATTACGGGATATGGGGCTACGCCTTGCTCAGCAGCAGTAGCCTGCGCGAGGCGCTGGAACTCGGCTTGCGTTACCTCGACCTGACCTTTGCTTTTAGCCGTATTGAGCTGCGCACTGACGGCGAGCGTGCCTTCCTTGAGCTGGATGCCCTGGCGGTACCCGAGGCAGTGCGTGACTTTGTGTTGCTACGTGACTGCGCTGCGATTGCCTTGATCCAGCAAGAACTCACCGGGCAGCCATCACCTTTTACCGCGGTCGAGCTGTGCTTGCCACGCCCTGGGGCTGATGAGTTAAAACGCTACCGGCAGACATTGGGTTGCGAGCCCCGATTTGGCGGGCCACATAATCGGATTGAGCTCAGTTCGCGGCTGCTCGATCTGCCGCTCGCAGGTGGCAATGCGGCGACGGTGCAGCTGTGTGAGGCGCAGTGCCGTCAGTTATTGCAGCGCCATCGCGCTCGCGCAGGGCTGGCCGCGAAGGTGCGCGAGTTATTGCTCAGCCAACCAGGCCGGTTGCTAGGCATGCCTCAGTTGGCGGAGCGCTTGCACATGAGTGAGCGCACCTTGCGACGGCGGCTGGCGGCTGAGCAGATCAGCTTTCGTCAGTTGTTGGATGAAAGCCGTCAGGCCCTGGCTGAAGAGTTACTGGCCGTTGAGGGGCTGCCCTTGGAAACGGTGGCCCAGCGTCTGGGGTATGGCGAGCTGTCCAATTTTATCCATGCTTTCAAGCGCTGGAAGGGCATGCCGCCGCGCCGTTACCGACAACAGCGTGACGCTGGCTGAGCCGCTTGCGCGTGGTGCGCTATCAATCATGTTAATGGGTACTCATTCCGCCGACCAAAGGCGGCCCACCCGCATCGCTGCGCGGAGTATCTTGGTCGCCTGCTGTGTTCTGTTACCTATCCAATAACAAGGAGAATACCTGTGGCCGATCTTGATGCCTTCCGTCAACAAACTCGCGCATGGCTGGATGAAAACTGCCCGCCAAGCATGCGTAAGCCCATCACTAAGGAAAGTGACCAGTGCTGGGGTGGTCGCAACTTCACGTTTGAAAGTAACGACCAAAAGCTCTGGCTTGACCGTATGGCCGCTAAGGGCTGGACCGCGCCTGACTGGCCATCTGAGTACGGCGGTGGTGGCCTCTCGCAAGAGGAGCACAAGGTGCTGCGTGAGGAGCTGGCGCGCATCAGTGCACGGCCCGCGCTGTCCAGCTTTGGTGTGTGGATGATTGGTCCGGCGATTCTCAAATTTGGCTCTGAAGAGCTTAAACGCCAGCATTTGCCGGCGATTGTGCGTGGCGAAATTCGCTGGTGTCAGGGCTACAGCGAGCCGGGTGCGGGTTCTGACCTGGCCGGCCTGCAGACTCGTGCAGTGGACGAGGGCGATCATTTCATCGTCAACGGCCAAAAAATCTGGACCTCCTATGCCGACAAGGCTGACTGGATGTTCTGTCTGGTGCGTACCAATCCTGATGCCAAGAAGCAGCTGGGCATCACTTTGGTGCTGTTTGACATGGCTACGCCTGGCGTCAGCACCAAACCCATCAAGTTGATCTCCGGTAACTCGCCATTCTGCGAAAGTTTTCTGGATGATGTGCGGGTTGAGAAGAGTCAGGTGGTTGGCGAAATCAACGCAGGCTGGACTATTGCCAAGTACCTGCTGACCCATGAACGCGAAATGATTGGCGGTATGGGTCGCACGGCTTCCGGCCAAAAGACTTTGTCGCAGGTCGCTGTGGAATGCATAGGCCTGGATGGCGGTAAGTTGGCTGATGACATGCTGCGCGGTGAAATCGTGCGCTGGGATCTGGACGCGGCAGCTTTTGCGCTGACTGCTGAGCGAGTACTGGATGAAGCTAAGTCGGGGCAAGGTGTCGGCGCGGCGTCAGCCATGCTCAAGTATTACGGGACTGAGTTGAATAAGCGTCGGCAGGAACTGCTGGTAGCACTGCATGGCAGTGACGGGCTGGTCTGGGAAGGAGAAGCGCACGGCGAGGGCGCGATTCCGCGTAATTGGCTGCGCTCCAAGGGCAACTCCATTGAGGGTGGCACTACCGAGGTTCAGCTGAACGTCATCTCCCGCAATATTCTTGGGCTCCAGTAACCGGTTAGAGGAACACGTCATGTCAGCATTGGTATTAAACGAAGAACAACAGATGCTCAAGGATGCGGCCAAGCGCTTCATGGTTGAGAGCGCACCGGTTAGTCAGTTACGAGCCCTGCGCGACAACAACGATGAAACTGGCTTCTCCCGTGAGTTGTGGCAGAGCATGGTTGAAATGGGCTTTGTCGGCACCCTGGTGCCCGAGCAATTGGGTGGCTCGCAGTTTGGTTACGTGGGCATGGGACAGATCTCAGAGCAAGCGGGCCGAAACCTCAGCGCTTCACCTTTGATTTCGACGGCGGTAGGCGGCGTAGCTGCGCTGCTGTTGGCCGGCTCCAGCGAGCAGCAACAGGCTTTGCTGCCCAAAGTAGCTGCCGGTGAGTTGTTGCTGGCGCTGGCGGTGGATGAGACGCCACGGCATAACCCTGCTCAGGTTGGCACTCGCTTGGAGGCGCAAGGCGACGGCTTGGTACTCAACGGACGCAAGCAGTTTGTGGTTGATGGCCACGTTGCTGACAAGTTGATCGTGTCTGCGCGTAGCAGCGGGGCTGAAAGCGAGCGCGAGGGTATTACGTTATTGCTGGTTGATCGTACTGCTGCGGGTGTTCGTGTTGAGCGCACCAGCATGGCGGATAGTCGCAATGCGGCAGTGGTCACCTTTGATGACGTTAAAGTGGCCGCGACTGATTTGCTGGGTGAAGCAGGCAAGGGTTTTGCTGCACTGGAACTGACATTGGATGTGGTCAATGCGCAGTTGGCCGCCGAGTTGTTGGGCCTCTCACTGGAGTCCTTTGAACGCACGGTGGCTTATCTGCTGGAGCGTAAGCAGTTTGGCGTCACACTGAGCACCTTCCAGGGGCTGCAACACCGTTGCGCGCACCTGTTTAGTGAGCTGGAACTGGTCAAGTCGGCGGTACTGAAAGCCCTGATGGCGCTGGATGCCGGCGCTGATGACGCGTCCATGCAGGTCAGCCTGGCCAAAGCCAAGGCCTCTGAAGTGGCTGAGTTGGCCACCAATGAAGCGTTGCAAATGCACGGTGGGATGGGCATGACCGACGAGTTCGATATTGGTCTGTTCATGAAGCGCGCGCGCTGCGTGCAGGCGCTTTTTGGTGACTTCCGTTACCACGCCAACCGCTTCGCCTCCCTCAAGGGTTACTAACCCGATTCCGGCAGACGCGCAGGCTGCCGGTTTCGACCGAATACAAGCCTCCCTTCCGCTTCACGGGTAGCATCGAACGAGTGGATATTTCCCTGAAGTAGATGCCAGCGGCGACACTGTTGATCTAGTGTCGCCGCTCTCGTGAAGAAAAATCCCGCACCGTTTGGCGCTGCGGGATTTTTTAATATTGGTCATACCAATTGTTAAGTTTGTACGCCGCCATGTGAGCCGGTCATCCTGCTGTTTACCAATTGCTACGAAGGCAGGGCTAGGCACCCCGCGTCTGACTGTTTAATCTTGTTGGCACTGTTTGCTTGAAGGGCACGAACATGCTGTTACGCGGAATGACCTGGCTGATATTTTTTCAGCTGCTGGGGACGGGGCTGAATGTCCTATTGTTACCGATTCTGCCTGGGCCGATTATCGGCATGGTGCTGATGGTGATTTATCTTTGCCTGCGCGGCGAGGTCAGTGAGTCCATTAGCCTGGCCGCGGGGGGATTATTGAAATATCTGCCACTGATTCTGGTGCCGCCAGCGGTTGGAATCATGGCCTATGGTGCGGAGATCGCCGCTGATGCCACCGCAATTCTGCTTACGCTGGCGATTTCCTTGGCTCTGAGTTTGCCTTTTTGTGGTTGGCTAATGCAGCGCATGATCATGCGTCAGCAACGTGAGGATAAATCCTGATGGGCAATCTGCAGCAGGCGTGGATAGCCGTTCTCAATCATCCGCTATTCTGGGTAGGCATGACGCTGGCGGCTTATCAGTTGGGCCTCGCGCTGTACGAGAAGACGCGCATGGCGGTGTTTCACCCGGTCTTGGTGTCAACGCCGGTGCTGGCGCTACTGATATGGCTTGCAGGTAAGGACTATCCGCATTACCGCGAGGCTGTCTCCCCGCTGTTGGTATTGCTGGGCCCGGCAACCGTGGCCTTGGCCATACCCTTGTATCTGAACCTGCGACGGATCCGCACTTTCTTCTGGCCCGTGGTTATTTGTCTGTTGGTTGGCGGCACCTTTGCTACGCTGATGGCAGTGCTGTTGGCGTGGCTGTTGGGCGCCGAACCTATGATCATGATGACCCTGGCGCCCAAGTCGGTCACCTCGCCGATTGCCATGTTGGTGGCCGAGCAGATCGGCGGTGTTGCGGCCTTGGCGGCGGTATTTGTCATGTTTACCGGGGTGTTGGGGGCAATCTTCGGACCCTGGTTGCTGCGTATTGCCGGCGTTGACCATCCTGCTGCCTGGGGTATGGCAATGGGCATGACGGCTCACGCCGTCGGCACTTCCAGAGCGTTGGAAGAGGGCGAGGAGGCTGGCGCGTTTGCGGCCCTCTCGATGAGCTTGATGGGTATGGCGACTGCACTTCTGCTGCCGCTGGCGGTGTCTTTGTGGGTTATGCTTTAGCCGCGACTCGTTTTTTTGCTAGCAAACCTGTGTGGTGCCACGGGTTTAGCCTTGTCTTGATGCGGCCTGCGGCAATTCGTCTGGTCCCGGTTTATGCAAGACTGGGGCACACTGCGTTGTGGAACAATCCTAACGGTAGCGGGGTCTCACTCCCGGACCCTATTGCTGACTGCAGGTGGTATACCCGCAACCTGCATCAACTTTTTCTCTTAAGGAGTAGCGCGCATGGAATTGGATCCCCTCCTGCTGTCACGTTTGCAGTTTGCATTTGTGGTGTCGTTTCACGCGATCTTTCCAGTTTTCAGTATTGGCCTGGCTTCTTTTATTGCCTTTCTGGAAGCGCTTTCCTTCAAAACCGGTAACCCCGTTTGGGAGCGCCTGTCCAAATTTTGGGTACAGGTGTTTGCCGTCGTCTTCGGCATGGGTGTCGTCTCGGGCATCGTCATGTCCTTCCAGTTCGGTACTAACTGGAGTAACTATTCCTACGCGGCAGCCAACTTTCTGGGACCGATGCTCAGTTATGAAGTGATCACCGCGTTCTTCCTTGAAGCGGCATTTCTGGGTGTTCTGTTGTTTGGGCGTAACCGGGTGCCCAAGGGACTGCACCTATTCGCCGCCTGCATGGTGGCGCTGGGCACGCTGATTTCAACCTTCTGGATTCTTGCCGCCAATAGCTGGATGCATACGCCAGCGGGCGTAGAATTGCGAGATGGCGTGTTCTTTGTGACCTCCTGGAGTGAGGCCATCTTTAATCCGTCCTTCCCCTATCGTTTGGCGCACATGGTGCTTGCCTCGTTCCTGACAGGCTCTTTCGTGGTCTCGGGGGTGAGTGCCTGGTATTTACTGCGCGGGCGTGAAGTAGAAGTGAATCGCAAGGCGCTATCCATGTGCCTGTGGCTGATTTTGATTCTCGCCCCCACCCAAGCGGTGGTGGGCGACTTCCACGGACTTAACACCCTGGAGCATCAACCCGCCAAGGTTGCCGCGATGGAGGCTAACTGGGAAACCTCATCCGGCGTACCTTTGTTGCTGTTCGCATGGCCAGACAAGGAAAGCCAAAGCAATCTCATCGAGATTGGTATCCCCAAGCTGGCAAGTCTGATCCTGACCCATGATATTGATGGCGTAGTGCCCGGACTCAAGGACTTCCCGGTTGCTGAACAGCCGGAAGTGCCGTGGGTTTTCTGGGGGTTCCGCGTGATGGTCGGGCTGGGTCTGCTGATGATTGCAACCGCCTTTATGGGCTTGCTGCTGCGCTACAAACAGCGCTACTGGCAGACGCCCTGGTTTCTACAGGGGCTGCGGCTGATGAGCATTACGCCCTTTATCGCCGTATTGGCGGGCTGGGTGGTCACTGAAACCGGACGGGCTCCTTGGCTGGTGTACGGGATGATGACCCACGCCGAAGGCGTTACACCCTCGCTAACGGGTGGCATGGCGCTGTTTACTTTGTTGGGCTACATCACGGTCTACGCGGCGATTTTTAGCGCAGGTTTGTACTACCTGATGCGCGTATTGCAAGACGGCCTTGAGATTGATGAATCCCACATTGATGCAGATGATGAAATGCATCGGCCGTCTCGTCCCCTGTCGGGCAGTGACGTGACATTCGAACATAAGGGAGCCTGAGCATGGAATCGGAAATCTTTGACCTATCGATGATCTGGGCGATGATCATTGCCTTCGCGGTGATCATGTATGTGCTGATGGACGGCTTCGATTTGGGCGTGGGCATGCTGTTCCCCTTCGCGCCGGATGAAGATGCGCGCGATGTGATGATGAACTCGGTGGCGCCGGTCTGGGATGGTAATGAAACCTGGCTGGTGCTGGGTGGCGCGGGCCTGCTCGGGGCGTTTCCGCTGGTCTATTCAATCTTGCTGCCGGCGTTGTATATCGGCGTATTTTTGATGCTCGCGGGTTTGATCTTTCGCGGCGTGGCCTTCGAATTTCGCTTCAAGGCAAAAACCTCACGCTACCTGTGGAACTGGGCCTTTGCCGGCGGCTCCTACCTGGCGGCTTTTGCGCAAGGTGTGGTGGTGGGTACCTATATTCAAGGTTATAAAACCGAAGGTTTGGTTTACGCTGGCGGTGCCTTCGATTGGCTCACGCCGTTCACGGTGATGACCGGTGTAGGCTTGATGGCCGGTTATGCGCTGCTCGGCAGCACCTGGCTGATAATGAAAACCGAGGGCTATATTCAGCAGTGGGCCTATCGGATCGCGCCGTGGTTGCTGGCCGCTGTGCTGGGTGTCTTCGGTATCATCAGCATCTGGACGCCGTCGGTTGATCCAAGTGCCTATGAGCGCTGGTTCTCGATGGTTCGCTGGATCTGGATCTTCCCGGTATTGGCACTGTTTTTTGCCTACCAGATCTGGAGCGGGTTGCGTAAGCGCAAGGAAGTCGTGCCCTTCCTTGCGACCATGGCGATGTTCTTTTCCACCTACTTTGCACTGCTGTGGACGCGCTGGCCCTACGTCATTCCGCCTAACTTCACTTTGTGGGATGCGGCTTCTGCGCCGGGCTCTCAGCTGTTTCTGCTGCTTGGGATGCTGTTCGTGATCCCGATCATTCTCGCCTATACGGCTTGGACCTATTGGATCTTCCGCGGCAAGGTCCGCGTGGGTGAAGGCTATCACTGAGTCCGGTCGCCGCAGCCGTCATTGGCTGCGGCAGCAGGGGCTGGCAGTTCGGCCCTGGCTGTATGCTGCGGTAGTGGCGGGGCTGTTGCAGACACTGGCGATCATTGCGCAGATGGGCCTAATCGCTTGGTTGGTGCATGCCGTGCTGATCGCAAAAGCCCCTTATTCCTCTTTGCTGTGGCCAGGTGTGGGTTTGGGCTTGGCTGTTGTGCTGCGTGCTCTTGCGCAGGCGGTGCAAGAGCGTTGTGGCCAGCATGCCAGTGTGAGGGTGCGCCAAACGGCACGCGAGCAATTGGCTGCCGACTGGGCTGATCTTGGACCGATCCGTTTGGCGGATCGGTCCAGCGCGGCTTTGACCAATCAGTGGGTCGAGCAGGCAGAGGCGCTGGATGGTTATTACGCGCGTTATCTACCGCAACAGTGGTTAGCTCTACTATCCCCCTTATTGATTCTGCTGCTCGTGTTCTGGCTCGACTGGCTAGCGGCGTTGTTTCTGTTGCTTGCAGCACCGCTGATTCCTTTGTTTATGGCGCTAATTGGCATGAGCGCAGAAAAGGTGAGTCAGCAGCACGTGCTGGAAGCAGGGCGGCTGGCCGGGCACTTTCTTGATCGGGTGCGCAGCCTCACCAGCCTGCAGCTGTTCGGGCAGGTAGGTGCCGCGACCCAATCGGTACAAGATGCCGCCGAGCGTTACCGCTCGGTCACCATGCGCACCTTACGCATCGCTTTTCTTTCCTCTGCGGTGTTGGAGTTCTTCGCCTCTGTGGCGATCGCGGTGGTTGCGATGTATATCGGTTTTGGTTTGCTTGGCTACATTCAATACGGCCCTGCGGCCCAGTTAACGCTATTTTCCGGCCTACTGATTCTGTTGCTGGCGCCTGAGTTTTTTCAACCGCTACGCAGCCTGGCGCAGTCCTATCATGACCGGGCTGCAGCACTGGCAGCGGCTGAGGGTATGGCTGCGTTGCAGGATGAAGCGGCGAATATTGATTCTCAGAGTGAGTCTGCAAAACAGGGCGCCGATGGTATCTGCATTCGCCAGTTGAGCTTGTCTTATCCGGGCCGTGGAGCGGTACTGATCGATATCTCTTTGCAGATATCAGCCGGGCAAGTAGTTGCGCTGACCGGACCTTCCGGCTCAGGCAAATCCAGCTTGCTGCACTGCATTGCCGGTTTCGTTAAACCCGGCAGCGGCAGCCTCACAATATTGGGTCATCTGCCGGGTGAGCAACCGCTTGCCTGGCTGGGCCAACGGCCTTTTCTTATTCAGGGCAGTTGGGCGGAGAATCTGCGTCTCACCGCTCCGCAGGCTAGCACTGAGGAGATGTTGCGCGCGCTTGAGACTGTGGGCCTTGGTGCGCTGCTCGGGGCTCAGCGTAATGGTTTAGATACGGTTTTGGGTGAAGGTGGTCGTGGGTTGTCCGGTGGCCAAGCACAGCGGTTAGCGCTAGCAAGGGTATGGTTGTCGACAGCTGATGTGGTGTTGCTGGATGAACCTACTGCCAGCCTGGATGAGCAGAGCGAAGCTGAAGTAATAACCGCGCTGCGCGGACTGGCGGCTAGCGGCAAAACGCTGATCATCGCCACCCACCACCCAGCGCTGATGGCGTTGGCGGATCGCCGTTATGTTCTGAACAGTGGAAGGCATCACAGATGCATGAGCTAAAGCCTTGGCTGGCGCTCATCATGCAGCGCCGTTCGCGCCTAGTAGTCGGTGCGTTGCTGCTGGCATTAACCCTGTTTAGTGCCATAGGTCTGTTAGCGCTGTCTGGTTGGTTTATTACCGCCACGGGCGTTACCGCGCTGCTCTGGGCCGCAGGCCAGCGAGTGATGTTTGATGTGTATATGCCGGGTGGCGGTATCCGGTTTTTCGCTCTCACGCGCACGGTCGCGCGCTACTCCGAGCGGGTCTTCAACCACAACACGGTGTTGAGCTTACTCGCCGATTTGCGCGGTCGGCATTTCGCGGCTTTGGCGCTGCTGGATGGTGCCACCTTGAGTCGCCTGCGCGCAGCGCAATGGCTCAATCGTCTGACCGCCGATATAGATACCCTGGATACGCTTTACTTACGCCTGCTCGCGCCGCCGGTAGTGGCGTTGCTGGGTATCACGCTAGTGTGTGGCTTGATCGCGGTTTTCCATCTTTCTCTAGCGTTGTTGCTCGGCGCCGTGCTGCTGGGGCTGCTGCTGTTTCTGACCTTGGGCATGGCACTGTTTGGGCTGCATTACAGCGCCCGGCGAGTGGAGCAGCTTGATTACCTGCGGGTTCAGGCTGTTGAGCAATTGCAGGGGCTGGCTGAGTTGACGGCTGCCGGCACTCTGGGCCTGCATCGCCAGCGGCTGCTGGCCAGTAGTCAGCAAATATTGGATGAACAACTGATTCTGCAAGGGCGTATTGCTCTTGGGCAGGGTCTGGCAACGTTGGGCGTGATGGCCACCGTTTTGTTAGGTTTGTTTGGTGCAATGCAAGCCTATGCAGCAGGACTGCTGTCGGGTCCGATCATGGTGATGATTCCGCTGGCGTTGATGGCATTGAGCGAAGGTTTTGCTGGCTTGCCCGCGGCCTTCGCACAATTCGGCGGCACTCGAGCTGCCGCGGCGCGACTGAATCAGCAGACTAGCATGAGTAGCCGCTTGGTCGATCCGGCCCAGCCCTTACCTATGCCCACCGACGTTACGTTGCAATGGCACGATATTGGAGTGCGTCACGCCGGGATACAGGGTTTTAACTTAACGCTGGCAAGAAACGAGCGCCTGGCGATTATTGGCCCCTCCGGCTCGGGTAAGTCGACCTTGGCCGCGCTGGCCGCGCGTTTGCTTGACCCTGACTCAGGGCAGCTGCTGGTTAGTGGTACGCCGTTGCTTGAGTTGCCGCTTCAGGAATGGCGCACCCAGCTTGGCTACCTAACTCAGCAGACTGAGTTATTGCATGACAGCGTCGCTGCTAATTTGCTATTGGGTAACCCTGGCGCGAGTAATGAACAACTCTGGGCAGTGCTGGAGATGGTAGATCTGGCCGACCTAGTTGATGGATTGCCGACCGGACTGAATACCTGGGTGGGCGAATCGGGCAAACAATTCTCGGGTGGTGAAGGGCGGCGTTTAGTACTGGCAAGAGTGCTGCTTAAAAACGCACCTCTGGTAATTCTGGACGAGCCATTCAGCGGCCTGGACGCTGCCACCCGAGAGCGGGTGAGCGCACGATTAGAGCCTTGGCTGGCGGACCGCACGGCGTTGTTACTGGGGCATGATGCGGCTTTATTGCCCAAGGTTGACCGTGTTGTCGCCTTGAGCGCGCTGTAACCTTTTCTGTGCCGCGTTGCGCGAACAGAAAAGATTACAGCAGCACTCATCGATAACCGTTACCAAGTATCCACAAATGGCCGAGTGCCCTTGCGACGTGACTCCGCGGGCGCTGCATTCAGGCCGCGCAGTAACCAGTCGCGGGTTTCCAGTGGGTCGATGACAGCGTCGATTTCCAGGAAGCTGGCCATGCTGATGCCTTTGCCGCGTGCGTACAGCTCGGCGACCATTTTATCGAAAAACGCCTGCTGTTCAGCCGGGTCTTCCAAGGCAGCCAGCTCCTTGGCGTAGCCCAGTCGCACTGCTCCTTCCAGCCCCATGGCACCAAACTCGCTGCTTGGCCAGCCGATGGTAAACAGCGGCGCGTGGAAGCTGCCAGCGGCCATCGCCTGCGCGCCCAAGCCATAACCTTTGCGCAGTACCACGGTGAAGAAGGGAATGCTTAGGCTGGCGGCGGTGACGAACATGCGCGAGACATGCCGCACTGTGGCCTGCTGCTCTGCATCGGGGCCGACCATAAAGCCGGGTGTGTCGCAGAGCGAAACCATCGGCAGACCGTGCGCTTGGCATAGCTGCATAAAGCGCGCGGCTTTGTCGCCGGACACGGCATCAATGGCGCCGCCAAGATGCATCGGGTTATTGGCGATCAGGCCGAATGGCTTACCTTCGATTCGGATCAGCGCGGTGATCAGGCCCGGCGCAAACTGTCGGCGTAATTCCAGCACTGAATCCGCATCGGCCAGTTTCTCAATGACTTGGCGAATGTCGTATACGCGCAACCGGTTTTCCGGGATCAGGTGACGCAGCTCGCGTTGGTCCGCGCACTGCCACTCACGTGTCTCACCCTGGAAGTAGGATAGGTACTGCTTGGCCACGCGCGTGGCGGCTGCCTCATCCGGTACCACGACATCCACTACGCCGTTCGGACCCTGCATGCTCACCGGGCCAACCTGCTCCGGAGTGAAGTGGCCTAAACCGCCACCCTCAATCATCGCCGGCCCTGCCATACCTATGGTGGCGTTCTCCGTGGCAATGATCACGTCGCAGCAGCCGAGCAATGCGGCGTTACCGGCAAAGCAGCGCCCGGATACCACGCCGACGGTTGGCACCATGCCGCTCAGTCGCGCCATGCGCATGAAGGTAGTGCAGTCGAGCCCGGCCACACCCACCTTGTCGATATCGCCGGGACGCCCGCCGCCGCCTTCAGTGAAGAACACCAGCGGCAGTTGCCATTGTTCGGCCAACTCCAGCATGCGATCGGTTTTTTTGTGATTGGTCACGCCTTGAGTACCGGCGAATACCGTGTAGTCATAGGAGAGCGCCATGCAGCGCGCCGCTTCCGCGCCAAACTGCTCGGCGTTGATTGTACCGATGCCGGTGATTAGTCCATCCGCTGGGCTCATCTCCAGAAGTTCTGCGTGACTACGGCGCATGCGCTGCGCGGCCAGGGCAAAGCCGCCGTATTCCATAAAACTGCCCTCGTCGAGCAGATCAGCAAGGTTTTCACGGGCGGTGCGTTGGCCAGTCTTGCGGCGTTTGGCGACCGCTTTCGGGCGGCGCTCGTCGGTTAGATCGGCCTGGCGCTCCAGCACTTCGCGCAAGTCGGCACGAATGTGTTCCAGGTCGACAGCTTCTTCGCTCAACTCTTGGCCGGCGGTGACCTCGGCCGGTTCGAGATAGAGTAGAGCACTACCTTCAAACAGGCTGGAGCCGGGTTCAACCGCCAGTGCTCGCACTATGCCGCTCTGCGCCGCTTTTACCACGAACTCCATTTTCATGGCTTCCAGTACCGCGACTTGCTGACCTACGGCAATGGCATCGCCGACTTGTACGTCCAGGCTAACCAGTACACCTTGCACCGGCGATTTAAGCGGTTCGGTGCCGGCGGGAGCGATAACGCCGTCTTGCTGCTCTGTTGCGGCGGTTTTGCCAGCGCTGAAATAACGATGCGGATGTTCGCTGGTTTGTGACGCGGTCAGCGTCGCAGCATTGGCTTCAATAAAACCGGTAAAAACGTCATTGCTTTGCACGGCTGCGTTTTGCAGTAAGTTCTGCAGAAACTGTAGGTTGCTGCTGACGCCTTCCAGGCGGAACTCGCAAAGCGCTCGATAGGCGCGGCGCAGTACACCGGCGTAGTCGTCATTGGCCTGCACAATCAATTTGGCAATCAGCGAGTCAAAGCGCGGGCTGGTGGTGTAACCACTATAACCGTAGCCGTCCACGCGAATGCCTGCGCCACTGGGCGGCTCGTAGGCGCTAAGCGTGCCGCCAGCCGGGCGGGCGCTGCCGTCGTTGCTCATGCTTTCCAGGTTGACGCGCAGCTGCACGGCGAAGCCTTTGGCTTCAGGGATTTGCTTTTGCTCCAGACCGAGTTCGACCAGGCTGGCGCCTGCTGCAAGACGAATCTGTGTTTGCGCCAAATCTACCCCGGTAACCGCCTCGGTGACCGTGTGCTCTACTTGAATTCGTGGGTTGGCTTCCATAAATACGAAATCGCCCGCGTCTTCATCCAACAAAAACTCGACGGTACACAAGCCACGGTAGTTGACGGCTTGAGTCAGGGTTCTGGCGGCTTGCAGGAGCTGCTCGCGTACTGCCGGGTCCAGCGTTGGCGCGGGTGCGATTTCCAGCAGCTTTTGATTGCGGCGTTGTAGCGTGCAGTCGCGCTCCCACAAATGCGACACCTGCGTGCCGTCGCCAATGATCTGTACTTCAATATGCCGTGCGCGGGTGATCAGTCGTTCTATATAGAGCGCGTCGTTGCCAAAGGCGCTTTTCGCCTCCGAACTGCAACGCACGAAAGCTTCATCCAGCTCCTCCAAACTGTGCACAGCGCGCATGCCGCGGCCGCCCCCCCCCGCTAGTGCCTTGAGCATGACGGCAGTGCCGGCGCCCAGCGATTGCATAAAGGCGCGCGCCTGCTCCAGCGAAGTGGGCTCGTTGGTGCCCTGCACCAGAGGTACGCCTTGCTGCAGTGCTAGGCGTCGTGCGCTGGCCTTGTCGCCGAAGGTCTCAAGTACCTCGGGAGCTGGGCCAATGAAGGCGATTCCGGCCGCCAGACAGCGGCGTGCAAAGTCGGCGTTCTCGCTGAGAAAGCCATAGCCCGGATGAATGGCATCGCATCCCTGCGCTTTTGCGACTGCAATTAATTGCTCGCTGTCCAGGTAAGCGGCGGCGCCTTGCCCGGTAAGTGAGATGGCAGTGTCGGCGCGACGCACGTGCAGTGACTCGGCATCGTCTTCGGCGTAGACCGCGACGCTGTGGATATCCATTTCAGCCAGGGCGCGGGCGAGGCGAATGGCGATTTCGCCGCGGTTGGCGATCAGTACGCTATTGAATGACATGCTTAGTTGATCCAATCCTGTAATTCCTGTTTTTTTACTTTGCCGGTCGCTGTCATGGGCAGCGATTCGACCAAGCGAATTTCCGGCACCTTAAAAATGGCCATCGCAGTTTTACACCACGCGTGCAGCGACTCGGCACTGGCGCTGCTACCTGGTTTACAGATGATAAAAGCGATCGGCATTTGGCCGCGTTGTTCGTCAGGTCGGCCGACGACTGCTGAAGCAAGAATGTCGGGGTGTTGGCCGAGCATGGCTTCCAGCTCGCTGGGGAATACGCTCATGCCGTTGACCTTGAGCATTTCCTTGCGCCGTCCAAGATAGCGGATGAAGCCCTGTTCGGTAATCACGCCGCTGTCGCCGGTGTGCAGCCAGCCATCGCGCAGTGCCTCGGCGCTGGCCTCGGGCTTGTTCCAGTACCCTTTCAGCAGCGAGGGGGTGCGCACGCAAAGCTCGCCTTCACTGCCCAGTGGCAGCAGTTCGCCGCTGGCGAAATCACAGACTTTAAACTCAGTGCCGGGGACGGGTAAGCCAACGAAAGTGGGGGCGGATTTAAGGTCGAAGTTATCTTTCTGCAAGCCAGCGGTGAAGGTGTCGCACGTGTGGGTCTCGGTCATGCCAAAGCTGCTTTCGAACAGTGTGCAACCGGTCAGAGCGAGCCAGCGTGAGCGATATTCGGGCGTGAGCTTCTTGATAAAAGACACACAGCTGGTGGTTTCCAACGAGCTGAAGTCAAACTCGCTAACTTGCGGATGATCAAGCACCTCTGATGCGCTGTCGACCAGTAACCCAGTCTGATTGACTTTGTAATGCTGCACTGCGCTCATAAAGGTGAGCGCATCCCAGCGCGCCAGCAGCACCAAGGTTGTGCCGGCAAAAACCGGAAATAGCAGCCCTGCGTTTTCCCCGGCGATCCAGAATTCTGGCATGAAATTGAGGCTGATACGCTCAGAGTCCAGGCCCAACGCCGCCGGCAGGAAGCTGGCGCAGGTGTAGAGCATATCGCCGTGGGTGTGGATGCAGCCCTTGGGCAGCCCAGTGGTACCGCCTGTGTAGTTCAGCGCTGCGATGTCATCGAGCTGTAGGGCGGGAAGGTTGGTTGCCGGTGCGATATTTTGCAGGGCAGGCAGCAGGTCGATACTGTCGGTGATTGGCAGCTTGGGCGCTTGCAGCAGATCGGGTACTGGGATTGGGGGCGCGGCAGGGCATAGTTCGGACAGGCTGGTGCTGATGATCAGCTGGAGGTCGGTTTCTGCTCGCACTTCGCGTACCACCGGCAGCAACTGGTCAAAGCAGACAATGGCGTTGGCGCCGCTGTCGTTGAGCTGATAGCTCAGCTCCATACCTTTAGCCATGGGGCTAACCGGGGCGTGAATAGCGCCAGCTTTCAGAATGCCATAGAAGGCGATGTGTAGCTGTGGGCAGTTAGGCATGAATACCGCGACTCGATCGCCAGGCTTGATGCCCTGCTGGTACAGCAGCGCGGCAAATCGGTCGCTTAAATCGTCCAACTCGGCATAGCTGAGTTGATGGCCGTAAAAATGAATGGCGGTTTTTTCCGGGCAGGATTGAGCCCAGTGCTGCAAATAGCGCGTCAGCGGTTGTTCACCCAAGGGGTATACCGCTTCGGTGGGCGCGCCTTTGGGCCATGCGGCCTTTTGTAAGACACGCAAGTTCGCCAAGTAATCTGATTCCTGCATCTGCCAGCCCTCGTTGTTGATTTTATGTGGTGCAGCTTAGGCCGTTCACGCAAAGGGATGAAGCGAAGCTTATTCATCTATAATTATGAATCAAGCTCATACATCGCCAGGAGCGGCGTAGATATTGTGCTTCATCTTGGGTCTAGGGCTTCCTGCTATGAATGAAATGAATGGTTTGTCATCGGTTGCCCGCATGGACCTGAATTTATTCAGGGTCTTCGAAGTGGTTTTTCGTGAACGCAGCCTCACGCGCTCCGCGGCGGTGCTACATGTCAGCCAGTCGGCAGTTAGCCACTCGCTTGCGCGCTTGCGTGAGCATTTCGCTGATCCGTTGTTCGTGCGCGAGGGGCGCGGTGTGACGCCGACCGCGTTAGCGCAGCGGCTTGCTCCGGTGATCAGCGATAGCTTGGCGCGCTTGCAGCGTAGCCTGGAAGGGCTACAGGATTTTGATCCGCTGCAAGACGAGCGTACTTTTACCTTGAGCCTACCGGAGCAGTTGGAGCTGGTGTTGCTGCCGCCCTTGCTCGCACGCCTGCGTCACTGTGCGCCTAAATGTAAGGTGCGGACAGCGGGCGTGCGCTGGTCCGAGTTGAAGCTGGAACTGGCTGCGGGCCGCATTGATCTTGCGGTGCAGATAGCACGGCCGGTTGACGCCAATCTGCGCCAGATGCAACTGCTGACAGAGCCGCTCTGTGTGGTGGCGGGGCCAGACTTTGTGGGCGAGCTTACGACCGAGCGTTATCTGGCCGCGGAGCATATTGCGGTAGCGTCATGGCGCCGCGGCTTGTCTTACGAAGATCTGGCGCTAGGGCATATGGGCTTGATGCGGCGCGTGATGCAGCAGTGTCAGAACTATCAAGCTGCGAGTCTGGTGGTGGCGCAGAGTGATCTGTTGCTGACCATGTCCAGGCGGCATGCGGAGCTGGTGAACGCGTCTCTGGATAACCGCTTACTCGAGATGCCGCTACCTTTGCCGTCCATTGGCCTCAACCTGTATTGGCATGAGGCCGCAGAGCATGACCCGGTGAACCGCTGGCTGCGTCAGCAGTTACTGTCGCTGGCTCAGAACAGCTCAAGCGGTGTAACGGCGCCTTCGCTATCGTAACCGCCCAGTCCTAGTTCGCTGTACGGAGGTGGGGCATCTTCCTGTTTGAATATTTCCATAATGCCGTTACTGCCCGGTGGTGCGCTGCGACCAGTCTCGGAGTCGATGCGCGCGGTCAACATTCCTTCGGGCATACGTGGTTCTTCATCCGGTGCGCCTTCCAAAGCTGGGCCCATGAGGCTCATCCAAATCGGCAAAGCGGCGGTGCCACCGAACTCGCGTCGACCCAGTGTGCTGGGCTGATCGAACCCGACCCATGCGGTAGCAACCAGGTCAGGATTGAAACCTGAAAACCAAGCGTCCTTCTGATCGTTGGTCGTACCCGTTTTGCCGGCCAGGTCTTTGCGCTGTAAGGATCTAGCGCGCACCGCTGTGCCTCGTCGAATCACGTCGCGCAGCATACTATTGAGCTGATAAATAGTGCGTGGGTCGACCACGCGCTCTGCTTTCTCTACCTGCGGCAGAATGCCTTCGGGTTGGCGCAGATAGTAGGCGTCCAGGCGAGCCTGTTCCTGCTCCATTTGCGCCGGCGTTACGGCTGGTCGGGAATAGTCGATCAGTTGGGCGTAGCGGTTTTCTATACGGTCGATCAAGTAGGGTTTAACCGCGTAGCCGCCGTTGGCAAAGGTGGTGTATCCCTGAGCAACCTGCAAAGGCGTCATTTCGGATGTGCCCAAGGCAGCGGATAGGTGGCGTGGCAAGTCCGAGCGAGCAAAGCCAAAGCGCTCGATGTAGGTCATGGCGTGATCTACGCCCAGATCCTGCAGAAGCCGAATAGACACCAGGTTGCGGGAGCGATACAAGGCTTCGCGCAGGCGGATTGGGCCGAGAAAATCGCCACCCGAATTCTGTGGTCGCCAAATTGAATCCATGTAGTCGTCAACAAACACTAGCGGCGCGTCGTTGACCAGACTGGCGGGCGTATAGCCATTGTCGAGTGCCGCGCAGTAAAGGAAAGGTTTGAAGCTAGAGCCAGGTTGGCGTCTCGCCTGGGTTGCCCGGTTGTAGTTGCTTTCTACAAAGGAGAAACCGCCGATGAGTGCCTTGATACTGCCATCTTGAGGGCCAAGCACCACTAGCGCGCTTTGCGCTTTGGGTAATTGCGAAAGTCGATATTGGTTTTCACCCTCAACGTGACTTACGCGAATAATGTCGCCGGGCTTGAGCACGTCAGCCGGCTTTCCTGGGCGCGGGCCCATGCTATTGGCGCTGAGATAGGGGCGAGCCCACTTCATGTTCTCCCAGCTGATGACGCCGGGAGGGTCACGGCGGAAACTCACTTCCACGCGGTCGGGATGAACTGCGGTTACCAGTGCCGGTTCGAGGCCACCGAGGCTCTGGTACTTCTTCAGAAAGCTAGCGCCTTGCTCTAGCGTAATATCCGGGTTGCGTGCCTCGGGACCGCGAAACCCATGGCGCTGATCATACTCCTCCAGACCGTTGCGCAGCGCCTGATTAGCCAGCTCCTGCATGTTGCTGCTAACGGTGGTGTAGACGTTAAAACCTTGGGTGTAGGCCTTGTCGCCATAGCGGTCAACCATTTCCAGGCGCGCCATTTCAGCAATATAAGGCGCCTCCATCTCAGGATTGGCGCCGTGATTGCGGGCAGTGATGGGCGTGGCTATCGCTTCGTCGTAGCTGGTCTGATCGATATAACCGAGCATCAGCATGCGCTGCAAAATCCAGTTGCGGCGCAGCTTGGTCCGATCGGGATTGGCTATGGGATTATAGCGCGAGGGCGCCTTGGGTAGGCCTGCAATCATAGCTAGGTCGGCCAGAGGCAGCTCGCTGATCGACTTGCCGTAGTAAACTTGAGCGGCCGCTTCAATGCCGTAGGCGCGGTTGCCGAGGTAGATTTTGTTGACGTAAAGCTCGAAAATTTCCTGCTTGCTTAGGTTGCGTTCAATCTGCAACGCCAACAATATTTCGTTTAATTTTCGCGAGAACACTCGATTACTGGACAGAAAATAGTTTTTTGCCACTTGCATGGTAATGGTGCTGCCGCCGGTTTGAATATGCCCGGTCTGTACTAGCTCTGCTACCGCACGCAAGAGACCAGCAGGGTCAACGCCATGGTGATGTAAAAAGTTGTCGTCTTCCGCTGCCAGCAGTGCATGTACGAAAGTGGCGGGCACCTCATCGTAGGTGATGGGGAATCGACGCATTTCACCAAACTCTGCAATCAGCTTGTTATCTGTGCTATATATCCGCAACGGTGTTTGCAATTCCACATCACGCAGGGTTTCAACATCTGGTAAAGCAGGGCTAAGATAGAGTGCGACCCCACTCAGCACCAGAACCGGGGTGCAAGCCAGGGCTAAAAGAGACCAGAATAGAAATTTTAATAAACGCATAAGGGATGCGGAATTCCCTGAATAATTAGAAAGTTAGCAGTATTGCTGCCCTTGAAGGGTGTAGCAGTCTGCATTATAAGCGTATTTTTTTTGATTTAGCTATTTGCGCTTGTACAGGGACTGTTATTTAATGTAGGAAAACATAAACCGTCCGTAAGTGTCGGATGCTGATAGGAAATTGGCTGTGCTAGGGCTCCTCAAGAAAAAAGCGAATACGCTACTGGGTATCGATATCAGCTCCACCACTGTGAAGCTGCTAGAGCTCAGTCGCTCCGGTAACCGCTATAAGGTCGAAGCTTATGCGGTTGAACCTTTGCCACCCGGTGCGGTGGTGGAGAAAAATATCGTCGAGCTCGAGGGTGTCGGCCAGGCTTTGGAAAAAGTCTTGGCGCGCTCGCGAACGCCGCTAAAACAAGCCGCTGTTGCGGTAGCGGGATCGGCCGTGATCACCAAAACCATTGAGATGGATGCCGGTTTGGATCCAGACGAAATGGAAGAGCAGATTAAGCTCGAAGCTGATCAATATATTCCCTACCCGCTTGATGAAGTTGCCATCGACTTCGAAGTTCAAGGTGTCTCCCCCCGTAACGCAGAGCGAGAAGAGGTTCTTCTGGCCGCTTGTCGTCGTGAAAACGTCGATATCCGCGAAGCTGCGTTAGCGCTCGCGGGGCTCACGGCCAAGGTTGTCGAGGTCGAGGCCTATGCTATGGAGCGGGCGTGCGACTTGGTGATTCACCAGCTGGACGGCGGTGATGAGGCGCTTACCATCGCGGTGATTGATATCGGCGCGACTATGATGACGCTCAGCATTCTCAGCCAGGGCCGTATTATCTACACCCGTGAGCAGCTCTTCGGTGGCAAGCAGTTAACCGACGAGATTCAGCGCCGTTACGGCCTTTCTCAAGAAGAAGCTGGCCTCGCCAAGAAGCAAGGCGGCTTGCCAGACGACTTTGAAAGTGAAGTGCTCAGTCCATTCAAAGACGCGGTGGTGCAGCAGGTTTCTCGTTCGCTGCAGTTCTTCTTCGCCGGTGGGCAGTACAACGATGTGGACTACATCCTCCTGGCAGGTGGTACAGCCTCTATTCCAGGCCTGGATCAACTGGTCCAACAGAAGATCGGTACTACCACCTTGGTTGCCAACCCTTTCGCAAACATGACCCTGTCGAACAAGGTTGATGCAGTGGCGCTTAGTAATGACGCACCTGCATTGATGATTGCGTGTGGTCTGGCAATGAGGAGTTTTGACTAATGGCTCGCATTAACCTGTTGCCTTGGCGCGAGCAGCTAAGGGAAGAACGGAAAAAGGAATTTTTAACCATTCTGGCACTGGTTGTGGTTTTTGCTGGCGCTTTGGTTTTTTTAGGTGATCGTCACCTGAATGGCAAGATTGAGCATCAAAACGCCCGCAATACTTTCCTGCAGAAAGAAATCACACTGTTGGAAGCGCGCATTAGCGAAATTGAGCAGTTGCAAGCGCGCCGTACTCAATTGCTCGACCGTATGAAAATCATCCAAGATCTTCAGGGTAATCGTCCGATCATAGTCCGGGTGTTTGACGAGATGACACGGACCTTGCCTGACGGGGTTTACTTTACTTCGGTTTCCATGAGCGGCTCATCTGTCAGTATCGAAGGTGGGGCAGAGTCTAATAGCCGGGTTTCCAAGCTTATGCGGCAAATGGATGCATCCGATTGGCTGGTTTCACCTAATCTGACTGCCGTACGCGCGATCACTTCTGGCGCGCTTGATCAGGCCAACGTGTTTGAGTTGACAGTGAAGCAGACCGAGCCGCGTGCCAGCGCCGCCGCTGAGGGAGAGCAGCAGCCATGAGTTTTTCTCAATCTATGGATAGTTTGAAGAAGATCGACCTCAGTGATCTGGATTTCAACAATATTGGTTCTTGGCCTGGCGCTTTAAAGGTCATCGTCTGTGTTCTGGTATTTGTGGTGCTCTTGGTGTTGGGTTACCACTTCCACCTTAAAGATTTGCAAGTGAGCTTAGAGCGTGTTGAGGCAACAGAAGTTGCGCTACGCAAAGAGTTTGAGGATAAGTCTTTCCGCGCAGCCAATCTTGAAGCCTACAAAGAGCAGCTAGCCGAAATCGAAGAGCGTTTCAGTGGTTTGTTGAAGCAATTGCCCAAGGATAGCGAAGTGCCTGGCTTGCTTGAAGATATCACTCAGATGGGCCTCAATAGCGGCCTTGAGTTCGAGTCGATCACGCTAAAGCCGGAAGTCGCCAAGCAGTTTTATGTTGAGCTGCCCATCAATATTGTGGTTCGAGGTAGCTACCACGACCTCGCTACTTTTGTCAGTAGTGTCGCCGGTTTGCCTCGCATTGTGACTCTTAATGATTTCGTTATTGAACCAGTGAACGTGGCCAGTCCAGATTTGCTGACAATGAATATTGTGGCCAAGACCTATCGCTATAACGATGCAGGCGATACGAGCGATGCGGGAGGACAGCAATAATGATTAGCAAAAACATAACCTGTTTATCCCTTCTCGCTGTATTCGGTTTGGCGGGTTGCGGTAATAATGAGTTCGCTGATCTGCAGCGCTTTATGGATGAGACGCGTGCCAGGCCAGCTGGAAAAATCGAGGCCTTGCCGCGCTTTGAGCCCTATGAGGCATTTACTTATAGTGCTGCGTCATTGAGAAGCCCTTTCCAGCCACCCATCCGTATAGACCTGACTCAACGTCAGCGCGGCTCACAAGACATCAAGCCCGACGAGAACCGCGTTAAACAATTCCTCGAAGGCTTCAATATTGAAAGCTTCGAAATGGTCGGCACTTTGAGCAACAACAACGGCATGCAAGCCCTGGTTCAGGGTGCGGGTAGCGTGCACCGAGTCCAAGTTGGTGACTATCTGGGGCGAAACTACGGCCGTATAACGGGGATTCAGGAAAACCGTTTGGACGTAATCGAAATCGTGCCGGATGGTGAAGGGGGTTGGTTAGAGCGACCGCGGACTCTCAGCTTGCCTGAGCGCGGATAGGTCAACCAGGGAGAGATAATCATGAACTGCAAACAGTCACGCGTGGAACGCAATCAAATGCCTCTAACCAAAAAAATATCGCTGGCAGCCTTAGTGGCGCTACTGAGCCCGTTGGCTATGGCCGCCGATTTACAAAAAATGGACGTTGCCTCTCTGCCGGGCGATCGGGTAGAGCTCAAGTTGACGTTTGATGAGCCGGTTAGTGGGTCACCTAAGGGTTACACCATTGACGAGCCAGCCCGCATAGCGTTGGATTTACCCGGTGTGCAGAACAAACTGGGTGAGCGTAATCGTGAGCTAGGTTTGGGTAACGCTCGCAGCGTTACAGTGGTCGAGGCGAATGATCGCACCCGCTTGATCATCAACCTTTCCAACTTGGCTCCTTACACCACTCGCGCAGAAGGTAATAACCTTTTCGTACTGGTTGGTGGTTCCGCCCCTGTTGCCTCGGCGGCCTCAGCCCCTGTTGCTACGCCTGCGGCGAATAACAGCAATTGGCGCGCAGAGTCAGAACCTGCAGTTTCCAGTGCTGTTTCTTCAGGGCGCGCCATCAGTAGTCTTGATTTTCAGCGTGGTAGTGAAGGTGAAGGCAACGTAATCATTGATCTGACGGATCCGACAATTCGTGTTGACGTTGAGGAGCAGGGTGGAAGGGTAAAGCTGAACTTCCCTAATACTCGTTTGCCTGACGAGCTGCGCGTTCAGCTGGATGTGAAAGATTTTGCTACGCCAGTGAGCTTCATTAACGCGTCTAGCAATGGTAATAACGCCAGTATTGTGATTGAGCCTACCGGTCAGTACGAGCACTTGGTCTATCAAACAGATAATCGTTTGACCGTTAGCTTTAAGCCGCTCAGTCGCGCCGAAGTAGAACAGCGCCGCGCTGATTCTTTTACTTATTCCGGTGAAAAGCTGTCGCTGAACTTTCAAGATATTGAAGTTCGTTCGGTGTTACAGCTAATTGCAGACTTTACGGATTTGAATCTGGTTGCCAGTGATACTGTCGAAGGCAGTATCACCTTGCGCCTGCAAAACGTTCCATGGGATCAAGCATTGGACTTGGTATTGAAAACCAAGGGGCTGGACAAGCGTCAGGTCGGCAACGTGTTGCTGGTAGCGCCGGCTGACGAGATTGCAGCACGTGAACGCCAGGAGCTGGAGTCGCAGAAGCAAATTTCGGAGCTGGCGCCGCTGCGCCGCGAGCTGATTCAGGTCAACTATGCCAACGCTGCTGATATCGCACAGCTGTTTGCTTCTGTGACCTCCGCCGATGCTGACAGCCAGCGCGGCTCTCTCACTGTGGACGAGCGAACCAACAGCATCATTGCGTTGGAGACTCAGGACAAGCTGGACGAGCTGCGTCGGATTGTTACTCAGCTGGATATACCCGTACGCCAAGTATTGATTGAAGCACGCATCGTTGAGGCGAGCGTTGGCTTTGACAAGGCGTTGGGCGTTAACTGGAGTGGTGATCTGTCGCTGGGTAACAAATGGCGCGCCTACGGCGACGACGGTTTGTCTCCGACAGTTAGCACTCCGTTCGTTGATATGGGTGTGATTGGCGCTACTTCTGGTATTGGCATCGGCTTTATGACTGATAACACTATCCTTGATCTGCAGCTATCCGCGATGGAAAGTACCGGCAATGGCGAGGTCATCTCTCAGCCGAAAGTCGTTACGTCTGACAAAGAAACAGCCAAGATCCTGAAAGGTTCTGAAATTCCCTATCAACAAGCTAGCTCCAGCGGTGCCACTACTACATCCTTTGCGGAAGCGGTGTTGTCGTTGGAAGTCACCCCTCAGATTACGCCGGATAATCAGGTTATCATGGAGGTGATCGTTACTAAGGATGAACCTGACTTCACTAACCAGGTGAACGGTGTGCCGACGATTCGTAAGAATGAGGTCGACGCCAAAATCCTCGTGGCTGATGGTGAAACCATTGTGATTGGTGGTGTTTTCAGCAGCGATACACAGACTGCTCAAGAAAAAGTGCCATTTTTGGGTGACTTGCCGGTGCTTGGTCAGGCGTTCCGTCGCGATGTGACGTCCGAAACTAAAAGCGAACTGCTGATCTTCCTGACGCCTCGCATCATTAACAATGGCGCTATTACTCTTGCTAGATAACGCGCTTGAGTAACGTTTTCCTGGTAGGCCCGATGGGAGCTGGTAAGAGCACCATCGGGCGTCTTCTTGCCAAAGAGCTACGTCACCCCTTCAAAGACTCTGATCGTGAGATCGAAGTGCGGACAGGCGCGGATATCCCTTGGATATTCGATGTAGAAGGCGAGGAAGGCTTTCGAGAGCGTGAAGAGGCCATGATCGCGGAGTTGGTGCAGGAAGATGGGATCGTCCTGGCGACCGGTGGTGGTGTAGTAATGCGTGATGCAAATCGCGCAGCTTTAGCTGAAAACGGCTTGGTGGTTTATCTGCGTACTAGCGTAGAGCAGCAGCTGCAGCGCACGTCAAAGGATCGTCAGCGACCATTATTGCAAACCAGTGACCCGGAAAATGTGTTGCGGGAGTTGATGGCGAAGCGCGACCCGCTGTATATGGAAATAGCTGATTTGGTGATAGAGACCGATCAGCGAGGACCGAAAACTGTTGTTAACACCATTGTTACCAAACTGCTTGAAAGCTAGCTTTGCTTGGCGCCAATAATGCCATCAGTCGTGTTTTTTTATGCTTCAACCCGCCGCTATTGCCCTCCCGATTGACTACCTTTTCGCTCTAAAGCCGTTCAGGCGCGGCTGACGGCTTTTGCTTGGGCGGCATATCCGCGTAGAGCCGGTATGTTGTATGCTTTGCGGATGTTAGAGGGAGAAGCTGGATGCAGTGTTTGAACGTTGATCTTGGTGACCGTAGTTATCCTATTTATATCGGCTCTGGGCTTTTTGATAGCTCCGATCTGCTGGTCTCGCACATGAAAGGGAGGCAGGTTTGTATTGTCACCGACGATACAGTTGCGCCGCTCTATCTCGGCAATCTAGAGCGCGTCTTGCAGGGCTTTAAGGTTACCAAGGTGATCTTGCCTACTGGTGAGGCGTTCAAGAACTGGGCTACGTTGCAACAGATTTTTGATGCGTTGCTAAATGACCGACATGACCGCAGAACGACCTTGATAGCGCTAGGCGGCGGGGTTATTGGCGATATGACTGGATTCGCTGCGGCGTGCTATCAGCGGGGAGTCGATTTTATCCAGATTCCTACTACCCTGCTGTCTCAAGTCGACTCGTCTGTTGGCGGCAAGACCGGCATCAATCATCCCGCCGGCAAAAACATGATAGGCGCGTTCTATCAGCCGCAGGCTGTGCTAATTGATACTGATAGTTTAAAAACATTGCCGGAGCGGGAGATTAGCGCTGGGCTAGCAGAAATTATCAAATACGGTTTTATTCGTGACGCCCAATTTCTTGCCTGGCTGGAAAGTAATATGCCTGCCTTGCGCGCTCTAGACTCCCAACTGATTACTGAAGCGATTCAACGTTCTTGTGCAATTAAGGCAGAGGTTGTTGCTGCAGACGAGCGTGAGGGCGGCGTCCGGGCTATCCTGAATCTAGGTCACACCTTTGGCCATGCGATTGAAACGCATCAAGGTTATGGAAATTGGTTGCACGGCGAAGCGGTGGGTGCTGGCATGGTGATGGCGTTGGACTTGTCGGCACGTATGGGCTGGATAAGCTCTGAAGACTTGGCTCGCGGCACTAGTGTTGTCGCTTCTGCCGGCTTGCCAGTAATGCCGCCCGAGAATATGTCGCAAACTGATTTTCGGCGCTTGATGGCGGTAGACAAAAAGGTTTTGGATGGGCAGTTGCGCTTGGTATTACTCAGAGCTTTGGGTGATGCCACGGTGACCACGGATTTTGACGCCGACGCGCTGTCGGGCTGCTTGGCGATGTCGCCAGCATGACGCAATACAAGGAAGAGGCCTTTACCTCGATGAGCGAAATCGACCGTTTGTTGGATTACTACCAGTTCACCCATGACCCCTTTGCACCGCGTACGCCGGGATTCAGGTTTTTTACTCCCAAGCGCAAGCCTGTATTGGCGGAGCTGCACCATTTAGCGCGCTACAGTAGCCAGCTTTTGGTGGTGACTGGCCCGGAAGGGAGCGGCAAGACACTTCTGCGGCAGGCTTTGGTAGCCAGCAGTAACAAGGAAAGCGTGCAGTGCATTGTGTTATCAGCACGCGAATTTTCTAATGAGGAAGCACTGCTTGGTTATATCTGCCAGGCAGCCAACGCGGATGGGCGTGACGTAGGGAGCCTGCTGCAAAAGGCCCAGGACAGTGAGGCTGTTGGCATCCAGTTATACTTGGTTGTTGATGATGCCGAAGAGTTGGAGTCTTCAGCTTTGGGTATGCTGGCCGAGATTGCCGAAGCAGGCCAAAGTGCCCCTCGCGTTTTTCTGTTTGCTGACGAAGTGCAAATTGCCTCTGCTTTGCAGTCTTTGCAGACTTCTCCGGAAGACGGTGCCGTGCATATGGCTGCTCTGCAGCCATTGGATCTAGCAGAAACGCGCGACTATCTCGGTCAGCGTCTTGAGGGTGCAGGGCAGGGCATTGAGCTGCTGGCGGACGAACAAGTCGCTGCTATTCATACCCGCTCGCAAGGCTGGCCCGGCGGCATCAATAATGCGGCAAGGAAGGTTATGTTTGAGGCGATGGAGCAGGCGCCTATTGCTGCTGCCGCGCGAGTTGGGCGCGGCGGTTTGCCGCTTCGTACTTTGGTGGCGGTAGCGTTGGTTGCGCTGGGGGTTGGCTTTGCTTGGTATATGGGAGATCAGCCCAAAGAGCCGGAAACCACAGTGTTGGCTTTGCCTGACCCGATCCCTGAAGTGCGCTTGAGTGGCGAGGCAGCAGTTGAGCCTAGTGCTCCACCGACGGCCCCTTTACCTGCTGGTGCTGAGCCTATCGCGCCCTCAGTGCCCTCCCCAGCATCGCCGTCAATTCCGGTATCTCCGGATGCTACATCTGACATCAGCGTTGCTGAGCCTGTGCCGGAGCAGGTGGAGTCCTCCGCGGTTGAGGTGGAGGCAGTTTCACAAGCTCCTTCTGTTGAAGTGAAGCCCGCGCCGCCGGTTGTTACACCTAAGCCACAACCGGCGGAAGCAGCGTCTGCGCAGCCCCCAATAGCGTCGCCTGCGGCGACACCCAAACCCGCGGAGGCGATTGGCAGTATTCGCAAAACGGAATGGTATCGTCAACAATCGGCCAGCCGTTACGCCGTCCAGCTGCTGGGCACACGCTCAGAGCAGGCAGCAACCGCCTTTGTGAAAACGCATGCACAACTAGGTGATATTGGCTACTTCGAGACAATGCATCAGGGCGCGCCCTGGTTTGTGGTAACTCAGGGTAGCTATGGCGGACGCCAGGCGGCCCAGGCAGGGGTGGCCAATTTGCCGCAAACGTTACGCGACAGCAAGCCGTGGCCGCGTAGTTTTGGCGATATCCAGAAGTCTTTACGTTGATTGCGGCCACCGGTGGAGGTCCGCTCCACCGGTGGCTCTAGTGTGCTAAAAAGGCATGGTTGCAGGTTTGAATTAGCGCTATAGTGAAACGCAAAGTTTCCTATTTACGACATTTGAATATGCTTATGCGGCATGGCTGTCTCAAAAAAAATTGTGGCCGTATAGGCTGCTGTGTACAATTACCCCCCTTTTGTCCGGCGCCTAGCCAGATCAATTCTTGTTTGATCCTTGTAAGCGCTTGAATTCAATAGCTTTTTGAGAGTGTGCCTATGAAAGCAGGTTTATACCAGCCTGATCAGTTCAAGGATAACTGTGGCTTTGGCTTGATTGCCCACATGGAAGGTCAGCCCAGTCATCACTTGCTCCAGACGGCTATTGAGGCCCTGACATGCATGACTCACCGTGGCGGTATCAACGCCGACGGTAAGACCGGTGACGGTTGTGGGCTGCTTATCCAGAAGCCTGATCGCTTTTTGCGCTCAGTCGCGCAGGAGCAGTTGTCTGTCGAGCTTCCCGAACAGTATGCCGTTGGCATGGTCTTCATGGGCGCGGATGCAGCCTCAACTAGCGCTGCCAAACAAGCGTTCGCTGATGCTCTGGCAGACCAGGGGCTAACGAGCCTTGGCTGGCGCGAAGTGCCGGTGGATGAAACTGTGCTCGGCCCACTAGCGTTAAGTAGCATGCCGCGTATTGAACAGGTGTTTGTGACCGGCGAAGGGCTGGACGAGCAGCAGTTCGGCGTCAAGCTGTTCTATGTGCGCCGCAAGGCAGAAATTGCCATGCAAGCCGACAGCAACTTCTATGTTTGCAGCCTGTCGCACAAGGTCATTTCCTATAAAGGTTTGATGATGCCGGCGGACCTGGATAAGTTCTATCCGGATCTCGGCGACGACCGCATGGAAACCGCGATCAGCGTGTTCCACCAGCGCTTCTCTACCAATACACTGCCCAAGTGGCCATTGGCTCAGCCGTTCCGCCTGGTCGCGCACAACGGTGAAATCAACACCATCACCGCTAACCGTAATTGGGCGCACGCTCGGCGTAACAAATTCACCAATGATCTAATGCCTGACCTCGATAGTCTGGCGCCATTGGTCAACACCACAGGTTCCGACTCTTCCAGCATGGACAATATGCTGGAGTTGTTGATTACCGGCGGCATGGATTTGTTCCGAGCCATTCGCATGGTCGTGCCGCCAGCCTGGCAGAACGTTGAAACCATGGATGCCGATCTACGGGCATTCTATGAGTACAACTCCATGCATATGGAAGCCTGGGACGGCCCAGCGGGTATCGTATTGACTGAAGGTCGTTATGCGGTTTGCCTGCTTGATCGTAACGGTCTGCGTCCTGCGCGTTATGTGGTCACCAAGAACGGTTACATCACCCTGGCCTCGGAAATCGGCGTGTGGAATTACCAGCCCGAAGACGTGATCAGCAAGGGCCGTGTGGGTCCTGGTCAGATTCTGGCGGTTGATACTCAAACGGGTGAAGTGCTGCATACCGATGATGTTGCAGACCGACTCAAGTCACGTCATCCCTACCGCAAATGGTTGAAGGAAAACGCGCTGCGTATCCAGGCCAAGCTGGATGATCGCGACCACGGATCGGACTTCCTCTCTACCGAGCGTCTTAAGCAGTATATGAAGATGTTCCAGGTCACCTTTGAAGAGCGTGATCAGGTGCTGCGTCCGTTAGCCGAGAACGGTCAGGAAGCCGTCGGTTCGATGGGTGACGACACGCCGATGGCAGTGCTTTCGAGTCGCGTGCGTTCGGTCTACGATTATTTTCGTCAGCAGTTCGCTCAGGTAACCAACCCGCCGATCGATCCGTTGCGTGAAGCTATCGTCATGTCACTTGAGACGTGCCTCGGTGCTGAGCGTAATGTGTTCGAAGAAACTGCCGACCACGCCAACCGAGCTATCCTCAGCTCCCCGGTAATCTCTCCGGCGAAGTGGCGTACCTTAATGCATCTGGATCGCCCAGGCTTCGCGGTGCATACCATCGACCTAAACGTGGATGAGTCTATTCCGCTCGGCGATGCGGTGCGCGATATTGCTAAACAGGCAGAAGCCGCAGTACGTGAAGGCAAGTCGCTGATCGTACTGAGTGATCGCAACATAGAAGCAGGTAAGTTGCCGGTTCACGCGGCGCTGGCGGTGGGCGCAGTACACCACCATCTGTCCGCTGTAGGCGTTCGTTCTGAATGTAATATCCTGGTCGAGACCGCCACCACGCGCGATCCTCACCATTACGCCGTATTGATGGGCTTTGGCGCCACCGCTATCTATCCTTATTTGGCTTACGAAGTGCTCGGCGATCTGCTGCGCACCGGTGAAGTTATTGGTGACCTCTACGAAGTCTTCAAGAGCTACCGTAAAGGCATCTCCAAGGGGTTGTTGAAGATCCTGTCGAAGATGGGCATCTCCACGATTGCTTCCTACCGTGGTGCGCAGCTTTTCGAAGCAGTCGGTCTAGCTGATGAAATCGTTGATGTCTGCTTCAAAGGCGTCGCAAGCCGTATTCAGGGCGCGCGTTTTTGTGATCTGCAGGACGAACAGTTGTTGCTGGCTAAAGAAGCGTGGAATCCACGTAAGTCGATCCAGCAGGGCGGTTTGCTGAAGTTCGTGTTTGGTGGCGAATACCATGCCTACAACCCTGATGTGGTTCGCGCGCTTCAGGATGCTGTGCAGGGCGACAGCTACGACAAGTATCTGGAATATGCAGCGCTGGTGAATAATCGCCCGGTTGCCTCGTTGCGCGACCTTCTGAAGGTTCGTGACGACCAGACGGCTATTACTTTGGATCAGGTTGAGCCGCTCGAGCAGATATTCAAGCGCTTTGACTCTGCGGGTATCTCGTTGGGTGCATTGTCGCCTGAAGCGCATGAGGCCATTGCCGAGGCAATGAACCGGTTGGGCGCGCGCTCCAATTCCGGTGAGGGCGGTGAAGACCCCGCTCGTTACGGTACTGAGCGGACATCCAAGATCAAGCAGATCGCGTCCGGTCGCTTTGGTGTGACGCCCGAGTATCTGGTCAATGCCGATGTGCTGCAGATCAAGGTTGCACAGGGTGCCAAGCCCGGCGAAGGTGGTCAGTTGCCGGGTGGTAAGGTCAATGAGCTGATTGCTCGCCTGCGTTACGCCGTGCCCGGTGTCACGCTGATTTCGCCACCGCCGCACCACGATATTTATTCGATTGAAGATTTGTCGCAGCTAATTTTTGACCTCAAGCAGGTTAACCCTGCTGCCTTGGTCTCGGTCAAGCTGGTATCCGAGCCCGGCGTGGGCACCATTGCTGCGGGTGTGGCCAAGGCCTACGCAGACTTGATCACCATTTCCGGTTACGACGGCGGCACCGGCGCTTCGCCGCTGACGTCTATCCGTTACGCGGGCTCTCCTTGGGAGCTGGGTCTGTCCGAAGCGCATCAAACGCTGCGTGGTAACGATCTGCGCGGCAAAGTGCGGGTGCAGACTGACGGTGGTTTAAAAACCGGCCTGGATGTCATCAAGGCGGCTATTCTAGGCGCCGAGAGCTTTGGTTTCGGCACTGGGCCGATGATCGCCTTGGGTTGTAAATATCTGCGTATTTGTCACTTGAACAACTGCGCAACCGGCGTGGCAACGCAAAACGAACACCTGCGCGATAACCACTACATTGGTACGGTCGAGATGGTGATGAATTATTTCACCTACGTCGCGACTGAAACCCGTGAGTGGCTGGCCAAGCTGGGCGTAAGCACTCTGGAAGAGCTGATCGGGCGTACCGATTTGCTGGAAATTCTCCCTGGCAGCACCAGTAAGCAGCAGAATCTCGATCTCGAGCCCCTGCTGTTCAGCAAAGACGTTCCTGCTGACAAGCCGCAGTTCTGCATGCAGCCGCGCAATCCGCCATTCGATAAAGGCGAAACCGCCGAGAAAATGGTTAAGTTGGTGCGGGCCAGCATTGACGGTCGCACCGGCGGTGAGTTCGAGATGAAGCTGACCAACTGTGATCGCTCCATCGGTGCGCGGGTGTCGGGCGAAATTGCCAAGGTACACGGCAACCAAGGCATGGTCAGCGCCCCTGTTACCTTCCGCTTTAAAGGGACTGCGGGTCAGAGCTTCGGCGTGTGGAACGCCGGCGGTTTGCACATGTACCTGGAAGGTGACGCCAACGACTACGTGGGCAAAGGGATGACCGCCGGTAAGCTGGTCATTGTGCCGCCGAAAGGTAGCCCATTCCGCTCGGAGCAAACGTCTATCATCGGCAACACCTGCCTGTACGGTTCCACCGGTGGCAAGCTGTTTGCCGCTGGTATCGCTGGCGAGCGTTTTGCGGTGCGCAACTCCGGTTGCCATGCGGTAATTGAAGGCGCTGGTGACCACTGTTGCGAGTACATGACCGGCGGTATGGTCTGTGTGCTGGGTAGCACGGGCCACAACTTTGGCGCGGGCATGACCGGTGGTTTTGCTTATGTTCTGGATCGTGACAACAGCTTCTTTGACAAGCTGAACCACGAGCTGGTGGAGCTACACCGGATCAGCAGTGAGTCGATGGAAGTCTATCGCAGTCACCTGACTCAGGTGTTGACCGAGTATGTCGCAGAGACTGACAGTGCCTGGGGTTTTGAGGTTCTCGATAATCTGGACGACTACATCCGCCGCTTCTGGCTGGTCAAACCCAAAGCTGCCAGCTTGCGTGCGTTGCTGACAAGTACCAGAGCCAACCCGCAGTAAAAGCGGGGATACCAGCGACCGGGCAGGATTAGCCGCCCGGTTAGCGATAGAGATTCGGCAGCGCCACTGGTAATAGTGACGCTGCACTGATGAGGTGTAGACATGGCAGACCGTTTGAATAACGACTTCCAATTCATTGACGTAGGTCGTGAAGACCCGAAGAAGCGAGCGCTGCGCACGCGCAAAACGCAGTTCGTAGAAATTCACGAGCAGTTCAAGCCGGAAGAGGCGTCCGACCAATCACATCGCTGCCTGGAGTGCGGTAATCCCTATTGTGAGTGGAAGTGCCCTGTGCACAACTTCATTCCCAACTGGCTGAAGCTGGTATCTGAAGGCAACATTCTGGAGGCGGCCGAGCTGTCGCACCAGACCAATACCTTGCCGGAAGTCTGTGGCCGTGTTTGTCCACAGGATCGGCTGTGTGAAGGCGCCTGTACTTTGAACGACGGTTTTGGTGCTGTGACTATCGGCAACGTCGAGAAGTACATCACCGACACCGCGTTTGCCATGGGTTGGCGTCCTGATCTGTCGGCTGTTGTGCCGACCGGTAAGCGTGTTGCCATTATTGGTGCCGGTCCAGCGGGCCTTGGTTGTGCAGACGTGCTGGCACGTGCAGGCGTTAGCCCGGTTGTGTTTGATCGTTACCCTGAAATCGGTGGCCTGCTGACCTTTGGCATCCCCGAGTTCAAGCTTGAAAAAACGGTAATGTCCCGTCGTCGCGAGATCTTCGAGGGCATGGGTATCGAGTTTCGTTTGAACACCGAGATCGGCAAGGACGTCAGCATTGACGAACTGCTGGCAGAGTACGATGCGGTATTCATGGGCATGGGCACCTACACCTATATGAAGGGTGGCTTCCCCGGTGAGGACTTACCTGGCGTCTATGATGCGTTGGACTACCTGGTTGCCAACGTCAATCGCAACTTGGGGTTTGAGAAAGCGCCAGAAGATTTTATCGGCTTGAAAGGCAAGAAGGTTGTTGTGCTCGGTGGTGGAGATACCGCCATGGACTGCAACCGCACCTCAATCCGTCAAGGCGCCTCCTCGGTTGCCTGCGCTTATCGTCGCGACGAAGCCAACATGCCTGGCTCGCGCAAGGAAGTGAAGAACGCCAAAGACGAAGGCGTTAAGTTCATGTTTAACCGTCAGCCAATTGCGATTGTCGGTGAAGATCGGGTTGAGGGTGTGAAGGTCGTAGAGACGCGCCTGGGTGAGCCCGATGCACGTGGACGTCGCAGCCCCGAGCCGATTCCCGGTTCTGAAGAGGTGCTGCCAGCGGACGCGGTTATCATTGCCTTTGGCTTCCGCCCAAGCCCGGCTGATTGGTTTTCCGATAAGGAAGTGGGTATCGACAGTCAGGGTCGTGTTGTTGCGCCGGAGGAAGGTCAGTACAAGTTCCAGACCACTAACCCGAAGATTTTCGCCGGTGGTGACATGGTGCGCGGTTCTGATTTGGTGGTAACGGCAATCTGGGAAGGTCGCCAGGCTGCTGAAGGTATTATTGAGTACCTCGAGCTGTAATTCAGTCGTACTCAAATGCTATATCACAAGGGCGCCTGCGGGCGCCCTTGTTGTTTCTGGGAACCTGTTGGACTTAACCGCCCGTAGGGAGGAAAAGTCCGATTGGAGTCGTTTTTAGTGATCTTTTGAGCGAATAGTCATTCTATTAAACGAAAAAGAGCGCAGAACATGACCCCATATGGTTGTTCCGAAGCAGGGTAGTGTGAAGTCCGACAGGCTCCTAGGCTCCTGACCTTTGTCGGCAATCCCGGTACAATGCCAGCTGACTTTGTAACTGGATAATCTCCCCATGACTGAACTCAAGAATGATCGCTTCCTTCGCGCCCTGCAGCGCCAACCAGTCGACGTTACGCCGGTATGGATGATGCGCCAGGCCGGGCGTTACTTGCCTGAGTACCGCGCGGCGCGGGCAAGAGCGGGTGACTTCATGGGCTTGTGCACCAACCCGGAGATGGCCTGTGAAGTTACTTTGCAGCCATTGGAGCGCTACCCGCTGGATGCTGCCATTTTATTCTCCGACATCCTGACCATTCCGGATGCCATGGGGCAGGGGCTGTATTTTGAGGCTGGTGAAGGACCGCGCTTTCGTAAAGTGATCAACACCGCAGCCGATATTGAGGCGCTGCCAATACCTGATCCAGAGAAGGATCTTGGTTACGTCATGGGCGCGGTGCGCACTATCCGCCGCGAGCTTAATGGTCGAGTGCCGCTGATTGGTTTTTCTGGCAGCCCCTGGACACTCGCGACCTATATGGTCGAGGGCGGCTCATCCAAGGATTTCCGCAAGACCAAAGCGATGCTCTACGATCAGCCCGAAGCGATGCATCTATTGCTCGATAAGCTGGCTGATTCTGTTATTAGTTACCTGAACGGTCAGATCTTGGCCGGCGCACAGGCGGTGCAGATTTTCGATACCTGGGGCGGTAACCTGTCGGCCGACGCCTATCAGAAGTTCTCGCTGGCTTATATGCGCAAGATAGTGGCAGGTCTGATCCGCGAGAATGATGGTCGTAAAGTGCCGGTGATCCTTTTCACCAAAAACGGCGGTTTGTGGCTGGAGAGCATTGTCGAAACCGGCGCTGACGCGCTAGGGTTGGATTGGACCATGGACATCGGCGTGGCGCGCTCACGAGTCGGCGCCAAGGTGGCATTGCAAGGCAACATGGATCCAACCGTGTTGTACGCCAAGCCCGCGGCCATTCGCGAGGAAGTAGCGCGCATTCTGGCCAGTTATGGCAAAGGCAGCGGGCACGTATTCAATCTCGGCCATGGCATCACCCCCGAGGTTGATCCGGCGCATGCAGGAGCCTTTATTGAAGCAGTTCACGAGATGTCAGCTATTTATCATGATTCGACTGCTATCGTAGGCTGACAAAGGTTGCGCATCTTTCCTGCGCGACCAGGCACTGAACGGGTTGCTCAACAACAGGCTATGGAAACAAGGAGAGATTTATGCGCAGGGTGGTATTCAACCAGAAAGGCGGCGTTGGTAAGTCGAGTATTGCTTGTAACCTAGCAGCAGTCAGCGCTGCCGCTGGATACAAAACACTGGTTATCGATTTGGATCCGCAGGCCAACTCCAGCCACTATCTGCTGGGTGAGGGGATGGCGGAGATCGATACCACCATTGCGGAGTTCTTTTCGCAGACCCTGTCCAGCGGACTGTTTGGCAAGAAGGCCGAACAGTTTGTGGTAGAAACCCCTTTCGAGAATCTCTGGTTGATGCCTGGCAGCCCTGAATTGGCTGACCTGCAGCACAAGCTGGAATCGCGTTACAAGATTCAGAAGTTGCGAAAGTTGCTTAAGGATCTTAAAGATAGCTACGAGCGTATCTACATTGATACTGCGCCAGCGTTTAATTTCTACACTATGTCGGCGTTGATTGCTGCGGACCGTGTGTTGATCCCCTTCGATTGCGACAGCTTTTCGCGGCAAGCACTGTATGGGCTGTTGGCCGAACTGGAAGACGTGCGTGAAGAGCACAATGAAGATCTGCAAGTAGAGGGCATCGTGGTAAACCAGTTCCAGCCGAGAGCCAGCCTGCCACAGCAAATTCTTGATGAAATGATTGCCGAAGGGCTGCCGGTCTTACCGGTGTATCTGAATAGCTCAGTGCGGATGCGCGAATCGCACCAGGCGGCAACGCCGCTGATTTTCCTTGATGGGCGGCATAAGCTAACGCAGCAGTTTATTGCGTTGCACGATCATATTGAGGGTCAGTAAGCGACAGCGTTGGTGGGCTATAAGCCAAGGGTAGTTTGATTGACCAATTGAGCGAGCTTGCGCATGCTCGGCGCTGGACTTCATAACAAGGAAAGCGCCATGAAACTGGAAACGCTCGCCATACACGCCGGTTACACTCCTGACCCAGCCACCCATGCGGTGGCTGTGCCTATTTACCAAACCACGTCCTACTCGTTTGACAGCACCCAACACGGGGCCGATCTATTCGACCTCAAGGTGCCGGGTAACATTTACACACGGATTATGAACCCGACTAACGACGTGCTTGAAAAGCGTGTCGCGGCCCTCGAAGGTGGCGTCGGCGCTTTGGCCATGGCGTCCGGAATGGCAGCGATTACCGCAGCGATTCAAACCCTGGCCGAAACTGGAGACAATATTGTCTCGGTAGCCAAGCTCTATGGCGGCACTTATAACCTGTTCGCCCACACCTTTCCTCGCCAAGGGATTGAGGTGCGCTTCGCGGAACATAATGACGTGGCGGCGCTGGAAAGGTTGATTGATGGCCGCACCAAGGCGGTTTTTTGTGAGTCGATAGGCAACCCGTCTGGCAATATTCTCGACATTCAAGCGCTCGCCGATGCAGCACATCGCCATGGTGTGCCATTGATTGTCGATAACACGGTGGCAACTCCAGCGCTGTGTCGTCCTTTCGAGTTTGGTGCCGATATCGTGGTGCACTCGCTGACCAAATACATGGGTGGTCACGGCACTACGTTGGGCGGCATAGTGGTGGATGGCGGTAGTTTTCCGTGGGCTGAACAAGCCGAGCGATTTCCGCTGTTGAACACCCCAGATCCTTCGTATCACGGCGTGGTTTATACCGAGGCCTTCGGTCCTGCTGCCTTTATTGGTCGCTGCCGAGTGGTGCCTCTGCGCAACATGGGCGCCGCCTTGTCGCCCTTCAATGCGTTTATGATCTTGCAGGGTATGGAAACGCTGGCATTGCGCATGGAACGTCACTGCGACAATGCGATGGCGGTGGCTCGCTACCTGAAGGACCATGACCAAGTGGCCTGGGTACAGTACGCCGGCTTGGAGGAGCATCCCGAGCATGCCTTGGCACTGCGCTATATGGACGGAAAACCGGCTTCGGTGTTGTCGTTTGGAATTAAGGGTGGTCAGGCGGCGGGTGGGCGCTTTATTGATGCGTTGCAGTTGGTAGTGCGGCTAGTGAATATAGGTGATGCCAAGTCGCTGGCCTGCCATCCGGCTTCAACAACCCATCGACAGCTGGATGATGAAGAACTGGTCAAGGCGGGCGTGCCCCGGGATATGGTTAGGTTGTCCATCGGCATTGAACACATTGATGACATTTTGGATGATTTGAAGCAAGCGCTTAACGCGGCGAGCTAAAGCAGGCTGCGTAAAAAAGGCACCCAGTTGGGTGCCTTTTTTGTGGGTCAGGGAAACAGCGGCCAAATCATCGGGATAATGAAAGACGCAGCTGCCCACATGATCAGGTTGAGCGGCACGCCGATGCGCATGAAATCGCTGAAGCGGTAGCCGCCGGCGCTGTAAACGAAGGTGTTGGTCTGATAGCCGATGGGGGTTGCGAAGCTGGCGCTCGCGGCAAACATCACGGCGACCACAAAAGGACGCGGATCAGCTCCCAATTGATGGGCCACGCCGATGGCAATGGGAGTTACCAGCACTGCCACGGCATTGTTGCTGATCACTTCGGTCAGTATCGACGTGAGTAAATAGATGAAGGAAAGCATAAATAGCGGACCCAGCAGCGGGGACAAGGTCATCACATGGCTGACCACAGTGTCTACCAAGCCTACCTTGTTCATCGCTATGCTGATTGCCAGCATGCCGAAGATCAATGTGAGGATACGCCAATCAATTGCTTTATAAGCGTCCTCGGTGTCCAGACAGCCGGTGGCCACGACGAGCGCCGCAGCGATCATCGCCAAGCCTTCGATAGGCATGACCTTCGCCGCAGCCAGCACCATTACCGCCACTACTGCAGCAATAGCTATTGGCGCTTTATTGCGGCGATAAGCTCGTTCTTGAACCGAGTTGAGGCTAATCAAATCGCCGTTGTCAGCGAACTTCTTGATCTGCGCTGGGGTACCTTCCACCAGCATCACGTCACCAAACTGCAGCTGAAACTCGTCCAGGTTATCCTGGATGTTCTCGTTCTGGCGGTGAATAGCCAGAACGTGAATGCCATAGCGCGCGGTTAGGTTGAGGTCGCGCATCGGACGGTGACTATAGCGTGAGCTGCGGCCTACTATGGCCTCAGCCAGCATCACGTCGCGGGTTGAGATGGTTTCGAAGCTGGCGCTGTCTTCGCGGTTGAAGGCAAGCAGGCCATTTTGCCTGAGCTCAACAAAGTCGCGCATAGTTGTATGCAAAATCAGTCGGTCACCCGCGCGCAGCAGGGTGTCGTTCAGGGGCGTCGAGAGTTCATCATCGCCCCGGAATATTTTCAGCACGCTGATGCCGCTGTTGCCGTTAAGGCTGGCCTGACTAATAGTCTGTCCGACGACCTGTGAGTTGTGCGGCACCAGCAGTTCTGTCATGAAGGTGCGTGCCTGATCTGGTCGCAATTGGCGCGACAGGCTCTCGCGGTCAGGCAGTAGGCGATAACCGATCAACAGAATGAAAGCCATGCCAATACCCGCGAGTATGGCGCCCGGCAGGCTTATCTCGAACATGCCAAAGGGTTCCATACCCATTTCGCGAGCCACGCCATCAACCAAGATGTTGGTCGAGGTGCCAATCATGGTCATGGTGCCGCCGAGAATGGTGGCATAAGACAGCGGGATCAACATCTTTGAAGGTTTGCTACCGACTTGGGTAGCAAGGGCTATAGCAACCGGAGTAAGAATGGCGACTACAGGGGTATTGTTGATGAAGGTCGACAATAGCATCGCGGTCATCATCAGACTGAACAGCGTGCGCCATGGGCTGCCACCGCCCATGCGTGAAAGCCAGTTGCCCAGGGTTTCTACGCAGCCTGTGCGCTCCAGCGCGGCGGACAGAATGAACATACACGCGATGGTGATGGGCGCGCTGTTCGACAGCACGCTGAGCACATCAGCAGGCGATAATAGTTGGCTAACCAGCAGGACGGCGACGGCAATGCCGACGACTACATCTGGGCTAAACTTCTCGCGCGCGAAAGCGTAGAACACCCAGCACAGCAGCAGCGCGACGCCGATCAATGGCAACGAATCCCAGCTCATGGACACCTGAATCTCGTGTGAGGTTATTAGGTTCCAGTTGGCGGAACCCGTCTGGGCGCCACATTAAGAGGGATTTTTAAGTTTGTCCAAGTACAAAAACTGATTTTTATATGACTGAAAAGAATAACAGGACAGATGCACCCATTCCTCTTCAGGACGAACAGCTAATCTCTATATGACGTCCCCAGTCGGGAGGCACTGCAGCATATTCCATTGCGTCTGGCCGTTCGCTAAAAGGCGCCGCTAAAAGGGAATGCAGCTGCCTCACTTCGCTGAAATCGCCTTGTTCCGCAGCGGCAATTGCGTTCTGTGCCAGGTAATTGCGCAACAAGTAAATCGGATTGGCCTGTAGTGCTTGATCTTGATCTGCATTGTTTCCTTTGCGGTGCAGGTGTTCTGCAAGCCAATGATCAAAGGCGTCGCGATCAATGAAATGATCCCGTACCTCGGGTTTGCCCTCGGCCAGTAAGCGCAGGCTCAGATTGAAGTCGCTGCCGCTATCTTGCATCAATTGCAGTAACTGCTCGATCTGTTTGCTATCGCCGCGCTGAGCGCCCGCCCAGCCCAGGCGTCGGCGCATCAGGCGTAGGTAGTGTTGCTCAAAGATCGGCATGAAATGGGCTAACTCGGCTTTTAGCGTTTCCGCCTCTATATAAGGCGTCAAGGTTTGTGCCAAACAGGCCATGTTCCACTGCGCTATCGCGGGCTGTCGGTGGAAGGCGTAGCGGCCCTCATGATCCGAGTGATTGCACACATGATTGAGGTCGAACGCATCAAGAAAGGCGTAGGGGCCAAAGTCGAAGGTAATACCCAGAATCGACATGTTATCGGTGTTCATCACGCCGTGGCAGAAACCATACACCTGCCAGCCAGCGACCATTTCAGCCGTGCGTTGCAGGACCTCGCGGTACATGGCCAGATCCGGGTTCGCTTCCTTGAGGCACTCGGGGTAGCAACTGCGCAGGGTAAAATCCAGTAACTCGCGCAGCTGAGTATGCTGGCGGGTGTAGTAGAAATATTCGAAATGCCCGAAACGGATATGCGACTGCGACAGACGCAGGAGCATGGCGGCACGCTCTTCTCGCTCGCGGTATACCGGGTTGTCGCCCACGGTGACACAGAGCGCTCGGCTGGTAGGTATGCCGAGCGCATACAAGGCTTCAGAAGCAAGAAATTCGCGAATAGATGAACGCAGTACCGCGCGCCCGTCGCCCATGCGCGAGTAGGGCGTGCTGCCGGCGCCCTTCAGGTGCAGATCCCAATGCTCTCCGGCGTGGTTAACTACTTCGCCTAGCAATAAGCCTCGGCCATCTCCCAGTTTGGGATTGTAGGAGCCGAATTGGTGTCCGGAATAAACCATTGCTCTTGGCTCGGCGCTGCTCCAGATTTTATGCCCGGAGAACAGCTCCGTGAACAGCGCGCCATCGGCTTCCTCAGGTGATAAATCCAGTAGTTGCATGGCGCTGGGACTGCTGATTACCAACCTCGGGTTACGCAGCGGTTCTGGTGTGACTCGCGTAGAAAAATTGTCTCCCAACTGGGCGAAGCGATTGTCGAATTGCAAATCAGAGAGCAGGGCCAAGATAGATCCTTCTGCGGGCTAGCGCAGGGGTAAAGTGATGTGGACATGCTAGGGTCTGTTGACCTGTTATCGCAAGCCGCACTGTCGCGTAAGTTCTCGCGGGGCTGGAGCAGCTTGTGATTAGCGGCAATTATGTTTGCCACATGACCGACTGGTCATGTTCCCTGTGTTATGGCTCTGCATCAAGCGAGGTAATGGTCGCGGGGAAATCTTGACCTTGACGCCGCACATCCCTAGTGTTCAAACACCTGTATGAATAGCTGCCGCCGGTATGGTCCGGCCGCCCTTTTGGAGAGCCAACATGCCCGAATATAAAGCCCCTTTGCGTGATATGCATTTCGTGATGGATGAAGTGCTCAAATTCTCCGATGGTTACGAAGCTTTCGGTTTGGAAGACGCTTCACCCGATATGGTCAGCGCGATTCTTGAAGAAGGTGGCAAGTTCGCTGGAGCAGTGTTGGCGCCGCTGAACCGCACGGGCGATGAGGAAGGTTGTCACATTGACGACGGCGTGGTAACCACCCCCAAGGGTTTCAAAGAAGCCTATCGCCAGTATGTGGATAATGGCTGGGGCTCTATGACTGGCCCGGCCGAATACGGTGGCCAAGGTCTGCCTTTCTCGCTGGGTCTCATCATCAGCGAAATGGTCGCCTCTGCGAATTACGCCTTCAGCATGTACCCCGGCCTGTCCCACGGTTGTTCTGCGGCTATCAGCGCCCACGGCACCCAGGAACAGAAAGACCAGTACCTCAGCAAGCTTATTCCTGGCGACTGGACTGGCACCATGTGCCTGACCGAACCGCATTGCGGCACCGACTTGGGCTTGGTCAAGACCCGCGCCGTGCCAGAGGCTGACGGCAGCTACAAAATCACCGGTACCAAAATCTTTATCTCTTGCGGTGAGCACGATCTGGCCGAGAATATCATTCACCTGGTACTGGCCAAACTGCCCGATGCACCGGCCGGCACCAAGGGTATCTCGCTGTTTATCGTGCCGAAGTTCCTACTCGACGCCAACGGCGAGAAGGGCGAGCGCAACACCCTGAAGTGCGGCTCCATTGAACATAAAATGGGCATCAAGGCGTCCGCTACCTGCGTGATGAACTTTGATGACGCCACCGGTTACCTGATCGGCGAGGCCAATAAAGGCCTGAACTGCATGTTCACCATGATGAACCACGCGCGTCTGGGCACCGGCATGCAAGGTCTCGCTCACGGTGAAGCCTCTTACCAGACCGCTTTGGCCTACGCCAAGGACCGTCTGCAGATGCGTTCACTGAGTGGCCCGAAAGAGCCGGAGAAAGCAGCTGACCCGATCATCGTGCATCCCGATGTGCGTCGTATGTTGTTGACCATGAAAGCCTTTAACGAAGGCAACCGTGCGCTGACCTATTACACCGCACAGTTGCTGGATCAAGCGCATTACTCCAAGGATGAAGGCGAGCGCGCTAGCGCTGAGGCCCAACTGGCCTTCCTGACGCCAATCTGTAAAGCCTACATGACCGAAACCGGCATGGAAGTCACCAGCCTAGGTATGCAGGTATTTGGCGGCCATGGTTACATTCGCGAGTGGGGCCAGGAGCAGCAAATGCGCGATTGCCGCATTGCACCTATTTATGAAGGCACCAACGGTATTCAGGCGCTCGATCTGCTGGGCCGCAAGGTGCTGGGCAGCCAAGGCAAATTGCTGGCGGCGTTTACCAAACAGGTACATAAGTTCTGTCAGGTCAACGAAGGCAATAGCCAGTTCGCTGGTGAGCTTGCCAAGCTGGGCCAACTGAACGCTCAATGGGGCGAGATCACCCAGCGCATCGCCGGTCGCGCCATGCAGAACCGTGAAGAAGTCGGCGCCAGTTCCATGGATTTCCTGATGTTCTCCGGTTATGTCATCCATGCCTTCATGTGGCTAAAAATGGCGATGGTCGCTCAGCAGCAGCTGGATGCAGGCACCTCAGAAGAAGATTTCTACAAAGCCAAGCTGGCTACCCAGAGCTTTTACTTCAAGCGTTTGCTGCCACGCGCGCAGGCTCACGTTGAGGCATTGGATTCAGGCGCCGACAACCTGATGGATATTACGGTAGATCAGTTCTAAATCTGGCCTGAGAAAAACCCCGACTGGTTCGGGGTTTTTTTACGCCTGTAATTTGTTACGCGTTGCGCAAGCGACATGACTAACGGCTAGTCTTAAGGGGTGCAGAGAAATAGGCTTATATTTGTGTGACTGATCTGTGGGCAAAAGTCATAAAAAGACGCTATAGGTTTATTCGTTGCCGCGCTACAATCCCGGTCCTGTTCCGGTATGGTCCGGGCGCACCTGTTGAAGAGGAAATTTCCATGGCCGATTATAAAGCCCCCCTGCGTGACATCCGTTTCGTGCTGAATGAAGTATTTGAAGCCGACGCGCTCTGGCAGAGCCTGCCTGGGCTGGACGGTGCCATCGACGCAGAAACCGCCGATGCCATGCTGGAAGAAGCCGGCAAAATCACCTCGCAAACGATTGCCCCGCTTAACCGTAGCGGCGACGAAGAAGGCGCCCAGTGGAACGACGGCGAAGTCACCACGCCTAGCGGCTTCAAGGCCGCGTTCAAGACCTACGCCGAAGGTGGCTGGGTAGGTCTGGGCGGTAACCCTGAGTTTGGTGGGCTGGGCATGCCCAAAACTTTGGGCGTACAAGTTGAAGAGATGGTTTACGGCGCCAACAACAGCTTTGCGCTGTATCCCGCATTGACCGCCGGTTGTTGTCTGGCGCTTGACGCCCACGGCAGCGAAGAACTGAAGCAGGCCTATTTGCCTAATATGTACGCTGGCGCATGGTCTGGCACCATGTGTTTGACCGAATCACATTGCGGTACCGACCTGGGCATCATTCGTACCAAGGCGATCCCGGAGGCTGATGGCAGCTATTTGGTTAGCGGTACCAAGATATTCATTACCGGTGGCGAGCACGACCTGACCGAGAACATCATTCACATGGTGCTGGCTAAACTGCCCGACGCGCCAGCTGGCCCTAAAGGCATTTCGCTGTTTCTGGTACCCAAGTTTCTGGTTAATGAAGATGGCTCATTGGGCGAGCGTAACCCAGTCAACTGTGGCTCTATTGAGCACAAGATGGGCATCAAGGGTTCGGCTACCTGCGTGATGAACTTTGATTCGGCACGCGGTTATCTGGTCGGTGAGGTCAATAAAGGCCTTAATGCCATGTTCACCATGATGAATTACGAGCGTCTGTCGATCGGTATTCAAGGTATCGGCTGCTCCGAAGCCTCTTACCAGAGCGCGGTGGATTACGCACGCGAGCGCATCCAGAGCCGTGCGCCTACTGGTGCTGTGCAGCCCGATAAAGCCGCTGACCCGATCATCGTGCATCCTGACGTGCGCCGCATGCTACTGACCATGAAAGCGCTTACCGAAGGCAGCCGAGCCTTCTCTACCTACGTGGGTATGCAGCTGGATATCAGCAAATATGCCGACGAGCCTGTGGCCAAGAAGCAGGCTGAAGACCTGGTCGCGCTGCTGACGCCAGTGGCCAAAGCCTTCTTCACCGACGTAGGTCTGGAAAACTGTGTGCATGGCCAACAGGTATTCGGTGGGCATGGTTATATTCGTGAGTGGGGCCAGGAGCAGCTGGTGCGTGACGTGCGCATTTCGCAGATATATGAAGGTACCAACGGCATTCAAGCGCTGGACTTAATGGGCCGCAAGACCGTGGCTAACGGCGGCGCCTTCTTCAAGGTGTTTGCGGAGCAGATACGCGGCTTTGTGGCAGATAACGGCGATGGCGCTATGGCCGAGTTCGTGCAGCCGCTATCCAAGGCACTGAGCAATCTGGAAGAGCTGACCGCTGGTGTAATCGAGCGTAGCAAGAGCAACCCGAATGAAGTGGGCGCGGCTTCGGTTGAGTACCTGCATGTGTTTGGTTATACCGCTTACGCCTTTATGTGGGCGAAAATGGCCAAGGTTGCATTGGCCAAGACGGGTACAGATGAGGGCGGCTTCTATAGCGCTAAGCTCGGCACTGCGCGTTTCTTCATCAAGCGTTTGTTGCCGCGTATTCACTCGCTGAGCGAGTCGGTAGGGGCTGGCAGTGAGTCATTATACGAGTTGGATGCTGCACAGTTTTGAGCAATCGCCCTGTCTTTGGCGGGCAGGGCTGATCAAATGTAAGCAAATGCTTACATGCTGTGGTGACAATGGCTTATGGGCACTTTCTGAGAACTTGCGTAGTATCAGTCGTGCTAGGAGCATCGCAGGAAGCGACTCAAACAACAGGGAATAAGGATAGTGCCTCGGAGGCATTGTTATTACGGATGATCAGGAAACTATTCTGCAAAACCCCGCCTCGGCGGGGTTTTTTCTTTTCTGCAGTAGCCTTTTTTCAACGTTTTAATAGCGCCTCAAGCTGCTGAGCTGAAGCGACAGCTAACCTCTCCCAGCTCACCCATACGCAGGACCAGGTGGTCGCCTGGTGCAATCGGGTGCAGCCCCGTCAAAGCGCCGGTCAGGATGATGTCGCCAGCCTTGATGCTCACGCCTTGTCGCAGTCGATCGCGAACCAACCACAGGCAAGCCTCGATTGGATCACCCATAGCACTGCTGGCTTTCCCCTCGGCTATTTGTTCGCCGTTGAGCTCAAGCGTGGCCGTCAGCGCGCTAGCGTCTATTTTGGCTGGCTCGCACTGCGGAGTGCCCAATAGGTAGCCGCCGGAAGACAGATTGTCAGCCACCGCATCAAACAGGGTTTTCGGCCAGCCAGCTATGGCGGAATCACAGATCTCCAAAGCAGGCACCACCGCGTGCAGAGCTGCAAGCAGTTGGCTGCGGCCCAGCTCAGGGTCAGTCAAATCCTGGGCGAAAACCATGGCCACCTCGATCTCAGCGCGTGGCGCGATGAAGTCGGTGTAGGCCAGCGTGGAGCCGGCGGGGTATTGCGCATTGGCCATAAGTACGCCCTGCAAGGGGCCATCCAGTCCCATGGCGGCCTGCGCGGCCGGGTTGCTGAGGCCTAGCTTGTAACCGGCGATGCGATCACCCCGTTCAATACTCAGGCGCTGCCATTGCTGCTGGGCCGCGTAAGCTTGCTCCAAGCTGGCAATGTGGCAGCGCTCCACGATCGAGGCGCAGGGTGTTTTTAGCGCGCGGGCTTGTAATAGCAGTTCTGCCGCTTCGGTTGGCTCGCTGGTAGAGCTCATTTGGTGCTTCCTCTGAGGGGTTTTTCGCCTACTACTGTAGTGCGAAACATCTCCCGGCGCGCGCCAAAATAGTCGGAAATTGGTTGATGCCATACACAGCGATTGTCCCAAATAGCCAGGGTGCCCGGCGTCCAGCGCATGCGGCAGGTAAAGGCGGGAGCTTGCGCCACGCTGAACAGGTAATCGAGAATCGGGCGTGACTCTTCGGACTTCATGCCGGCGATGCCCAAGGTATAAACCGGATTGGCGAAGAGCACGTCGCGGCCGGTTTCCGGGTGACGGGTAATCAGCGGGTGGCTGCGCACATCGTGCTCTACGCTCTCGCCAAAGACGATCTTCATGCTCTCCAGCCCGGCGTTGTGCTTGGCATTGGGGCCGTAACCGAATTCCGGGCTATGTATGCCGTCTAGCCCGTGCAGGGTGTCGCGCAATGTATCAGACAGCCATTCGCAGGCCAGATACATATTATTGAACAGGGTGTCGCCGCCGCTGGCTGGTACATCCTTGCCGTAGAGCAAGGTGAATGCGGGCGGTTGTTCCTGGAACGACCAATCTGAGTGCCAAGCGCCGCCGAAAACGACCGGCGTTTGCTCACTGGCCTCTTTGACCACATGCACTACATGCGGATGATCCGGCATGGGCTTGACGTAGGGTTCTACCCCAAACTGTCCGAAACGCTGTGTGACCGTCTCTAGCTGCTCGACACTGAGGTCTTGATCTCGGATGAACAGGACGCCGTGATCCATCAGCGCCTGCCGTAAAGCGGCTTGCCCCGGCTCGCTGAGGTTGTTGAGGTCGATGTCATGGATGTCGGCACCGAGTGACCCGGCGACCGGGCTGACCCTGAAGTGCTCGCTGGCGCGGGCTTGATTGTTGCGTGCATGGGTGTAGAAAAATTCAGGCATAGTTTCACCTCTGTGTTGTCGTTTTTGTTTTTGTGAACGTGGTGCTATGTCCTCAGCTTGCAATAACTAGCCTCACTCGACCATGATCAAAACCGCCAAAACATGATAGTTTCTGCCAAACATAGTTTATCTGGAGCCATTAACAATGAACTGGCGTGAGCGGCGCGACAGCACCAATGTGCATTATCTGTTGGCCATCGCAAGGCAGTTGGAGGTGTCGTCGGAGCAATGCCTGCAAGCTAGTGGACTGCGTTCAGCAGATATGCAGGCTGGTGAGCTTATTGAGCTATGGCAGGAGCTGGCAGTCATCCGCAATCTGGTGGCGGCCTGCCCCAAGCGCGGGTTGGGTTTGTTGTTAGGTCAGCAGTACCACCTCACCAGTCTTGGGTTGCTTGGCTATACCATGCTTGCCAGTCGCTCGCTGGCGGACGCGCTGCAGATCAGCAGCCAGTTTCGGGCCCTGTCATTGTCTATTTGCCCCGTCAGTTTGCAGCAGGTAGAAGAAGGCGTTTACCTGAGCCTGGATCAAAGTGTGCTACCTCCGGATGCCTGTGCGCTGGTCATTGAACGCGGCTTGGCAGCATGGCTGCGGGTTTTCAGTGAGCTGCTGCAACGGCCTTTTGTACCCTTGCGAGTCGAGTTTAATCTGGCCCAACCAGCCCCACTTGCCGAGTACCTTGACTACTTCGGATGCACCGTTGAGTTGCAGGCTGAGCGCAACGCCATGTTGATCGGGGAAGCCGATTTACACGCGCCGCTACCGCTGGCCAATGCCATGACACAGGCCGCGTGCGCGAGTTTGTGCCAGCAGTTGTGCGCCGGAGTGGAGGATGTGCACACCCCGTTGGCGCGGCAGGTGATGCAGGTGCTGATGAGTCACGCTGGCGGCAGCAAAGGCGCGGCGAAGGTGGCTGACATGTTGGGGCTATCCGAGCGTAGTTTGCATCGTCGGTTGGCTGAAGAGGGGTATCCGTTTGGCATGCTGGATGCGCGAGTACGCAGCAATTTGGCCGAGCGCTTGCTGCGGGACACTGACCTGCGGTTGGACAGCATTGCACAGCAGTTGGGGTATGCCGAAGCGGCGAGTTTTTCCCGCGCATTCAAGCGCTGGAATGGCTGCTCGCCCAAGCAATGGCGTAACCGACAAGCACTGGAGACTCGGGTAACCTTGGTCGTTTGAGTTTTGATGAGCTTTAACTTGTGTCATTTCGAGACGATTTCTCCACCCTGACTATACTGCCTTGAGGTGCCCGCAAGGGCAGTTGTCAAAAAAGGAGTCAAGTTATGGCGGGATGGTATGAGTTAAGCAAAAGCACTGACGGGCAATTCCGTTTTGTACTCAAGGCGGGTAACGCAGAAACTATTCTCACCAGCGAGCTATACACAACTCGCGCCAGCGCTGAAAACGGCATCGCCTCGGTGCAAAAAAACTGCGAGGACGATGGGCGCTACGATCGCAAGGAAGCCAAGAACGGCAAGCACTACTTCAACCTCAAAGCGGCGAATCACCAGATCATTGGCACCAGTCAGATGTACGCCGAGGCGCGTAATGCTGAAACTGGGATTCAGTCGGTCAAGAGCAATGGCGCCAGCAGCGTCACCAAAGACAAGACCGCTGAGTGATCGGTAAACCTCAGGGCTGATCGCGGGCGAAATCGAGTACGCGCAGGCTGGCTTGTGCTGCGCTGTTGCCGTGATCAGCTCCGGGCAACATCATCAGTGCGCTTTCCAGCCCGAGTGAGCGCAACGGCTGCAGGGCAGCGAACAGCTCATTTAGATTACTGATCCTGCGGCGTTGCTGCATCAGCCGCTGGCGTGGGTTGGGGTTTCCCTCAGTGATCACAGGTTCTTCTAGCGAGCCAACGCTCAACAACAAATGCGCCTGTGTACAGGGTTCGGCAAAGCGCTTATTCAACTGCGGTAGCTGTCCGAACAGGTTGCGCTCATTCCACCAGAGTGACGGACTGGCTGCCACGCAGTGCTGGGTGCGTCTAACCGTGTGTTGAGAGTAGCAGGCTGGTGGCGTGTGCGCTGCGCTACAGGCAAGATAGGCGCATGTGAACAGCCGAGGTGCTCCATGAACTCATGCCCAGACGATTTTGTCGTAGTGTCCAGTCCTGAAGAGGCGGTGGATCGCCTTGCTGCCCTGTATCAACAGGCCACCGGTGCTCTGCGTCAGGCGCTAAAGAACTACATGCACAACCGCGAGCGGCCTGATGTCAGTCGTTGCGCCTTCCGTTACCCCGAGCTACGGCTGACCTATCTCTGCCAAGGTGAGGTGCCCAGCACCGTGCGTGCTTACGCCAAGGTCCAGGTACCCGGCACCTACAGCGTTACTGTCACTCAGTCAGCGGCTTTTCGGCGCTATTTGTTGGATCAATTGCGACCGCTGATGAGCGACTTTACTGTCACCATCGAAGTGGGATCCAGCCAGGCCAATATTCCTTATCCCTATGTGGTTGAGCAAGGCGATGAACTGGGCGCATCAGGCGTGACCGCAGCGGAGTTAGCGCGGGTATTTCCCAGCACTGATTTGTCCGCCGCCAACGACGGTACCGCCGACGGTCTTTACGACTGGGAAAATATCGACCCGCTACCGCTCGCGCTCTTTGATGCGGCGCGTACCGACTTCTCCCTGCGCCGTCTGGTGCATTACACCGGTAGCGATTGGCAGCATGTGCAACCGTGGATTCTACTAACCAACTATCATCGCTATGTTGATCAGTTCATCCGTCATGGGCTGGATATGCTGCAGACCGACACGCGCTTTCAGCGTCTGGTATTCCCAGGCAATGTGGTGATTGAGCGTGGCATGGCCGAGGGTGAGATGCAGGCCATCATCGAGACTGTGGTCTGGCACCGCTATCAGATGCCGGCCTATCACCTGCAGGCTGAAAACCCCGCGGAAGGCATCACTCTCGTCAATATTGGTGTGGGGCCATCCAACGCCAAGAACATTACTGACCACTTGGCAGTACTACGCCCGCATTGCTGGCTGATGATTGGCCACTGTGGAGGTTTGCGTCAGTCGCAGACTATTGGCGACTACGTGCTGGCGCACGCCTACATGCGCCGTGACGGCATTCTCGACCGCGTGCTGCCACCGAACATCCCGCTACCAGCGTTGGCCGAAGTACAACAGGCTTTGCAGCAGGCTGCCGCCGAGGTCACGGGAGAGCAGGGCGACGCACTCAAGCGCCGGCTGCGTACCGGAACCGTGCTGACCTACGATGATCGCAACTGGGAGCTGCGTTGGGCGCAGGAGCGCCCGCTGATCAACATGGCGCGCGCCATCGCCGTAGACATGGAAAGCGGCACCATCGCAGCCCAGGGTTATCGTTTGCGCGTACCTTACGGCACCTTGCTGTGCGTCTCCGATAAGCCGCTGCATAGCGAAATCAAGCTGCCGGGCGCGGCGGGCGTGTTTTATGAACGTGCGGTTACCCAACATCTGCATATTGGTATTCATGCGTTAGAGCTGCTGCGTAGTCAGCTGGATTCATTGCATTCGCGAAAACTGCGGAGCTTCGACGAGCCGCCCTTCCGCTAGACGCTTCGGCGATACAATCTATTTGTGAAGCTGCTGAAAATGCAGCTTGATTGCGCCTGATTGCAAATCCGCAATCAGAGGCTATCTTTGTTCTACGTATTGACCTACACAGGGACAAAGGTAGACCACCATGCCATTCAAGCAATTTGGAATTATCGCGTTATTTGCATTCGTCAGTTTGACTGGCACTAGCGTTGCTCAAGCGGAGGCCACGGACCCGCTACCATCCTGGAATGACGGGGCGTCCAAAACCGCTATTATCAGTTTTGTCGATAAGGTAACCGAGCAGGGTGGTCCTGGTTTTGTGCCCGAGCCGGAACGTATCGCTACCTTCGATAACGATGGCACTCTTTGGACCGAGCAGCCGCTCTATTTTCAGGGGCTGTTTGCACTGGATCAGATTCGTCTGCAGGCACCGCAACACCCTGAGTGGAAAACCACAGAGCCGTTCAAAAGTGTACTGGCAGGCGATACCGAAGCGGTTATGGCGTCCGGTATGGAAGGCCTGATGAAAATTCTCGGTGTATCCCATACCAACATGACGGCAGAAGAGTTCTCTGCTTCCGTTAAGACGTGGTTGGCGAGTTCAGAGCATCCCACCAAAAAACGCCCCTACAACGAACTGGTTTACCAGCCAATGCTGGAGCTGCTCGACTATTTGCGGGCTAGCGGCTTCAAAACCTTCATCGTATCGGGTGGTGGGATTGATTTTATGCGCGTGTTTGCTGAAGAAGCCTACGGAATCCCGCCAGAGCAGGTCATCGGCTCGACGCTGGATGCCAAGTTCGAAATGCGCGATGGCATTCCGACCATAGTTAAAACCGGTGACCTGCTGTTGAACGATGACAAAGTCGGCAAACCGGTAGGTATCTACCGCCATATCGGTCGTCGTCCGATCTTCGCTGCGGGTAATTCCGACGGCGATCTGCAGATGCTGCAATACACCACCATCGCTCGGGGTACAGAAGATACCTTGCCGCGCTTTGGGATGATCGTGCATCACACCGATGCTGACCGGGAGTGGGCTTATGATCGCGAGTCGCATATTGGTCAGCTGGATAAAGGCATTGAAGAGGCAAAACAGCGCAACTGGACGCTGGTCGATATGAAGGCAGACTGGAAAACGGTGTATCCAGGCGAGTGATCCTCTGTGTGCGTGGAGATGCAATGGGGTGCTATGAGCGGGCTGTTTTTTTAATGTAACCGCTCTGTCTCGCTGCCTTCACGTGCGCGCTGTAGCTTTTCAGGCTTGATAAACCAAGTCTGAAAAGGAATTAAGATGTTTATTCGTACGGGGATTGTGTCTCTTATTGCCGGTGGCTTGCTGACCGGTTGTCTGTCTTCCAGTAGTAGCAGTGATAATGACGACGTCAGCACGCCGGAAACACCGGTGTCGCAGACGCTGAGAGTCGGTGTCATTCCCGATACCCAAGGTGGTGGTCAGAACTCTTCCATCATTCCGATGCGTGCGTTGATGGAGTTTTATCGCGAGCAGAAGGTAGATCTTCTACTGGTTGTTGGCGACCTTTCCGAGGAAGCAACGCCAGCGGAATACGCCCAATGGCGCAGTGTGGTGGATGACTATCGCGATGATTTTGTGATGTTGCCACTGCAAGGCAATCACGATATCAAAGGTACTGACCAGGATTGGTACGACAACGTTAGCGACCTGATTCCCGCTGATGCAGTTCAAATGGCTGGACAGCGCGACAAGAACTACGCGGTGGTGCGCGACAACGTGCTGATTATTACGTTGTCTTACGGCCAGCTGCCGTTCACCTACGACTTCACCCGCGAAATGATCGAAACCTACCGTGACCAGGTGGATCACATCATTGTGTCTACGCACAACACCATGGTGGGTTCGCGCTACGGCAATATTCGCGAGCGTGTGGTCGAAGCTTACGATACCTCCGAAGGTGATCAGCAGTTCATTTTGGTACACAACGATTATCGGCAATTGTTCGCCGACAACGACGTGATTTACGTAGCAGGGCATGAACACCAATATCTGCGCAGTCTGGTGGCGGGCTACTACGGCGGCCATTACACCGAACTGGTAAGCGGCAATGCCTCTTACAAAGGATACGACTCGCGCTTCGGCGAGAGTGAACTTATCCAGGATATGGTCATGGTGAAGGTAAACGACGGCAGCAGCGGTTCATTGGATGTGAACGCTTCGATCCTTACGTTCAATGGTGACCTGGTCGATTACCGCTCTTACTACGAGAGTCATACTGTTACCAGCAACGAAGACGGCCAGCGCGAACTGGCAGACCCGCAATGGAAGCTGATCGACCGCTTTACGCGGACCGCTGAACGCTGCGACAAAATCGTCTATCCGTCGAGTATTCCGGCGAGTAACCAGCTCAACATGACGCACGACAAGAGCTACCGCACCAGCGCTTGTGTATCGGAGAACGGCTTTTCAGCGCGCATTCTGGACGGCGAGAACAGCATCTTCAACCGGTATGAAACCCGCACCAGGACGACCAATTTCGAGCCTGGCGTATCAACAGCAAAAAGTAATGCGGAGCTGGCGGCGCGCTACTTCCGTTATCTGCACATACCGCACGCAAGCTACTCCCCAAACCTGAATAACAGCCAGCGCGTGCGGTTGATCAACGAAGGGACTGCGGACGAGGAAGTCGAGATCCGCGAGACCACCATTGATTTGAAAAAACAGGTGTCGTTGAGTTGGGTCGCCAAACGTGAAGGCGCCGAGTCGGATGTATTGATCATCAGTGGTATTCAAGGGCAAGACGGGACCTACAATGGCGCCAGAGGCGTTATGAAAAACATCCAGACGGATGTCGGTTTCGCTGGTAGTTTCGGGGATGGTAGTGAAAGAGGGAAACAGCCGGTCGTTTTGCCTGCCGGTCGGGTCAACAGTAACTGGGTGTTGGATGACGATGAGCGCGGTGACGACTTCGTGCTGCAGTTCAATCTACCGGCCAGCGCTGATGCCACCAGCCTGACCTTGGGACGTTGGAACGAGGATGCTGAGGGCTGGGAAGCGGTGGTGACAGAAGAGTGTCTCAGCGCTGCCAGTTACGACAGCAGCTATCTGAACGATGTGCCAGCAGATGTGCCGGAAAGTTGCGCCACCTCCGCGGGCATGGTCAGTGTGGGTGGTGAACATGTGTGGGCACGGTTGGACCAAGATGGTGCTTACGCGTTGATCGCACGTTAAAACGTCCGGGAAGCCGGGCTGCCAGGCTCGGCTTCTCTCTCTTTGTGATACGCCGTATTCGGCTCAGGGCTAGCGTGGGCTCTGGCTTTTTTCGCAAATCTTTCGGGGTAATGTTCTATCGCCCTGCTCACCGTTAGCGCTACCCTGCCTTCTATCCTTAGCCTTTATTCGAATAGCTGTCGCTGTTTCGCGTCTATCCAATGGCTCGTTGGTGAGGCGTTGTCGATCAGCTTGGTTTTTTGTGCTTGCGCCTCGATGCCGAGCCAACTGCTAAAGTGTATAAAAATATAACTAATTCCGTGCCGTGATGAGGTCTCTATGAACCTGCTGTCCATTAATGGTGAACAACACCAACTTGATGTTCCTGACGATATGCCCTTGCTCTGGGTTTTGCGTGATGTGCTGGGGCTAACAGGAACCAAATTTGGTTGTGGCATCGCACAGTGTGGTGCGTGCACCGTGCACCTTGACGGCGAAGCCGTTCGTTCCTGCGTGCTCCCGGTTAGCGCCGCTGCGGGCAAGGCGGTTGTCACCATAGAAGCCATCGCTGACAACGCTGTGGGTGCCAAAGTGCAGCAAGCCTGGCTTGAGCATGAGGTGGTGCAGTGCGGTTACTGCCAGTCAGGGCAGATCATGTCTGCCACGGCGCTGCTGCAACACAAACCCTCTCCTAGTGATGCTGAGATTGATGCCGGCATGGCAGGCAATATTTGCCGCTGCGGCACCTACACGCGCATTCGCGCGGCCATCAAAGACATCGGCCAGGCCTGAGGAGAAACAGTTAATGGATAAGTCGAGATTTGCAGTATCGCGGCGTGGTTTTCTGAAGGGCTCGAGTGCTGCCTTGGGCGGTCTGGTGCTCAGCACCTGGTTGCCTGGCTTTGTACCGCGCAGTGTTGCCGCAGAGGCCACCGCGGCAGGCCGTTTGGGCGATCAGTCACCGCGTGCTTACGGCGCCTATGTGCGGATTGGCCACGATGGTCTGGTGACGGTGATCTCACCTAAAATCGAGATGGGCCAGGGTGCGCATACCGGTATCGCGATGATGGTTGCCGAGGAATTGGAAGTGCCGCTTTCTGCCGTAACCATCGAAGATGCGCCGCCAGACAGTGAGCTGTATGCAGATTCACTGATGCAATTCCAGGCAACCGGTGGGTCTACCTCTACACGGCATAGCTGGAAGCCGCTGCGCGAAGCCGGTGCCACGGCCCGATTGTTGCTGATACAAGCCGCTGCCGCACGCTGGGGCGTTGACGCCTCGCAGTGCCATGCCAAGAATGGTGAGGTGTTTGGCCCGGCTGAGCAGAAGCTCGGTTATGGCGAGTTGGTCGATGCGGCCAGTGAGCTGCCGTTGCCAACCGAGGTGGTGTTGAAAACACCCGAGCAATTCACCTTGCTGGGCACGCCGGCGCGGCGTATTGATACCCCTAACAAGGTCAACGGCAAGGCGCAGTTCACCATCGATTTATCGGTGCCAGGCATGCTGATTGCCTCGACTATGACTTGCCCAGTCTACGGCGGCACGTTGCGCAGTGTAGATGATTCAGCGGCTAAAAAAGTGCCGGGTGTACGCGATGTGATCAAACTGGACAACGCGGTTGCGGTGACCGCGAGCAACTATTGGGCCTGTCAGCAGGGCTTGAAAGCGCTGAAAGTTGAATGGGATTTGGGCGAGCACGCTAGCGTCAATTCGGCGCAAATAGATGAGGCATTGCTGCAAGCCAGCTCGCGTGATGGGGTTGTTGCGCACAGCACGGGCGACATTGGTAAAGCGTTGGAAAGTGCCGAGAGCCGCTTTGAGGCGGTCTATGAACAGGCCTTTCTATCGCATTCTCCGCTGGAGCCGATGACCTGCGTGGCCCATGTGCGTGCAGATGCCTGTGAGTTGTGGGTGGGCACACAGGTGCCGGTATTTGCTCAGCAAACGGCGGCAAAAATCAGTGGCCTACCGGCGGACAAGATCATTGTTAACAACCAACTGATCGGTGGCGCATTTGGTCGGCGGTTGGACTATGACTTCATTACCCAGGCAGTCGATGTGGCGCGGCATGTCAGCTATCCGATCAAACTGATCTGGAGTCGTGAAGAAGACATGACCCACGATCTTTATCGCCCGCAGTACGCCGACCGGTTGACCGCAGCGTTAGATGCAGACGGCAAGCCGACCGGCTGGCAACACCGTATCGCCGGTGCTTCGGTGCTGGGACGCTACATGGGCAGCCTGCCTGAAAACGGCGTTGATGCTGATGCGGTAGAGGTCGCCATCGAGCCAATTTATGAGCTGCAGAACCTGCTCGTTAATTACGTGCGTGAAGAACCCAAGGTTGTACCTGTGTCATGGTGGCGCGGCGTTGGACCCTTGCGTAGTACCTATGCGCTCGAGTGTTTTATCGACGAGTTGGCGCACAACGCCGGCGCCGATCCGGTGGAATTCCGTCTTAGCCTGCTGGCCGAGCAACCGCGTGCGCAGGCCGTATTGCGCTTGGCCGCGGAGAAAGCCGGTTGGGGTAACACTCTGCCGGCAGGGCAGGGCCGCGGCGTAGCGGTCAGCGCGGTATTCGGCAGCTATGTGGCTACAGTGGTGGAAATGGAGATGTTGGGCGACAAGGCAGTGCGCATTAAACGCCTGGTCAGTGCTATCGACTGTGGTTTGGTAACCAATCCGACCTCAGTTCACGCACAGATTGAGGGTGGAACGTTATTCGGTCTCTCGGCCTCTTTGTTCAATGAAATTCTGATTGAGCAAGGCGTGGTGCAGCAGACCAACTTCCACAATTATCGTCAGCTGCGTATTAACGAAGCGCCGGGGGTTGAAGTACATATTGTCCCCAGTCTGGAAGCGCCGGGCGGTGTGGGTGAAACCGGTACTGCGCTGATTGGCCCTGCGCTGGTCAATGCGCTACATGCTGCATCCGGGACGCGTTTGCGTCGTCTGCCACTGAGTCGTGCCGGTTATTACCCGGCGTAAGGAGACTGACCAATGCGTTTTAACCAATTTGCTATTTTGTGCCTGGGGCTATCCGGGCTGTCGAGCGCCGCTCTGGCTAATAATGCTGAGCTGATCGAGCGCGGAAAATATCTGGCGACTGCAGCGGACTGCGTAGCGTGTCACACCACGCCCGAGGGCAAGCCTTTCGCCGGCGGTGTTGAGTTCAAGCTACCGTTTGGTTCGCTGTATTCGCCGAATATTACTCCGGATAAAGAAACCGGGATCGGCAGCTGGAGCGATGAAGACTTTGTCAGCGCGCTGCATTCCGGCGTCGGTAAGGACGGCAAGCACTACTATCCGGCTTTCCCTTATACCTCCTACACCTTAATGCCAGAGGACGAAGTACTGGCGATCAAAGCCTATTTATCGAGTCTGGACCCGATCAACCAAGCGCCGCCGGAAAACACACTGTCTTTTCCGTTCAACCAGCGTTGGGGAATGGTCTTCTGGAATATGCTGTTTCTTGATGATGAACGTTTCGAGCCTGAGCCCGAGCAGTCTGAACAGTGGAACCGCGGTGCTTATCTCGTGCAGGGGCCAGGCCACTGCGCAGAGTGTCATACCCCGCGTAACCTGTTCCAGGCGCTCGATAGCGGTGAGCCGCTGGCGGGTAACCTGATACAGGGTTGGCAAGCTTACAACATTAGCTCAGACGAGACCCATGGCATCGGTGCCTGGAGCGAGGCTGAGTTGGTCAAATACATGAGCAAGGGTTATGCCCCGGGTAAAGGGGTTGCAGGCGGCCCCATGGCTGAGGTGGTCAACAAGAGTTTGCGCCATTTGGAAGAGACCGACCTGACTGCGATAGCGACCTACCTGCTAAGCACCGAGCCACAACAAGCGGGTATCGCACGACCCGAGACCAAACAGCTAAGCATGCCCACGGAAATGGGGTTGGGTAGCAACCTGTTTGCTGGTGCATGCGCTAGCTGCCATCGTTGGGATGGCAAGGGCAACCAGAGCCCAGTCGCCTCACTCATGGGGCTGAAAACAGTCAACGATCCGGCCGCGACCAACCTGCTTGGCATACTCCTGACCGGACATGCTGGCCAGGAGCAACCAGTAGATCAGCGCATGCCCCGCTTTGCCGAGGGCTACAGTGATCCTGAATTGGCCGCGGTAAGCAGCTTTGTGTTGCAACACTTTGGTCAGAGTGGCGGCAGCGTCAGCGCTGAAGATGTGGCGGCCAAGCGCGGCAATACAGGGCATTGAATATGCGGCTTCGCAACATTCTCGGGAGGGCACCTAGTGGCCGGGTTTGAGCAATTGCTTAGCGCTGTTGACGCTGCTTCTGGGCAGGGCGAAGGGGCGGTGTTGGCAACCGTAGTTAAGGTGGAAGGTTCTGCTTACCGCCGGCCCGGCGCACGTATGCTGATTAGTGCCTTGGGTCAGACCGAGGGCACTATTAGTGGTGGCTGCCTGGAAAGTGAGGTGGCGCGAACGGCTTGGTGGTTGACTGAAAACGGTCCCGCGCTGCGTAGCTACAGCACCGCCGAAGACGATGAGGATGGCGACGTTGCGGTGAGCTTCGGCCTCGGCTGCAACGGTAAAGTGCATATCCTGTTCGAGCGCATTGATGCGCCCGCCGGGCGTATGTTAATGAAGGGTTTGCGCGCGCTGCAGGCCGACGGTCAGGGCAGGGCGGTTGCCACGCTGATCAGTCCGTCTGCTGGCCTTGGCCAACGACTGTTGCTGACCGCTGCCGGCGAGCTGCAAGGCGAGCTGCCGGCGTCATTAGTCTCGACGGTACGCAGTGCGCTAAACGAGGCACTGGCGCAGCGGCGTACCAGCTTGCATTATTTTCAGCAGCCTGAAGGCGAAGTGCAGGTACTCATCGAATATCTTGCGCCGGCACGTCGGCTGGTTATTTTTGGCGGTGGTCATGACGCCCAGCCTTTGGTGCGCATGGCCAAATTACTTGGCTGGCATGTGAGTGTGATCGATAGCCGAGCCCACTTTGCGCGTGCTAGTCGTTTCCCGGAAGCGGACACGGTGCTACTTGGGCAGTTGGATAGCAGCTTCGATCCACTTCCCTTAATGCAGGATGCATCGGTCGCGATCATGACTCATAGCTTGCAACAGGACGCCTACTGGCTGACGGCAGCGTTAAGCTCGAACGCCGCTTATATCGGCCAGCTTGGTCCGCGTGATCGTACCGAGCGTTTATTACGTGAAGTGTCAGCGCAGGGGGGCGCAACGCACGGCCTTAAGCGTTTGTACTACCCCATTGGTCTGGATCTGGGCGGTGATACTCCCGAGAGCGTTGCCATGGCTATGCTTGCGGAGATGACGGCCGTACTCAATGGTCGTGAGGGTGGCATGCTCAAACTCCGTAACGCATCGATTCATGACCTGCCATCCACCCGTGTACATCATCAGGATGCCACCGAACTCAGTGTGCAGCCTGTTCATTTGTCATCTACCGAGATTGTTTAAATGTCCGATAACATTACCGTTGTAGCTGTACTGCGCGCCGTCGAAGGCGAAGCATCGAAGGTTAAAGAGGTTCTTCAGAGCGCGGTTGCTCCATCGCTTGCCGAGGCGGGCTGCCGTGGCTATGTGCTGCATCTTGATCGCAGTGACGACCACAAGTTTGTGTTTGTTGAACAATGGGCCGGCATGGAGGCGATTGAAGCGCACCGCCAGGCGCCGCATTACAAAGCAATGGGCCAGGCATTGGCTGGTCTGATTGCTGAGCGTGATGTCATGTTGCTGGATGCTCAGGACTAACTGACGTTGGCGAGCCTTTCGCAGCTAGTCGCGCTGGTGCTGGCTGCCGGCAGCTCCCGCCGTTTCGGTAGCGACAAGCGGCTGGCCAGATTATCGGATGGGCGAACCCTGCTGGCGGCTAGCTTCGAGAATGCTCACAATGTATTTTTCGATGTGCGGGTAGTGTTGCGCCTAGAGGATGAACCCTCGCATCTAGGGTTGCCGACGGATGGCAAGGTAGTGCGTAGTACTCGTAGCGGTGAGGGTATGGCGCATAGCTTGGCTGCTGGCGTGAGCGCTGTGCTTGATAGTAACGCTTTAGCAATAGCCGTATTGCTGGGCGACATGCCGCGGATCGACAGTGCAACCTTGCGCGCGTTGGCTCGCCTCAGTACGGCAGACAATATTGTGGTGCCTTCTCAGAACGGCAAGCGCGGTCATCCTGTCATCTTTGGCCGTAATTTCTGGCCAGAACTGCTGGTCTTGCAGGGCGACACCGGAGCTCGCGACTTGCTGCTCCGTCATCCTCACCATGTGATTGAGGTCGCTGTCCCGGATGCAGGTATTCACTTAGATATAGATCACCCAGACCGGCTGGAACAATAGGAGATCTCCTTGAAAACGGTTTATCTGGCCGGTTTTGATGTTTTTTGCGCCGACGCCATTGCGCGCGGGGAACAGCTAAAAGCACTTTGCGCCGCACATGGCTTGCTTGGCATTTACCCGCTGGATGCTCAGCCGCCACAGAATGTAGAGCATCTGGCGCATTGGATTTGCCAACGTAACCTGCAAAGCATCAAGCAAGCCGACGCTGTGTTGGCAAACCTCGGCAACTTCAGAGGGGCCGAACCCGATTCCGGCACCGTATTCGAAGTGGGTTACGCGAGCGCGCTAGGCAAGCCAGTGTGGGCTTATTTTGCCGATCATCGGGCGATGACTGAGCAGTTGGTCATGGACGATCAGGGCAACTGTAACGAGGGCTATCAGGTAGAGGCTTTTGGTTTGCCCAAGAACCTGATGCTGTCGTGTAGCTGGGCTGGCGCGAGCGACTCGGCGGCAGCTGGAGTCGCAGCGTTAGCGGCGTATCTGCGCTAAGCATGTCAACTCGGATGCTGTAACGAATTACGCCTTATTCACAAGCGGTGGGTTGCATTGGTTACCGGCTTGGTCTGGAGCATAGTGCTGTGACAGCAGACATCAGGAGATGGTCATGAAGCAGCGGGTTCTGTCGAGTAGCAGCGAGTACCTGGTCAGCGGTCATGCAAAAACCTTTCTTTCCACGGCGGGGAGCCAGAAGGCTATCGATCCAGCCAAACTGGATCAACTGTCCCAGCGACTGGCCCGCGACGGTTACGTCATACTGGAGTCTGTTGTACCAGTGGAGCAAATAGAGCGCATCGAGAACGAGTTGCACGGCCTGCTTCCGGCCAACGGCGGTCGTAATGATTTCGAGGGTGTGAAGACCCAACGTTTGTATGGCGTGATAGCCAAAACCTTTGCATGTAATCCGCTGATTGAAGATCCGTTGGTTCTGGGGTTGTTAGATCGGGTACTGGCACCCAATTATTTATTATCCCAGCTCCAGGCAATCAATATCCTGCCAGGAGAGAGCGCACAGCCGTTGCATTATGACGATGCTTTTTACCCTATAGAACGCCCGCGACCACCCTTTGGCGCGGCGACCATCATCGCCATGACGGACTTCACCGCGAATAATGGTGCCACCGTCGTCATACCCGGAAGCCACACCTGGGGACAGCGCAGCCCTACAGAGCAAGAATGCGCCCAAGCGATTCCGGTGATTATGCCCAAGGGCTCCATGGTGTTGTTTCTCGGTACGCTATGGCATAGCGGCGGAGCCAATAGCAGTGATAGCCCGCGCTTAGCCGTTACTGCTCAATACTGCGCGCCTTGGGCTCGCCAACAAGAGAACTTTAGTCTGTCCGTTCCACTGGAACGCGCACGGCAATGCAGTGAGCATATTCAGCGCATGCTGGGCTACTCGATACACCCGCCTTTCATGGGAATGGTCGACGGAATGCATCCGCGTCGGCTGTTAGAGGTGAGAAGTGGCGCAGATTGTTCAGAGGTTTAACGTGCTGAAGCTTGTCTAAGTAAGCTTGTTCGCTAAACAGTGGCTGAGCCGGCGTTCAAGCCGGCTCGTCTCCTGCCGCTTTTAAGCGATAAAGCGCAGTGGTTTTAATATCACTACTTACTGACCACCAGCGTGTCTTCATCACGGAATGCAATCAGCAGAAGGCTGGCGGCAAAGATAATCAGCGACGGATAGAACAGAGCGTTGCTACCCTCGAAGAACCAGCTCCATGGGTCTACCACCGATTGAAATACCGCGAACAGTGAGGCTGCGTTCAGCAGTAGCTGTGCTGGATAGGACCACTTTCGGGCAAAGCCAACGACGACTGCCAACCCCAATAGCACTTGCGCCACGCCTGCGGCTTGCAGTACCTGCTCGACGGCTAAGAAGCCAAAATAAAACTTGTTCGCAACAGCTAGGCCATGCTCAACGTTAATTACTTTGTCTGCGCCCCAGATCACCAGTAACCAGCCCAGCGACACGCGCAAAAACAATAGAGTCCAAGCTTTCATTCCATCTTTCCTGTTCGTCAGTCGACCATAAAGGCCGACCCGTTTGTTCAGGCTTTATGGCAAAGCGCACGTGGATGGTCTCTACAAGCTGCTTGGTTGCCGCTTGTTACGACCTGTATATCGGGTCTTCCAGCTTCCCAAGATGAGCCCCCGCAGCTTTCCATCATCCCGGCGTCGTTACCGCTGGCTGAGGGGAGATTACCGGTCCTGACCGGCAAGTGCAGCCGGTAAGTTGAGACATAGCATTTCAGTAAGGGGCTGGTGCAGAATTCCTCCAAGTGGAAGCGAGTTTATCTGTGCAATAATTATCTCGCGGCATTCGCTGCCCTTTCTGGCCTTGGGAGCGAGCGGCCGACACGGTGTTTTCCGTGCCCGCTTAGGGCGGCTTTGGCCTTCTTGTAAGAGGCTTGCAGAATGTCCGACAGCAATTGTGCTGCCCACATCGTGGGTGTTCAACTTAACAACAAGCATGTTTTTAGCAAAACACCCCAAGAATTCATCAGGCTTATAGAGGATTTTGGTGTGGAAGGTGATGCCCATGCGGGAGCAACCGATCAGCATCGATTTCATGTCAAACGCTTTGGGCTACAGCCAAACCTTCGTCAGGTGCATTTGATCCAGGCGGAGCTTTTCGACGCATTGCTGAAAATGGGGCATCAGCTATGCCCGGGCGAGCTGGGCGAAAACATCAGCACCCGTAACCTCGACTTGATGAAGCTTCCAACCGGCACCCGGCTGCACCTGGGCGCTGATGCGGTGATCGAGCTTACAGGCTTACGTAACCCTTGCGTTCAGATTGAGCAGTTTCAACCAGGACTGCTGCGGCATTTGGTTGCGAAAACGCCGGCAGGGCTAATTCGAAAAGCAGGTGTAATGGGTGTCGTGCTATGTAGCGGGGAAGTGCGCTCAGATGACCTTATCGCTGTTGAATTGCCACCAATGCCCCATAGCGCCTTGATATACCGAGTGCCAGCGAAGTAGGTCTTCGAGGGTGGGTAAGGTGTCTGAATGCAATCAATGGGAATAGAGGTAATTCAACGTACCTAAGCTGCCCAGTGATGATTTGCATCGGAAAGTCGTTGGCTTGATTGTCAAAAAGGGGAGTGCGTGCTGATAAAAATGGTGGGCCCAGTAGGACTTGAACCTACGACCAAGCGATTATGAGTCGCCTGCTCTGACCAACTGAGCTATAGGCCCACGTTTTTATAACAGGGCGGAATTATACGGGCTGAGAAGGCCTCTGACTAGGCGCGCGTTGCAGGAAGCGCGAGGAAAATGCATCAGCTGGTAAAGGAGGGCTGATGTGGTAGCCCTGTACCGTATCGCAACCCTGCTCAGCCAGCATCGTCTGTTGCGCGCTGTTTTCTACTCCTTCAGCCACGACGCTCATACCCAGATTATGGGCCAGCACAATTATGGTCTTGCTGATGGCTGCATCGTGATGGTTGTTGGGTAGACCGGATACGAAGCTGCGGTCGATTTTCAGGGTGTCGAGCGGCATTTCTTTGAGGTAGGCAAGCGATGAGTAACCGGTGCCGAAATCGTCTATCGAAAGATGGATGCCCATATCATGAAAAACGTCCAGCAGCTTGATAGCTTCGCGGTTCTGGTTCATCACGAAGTCTTCGGTGATCTCTAACTCAAGCAGCGAGGAGGGAATGTTGTGTACTTCCAGTGCATGGCGAATATCGTCTACCAACTTGTTGCCGACTAACTGCGCGCCGGATACGTTGATTGCCATGCGTGGTGGGCTCAGCCCTTGTTGACGCCATTCGGCGAGCTGAATGCAGGCCAGCTCAAGGATGTGTTTGCCAAGTTCAACGATTAATCCAGTCTCTTCGGCTAGTGGAATGAACTGGTCTGGCTCTACCATACCGCGCTGCGGGTGATTCCATCGTACCAGTGCTTCCATGCCATTGAGTTTTCGTTCGGCCAGGTCGAGCTTGGGTTGGTAGTAAAGAATAAACTCGCTGCGTTCCAGGCCGCGCCGCATGTCGGTCTCCATTTCCATACGCTGATGGGCGTCGATGGTCAGTTCGCGCGTGTAAAACGCGTAGCGGTTGCGACCTTGTTTTTTGGCGCGATACATCGCGGCGTCAGCGTGCTTGATCAAGCTATTAACGTCACTCGCATCAGTAGGAAACAGACTGATGCCGATGCTGGCGCTAACAAAAAATTCGTGGCCGGCCGCCAGAAACGGCTGGTGGAATACGGCCAGTAGTTTGTCCGCAACACTCGCAGCGTCTTCGTCAGTGTGCAGATTGGGCAGCAAGACAATGAATTCGTCGCCGCCGTGACGAGCTACCGTGTCTATGTCACGCAATACGGCGCACAGCCTTTGGCTTGCCGACTTCAACAGCATGTCACCGACGGGATGGCCGAGGCTATCGTTGATCTGTTTAAAGCGGTCTAGGTCGATGAACAGCAGGGCACCCACGCCGGTGCTTTGGTTGCTCTGCTGGGCGTGGAGCGCCTCGCGCAGGCGAGCTTCAAACAACGTGCGATTGGGCAGGTCGGTCAGTGGATCGTGATGCGCCTGATGGTCCAGCCGCGCCTGGGTATGTTTGAGTGGGGTGATGTCGCTGAATACGGCGACTAAGTGGTTAAGGCTTCCGTCAACATTGAGCACCTGACTGATGTTGATCCAGGCAGCATAGAGTTCGCCGTTCTTGCGTCGATTCCAGGCTTCTCCTTGCCATTGACCTTCGTCGCGAAGCGCGTGGGCAACTTCGCGGATCAGGTGGGAGTCCTCGGTGTATTCGCCAAGCTTGCTCATAGGCTGCCCCAGCAGTTGATCTTCCGGGTGACCAGTGATGCGCGCAAAGGCTTTGTTGACGGCGAGAATCGTGCCTTCGCCATCAGTAATGATGACCCCTTCGTTGGTGTTCTCGAACACGGTGGCGGCCTGACGCAGCGAGCTTTCCATCTTAAGGCGGTCCGTCACATCTCGGGCGATGCTTAGCATGCAGTCTTCGCCGTTGACGACTACCGCCTCGGTGCTGATTTCTACATCGCGAAGATTGCCGTAAATATCAGTTACCTTGGACAGCATGTCACGCACAGTACCTTGCGAACGGAGCAGTTCGACCATGCGCTCGCGGTCTTTGATATCGTTCCACAGACCCAGTTCGAACGTCGATTTCCCGAGTGCGTGGGCACGGCTATATCCGGTTATGCGGGTAAAGCCTTCGTTGACGTCGAGCAGCTTGCCATCGCTTCGTCGGGTAATTAGCAGGCCGTCTGGAGAGGCATGGAAGGCGCTTGAGAACTTCTGTTCAGAGAGTTCAAGCTGCTGCTGAGTTACCTTGAGAGCAGATATGTCGCGGATTACTACGACCAGGATATCCTGTTGATTTAGCTGCACGCTGCGGGATGACATCAGGCCGGTAAACTCACTATCGTCCCGTCGCTTGAAGCGAACCTCCAGGTTGCTCTGAGTCTGTGTTTTCAGGCGTTCCAGCAGACCGGGCCCGACGCCTTGTTCTGCCCAAGTGCCTAGTTGTGTGGACGTTTTCCCTATAGCCTCGGCCGCGCAGAATCCAAACTGCTGCTCAAAAGTTTGGTTGATAGACAGGAGCTTGCCGCTTGCCGCGTCGGCTAGCGCAATGCTGTCCGGAAAGTTGTGAAATACCGATGCGAATTTTTGTTCCGAAGTGCGCAGCGCCAATTCGCCTGCCTTTTGCTCTTGAATATCCACCAGCAAGCCATTGAGCGCAATGGCCTCATACTCTTCACTGCTGACGCTATTGATGATGGCGCGAACCCAGCAAGCCTGGCCGTTACGGCGTAGCAGGCGAAAGTCAAAGCTTTGGCCGTCACTGTTATTGGCTTGTTGTTGCAGGAGTTGGGTTACCCGAACGCGATCTTCAGGGTGCAGCTGAGTGTGGAAAAAGTCGGGTTGAAGCCATTCTTCTGCGGCAATGCCCAATAGATCCTTGGCGTGTGGAGACACATAGATGAAACGCATCGAGGGCAGGGACATTTCCCACGTCACTACGTGCAGGTTCTCTACCAGGGTGCGGTAACGGTGTTCCTGCTGGTTGAGTAGGGAGAGCGCTTGCTGTCTTTGAGAGTTAGCCCGGCGGCGCAACTGATTAAGTCCGTGGGCAGCCAGCAGCAAGACGCAGGAAAGCAGCAGCACGCCCACCTGAGTGAATTGCATATTGGCAATCGGGGTGCTGCCGTCGACATCGCGGCAGCCACTGCCGAGCAATGCCAAGGTACTGAATAAGCTTGCTCTTGCAGCTGCCTTCATTCAGTTGAAACCTGTATCCATGGCGAAACGATATTATTTTGACAGTGTAGCGCTTTGGACAAAAAAATGCCCAGCATAGCTGGGCATTGGTACCGATTTGCGGTGCGGCGGCTTACTCGTCGAGGAAGCTGCGCAGGTGATCACTACGGGTTGGATGACGTAGCTTACGCAATGCTTTGGCTTCGATCTGACGAATCCGTTCACGGGTGACGTCGAACTGTTTGCCGACTTCCTCCAGTGTGTGATCGGTATTCATGTCGATGCCAAAACGCATACGTAGCACCTTGGCTTCACGCGCGGTCAGGCCGGACAATACGTCGCGGGTCGCTTCCTTCAGATTCTCCACGGTGGCAGAATCGATTGGCGATTCCATGGTGCCGTCTTCAATAAAGTCGCCCAAATGGGAGTCTTCATCGTCACCAATGGGAGTTTCCATCGAAATGGGCTCCTTGGCGATTTTCAGCACCTTACGGATCTTGTCTTCAGGCATTTCCATGCGCTCGCCTAGCTCTTCAGGTGTGGGCTCGCGGCCCATCTCCTGCAGCATTTGACGCGAAATGCGGTTCAGCTTGTTGATTGTTTCGATCATGTGCACCGGAATACGAATGGTGCGAGCCTGATCGGCAATCGAACGAGTGATCGCCTGACGAATCCACCAGGTAGCGTAGGTCGAGAACTTGTAACCACGACGGTATTCGAACTTGTCCACTGCCTTCATCAAGCCGATGTTGCCTTCCTGAATCAGATCGAGGAACTGCAAGCCACGGTTGGTGTACTTCTTGGCGATAGAGATAACCAAACGCAGGTTAGCTTCGACCATCTCTTTCTTGGCGCGGCGGGCGCGGGCTTCACCGATCGACATGCGACGGTTGATGTCCTTAACCTCAGAAACTGTCAGCTGGGCTTCCAGCTCCATAGCAGCCAGTTTCTTTTGTGCGCGCAGGATGTCAGGTTTAACCGCTTCTAACGCTTCGGCATAACGCGGCTTACCTGCCAGTAAGCTATCAACCCAGCCTTGATCGACTTCGTTGCCGGGGAAGCTGCGCAGGAAGTCAGTACGCGGCATACGGGCGTCGCGAACACAGAGCTGCATGATGGCGCGCTCTAGTTTGCGAATCTGATCCTGTGCGCCACGAACGCGAACCACCAGAGCTTCGTACTGCTTAGGTATCAGCTTGATCGGCATAAACAGCAATGCGAGTGCATCCAGCTCGGCAATCACTTTACTGCTGCTGCGCGGGTTCTTCTTCAGTACCTTCTTGACCTTCTCCAGCTGATCGCCAATCGCGGTGAAGCGCATGCGCGCCACTTCCGGATCGGGGCCAGTATCGACTTCGTCTTCGCTGTCGTCGTCATTACTGTCATCGTCTTCGCTGTCGTCGTCGGACTTCTTCTTGTCGTCCTTGGAGGCGGCGCTAGGGATGGCTGCGTTATCGGTACCGGACAAACCATCGTCGTCAGGATCAATGTAGCCGCTGAAAATCTCGGACAATCGTCCGCCATCTTCGGTAACACGCGCGTAATCGGCGAGAATGCCGTCAACGGTGCCGGGGAACATCGAGATGGCCGCCATCACTTCGCGGATGCCTTCTTCGATGCGCTTGGCGATTTCAATCTCGCCTTCGCGGGTTAGCAGCTCGACCGTACCCATTTCGCGCATGTACATGCGGACTGGGTCGGTGGTGCGGCCAATATCGGTTTCAACCGCAGCCAGTGCAGCTGCAGCCTCTTCGGCGGCGGATTCATCAGCATCGTTATCGGCCAGCAACAGAGCGTCAGCGTCCGGTGCGGTTTCGAACACGTTGATGCCCATGTCGTTGATCATGCGGATGATGTCTTCCACCTGCTCCGGATCAGAGATATCCTCGGGCAGGTGGTCATTGACTTCCGCATAGGTCAAATAGCCTTGCTCCCGACCGCGGGCAATGAGCTCTTTGAGACGGGATTGCTGTTGCGCTTTTCCGGACATAACAACCCTTGTGGATGCATTGGTGTGCAAAAAAGTAAGCTGCGGATTATACCCTGAATTCCGGGGTCCGTGCCAGTTGAGACCGCGTTACCTGTCGGTTTTTGGCGCTCGTTGTCGCCGGTATAAGTCACGCAGTTGCTGCTTCTCTTCGATGCTCAGCGGCTCATTGGCCGATTTAGCGAGAAGTTTATCGATGTGCCGTTCGGTTTGTTCGGCGGATAATCTATTTATAGTGTCGAAAAACTGTTGTTCAAGGTTATCGCTGGGATTATTCAGCAACCACTCTTGTTCGGCCAAGCGACTCAATTGCTCGCCAAGCGCCGTACCATGCCACCTGGCGAGCAATTCTATGGTGCTCAAGCCCTGATTTTTTTGTGCTGCATCCAGTAGTGCGACTAATAGTCGCGCCTCGTCTTCGTCTTCGTCAGCCAGTTCGTTGGCTTGCTGGGCCAGTCCCGCCAGGTGGGGGTGGTGTAGCAGGGTGCGAGTGGCCTGCAGTAGTGGGCTGTCTACGCCTTTTTTTTCCTTGCGGCCAGGCTTGCGAGGCGCTGGTGCGGGGGCGCTAGGCTCGTAGGAAGGCTGGTAGTCGTCCATCGCTGGTTGCCAGTCATCGTCCCAATGGGGTGGCGCGTCATGTTGTTCTTGCGGCGGCGTTGTTTCGGCGGCCGGGCTGGGAGCAGGGTTTCTTTCTTCGCTTGTGACCTTGTCCAGATCCATGCCAGTAATCTGCGCCAACGATTGACGTAGTAGGCGCCGCAACAGGCTGCCCGGCACCTTGTTGATCAGTGGCAGGGCGAGGGCGGCCAAGTGTGCTTTGCCTTCAAGACTGCTTGGGTTGGCCTCTTTGCTCAGGTAGCTGAGCAGATATTCAGTGAGTGGCTGCGCCTGTTCGTTGATGCGCTGCTGAAATGCTAACTGGCCTTCTTCGCGTACCATGCTGTCAGGGTCTTGCCCATCGGGTAGAAACAGAAAGCGCACATGGCGCCCATCTTCCAGTACGGGTAGGGCGGAATTCAGTGCGCGCCAGGCCGCCTGCTTGCCGGCTTTGTCGCCATCGAAACAGAATGTCACGCTGTGAACCAAGCGGAATAGACGTTTCAAATGATCCTCGCTGGTTGCTGTGCCGAGCGTGGCGACGGCATTGGTGACGCCGTGCTGGGCGAGGGCGATGACATCCATATAACCCTCCACTACCAGGATGTCGTCGAGCTGCCGGTTCTGTTGTTTGGCCTCATAGAGGCCATAGAGTTCCTGGCCCTTGTGAAAGACGGGCGTTTCTGGTGAGTTCAGGTACTTGGGTTTGTCGTCACCCAGAACACGCCCACCAAAACCAATAACACGCCCGCGGCTGTCTCTGATCGGAAACATGATGCGGTCGCGGAAGCGGTCGTAGCGCTTTCCGCTGTCCTCGTTTTCCACCACCAAGCCAGCTTCGATTAGCGCCTTCTCTTCGGAGCTATCACGACTCAGGTGGGCCATCACATTGTTCCAGCCAGGCGGCGCCAACCCTATATCGTAGGTTTTGGCGATATGTCCGGTGAGTCCGCGTTGTTTCAGGTAGCTGACGGCCCGCTGTTTTTTTGGATGCTGGCGCAATTGTTGGCGATAGTAGGCTGCAGCCTGTTCAAGCAGGGCATACAGCGGACTGTCTTTACGGGGCGTGCTCGATTGGCGGCGGTCGCTGCGCTCTTCGCGCTGTACTTCGACGCCCGCCTGCTTGGCCAGGTCCTCGACCGCCTCTGGGAAGTCGAGGCGTTCGAAGTCCATAACAAAGCTAAGAGCATTGCCGCCAGCGCCGCAACCAAAGCAGTAATAAAACTGTTTATCTGGGCTGACACTGAATGAGGGCGATTTCTCGTTATGAAATGGGCAGAGCGCCGAGTAATTTTTCCCGGTTTTCTTCAATTTCAGGCGTGCGCCAACCACCTCAACGATATCGGTTCGTCCGAGGAGGTCATCGATAAAGCCCTGAGGAATCAGCCCGGCCATGTATCTGCCTTGCACTAGCGAAAGGGAGTCGTAGCGCGGGCAGTAAAGCCGGACGCAAAATCGGTAGAGCGCACTATAGTATCTGAAGGACGCAGGGACGCAAAAATCCAGCCCATTCCTAAGTCGGAAGGCCGGAAAAGTGCGTACTTCAAATTTTCTTCAGCTCTGCTGTGCGCCAAAACTTAGACGCTCGTTGGGCCTGCGATCAGGCCCTACAGAGCTGAGTGCCGGAACTCAATACAGACGTTCGCGACGACGCTGTTCGCGTTGAATTTTCTTAGCGTGACGCTTTACAGCGGCAGCAGCCTTGCGCTTGCGCTCGGTAGTGGGCTTTTCATAAAACTCACGACGGCGCACTTCAGCCAGAACGCCTGCTTTTTCGCAGGAGCGTTTGAAACGACGCAGGGCCACGTCGAAGGGTTCGTTCTCTTTAACTTTGACGTTAGGCATTTCGTACCTTTCTCAAACGTTGTAGTCGTAGCCGGAGGCGATATTGCCTGCGGCGATTGCATTTCAAGGGACGCGGATGTTACCGCCTCTATTTGAAAAATGCAAAGCCTACGGCACCCAAAAGGCAAAAAACTGGCCTGTGGGCGCCGGGCTGATTATGATGCGCGACTTGAACAACTAATGCGAGCACGTTCGCAATTAACTACACAAGGCAAAGCATGCGCGTTCTAGGTATCGAAACCTCCTGTGATGAAACCGGCGTGGCGCTGTACGACAGCGAGCGGGGACTGCTGGCGGACGCGTTGTTCAGTCAGATTGATCTGCACCGGGTATATGGTGGTGTGGTGCCAGAGTTGGCGTCACGTGACCACGTAAAGCGATTAGTGCCCTTGATGCGCGAGGTGTTTGAGCAGGCAGGCCTGCAGCCGGGTGACGTTGATGGCGTAGTTTATACCGCAGGCCCTGGTTTGGTAGGCGCGCTGCTGGTGGGTGGTGCCTGCGCTCGTGCGCTGGCGTTCGCCTGGGGCGTACCTGCGCTGGGCGTGCATCACATGGAAGGTCACTTGCTGGCACCTATGCTGGAAGAGAGCCCGCCTGAGTTTCCGTTCGTCGCTTTGCTGGTGTCGGGTGGCCATACCCAATTGGTGCGCGTAGATGGCATTGGCGAGTACCAACTATTGGGGGAGTCGTTGGATGACGCCGCGGGCGAGGCATTTGATAAAACGGCCAAATTGATGGGGCTGCCTTATCCCGGCGGTCCAGAGATAGCTCGCTTGGCTGAACATGGCGAGGCCGGTGTTTTTGTGTTCCCACGGCCAATGACAGATCGGCCCGGGCTGGATTTTAGTTTCAGCGGCCTGAAAACCTCGGTGCTCAACGCTTGGCAGAAATGCACCCGCGAAGGTGAAATCAGTCAGCAGATGCAAGCTGATTTGGCACTGGGGTTTGAAACCGCTGTAGTAGAAACACTGACGATTAAGTGTAAGCGTGCGCTTAAGCAGACGGGACTCAATCGTCTGGTGATTGCTGGCGGTGTGAGCGCCAATCAACGTTTAAGGTCCAGTCTGGAAAAAATGACCGCCGGTCTGAAAGGCGAGGTGTATTACGCTCGCCCGGCGTTCTGTACGGACAATGGAGCCATGATTGCCTACGCTGGCTGTCAGCGCTTAATGGCCGGTCAGCATGATGTGGCAGGTATTGAAGCGCGTGCGCGCTGGCCGATGGATCAGTTGGCACCGCTTGTGGTCAAAGCTTGAGCGGTCAGGGCTCGAAGCGATTTTCCTGACCGTTTAACAAGCGGCCAATGTTCACCCTGTGGCGTAGTAGAATCAGGCTGACCATCAAGCTAATGGGCAGCAACAGTTCCGGCGTTTGCCAGGCTAGCCACGGCAACAAGGATAGGCTAGCGAGCAAAGAGGCAAGCGAGGCGATGCGTTGCCAGTAGAAGGTTAGCGCCCAGACCAGCGCTGCCAGCAATGCGGCGGGCCAAGCCAGAATCAACATAACCCCGGCGGCAGTGGCAACGCCTTTTCCGCCCTGCAAACTGTGGTAAATCGGTAAGACGTGACCGCAGACCGCAGCGAGTCCGACCCAGCCTTGTTGGGACAGCGGTAACTCAGCCTGACGCGCTAGCCATACCGCCAGCAAGCCCTTGCTGAGGTCGCCAAGCAGGGTCGCCAGCGCCAGTGAACGGCTCCCCAGGCGTAGCATGTTGCTGGCGCCTGGGTTGTGTGAGCCGAGCTGGCGCGGGTCGGGCAAATGACGCAAACGGCTGATCAGCACGGCGAAGGATATCGAGCCGAGCAGGTAGGCGATGCAGGACCATAGCAACAGGTTAGCGGACATAATGCTGACCATAATGAAAACGACGATTGTAGTCGACACTGGAGCAATGCGTGGATCAGGTTTTTATCAAGGGGTTAACAACGGACGCTGTGATCGGGGTATACGATTGGGAGCGCACCATTCGTCAACCGCTGATCTTTGATCTGGATATGGCTTGGGATATTCGCCCAGCCGCCGCGAATGAAGACCTGTCTGCCACCCTGAACTACGCCGCGATCAGCGAGTACATCACGACTTTTGTAGAGGCCAGCGAGTTTTTGCTGGTCGAGACGCTCGCCGAACAGCTGGCCGCGCTGTTGCGCAAAGAATTTGATATCCCGTGGTTGCGCCTGCGAGTCACCAAACCCGATGCGGTGAAGCAAGCGACGGGCGGCGTGGGCGTGCTAATTGAGCGCGGGGTGTTACCGTCGTGAACCGCGTTTATCTCGGCCTAGGCAGCAATGCCGCACGGGACTACCACCTGCAGCGCGGGCTGGATGCGCTGCAGCAGCTGGGCTGTAATTTGCAGTTATCACCGGTTTTTGAGAGTGATGCTGTGGGGATGCTCGGCAAGCGCTTTTACAACATGGCCGCTGCCTTTGATACCACGTTGTCGTTGGTCGACCTGAACGCTGCGCTTAAAGCGGTTGAGGCTGCCTGTGGGCGGCGTGAGGCTAAGGTGCCGGGCCGCATTACACTGGATATCGATATTCTGACCTACGGGGATTTGACCGGTATGCACGCCGGTCTGCTATTGCCACGCCCCGAAGTGCTGCGCAATGCGTTTGTGCTGTGGCCGCTAGCATTGTTGGCGCCCAATGTGCGATTGCCTGGCAGTGAACAGAGTTACGCGCAACATTGGGCTGCATGGCAGGGTGCGCAGCAGCTCTGGCCGGTGGCTCTGACGTGGCAAGATCAAGATCTGACGCCAGATTCGCTATTGCAGGCCAGTCAACCCAGCGCGGCTTTGTAATCGGCGATAGCCTGCTGCCGGCTGAGCTCCAACGCTTTGCCCAGATCTGCTCCCTGTAGTCCTTTGTCCAGCAGTGGCTGAATACTGACGTTGCGTGCGGCATCGGCAGCGCCGCGCAGGTAATCAGCTTGCGGGTAATCACTTTGCTCGCGTCCGGTGCGACCTTGCGCATCGGCACGGCATACCGCCAAAAAGGTTTCAAAGCGCTCAGCACGGCGATAGATATCCAGCGCCTTGAATAGCTTGATCAGCGTCTGTGGCCGCAGCTCCAGGGCGCGGTGGCAATGCGTGTGGTATTCGCAGCACAGCAGCGCCAGTTCCTGGCAGTCTTTTGGTGCCTTGCAGCGTTGATTAACCGCTTTTACTGTTTTAAGCCCCTTCTGCTCATGGCCGTGATGTTTCGGCCACTCGGCTTCTGGCGTTAGTCCTTTGCCCAGGTCGTGCAGCAGGCAGGCCCAGCGGGCCGTGAGCGGGAACTGATCGCGTGCGGCGATCTGCAGCACTTGCAGGATATGCTCTCCGGTATCGATTTCCGGATGATGGGCTTCTGGCTGCGGAACGCCAAACAAGGCGTCGATTTCGGGCAAGAGTTCGACTAAGGCGCCGCACTCACGCAGAACGCGAATGAATACGTCAGGATTGGGTTCCATCAACGCGCGGCTGATCTCCTTCCAACTGCGCTCGGGGGTGAGCGCTTGAAGCTCGCCGGATTCCGACAGTTGCCGCATCAACGCCATGGTTTCCGGTGCAACCTGAAAACCCAGATGCGCGTAACGCGCGGCAAAGCGGGCTACCCGCAGCACGCGCAGTGGGTCTTCGGCGAACGCCGAAGAAACGTGGCGCAGCAGGCGTTTCTCCAGATCCTTCCGCCCGCCGTAAGGATCAATGATGCTGCCGTCCGGCGCTTGCGCCATGGCGTTCACGGTCAGGTCGCGGCGAATCAGGTCGTCTTCCAGAGTGACATCCGGGCTGGTGTGGAAGGTGAAGCCGCCGTAGCCCTTGCCGCTTTTGCGCTCGGTACGCGCAAGAGCGTATTCCTCCCCCGTTTGCGGCTTGATGAACACGGGGAAGTCTTGCCCGACCGGCTGAAAGCCCTGCGCGAGCATGGCCTCCGGGGTGCTGCCAACCACTACCCAGTCTCGCTCGGTGACCGGGCGGCCTAGCAGTTGATCGCGGACGGCACCGCCGACCAGATAGGTTATTGTGTTCTCTGTCATGCCCTGCGCTTCTTGCGGAATATCAGTGCGCAAGCTTCCCGCCTTGGCGCGGTGGCTTCAAGTGTTTATTCAAATCGGTGGAATATTCAGATCAAAACGCGGTAGCCGCTCCTCCTCGGGTTGCGGGCGCGGGGGGATGTGCGCCTCGGCAACTAGCCGATTGTTGTCGCGGCTCTCCAGGTGAATGTCGAAACCCCAAAGTCGATGCAGATGTTTGAGCATCTCATCGGTCGACTTGCCCAGCGGTTTTCCTTCGTGACGCTGATGCCTAAGAGTAATTGAGCGGTCCCCTCGGCGATCCACCGACCAGACCTGAATATTGGGTTCGCGGTTGCCGAGGTTGTATTGCGCGGCGAGCAGCTCGCGCACCGCGCGGTAACCGTTTTCGTTGTGGATAGCCGTCACTTCCAGGTGATCGTCAGTTTCATCGTCGACGATGGCGAATAATTTGAAATCGCGGATTACCTTTGGCGACAGATATTGCAAGATGAAGCTTTCGTCCTTGAAGGTGCGCATAGCGAACTTGATGGTTTCTAGCCAATCACTGCCGGCAATGTCGGGGAACCAGTGGCGATCCTCTTCAGTGGGTTTTTCGCAGATGCGGCGAATGTCCTGCATCATGGCGAAGCCCAAAGCGTAGGGATTGATGCCGCTGTACCAATTGCTGTCGAACGCTGGTTGGTGGATGACGCTTGTATGCGACTGCAAAAACTCCATGATGAAGCCGTCGGTGACTTTGCCTTCGTCGTACAAATGGTTGAGCAGGGTGTAGTGCCAGAAGGTCGCCCAACCCTCGTTCATTACCTGGGTCTGACGCTGCGGATAAAAGTACTGGGCAATTTTACGGACGATACGCACGACTTCCCGCTGCCAAGACTCCAGCAGCGGCGCGTTCTTTTCGATGAAGTACAGCAGGTTTTCCTGCGGCTCGGAGGGAAAGCGCAGGCTGGGCTCGTCGTCCTCTGGCGCGCCGTGGCCCAGAGGGATGGTCTTCCAGAGTTCATTTACCTGGCGCTGCAGGTGTTCTTCGCGTTCCTGTTGGCGTTGCCGCTCCTCGGCGGCAGAGATCGGGTAGGGGCGTTTGTAGCGATCAACGCCGTAATTCATCAACGCGTGGCAGGAATCCAGCAAGTCCTCCACTGCATCGATGCCGTAGCGCTCCTCACACTCGGTGATGTACTGCCGGGCGAAGACCAAGTAGTCGATGATAGCGCTGGCGTCGGTCCAGCTGCGGAATAGGTAGTTACCCTTGAAAAACGAGTTGTGGCCATAGCAGGCATGGGCGATGACCAGTGCCTGCATGGTCATGGTGTTCTCTTCCATGAGATAGGCAATGCAAGGGTCCGAGTTGATCACGATCTCATAAGCGAGCCCCATTTGACCGCGCTTGTAGCCTTTTTCGGTGGCCAGAAAATGTTTGCCGTAGGACCAGTGGTGATAGCCCAGCGGCATGCCAACCGAGGCGTAGGCGTCCATCATTTGTTCGGCGGTGATCACTTCGATCTGATTGGGGTAAGTGTCCAGCCCGTAAATGTCGTGGGCGATGCGGCCGATCTCCCGGTCGTATTCGCGGATTAACTCGAAGGTCCATTCCGAGCCGGTGGAAATGGGGTTTCGAGTCATGTTGCCATCCTCTTCTGAAACAACTGGCGAAAAACCGGGTAGATGTCGCCGGCGTCGGTGATCTGCTGCTGTGCAAAGCTGTCGCCAAAGTGCTCGGCCACCGCCTGGTATTCCTGCCAGAGCGTCTGATGTTCGCGCGGAGTGATTTCCACATAGCAGTAGTACTGCATGGCCGGCATGATCTTGTTGATTAGGAGATCGCGGCAGATGGGCGAGTCGTCATTCCAGTTGTCGCCATCCGAGGCCTGGGCGCAGTAGAGATTCCATTCGTTTACCGGGTAGCGATTCTCGATAATTTCCTGCATGAGACGCAGGGCGCTGGAGACAATGGTGCCGCCGGTCTCGCGTGAATAGAAGAACTCTTCCTCTTCAACTTCTTTGGCGCTGGTGTGGTGGCGGATAAATACCACCTCGATGCGCTCGTAATTCCGTCGCAAAAATAGGTAGAGCAAGATATAGAAGCGCTTGGCCAAATCCTTGGTGGCCTGAGTCATGGAGCCAGATACATCCATCAGACAGAACATCACAGCCTTGGATGAAGGGTTGGGTTGTTTGACTATCAGGTTGTAGCGCAGATCAAAGGTATCCAGAAAAGGAATACGTTCAACCCGTACGCGCAGCGCCGAAATTTCCTCTTGCAGTGCTTGGATGGCTATCAGGTCGTCTGGACTGGTTTGACGCAGTACTTCCAGTTCTGCGAGGGCGGCGCGCAGTCGTTTGCGGCTGCCGCCGCTGAGAGCGATGCGGCGTGCATGGGCGGCGCGCATTGAGCGCACGATATTGATGCGCGAGGGATTGCCTTGCTGGCTAATGCCGGCGCGCACCGGTTTAAAGGTGTCTGTGCCGGTCAGTTGGCGTTTGATCAGGTTGGGCAGGGCGAGGTCTTCAAACATGAAGTCGAGGAACTCGTCCTGGGTGATCTGAAACACAAACTCATCCATGCCTTCGCCGTTGTCACCAGCCTGATTGCCGCCGGTGCCACCCCCACCTCCCTGGGGGCGTGCGAAGCGGTCGCCCGGGGAAAACTCCTTATTGCCGGGATGCACTTGAGTCTGGCGGCCACCTTGACCATGGTGAAACGTGGGCTCATCAATGTCGCGGCCGGGAATGCTGATGTTTTCGCCATGCTCAATGTCGGTAATCGAGCGGCGCCCGACGGCGTCCTCCACGGCCCTTTTGATGTGTGACTTGTAGCGCCGCAGAAACCGCTGGCGGTTTACGGTGCTCTTGTTTTTGCCGTTAAGACGTCGGTCAATTACATAACTCATGGCCCCTCCGGGGCCAGCCGCAAGCGATAAGCTGGCAGCTGGCCGTGCTCAGTCCAAACTTCTGCCTGCTCCAGCGGCGCCGCGCTACTGGCCCCTTGAAGCTGGCAGCCGGGCAAAGCGCAGTAACAGAATTGCCGTTACTGCGCTTTGCGAACGCGCAGATACCATTCCGATAAGAGCCGCACCTGCTTTTCGGTATAGCCGCGTTCGACCATGCGGGTGACGAAGTCGTTGTGTTTCTTCTGGTCCTCGTTGGAGGCCTTGGCGTTGAAGCTGATCACCGGCAACAGGTCTTCGGTGTTGGAGAACATCTTCTTCTCAATCACTACCCGCAATTTCTCGTATGACAGCCAGCTGGGATTTTTGCCGTTATTCTGCGCCCGTGCGCGCAGCACGAAGTTGACGATCTCGTTACGAAAATCCTTGGGGTTGCTGATCCCAGCCGGCTTCTCGATTTTCTCAAGCTCTTCGTTAAGCGAGACGCGATTGAGGATCTCGCCGGTTTCTGGGTCACGGTATTCCTGATCCTGAATCCAGAAGTCGGCGTAGAGTACGTAGCGATCAAAGATGTTCTGACCGTACTCGCTGTAGGACTCAAGGTAGGCCGTCTGGATTTCCTTGCCGATGAACTCGACGTAGCGGGGTGCCAGATATTCCTTGAGAAAACGCAGGTAACGCTCACCAATCTCGTTGGGGAACTGTTCCTGCTCGATCTGTTGCTCTAGTACATAAAGCAGATGTACCGGATTTGCGGCTATCTCGGTTGTGTCGAAGTTGAATACTTTGGAGAGGATTTTGAAGGCGAAGCGGGTGGACAGGCCGTTCATACCCTCATCTACACCGGCCGAATCACGGTACTCCTGAATCGATTTGGCTTTGGGGTCGGTATCCTTGAGGTTTTCACCATCGTAGATGCGCATCTTGGAATAGACGTTGGAGTTTTCCGGCTCCTTGAGGCGCGAGAGGGTGGTGAATTGCGCCAGCATTTTTAGCGTATCCGGTGCGCAATGGGCGTTAGCTAATGAGCTGTTGCTGAGTAGTTTTGCGTAAATCTGGATTTCATCGCTGACTCGCAGGCAATAGGGCACCTTGACGATGTAGATGCGGTCGATGAAAGCCTCGTTGTTTTTGTTGTTGCGGAAGCTGTGCCACTCAGATTCGTTGGAATGCGCCAGTATCACACCGTTGAACGGGATAGCGCCCATGCCCTCAGTACTGTTGTAGTTACCCTCTTGGGTAGCGGTCAACAGCGGATGCAGCACCTTGATGGGGGCTTTGAACATCTCGACAAACTCCAGCAATCCCTGGTTGGCTCGGCATAGACCGCCAGAGTAGCTGTAGGCGTCCGGGTCGTTTTGCGGAAATTCTTCGAGCTTACGAATGTCGACTTTGCCGACCAGGGATGAGATGTCCTGGTTGTTCTCGTCACCGGGCTCGGTCTTGGCCACAGCGATCTGTTGCAGTATTGAGGGATAGAGTTTGACTACGCGGAACTGTGAGATATCACCATTGAACTCGTGCAGACGTTTGACCGCCCAGGGCGAAATGATGCTGTTGAGGTAGCGGCGCGAAATGCCGAAGTCTTCTTCCAGAATGTCGCCATCTTCCTCGGCATTGAAAAGCCCGAGCGGTGATTCAAATACCGGTGAGCCCTTGATGGCATAGAAGGGCACCTGCTGGATCAGCGATTTCAGTTTTTCCGCCAAGGAGGATTTGCCGCCACCGACCGGACCCAGCAGATAGAGAATCTGCTTACGCTCTTCCAGCCCCTGCGCGGCATGCCGGAAGAAGGAAACGATGTGCTCGATGGCGTCTTCCATGCCGTGAAAATCGGCAAAGGCGGGGTAGCGCTTGATCACTTTGTTGGAAAATATACGTGAATAGCGCTGGTCGAGTGAGGTGTCGACCAGTTCGGGTTTGCCGATTGCCATCAACAAGCGTTCGGCGGCAGAGGCGTAGGTTGTGGGGTCGGTTTTGCAGAGCTCCAGGTATTCCTGAAGGCTGTACTCTTCTTGTCGGGTGGCTTCGAAGCGGTTCTGGAAATGACTGAATATGCTCATGACACGACCTCGCTGTTACCAGGGATGAGGTCTGAAACTTCCGGGCAACAGCCCGCCTGACGCGCTTTACCGGGCGACGGCATATCCTGATGCGTGATTCCCCCAAAACGCAAAGACGGGCATGGTCAGGGAGTCTGTCGGAGGCACCGGGCGACCAGAATGGCTGGCCGGACGACGGATCCGGCAGGCTCCCGTTGTTATCGGAAGCCAGCAGACCGACTTGCTCTTTATGAATCTCCTGAAATCAGGATAGATGCATATCGCGGCGCAGGGAAAGGAGAAAACCGAGTTTTTTTCGTAACCGACTGTTCAGTCGTGGCTGACCTGGTCCGGATACTGTTGGCGCCACAGTTCAAAGCCGCCGTCCAGGCTATAAACCGCGGTAAAGCCCTGGCTGGCCAAATAAGCGGCGGCAGGCTGGCTGGAGTTGCCGTGATAACAGCAGACGACCAGAGGGGTCTGCTTGTCAGCGGCGGCGACAAATTGGCCGAGGTTGCCGTTGTCTAGCCGTACAGCGCCCGGTATGTGGCCCTGCGAATAGCTTTGCGGGTCGCGGATATCTGCCAGTGCTGCGCCGTCTTGCAGCAGGCTGCTAGCCACGCTCGGGTCAATACGTTGAAAATCGCTCATGGTGAAGGCTCCGCAATAGGTTAGCTAGAACAGTTGCAATGATGCAGTTCCTGGCTGTCGAGATTCATCAGTGTCATGCGTCCGCCCCAGACACAACCGGTGTCCAACGCGTGCACACCTTGCATGCCGGTGCGGCCTTCCAGTGCCGCCCAATGGCCAAAGACTACCTGGACTGCAGGATCTTTGCGCGGATAGCGGAACCAGGGCGCATAGCCCTTGGGTGTGGTTTCCATACCTTCTTTGGACTTCAGGTCCAAGGTGCCATCGGGCTTGCAGAAGCGCATGCGGGTCAGGTAGTTGGTGATGGCACGCAACCGCGGCATACCCTTGAGACTGTCCTTCCAGCGCGACGGCTCATTACCGTACATTTCATCAAGAAAGCCCGGTAGGCGTTTGTCGGATTGCAGGACGTTCTGAACCTCTGATGCCAGTTCCAGGGCCTGCTTGATGCTCCATATCGGCGGGATGCCCGCGTGGCTCATAACATAGCCGCGAGCTGCATCGTGGTGTGCGAGCGGGCGCTGTCGCAGGCTGTCAATCAGCTTTTTGCGATCATCCGCTTTCAGTAGGGTCTTCAACGTATCGGACTTGCGTAGCCGCTTACTGTCGTAGGCCGCTGCCAGCAGATGCAAGTCGTGGTTTCCAAGCACCGCGACGCAAGCGTTATCCAGACTGTTCAGATAGCGCAAGGTTTCGAGCGACTCGGGCCCGCGGTTAACCATGTCGCCCACAGACCAGAGCACGTCTCTGGACGGGTTGAAATCGACTTCGGCCAGCAGGCATTTGAGTGGCTTGAGGCAGCCTTGAATGTCGCCAACAGCGTAAATCGTCATACCGGTATCTATTTACTCGATTCAGTTTAATGCGTTGGGTTTGGCCAGCCGAAAGCGATCTATCTCGGCAACAAACTGATGACCGTCGCTGGCGCGCATGTCGTAACTGCCTTCCATGGTGCCCACTGGCGTGTCCAACAGGCAGCCGCTGGTGTAGGTATGGCTAGCGCCGGGCGCTATGGTTGGCTGCTCGCCGACCACCCCAGGGCCCTGCACTTCCTGTACTTTGCTGTTGCCATCGGTGATCAACCAGTGACGACTGAGCAACTGCGCAGGTAACACGCCCTGATTGGCAATCGTGATGGTGTAAGCGAAGGCGAAGCGTTCAGCGTTTGGGTCGGACTGCTCGCGTAGATAGCGTGTTTGCACGCTGACTTCGATGGCGTAGGTGTCGGCTTTGGTCATGATGAGGATGCCTCCAGTCGAGCCAAGTGGTTTGCCAGCCGCACGAACCCGCCCAGGTCAACTTGTTCTGGGCGAATGCCTGGGTCGAGCCCTTCGGCTTCGATCTGCTCAGCAGTGAGCAGCGGCTTGAGTGTGTTGCGCAGGGTTTTGCGACGCTGATTAAAGGCTTCACGCACCAGGTTCTCAAGGATTTTCACGTCGTCTGCCGGGTGTGGCAAGGTGGCGTGCGGCGTTAAGCGCACAATCGCAGAGTCAACTTTGGGTGCGGGTTTGAAAGCGCCTGAGCCGACATCAAACAGATGCTCTACGGTGCAGTGGTATTGCACCATGATGCCCAGGCGGCCGTAATGGTTCATGCCCGCAGTGGCGGCCAGTCGTTGCACCACTTCCTTCTGCAGCATGAAGTGCATGTCGCCAACACAGTGAGACTGCGCCAGTAAATGAAACATCAACGGCGTGGAAATATTGTAGGGCAGGTTGCCGACGACGCGTAGCTTGCGTTCATCGGTGGCCAGTTGGCTGAAATCGAACTTGAGTGCGTCACCCTTGTGCAGTTTAAAGCGCTCATTAAAGCCGAATTGGCCCATCAAAATAGGGTGCAGGTCGTGGTCAAGTTCAACTACGTCCAGCTGCGCTCCGCTGGCCAGTAGACCGGAGGTGATAGCGCCCTGACCTGGACCGATCTCGACCAGATGATCGCCTTCACGGGGCGCGACGGCCCGGATGATGCGATCGATCACGCCGGCATCGTGCAGGAAGTTTTGGCCAAAACGCTTGCGCGCCTTATGTTGCGGAAACTGATTCATAGTGCTCTCCGAGCGTCGATCATTTGCGCGGCAGTGGTCAGCGCGACCAAGAGGCTGCCGGCATCTGCTTTGCCGGTGCCAGCCAGATCCAGCGCGGTGCCGTGATCGACGGAGGTGCGAATAATTGGCATGCCCAGGGTGATATTCACTGCCTGGCCAAAACCCTTATGTTTGAGTACTGGCAAGCCCTGGTCGTGATACATGGCAAGTACCGCGTCAGCCTGGTCCAGGTGCTTGGCTGTAAACAAGGTGTCCGCCGGCAACGGTCCGATAAGGTTGATGCCTTGGCTGCTGCGCAGGGCATTCAAAGCGGGAATGATGATATCCAGCTCTTCGCGCCCAAGGTGTCCATCTTCGCCGGCATGTGGATTCAGGCCACAGACCAGAATACGCGGCGCGGCAATACCGAATTTGCTGATCAGATCGCTGTGCAGAATGCGGATAACTCGCTCCAGCAACGGACCCGTGATGGCGTCTGCAACGGCGCGCAACGGCAGGTGTGTGGTGGCCAGTGCGACCCGCAGACCGGGGCAAGCTAGCATCATCACTACCTGCTCGGTATGGGTCAGCTCGGCAAAGAATTCGGTATGCCCGGAAAAGGGAACGCCGGCTTCGTTGATGATGCCTTTGTGTACCGGTGCGGTAACCACTGCCGCAAAGTTGCCAGACAAGCAGCCCTCACCCGCAAGACGCAGGGTATTGAGCACGTACTCAGCGTTGCGGCTGTCCAACTGGCCTGCTTGGCAGGGCGCTGCCAGAGGTACGGGCAGCACGTGTAGCTGCCCGGCAGCCTGGGGTACTGCGATGGCGTCAGGGTCGTAGATGGACAGCTCTATTGGAAGCCCGAGCAACGCAGCTCGACTGCGCAGCAGTTCGGGATCGGCGATCACCACGCGTTGCAGAGTGCTGGGTTGCTGAGCTATCTGGATACAGAGATCGGGACCGATACCCGCCGGCTCACCGGCGGTTATCGCGAGGCAGGGCTGGCTCACTAGATCTTGGTCTCGACGTAAGCTTCGTCGCGAATTTTTAACAGCCAGGACTGCAGTTCTTCTTCGTACTTGCGGCTCTGGATCAGGTTCCTGGCTTGCTGTTCGCGCATCTCATCGGTCATGTCGACCTCACGCTCGCCGGTTACTTCCAGAATGTGCCAGCCGTATTGGCTTTGGAATGGCACCGAGACCTGGTTCTCCGGAAGGCTGGTCATTACCTCAGCGAACTCTGGCGCCAGTGCGTCGGCGGTAACCCAGTTCAGGTCGCCACCATTGAGCGCGCTGCCCGGATCTTCTGAATAGGATTTAGCCAGTTCAGCGAAGGATTCACCTGCCGCAATGCGATCATACAAACGCTGGCTCAGCTGAGCCGCTTCGCCTTCAGAGCGTATTTCACTGGGCTTGATCAGGATGTGGCGGACGTTAAATTCCTGCACCAGCTGACCTTCACCGCCGCGCTTCTCGAGTAACTTGAGAATGTGGAAGCCCGCAGGCGAGCGCATCGGTTGAGTGATCTGACCTATGTCCAACTGACTGACGGCGTTGGCGAATGGGCCTGGCAGTTGTGCTGCCTTGCGCCAGCCTAACTCACCGCCTTCCAGTGCTGTGTCGCCCGCAGAGCGGCTGGCGGCCAGGGTGTTGAAGTCAGCGCCCTGGTTCAGTTGCTGGTAAATGTCGCCTGCAGCCTTGGCTGCTTTCTCGACGTCTGCCGGGCTCGCGCTTTCTGCCAGCGGCAACACAATCATGGCCAAGCGGAAGTCCGCTGAGGTCTGATATCTGCCGACTTCTGAACTGAGAAAGTTGCGCACTTCTTGATCAGTAACCTGAATGGTGTCGCGTACGCGGCGCTGACGCACTCGGTTGATGATCATCTCGCGACGAATTTGCTCACGTGCCTGGTTGTAGCTAATGCCGTCGCGTTCGAGGGCGGCGCGGAATTGATCCAGGGTGACATTGTTGCGAGCGGCGATTTGCTGCATGGCCTGATTCAGGGCGCCATCGTCGATACGGATACCGGCGCGTTCGCCCATTTGCAGCTGAATGCTTTCAAGTACCAGGCGATCAACCACTTGTGATTGCAGCTGATCTTCGGGCGGCAGCTCTGTGCCGTTTTGGCGCAACTGCTGACGAACTGCCTGTATGCGCTCTTTTACCTGACTCACCATGACCACGTCGCTGTCGACGATGGCCGCAACCCGGTCCAGAGGTACAACTTCGGCCTGAGCGGCAGTGCCGAACAGCATGGCAGCGCACAGGCTGAAGACGGCCGGTATAAACTTACAATGCATTATTTTCACGCTCTCTATAGCCTGGGATTCCATCGTCGAGAAGACTGTCGACGTCGTTGCCGGTCACGCTGCCAAGGCCCTTGAGGACGATTTGCAGGAAGATACCGCGATTGGTTTCGTCCTGAGCGACCGATTCAAACTCGTTGTAGTCGACCCAGTAGCGGTTGACTACGCGCAGCTTCCAACAGCAGCTGTCGTATTCCAGACCACCGAATGCTTCAAGGGTTCGATCTTCGGCGAAGTCATGCTGCCAGCGGCCGATGACGCTCCATTGTGGGCCTAGTGGCCACATAAACGACATGTCGGACTGATCAATGCGCTGGTCGGCGTCGCGATCAAAGCTACCGGTCAACGCGTTGAAGGTGTTGATGTTGTTGCGGTAGCGGTAGCCCATATTGAGTATCTTGCGCGGCTCGGGCTGGTAGTTAGCCATCAAGCTACCGGCGTCATTGGCACTGTCATCCGGATCCCAAAGCGCATCGGCATTCAGGCGCCAAGCATCGCTGACTTTATACATCAACTCGCCCGCGTAGGCTGACGATGAAGAGGTGTCAGCTTCCGGCGCGGTACCGTCCGGCTCTAGCAGCTGGACGTTGCGGTCGCGAAAGTAGAACACCTGGCCAAAGCTGCCACGGGCTCGCTCGCTACCATCATTTTCCAGCGCGCGACTGGTTACACCAAGCGACAGCTGGTTGGCGTCGCCCACACGGTCGTTGCCGCTGAAGCGGTCGTCGCGGAATAGCGAGTTATAGCTGAAGGTGTTTTCGTTGGTATCGAATAACGGCTGATCGTTTTGGTCTTCATCCGGTGCATACAAATAGAAGGCTCGCGGCTCCAGCGTCTGGCGCAGGCTGTTACCGAACCAGTTGGTTTGGCGGTCGAAGTACAGACCGCCGTCCAGGCTCGCGACCGGAATGGTGCTTGATGGCGTGGTGTTAGCGCCAGCGTAGTCAAAGCCATCAGTTTGGGAGTCGAAATCAAGGTCGTAATAGGTCGACTGGGTACGCACGCTGGGAGTAACAAAGGCCCAGTTGTTGCGCCACGGATAGCTCAGACTGGGGCTGACGCTGACGCGGTGACCAGTAGCCCGCTGTAGGCCAACCAGGTTTTCGTCGGGCGTCAAAATGGGATTGCCCAAGCTGTCGAACTGGATGCCGTCTTGGCCGGTGATGAAGCCGCTATCCAGATCACGATCAAAATACGTGTATTCGGCTTTGTAGCCAAAGCGCAGGCCGGAGTTACCTAGCCAGTCCGCTCCATCGAGGCGCAATTGTGGCAAGCGCTCGTAGGGAGTCAGCGATGTAATGGTCGCTAGCTCGTAGCCGTGTACCGCCGCATTAAAGCGCCAGCCGTCACCACGGTAGGTAACGCCTGCGCGCTGATCAACGTAGGTATCGCTGCGTACGTCGAGCGCTGAGTTCAGGTCTTGAAAGTAGAAAGGATCGCTGATGTCGGTGTAGTCGACTTCAGTGCTCCAGCGGCTACTCAAGCCGCCTTGATGCTGCCAGCCATACAGCCAGCGGTTTTCATCGTATTTTGTGTCGTTCAGGTAGGCAGCAGAAACGCTGCCTGCATTGTCTGGCTTAAGGTAGCGGAATTCGCCTTCCAGCTGCATGCCGCGCTCAGACATATATCGCGGGTAAATAGTGGCGTCATAATCGGGGGCGATATTGATGTAGTACGGCGTCTCGATCTCGGTGCCGTTGTCGGTCGAGTGGCTGAACGAGGGTGGCAGCAGACCGGTATGACGACGGTCATCCAGGGGGAAATAGATGTAAGGGGTATAGAAGACCGGTACGTCTTTGACCTTAAGGGTTACGTGTTTTGCTTCGCCCCAGCCCTTTTCACGGTCCAGCTCAATGTCTTTGCTGTGCAGCGACCAAGTGTTTTGGCCCGGCTCGCAGGTGGTGTAGCTACCGTTAGTCATGACAATTACTGCGTCATCACGGCGCAGCAATTTTTCCGCGTCGCCGCGGGCCCCTGCCTCGTGCACTACATACTGCACGTTGTCGATGCGAGTTTCGCCATTGTCGATACGCATGCTGGCTTGGTCGCCCAGTACCAAAACGCCTTGGTCGCGCAATCGCACATTGCCTTTTAGCTGCGCGCTACTATTAGTCTGATCAAAGCTTGCTTGATCAGCGCTGGCCTGCAGGCGGCCTTGGCGTAGTAGAACGTCGCCTTCCAAAACGCCAGTCTGGCTGCCTTGTTCAAATCGACTTGAGTCAGCAGAAGCTTGTACCGGCAGCTGATCAAAGGGCGTTTCGTCATCACGACCGCTGCGCTCAGGCTCCACGTAGGTGCCGCCGCAGTACGGCGCGATAGCCGCCTGCTGTTCGCTAGTCAGTTGTTCGCGTGGCACCCAGTCGAGTTGGCTGAACTCATTAACACGGGGTGCGGTCACGGCAGCTGCGGTAACTGCCGGCGCTGCGATGCCGACGGGTGCGTTGCTGACCGGTGCGGGGGCAGGCGTGGTTTGTGGCGGTCTTGGCGGCAATTCGCCGCGCGGCTGCATGGGTTCGCAGCTCCAGCTGGTGCCGCTGGCGCTGCACCGTACCTGTTCGGCAGCAACCGCACTGATAGGCTGAGCAAGCAGCAAGGAGCTGGCGAGCAGCATGGGAAACGAAGAGCGAAACGGAGGAGTTCGGTAGGCCATTATGTAATTATCCGGGCTTCCAGTCGGTGCGTGCTCGCGCGCCTTGTGCGAGGAGATAGCAATCTGCATGCTGTGTCTGTCCAGCAAGATACCGGATAATAAAGCATAGGGCGCCGCCAGAGCTAGGAAACCTCGGAAAAAGACCTCAGTCTAAGGAACGGTAATGGGGCGGGGCGACTCGATAAAGAATAGTTGACGGCAATTAAGGTGGCTATTGGGCACAACCTGGTGGCTGCGATGAGAAAAGAGCGAAAATGGATATAAGAACCACGCAATTGCAAAAATGGCTGCCTGGCGCGCTCGCAGAGAGCTTCGCTCAGATGAATTGGGGGGCTGTGTGCGAAGGTACGCTGGCTCCAGCTAGTGCGGATGCAAGCTTTCGGCGCTACTTTCGTTGGCAGGCGGGTGAACGCAGCCTGATTGTGATGGATGCGCCGCCCGAGCATGAAGACAGTGCGCCTTTTGTGCGCATCGCCGGCTTGTTACAGGACGCTGGCGTGAGAGTGCCGCGGATACTGGCCAGTGATTTGGGGCAAGGCTTTCTGTTGCTGGAAGATATGGGCAGTCGAACTTATCTGCAGAGTATTGAGGCTGGCGTCACTGTGCAGCAGCTGGAACAGATGTTTAACGCTGCGATCGAGGCACTGATACGTTGGCAGCTGGCTAGCCGCCCTGGCGTGCTGCCGCCCTACGATGGGGCGGTGCTGCAGCGCGAACTCGCGTTATTCCCAGACTGGTATGTGGCGCGCGAGCTGGGCCGCGAGTTTACCGAGCAGCAGCAGTCTTGCTGGCAGCAGCTGCAGATGCTGTTGTTGGACAGTAATTTGGGTGAAGCGCAGGTCTTCGTACATCGGGACTACATGCCGCGCAATTTAATGACCGCCCAGGGCGAGCCGGGTGTGTTGGATTTTCAGGACGCACTCTATGGTCCTGCAAGCTATGACGCCACCTCGCTGTTTGCCGATGCGTTTTTTAGCTGGGCTCCAGCAGAGCGCACGGCATGGCTCACTCGCTATTGGACGAAGGCGAATGCTGCTGGCATTCCGGTGCCGCAGGCGCTGGATCTGTTTCTCGATCAGGCGCGTTTGATGGGCGTGCAGCGCCACCTAAAGGTACTGGGTATCTTTGCGCGTATTTGTCATCGCGATGGCAAGCCGCATTACTTGCAAGATGCACCGCGTTTTATTGGTTATTTACGCGATGCTTGCGCCGAAGATGGTCGTTTGCGGCCATTACAACAATTGCTCGACAGTTTGGGTCTGCAGGCATGAAGGCGATGATTCTTGCAGCCGGAAAAGGCGAGCGGATGCGCCCGCTGACCTTGCGTACACCTAAACCCCTGCTGCCGGTTGCGGGTAAGCCACTGATCCAGTGGCATATCGAAGCGCTGGCGTGTGCGGGCGTGCGCGAGCTGGTTATTAATCACGCCTGGCTTGGTGAGCAGTTACAGCAATATTGTGAAGATGGCAGCAAATTTGCTGTGCAGATTCAATGGTCTGCAGAAGATGAAGCGTTGGAGACCGGTGGTGGGATTCGTAAGGCGCTGCCGCTGCTGGGCGATGGGCCTTTCATTCTGGTTAATGGCGACATCTGGACCCGCTATGATTTCGCTTCGCTGACGTTGCCGCAAGGCAAGCTGGCGCACCTGGTGCTGATTGCCAACCCTGCGCATCACATACAAGGTGACTTTATGCTGAAAGACGGCCTGGTCAGCAATCCCGCGCCGGGCGAGACCGGCCTGACCTACAGCGGTATTGCAGTGCTGCACCCCGCGTTGCTGGCAGAGCAACCGGTTGCGGCGTTCAAGCTGGCACCGCTGTTGCGCGTGGCCGCGGAGCAAGGGTTGGTTAGTGGCGAGTTTTTTGCTGGAGACTGGATTGATGTGGGTACGCCGCAGCGTCTTGCCGACGCTGATCGGCTGGTGGCGGGTTAGCTTATGCTCTGGCCAGTGACGGTACTCGGCACGGTGGTGGGAAGCCTGGCGGGGGGCGTGCCAGGTGCGCTGCTCGGTGCAGTGCTAGGGCATGCGCTGGACAGGCATTGGCGGTTGCGCCGTTGGAGTGACTTGTCGAGTAAGTTGGGTGAGTTACGCGGGCGCAGTACACGCTTCGAGCATGTGCTGTTTTTGTGCATGGGGCGGCTGGCGCGAGCCAATGGTCGCGTGACGCCAGCTCATCTACAGCTGGCGCGGGACTTGATGCACCAATATCGGTTGGATGAGTCGGCGCGTTTAGCCGCGATGCACGACTTCAACGCCGGTAAAAACGCGGGGCCAGAGTTGACTCGGTTAGTGCGCACATTTTGCCGCCGCGAGCCGGGCAGGGCTGCTGAGCTATTGGATTGCTGTTGGCGGATGGCCTTGTTGCCAGGGCAGTTGAGCGCTGATGCACGCGTGCTACTGGATGCTTGGTCGAGCAAGGCGGGCGTCGGCAACGCCGAGCAGCAACGCATGCATCAGAAACACCAGCAGCATCAACGCCAGCGCAGCCCGGCGCGGCCGCCGGTTGCCAGTCACGATCGTTTGCACCAAGCGGCAGCGCTGCTGAAGGTTGAGCTGGATGATAGTCCTGAGCAGATCAAGCGCGCCTATCGCCGGCAGCTGAGCAAGCACCACCCGGATAAGCTGATTGCTCGGGGGGCTGGTGAGTCGCAGCTATCCGGTGCCGGAGAGCAAATTCACCGTATCCAAGAGGCTTACGAAACGTTAAGGCGTTATCGCGGGTTTCGGTGAGGCGCCGACTTCAGTCGTTTGATTGAGCAAGCGTCGCTCCAACCAGCCCTGTAAGCGTTTACGTAGCATGTCGTCAGCGAGCATAGAGTCCCGCAGGTAGTCGATATCCCATTGTTGATACAGGTTGTGGCCGGTGCGCCGGGCAATACGCTGATGTTCTGTGCCCTGAATGGCGCCTTGTGGGCTGCCAGCATTGAAAAGCTCAAGCAACGGCTTGTCCCACTTTTCCAGCAGCAAGTTGATGTTCGGTTGCCCTTCAATGCCTGGGTCTTTGGGTTTGAATAAAATCAGCGCCTGCGGAGGTTGGCCGCTGGCTGGCGGGCTGGCGGCACGCAAGGCCCAGTAACCCGCTTCGGAGCGCGCGATGATGGTGATGTGTTCATTGCCCTCTGCTGCAAGCACTTGCCAAGCTGCTTGGATCAATTGCATGGCGCGGGTGGCATAGTCAGGATCGCTGTTGGCTGGTTTCAATTCTGGTGTGGGTGGCTGGTCCGGCTGGTTGTCTGCCGCTTGCAGCCCTTGTTCTTCCTCACTCAGCTCCTCATCCGGTGTGTCCGCTTGGTTATCTTCGGCTGGAGGGTTGGGCGGGCTGTCTGATGCGCCCGATGAATCAGGCAAGCTGATCGATAGTGTATTCCAGCCCGCATCGCTTAATTGACGTCTTACCGGCGCAATCAACTCCGGCCAATCAGCATGCTCACCCGGCCCGGCAATCAGTAACACGCCGCCGAGCGCCTCAGGGCGTGCAGCCGGGAGAAACAGGCCGAGTTGCGATTCACCATGAAAGTCCAGTTGGCGTTGCTCTTCGGTCGGTAACTTACGCTCCAGTGCTTGCTCGTAGAGGGCGCTGCGCGTGGGTGCATCTACACGGGTGTTCGGCTCCACTGCTTCCGGGGCAGCGTCAGCTTCGGTTTCGGGCGTTTGCGCCTGGGCGTGGAAGGGCAGCAACATGGCTAATAAAAGCAGCGTGGCGCGCATTCAGAGGAGTCCTTTTACGGTGTCGATTTGAGTATAACAGCGCAGCTGTAGCGCGCTTGGGGTAAACTGGACGGCATTTCCTATCGTTGCCGCAGCTGAGGTTTGCTATGCCAGATTACGCCATTGCCCCTTCCATCTTGTCCGCTGATTTCGCGCGTTTGGGCGCAGAAGTCGACAACGTATTGGCTGACGGTGCGGATATCGTGCATTTCGATGTGATGGACAACCATTACGTGCCAAATCTGACCATCGGCCCCATGGTTTGCTCGGCGCTCCGCAAATACGGCATTACAGCTCCCATTGATGTGCATTTGATGGTCAAGCCGGTGGATCGCCTGATCGGTGATTTTCTTGAGGCCGGTGCCTCTTACATTACTTTTCATCCTGAAGCGTCGGAGCATGTTGACCGCTCACTGCAGTTGATTAAACAGGGTGGCGCCAAAGCTGGCCTGGTGTTCAATCCAGCCACTTCACTGGATGCGTTGAAGTATGTAATGGACAAGGTCGACATGGTGCTGTTGATGAGCGTTAACCCCGGTTTTGGTGGGCAGAAGTTTATTCCAGGCACGCTCGACAAGTTACGCGAGGCCCGCGCGCTGATTGATGCCAGTGGCCGCGATATTCGTCTGGAGATCGACGGCGGCGTCAATGTGGATAACATTCGTTCGATTGCCGAGGCCGGTGCCGACACCTTTGTTGCCGGTTCTGCGATCTTCAATGCCCCGGATTACAAAGAAGTGATTGATCGCATGCGCAGCGAGTTGGCCCAGGTCGCACGCTGAGATGCAGGTTTTACGGCAACTGTTCGCTGGCGACCTTCCGCGGCTGGTGATGTTTGATCTGGATGGCACGCTGATGGACTCTGTGCCAGATCTGGCCGCAGCGGTAGACCAGATGCTGGCGCTGCGTGGCCGTGCCCCCGCAGGTATAGAGCGCGTGCGTGACTGGGTCGGCAACGGCGCGGCGATACTGGTACGCCGTGCGCTAGCCGGCAGTATGCAGCATGCTGGTGTGGATGAGCATGAGGCGGAGTCTGGCCTTGCTGATTTCCTGCGTTGTTACGCGGGTGATCATTCCCGCACGCGGCTTTATCCCGGTGCAGCCGAACTGTTATCGGCCTTGCGTGCAGGCGGCGTTAAGCTGGCGCTGGTCACCAATAAGCCAGAGCGCTTTTTACCCGAACTCTTGGCGGATAAAGGCTTGGCCGACAGCTTCGACTGGTTGGTAGGCGGCGATACGCTGCCCACGCAAAAGCCTGATCCTGGTGCGCTGTTCTGGGTGTTGCAGCAAGCGGGTGTTAGCGCTGCTCAGGCACTCTTTGTGGGCGACTCGCGCAGTGATGTAAGAGCGGCGAAAGCGGCTGGTGTGCCGGTAGTCGCGGTCAGTTATGGCTACAACCACGGCGAGCCCATTGCAGCGGAAAACCCTGACTTGCTGGTTGATTCACTTGATGCGCTCATATAGTCTTGCTGCGTTATCCCTTCTGATAGATGGATCAGCCGTGTTTGTCAGCAACCGCAAACTGATGAGAGTTATCAAGGCGCTCGCCCGCTGGCGTTGGCGTGTCTGATGTGCGCTCGCCTGCGTAATACGCGGGCACCCCTGGTTTGTGTGTGACAACAATTTTTGCCCATGAGGCTGATCATGACTCAAGACGAATTCCTTCGCCTGGCTGCCCAGGACTACAACCGCGTACCCGTAGTGCGCGAAGTACTGGCCGACCTTGAAACCCCGCTGTCTACCTACCTGAAACTGGCCGATGGTGCTTACTCCTATCTGCTGGAGTCGGTGCAAGGCGGCGAAAAGTGGGGTCGTTACTCAATCATTGGCTTGCCAGCGCGTACCGTGCTGCGGGTGGATGGTCATACCGCCACCGTGTTGACCGATGGTGTTGAGCAGGAGCGTCACGAATGCGCTGACCCGCTGGCCTTTGTCGAAGAGTTCAAGGCGCGTTATCGGGTGCCCTCAATCCCCGGCTTGCCACGTTTCAATGGCGGACTGGTTGGTTATTTCGGTTATGACTGCGTGCGTTACGTCGAACCGCGTCTGGCCAACAGCGTCAACCCGGATACCTTGGGTACCCCGGATATTTTGTTGATGGTCTCAGATGAGGTTGTGGTGTTCGACAACCTTGCCGGCAAGCTGCACGCCATCGTGCTGGCGGATCCTGCACAGGCGGATGCCTTTGCACAGACCAATGCACGTCTTGATCAATTGCTGGAACAGCTGCGCCAACCAATGCAGCCGCGCAAGCTGCTCGATCTAAATGCCTCCGTTGACATGGAAATGGACTATCGTGCGAGCTTCACCCGCGAGGATTACGAGCGCGCTGTAGACACGGTGAAAGAGTATATTTTGGCCGGTGATTGCATGCAGGTTGTGCCGTCGCAGCGTATGAGCATCGATTTTAAGGCTGAGCCTATCGATCTGTATCGTGCGCTGCGCAGTCAGAACCCCACGCCTTATATGTACTTCTTCAACTTTGGCGATTTCCACGTAGTGGGTAGTTCGCCTGAAGTGCTGGTGCGGGTGGAAGAGGGCGAGGTGACTGTTCGCCCGATTGCCGGTACTCGCCCGCGCGGCGCGACCGAAGAGGAAGATCTGGCGCTTGAGCAAGACTTGCTGTCGGACGCCAAAGAGATTGCCGAGCACTTGATGCTGATCGATTTGGGCCGTAACGATGTGGGCCGCGTGGCGGAAATCGGCAAGGTGCAGCTGACCGAAAAGATGGTTATCGAGCGCTACTCCAACGTGATGCACATCGTTTCTAACGTGCAGGGCGAGCTCAAAGCTGAGTTGAACGCGATGGACGCTCTGCGCGCGATTCTGCCGGCCGGTACATTATCTGGCGCGCCAAAAATACGCGCCATGGAAATCATTGATGAGTTGGAGCCGGTCAAGCGCGGCGTATACGGCGGCGCGGTCGGTTACTGGGCTTGGAATGGCAATATGGATACCGCGATTGCGATCCGCACTGCGGTAATCAAGAACGGCGAGCTACATGTGCAGGCCGGTGGTGGGATTGTTGCCGACTCGGTGCCAGCACTGGAGTGGGAAGAAACCATCAACAAGCGCCGTGCCATGTTTCGCGCCATCGCACTCGCCGAACAAGCCGCCCGGTAAAGGAGCAATACCATGCTGTTAATGATCGATAATTACGACTCCTTTACCTATAACGTGGTGCAGTATCTGGGCGAACTGGGTGCTGAAGTGAAGGTCATCCGCAACGATGAGCTGACGCTGGCCGAGATTGAAGCGCTGGCGCCAGAGCGCATCGTGGTATCGCCGGGACCTTGCACGCCGAATGAGGCGGGCGTATCGGTCGCGGTGCTTAAACACTTTGCCGGCAAACTGCCGATTCTCGGTATTTGCCTAGGCCATCAGAGCATTGGTCAGGCCTTCGGTGGTGACGTGGTGCGTGCTCGCCAGGTCATGCATGGCAAGACCAGCCCGGTCTACCACCAGAGCCTGGGTGTTTTCGCGGGTCTCAATAATCCACTCACGGTAACTCGCTATCACTCGCTAGTGATCAGTCGCGAAACCTTGCCTGATTGCCTGGAGCTGACAGCCTGGACGCAGGATGATGGGGGCAACGTGGATGAAATCATGGGTGTGCGCCATCGTGAGTTCATGATTGAGGGAGTGCAGTTCCACCCCGAATCTATCCTTTCAGATCAGGGCCACGAACTACTGGATAACTTTCTCAAGCAGCAGGGCGGCCTGCGCGGCTGACAGCGAGCATAGGAGCATTTATGGACATCAAGACAGCGCTCAGCAAGGTAGTTGATCAGCTCGACCTGAGTACCGAAGAGATGCAGGACGTCATGCGCCAGATCATGACGGGTCAGTGCACCGATGCACAGATCGGTGGTTTTCTAGTCGCCCTGCGGATGAAAAGTGAAACGCTCGATGAGATCACTGGCGCCGCCATGGTCATGCGTGAGCTGGCAGCAGGTGTCACCATTGATGCTGAGCGTCTGGTAGATACCTGTGGTACTGGCGGCGATGGCGCCAACATTTTCAATGTTTCCACCGCCGCGGCGCTGGTAGTCGCTGCCGCGGGTGGCAAAGTTGCCAAACACGGCAATCGCGCGGTTTCCGGCAAGAGCGGCAGTGCCGACCTGCTGGAAGCCGCGGGGGTCAATCTGGATCTCACGCCTGAGCAAGTGGCGCGCTGTGTCGAAACCGTGGGTGTTGGTTTTATGTTTGCCCCAGCTCATCACGGGGCAATGAAGCACGCGATTAATCCCCGTCGCGAGCTGGGGCTGCGCACTATTTTCAACATGCTGGGGCCGATGACCAACCCGGCTGGCGTCAAGCATCAGGTGATTGGCGTTTTTACCCAGACCCTTTGCCGGCCGATTGCCGAAGTGCTCAAGCGTCTCGGTAGCGAGCATGTGCTGGTCGTGCACTCTAAAGATGGGTTGGATGAGTTGAGTCTCGCTTCCACCAGCCACATTGCTGAACTGAAAGATGGTGAAGTGCGCGAGTATGATGTCAGTCCCGAAGAGCTGGGCATCAAGAGTCGTAGCCTGATTGGTCTCACTGTTGAAGATCCGCTGGCTTCGCTGGCACTGATTCGCGATGCGCTCGGCAAGCGCACCACCGAAGCAGGTGACAAAGCCGCAGATATTATTATCTTGAATGCCGGCGCAGCGCTCTACGCGGCGGATCACGCCACCTCTTTGCAAGAAGGTGTCAAGCTGGCCTCCGATGCACTTTATTCGGGGTTGGCACGGGAAAAGCTCAACGAGCTGATCGCCTTTACCGAGGTGTTTAGAGAGGAGGCCGCGCAATGAGTGTGCCGACGATTTTGCAGAACATTGTCGCCCGCAAGCATGAAGAAGTGGCCGAGCGCAGCGCGCGCGTATCACTGCAGGAACTAGAACAACAGGCCGCTTCGGCACCAAGCACGCGGGGGTTTGCTGCTGCGTTGCAGAGCCGAGCCAGTGCCCGCAAGCCGGCGGTCATCGCCGAAATTAAAAAGGCCTCCCCTAGCAAAGGTGTGCTGCGCGAAAACTTCGATCCCGCTGCGATTGCGCTCAGTTACGAGGAGGGTGGTGCTGCTTGCCTGTCAGTGCTCACCGATGTGGACTTCTTTCAGGGCCATGATGAGTATTTACAACAGGCGCGCAATGCGTGCTCGCTGCCGGTTATCCGCAAGGATTTCATGGTTGATCCCTATCAGGTGGTAGAAGCCCGTGCTCTGGGCGCCGACTGTATTCTGCTGATTGTGTCTTGCCTGGATGATGTGCAGATGGGCGAATTGGCCGCCACCGCGCGGCAGCAGGGGCTGGATATATTGGTTGAGGTGCATGATGCAGCTGAACTGGAGCGCGGCCTCAAATTAGATACGCCGTTGATAGGTATCAATAATCGTAACCTGCATACCTTTGAGGTGACGCTGGACACCACTCTTGAGCTTCTGCCACAAATTCCCAAGGGTAAGACGCTGATCACTGAGAGCGGTATTTTGCATCGTACCGACGTAGAGTTGATGCTGGCCCATGATGTGTACGGATTTTTGGTGGGGGAGGCCTTCATGCGTGCCGGTGACCCTGGGCATGAACTGAAAAGATTATTCTTCTAGCCTGCCCCTCGGGCTGCTAAAAACCTCCCCGCGCGCAGGCGCCGGGAGGTTTTTTGTAGCTGAAACATAAGGAAACCTGATGCTTTAGAACCAAATATTGCGCTTTTTGTCTCTATCTCTCGATGGGATCATGCGTGTTAATGAATTGGAGCCAGTCATGCCTTTGCGAAACACCGCCCACCGTTATGGCTGGATCAGCATTTTTCTGCACTGGTTGATGGCGATTGGCGTGTTTGCGCTGGCCGCATTGGGTCTGTGGATGACAGATCTGACCTACTACAGCCCCTATTACACGAGTGCGCCTTTCTGGCACAAGAGCATAGGTCTGCTGTTAGCCGCGCTACTGGTATTGCGCTTGGGTTGGCGGCTGGCCAATCTTAAATTAGAGGCGGTCCCTGGGCATAAGCCATGGGAAATCGCCCTGTCCGCGTGGGTACACCTGCTGTTGTATCTGTTGCTGGGCATTATCGTGATGAGTGGCTATCTGATTTCGACGGCTAAAGGACAGGGCATCAGCTTGTTCGGTTGGTTCGAGGTACCAGCGCTGGTTACCGGGCTGCCTGAACAGGCGGATCGGGCTGGTGCAGTGCATTACTGGATGGCGATGGGAGTACTCGGGCTGGTGGCCTTGCATGCGCTAGGCGCTTTCAAGCACCACCTGCTGGATCGTGACGATACATTGCGCCGCATGCTGGGCATGCGGCTTAAAAACGCCAAGGAGAGTTAGTATGAAAAAGACATTTGCAGGGTTGGCACTGGGTGGTTTGATGGCGCTGTCGGGTTCATTGCAGGCAGCGGATTACGTTATAGATCAACAGGGGCAACACGCCTCGGTCAATTTCAAAATTAGCCACCTGGGCTACAGCTGGATCTATGGGCGCTTCAACGATTTCAGCGGCAACTTCAGCTGGGATGCGGATAAGCCAGAAGCCAGTGCAGTCAAGGTCAGCATCAACACTACCAGCGTAGACTCCAATCACGCTGAGCGTGACAAGCACCTGCGCAGTGATGATTTCCTGAATGTTGGCGCACATCCTACAGCGACATTTGAGTCTACCAAAGTTGAAATGACGGGCGACGATACAGCTAATATTACCGGTAACCTGATGCTCAATGGCGTCACTAAACCGGTCGTATTGGATGCCAAGTTTATCGGCGAAGGCGAGGACCCCTGGGGTGGCTATCGCGCTGGTTTCTCTGGCACCACCACGCTGGCGCTGAAGGATTTTGATATTTCCATGGACCTGGGACCTGCGTCACAGGAAGTTGAGCTAATCATCACTGTTGAAGGTGTGCGTCAGTAACCTCCCCCAGGTTTTTTATGTTGTGCTCGGGCCTCTTCGGAGGCCCTTTTTTTTATGCATTTTGGCCGAGTTAGCAAAAAAACACGTCTGCTCTGGCCGCAGGTTCGCATTTATGAGCCAACAAAAAAGGGGCCGAAGCCCCTTTTGTTAAACGATTAACCCTTAGGTTTTAGCGTGGCCCGAGTAAAGCTGGCTTCTCACGCTGTGGTCCGCGGCTGTTGGGTCCACGGCTGTTTGGCTTGCGCGCCGGGCGGTCCTGTGTGGCGGGTTCGGCGCGATTGCCGTTGGCCTGGCGACGACGCTCGAGGGTCACTGCATCCTCCGGCTCTCTTGATACATGAGCAGGGCGCTTGGGTCCGCGTGGGCGTTCGGTGCGGGGTTTGTCATTGCGACCCTGACCACGACCTTGGCCGGCACCTGCACCTGCACCTGCACCAGAGCCAGTGCTCTTACTGGCGCCCTGTCCGGCACCCTGGCTACGGCCGTTGCTGCTACCGTTGCTGGCACTGCGCTGTTGGTTGCGACCGGTGCTAGGGCTGCCGCGCGGACGCTCTGGGCGATCACTGTTGAGCTCGGCTTGCGCTGGTGGCTCAAAGCCCTCGAGCGTGCCTTCTTCGATGCGCTGCTTGGTCATGCGCTCGATGGCGCGCAGCAGCTTGTCTTCGTCCGGGGCGACTAGCGATACCGCTTCACCGCTGCGGCCGGCACGGCCAGTGCGGCCGATGCGATGCACATAGTCTTCGGAGACGTTAGGCAGCTCGAAGTTGATGACGTGCGGCAGTTGATCGATGTCGAGACCGCGAGCGGCGATGTCGGTGGCGACCAGAATGCGCAGCTTGTTGGCTTTGAAGTCAGCCAGTGCCTTGGTACGGGCGCTCTGACTCTTGTTGCCGTGGATGGCGGCTGATGGCAGGCCGTTCTTGTCGAGGTACTCGGCCAGACGGTTGGCGCCATGCTTGGTGCGGGTGAAGATAAGCACCTGCTCCCACGCACCCATGGTGATCAGGTGAGCAGCCAGCGCGCGCTTGTGACCAGCCGCTACGCGGTAGACTTTTTGATTGATCCGCTCAACGGTAGAGTTCGGCGGCGTGACCTCAATGCGTGCTGGGTTATTTAGCAGCTTGTTGGCCAGGTCGGTGATGTCTTTAGAGAAAGTGGCCGAGAACAGCAGCGTTTGACGCTTGCCGGGCAACTTGGCGATGACTTTCTTTACGTCATGTACAAAGCCCATGTCGAGCATGCGGTCGGCTTCGTCAAGCACCAATACTTCTACCTTGGAGAGGTCAACTGCACGCTGACCGACCAGATCCAGTAGGCGGCCAGGGCAGGCGACCAGTACGTCCAGACCCGGAGCAATGGCTTTCATTTGCGGGTTGGCGCCGACGCCGCCAAACACACAGGCGGATTTCAGAGGTAGTTCAGAAGCGTAGGCGCGGATGCTGTCATGCACCTGTGCAGCCAGTTCACGGGTTGGCGTCAAAACCAGTACGCGTACCTGCTTGGATGCGCGTTGGTGGCCCGCGTCCGGGTGACCGGCCGGGAATAGGCGCTCAAGAATCGGTAGTGCAAAGCCGGCGGTTTTGCCGGTGCCGGTCTGCGCGGCAACCATAAGGTCGCGGCCTTCGAGTACGGCAGGAATAGCTTGCGCCTGAACAGGCGTGGGCTTGGTATAACCGGTGGCTGCAACCGCGCGCACGAGTGCGTCGGACAGGCCCAAGGAAGCAAAGGACATTCAGATAACCTTGTGATGGCCGTTGCGAACAGACAGGTAACAACCGGATTCCTGCGAGCTGGTGTCAGGGTGACACTGCCCGCCAAGGGGTTGCATACCTGCCGCTTGTCCGTGCGGCCTGGAATGAAGGGGCGTGAGTATAACAGAAAGCGTGTTGCGACACAGCCCAGCCTGCTCAGCGGTTGTGTTGCCCACCAAAAAGCCTGGCACCGGCGGTTCTCAGCGTTCACTGAGGCCGTAACGCTGGAGTATCTGTAGATACTCATTGCTGCCCTTGAAGGTGCTTAATGCAGTGCTGAAACGCTCGGACAGCTGGCGAAGTTCAGGTGTTTGATGGAATGCCAGAAACAGCGGCCCACTGCTGACCACCAATGGATGGTGGTCGATCTTGTCTTCTAGCGCCAGCTGGCGCAGCGTGAACAGCCCGGCGCGTTTGTTCATCATCACCATGTCAATACGACCAAGCATTAGCATCGACAGGCACGCCTGCGCAGAAGCTGTGGGCTCGCGGCTAAAGTAATCTGCGCTCATGAACTCTGGGTTACCGTAAACATAGCCGGCTGATACACCGACTTTCAGCCCTTTTAGATCATGCAACTCGGTAAAGCGGTGTGGACGATCCTTGCGATAAAAGAGTACGGACTCGCTGATGGAGAGTGGCTCAGAGGAGAAAATGTATTCTTGTCGGCGCTGTGGGTTTGGGGATATATCGAGGATGGCGTCGGCGCGGCCGATTGAGGTGTTATAGAGTGCGCGGCGCCAAGGCATTAGTCGCCAACGGGCTTGATAGCCCAGTTGGCTGAGCACACGGTTGGTGACCTCGTAATCCACGCCGCGCAGTTGTCCGCGGTCTTCGTAGATATAGGGCGGCCATGCCTCACTGACAATATCCAAAGGCTCCGCTAATGCACAGCGGCACATCAGTAGCGGGAACAGGAACAGCCAGAGTTTTGCTTTCATTGAGTCAGTCTAGCCTGCTTATGGGCTGTAAAAATAGCCTCTGTGGCAGGCTTTAGACGCTAGTTTTCCGATTCTTGCAGGCCGTACTTGGTCAGAATGCGCTGGTAGTTTTCACTGCCCTTGAATTGCGTCAGCTCAGCGCTGAAAGCCTGGCTCAGTTCGAGTTTGCCCTCGCCCCTATGGAAAGCCAGATAAAGCTTGCCGCTCCCTATGGGTTGGGGGTCGAAGCCGATTTGCTCTTGCAGGTTCAGTTGCTTGCGCACATGCAGACCCGCGCGACGGTCAACCACTGCTAGATCGATGCGCTGGCTGAGCAATTTCAGCAGGTTGGCTTCAATGCTCGGGGCGGCCTCGCGGGTAAAGTAATCAGCCGCCATGAACGCTGGACTGCCGTAGCTGTAACCGGGCGCGACACCGAGGGTGAGTCCGCGCAGGCTCTGCAGGTTATTGTAGGGATGCGGATGCTTGCGCGCATAGAACAGCACGGAGTCGTTGCGCGACAGATACTCAGCCGGAAAGATCAGCTGCTGGCGACGCGCGCTGGTTGGCAGTATGTCGAGAATGGCATCGGCGCGGCCGCTGCTGACGCTCAGCATGGCGCGCTTCCAGGGCACTAACTCCCACTCACTGCTGTGTCCTAACCGGGCGAGAACCTGCTGCACGGTTTCGTAGTCGATCCCGCGGAGCTCGCCGTCCTGCTCAAAGATGTAGGGCGCCCAGGCTTCGCTGACGACCTTGAGGTTGGTCGCCAGTGACAGTTCGGGTATAAGCAGCAATAGCAGAAAGAGTTGAGCACGCATTGCTGCAGTCTAGCCGTTAATCAGTTTGTGCGTAGGTTGCGCAGTATGTCGAGGCTAGGTTCGGCTTGGTTCAACGTATAGAAATGCAGGCCCGGCGCGCCACCTTCCAGCAGGCGTTCGCACATCTGGCTGATCACCTCGGTGCCAAATGCGCAGATGCTGTCACTGTCGTCGCCGTAGGCTTCCAGTTGCTTGCGAATCCAACGCGGAATCTCGGCACCACAGGCGTCGGAGAAGCGCGCTAGCTTGCTGTAATTAGTGATTGGCATGATGCCCGGTACTATGGGTATCTCGACTCCCGCTTTGCGCGCACGCTCGACAAAGTGAAAGTAGCAATCGGCGTTGAAAAAGTATTGGGTAATGGCGCTGTCGGCACCGGCCTGTACTTTGCGCACGAAGTTTTTCAGGTCGGCTTCAAAATGCTGAGCCTGTGGATGCGCTTCTGGGTAGGCGGCCACTTCGATAGTGAATTGATTGCCGGTTTCCTTGCGAATGAACTCGACCAGCTCGTTAGCGTAACGCAGCTCGCCGGAGGCCTGACCCATACCAGAGGGCAGGTCGCCACGCAGCGCTACAATGCGCTTGATGCCCGCTTCTTGGTACTCGCCGAGCAAAGTGCGAAGGTCTTCCAGTGAGTCGCCAACACAAGACAGGTGCGGCGCGGTAGCGACCTTTACTTCGCTATCCAGCTGCAGGACTGTTTTACGGGTGCGGTCGCGGGTAGATCCCCCGGCACCGTAGGTGACGGAGAAAAACTCCGGGTTTTCCGCGGCCAGCACATGGCCCGCGGCAATCAGCTTGGCATGTCCGGCATCGGTTTTGGTGGGGAAAAACTCGAAGCTGATCGGTTTGTTTAATGCTGTATTCATGGTGTGTCTCTTAATTCGAGCGGCAAACTGGCTCGTCAGGCCGCAGCTGCTATTAGCAGCGTACGGTCTGAAACAAGCGGTCTGCGGCTGATCAGTAGCGGTAGCTATCCGGTTTGAACGGGCCTTCCACTTCAACGCCAATGTAGTCGGCCTGGGTCTTGGTGAGTTTGGTGATCACGCCACCAAAGCCCTTGACCATTTCCAGTGCGACTTCTTCGTCCAGTTGCTTAGGCAAAACCTCAACGCGCAGGTGAGCGGTTTTTTCTGTAGCGTTGAAATTGGCAAAGCCCTGCTTGAACAGGTGAATCTGTGCCAGAACCTGGTTGGCAAATGAACCGTCCATGATACGGCTCGGGTGACCTGTCGCGTTGCCCAGGTTCACCAAACGGCCTTCGGCCAGCAGGATCAGATAGTCATCGTTGGTGGCGTCGAAGTTGTCCTTGCCGGTGCGGTGCAGCTTGTGAACCTGCGGCTTGACCTCTTCCCAGTGCCAGTTGGCGCGGGTATAGGCAGTGTCAATTTCGTTGTCGAAGTGACCGATATTGCAAACCACAGCGCGCTTTTTCAGTGCTTTGAGCATGTTAGCGTCGCAGACATTGACGTTACCGGTTGTGGTCACGATCAAATCGATTCTGCCCAGTAAGTCGCGGTTGACGCTAGCTTCGCTGCCGTCGTTCAGGCCGTCAATGTAAGGTGAAGCCAGCTCGAAACCGTCCATGCAGGCTTGCATCGCGCAAATCGGATCGACTTCGGAGATCTTGACGATCATGCCTTCCTGGCGCAGTGACTGGGCAGAACCCTTGCCGACGTCGCCATAGCCGATAACCAGCGCTTGCTTGCCGGACAGCAGGTGGTCGGTGGCGCGCTTGATGGCGTCATTCAAGCTGTGGCGGCAGCCGTACTTGTTGTCGTTCTTGCTCTTGGTGACCGAGTCGTTGACGTTGATCGCCGGTACTTTCAAGGTGCCTTTTTTCAGCATGTCGAGCAGGCGGTGTACACCGGTGGTGGTTTCCTCGGTAACGCCGTGGATCTGCTCCAGCATGGCTGGGTATTTGTCGTGCAGGATCTGGGTCAGATCGCCGCCGTCATCCAACACCATGTTGGCTTCCCATGGCTGGCCATCTTTAAGGATGGTTTGCTCGATGCACCATTCGTACTCTGCATCAGTCTCGCCTTTCCAGGCAAAGACTGGAACGCCGGCAGCGGCGATAGCGGCAGCAGCCTGATCCTGAGTCGAGAAAATGTTGCAGCTCGACCAGCGTACTTCAGCGCCTAATGCGACCAGCGTTTCGATCAGCACTGCGGTTTGGATGGTCATGTGAATGCAGCCAAGGATCTTGGCATTCTTCAGTGGCTGTTCGTCAGCATACTTGCGACGCATGGCCATCAGAGCCGGCATTTCCGACTCAGCGATGATGATTTCGCGGCGGCCCCAGTCGGCCAGTGACATATCGGCGACCTTGAAATCAGTAAAATTGGCAGTATTCATAGTGGCACTCATGTGGTTTCTCCATTCGTGGATGCGAATGGGCGCGGTTAAATGTCACATGCCCCGTGCGAGCCTGGCAGCCGCTGAATCGGCTGCTGCAGCGCCCCTCGCAGGGGTTCGAATTCTTCCAACCAAGGCTGCGCATGCAGCGCAGCCTTGGCCAGACCCAGTCAAGCAGCGATACTATCGCCCCTCATTTATAGCTGTCTGGATGAAACATGATTGTTGTTCCATACCGAAAATTCTTTGTCACCGCGCTGTTGGGCGCGGCGTTGGTCGGCTGCAGTAACGAAGCCGACCCCAACTCGCCCGAAGGCAAACGCCAGGCTGTGTTCAAACAAATGCTCAAACAGAGCGAACCCATGGGCGGCATGCTGTCTGATCGCCTGCCCTTCGATGGCAACATTTTTGCCGAGCATGCCAAAAAACTTGCCCAACTAGCTGATCAACCCTGGTCTCACTTCCCTGAACCGGGCGAAGACCCTGAAACCAATCGTGCCAAAGCTGACATCTGGTCCGATCCTCAAGGCTTTGCCCAGGCAATTGATACCTATAAAACCGCTGTGGTTGATCTCACTGATGCAACCCAGGGCGGTGTTAGCGGCCCTGCGCAGGTCTCGGATCAGCTTCGCGCGGTACAGCAGGCTTGCAAGGCTTGTCATGATACTTACCGCCGCTGATGGGCGATAAGTATTAGCTCTAAACCGCACGTTAAAAGCCAGCCCTCTGCGTGAGCGAGTCCAGCTTGCCGCTGCCCTTAAATGCTAGCCTTTAAAGCCTCCGCCTTGTCCGTCTTTTCCCACGGGAAGGTTGTAAAGGTGTCACCCTTGACAGTGACTTGCTCTGGCGTGCGACCGAAGTGACCATACGCAGCGGTAGCTCGGTACATTGGGTGCAGCAAATCCAGCATGCGCGTAATGGCGTATGGACGTAGGTCGAAATGCTCGCGAACCAGTTTAACGATCAGGTCGTCGCTGATCGTGCCGGTGCCGAACGTGTTAATCGATACCGAGGTGGGCTGGGCTACACCAATAGCGTAGGAAACCTGAATCTCGCACTTGTCGGCCAGCCCGGCTGCGACGATGTTTTTGGCCACATAGCGACCGGCATAGGCTGCGCTGCGGTCAACTTTGGACGGATCCTTGCCGGAAAACGCACCGCCACCGTGACGGGCCATGCCGCCGTAAGTGTCGACGATGATCTTGCGGCCGGTCAGACCACAGTCGCCCACCGGGCCGCCGATCACGAATTTGCCGGTCGGATTGATGTGGTACTGGGTATCGGCATGCAGCAAGTCGGCGGGAATCACCTTCTTGACGATCTCTTCCATCACCGCTTCACGCAGGTCAGCCAGGCTGATCTCTGGGTTGTGCTGGGTAGATAGCACGATGGCGTCGATGCCCGTCACAATGCCATTTTCATAGCGGCAGGTGACCTGTGATTTGGCGTCCGGACGCAGCCAGTTAAGGGTGCCGTCCTTGCGCGCTTCGGCCTGGCGCTCGACCAGGCGGTGCGCAAAAGTAATGGGCGCGGGCATGAGCACGTCGGTTTCGTTGCTGGCGTAGCCGAACATCAGGCCTTGGTCGCCAGCGCCTTGATCTTCCGGCTTCTGCCGATCCACGCCTTGCGCGATATCCGGCGACTGCTTGCCAATGATGTTGATTACGCCGCAGGTGTCAGCGTCGTAACCGACCTCGGAGGAGGTGTAGCCGATGTCCTTGATCACGCTGCGTACCAGATCTTCCAGATCAACCCAGGCCGTGGTGGTGATCTCGCCGCCGACAATTGCGACGCCGGTTTTCACCATGGTTTCACAGGCTACGCGCGCGTACTTGTCCTCGGCGAGGATGGCATCCAGTACGGCGTCGGAAATCTGGTCGGCCAGCTTATCGGGATGACCTTCGGAAACCGATTCGGAGGTGAAAATCGAATAATCGCTCATGGTTTATATCCTTTCCTCGGAGGGAGATGGTTCGGGTTTGGCCAGTTGCAGCAACTGCAATTGAAAGCCGTTGCGCAGGCCAATGTATTGGCTGAGGCCGAATTCCAGACCGGCATCAGTCGCCCAGCGGGCGATATCGTCTTGATCAAAACCCAGCCAGAGGTCGCCACAGCTGTCGCGTACCCAGCTTTGGTCGTGGCTGCAGAGTTCAGTAAGTACCAGGCTACCGCCAGGTTTGAGTAGATCAGCGAAGCGCTTAAGTGCTTCAGCGGGCGCCGGCATGTGGTGCAGCACCATATTGCAGACCAGACAGTCGGCCAGCGGCAGTTGCTGCGGCGCCAATGCATCGGCGAGCAAGCATTCGACATTGCTTAACCCGGCGTCGCTGCATTGCTGGCGCGCGCGCTCAAGCATGGATTCGGCGTTATCCAGCGCAATTACTTGCTTAAAACGCTCGGCCAGGCTGGGCAGAAAGCCGCCTTCGCCCGGGCCCACTTCAATGGCCAGCTCGTGCGCGGGCAGTGGCAGTGTCTCAATCAGCGCTAAGAGTGGTTCGCGATACAGGCCAAAGTGGGCGATCAAGTCTTGCTGTGCGGGCGTGCCCTCGGCAAAACGAGCGAAGAACTGGCGCGACAGCTCGGCACGTTGGTTGTGCACCAAGGCAATCGCAGATTGCAGTCTGGCTTCGGGTGGCAAGGCATCCAGCTCGTTGAGCAGCTGTGCATGCAGTTGATGCCAGCTTACTTCCAGTGCGGGCAGGCTGCGCCGATAGAAGATCGAGTTGCCCTCGCGGCGCGCAATGACCAGTCCGGCATTAGCCATTACTTTAAGGTGGTGGCTCATGCCCGATTGGCGCATGGCGAAAATCTGCGCCAATTCCAGCACGCCGAAAGAGTCGTTGCGCAGCACCCGCAGAATATCCAGCCGCAAGCCATCGCCGGTCGCCTTGCAGAAGGCAGCCAGTGCATCGGTGGGGCTGGGGAGGGCAGCGTCAATGCGCGCAATGTGGTTCATGTAGGGCAGTGTAGTGTTGATGCTGAGTGCTCGCAAGTTCTATATCAAAAGTTTTTGATATAGATTGAAGGGCTGCCATTCGTCTGCCTGTTATTAGCTTTGCGCACGGGTTTAGGGGGTTTTCATTGCCCGCTGGCGTTGTTTGCGCGAAAATGCCCGCCTTATTTTCTGGCCAGTCGCTTGCTGCGGCTGCTTGCCTATGCCTTGTCAGCCACAGGAGTTGTTCATGCCCAGCCGTCGTGACCGAGCGAATGCCATTCGAGCCCTTAGTATGGATGCTGTGCAGAAAGCCAATAGCGGCCACCCCGGAGCGCCCATGGGTATGGCGGATATCGCCGAAGTCCTGTGGCGTGATTTTCTCAAGCATAATCCGGCTAATCCTAATTTTGCCGACCGTGATCGTTTTGTTATGTCTAACGGTCACGGCTCGATGCTCATCTACTCACTGCTGCACCTGACCGGCTATGACGTGAGCATTGATGACATCAAAAGCTTCCGTCAATTGCACAGCAAAACCCCGGGTCACCCCGAATACGGCTATACGCCAGGCGTCGAAACGACGACTGGCCCGCTGGGTCAGGGTGTCGCCAACGCCGTGGGTATGGCGATTGCCGAGAAGGTGCTCGCTGCTCAGTTCAACCGTGATGGTCACAAAGTGGTCGATCACCACACCTATGCATTCATGGGTGACGGTTGCATGATGGAAGGTATCTCCCATGAAGTCTGCTCGCTGGCGGGCACGCTGGGCCTCGGTAAATTGGTCGCGTTTTATGACGACAACGGCATTTCCATCGATGGCGAGGTGGAAGGCTGGTTTAACGACGACACGCCCAAGCGTTTTGAGGCCTACGGTTGGCAGGTGATCCGCAACGTGGATGGCCACGATGCCGACGAGATCAAAACCGCCATTGAGACCGCACGCAAGAACACAGATCAACCAACGCTGATCTGCTGCAAAACCATCATTGGTTTTGGCTCGCCGAATAAGCAAGGCAAGGAAGAATCGCACGGCGCGGCGCTTGGCGGTGCCGAAGTGATTGCCACACGCGAGGCGTTGAACTGGCCGCATGCTGCCTTTGAAATTCCTGCTGACATTAAAAGCGAATGGGATGCTCACGAAGCCGGTGCCAAGGCTGAAGGCTTGTGGAATGACAAGTTTGCCGCTTACCAGAGTGCCCACCCTGAGCTGGCCGCTGAGCTGCTGCGCCGCATGGCGGGTGATCTGCCGGCCAATTTCAGCGAACAGGCTTCTGCCTATATCGCTGATGTTGCCAACAAGGGCGAGACTATTGCCAGTCGCAAGGCCAGCCAAAACGCCCTGAATGCGTTTGGCCCTTTGTTGCCTGAAATGCTCGGCGGGTCTGCCGACTTGGCCGCTTCGAATTTGACCTTGTGGAAAGGTTGCAAGGGTGTTGAGGCGGGCGACGCTTCGGGTAATTATCTGTTTTACGGCGTGCGCGAATTCGGCATGACCGCGATCATGAACGGCATTGCCTTGCATGGCGGCTTCGTACCTTACGGTGCCACCTTCCTGATCTTCATGGAATACGCGCGCAACGCGGTGCGCATGTCGGCGCTGATGAAGCAACGGGTGATTCATGTGTATACCCACGACTCCATTGGCCTCGGCGAAGACGGCCCTACTCACCAGCCTATCGAACAGTTGGCTAGCCTGCGGTGTACGCCAAATCTGGATACCTGGCGCCCGGCCGATGCGGTCGAGTCAGCGGTGGCATGGAAGTACGCGCTTGAGCGTTCAGACGGTCCGAGTGCGCTGGTCTTCTCGCGCCAAAATCTGCAGCACCAAGAACGTGATGCCGGCCAGCTGGCCGACGTAGCCCGCGGTGGTTACGTGCTGAAGGATTGCGCCGGTGAGCCGGAGCTGATCCTGATTGCTACCGGTTCAGAAGTGGGCTTGGCGGTAGACGCTTGGACTGCACTGACCGAGCAGGGCAAGCAGGTGCGCGTGGTCTCTATGCCATCCACCAGCGTGTTCGACCAGCAGGATGCGGAATACAAGCAGGCTGTGCTGCCGCTGGAAGTCGGTTCGCGCATTGCTATCGAAGCGGCTCACGCCGACTTTTGGTACAAGTACGTCGGCCTCGACGGTCGTATCATCGGTATGCAAACCTTCGGCGAATCGGCTCCGGCCAACCTGTTGTTTGAAGAGTTCGGTTTCACCTTGCAGAACCTGTTGCTGGTGGCTGAAGAGCTGTTGGAAGACTGAAGCTGCTGGAGGCTGGATGGCTAAAACCATCCGGCCTGAGCGCCCATTTTTCGTAGGCTAGAAACGCGCCCGCGGTTTTCCATTTTCAGGATCGACGGATAGCTCATGCTTAACGCCCGCCCCTATCGAATCGCTCTGAACGGCTACGGCCGTATCGGACGCTGCGTGCTGCGTGCCTTGCACGAACGCGGTGACGATGGTCTGGAGATAGTGGCGCTGAATGATCTGGCGGATCGCGAGAGCATTGAGTATCTGACCCGTTTTGACTCAACCCACGGCCGCTTTCCCGGCGAGGTAAAGTTGGCTGGCGATAACCTGCTGGTTGATGGTCGAGAAATTCAGGTGCTGCGCCAGGCTGAGCCGGAAGGTATCGATTGGCAGGGTTTGGGTGTGGACCTGCTGTTGGAGTGTTCCGGCCAGTACACCACGCGCGAGCAGGGCTTGCGCTTTGTGCATGCCGGTGTGCCGCGAGTGTTGTTTTCGCAGCCCATGGCCAATGAACAGGCGGTAGATGCAACGCTGGTTTACGGTGTTAATCACCAACAGCTGCCGCCTGACGCGCGTTTGGTTTCCAACGCTTCCTGCACCACCAACTGCGGTGTGCCTTTGCTCAAGTTGCTGAACGAGCAACTGGGGCTGGATTACGTCTCTATCACCACTATCCACTCGGCGATGAACGATCAGCCGGTGATTGATGCCTATCACCATACCGATTTGCGTCGCACTCGCTCGGCCTTCCAGTCGATCATCCCGGTGTCTACCGGGCTGGCCCGCGGTATAGAACGTCTGCTACCAGAACTCACTGGGAGAATTCAGGCCAAAGCCGTGCGTGTGCCGACGGTGAATGTATCGGCATTGGATATCACCTTGTTGGTGACCCGCGATACCACGGCCGCAGAGGTTAATCAGCTGCTGCGTGAAGCGGCGCAAGGGTCTTTGGCAGGTCTTCTGGACTACACCGAATTGCCGCACGCCAGTTGCGACTTTAACCATGACCCGCACTCGGCGGTCATTGATGCTAGCCAAACCCGCGTGTCTGGCCCGCGGCTAGTCAACATCCTGGTCTGGTTTGATAACGAGTGGGGCTTCGCCAATCGCATGCTGGATGTGGCGCGTTATTGGTTGCAGCGCGAAAACTGAGCGCTATTGCACAAACGAATTGCAAGAATTGACTGTTAACTTATTCAAGGAGCGGGCTATGACCGTACTGACCATGAACGAGCTGGACCTTAAGGGCCAGCGTGTACTCATTCGTGAAGATCTCAACGTGCCGGTCAAAAACGGCCAGATTAGCAGCGATGCACGCATTCTCGCTGCGCTGCCGACCATCAAACTGGCGCTGGAGAAGGGCGCGGCGGTGATGGTTTGCTCGCATTTGGGCCGCCCGGAAGAAGGTGTGTTCAGCGAAGAAAATAGTCTGGCACCGGTAGCCGCCTACCTGAGCAAGGCATTGGGCCGTGAAGTTCCTCTGGTGCGCGACTACCTGGGGGGCGTGAACGTTGAGCCGGGTGAGTTAGTGCTGCTGGAGAACGTACGCTTCAACAACGGTGAGAAGAAAAATAGCGACACACTGGCGCAAGAATATGCCGCGCTGTGTGACGTGTTTGTGATGGACGCCTTTGGTACCGCGCACCGTGCACAAGGCTCTACCCACGGCGTAGCTAAATTCGCTACCGTCGCCTGCGCGGGCCCGCTGCTGGCAGCTGAGCTGGACGCGCTGGCCAAGGCGTTGCACAAACCTGCTCGGCCGATGACGGCCATCGTTGCGGGCTCCAAGGTGTCGACTAAGCTGGATGTGCTAATGGCGTTGGCAGACAAGTGTGACCAGCTGATTGTTGGTGGTGGTATTGCCAATACCTTCCTCGCTGCTGCGGGTCTGCCGGTCGGTAAATCGCTGTACGAAGCCGATCTGCTGGAAACAGCAAAGGCCATCGCCGCCAAGGTCAGCGTGCCGCTGCCGGTTGATGTGGTTGTTGCCAAAGCCTTCGCCGAGGACGCTGAAGCAACCGTTAAAGCAGTGGCCGATGTGGCTGAAGACGACATGATTCTGGATATTGGCCCGCAGACCGCAGCGCAGTTTGCCGAGTTGCTTAAATCCTCCGGCACCATTTTGTGGAACGGTCCGGTCGGCGTGTTTGAGTTTGACCAATTTGGCGAGGGCACTAAAACGCTGGCACTGGCAATCGCCGATAGCGCTGCGTTTTCTATTGCCGGTGGTGGCGACACCCTGGCGGCCATCGATAAATACGGCGTTGCCGAGCGCATTTCCTACATTTCCACCGGTGGCGGTGCCTTTCTGGAGTTTGTCGAAGGCAAAGTCTTGCCGGCGGTTGAAGTACTGGAATCGCGCGCTCAATAAGTTCAGCTGTAAGCTACAAGCAATACCGACCCCTTCACGGCAGGCTGCCAGCAAGGGGTACCAAGTTTGAGTGACACGCGTAAACTGTCGGAATTTACCGGGCAGCTTGCCGCTACGATAATTTTTATGGAGAGATAACCCATGGCCCTCATCAGCCTGCGCCAGATGCTCGACCACGCCGCCGAATTCGGTTACGGCGTCCCCGCATTCAACGTTAACAACCTGGAACAGATGCGCGCCATCATGGAAGCGGCGGACAAGACTGACTCCCCGGTGATTGTGCAGGCGTCAGCTGGCGCCCGCAAATACGCGGGTGCGCCTTTCCTGCGCCACCTGATTCTGGCGGCGATTGAAGAGTTTCCGCACATTCCTGTGTGCATGCACCAGGATCACGGCACCAGTCCTGGCGTTTGTCAGCGCTCCATTCAACTGGGTTTTTCCTCGGTGATGATGGACGGCTCGCTCGGCACAGACGGCAAGACGCCGACTGACTATGAGTACAACGTTGACGTTACTCGTCGCACGGTCGAAATGGCGCACGCCTGTGGTGTGTCCGTGGAAGGCGAGTTGGGCTGTCTGGGTAGCCTGGAAACCGGTCAAGCAGGTGAAGAAGACGGTATTGGCGCCGAGGGCATCCTCGACCACAGCCAGATGCTGACTGATCCAGAAGAAGCGGCTGACTTCGTCAAGCAGACCGGTGTTGATGCTCTGGCAATTGCCATCGGCACCAGCCACGGCGCTTACAAGTTCACGCGTCCACCGACGGGCGATATTCTGGCTATTGAGCAGATCAAGGCAATCCACAAGCGTATCCCGGACACGCATTTGGTTATGCACGGTTCTTCCTCCGTGCCCCAGGAGTGGCTGAAAATCATCAACGAGTTTGGTGGCGAGATTCCTGAGACTTACGGTGTGCCGGTTGAAGAAATCGTCGAAGGCATCAAGTTTGGTGTGCGTAAGGTCAATATCGATACCGACCTGCGCCTGGCCTCGACAGGTGCCGTTCGTCGCTTCCTGGCAGAGAACCCCAGTGAGTTCGATCCGCGCAAGTTCTTCACCAAGACAGTGGATGCGATGCGCGACATCTGTATCGCTCGTTATGAAGCTTTTGGTACCGCTGGTAATGCGTCCAAGATCAAGCCGATCTGCCTGGATGACATGTTCGAGCGTTATGCTCGCGGTGAACTAGACCCCAAGATTAACTAAGCGTTTTGAACAGGGCGGCGTAGGCCGCCCTGTTGCTATCTGCTGACGAGAAAAGTATATGCAGCCAATCGATGAAGAGCCGGACGAGGCGTTTGCCCAGAGCAAGTTGATCGAAGCCGTTGAAAATCAGCTGGCAGCGGGTGAGCCAGCCGCCGCACAAGCCACGTTGAACAAGTTAACGTTGGTTGGTTACGGCCGTGATGAAAGTCTGGAGTTGATGGCACAGGTGCTCGCGCACTGCATCGGCGTCATGCTGGATACCGACCAGCCGTTCGACAACCCGGCTTACGAACAAGGTCTACGCAACCTGCCCGAACTTCCGCAAGCCAGCGTTGAAGACTGACACCACATCCCTACCGTCTGATCAGGAATAACAATAATGAAGCTCGTATCCGTCCTGCGGATCATCCTTTTTTATCTGCTTAGCGTCGTGCTAGCCACGGTGCTGGGTAGCTTGGTGCAAACCCAGTTCAACCTGCTCTTTTTGCAGGAGATGAACGTACCTGTAGAGCTGCCGACCCGGCTGGCTACCAGCTGGCATGATCTGCTCAACTTCACCCCGCTTTTCGCCATTATGGTCGCCGCGACCCTATTGCTGGCGTTGCCGGTTGCTGAAGGGCTTGGGCGCATCTTTAAGCCTTGGCGCGGTTTGCTCTACCTGCTAGCAGGCGCTGCCGGCATCTGGGTAGCCTTTACACTGGCCAATTACCTGTTGCCGATGCCTACCTTTATCGCGGCTACGCGTGTTACCGCTGGCTTGCTGTGCATGATGCTGGCGGTCGGTGTGGGCAGTTGGTTGTTTGGTCGTTTGACCAAGCCTAAAGCGCGGCGCGGGCTGCGGGTGCTGGGCTGATGGCTCGCCCAAGGAGAATGACCTATGTTAAATAAAGCTCTTGTGAGTGCCGTCCTGTTGCTGGCGGCTAGCGCCAGCGTTCAGGCCGCAGACTATAAAATTGAGGCCGTTGCCGAAGGTTTGTCCTTCCCTTGGTCATTAGCCTTTTTGCCTGATGGCGGCATGTTGGTGACTGAGCGGGCAGGCCGGCTGCGTTTGATCAACGCGGCGGGTGAGCTGCAGGCCGAGCCGATCAGCGGCGTACCTGAGGCTTTCGTTAATAGCCAGGCGGGCCTGATGGGGCTGGCTTTGGCGCCGGACTTTGCTGAGTCAGGCGAGCTATTCATGAGCTATGCCTGTGGTACGGCCGAGGCTAACCATACCTGCCTCGCTTCGGCGCATTTCAATGGCAAAGCGCTGGAAAACACGCAGGAAATTTTCCGCGTGCAGCCAGCCAAAAAAGGTAGCGCCCATTACGGCGGTCGCATAGCCTTTCTACCAGACAACACTCTTCTGCTGACCTTGGGCGACGGTTTCGATTATCGCGAGCAGGCGCAGAACACCGCCAACCACTTGGGAAGCATTGTGCGTCTGAATCGCGATGGTTCTGCCCCTCAAGATAATCCTTTTGTTGCGCAAGAAGGCGCGCAGCCAGAGCTGTTCAGTATTGGTCACCGCAGCGTGCAAGCGATCCTCTACGATGCGCAAACACAACGGATATTCAGTAATGAGCACGGCCCGCGCGGTGGTGACGAGGTTAACCTGATTGAGGCTGGCAAGAATTACGGCTGGCCAAAAATCACCTATGGCATCGATTACGACGGTGCCCAGGTGTCGCCTTACACCGAACTGCCGGGGCTGGAGCAGCCGCTGCTGCACTGGACTCCTTCGATCGCACCTTCGGGCATGACCTTGTATCGCGGCGAGCTTTTCCCGCAGTGGCAGGGTAATTTGCTGGTATCGGCCTTGGCCGGTAAGGAAGTGCGCCGGGTAGTGCTGGATGGCACCAAGGTGGTTGAGCAGCAAAGCCTTTTTAAAGAACTGGACGCCCGTTTCCGTGATGTGCGCACCGGCCCTGATGGCGCAGTTTATCTGCTGACCGATAGCGCCAATGGCAGCGTGTTGCGGGTTACGCCTCAGTAACCGACGTCGGTCGGTGGGGCGCTGCTTGCCTCACCGCTGATACTGGGTGCGGTATAACCTGGGCGTACAGCCGTGCCAACGACGAAAGGTGCGGCTGAAGTTGCTGGTATCCTGATAGCCCAGCCGCTCGGCAATGCTCTCGATACTCAGCTCGGTGTGCACCAATAACCAGCTCGCCTGCTCGCTACGCAGGTTGTCCAGAATGTGTTGATAGTGAGTGCCTTCGTTGCGCAGGTGACGAATCAGTGTACGCGCGGTGACATGTTCGTGTTCCGCCATCTCGGGCAGCGTGGGAAAGCCTTGTCCGGTCTGCAGTAGACGCTGTTTGATACGCTCAGTCAGGGTGCCGCCGCGTTGCTGGCGGTGTAGCTGGTTGGCGCAATCGCGCAGAGCCTGTTGGCAGGCTTGGGCATCAGCGCCGAGACAGTCTTGCTGCAGTAGTCCAGCCGGCAGATAAATGCGCAGAGCGTCTGCGCCATAGCGCCATTCTCCAGCATAACCTTCAATCTCTTTCGCCCAGCAGGGCTTCGGCAACGGCCAGTCTATACGGATGGCGCTGTTCAGCGGTTGCCCGCCGAGGGTTTCCAGCAGCCGAAGCAGCGCGGTAGTGAAATGCCCCAGCAGATATTCGCGGATGGCTTCGGGCATGCGTAATTCGTCCAGCACCAATACGGGGGGCTGGCTGCTTTCCAATCGAAACGCCGCAAGGTGCTGACGCAAGCTGGTGTATTGCTCTGTGAGGCTGATGGCCTCGCCAATCGTTGGCGCGGTGACTGCCGCGTAACCAGCCGGGCCGTGTGCGCTTACATCTGTATGCATACCCACAGCAAAACCCAGCCAAGGACAGTCGCTGAGCGCCATGGCATTGAGCAGCAAGCTCTGCAGGTTACTGAGGCTGAGGAACTGATTGCTGTGTAGCAGCGCGCTCCAGTCTAGCGGAATGTCGGTCTGTATCTGTTCGGCGCTCAAGCCTTGGCGCAACAGCTCGGCGTAAACCAGGCGTGCGTACACGGGGTGAACCGCTGGGCTGAGCCAGAATTGTTGGGACGGCATACTGAACCTTGTTGTGGTTAGGGGATTGGGGCAGTAGCTGATGTCACAATATGACGATAATTTGCCGGTTGCAACGGGTGTTGTTATTGATTGCTGAGCAGAAGATGTCAGGGTCATAACCACAACAATAAAAGGATGCTCACATGACCGCTATTGCTGCACCGGACAATGGCCTCTTCGGTTACGTCGACCGTAAGCGTCGGCTTTGGTTGTTCTCACTGCTGGTACCTTGCCTGGCGTTGGTCGGCCCGCTTCTCTATATGTTGGTTTCACCGAACGTCATGTGGCTCTGGATATCGACATTATTCGGCTACGTGGTCATCCCCATGCTGGATGGTCTGCTGGGTGAGGATTTGAGCAACCCTCCGGAGGAGGCTGTTCCTGCGTTGGAGGCTGACCCCTATTACCGTTATGTCACTTACGCGCTGGTGCCCATTCTTTGGGTCAGTTTTCTGGTCAACATCATTTTCCTGGGCACTCACGAATTACCTTGGCATGGCATTCTGGCGGTGATTCTGGCCACCGGAGGCTCGTTGGGCTTTGGCTTGAATCTGGGTCATGAAATGGGCCACAAGAAGAGCACGCTTGAGCGCTGGCTCGCCAAGATCACCCTGGCGCTGGGTTGTTACGGGCATTTCTTCGTAGAGCACAATCGCGGCCACCACCGTGATGTGGCGACGCCCGAAGATCCTGCTTCGTCGCGTATGGGCGAGAGCGTTTATCGCTTTGTCTTCCGCGAGATGCCCGGCGCTTTCTTTCGTGCTTGGGATTTGGAGGCGCAACGGCTGGACCGCTGCGGGAAGTCGGTATGGAGCCTAGAGAATGAAATTCTGCAACCGGCGCTGATCAGTGCCCTGCTTTACGGAGGGTTGATTGCCTGGCTGGGTATCGGGATATTGCCGATTATGCTGCTTATAGCCTTCTGGGGTGCATTCCAGCTGACCCAGGCCAACTACATCGAGCATTACGGCCTGCTACGTATCAAGCAGCCGAGTGGTCGCTATGAACGTTGTCAGCCGCATCATTCCTGGAACAGTAACCACCTGTTTTCCAATTGGACGTTGTTTCACCTGCAACGCCATTCCGACCATCACGCGCATCCCACACGGCGCTATCAATCGCTACGCGACTTCGAGGATCTGCCGCGTTTGCCAAGCGGGTACCCTGGCATGTATCTGTTGGCGTATTTTCCGCCGCTATGGTTCAAGGTAATGGATAAACGCTTGCTGGACGCGGTCGATCGCGACCCTGAGCGCATCAACTTTTTGCCGGCGAAAAAGGAAATGTTGATGCGTCGTTATGCATTGAGCCCTGAAAGCCAGGTGCCGGGGATGGTGGAGGCGGCAGCATGAGCCGCTATCGTTGCCCCGAGTGTGATTACGAATATGACGAAGCGCAGGGTGATCCGCATCAGGGATTTGCGGCGGGCACCCGCTGGGAAACGCTGCCAGATAGTTTCGCCTGTCCCGATTGCTCGGTGCGTTATAAAGAAGACTTCAGTGCGGTTGCTGAGCCGTCGCGGGGTGACTAGATCACGCAGAACGACGCGCCGCGCTTTTGGTTAGGCCGGCGTTGTGCGTGCAGGTAGAAGGAACAACCGCGCTGGTGTCCTGTCACTATCACAGAGGCGGGGAAATGGGGCCAGCTCGCGCTGGCCTGGTTAATTCTCCGTTCTGCCCTCATGCGACATGACAACTGGAGTTCATTATGAAAGCACGTAACGGATTGGCATTGGCATTGGCACTGGCATTGACGGCGGGAATGGCCCAAGCGGCCTCCCAAGAAGTGACCATTAACAAGGTGGGTCTGGACGGCAAGCAGGAGTCAATTGGTACTGTTGTGATCAGCGAAACCGACCATGGGCTGTTGTTTACGCCAAACCTGAAATCGCTGCCTGCCGGTCTGCATGGCTTCCACGTACACGAAAACCCCAGTTGTGCCACCGCCGATAAGGATGGCAAGCCTACTCCGGCGGCTGCGGCAGGCAGTCACTACGATCCCGCCAGAACGGGTGAGCACCTTGGGCCATACGGAGAGGGTCATTTAGGTGATCTGCCTGGGCTGTATGTTAATGCTCAGGGTGTTGCCGACTACCCGGTACTGGCGCCAAGAATCAAAACGCTGGCAGAAATTGAAGGGCGTGCGTTGATGGTGCATGCGGGCGGTGACAACAATTCCGATCAACCGGAAAAATTGGGTGGTGGCGGTGCGCGTGTTGCATGCGGCCTGATCAGCGAATAAATCGCAGCAGCTGTTGCTGGTGTCGGGCTGTCTATCTCTAGCTCTGATCCTGTTTGAGTCAGAGCTAGAGAAACATGCAATTTGACCGGCGTGGTCTAGGCCTTAAAGTGGCCACACCCACAGCAGCATAGGGACGCTGACGGCAACGACCAACAGCTCCAGGGGCAGGCCAAGACGCCAGTAATCGCCAAATCGAAAGCCGCCGGGGCCAAGAATCAGTGTGTTGTTCTGGTGGCCGATTGGCGTCAGGAACGCACAGGAAGCGCCAATGGCTACAGCCATAAGAAAACTGTCGGGATTAACCTCCAGTTGCCCTGCGACACTCAATGCGATTGGGCACATGACGGCTGCGGTGGCAGCGTTGTTCATGAAATCCGACAGCGTCATGGTGACGACCAGCATCAAAACCAAAGCAATGACTGCGTTACCCTGCGCAAAGTTATCCAATAGCGTTTTGGCCAGCAAGTCGGCAGCGCCGGTATCGGCCATCGCGGCTGCCATCGGCATAAGCGCAGCCAGCAGCACTATGATTGGCCAATCAACCGCCTCATAAATGCGCCGCAGGGGTATCACGCGGGTCAGCATGTAACCCAACACCCCGGCCATAAAGGCGACCGCCGCCGGCAGGATACCGAAGGCGGCCAGCGCGATGGAGCACAGCATGATGCCGGCGGCGGTCAGCGCTTGACGCCCGTCGGGAATTAGAATGGCCCGTGGTGCTAAGGGAACGCAGCCGTACTCGCTGGCAAAACCAGAGATGGCTTCCGGAGTTCCTTGCATCAGCAGAACATCACCGGCTTGGATCTCGGTCCAGCGCAGCCGGCGAATAGAGCGATGACCGCGGCGGGATATAGCCAGCAAGTTGATGCCGAAACGCGTGCGCAGTTGAATGTGGGATGCGCTGCGACCGAGTATGTCGGCGCCGGGCTGCACTGCGAGCTCCTGCAGCGTTATTTCATCGGACAGTGAGGGTTTGCTACTTTTCTCCTTATCCTTATCCTTATTCTGCTCTGCCGTTGCATCGCTCTGCGGGGGTTCCTTTTCGCTGCTTGCCGACTCGTTTTTTTCTTCGCTGTCCTGCTCTTCGTCCTGCTTGTCATTGCCGTTGGTGGGTACTGCTTCTTCCAGTTTCAGGCCCAGACGGGTGAGCGAAGAGCCCAGCCCTTCAGGCTCTGCCTCGATTACCAGAATGTCGCCGGCCCGCAACACGCGGCTGGGCATGGGGGCGGTGACGCGAAAGTCATTGCGTACCATGCCGACAATTTGCGCGTCGTTCTCTTCCAACAGTAGCTCAACTTCCGCCAGGGTTTTGCCATCGACTTTGCTGTCGGCGTCAATATGCACTTCGGTCAGGTAGGTGCCGGTATCGAAGCTGCCCACGTCGGGCTGCTCGCGACGAGGCACCAGCCAGCGGCTGGTGAAGACGACAAAGATCACTCCGGCTATGGCGACTGCGATGCCCACTGGCGTGAAGTCGAACATGCCGAAGCCGCCAAGGTCTTCGCGGGCGCGGAAGCCGGCGACAATTAGGTTAGGAGGAGTACCAATTAGCGTGGTCATGCCGCCTAGAATGGTGCCAAACGCCAGTGGCATGAGGACTTTGCCGGGCGGCATGCCTTCACGCGCCGCGAGTTGCAGCGCAAGCGGCATAAGTAGTGCCATGGCGCCAACGTTGTTCATAAACGCTGATAAGCCTGCACCCAGCAGAGTTAGTACGGCCAAGCTGAGCAAAGGACCGCCGTTCTTGGGTAGGGCGCGCTGGGCCAGTGCTTCTACGGCGCCGGTGGTTTGCAGGCCCTTGCTCAAAATCAGCACAGCCGCCACGGTAATTACCGCAGGATGACCAAAGCCGACAAACGCATCTGCCGCTGGGGTCAAGCCGGTAACCACGCAGGCCATCAAAGCGGCCAAGGCCACCACATCGTGGCGCCAGCGGCCCCATAGAAATAATGCAATGGTACAACCAAGAATCAACAGAATCAGTTGCTGACTGGCATCCATGGACGGCGCTCGTTATCGGTATTTATCGGGTATGGGGATTGCAGTTGGCGCTATGACAGCAAGCGCACCTTGAAGTTGCGGCCCTTGATCTTACCTTCGCTCAGTCGCGCGAGTGCCAGCTTGGCCTGATCACGGCGAATGGCGACCAAGGCTTGATAGTCACTGATGCTGATTTTGCCAATTGCATCAGCCGATAAGCCAGCGTCGCCAGTGAGGGCGCCAAGCAGGTCGCCGGGGCGTAACTTGTCCTTACGGCCACCGGCTACAGCCAGCGTCCGCATGGGCGCGATCATCGGCTGGTCGAGTCTGGCAGGCAAGCTGTCGAGCTCCTGCCAGTTCAGCGATTCACCACTGGTTTCTTCAATTGCGCGCGAACGTTTGAGTTCGCGAGGGGCCACTAGGCTCAGCGCCAGGCCGGATTGGCCGGCACGGCCGCTGCGCCCTATGCGGTGGGTATGCGCGGAAGGGTCAGCTGAGAGTTCTACGTTGATTACCGCTGCGACGCCTTCAATATCGATGCCTCGGGCTGCAACATCGGTCGCGGTCAGCACGCTGCAACTTTGGTTGGCAAACAATGCCAGTACCTGGTCACGGTCGCGTTGCTCCATGTCACCGTGTATAGCTTGCGCACTGATGCTATTGGCGTTGAGGAAATCGGCCAGCTCCTGACACTGCTGGCGAGTGTGGCAAAACGCGATGCAGGGCTGTGGTCGATCGGCGGCGAGCAAACGTAACACGGCATTAAAGCGCTGTTTCTCTTCGATTTCGTAAAAACGCTGAGTGATGGGGTTGCTTGGGCTGGCATCGCTTATGGTGATCTGTTTCGGCTCGCGCATGAATTCGCTGGCCAATGATTTCAAACCCGAAGGGTAGGTTGCAGAAAACAATAGAGTCTGGCGGCGCTTGGGCGTGTGACCGATGATCTCGCGGATAGGATCGACAAAACCCATGTCGAGCATCCGATCGGCTTCGTCCAGCACCAGGCAGTTAAGATTGTCGAGTGTCAGCGTGCCGCGAGCCAAGTGATCCTGAATTCGGCCGGGCGTGCCGACGATGACGTGCGCGCCTTGTTCCAGCGAGGCGGCTTGCGGCCCAAAAGGAGTGCCGCCGCACAGGGTTATAATTTTGATATTGGGCAGCCCGCGTGCCAGATTACGCAAGGCTGTAGCCGTTTGCGTCGCTAGCTCGCGTGTAGGGCTCAGCACCAGTGCCTGGCAACCAAAGAACTGCGGGTTTAGTGGGGTCAGCAGGCCGATACCGAAGGCGGCTGTCTTGCCGCTGCCGGTACGTGACTGGGCCAGCAGGTCATTGCCCTGTAGTATCAGTGGCAGCGCTTCGGCTTGAATCGGCGTCATACTCGCATAGCCCATTTGCTGCAGGGTATCGAGCATGGCCTGGGGCAGTTTTAGCGAGTCGAAGGTAGTCTGGGTCACGGGGCTGGCCTGAAGCGAAGAAAGGCCTTGCAGTGTATCAGATTGGACCTGCAGGCCAGCAGCGCTATCAGCGCCGAATGCGTGTCTTGCGAAAGCCTCCATGGCTGATAAAGGAGCCGGTATCGCCGGTTGCCCAGTAGCGAGTCGCGCGGTACAACGCCTGCAATTTTGTCGTGTGGTAGCTGCGGGTCTTTCGATAGGCCCAGCGCCACCCGCGTGTAGGTGATTTCATGGTCAGACTGCCGTGTTTTGGTTGACGTGCTATGGCTAGGATGCTGTCAGAAAAACGTCTATCAGGCATGTCTTGTTATAAAACAGTCTATTCCTTGACGCTTTCTGTCCCTTGCCGCGCATCATACCCGGCTATTTGTGAGATGTGAAATGCTTCACAGAAATGACTTTTGAATGGGGTTTTATTCGGCAACGGTGGTGAGGTTACGGCCGCCTTCTTTGGACTGGTATAGCGCTTTGTCTGCTCGCTCAATCAACGCTTTATAGCTTTCCATACCATCGGTCAGGCGTGCGACACCGACACTGATGGTAAAGGTCACAGGCGTACCCTGGTGGTCTAGCTGCTGACGCTCAACGCTCTGTCTGAGGCGTTCGGCAAACTGTTGAGCTCCTTCCAAGGGAGTGTCGGGCAACAGCACAACAAACTCTTCGCCACCGTAGCGGCCGCAAAAATCGGTTTCTCTGGCCAGCTGTTCGGTCAAACGCGCGGTCGTGCGAATAACCTCGTCACCGGCCTGATGGCCGAAGGTATCGTTGACCTTCTTGAAGTGGTCGATATCGAACATGACCAGGCAAACTTCGTTGTCATAGCGCTGGTGACGTGCGAATTCATGCTCCAGGCAGCTTTCCCAGTAACGCCGATTGAGTAACCCGGTCAGGCCGTCACGCAGCGCTAACTCTCTCAGCTTAGTATTGGCAGACTCGAGTTGCCGTTTGTTTACAGCGACTCCGGTCACATCATAAATAATTAAACACACGTGATCGGTTTTGCCGGTACTGCTGCGCAGCGGCAAAATGGTGACATTCTGATACATTTCATCGGCTAGCCCGGTGATCGGCTGGTAGCTTTTGAAGCGAAACAGGTTGGGCCGCTGCTCCCAGATGGTAAAAGCACGTGTGCCTAACATGACCGAAGTTTCGACCTTTTGGGTAAACCAGGTTTGGTCTATTTCCTGAAACAGCTCGAACAATGAGCGCTGGTTGACCTCCGCCGAGCCTAAGCCGGAGTGGTTCTCCATAAAGCTGTTCCAAACCTCAATCTTATATTCACGGTCCATCACTACCACGCCCACATCGATGCTCTGGACGATGTCGAGCAGCCAGTGAAGTTCGTTGATGTCAAACTGAGCAGCCATGCGCCTTGCCTATATTCAGTTGATCACGTGGTCAGTTGATCATGAAGTCGAGGGTTTCCCGTAGCCGAGGGACCGAGTCTTCGGTAAACAGCAGCAACAGGTCGAAATGAATCTCCAGGTCTTCCAGACCGTAGCTGATTTCCACAGCCAAGGTGCGCTTCCAGCGGCGTTGGTTGATGCGTATTAGATCTTCGATCGGGCAATGTTGGCCTAGCACCATCGGGTGCCCCTGTGACAGGGTGATGTTCAGCTGCTCAGACAGGCCGTTAAGGCAAGCGCCAATGATTATGCTGGCCAGATCCAGCAGCATTTCAAGCTGTGCGTTTTCGTCTTCGCGCGCGTTCAGCAGTTGGGCTACATCGCCAATCTCTGAATCATGGAAGATCAGCAAGGCTTCTCCGGCAACGCCGCCGCCGATAAAACCTTGGCAAATGGCAGACAACCGCTGCCCGCGCTGAGCGTCGGCCAGCGCCATGTGCAGCTCGCCGACTTCCAAAATGTTGACGTTGGGTATGGGCAACTTGATGAACAGATTGAGCACGCGGCCTAGCAGTTCAGCGGCACGACCCATGGCAACATTGGATACTTCACGGAAGGCATCGCGAAAAGAAACGTTAGGCAGCGGAAATTCGCTTTCCTTGCTGTCTGTTGCAGGCGTAGTGAGCGGAATCTCGACACCGAGGGAGTTTAGTGCTTCAGCTAGCTGCATTGGGTCAGCTGGTTTCTTGATAAACGCGCGTGCGCCTAACGCTTTAGCGCGGCGCACGGCTTCTTCCTGGACGTCGCCAGAAACCACTATAATTTCACACTCGATCGCTTCTTCGCGCAGCGCCGCCAGCACGCCGAAACCATCAAGCTCGGGCATCGTTAAATCGAGCAAAACTATTTGCCCGGCGCCGGCGCGAATCGCCTCCAAACCCTCCAAGCCATTGGTGGCTTGCGTAATTCGAAACGGCCAGTTTGCCGGCAGTGCTCGAATCAGCTGTTTGCGAGCCATATTGGAGTCGTCACATACCAGCAGTGGAATCGCGGTCACTTCAAGATCCTTGGCGCCATTTGTCTGTTATTCTGTGCCTGAGCTTGTCAAGTAAAGGCAGATGGCTATTACTTAGACTATTTTGCAAGCATGACAAGATATTGACCTCTTGAGAAGACATTCGGCACAAATGCCAGAGTTTTTTCAGCCCCGATTCGCATTTTGCTTACTTGAATGGATACTATTAGGTTGTTGTTTGTTCCGAAGTATGTTGCTGCGCCCGTTGGAAAGGGTGATTTAAAAGGAAAAAAATGGCCAAGCAACTCGAACAAAATCAAAGCCATCGCCGTTCCGTTTTGCGGGCGTTGTTGTGGCTCACATTTGTCTTTGGCATGATCTTCGCCGGCTTGAATAGTTACCGCGAGATGTATTTGTTGGCGGGGCTGGAGGTAGCGTATGCATTTTTTGCGCTTAGTTTGCAGCGTGTTGTGCCGACCACCCGACATCTGGCCGCTTGGACAATCGCCTACTTAGTCCCTTTTTTCTGCATGATGGTATTTGCTCTATTGCTACCAAAGACCTCCTTCACCGTGTTTGCGTGGATTCAAACCATCCCCATCATTTCCTACCTGCTGCTGGGCCAGCGCGGCGGCCTATGGATGTCGTTGATCTTTGTTACCGCGGCGGTCATCGCCTTCAATGTGCGTTACATGACCGGCGAGAATTCGATGGACGCACTCATAGCCACCAACCTTGCCTTCAGTAGTTTTGCGGTAATGCTGTTTTCACACATCTATGAGCGCAGCCGCACACGCAATGAAGCGCGCTTGATCGAACTTGCCGGTACTGACAACTTGACTGGCATCGCCAACCGCATGCGCCTGGGTGAAGAGTTCCTTCGCTTGCGCAGCCAGGCAGAGCGCAGTGGCATGGCGCTGTCCTTGGTGGTGGTGGATCTGGATATGTTTAAGCGAGTAAATGATCAATACGGACACGATATAGGCGATCAAGCCTTGCAGCATGCCGCTCATTTGCTATCCGGTCGCCTGCGCGGCTCTGACTTGGCCTGCCGACTGGGGGGCGAAGAATTTGCTGTTCTGCTGCTCGGCGCGGATCACCATCAGGCCGCTAGCCTGGCAGATCAACTGCGGCAGCAGTTGGCTACCACGCCATTGCAGCTGGCCGATGGCACTGCGTTGCAGATGAGTTTTAGTGGTGGCGTGGCGACCTTGAACGATGATGGGGCTGATCTGAGCGCCTTACTGAAAGTCGCCGACAAGCGCATGTATGATGCCAAAAGCGGCGGACGCAATCGGATTGTTGCTGCCACAAGCTCTTTTCCAGAAGCCGCTCCTGCAGCTGATTAACGCCCTCTCTGCACGCCTTCTCAATCTTTTGACGATCATCCTTCGCTGCCAACTACACTGATAACTCTAGAGTCCGGTCAGTGAGGAGGGCAGTGCCATGCATATTGGCGTTCCGAAAGAGATCAAAAATCATGAGTACCGCGTGGGGTTGACGCCTGAATCAGTGCGCGAGCTAGTGCGCCAGGGGCATCAAGTGTTTGTCGAGCACGATGCCGGCACGGCGATTGGCTACAATGATGCACTCTATCGCCAAGCTGGCGCGGAGCTGGTGACAGTGGAGGAGGTGTTTGCCCAAGCCGACTTGCTGGTCAAGGTCAAGGAGCCGCAGGCCGAAGAGCGCGCCCGTCTGCGCCCTGGTCAGATCCTGTTCACTTACTTGCATCTGGCGCCAGATCGCGCCCAGGCCGAAGACCTGCTGTCCAGCGGGGCCATCTGTATCGCCTATGAAACCGTAACTGATGCGCACGGACGCTTACCGCTGTTGGCGCCAATGTCCGAGGTGGCTGGGCGCATGGCCATTCAAGCTGGCGCCGGCTGTTTGGAGAAAGCCAAGGGTGGGCGAGGTGTGCTGCTCGGCGGCGTGCCGGGCGTACCCCGCGGTAAGGTGGTCATTCTGGGCGGTGGGGTGGTCGGCAGCAATGCGCTGGCAATGGCCGTTGGGCTAGGCGCTGATGTCACCGTGCTGGACAAGAACCCGGACGCACTCAGGCGCCTGGACGCGCAGTACGGCAATCGCATCAGTACCCTTTATTCGACTGGCGTGACGTTGGAAGAGCAATTGCTGGGCGCCGACCTGGTGATTGGCGCGGTATTGGTACAGGGTGCTACCGCGCCCAAGTTGATCAGCGCCGAGATGGTGGCACGCATGCAGTCGGGTGCTGTATTGGTGGATGTGGCGATTGATCAGGGCGGTTGCGCCGAAACCTCAAGCCCCACTACCCATGATCAGCCCACCTATGTGGTTGACGAGGTAGTGCACTATTGCGTTGCTAACATGCCCGGTGCAGTCGCACGTACCTCAACTCAGGCGCTGAATAATGCAACCCTGCCCTTTGTCTTGGCGCTGGCAAATAAAGGCGTCAAGCAGGCGCTGAGCGAGGATCCGCATCTTGCGCAAGGCTTGAATCTTAGCGGGGGGATTTTGTGTAATTCCGAGGTGGCCGAAGCGCTCGGCTTGCCCTCTCAGTCGCTGTCTGAGGTCATCGGTGAATTACCGGGTTAACCTTTGTGCCTGGCAGCTCAAGGTCGTTCGGCGAGTTCGCGACGCAGGGCGGCAATGCGCTGATCTTTTTCGATCCATAGCTGACTGACCCACTGCTGAAATTGGTTGCGGTACTCAAGGTCAAGGCTGTAATCGCCGTCTATCAGCTGGGTGGGTAGAGTGCGACAACGGATATCCACGGTGATCCGTGTCACCTGTCCGCTAACCAGTTGCCAGAAGCCTGGCGGGCGCTCGTCGGGATAGACAATAGTGACATCTAGCACCGAGCGCATCTGCGCGCCGAGTGCGGCGACCACAAAGGCAATGCCGCCGGCTTTGGGCTTAAGCAGGTAGCGAAAGGGTGATTGCTGCTGCCGGTGCTTGCCTGGAGTGAAACGCGTACCTTCCAGGTAATTCACTACGGTGACCGGCAGCTGTTGAAATTTTTCGCAGGCGCGACGGGTAATTTCCAAGTCTTTACCCTGGTCTTCCGGGTGCTTGGCCAGATGGGCTTTGCTGTAGCGCTTCATGAAGGGGTAGTCGAGTGCCCAGAACGCCAAGCCGAGAAACGGTACCCAGATCAGCGCGCGTTTAAGAAAGAACTTGAAATAAGGCGTTTTGCGGTTGAAGGCGTTCACTAGGGCGGGGATATCCACCCAGGTCTGGTGATTGCTGATCACCAGATAAGATTGCTCGCTTGCCAGCGTGGTGTCGCAACGTACATCCCACTGAGTTGGTAGCAGCAGATGAAAGATGCGTTTATTGATCTCGGCCCAGGTTTCCGCGACCCACATCACTGCTTTGGAGCATCCGCGACGCAGATCCGCGTTTGGAATAAGCGCCTTGAGCAGTCCGAAGACCAACATCGGGCCAATGCCGATCAGGGTGTTCAGCAGAATCAGCAAACAGGTGAGTGAACCAGTCAACCAATGGGGCATAAATGCATGTCCGTTCGGCAGCGAAAAATCAAGAGTACCGGGTTTTGTTTACCGGATTCCAGTCTGATGGCTCTGGCAAATTCACCCTAACGGGTGATGTTGCCGTGGTGGTCGCGCTTCTATTGTCGAAGCGTGATTTTATTGGCATAAATTCGTTGGATTCCTGCGTCTGATGAACCGCCGCAGATTAGCTTCTGAATAATAATAAGAGGTTCCATGTCGCAGTTTGATGCATCGCCCGCGAGTCTGGCGACGGAAACCCTGGTGCTGGCCGAGCAAGCGCGCGTGGTGTCATGGACTACTCGCGTGTTGTTGGCTGCCGTCAGCGGCGTGATGATGTTTGCGCCATGGGTTAACCCGGTGTTGTTCTGGACCGGTTGGTTAGCCGGAGTACCCTTGCTCTACGCATTGCGTGATACGCGCTTGCCGGCCGCCTTTGCCCTTGGCTGGCTGGCGGGCGTGCTGTGTTTTGCTGGCGCCAGCCATTGGATGATCGATTTTATGATTCATCTCAAAGGCTTGTCTTGGCCGGTCAGTGCTATCTTGGCGGGGTTGTTCTGGCTGTATACCGGCTTGGCTTTGGGCTTTGCATGTTTGCTCTACCGCTGGTTGGCACTGCGTGTGCCAACTTGGGACCTGCTCACCTTTCCGTTGGTTATCGCTGTCGTTATGGCGATTTTCCCACAGCTTTTTGTTACCGACTTTGCCGAAGGGCAAGCGCGTTTTCTGGTTGCCCTGCAGGGGGTTGACCTGCTGGGTGCGCAGGGCTTGAATATCATCATGTTGCTGTTCAGTGGGCTGCTTTTTCAGCTGCTCCAAGCCTATTACAGTAACAGCCGCGGGGCTGGTATGGGCATGCTGGTGGCAGGCGCTGTATTGCTGTTGTGGTTTGCCTATGGGTTTTACGCATTGTCTTATTGGGATAACCAGGTACGCAGCTGGGATACCACGCGCATTGGCTTGGTGCAGCCCAATGACCCGCCGAGGCGTCGCATTCCAGCGCCGCGCGAAGGTTTTACCCGTGAGGCGCCGGAAGAGATGGTTGCCAGTCGCCGGCTGGCGAAAGCGGGTGCCCAATGGGTGGCCTGGCCTGAAGCGCGCTACAAGGGCTATTACGATATGTTCACCGTGCGCCATGGGTACGGCAAGGAGGTCACCAGCTGGGGCGTGCCGCTGTTCTTCCACGATGTGGAAAATCGCTGGGTTAACGCCGAGCAGGTCAGCTTCAATACGGTGGCTTGGTTGGATCACAATGGCCGGCTAGCCGGGCAGTACCGTAAGGTGCAACGCATGCCCTTTGGCGAATATCTGCCAGCCTTTTTTGAGTTGCCGGGGATCACCCAAGTAACCCGCATGTTCATGGGGGATTATCTGCGCCCGGTTGGCGCGGGTACTGAGCACGTGGAGTTCAGGGTAGGTGATATGCGGGTGATTCCCAAAGTCTGTTACGAGACGGCCTTTCCGCAGTTTGTGGCTGAGTCCATTGGGGCTGATTCAGCAGGTAAACTGTTGCTGTTTCTGTCGCAGGACAACTGGTTTGGCGAGACATCACAGCCGTTTCAGCATCGCGATATGTCGGTCCTGCGCGGGGTGGAGAATCGCGTACCCATGGTGCACTTGATCAACAATGGCCCGTCGGTAGCAATCGTACCCAGTGGGCGAGTGGTAGCCAGCACGCAGGCCTTCTCACGGGCGGAACGACTGGTGGATATACCCTTCTCTGCGAATGCGGGCGGCAGCTTCTACAGCCGCCATGCTGTGCTGGTGCAGCGGAGTCTTTATGCCGCTCTGGCGTTGTTATTGTTTTGGGGGTTGATAGCCGGGCGACGTTCGCACGCCGCCTGAGCTATTCACTACAGGTCGGCCGCATCAGAGGTTGCGGCTTACTGCCTTGGCTGCCAAGGCCAGCATCACATAGGCACAGCCATGCACCAGCATCTCAATCGCCACCAAGATGCCAATCAGCCATAACGCTGAGGCTGGCCACTGCAGGAAAATCATGCACGCCAGCAGTAACGAGATACCGCCGGCAAACACCAGCCAGCCCCAGTTGCTGCCGGTACCGCGCAGCTGCATGCCTAGCATGATGCGCACCAGGCCGATGGCAAAAAAGGCAGCGCCGAGCAACAGGGTAATGACGGCAGAACCGGCCAGTGGCTTGCTAATCAGCAGAAAACCACCGAGCAAGTAGAGTGCGCCCATAAGCCCGCTAATTAGGCGTCCTCCACTATTTTTGCTGCGGATAGCGTCAACCAGCTGCAGAGCGCCCCCGGCTAACAGCATGACGCCAAACAGAAATACCGTCGCGATGGTCAGGGTAACGCTCATGCCTAGACCAATCAGGCCTAGGACAATGAAGAGAATGCCCAAAGCCAGCAACCAGCCCCAATTGCGGCTAAGGTCACCGAGTAGAGCGGGAACGGCGGCTGTGCCGGTAGAGGAAGGCTCGACAGTCGGTTTCATAATGATGCTCCTTGGTTTGACATCCTATTGCGCTGCGGCCTTGTAGACAGTTTCTCCGGCTTTAATAGTTTCCAGCACCTTGACGCCCAACAACTGCTCACGATCCAGGGTGACTGGGTTATGCGACAACACGACCAAGTCGGCCAGCTTACCTTTCTCGATGGAGCCTTTGCTGCTCTCTTCGAAATGTTGGTAAGCCGGCCAGATGGTCATCGCTTTCAGAGCGGTCAGGGCATCCAGTCGTTCTTCCGGCCCGAGGATAATATTGCTGCGGGTCACCCGGTTAGTGGCGCTGTGCAGAATACGCATGGAGTTGGGATACACCACGGGGGCATCGGAGTGAATGCTGAATTTCATACCCGAACGGTAGACCGAGCCAGTTGGCGAAATGAACTTAGCCAGCTCCGGACCTGCGACTGACTGGCGATGCCAATCGCCCCAGTAAAAGGTGTGCATCGGGTAAAGCGAAGGGAATATGCCAAGCGTCGCCAGCTGCGGAATTTGATCGGGGCGCAGATACTGGCCGTGAATCAGAACGGTACGCCGGTCATCGACCTCGGGTATCTCGCGTTGCACGGTATCGGTCAGGCGGATCAGTTGGTCAATGGCCGCGTCGCCGTTGGCGTGCACCATCACCTGCCAACCGTTGGTATAGGCCATCTCCATCAACCTGCGCGCTTCGGCATCATTGGCAAACAGCGGCGCGCCGCTGTAGTCATCTGGCTCATGTTCTGGCGGCTGAAAGTACGGATGGGTGAACCAAGCGGTCTTGCCCTGTGGGGAGCCATCGAAGGTCAATTTGACGCCGCCAATACGGAAGTGGTCGGAATAGGTGCGCGACATCAACGGGCCGTCCAGCATCGGGTCTTCGAGGTTGGCGACCAGATACGGGTAGGCCACCACGTCGACCTTGAAATAGCCGGCTTTGGCTGCCTGTGCCAAGCCATGCAGGCTGCCGGGTGAAGTACGGCCGTCCTGGATGGTAGTGAAGCCGTTGGCTAGATAGATCTGTTGGGCCTTGTTGAGCATGTCGATGCGCTGCTCAGGAGTGAACTCGGGCAGCAGTTTGATCAGCGCTGAAATATGCGCATTCTCAGCCATTAAACCGTTGGGTGTAACACCATCTTTCTCGCGGTAGATGGTGCCGCCTTCTGGGTTTGGTGTGTTGGCGTTGATGCCAAGGACTTCCAGCGCCTTAGTGTTGTACACGCCGAGATGGCCGGATTGGTGAATGGCCATGATCGGAATAGTCGTTGAGACTGCATCCAGTTCTGCTCGCGTGGGGTGGCGCTTTTCAAGCAGTTGCGAGTCGTCGTAGTTGAAACCGATCAACACGCCATAGTCCTGCGCACGGGTGCTGCTGGCCAGATACTGACGGAGTGCATCCTGCAGAGCAGCAATCGAGCTGCCGGGGCCATCAGGTGGCGGCAGCAAGTTGGCGGAAATAGCCTGCACGCCGACAAAGGAAAAATGACTGTGGGCGTCGACAAAACCGGGAATCAGAGTGTGCCCGTTTAGGTTGCGCAGTTCGGTTTCTGCACCACGAAAGTCGGCTTCCAGCATGGTCCGGGTGCCAACGCCGACGATGATGCCATTGTCTACCGCGACCGCATCCACGTTGGGGTAGGTATCGTCCATGGTCAGAATGGGGCCGCCATAAAAAATGATGTCGGCCGGATCTTCGACCGCGGCAATGGCACCGCTAGCAAGGCTGAGGGTGCTGATCAGGGTTGCCAGAGGCAGGTGGGCAAAACGGGGAATGACAGTCATGCGTGCTCCTTGTCGAAAAAACGTCAAATCCGATTGCTGTGGTCGGCGCAGCAGAGGGCTGCGCGCATGCAGCTGATGATTGTGACTCAGTGTAGACAAGGCTGGCAGGATAGGCAGAGAAATGCGCGGGCAGAAATGCCTGAATAGGCGGTTGAAATGGCCTTTTTAGTAGGTAGGCGCTTTTAGCGGCCGCTAAGCGAACTGGCCCGCGGTATAACCCGACGACCAGGCCCACTGGAAGTTGAAGCCGCCCAGATGGCCGGAAACATCCAACACCTCGCCGATGAAATACAGCCCAGGCTGGTTTTTAGCTTCCATGGTTTTCGAACTGATATCGTCGGTGTCGACGCCGCCGAGGGTCACTTCCGCAGTGCGATAGCCCTCGGTAGCTGAGGGCTTGAGCCGCCAAGCGTTGAGGCGCTGGCCAATCTCGCTGAGGCGGCGGTCGCTGAACTCGGCCAGTGCGGTGTCATCATCCTGCGGCCACCAGAGCTGCTGAAGCTCTGCCACCAGGCCTTTGGAAAGCTGCTGGCCAAGTCGGGTTTTCAGGCGGCTGCGTGGCTGCTCTTGCTTGGCCTGCAGCAGCCATTCGACGGCAGCAATACCGGGCAACAGATCAATGCTGATTTCATCACCCGGAGCCCAGTAGCTGGATATCTGCAGAATCGCCGGCCCACTGATACCTCGATGGGTAAATAGCATCGCCTCGCTGAACGACTGGCCGTTGCAACTTACCTCAATATCCAGCGCCAGGCCGGACAGGCGCTCGCAAAAAGGCTTCATGGCATCGCTGAACATGAAAGGCACCAGTCCAGCCTGGCGCGGCACCAGCTTCAGGCCAAACTGCTCGGCCAACTCATAGCCTATCCCCGAGCCACCGAGAGTGGGCACCGAGAGCGCACCAGTGGCGACCACTAACGCGTTGCAGTTCAGGCGTTGTGCGCGTCCGTCTTGCTCTAGATGCAGACGGTAGCGCAAAGGGCTGGCAGCATCATTTAGCGGCTCAAGCCGCTGCAGCTCGCACTGGGTGCGAATTTCGACCCCGGCGTTGATGCATTCGTCCTCGAGCATAGCGACGATCTGCTTGGCGGAATCTTTGCAGAACAACTGGCTATGTTTACGCTCCTCATAGTCAATGCCGTGCTGCGCGACCAATGCGATGAACTCCCACTGGTTGTAACGTTTGAGCGCGGATTTACAAAAGTGTGGGTTGCGCGACAAAAAATGGCTTGGCTCGACGAACTGGTTGGTGAAGTTACAGCGCCCGCCACCGGACATGAGTATCTTCTTGCCGATCTTGTTGGCCCGCTCTAATACCAGCACACGCCGACCACGCTGGGCCGCAGTAAAGGCGCAAAACAGGCCGGAGGCACCGGCGCCCAGTACTATCACGTCAAAGTCGGTAGAAGAGTTAGACACGGCTGACATCTATTTTGGGGTGGCTGGTTTGGCGCGGATTCTAGCATTGTTGTTGGTGTCGCGGCTGCGCCGGATCAGCTCATCGCCGCGAGTATGCTGCGGGTTCTTGCAGAGCCGATCGTAGAGCACCAAATTGACCGTGGCGGCGAGGTTGAGGCAACCCACCGTAGGTATGTAAACAACCGCATCGGCGCGATCAATCAGCGACTGCTCCAGAGTGCCGTCTTCAGGCCCAAACAGATAAAGCGCGCGCTCCGGGTGAACGAAGTCTGGCAGCGCTATGGCGCCTTCAACCAGTTCGATGCAGACCACCTGAATGGCGGGCGGTAAAGCGTCCAACATGCTCTCAACACGGGTGATCGGGATGTGCCGGCTGACCTGCTGGGTATCGGTGCTGTATCGCGCGGCGCGATCATGCCGTGTGCCGGTATAACGCACGGCATCGGCGCTAAAGCAGCCGGCAGCGCGCATCACGGCGCCCACGTTGGTAGGACTCTTTGGGTTACTCAGGCCAATCAGTACCTGGGGATCATTCATCTACTGTTCCATCTGCTGCGGGGCTAAATTGTCGCGCCGGGGCTGGGCAAGCGGCGAGCTGCGGGTAGAATACAGGCTTTCGCGCCCGCGCTCAGCGCGCTTGGGCGGATACCGCTTAATCAGGATGCCGTCATGCCGCAAGAACCCAGCGAAATCAAACACACAGACCCGTTGCACGGAATAACACTCAAGGCGATTGTCGAGGCGTTGGTTGAGCGGTTTGGCTGGGAGGAGCTGTCGCGGCGCATTCCCATCAACTGTTTTATCAGCCAGCCGAGCGTTAAATCCAGCCTGACATTCCTGCGTAAAACGCCCTGGGCGCGGACCAAAGTTGAGTCGCTGTACATCGAGTCGTTGCGCTAACAGGCTGATTAGCCCGCTGCGTCGGCAGGAACCCAGCCAAGCGTAATAGCGGCCAGCAGTAGGTAGCGGCCGCCCTTGGCCAGGGTCACAATCAAAACGAAACGCCACAAGGGTTCGCGCATTAACCCAGCAACTATGGTCAGCGGATCACCGATAAAGGGTGCCCAGCTCATCAACAGCGACCAGTAGCCCCAGCGGTGATAGGTAGCCTGCGCGCGGTGCAGTTGTTTGGGTTTTAACGGGAACCAGCGCTTGTGCTGCAGTTTCTCAATGTAGGTGCCCAGCACCCAGTTCAATACTGCGCCCAGCACGTTGCCGGCGGTGGCGACCAGCAACAGCATCGAGGTCGGGTAATGACCTTGCAGTAGCATGGCGACCAAGGCGAATTCTGATTGTGCAGGCAGCACGGTGGCGGCGCCAAATGCAATCAGAAAGAGTCCAGCGTAACTTGTTAGCTCCCACATGCGGCAGATTCCCGATTCAGTGCCGCCAGCATACCGGATTGCCTGAGGTTGCCGAGCTTCAGGCCACCGTCCACCGCAAGATGACCTGTGCTAGTGTCCCTAAAGCGACAAAATAGACGGTTTTCTAGCTGATTGCGCAAATTATTGCCGAATCTTTCACGCATGGGTTCACCCAAGCGGGCAAAGGGCGAATAATCGGCGGCTTTGCTAACTCCCTGACAGGAAAACTGCATGTCGGATTCATCGCTGGAAACCTATGCCCCCACTACGGAGGTGCCGGCCAAGGTAGCTTCCTGGCTGATTTTGTTGGCGCTGGCGATCGGCGGCTTTGCCATAGGCACCGGCGAATTCGTGATCATGGGTCTGATGCCGGATATGGCTGCTGACCTGCAAGTCAGCGAACCGCAGGTCGGCCACGTTATCAGTACTTACGCCATCGGCGTGATGGTAGGTGCGCCGGTGTTGGCGATTTTTGGCGCGCGCTTGCGCCGGCGTAATTTGTTGCTGCTGTTGATGGCTTTTTTTGCCGTCGGCAATGTGGGTAGCGCGCTGGCGCCGGGGTATCACAGCTTGATGGTGGCGCGTTTTATCGCGGGCCTGCCGCACGGTGCCTATTTTGGTGTTGCCGCCTTGGTAGCTGCGTCTTTGGTCGCGCCGAACAAACGTGCTGCCGCGGTCAGTCAGGTTATGCTGGGCCTGACCGTGGCCATTCTAATTGGTAACCCATTGGCAACCATGTTGGGGCAGTCGATCAGTTGGCGTTATGCCTTTGTCGCGGTGGCCGTGATCGCGCTGTTGACGATCGTGATGGTAGCGATCTTTGTACCGCTTGAAGCACAACACAAACCCAGCAATCCATTGACTGAGTTGCAGGCTTTTCGTCGGCCTCAGGTCTGGTTCGCGCTAGGTATTGGCGCCATTGGCTTTGCTGGTATGTTCTGCGTGTTCAGCTATTTGGCGATGACGCTGTTGGATGTCACCAAAGTGCCTCGCGCTATGGTGCCGCTGGCAATGGCGGCGTTTGGCGTGGGTGCGATTCTCGGTAATCTGGTGGGCGGCTGGTTGTTCGAGCGTCTGCAGTTTCGCGCAGTGGGTGTGGTACTGGTTTGGAGCACCGTAGTCCTGCTGCTGTTTCCGTTGGCGGCGCAGGCCATGTGGAGCATCCTGCTGGCCTCTGTGGCAGTGGGTAGCATGGTGGCGCTATCGCCGCCGTTGCAAACTCGTTTGATGGATGTGGCGGCTGATGCGCAGACGCTGGCGGCCTCGGCGCATCACGCCGCCTTCAACATCGCCAATGCGCTCGGACCTTGGCTTGGCGGCATGGCCATTGTTGCTGGTTTTGGTTGGACCTCGACCGGTTATGTGGGTGCTGCAACGGCGCTCGGCGGTCTGCTGCTTTACTGGCTGGCGCGTCGCCATGAGTCGCGGCATCCGTTGCACGGCGAGGCGTAGCAGGCTTTCGGCCTGACCGAGGCGCGGTTTTTGCAGGAGCAGGGTTACCCGACTAAGGTGATGTGCAGCCGGGATTTACTCTTTGTGCAAGGATATTGTCTATGCCGCTCCGCAACGCCGTGCAACTGATCTGCTATCCCAACCGTATTGGTAATAATCTCAAGGATCTGCACGCCACCCTTAACAAGCATCTGTCTGATGCCATTGGTGGCGTGCATATACTGCCGTTCTTTCCCTCGAATGCCGACGGCGGTTTTTCGCCACTGACGCACAAAGAAGTGGACCCGGAGTTTGGAGATTGGACAGATATTGAGCGGCTGGCAGCCGACTATGACCTGTGCTGCGATCTGACCGTCAATCACATCTCTGACGAGTCAGTAGAGTTTCTCGACTTTGTGGGTAAGGGCTTTGAGTCAAAGTATGCCGAGCTGTTTGTGCACGTTGAGCGCTTCGGTGAAATCACCCCGGATGATCTGGCCAAGATTCATATCCGTAAGGAGAAAGAACCCTTTCGCGACGTGACCTTTGCTGACGGCAGCACCGGGCGGGTCTGGTGTACTTTCACCGAACGGCAGATTGACCTGAATTACGAATCGCCGCTCACTTATGAGTTGATGGAAGACTACATCCGTTTTCTCACCGAGCGCGGCGTAAAACTGCTGCGTCTGGATGCCTTTGGCTACACCACCAAGCGCATCGGGACCAGTTGCTTTCTGGTTGAGCCAGATGTCTATCGTATCCTCGAATGGATCAACGACGTAGCGCTACGCCATGGTGCAGAGTGCCTCCCTGAGGTGCACGATCACACCAGTTTTCAATACGCCATCGGCCGGCGCAACATGCATCCTTACGGTTTCGCGCTGCCGCCGTTGATGCTCTATTCACTGCTGGATGCCAACAGTACCTACCTGAAAAACTGGTTGCGCATGTGCCCCCGCAACATGATCACCGTGCTGGATACGCACGACGGCATCTGCATTCCGGATGTCGAGGGCGTGCTGCCGGATGACAAGATTAAGGGTTTGATCGATAACATCAACGAGCGCAGCGCCGACCCAATCCTGCGTCGCTCGGCGGCCAGGGTGAACAGCGTAGGTGCCATCTATCAGCTCACCTGTACCTTCTACGATGCATTGATGCAGAACGACGACGCCTACATCGCCGCACGCGCAATCCAGTTTTTTTGCCCCGGCATTCCGCAAGTGTATTACGTCGGTTTGCTGGCAGGCTGTAACGATGAAGAGCTGATGCGTGAAAGTGGTGAGCTACGCGATATTAATCGCCACTATTACAGTTTGTCAGAGGTGGATGACGCGATAGAGCAACCGGTGGTTCAACGGCTGTTGAAATTGATGCGTTTTCGTAGCAATTACCCAGCCTTCGATGGCCGCTTCGAACTGAACTATTCCAACGATAGCAGCGTCGCCATGGCCTGGCGGCATGGCGAACACTACTGCCACCTGACAGTGGACCTGCGTTTCAAAACAGTGCGAATCCGCTATCGGGACGAACATGACTTAAGCGAGCAGAGCCTGGTTGGTTGATCGGCGGGTTAAAGGTTGTTGAGTCGATCTGATTCGATATTAGCGGGGCGTGCATAGGCGCGTTCGACGTAGCGCTCAAAGACCGAGCGCTTTTCAATGCTCTCAAACATCATGCCCCAGCCAAGCTGAGACGCAATATACACATCGGCAGCGGTGAACAGTTCGCCGCACAGCCAAGGGCCGACCTGCAGGGCGCTCTCTATGGCATTGAGGACGTCAGCATAGCTGCCAAACCCGGCCATCTGGCTGCGGCCTTCAGGCACTTCCCAGCCTAGGGACTTTGCCGTTACGGCGGTTTCCAAGGGTCCGGCGGCGAAAAACAACCAGCGCAAATAGGTGGCGCGGCGCGGATCGTCCACCGCTGGTGCCAGGTGGTTTGCCGGGAATCGATCGGCTAGATAGGCGCAAATGGCCGCACACTCGGTCACCACCACGGAGCCGTGTACCAGCGCGGGTACCTTGCCCATCGGATTGATTACCAGGTAATCGGGGCTCTTCATTTGCTCGCCATATTCGAGCCATACGGTTTCGTATGGCGTGCCGGTCTCTTCCAGCATCCAGTGGGCGATGCGCCCGCGTGATTGTGGGTTGGTGTAGAGCGTCAGGCTGGTCATGGATTGGCTCCTGGCAGAGTGTCGAGTTAAACCAGCATAGACCGTTCTTGCGGTTTTTCTTTAAGCCGCGAGTATTTGCCACAGACCTATGCAGCTGATTACCAACAGGGTAATGCCCAGCATGCGAAAGAACTTGCTGGTCTCACCTTTGAGCATATGGTCGTGGAAGCGCAGGCCGATGAAATGACCCACTGTGACGCAGGGCAGCAACCACAGATGGTGGATCAGCTGCAGGTCGACTTCGGCGTAGATGAAGGCAGCCATCTTGATGGCAACCAGAATGAACCAGAGCGCGAACAGGGTATCCCGCAGTTTCTCTTTGGCCACATGTTGCGCCGCTACGGCGATGATCAGCGGCGCACCGATTAATGAGGTACCGCTGACGTAACCGCCGAGCATCAGAAACAGGGTATCCACGACCTTGCTGTTGCTGCGAAAGGGTCGGTTGAGAATGTAGGAGACTGAATAGGCGCCGACAATGCAGAAAATGATGATGCTCATCACACTGGCTGGCAGGGTCAGCAAGCCCAGCACGCCGATCATTTTCGGCACTATCATAATGCCCAGCATGCGCCACAGGTAACGCCAGTCCACGGTGCTTTCGCGCGCCTGGCCATCGGTTTGGGGCGCACGCTTGCGGTTGTTCATGAAAATAGTGAGCGAAGAGAATATCAGTAGATGCGCTGCAATCAGCGGCAGAAATACCAGCGGATCGTTGTCTACCAACAGCAAAAAGGGCAGCGAGAGTACTGCGCCGCCAAAACCCAGACCTGAGCGCACAAACCCGCTCCAGACGAAAATCAGACCAATCAAGGCGAGTTGGTACAGCGACAGATCAGACATGAGGCTCCGCGGCAGAGATGCAGGATAGGCGCGCAGTTTAACGGTCGGGTAGGGCCGGCAACAATGGCTGGCACTGCAACACACCGGTGCGACAGCTGTTAGCGGCAGTAGCCGAAGTTGCGGTTGTCGAGATGAAAATGATTGGCGTGTGGGGCGTTGTAGTCTGGACCCAGAACGGTGCCGAAGTAATCGCAGGCGGCGTCGTGAGCCTCGTGCAGAAATAGCGATTTGTTGGCGGCCGCTTGGTTGCTCCAGTCCTTGAGTACGCTGACCTGCACGCCGCTGCGGGTAGTAAAACCAGCCACATCGAAAGCGGCTGCGCTGGCGTGCTCGCTGCGCCGCGCATTTTCGCGGTGATAAATGTTGCGGCAGGCAAAGGTGCCGAAGTGCTCGATCCGGGCCAGGGGAGAGCCCAGGTGTTGCTCGGCTAAGGGCTGCAAGCGCTGGCGCTCAAACATCAACCAACTGACTGCGACCGGGCAGGTTAACGTGAAGGGCGCATTGAAGCCCACACTGGTCCGCTCTATACGCACCACATTGCTCAGTGGGCAGCCTTTAACGGGAGTGTAATCCGCTAGGGGCGTGTGCTTTAGGGAGTCGTCGGCAGCACTATCAAGCAATGCGAGGCACTCTTGAGGCGAGTTTCGTAACTGCTGCAGTTTCCAGCGAGTGACCGGTGTGACGGGGTCATTCAAGCTGAGTGGTGTGCGCGGGTTCCACTCGGGAGGAAGGCTCCACCATGGTTGCAGTAATGCGAACAGGATTAGCAGCAGTAGCAGGCACAAAAAGGCATTAAAACCAGATTGGAACAGGCGCATGCCTTAGTCGCTCCGGTGCAACGCCAGATCGGTTTGGCTAAATAATTGGAATTCATCGGCCTGCTCAGCGTAATCCCAGCGCTCTACGCAGCACTCATGTAGCCCCTCATGGCACTCATGGCGTATCAGGTTTACCGAGTTGGGAATACTGCCACGTACTCGTTGCGATACCGCAGTGCCTGCTTGCGCCGTCCAGCCGGTGCGGGGGCTGTGTTGCCCGGTCAGAGGGCGTATGTAAGGCAGATGAATATGCCCGGCAAGCAGCAAATCGAGCCCCGCATCCACCCATTCCGGAATCGCCTGCGCTCGGCCGATCAGCAGGTTGGACTGGTCTGATTCCTCGATGGCACGTACCGGATGGTGCTGCATGACAATACGCAGTTGTCCCGGTTTCGCCTGTCTCAGGCGCTGTGCAACCCGGGCTATCTGCGCTTCTGTTACCTCGCCGTTTTTGTGCCGCGCCGGTTTGGTTGAATTGACGCAGACCACCAGTAGCTGCTCTGTCTCCAGCACCGGTTCCAGCTCCTGTCCAAACTCCCGGGCGTAATTACGATAGGGATAAAACAGCCGGGCGAACACATTAATGATCAACGGAATGTCATGATTGCCGGGTACGGTCAGCACCGGCGCGGGCAACTGGTCGGTGAAGGCGCGCGCGGCGGCGAACTGGCTAGGTCGAGCACGTTGCGTGATGTCGCCGCTGAGCAGAATGTGATCAGGCTGGTGTTGCTGTGCCAGGCGCATCAGCGCGGCGGGAACCTTACTTTGCTCGGTGCCAAAATGCGGGTCTGAAATATGCAGTAAACACGTCATGCGCGCTCCCGTTGTGCGTCGTCGCGAGGCACCAGCAACGGCAAGTATTCTTCAGGCACGCGAAACTCTAGCGGCGCACGCAACCAGAATATTTCGCCATCCATTGCCACTTTGATGCGTTTGCGGGCTGGGCCCAAGCGTACTGTCATCTTCTTAAAGCCGAAGAAGATTAGATTATCCGCTTCACCCATGCGGCTGAGCAGCCCACGCGCGACAAGCCCGTAGAGTGCGAGAGTACTGAGTGGTTTGGCGGTCATCGCGACCAGATGATCGCGCTGTAGCTCGACCTCCTCATGCACGCCAATATGCTCGAGTTGCAGCGAATTGTTACCCACGACGATCGTCTGGGTTCGCAAAGTACGGGTTTTGCCTTCAAAATCGAGCTGCACCGAAAGCTGGCGATGGGCACGAAACAGCGTGACCATGGCCGACCATAGTGCCACCCAGCGACTGCGACCGTAGCGCTGCTTATAACTCTCCCGGTCTTCCAGCAGCGTGGGATACAAACCCAGGCTGGCGTTCACCAAAAATACCTTGTCGTTGAGCATGCCGACCTGCACCGGCTGGATTACCGCGTCGAGCATGCAGCGGGTAGCGGTTTCCGTATCCTGCGAAATGCCATAGGTACGACCGAAATAATTGAAAGTACCTTGCGGCAAAATAGCAAACGGCAGGCCGGTACCCAGCACCGCGTTGCTAACGGCATTTAGAGTGCCGTCACCGCCAGCAGCAACCACTACGCCTCGATTGGCTTTGGCTAGCTCCACGGCTTGTTGTGCTGCTGCAGCCAAGCCGTCACCCCCTTTGACTTTGAGCAGCTTGAATTGACGGCCCGCAGCATTCAGCACTTTGCTGATACTGTCTTGCACCTCGTCACCTTGGTGCTTACCGGAGCCCGTATTGAGCACTATGTAGAAGGTTTCATCACCGCGCAGTTCGGGCTGTGGATTGGTGGAACGGGGGACTGCAGATGTTTTCGGCATTCCATTACCCTGAGTGAGATGAGATCGTCGGGCTGCTGGAAGTGGTTGATCCGCGCGAGCCTGAACAAAAGTGGAATTTGTTCCTGTTTAGGCGCTGGCGGTCGGTTATGGTTCCCTGCGAGTTTGGCGTATTGGAATCGGTAAGCGTGTTTTACATCAGCTCATACGTGTTTGTTGGTGTGACTGCAGGGGCATTGCTATTGATGCTTCTGAAAAAGCGGTCTGGTGGCCATTGCCGCCACTTTGTTTAACACGATACATGGCTTGATCGGCTTGTTTAATTAGTTGCTGGGCATCGTCGGCATGCTCTGGATACTGTGCAACGCCGACACTCGCACCGCCGCTAATGCGGGTCCCGTCCAATTGATAGGTTTGCCCGAGCGCAAGGCAAACCTTGCTGGCGATAGCTTCTGCACTGGTGCTGCGCTGCACGTTTTCCAGCAGTATCACGAACTCATCGCCGCCCATCCGGGCGACGGTGTCGCAAGCGCGTACGCAACCCGCTAATCGCTCGGCCGCCTCCCGCAGTAGTTGGTCGCCCATATCGTGCCCAAGACTGTCGTTGACCTGCTTGAAGTTATCCATATCCAGATAAAGCAGGGCGATGCTGTGCCTGTCGCGTTGGGCCCGCGCCAAGGCAACACCCAATCGGTCGAGCAGCAAGGCGCGGTTGGGTAGGCCGGTCAGTTGGTCGTAATGAGACTGAAATTGCAGCCGCGATTGCAGTTGCGAGCGCTGTATGGCGGCCGTGATTTGGGTGGACACGTATTGCAAAAGATCCAGATCACGGGTGTTGTAATAAGGGCCGTTTGGATCACCCTGCAGCAGCAGGGCACCTAGCACGCTGCCCTGTGCCATCAAGGGTACTCCGAGCCAATTCAGTGGCGTAGCGGTGGAGCCTAAATCAACGGGATGTTCCACTTGTTGTGCGGGGGTAAGTAGTAATGGCTGGGCACTGTTCAATATACGCGCGCTCAGTAAAACGGGATCTTGATTATCTGAGGTTAAGTCGCATGCGCTTTCCTGCTCACAGTAAGGAAAATCGAGCGTGGCTGTGCTCGCGTTGTAAAGAGCGATGCTGAACAGCTGAACAGGCAGCAGGTCGCGCACAATATGATGAATCCGTTGAAACAGGACGGTCAGGTCGCCAACCTGATTGGCTGCCTCAGAAATCGCGTACACCGCAGCACGCATGGCTTCAGCGTGGCGTTGTTCGGTCACGTCACGGGCAACGGCGATGCGTAACTGGTCCGCCTCAGACCAGCGGGCAGACCACATGATATGTGCTATCTGACCGTCTTTTCGCACGTAGCGGTTCTCGAAGTGGGTGATCTGCTCGCCGCGCATTACGCGCTCTGCGGTAGCCGATGTTGCAGCCACATCGTCGTCGTGAACCAATTCAAGCATCACCCGGCCAGCTAACTCTTCACTGGTGTAGCCAAAAACACGTTCGCAAGCAGCACTGGCGTAGACGAAGCGGCCATCAGCACTGACCATACACACGGCGTCCAGCAGCAAATCCAGTGCATTGATCGGGGGAGATGAGGGAATGTCGCTTTTCATGCGGGATACCCTTATGGGACGTGTGGCCTTACCGGAGTGCAGTAGGGCGGTATCCGGTAGAATGCGGCCTTTATGATGGCATTTTAGTTGTTAGGTCGCACTCTGTCCGTTTTTCTTGGATTTTATCGGTGGTGAGGGCGGCCGCGTGTGCTTGAATGAATAAAAGGTCGAAGTGATGGGGGCCGAGCGGCGATGACAATGTACAACAAGAGTGCGGTGGGTAGATTTGTGGCAGGCAAGAGCCAGGGTTATCAGTTACTTATCTACCTGTCGCTGATGGCGCTGCTGGTGTTTGGTGCCTCGCTGTTCGGCGTGCTCACTCGTCCATTTGGTTTTATGGCCGCTTTTTGGCCGGCCAATGCCTTGCTGTTAGGCCTTATGTTACGCATACCTCTGCTTGTCCACCCGATGGGCTGGCTGGTGGCGCTGCTGGCTTATATGGCACCTGACCTGATGTTCGGTGGGCAGCCGTTGCTGGCATTTTCCTTGGCTTTTACCAATCTGGTCTTTGTCGCGGTGGGTGTGCTCTTGTATCGACGGTTCGGCCCGGATATACCGACGCTGGATACGCCAGCGTCGGTTCTACAATTGTTGGTGGTGTGTATTGTCGCGGCCTTTTGCAGCACGGTATCGGGCCTGACTTTGGTGCGCTGGTGCGCGCCGGACTGGTTCGCCAGTGGTGTTGGGCATATGGCCGCATTTTGGTTTACCTCCGAATTGGTCAACGGGATTTTGATTCTGCCGTTGATGCTTACTCGTTTTGAGCGCCGAGCAGACAACGCCAAGCCCACAGAGAGGAGTGATCTGCTATTTCACCTGCTCCCGGCTGCGACACTCTGTGTTTCAGTGGCATTGGCGGCTATATGGAATGGGCCTGGCTCAATTGGGGTGCCTGTACCGGCATTGCTATGGTGCGCTTTGCAATACTCGACCAGGGCGACCGTGATGCTAACGGCACTGGCCAGCTTGGTCATGATGTCCAGTATTAGTGTCACCCTTCAAGGTTTGGAGCAGTCAGATGCACACATGGATGCGATTATCTCGATTCGCCTGGGCATCGCTCTGGTAGCTTTGGGGCCTTTGACGGTCGCCTGCGTGAACGGCGCCCGCAACGAGTTGTTACAGCGTTTTGAGTACCTGGCCAGCCACGATCACCTCACTGCGGTATTGGATCGTGGTGGTTTTTTTGCTCGAGGTCAGCACCTGCTTGAAAATGCGAGCAGCGGCAGCTCATCCGTGGCGGTAATGGTACTGGATATCGATCATTTCAAAGCGGTCAATGACAACCATGGTCACGCGGTAGGTGACGAGGTGCTGCGCGGCTTTGCACGGGTAATTGGCGGCACCCTGCGTGACGGCGATGTGTTTGGTCGTACCGGAGGTGAAGAGTTTGCGGTTATTTTTGAGGGGATCAATCGAGAGATCGCCATGGGGCTGGCTCAGCGCATGTTGGCCGCAGTAGCCGAGTTAAAAACCCCGGTAGCCAACGATCAAACGCTGCAGGTGACCGTTAGCATAGGCATGGCTTGGCACGCGCAAGCGCCCTTAAACGAGTTGGATGATTTGCTGGCTGAGGCCGACAAAGCGTCATATAGGGCTAAGGCGGCGGGGCGAAACCGTGTAGAGGTTGCTGAGCTTAGCCAGGCTGCTGCGGTTTAGACAGTGCGGTAAACGCTACCCGTAGCAAAATCGGCAACACAATGCCCAGGCAGGCTGCGACCAGCACATCGGTTGGCCAATGCACGCCTAGAACCAGCCGCGAGGCAGCCACCAATAAGATCCATAAACCGGCCAGCAAAACAGCCGGGCGCCGGGAGGCGGGCCACAGCTGCGCAGCGCACAGCGCCAGTGCGGTGGCGCAGGCCGCGGTGCCCAGCGTGTGGCCGCTGGGAAAGCTGTAACCCCAATACCAGTCGGTCTCCCAGAGTGCCGGACGGTCGCGGGCGATTCCCAGTTTGATGCTGTAAACCAACAGTCCTCCGCCGATCATTGATACCGATAACAGCAGTGCTTCGCGGTAATGGCGCGCCAGCAGCAGTATGGCTGTTAACAGCACGCCCAGGATGGTAAGGAATCTGGATGACCCGCTCAGGGTAATCCACTGGAACGCACTGACTGTGGCAGGGGAGGTGTGCTGGTGAATGTACTCCAGAATGGCGATATCCATCTCACTGGTATGCCCGCCGAGCACTTCCTGGCTGACCTTTATGGCGATCACCAATAGCGTGAACACCAGCAAAATGACTGCGCGCCGTTCTTGCAGTTTGCTGTGCCAGTTGGGGCGTCGGCGTCTGGCGTAGCTCAGGAGGCTTAGGTAAATCAGCGTAATGCTGAGCAGCATCACGCCGAGGTCGATCAGGGTGTGGATCAGCATGTGGGTCCTATGAGGTGGGACTTTTGCAAGACGGCAATACTAGCCTATTGGATAGGCGCATGCCGCTTTGGTGTCATTGTGGTTTGCTCTGTTTGGCCTGAAAGCCTTTCGGTGGATCCTGATGGGGGATTTGCAAAGAGTGTACAAAGTGGCCGTATCGCAAAAAATGCAAAGTCTGCGCTATCACCTGCTCGTCCTGCATCATGAACGGGTGGGTGACCGGCAACGTGATGTGATCGCTCATGCCTTTCAGCTTGGTACTTGCCACCGAGACCTTACCGTCATCCGGGTTGGGTAGCATGGTTGAGAGAACGAGGTTGATGCTCTGGGTGCCGGCTATGATGCCGACGCTGAAATCTGCCTGCCCAAGCTGTTGCGGTATATCCTTCGCTTCGGTGCCAAGTTCCAGCCCCGCTGGGCCATTGAGCCAAGTGAAGCCGGGAATCTCGCTGAGGGCATCAACCACTTCGCTGCCCTGATTGGGTGGCCCAAGCATGACCACACGGCCCAGCTGCGGCAACTCGTGCTTCTGAAGGTAGTAGCGCACTAGAATGCCTCCCAAGGAATGCGTCACGAAGTGCCGCGTGCTCTCCGGCGCGCAGGCTTCCAGTGCCGGGGTAATGGCCATGTCGCTGAGCTCTGCCACTGGGTACTGGCGGGAAGGGTAATTACGATTGACTACTTGATAGCCCGCTTCACCCAGCGTTCTTTGCAGGTCTTCCATCGAGTGGCTGGTGCGGGCCAGGCCGTGCAGCAGGACTACGCATTCGCTGGCGTGAGCCGTTACTGCGGTGAAGGCCAAAAGTAGAGCCGCTAAGAGCAGGCTAGAACTAACGCGACGGCGGTGCGAACGTGGCTCAGTTAACTGGCTTTTCGGCATACATTGCCTTGTCTGCGTAGTTGAACAGGAGGCTGGCGTTGGCGGCATCGTCCGGATAGAAGGCCGAGCCGATGCTGACGCCGACGCTGACCGATTCGCCGGTGTCCAGAACAATAGGTGAGCACACAGCTTGGCGTATCTTGGCGTGCAATGTGGGTATGTCAGCGGGGTCTTTTAGCGATTCCAATACCAGTACAAACTCATCGCCGCCCATACGCGCAACTACATCATTGGTGCGCACGACTGCGATCAGACGCTTGGCTATTTCGACCAATACCTGATCGCCGGCGGTGTGCCCCCACTGGTCGTTAATGCTCTTGAATCTGTCGAGGTCGGCCACTAGTAGGGCGAAACGGGAATGGCTTCTGTCTGCTCTTGCTTGCGCGTCGACCAACCGCTCTGCCAGCAATGCACGGTTCGCCAGTCCGGTTAGGGCGTCATGTTTTGCCTGCTGCTCCAGTAGTTGCTGGCTTTGTTGCAGCTGTCGGTTGGTTTGTTCGAGTTCAAGCGTACGCTCTGCGACACGCGCTTCGAGCAGGCGCTCGCTCTCACGCACGTTTTCCAGCATCTGTTGGCGAATCTGCAGCGCTTGTGCCTGCGCTTGATCACGCGCCCGCTGGATGTCGTTGATGCGGTCTGCCAGGGCCAGTGAGAGTAAAAGCATTTCTAAACCCGAGCCAATGGCCAGGGCATTGGAAGTCAGCAAATTCGAGGGCAGCAGGCCGAGGTTGTGTAATGAAATCACAGTGACACCGGACAGAAAAGAAATCCATGCCAGCACAAAGAAGCGCGCGCCGGGTTCGCGAAAATAGAGGCTTACGGCACCTAGAAAAAAAGCGCTGGCAGCAAATAGCAGCGAAATAACGTTCACCGCAATAGCGGCTAAGTGGTACGACCAAAAGAGCACGCAAATGAAGGTGGCCGCGTAAGCGCAGCTGATCACTGGCATCAACCATTGCAGCCGCAAGCGCCGGGGCGTGTCGGCCAGAAAGCGTTGCACGAACATGGCGCCAAAAAAGCCTGCGGCGGAAACGGCGGTAGTCGGGGCCAAGTTGGTCAGCCAGGCGTTGTGCGGCCAGATAAATTGCCCCACCAGCCCGGAAAGCCCGGCCTGCCCGATGGCCAGACAGCTGATGAAGGCGACGTAGATCAAATACAGCGGATCGCGCAACGACAGGTAAAGAAACAGGTTGTACACCAGCAGTGCCAGCATTAAACCGTAGTAGATACTCAACATTGAATAGCTGAACTGATCCTCGTGCCACAGGGCCGCCGGCTGCCATAGGCTCACAGGGGCAGCTAGCGTACCTTCGGATGCAATACTCAGGTACAGGGTGTAGTGGCTGTTGGGCTCAAACTGCAGCTCAAAAACATGGTTGCGATGCTTGATGGGTTTGTCATCAAATGCGATGTGGTCGCCGGAGTGCTGATGCAAGAAGGGCTCTGCGTCACGTGCGAGGTAGAGGTCCACGTCGTCCAGTGAGGCATGGGCGACTTCAAGTAGCCAGCGTGAAGGTGACGTAGTAGTGGTATCGAGCTCAACGCGTAGCCAGATTTGTGCATCGGTTAAGCCGAAGTTGCTCGCTGTAGGGCTGTCGCGGGGTGGTTCAAATGCCTGCTGCGCATAGGCCTGCCGCACTTCCTGCAGGTCAGCCGGGCCGCCTTGATGCTGATAAATCGACAGCTCAGGCGAGAGATTGATATGGTCGGCAGAGCTCAGCTGGTACGCCTGGGCGCCAGCACTCGACATGGCTAGCAGGCAACCAGCCAGCAGCAGCCAAACCTTGAGCAGACTGTTGCTCCGGTCGGATATCCAGGTTCTTTGCCGTCTATTGCTGGTCATCTGCAGTCAAGCTTCCAGGTTGCCGCGCGGCAGATAGATGCGCTGAATTCCGAGTGTAACGGAGTGTAAGCAGGCTGGCTAAGTAATATGACGCGACAAATGCTTAGAAGGTAAAGGTTTCCTGCCCGCCGGTGGGCTCCAATACTGCCGGAGCGGTAGGGATAGGCTTGCTGGGGGCTGGCGGCGCAACGGGCTCTGGTATCGGTTCGCTTACAGCATACTGGCGTAAGGTATCGCCCCAGAGAGTGCCCACTTCACCGATAAAGTGTTTAAAACTGGCGGCTTCTGACTCGGTCCGCGCGCGGTCGACTGCATCCGCACTGTCCCAAAGGGTTGTGCGTTGCACGTTGCGTTCGGTGGCCTCGGCTACGCCATAGGTATAACCGGTGCGCACATCGACTAACAAACCAGAAGTGGTTGAGGAAACAAAAGCTTGTTTGCTAGGCAGAAAGCCCAAGGTTATCGCAGTCAGCGGGCCAAGCGCTTTCCCTTCGACGTGGAAAGCCGTGTCTATAGAGTAGATCAGCAGCATATCCGCCTTCAGGCGTGCGGCGGACAGGCGCAGGTCCTTGATAGTGTCGAGCTGCTCTGGCAGTAACAAACGACCCACGGGGGCTACGCCGGCAACCATGTCCATGCTTGCCAGTTGGCTGAATTCGGCTTCGTCTTCGATGTCGCGTGTGGTCACCACGCTGTAGCGGCCGCTACCGTAACTGTCGTTGGTGCGCGAGCTGTAACCCGATGACTGTACCCGCGCTACCGCAAGGCGGGCAGGAAACTTGGCAGCAGGTTCAACGGCCATAAGCTCGGCAATGTCGCCTTCGCCCAGAGAGGGGATATTTACCCCGCCAGCGGGGGTGGTGTAAGTGGCACAGCCCTGAACGACGGCAAGGCATAGCAGCAAAATAAAATGGGATAGTGAACGGGGCATGCTGTAGATCCTGATAATAGTGCTAGCCTCGGCGCGCGAGTGGGCGGCGCGCTCTGGGCATGGAACTGAGTAAAAGTGTGCAAAGGCGCCCTGGAACGGGACCTGCATTCGATCGCCGGACCAGTGTCTCGTGTCGGGCTCGAATCCGCGTAGGCGAATCTTATCCTGTTGCTCTGCGGGCTACAAAGGGAGAGTGGCTTGTGTGTTGCGAAACAGTCGATCGAGCACTTGCTTTCCTAATGTATCGGCAGCGTCCCGACCGGCTATGTGCGCGGTGAGTTTGAGCAGTTTTCCGCCTTACTTATCAGCGTGAGCAGCCCGCCGAACCAAAGCAAAAAGCCAGCGCTTTCGCACATGCCGCTAAAAGTGCTTCGAATGCCTTTGGTTGCCAAGCTACTTTCTGTCTCGGTGCGAATACCAATCAAGGTAATGCCGCCCTGGTTCATCACGAGCAGTCCTGAGAGGTCTCTCGCAAAACCTTAATGCAGCGATTTGCTGGTCAGTTGGAAAGAGTCGATGAAGCCTTCAATGCGCTCTTCTGCACCCTGGGTCGCGCCGGGTTGATTGGGCTGCGGACGGTTAATCCAGATAAACGCCGCGTTGTCGCCGCGCTCCAGGTAGTAATAGCTGTGCCAGATATCAACCGCCTCTGCATTGAGACCGAGCGCGCTGCGCTGTGGGATATGTTGACCAAAAGTGGCGCTGGTTGCGGTGACGCCGCTGACTTCGTGGTCTTGCAGGGTGATGGGCTCCAGGGTGGTTTCGTAGCGTTCTTCAAACAGCTTGAAATATTGCGCGGTGGCTTGGCGGTATAGCTCGCCTTCGGCTGGCAGGTCGCCCTTGAACAGATGCACGCGATAAACCTCGACCGGCGCAGCGGCTGAGGTGAACTGCACTTGGCTTTCGCTGATATCCAATGATTCGGCAATGTGCATGTTGCGGTAGGCTTCGCTGCCCGGGCGGAACGGGGTATCGACGCTGAAGCTGCCGTCGGCGGCGCGATAGTGCCCGTTGTGCAGCTCGCCGCTGATCAGGCTGTTGGCAATCTCGTCACTCCCGCTTTGACTGTCATCGCTATGCTGCTGGTTGGCGCAAGCGCTCAGCAGTAAGGTAAGAGAACATACAGTGAGCAAGCGTTGGCAGGTTGTTGCACGTTGTATAAAGGACATAAGCGGGCCATTGTTGATGGGTCGAAAGGGTGTGCTTCTGCAGAGCAGTTTACCGCTGATACGGCTTTGAGCCAGAGTTGAGCAATAGTATAGCTGGCTCCACGGCTGCCTTTTACCGGCGGACTGCGTACACTTCTGCGCAGAAACAGAGCACAGAGGTGCAAGTATGGCGATTCTATTCGAGATTGAGCAGCGCGACCCGGTTATCTATCGTCGGCAGACGCGTAAAAGCACCTTTGTAGTCATCGGTCTGTTTGCGTTGCTGGCGATGGCGTTGTCGACCCTTTTGGTTGCTTTGTTTGGCCAGCCTGATGTCAGCAACTTTCGCTGGAACCTGGCAGGAGTGCTGTTGGGTGCGACGCTGACGGTACTCATCGTACGTTATGCTTTTTGGCAGCAGGCATTTATGCGCCCAGCCGCTTACGGCTGGGGCTTAAAACGTAGCTTAATGCGTATTACCAATGTTATGCATCAAGTTAAGGATGAGGTCGCGCGCGGCAATCCAGAGGCGCAGAAGCTGTTGCGCTTCTATCATCTTGGATTGCTGGAAATGCACCAGCTAGATGGTAATACTAGCGCGTTGGACGACCTGGTTGCCGAGCGTGAGCAGCTGCTCACGACCCTGCAAGGGCAAGGCCTTGAGCCAGAGCAGTACCAATTGCACAGCGAGTGGCTGGAGGCGATAAAAGCGGCAAAAGCTAAAGTGTAAACACCACGCGACCTGCGAGGCTGTTGTCGGTCCACACGGTCTCTACTTGCGCGAGTGGCTTAGCGATTGCCTCGACGTGCAGGTCGGCTTTTGCTACGGCGCCGAGAAGCTCGCCAATACAACGCACCAGTGCTGCGTTCGATACACTACCTAGTCCACTGCCCATGAGTTCCAGCCCGCTGCTGCGCAGTGCGCCGGCGGGCAAAGCAATGTTCGCGCCGCCGAGCGAGCCTATGTTCACAAACCGAATTCGGCGTGCGGCCTGCCCCGGAGCATGGCCGTCGGCTGCGGTCATTATGGCTTCGGCCGATGGCCCCCAGAGGTAATCCAGCACCACGTCGATGCCACCGTCTATTTCCTCACGCAGTTGCGCCAGTAACGTCTGCGCCTCCTGCTGTAGTGCAATGAAACGGTGAGCCCCCAAAGCCAAGAGTTCCGGCTCAGTTGCTGGGTTTCGGCCGGTGACCACGATGCGGCCAGCGCCTAGATGCTTAGCTACCTGGATAGCCAGGCGACCTGAAGCGCCAGTTGCGCCGTTGATTAGGACAGCCTCCCCCAGTTTGAAATGCGCGCGTTCGGTCAGCGCTGCCCAAGATGACATTCCCGGATTGGCGATAGCGGCCGCAGTCAGGTCGTCGATCCCGTCGGGTATTGCTACTACACAGTCGGCAGCAACGGCCACGCGTTCGGCCATGGCACCCACCGGGCCGCGCGGAAAGGCAAAATAGACGCGCTGGCCATTGTTCAAAACACCCACACCATCAGCGCCAGGGGCAAAGGGAGGTGTTGGGCTAGAGTAGTGCTTGCCTGAAGCCTGGGCGCGTACCAGCTGACTAAGCGCGGCAGCGCGCACACTGACCATTACTTCGCCAGCCTGTGCTTGTGGTTCAGGGAAGTCGGCATAGCGGGGTGGCAAATTTACGTTCTCGACGACAGCAGCTTTCATGCAAACCCCATTGGGCAGTCAAGGAAGGAGAAGATGGATTCTAAACTTCTTGTGTTGAAAGGGCGTAGTTTATGCTACTGCGGGTATGGAACGCCGCGGCAGTATCTATGTCCATTCATTATGGATATAGATACCTTGATAGACCTGCTGCAATGGCCAGCGATGGTGACGACACTGATCGCCGCTTGGTTGGTTGGCTCGCAAGTTCGGAGAAAACGCAACTGGGGGTTCTGCTGCTTTATTTTCAGCAACCTGTTGTGGATCGCTTGGGGTTGGCACACCGCAGCTTACGCCCTGATTACCCTGCAGGTCGGTTTGTTTGTGCTCAATTTGCGTGGGCACAAGAAGAATGAAGCTGAGTGAGTGATTAGCCTGTTCAGCTAGTCGCGCTAAGCGGCGATCAACTTGCTGGCGGCATCACCACCCATTCCGGCTCATCAAACTCCCCAATAAAACGGATATCGCAGAAGCGCGCGGCTCCCTTGATGATTTTTGCCACTGCTTCGCTGGGCTTGCCTTCCATCGCATCGCGGTCAGTCTTGTTCTCCCAATGGGCAATGGCGATCAACGTGCGCGGATCGCCTATCTTGCGATGTAGCTCGGTACCTTTAGCGCCAGGTGCTTGCTGAATCAATTGGCTGGCGCGAACCCAGGCGTCGGCATAATCCTCCGCGTGAAAACCTTCCTTGATGTGTACTTCAAAGATGTATTTCATTCTGCGTGCTCCCGTATCAATTCGCTTTGCTTGAGTTTGGAGCTCGTTGTTGCCTAAGGGTTCAGCTGGGGTCGGTTTTATCGTCTGCTAATGAGTTCAAGGAATGCCGTCGCGATGATGCGCGAGGCGTCCTGGATTTGCAGTTGAAAGAGCATCAGTAGTGATACCACCAGAACTGTGTTGAGGACGGCAAGAGCAGCTATCTTCCGATGCTGTGCCTTGCTGTAAGACGGATTCGGACGTCCGGCCTTGTTGCTCTTACGCTGTCCTGGTTTGAGGGCGATAAACAGCATGAACAGCTCGCCAATGAGTGGCAGGGCAAACAGCCAGCAGCACCAAGCAGACCAGCCGATGTCTCGGGTGCGTCTGATAATCAGGGCGAGACTGACCCAGCAGTTGAGCAGGAAGAGGATCGATATGCTCAGCAGTAATAAAAACGGGTCGTGGCGCAGCAGGTAATAGGCTAGCGCGTAAAACAGCATAAAGAGATCGAGGTTGAACGCCGCGTGATATAGCCAGTAATTGGCCAGAGATAACCTGCCTTCCATCTCAAGTACCGCGGGGCGCGTTATTTTGCGGCTCTTTTCTGCGTGTTCCCGGCTTGCGTACAGGCCGCTGGTGCCTTGCTCTTTTTTACTGAAAACCGGCTCGATTCTTTCCACGCGCCACATCCCCGTTATTGACTGTGCACTGCGATAAATACGAATTGGCGCGGATGATGCGCTTTTTCTCAATGACGGCCAATAGCGTGCCACTCTCTTTTTCTGTCCTCCTGAAACGAAAAGACCCGGCGCGGGGCCGGGTCTTTCAGTGCTGCGCTGCGGGCTTACTGGCCGAACTTGGCTTTAAACTCGCGGCGACGACGATGCAGAACCGGCTCGGTATAACCGTTTGGCTGCTTGGTACCTTCGACACACAGTTCAACGGCGGCCTGGAAGGCGATGCTGTCGTCAAAGTTTGGCGCCATTGGCTTGTAGGCCGGGTCGTTTTCGTTTTGACGGTCAACCACTGCAGCCATGCGCTTCATCGTTTCCATGACCTGCTCTTCCGAGCAGATGCCGTGACGCAACCAGTTGGCAATGTGCTGGCTGGAGATACGCAGAGTCGCGCGGTCTTCCATCAGGCCCACATCGTTGATGTCTGGCACCTTGGAGCAGCCAACGCCGTGATCGATCCAGCGCACAACATAGCCAAGGATGCCCTGAGCGTTGTTGTCCAGTTCCTGCTGAATGTCTTCCTTGGACCAGTCGGTGCTGGCAGCCAGCGGAATGGTCAGGATGTCATCGACAGAGGCTGCAGTGCGCTTGGCCAGTTCGTCCTGACGCTCAGCCACGTTCACCTTGTGGTAATGCAAGGCGTGCAGGGTGGCGGCAGTCGGAGAGGGTACCCAGGCAGTGTTAGCACCTGCCATGGGGTGACCGATTTTCTGCTCCAGCATGGCGGCCATCAGGTCGGGCATGGCCCACATGCCTTTGCCGATTTGAGCACGGCCTTTCAGGCCAGTCGCCAGACCGATGTCGACGTTGTTGTTCTCATAGGCGCCAATCCAGACTGCGCCTTTGATTTCGCCCTTGCGAATGAAAGCGCCTGCTTCCATTGACGTGTGAATCTCGTCGCCGGTACGGTCCAGAAAGCCGGTGTTGATGAAGGCTACACGCTCGCTGGCAGCCTTGATGCAGGCTTTCAGGTTGATTGTGGTGCGACGCTCTTCATCCATGATGCCGACTTTCAGCGTGTTGCGCTGCATGCCAAGCATGTCTTCGATGCGGCCGAAAAGCTCGCTGGTGAAGGCGACTTCTTCCGGGCCGTGCATCTTCGGCTTTACGATATAGACCGAACCGGTGCGGGTGTTCTTGCGGCTGGTGTTGCCATTCAGGTTGTGCAGCGCGATCAGGCTGGTGACTGCGCCATCCATGATGCCTTCAGGCACTTCATTGCCGCTCTTGTCGAGAATGGCGTTGTTGGTCATCAGATGGCCAACATTACGTACGAACAGCAGTGAACGACCGTGCAGAGACAGGCTTGAACCGTCGGCGGTGGTGTACTCGCGGTCGGGATTCATGGTGCGGGTGAAGTTGCTGCCGCCCTTGCTGACGGTTTCCGCCAGATCGCCTTTCATCAGGCCCAGCCAGTTACTGTAGACGACGGTCTTGTCGTCGGCATCAACGGCAGCGATGGAGTCTTCGCAGTCCATGATGGTGGTCAGTGCCGATTCCATCAATACGTCTTTTACGCCAGCCGCATCGGTCTGACCGAGGTTGGTGGTCGCGTCGATCTGGATTTCGAAATGCAGGCCGTTGTGCTTGAGCAGTACGGCGGTGGGCGCGTCAGCAGGACCATTGAAACCGATAAACTGGGCGGCATCTTTCAGGCCTGTGCGGGTGCCATCTTTAAGAACGACGCTCAGTTGGCCATCCTTGATGGTGTAAGCCGTTGAATCAACGTGGGAACCATTCGCCAGCGGGGCTGCCTGATTGAGGAAGTCACGCGCGAAAGCGATAACCTTGTTGCCACGGATTTCGTTGTAACCAGGGCCTTTGCTTGCGCCGTCTGCTTCGGAGATGGCGTCGGTGCCATAGAGGGCATCGTAGAGTGAGCCCCAGCGAGCATTGGCTGCGTTCAGAGCGAAGCGCGCATTCATCACCGGGACTACCAACTGCGGGCCGGCCATGGTGGCGATTTCTTCGTCGACGTTGGCGGTGGTGGCCTGGAAATCTTCGGGCTCGGGTAACAGGTAACCGATCTGCTGCAGGAAGGTTTTATAAGCAGCAGCGTCATGGGCTTGGCCCTTGTGTGCATGGTGCCAGGCGTCGATTTGAGCCTGTAGATCGTCTCGCTTGGCCAGCAAGGCTTTGTTCTTCGGCGCCAAGTCGTTGATCAGCGCTTCAAAGCCGGCCCAGAAGGCGGTGGCGTCGACGCCGGTGCCCGGAATGGCCTGCTGGTTGATGAAGTCGTGGAGAACCTTGGCAACTTGTAAACTGCCAACTTGGACGCGGTCTGTCATGGGGCAACCCTCACTCTGCTGATAACCTGCGCGCATCGCGCACCAGGACGTGGAATTTGGAGAGCCAGAATGTTACACGATGATCGGTTGCAAATCATGCTCATAACGTGGAATTCTGTGGGGCCGCGCAGCCGTCTAGGCCGCTGTTGCGGGCTTGCATCCCTTTTTCTGGCTGGACATTGAATGGACCAGGCTTTTATTACTTCCTTTGTTGACCAGCTGCCGGCACTTGAACCTGGCCGGGCAGTGGATGCGGCTGCGCGTCGTTATGCTGGTTATTACGGGATCGACTTCAGCGAGCGTTCGGCCCAGCATCTCGGGCGCATTGAGGTGGATGGATTCAGTGTCGCGGTACAAATATGGAAGCCACCGGTTGCTCGCGGCACTCTGTTGATTCTGCATGGTTATTACGACCATATGGGCTTGTATCGGCATTTGATTGAGTGGGCGTTGCAGCAGCATTTCGCCGTATTGGCGTTCGATTTGCCGGGGCACGGTCTGTCCAGTGGCGAACGCGCGAGTATTGATTGTTTTATGCGCTATCAGAAGGTGCTTGATGGTGTTCTTGAGCAGGCGATGCTCTGGGAGTTGCCGGCGCCTTGGCACATGCTTGGGCAGAGTACCGGCGGCGCCATTCTAATTGATCGACTGTTGCACGGCCCATTGCCGCAAGAGCTGGGCGAAACCATTCTCATGGCTCCGTTGGTGCGGCCACGGCAGTGGGGGTTCTCACAGATGGGGCTGCGCCTGCTGGGCGGTTTTGTGCAGCAACTGGGTCGCAAGTTCACCGATAACTCCAGTGATCAGGCTTTTCTCGATTTCATCCGTACTCACGATCCGCTGCAGCCACAGGTATTGCCGGTGGCTTGGGTGCAGGCGCTGGAACGCTGGATTCCGCGTATCGAGAGTGCCAGCAGCGTGGCTCACAAACCCTTGATTATTCAAGGTCAGGATGACGGTACTGTGGACTGGCAGCACAACATTAAGGTGTTGGAAAGCAAGTTTGCCGAGCCGGATACGCTTTACTTGCCCAAGGCGCGGCATCACTTGGCCAATGAGCACCAGAAGCTACGTAAGCAATATCTGGAGTGGCTGGCGCCGCGTTTAGGCGGGTAGCTGGCTATTGGAAGAAGGCGTCTGACTGGATAGGTTGATGCTAAAAATAAAAACGGGACACTTGGCTTAGTGTCCCGTTTTTTTGTGCTTCAGCTGAATCAGGGATTCAGTGCGTCATGCGCAGCAGCGTTCGCGGCTTTATAAAAAGCGCGGCCGTTGTCCGACTCGCTCCAGTCTGCATAACTGGTGAGTTGTGCGTCATCCAGGTCGCGGTAAACGTACAAGAGGGTCTGCGGCAAGTTCGGCTCCATTTGTGAGCGTAGTGCGCCGCGTTGCTGCGTGGCCAGCCCTTCGGGAATCTGGAACAGCCCACCGAGCATTTGGTTGGCGCTCTGAGTCGCCATGCCGGCTAGCGCCATTGAAACTTCTTCGCCCATGTCCAGGGCCGGTAATTGCTTGGCCAATCGGTCGATAGTGGCTTTGCGTTCGGCGCTGGCCTGCATCACCGGCAGGCCATTTTGCATGGCGCTAACCTCGGCTGGTGAGGTGGCTCGGGTTTCTGCAGTGACTACCTGCTGACCCAGATCACTGCGGTAGAACGTTAACGCTTGCTCTAGCTCACTGTCGTTCAGATTAACTTGCAGCGTGGCGGCCGCTCGAGCATGCATACGGCCTGACTCAAAGCGCTCGTTGCTCTTGTTCTTCAGGTTCTCAGCGACGGACGCGGGCAATTGGGCTGCATAGCGCTGTTGCGCTTTTTTCAAGGCTTGCTGAAAGTGCTCCTGATGGGTTTGCATGCCGGAGACTTGGTACAGCTCATTGGTATTGGCGAATGCGGGGATGCTGATGGCCAATAAACCGCTCATCAGTGTGGTGCGAACGGCTGAAAATAGGGTGTGACGCATAAAAGCCTCTTGTAATGACGTGCGGGCAGCTGCCCGCGCGGAAAATCTTGCCAGAGAGTTGCTATGACTTACAATGCCCGCGACCGCTTATTCGGGTTGACCCGCTAGACGCGCAATGAGCGGCGGAGTGAATACGGTCTTCTCTGTAGTAAGTCTATCGCATTCTCTGATGCGGCCTCTGGCAGGCCGGCGTTCCCTCTTCGAGTATCACTGCCATGTTCGAGTTCCCCGAGGTGTCGGTCAGCCGTTATGAGCTGATAGCTGACGAGCTGGCTGAGCGCGGTTGGTCCGTGCAGGACAACTTGCTACCTGGGCCGCTAGTGCAGGCGCTGGCTGAGCAGTGCCGCGCGCTTTGGCAGCAGGACCGCCTGACCCCAGCCGCTATCGGCCGAGGCGGCGATCAAGCAGTTGTGCCGGAAATTCGCGGTGATTACACCCGTTGGCTGGATGACTGCCCACACCATGCGGCCAATGCCACTTATCTGGCGCTGATGGATACCCTGCGCGGAGCATTAAATCGCAGCCTTTTCCTGGGGCTGGATAGCTTTGAAACTCACTTTGCGCTGTATCCGCCGGGCGCTGGCTACCAAAGGCATCTGGATCGTTTTCAAAATAGCCCTTTGCGTGCGGTGTCGGTGGTTGCTTATCTAAATCAGCACTGGCAGCCAGGTGACGGCGGTGAATTGCGGCTGCATCTGGATTCAGGGGTGCGAGATTTTCCGCCGCGCGGCGGTACGGTGGCCGTATTCGCTAGCGCGGACATAGAACACGAGGTGTTGGCTGCTGGCAAAGACAGGGCGAGCTTGGCTGGCTGGTTCCGCCGCCGCCCGGACAATCCGCTGCTGCGTTGAACGCCGTAGCGGGCTTAGACTAAAGCGCCTTGCTCTAAGAATGGATGACGTTGCAATGGAAAAAATCCTGGTTAGCCGCTGCCTGTTAGGTCATGCGGTGCGCTATGACGGTGGCGGTTTCGATCCGCAGGAGCCGTTATTGCGTTGGCAGGCCGAGGGTCGAGTGGTTGCCGTTTGTCCAGAAGTAGCGGGTGGCTTACCGACACCAAGGCCCCCGGCTGAGATCCCCGGTGGGCAGGGAGCGTCGGTACTTGACGGTCTGCTGCCAGTGCTGACCGTAGAAGGGGATGATGTAACGGCCGCTTTTGTGCGCGGCGCCGACCGCGCCGTGCAGCTGGCGTCAAGCCACAACATTCGTTTTGCGCTACTCAAAGCGCGCAGTCCTTCCTGCGGCAATCATGAAAACTACGATGGCAACTTCAACGGCACTCGGGTCACGGGAGAAGGCGTTACTGCTGCCGCCTTGCGTCGCGCAGGCGTAAAAGTATTCAACGAGGATGAGATTGAGCAGCTGGTTGCGCTTTTGGCTGTATAAAAAGATCGTGTGCAGCCGGTTCAAGCGGTTAAGCGTTGCCGCAAGCGCCCGAGCATGCCCATAAAGTTGCTCACCCGGCTCTGCTCTTCGGCCGCACGCGGGGCCTCAGCTTGGCGCAGCGAGGGTACGCTGGGCTGCAGCCTTGCCTCCTCTACCTGATTCACTGCGGTCTTGATCGCCCGCTCCAGCATGCCGCGCCGAATTGGCTTGGGCAGATAACGAAAAATTTGTGCCTGATTAATTAGTTTGAGCAGCAGCTGGGTGTCTTGAAAAGGCGTCACTACAATGCTCAGCAATTGCGGATGGGCTTGCGCCAACGTCATCAGTAGAGGACGCAGATCGTCATTGCCCAGGCGGATATCGCTGAGCAAAATATCAATTTCCTCTTCGTTTAACTTGGCTAAAGCCCCATCCAGTGTGCTGACTGCCTGCAATTGCACGCCGAGGCGCCCACAGATGTCGCGGCTCAGTAACAGGGTTTCTTGATCGTCATCAATTAACAACAGGCGAACGCGTTGAGCCGCAACCGCAGGCGTCGGAACCGCGACGGGTGCGTGGGCCAGAAATCGGCGCCGATGGCGGACTATCTCGGCGGCCTGCGCGAGCGTGTCTGCCATGTCCTGCTGTTCCCAAGGTTTGGTCAAGTAGCGGAAAATGCCACCACTGTTCAGCGCATCGACAGCGGCATCCAGGTCGGAGTACCCGGTGAGTAGAATGCGCAGGCTGTTTGGGTAGGCCTGCTGTATCTGGCTAAGCAACTGGCTGCCGCTCATTTGGGGCATGCGCTGATCGCTGACGATGATGTCGACCGGTTCGATCTCCAGGCGCGCCATTACCCGAGCAGGATTGGACTCCGTTATAACCTGATATTGACGACGAAACTGCAGTGACAGGCTGCGCAGAATGCGCTCTTCATCATCTACAAACAGGATACTTACGCGGTCGGCCGTGGTCATATCAAGCGCTCCGTTGTAGCGGCAGCCGATGCTGCGGCTGCCGTTGCAGTGATGCGGGTTGGCTCAGCGGCAAGCTGATAACGAAGCGCGTGCCGCGCCCGGGCTCGGAAGCAAAGCGGATATTGCCGCCGTGTTGCCGCACAATTTTGTAGCTAATTGCCAGCCCCAGTCCGGTGCCTTCGCCCACTGCCTTGGTGGTGAAGAAAGGATCGAAGATGCGCTGCTGAATGGCTTTCGGGATGCCTTGGCCGTTGTCCTGAATTGAGATGTAGGCACGCTGGGTATCCGCCCAGCTCTTGATCAAAATCTGGCCGCTGCCCCGCATGGCTTGCGCTGCATTGGTGAGCATGTTCAACAGCACTTGGTTGATTTGTGATGGCGTGCAGGTGATGGATGGCAATTCATCGCTGAGGCGAGTAACCACTTGCGCTTTGTCTTTTAAGCTATTGCGCGCGATCACCAAGGCGCTGCGCACGCATTCGTTCAGGTCGATGTCTTCGCTCATGGCGCGGTCCAGGCGGGCAAAGTCCTTGAGACTCACAGCCAGTTCGCCGATCTGCTCCAGCCCGTACAGGGTGTCATCCACCAGCGGTGTGAAGTCTTCCTCGAAGGTCGCGGGGGAGGCCAGCTCGGTGGCATCTTGTACGCGGGCGAACACCGCTTCGACTGTATCAGTGGGTGTGTTGGGGTCGTTCAGACACTGACTTAGCTGCGCCTGCGCTTCGGCTAGCTCCAGTAGTGGTTGCACCAGGTCGCGCAACAGCTGCACATTGTTTTTCACATAGCCCAGCGGCGTATTCAGCTCATGCGCGACTCCGGCCACCATTTGGCCTAGTGACGCCATTTTCTCTGATTGAATCAGGTGTGCTTGTGAGTTCTTCAGCTCGCGGAGTGCGCGGTTGAGCGCGCGATTACGTTGGTCTATGCGGCTCTCCATGGCTTTCAGCAGGTCCAGTACGGTGCCTAATCCCTGATAGCGCCCCGCCTCGTCGACCAGAATAAAGTCTTCGGTAATGGGGTATTGCAGCTGCGCTGTGACGATGCGCGCGGCTTCGTCCAGCGGCGTGTTGATAGGGATTACCAGGGAGTCTGGGTTGGCAGCCTCGGTTGTTGAGCGTTTACCCCACAAATCGCGGCCAAAGCGCTGCATGAAGATATCCTGCAGGCGGTAACGGCTGACCAAACCAAGCGGGCGCTGCTGTTTATCAACGACCGGCAGGGAGAGGAAAGCCTTGAAGTCGGGCAGCAGTAACTGGTCGGCGACATCACTGATGGTCATTTCAGGGCTTAGCGGATCGACCGGCTTGAGCAAGGCAGTGAGAGACTGAATGGCAGACATGGTGTGAGCCGGTTGGCGAGTGGAAGCGCCATTGAACCAGCGTCAGGTTTCCAGCGTATGACAGCGGGCGCAATGGGGTGCATTCGCCTGCCCTAACAAAAAAGGGGTGCAACCGAAGTTGCGCCCCTTTTATCACTGCAGCGCGGTGGACCGCGCTATCAGGCTTTTTTAGAACAAAACCCGTACGCGGATGGTGCCCTTGACCTGCAGTATCTTCTCAAACGCCAGGTCGGAGTTGTCTGCGTCGACATCGACAACTACGTAACCGACCTTCTCGTTGGTCTGCAGGAACTGGCCACAGATGTTGATGCCGTTCGCGGCAAACACGCTGTTGATCTCGCTCATGACGCCTGGCACGTTCTCGTGAATGTGCAGCAGGCGGTGCTTGCCAGGGTGTGACGGCAATGCCACTTCCGGGAAGTTGACCGAGGTGATGGAGGTGCCGTTGTCGCTGTAACGTACCAGCTTCTCGGCTACTTCCAGGCCGATGTTGGCCTGAGCTTCCATAGTGGAGCCACCAATGTGCGGCGTCAGGATGCAGTTCTGGAACTCGCGCAGCGGGCTGATGAACTCGTCGCCATTGGCGCGTGGCTCAACCGGGAATACGTCAATCGCTGCGCCGTTAAGGTGCTTGTCGCGCAGTGCGGCGGCCAGTGCATCGATATCCACTACTGTGCCACGGGCGGCGTTGATCAAAATGCCGCCTTGCTTGATGGCGCGGATTTCCGCTTCGCCCATCATCCATTTGGTGGCTGCCGTTTCCGGTACGTGCAGGGTGACGATGTCGGCCATGCCCAGCAGTTCGGTCAGTGAACCGACCTGGGTCGCGTTACCCAAAGGTAGTTTGGTGACCACATCATAAAAGTACACTTTCATGCCCAGGCTTTCGGCCAGGACCGACAGCTGAGTGCCGATCGAGCCATAGCCGATGATGCCGAGCTTTTTGCCGCGAATCTCGTAGGAGTTAGTGGCACTCTTCATCCAGCCGCCTTCGTGGCAGGCTGCGTTCTTTTCTGGAATGCCGCGCAGCAGCAGGATGGCTTCGGCTAGTACCAGTTCGGCGACCGAGCGGGTGTTGGAGTAGGGAGCGTTAAATACGGCTACACCCATTTCCATCGCGGCGTTCAGGTCAACCTGGTTGGTGCCAATGCAGAAACAGCCAACAGCCACCAGCTTATGGGCGTGGCTGAATACTTCGGCGGTAAGCTGGGTGCGCGAGCGCAGGCCAATGAAGTGTGCATCGGCAACGGCTTCTTTCAACTGCTCTTCCGGCAGAGAGCCGGCGTGATACTCGATGTTGGTGTAACCGGCTGCCTTTAATGTATCGACGGCAGTCTGGTGTACGCCCTCGAGGAGCAGAAACTTGATTTTGCTTTTGTCCAGCGAGGTTTTGGCCATGGTGTCAGTTACCCGAATGCTGATTAAGAAGAGCCGAGCAAAACCGTTTGCGATTTTGTCCGACAGAAGTGTCCTGTTTCGGAAGCCGCGTATGCTAGCATAATCTGCCTTTTTTGATGCCTGTCGCTGCATGAAATGTACTCAGGCGCTGCATGAATTTTGTTTGAGAGCCCACCATGACCCCAGAAGCCGTGATCGATACCCTCAAAACCCTGGTAGAGCCTGACAAGGTTCGGGTTGACGCCGAGTCGCTCAACACTTGGGGAAAGGACTGGACCAAACACTTTGAGCCTGCACCGCTAGCGATCGTTTTCCCCAAGACGGTCGAACAGGTACAGGCCATCGTCCGCTTCGCTAATGAGCAGAAGCTGGCGCTGGTGCCCTCTGGTGGCCGTACGGGGTTGTCTGCCGCTGCAGTCGCTGCCAATGGCGAGATTGTGGTGTCTTTTGATTACATGAATCAGATCAGCGATTTCAACGCATTTGACCGCACCGTGGTCTGCCAACCTGGCGTGATCACTGCGCAGCTTCAGCAGTTTGCTGAAGAGCAGGGGCTCTACTATCCGGTGGATTTTGCTTCTGCCGGTTCAAGTCAGATTGGCGGCAATATCGGCACCAATGCTGGTGGTATCAAAGTTATTCGCTACGGGATGACCCGCAATTGGGTTGCTGGTCTGAAGGTGGTGACCGGCACTGGCGAGCTGCTGGAATTGAACAAAGACCTGATCAAGAACGCCACTGGCTATGATATGCGCCAACTCTTTATCGGCGCTGAAGGCACCCTGGGTTTTGTGGTGGAAGCGACTATGCGCTTGGATCGGGCGCCGAAGAACCTCACTGCGATGGTTCTGGGTACGCCTGATTTTGATTCGATCATGCCGGTGTTGCACGCCTTTCAGGATAAGTTGGACCTGACTGCCTTCGAGTTTTTCTCTGACAAGGCGATGGCGAAGATCATGGGCCGTGGCGATGTACCGGCGCCCTTTGCAACTGACTGCCCTTTTTATGCGCTGCTGGAATTCGAAGCCATCAGTGACGATATCGCCAACGATGCGCTGGCTACGTTTGAGCATTGCGTTGAGCAGGGTTGGGTGCTGGACGGGGTAATGAGTCAAAGTGACCAGCAGCTGCAGAATCTCTGGAAGCTGCGCGAGTTTATCTCCGAGACCATTTCACATTGGACGCCTTACAAAAACGATATCTCGGTTACGGTCGGCAAAGTGCCGGCCTTCCTGCACGAAATTGACGCCATCGTCGGCGAACATTATCCCGATTTTGAAATCGTCTGGTTCGGCCATATTGGCGACGGCAACTTGCACTTGAATATTCTCAAACCGGATAATCTGTCCAAGGATGAGTTCTTCGAGAAGTGCGCAACCGTCAATAAGTGGGTATTTGAAGTCGTTGAAAAGTACAACGGGTCGATCTCTGCCGAGCATGGCGTGGGCATGACCAAGCGCGATTACCTGACTTACAGCCGTAGCCCGGCTGAGATCGCGGTGATGAAGTCGATCAAGGCAGTGTTTGATCCGAACGGCATCATGAACCCGGGTAAGATCTTCGCCTGAGCCGAACAGCATTGCATGCGGGCGCGCACTGCCGTGCCCTGCCTCCCCCGATCTGAAATACAGAGGAATAACATGATCTATCAGCATCGTTATCTGGATGGCTCGGCGGTTGATTTGCCGATGGGTAAGGTCGTTTGCGTGGGCCGTAACTACGCAGAGCACGCGCGCGAATTGAATAATCCGGTGCCTACAGAGCCGCTGTTGTTCATCAAGCCGGCCACCTCGGTGGTGCCTATCGGTGACGAAATTTCGTTGATTCAGAATCGCGGCCCGGTGCACTACGAAACCGAAATCGCGCTGCTGATTGGTCAGCGGCTATCGGGTGAGGTCAGTGACGGTGATGCTGCCGCGGCCGTTATCGGTGTGGGTCTGGCGCTGGATCTGACCTTGCGCGAACTGCAAGATCAACTCAAAGCCAAGGCCCATCCTTGGGAGCGCGCCAAGAGCTTCGATGGCGCCTGCCCTTTGTCCCCCTTCGTGCCAGCGGCAGAGGCGGGCGAGCTAAGCGAGCTTGGTATGCAGTTGGATATCAACGGTGAGTGCCGTCAGCGGGGCACCGCGGCGGAGATGATCACTCCCATTCTGACGTTGATCAAGCATATCGCTACCCAGTTCACCTTGTTGCCGGGTGATGTGGTGATAACGGGCACGCCAGCGGGCGTCGGCGTGTTGCAGCCAGGTGACCGCTTGCAGCTATCCATTCCCGGTAAATTGCAGATCGACACGCGCATAGCGGGTTGAACACCCCAATTTAGAGATGCACATGAAGAAGCTGATAGCAGGACTGCTGCTAGTGTTGCTATTAGCTGCAGTTGCGCTGCATTTTTTGCGCCTTGATAGCCTGCTCTGGCATGGATGGCGGCTGGGCGCCCAGCCCGCTCAAGCAGGTGCGCTGCAACTCGGCGATTACCGCGTTGATATTGAGGGGCAACGTATCATCGGTCTGGAAGACGACGTCTCGGCATTGACCTATAACCGTGAGAGCAACACCTTATTCGCGGTGCTTAACGGTGAGCCACTGCTGGTGGAGCTGAGTCTTGAAGGGGTGTTGTTGCGCACAGTGCGAATCAATGGTGTGCAGGATATGGAGGGTCTGACTCACGTGGCGGGTAACCGCTATGTGGTTGCCGAAGAGCGCAGTCAACGACTGCTGGTACTGGACGTACCGGAAGATGCTATTGAAGTTAATACGACGGCTGCGCCGAGTCTGGCCATTGGTCTGGATCTTAATGGCAATAAAGGATTCGAGGGCTTGTCATGGGATGGCCGCAAGCATCGCTTGTTGGTGGTCAAAGAGCGTGACCCGCTGCGAGTCCTATCGGTCAGTGGCTTCGTTGATGCGCGCGCTGGCGAGCCTATGGCGGTGCAGATTCAAGAACTCAAATCGCCCGACTCTCCGCGCTTGTTCATGCATGACTTATCGTCGTTAAGCATGCACGATGAGACGGGTCACCTGTTGTTGCTCAGTGATGATTCACACATGGTGGTGGAATACGCTGAGACCGGTGAGCCGCTCAGTTTGCTGGGCTTATGGCGTGGCATGAGCGGCCTGCAAAAGACTATCCCGCAGGCCGAAGGGCTGGCGATGGATGAGCAGCAGCGGCTCTACTTAGTCAGCGAGCCCAACCTGTTTTATCGTTTCGTGCCCGGCAACTGAATTAGGTTCAGTTGCGTTCGAGTGTCTTCACACCTGCTTTAGTGCCGAGCAGCAGAACATCTGCTGGGCGCGCTGCAAAGAGCCCATTACAGACCACGCCGACGATGGCATTTAGATCGCTTTCGAGCTGCTGCGGATCAACGATCGACATGTTGTAGATGTCGATAATGACGTTGCCGTTATCGGTAACGCAGCCCTCGCGGTAAACTGGATCTCCGCCGAGTTTGACGATCTCACGCGCTACATGACTGCGTGCCATCGGGATGACTTCCACCGGCAGCGGGAAGTTGCCGAGCACGGGCACCAGCTTGCTATCGTCGGCAATGCAGATAAAGGTTTTTGCCACAGCCGCGACGATTTTCTCGCGGGTCAGGGCTGCGCCCCCGCCCTTAATTAATTCCAACCGCTCGTTGCTTTCATCGGTGCCGTCCACATAAAAGTCCAGATGGCTCACGCTGTTGAGTTCATACACGGCAATGCCATGGCTTTTAAGGCGTTCTGCGGTGGCTTCTGAACTGGCAACTGCGCCTTCAAACGCCAACTTATGCTTGGCCAGCGCGTCGATGAAGTAGTTCGCGGTTGAGCCGGTGCCGACGCCGATGATGCTTTGGGCGTCCAGGTGTGGCAGCAGGCGGTCCACGGCGGCTTGGCCTACGGCTTGTTTCAATTCGTCCTGGGTCATGCTGGATTCCTCTCGCGGGCTGGCAAAGGGCGGATTATACGGGGTTGCGGCGGGTGGCGTGTAGTCGTGCAGGCGGGGATTCGCTAGACTGGCTGTTTTCACCCGGAACGAGCTCGTCTCGCCGATGCTGGAAGCGCCCATGTTGGAAACACCGATGCTTGAAACCTATGTAAAGAAGATCCTCTGTTCGCGTGTCTATGACGTAGCCATCGAGACCCCTGTGCACGCGGCGCCTTTTTTGTCAGAGCGCCTGGGTAACACTGTCTTGCTCAAGCGCGAGGATTTGCAGCCGGTTTTCTCCTTCAAAATACGCGGGGCTTACAACAAGTTGGCGCAGCTGACCGACGAGCAGCGCGCTTGCGGCGTGGTAGCGGCCTCAGCAGGCAATCATGCTCAGGGTCTCGCCTTTGCGGCGCGGCATATGGGCGTAAAAGCCACCATCGTGATGCCGCGCACTACGCCGGAGATCAAGGTAAAGGCCGTTCGCGCGCGCGGCGGTAAAGTTGTGCTGCATGGTGATGCTTTTGATGAGGCCCTGGCCTATTCGCAGAAGCTGGTAAAAGAAAAAGGCTTTGTTTACATCCACCCCTACGATGACCCCGATACCATTGCTGGCCAGGGTACGGTGGCAATGGAGATACTGAGGCAGGTTCAAGGACCGCTGAACGCGATCTTTGTCCCGGTCGGCGGGGGCGGGCTGATTGCCGGTATTGCGGCTTATGTAAAGTATCTGCGCCCGGACATCAAAGTCATTGGTGTGGAGCCGGAAGACTCCGCCTGCCTAAAGGCAGCGCTGGCTGCTGATGAGCGTGTGGTGCTGAGCCAGGTCGGTTTGTTTGCCGATGGCGTAGCGGTTGCTCAGATTGGTGAGCATACCTTTGAGGTCTGCCGTCATTACGTGGATGAAGTCATTACCGTCACTACCGATGAAATGTGCGCGGCGATCAAGGATATCTACGACGATACCCGCTCGATCTGCGAGCCGGCAGGTTGTCTGGGCGTGGCGGGTATCAAAAAGTACGTGGCGCGTGAAGGTTGCACCGGTCAGGTGCTGGTGGCGATTGATTCTGGCGCCAATGTGAATTTTGACCGTTTGCGCCACGTGGCTGAGCGGGCGGAAATTGGCGAGAAGCGCGAAGCGCTGCTGGCGGTAACCATTCCAGAGAAACCCGGTAGTTTCAAAATCTTCTGTGAGGCTATCGGCAAGCGCGCGATTACTGAATTCAATTATCGCTATCACAGCGGCAGCGAAGCGCACATTTTTGTTGGCGTACAGACGCACCCCGAGTTGGATCCGCGCGATCAGCTGGTAGCCCAATTGATCGATCAGGGTTTTCCGGTGCTGGACTTGACCGACAACGAGCTGGCTAAGCTGCATGTCCGGCACATGGTCGGTGGGCATGCCGAACAGGTGAAGAATGAAGTGGTATTTCGTTTCGAGTTTCCTGAACGCCCGGGTGCGCTGTTCAACTTCCTCAATAAGCTCGGCGGGCGCTGGAATATCTCAATGTTTCATTACCGTAACCATGGTGCCGCGTATGGTCGTGTAGTGGCCGGATTGCAGGTTCCGGAGCAGGACCGGCATCTGGTTACGGAAGCGCTGGAAAGTATCGGTTATCAGTACTGGGATGAAACGGATAATCCAGCTTACCGCTTGTATCTCGGTTAGGTTTGTTCGTCCTGGTCCGCGCAGCAGGTACGGTTGCGCCCTTCCGCTTTGGCGCGATACAGGGCGTCATCGGCTTGTTTGATCAGGTCGTGAGGGCTCCACTCTGGCATGGGCTGCAGACTGGCAGCGCCAATGCTGACGCTGAGTAGGCCGCTTTTGTTGCTGGTTTCCGGGTGCGGCAAAGCCATCAGGCCGACAGCTTCGTGGATACGCCGTGCGACATGCATGCATTGTGGTAGATCAGCACCCGGCAAAATAACCGCAAACTCTTCACCACCATAGCGGCAGACACAGTCGCCTTCGCGCATCAGACAGTTGTTTAGTGAGGTAGCCAGGCGCTGTAGCGCGTCGTCACCGGCTTGATGCCCCAGATGGTCGTTGAAGCGCTTGAAATGGTCTACATCTAACATCAGTAAACCCAATGGCATGTTGTCGCGGCGCAGGCGACGCCATTCGCTGAGCAATGTTTTGTCAAAATAGCGGCGATTGTAGAGGCCGGTCAGGCCATCTTGATTGGATAGCCGTTGTAGCCGCTCGGCTATTTCCAGTTGCTCGCTATTGTTGCGACCTACACAAATCAAATAATCACGCCCCATCCGGCGCAAATGTCGCACGCTGATTTCCAGCGGCGTTAGCTGGCCGGCGCGGTTGCGCACATGTTGCTGAAAAATGGCGTTGCCTTGGTTATGTATCAGCTTCTTCACTGAGTGCATCCACTTGGCAACGTTGGGCATGATGTCTTTGGGGGCGATGCTGGTTAATTGCAGCAACTCTTCCTCACTGTAGCCAAGGCTCTGCCAGCAAGTGCGGTTTAAATACACCAGCTCTTGTGGCTCAAGACCGATGATGAATAGCGCATCGTGGCTATGATCGGTCATGTCGATGATTAGCTTCAGTCGTGCCTGGTTGTGCTTGAAGCTCTCTTCTGTAGCCTGGCGCCGCGCTACTTCGGCTTGCAGTTGGCGATTGGTGTTTTTCAATGCTTCGTTGCGGCGTGCGCTAAGCACAGCCAGGCACAGTGATGAGCATAACAATAGGGCGGTCAGTGCGCCGCTGATCATGATCATCAGTGGCAGATGAGTGGTGGCGGTATCGAGCAGATGCTGCGTGGGGTGAACAACCAGCGCAAAGTTGTGGTTTTCGCCGAGCACTACTGGGCTGGAAACGCTCCAGCTGTTGCTTAGCTGGTCGCTGGTTGGTCGGTTAACCAAGGTTCTGCCGCGCTCTTCCAGTTCGATGCTAAGGCGATTGGCCTGCAGGTCTCTTAGCATATCTGCCAGCAACACTTCGACGCGAAAGATGCCTAGCAAGAAACCGTCAAACTCCCTGCCGGTAGTGCCCTGCCGGTAAAGTGGCACGTAATAGGCCAACCCTTGGCCGCCTTGGGCAAGTTTGAAGGTGTTACTCAGATGTGGTGAGCCGCTACGCTGTGCCATAACCAGGACGGGGTAGTTGGGGTGGTCTTTTTGATAGGTGAAATTGATGACCGCCTCGTTGCCAGCTAAAGGTTGAATCCACCGCATGCGGTAATCGCGGTCCAACCATTCAATAGCCTGGAAATTCTTGAAGTCGCGCAACAGACGATCAGCGTCAGCCTGCCAAAGATGTGGGTTCTCACGCTGCGAGTCCCAGCGTTGCGCTAAACGAACGAGGGTGGCGGTTTGCTGCTCAAAGCGCGCCTCTATCTGCGCGGCTAAACTGTTGGCTTCCAACTGCAAGCGAGCGCGTGCCTGTGCCTGTTCTGCTGCAAGTAGCGCCTGCCAGACATAAAAAATAGCAACCAACAGCAGCCCGAACAGCAAGGCTATAAGGGTGAAGGCCTGTTTGGGATTGCGCTTGGCTGATCGGGCTGGCATGACTGCACTCTGTGTGTCTAGCTGTACTGATAGCACAATGCTGTCAATGAGGCCAGTTTGCCTGGAGCGGTTGTCGTTTGGCGAGTCGCTTTCTCGATAAAGGCTAGGTTGCCGCTGTCAGTATCGCCCATTGTTGGGGAGTGACCGGCATCACTGATAGACGGTTTCCCTTGTGCAGCAAGGGCAGCCCATCAAGCCCGTTGAGTTGTTTGATGTCAGCTAGTGCCAATAGTGTCGGGAACTTTTTTGATAACGTGACGTTCACAGCCACCCAAGGTAAACGATCTTCACTTGCCTTGGCGTCGTGGTATGGGTTCTCTGGATCTAGCGCGGCTCGGTCAGGGTAGGGTTCGCTAACGATCTCGCCAATGCCCGCGATGCCCGGCGGTTTGCAGCTGGAATGATAGAAAAGAAAGCTGTCACCCGGCTGCATGTTGCGCATGAAGTTGCGGGCTTGGTAATTGCGGACACCGTCCCATGGCGCTTGACCGGCGCTACGCAAGTCGTCGATGGAAAAACTATCCGGCTCAGACTTCATTAACCAGTAAGCCATTAGGTACTCCTTTTAGTGTCCAGCCTTGACAAGGCTTTTTGAAGGGGTTAAATGGAACGCACTGTTACGCAGGTTTGAAGTATCTCAAGATCCATTGGGGTGGATCCAGCTTCAAACGCCGTACGGACTAATAATAGATTGCCGGATCCAGAGGGAGGCAACGCGTGCGACGCAAACCAGATATGTTGTGGGTTTTGGTCATAGTTTTCGGTTTAGGGGTGGTAACAACGGGATATACCCAGAGTTACCTAGATAAGTCCTCGGCGCGTGAAGTAGACGCCCGTTATCCCTGATTTAATTTAGAGCGCTGTAGACCAGGGCGCAGTAGCAACTGCTCCCGATCAGTCACTATCCCGTCTAGCGGAATGTCCCAGCCGGCTATGGGTAATGAACGGGTCTTTTGGCAATCGTGAGCAAGTCCTATCAGCACTGGCGTCTGCCAGTGAGAACGGCGGTGCTTGAAAGCAAAGGCGCGATCATAAAAACCGCCCCCCATGCCGAGACGATTCCCTTGCGCATCAAACCCCACCAACGGCATCAGCACCAGATCAAGACGCCATGGCTTGATCTGCAAGCGGCGGTTGGGTTTTGGTTCGCGTATGCCGAAGCGGTTGCGTATCCAGCGTTGTTGCGGCAGCAGGCGCTGAAAACTCATGTGCGTGCTCGGCCAGCGGTGCAATACCGGCAGGTAGCAATGTTTGCCTAGTTTGCGGCAGCGCGCGATGAGCGGGGAGAGGTCGATCTCGCCATCAGCCGCCAAATAGAAGGCAATATGGCGGCTGCGAGTAAACAGGCTGCTTTGGCCGATGCGCCGTGCTAATCGTCGGCTAGCCTGTTTTTGGGCGCCTCGACTCAGGTTTTGACGAGCAGTGCGCAGTTGTTTGCGTAGTTGCTTACGGGAGTCGGGCGTCATGAAAAAGGTCCCCGGAGTGCCGCTGTCGGGTTAGCCCTTGAACCCGAAAGTTCAAGGTGGGGGACACGGCGCTGCCTCAGGCTTTCCGTCATGCGGACATGCACACTGGCAACAACGCGTGGCCTCCTAATACAGGAGTATCGGCTCAGGGACATCTCCGACTGGCAAACACCCCAGGGATGTTGCTCACTATACAGAAATCCCGACTCGACTTCGATGCCGATAGGCCGATTGTTGTTTAAATGGGTTGGTATTCGGTGTGGCAAGGCCGCCAGCGAAGTAGATGATCGCTGGCGCAATATTCAGTTCTGGTGATTTTCCAGTGCTTGATCGAGGCGTTTAACTAAATCGCTGATTTGCGTCTTTTGCTCGTTCAGAGCGCCGCTTTGATCGTGATTGCCGGTCAGCATTTCATGGCTGATATTCAGCGCTGCCATGACAGCGATGCGTTCAACGCCAATGACTTTTCCGCTGTTGCGGATGTCGCGCATAGTGGTATCAAGATGTCGCGCAGCCTGCTCGAGGTTGCTGCGTTCTTCGGGCGGGCAGCTAACACGATACTCCTTATCGAGTATGTATAAGGTGACGGTCAGGGGTTGGCTCATGAGTCGTGCTCCAGAGATTTGAGTCGCAGTATCATGGCTTCGACCTTCTGACGGGCCAAATCGTTCTTTTCAATTAACTGTACGCGCTCATCCCGCCATAGACGCTCCTGCGCAAGCAGGTGTTGATTCTGCAATTTTAGCTGGTCGCAGAGGTCAATCAGTTGGGTGATACGCTGTGTGAGTACGTCGATATCGGGTGCGTCCATTGGTGCCATTCTGTCTTCCCGGTGTGGAGCCACTATAGAGGCGGCCTGAAAGGTGGTCAAACCTCGCGCAATGGGCGTTCGGTTTGGGCTTGCCGACGGCGGGGCGGTAGATTTCCACCTTGCCGGGCAGGCACAATAGACTCACATTAGTTCATCTGCTTCGAGCGTCCGCGTACAGGTCATAGCATACCTGTAATCCAAACCCGCAGCAGTGTCTGTTTCTCACTTCCAGGAGGCCCGGAAACCACTATGGCTTTGATCCCTGCCGTTTTTGACTATGACCGTTACGCTGAGATCTGCAACGATGTGGGGGCGGTAGGTCGCCCGGCTGAGTTACACGGCCACTTGGTTGGCCGCCTTTCGGCTGGCGCGCGACTCGATCACACCACTTGGCTGGCCGTCGCGAATGAGCTGCTTGACGGCTCTGGCAGTTTGTCCGAGGCCGGCAAGGTGGCGCTAATTCAGCTTTATGACGCGAGCCTGGCAGAGCTAGCCGGCAGCGGCTTTGAGCTTAATCTGGTGCTACCCGATGACAACGCCACCATTGATCACCGCACCGAGACGCTCGGTCAGTGGTGTGAGGGTTTTCTGGCTGGGTTTGGCTTGGTCGAGCGCAGCGATGAGCTGAGCGAAGAAGCCGACAGCGTGCTACGTGATTTTGTCGCCATCTCGCAGGTACAAACTGATCTGGATGAGACTGAGGCGAATGAGGTCGATTTCATGGAAGTGATGGAATACGTGCGTATGGCGGTACTTATGGTGTTCAGTGAATGCCAGCCAGCGACTTCCGAGCAGGACACACCACCCGCATCACTGCATTGATCGAGGTCTTCATGCAAATCAGCAAGCAGGATTACGCCCGCCGCCGCAAGGCACTGATGAACCAGATGGAACCCAACAGTATTGCGATTCTGCCGGCCGCGCTTGTCTATGTGCGTAACCGTGATGTAGAACACAATTATCGTCAAGACAGCGACTTTCAATACCTCACCGGTTTCCCCGAGCCGGAAGCGGTGGCCGTTCTTATTCCCGGTCGTGAGCATGGCGATTACGTGCTGTTCTGCCGCGAAAAAGACAAAGAACGCGAGCTGTGGGACGGCTACCGTGCCGGACAGGAAGGTGCGGTCAGCGAATACGGTGCCAGCGATGCCTTCCCGATTACTGACGTAGACGACATTCTGCCGGGTCTGATTGAAGGGCGCACTCGGGTTTATTATGCGATGGGTGCTAATCCGGAGTTTGATCGCCGCCTGACCAACTGGATCAACCAAATTCGCAGCAAGGCACGCTTGGGTGCGCAACCGCCGAGTGAGTTTGTTGCCCTCGATCACCTGCTGCACGATATGCGTCTGTACAAAAGTGCGGGCGAGCAGAAGGTCATGCAGCGCGCTGCGGATATTTCCTGTGAGGCGCATACGCGTGCCATGCAAGTCTGCCGGCCTGGCATGTACGAGTACCAGCTGGAAGCCGAGCTGCAGTACACCTTTATGCGCCACGGCAGCCGTTCGCCAGCCTACTCTTCGATTGTCGCAGCTGGCCGCAATGCCTGCATTCTGCATTACACCGAAAACACGGCACAGATTCGCGACGGCGACCTTATTTTGATCGATGCCGGCTGTGAGCTGGACTGCTACGCCAGTGATATCACGCGTACTTTCCCGGCCAACGGGCGCTTCAGTCCAGAGCAGCGTGCGATTTATGACATTGTTTTGGCCGCGCAGTATGCCTCTATCGAAGTAATAGGGCCGGATCGCAGCTGGAACGAGTCGCACGACGCAAGCCTGCGGGTGATAACCGCCGGCCTGGTCGACCTGGGTCTGCTTAAGGGCGATGTTGATGAGTTGATTGCGACTGAAGCCTATCGCCGTTTCTATATGCATCGGGTCGGACATTGGTTGGGCATGGACGTGCACGACGTTGGGGAATACCGCGTTGGTGGCGTCTGGCGTGCGCTGGAGCCGGGCATGGTTATGACCGTTGAACCGGGCATCTATATATCGCCGGATGACGACAGCGTGCCGCGCAAATGGCGTGGTATTGGTATCCGTATTGAGGATGACGTGATCGTCACCAAGACCGGCTGCCAAGTATTAACGGATAAAGTGGTCAAAGACCCGGACGAAATCGAAGCGCTTATGGCAGCTGCGCGCCAGCTTGAGGCCGAGCCCGCGTGAGTCAACTGATCAGCATTGTCGGCGGCGGCATGGTGGGTGCCAGTCTGGCGTTGGCATTGCAGACGCACGCGCAACAGCGTGGCTGGCAGTTACAGTTGATCGAAGCTCAGCCGCCGGGCAGCGCTGGCGCCCAGCCGAGTTACGATGCGCGCTCCACCGCGTTATCGCATGGCAGTCGGCTGTTGCTTGAGCGGCTCGGCGTCTGGTCAGCTTTGGCGCAACGCGTTGAGCCTATTGAGCATATTCACGTGTCCGACCGGGGTCATCCGGGCGTCACCCGCCTGTCGGCACAGCGCGAGGGCGTTCCAGCGCTCGGCTATGTAGTTGAAAATGCGGTGCTCGGTGAAGCCTTGCTTGGCGGGCTGGATCATTCGGTGGTCAGCTGGCAAGCGCCAGCGCGGGTAACCCGAATTACCGCCGCAGAGCAAGGCTACCAGCTAGCGCTTGAGGCAGAACAGGGTGAGGCACACCAGCGTGCGGACTTGGTGGTCATCGCCGATGGCGGGCGTTCTGGTCTGCTTGAGCAATTGGGTATCTATCGCCAGAGCCGCGCATACGATCAAACCGCGATTATTGCCAATATCACCAGCGCCAATGGGCATGCCGGTGTGGCTTACGAACGTTTTACTGAAAACGGTCCGTTGGCGCTACTGCCGATGTCGCAAAACCGCAGTGCACTGGTCTGGACGTTGCCTGCTGCGGAAGCGGCAGCGGTGGCTGATCTGCCAGACGCTGCGTTTTTAGCACGCCTGCAATCGGCTTTTGGTTTTCGCATGGGCGCGCTGAAAAAAGTGGGCGCGCGACACAGCTATCCACTCAGTTTGATTGAGTCTGAAGAGCAGGTGCGCTCGGGGCTAGTGGTATTGGGTAACGCGGCGCATAGCCTGCACCCGATTGCCGGCCAGGGCTTTAACCTGTCGCTGCGCGACGCCATGGCGCTGGCTGATTGCCTGCTGCACGCTAAGCCGGAGCAGGCGCCTGGTGATCTGCGCGTGTTGCAGCGTTATTTGCAGCAGCAACAGGCTGATCAGCGTCAGACCATTGCCTTGAGCGACTGGTTAACGCGGCTGTTTAGCAATCAGCGACCGGTGTTGACTGCCGGGCGCAACCTTGGACTATTGGGGATGGACATAGTCTCGCCCTTGAAAACCGTCTTCGCGCGTCAGGCCATGGGGTTGAAAGGATGAGTACAGCAGCGCAGCAGCCAGGCTCAACACAGGATTTCGACCTATTGATTGTGGGTGCCGGCATGGTGGGTTCTGCGTTGGCCTGTGCCATGGCCGATACCCGTTTACGCATTGGCCTGTTGGACAGTCAGCCGTTGGAGTCCATTCCAGCGCCAACCACAGCCTCCGGATTTGATCCGCGCGTCAGCGCGCTCAGCGCTGCATCCGAGCAAATTCTCAAATCGTTGGGCGCTTGGCAGCGACTGCCGACAGGTGCAGGCGCTGGCTATCGCAGCATGTGCGTGTGGGACGCAGAGGGTACGGGTGAAGTGCATTTCGATGCGCAGTCGTTGGGTGAGTCTCGGCTCGGGCACATTGTTGAGAATTATCAGGTGCAAAATGCCCTGCTGCAGCAACTCACCGCCAGCCGCGTAACCCTACTGCCAAAGGTCACAGTGCAAGGTCTGGTGCGTGAAGACACCGGTTGGCGGCTGGACGGCACCGATGGACAGCGGCTGCGTGCGCCTCTGGTGATAGCAGCAGACGGAGCGCGATCTCGGCTGCGCGAACTAGCAGGTTTTGCCATGCGTGAGTGGGATTACCTGCATCACGCCCTAGTGACCACGGTGGAGTTGTCCGAACCGCATCAGCACACCGCTTGGCAGCGTTTTCTGCCCAGCGGCCCGCTGGCCTTTTTGCCGCTGCCCTCGAAGGGCGAGAAGCACTACTGCTCAATCGTCTGGTCATTGCTGCCACAGCGTGCGGAGGCGATGATGGCGCTGGATGATGTTGCCTTCTGCGCGGCATTAACCGAGGCGCTGGAATCTCGATTGGGGCCAGTGCTCTCGGCGGATCGCCGAGTCTGCATCCCGTTGCGCCAGCGGCATGCTAAGCAATATGCTATGCCGGGGCTGGTGTTGGTGGGTGATGCCGCGCACAGCATTCATCCGTTAGCGGGGCAGGGCGTGAACCTGGGTTTTCTTGATGCTGCGGTGCTCAGCGATGTGCTGCATGCAGCGCTGGAGCGCGGCGAAAGCCTGGCCGAGCTTGCAGTACTGCAGCGCTACGAGCGCGCGCGTATGGGCAGCAACTTGGCAGTGATGGCAGCAATGGAAGGTTTCGAGCGGCTGTTTCATGCGCAAGCCCTCCCGCTGCGCTGGCTGCGCAATGCGGGTATGACGTTGTTCGATCAGACGCCCCTCGTCAAAGCGCAAGTCATGCGGCGTGCCATGGGGCTGACTGGCGAGTTACCGTCGCTGGCACGGCCCTGATCGCGATAGGTCAGGGCGTATTGCACACCAAGTCGACGCTGACGAACGCTTGGGGTGCAATGAATCGCAACACTAATGCATTGATAAGCTAAAGCTTAATCATTATCATCTAGCCTCTTTTTCCGACCAAGAGGCGTTTCCATGTCAGTGATTCGCAATGCAGCCGTCATTGGGCTCGCACTTAGCACGCTGGGTAGTATTGCTCAGGCCAAAGAACTGGTTGTCTATTCTTCCCGCCAGGATCACCTGATTAAGCCGGTATTCGACCTGTATACCGAAAAGACCGGTACCACCATCCAGTTCATTACCGACAGCGAAGCGCCTTTGCTAGCACGCTTGAAAGCCGAAGGTGCCAATACTCCGGCCGACTTGCTGATTACGGTTGACGCCGGCAACCTCTGGCAGGCCGAGCAGCAGGGCGTGCTACGTGAGGTCAAATCCGATGTGATCGAGGCGAATATTCCAGCTCAGTACCGGTCTGCCAATGGTTACTGGACTGGTTTATCGTTGCGCGCGCGTACTATTGCTTACTCCACTGAGCGTGTCGATCCCGCTACTTTGAGTACTTATGAAGCGTTGGCCGATAGCGAATGGCAGGGCCGCTTGTGTTTGCGTACTGCCAAGAAGGTATACAACCAGTCGCTGACGGGCACTATGATCGAAACTCTGGGCCCGGAGCGCACCACGGAAGTATTGCAGGGCTGGGTCAATAATCTCGCTACACCGGTATTTCCTGATGACACGGCCCTGCTGCAATCCATTGCCGCTGGTCAGTGCGACGTGGGTATCGTCAATAGCTACTATTTCGGTCGCCTTGAAGTCGCCAACCCTGAGTTGCCGGTCAAGTTGTTCTGGCCGAATCAGGCTGACCGTGGTGTTCACGTCAACATCTCTGGCGCCGGTGTGACCCACTACGCCAAACATCGCCAGGGCGCGATTGCCTTCCTCGAGTGGCTGACCACCGAAGAAGCCCAGCGCGTGTTTGCGGATGTAAACCAAGAATTCCCTGCTAATGAGTCGGTTGCGCCTTCGGCGGAAGTCGCTTCTTGGGGTGAGTTCAAGACCGATAACATTAATGTTGAAGTGGCTGGTCGTCGTCAGGCCGAGGCCATCATGATGATGGATCGGGTAGGCTGGCACTGATCTGCTTCGCGGCAAAGCCTTGATCGGCATTTGTCGATATACTGAACGCCCGGTCAGTTGACCGGGCGTTTTTGTATCTGGGCTACCTCGCCTACTCTCTTCCAACAGCCTGCTAGCAGGAGTTGCTGTGCTGCACCGCTCCATCCCTGATAAACGTCGCTGGCGTCTGGTTGCCTACGCTGCTGCGGCCCTGGTTCTGCTGCCGCTGTTAGTGTTGGCGCTGAGTTGGAACAGCCTCGACATGTCGATCTGGACGCATCTGTTGCAGACGCAGATGGCGCGCCTGCTGCGCAATACGCTGGTGTTGACGCTGGGTGTAGTGAGCGGCGTCGTGCTGCTCGGTGTCAGCCTCGCGTGGCTGACCAGCATGTGTGAGTTTCCCGGTAGGCGCTGGTTTGATTGGGCGTTAATGCTGCCCTTTGCCATCCCGGCCTATGTGCTGGCTTTTGTGATGATTGGTTTGCTGGATTTCGCCGGTCCCTTGCAGACCCTTTTGCGTGGGTGGCTGGGCAACGATTTCCGAATGTGGTCGATCCGCTCCACGGGCGGCGTGATCATGGTGTTGGTCTTGGTTTTCTATCCCTACGTTTATATGCTCGCCCGCGGAGCCTTTTTGGCACAAGGCCGGGGTCTCATGGACGCAGCGCGAGTGCTAGGCCATACGCCGTGGCAGGCGTTCTGGCGTGTGGCTTTGCCGATGGCGCGCCCGGCCGTTGGCGCGGGAGCTGCTTTGGCGATTATGGAAACGTTAGCGGATTTCGGCGCGGTGTCGGTATTCAACTACGACACTTTCACCACCGCTATCTACAAAACCTGGTACGGCTTTTTTAGTCTGCAGACCGCCACCCAGTTAGCTAGCCTGCTGCTGTTGTTTGTGCTGGTTGCACTCTACGCGGAGCGGCGCGCGCAGGGCAGCAAGCGTTTCCCAGGAGCCGAACGTCCACGGCAGGGGGCTCTATACCGATTACGTGGCACTCGTGCTTGGTTCGCCTTCGGGTTTTGTCTGCTGGTGCTTTCTGTGGCTTTTATTATTCCCGTTTTGCAATTGCTGTACTGGCTTATCAGTAGTGGCAAAAGTGACTTTGACAGCCGTTACTGGGGGCTGATCCGCAGCACCCTGCTATTGGGGAGTATTGCTGCGCTGGCGACCGTGACTGTGGCCTTGCTGTTGGTCTTGGCACGGCGTCTACAACCGCTGCGCCGAGTGCGCTCGGCAGTGGCGCTAGCTAACCTGGGATATGCGCTGCCGGGCTCGGTGCTGGCTGTGGGTATTATGTTTGCGTTCAGCTTTGCTGATAATCAATTGATCATTCCGCTGCGCACCTGGTTGGGCGCTGAGAACCCGGCGCCTTTGCTGTTGGGTAGTTTGTTCGCCCTGCTGCTGGCTTATCTGATTCGCTTTATGGCAGTTGCCAGCGGCCCGTTAGACACTTCGTTGGCGCGCATCAGACCGGCGCTGCCTGAGGCGGCGCACAGCCTTGGGCATACTGGTCTCAGTGTGCTCTGGCGCATCTATCTGCCGTTGCTGCTGCCGGGCATTTTCAGCGCAGCGTTATTGGTTTTCGTCGATGTGCTGAAAGAAATGCCTGCTACGCTGTTGATGCGGCCTTTCGGCTGGGACACCCTAGCAGTGCGTATTTATGGTTTGACCGCCGAGGGTGACTGGCCGCGCGCGGCACTGCCAGCGCTGAGTTTGGTGCTGGCCGGGCTATTGCCGGTGATTATCCTGGTTCGCCGCTCGGCGCAGCGGCCAGGCTAGGTTCCGTTGGCGCGTTGTTACCGCCGCGTCGGCGTCACTATTGGCACCACTAATCGCACCGTTGGGTGAAGGGCTGCACAGCGCACTGGTTTGCGGCTACAATCCCGGCTTTGAAATCCTACAGACTGAAGGACTGCTGCATGGCATTGCGGACCCCCCTGTACGAACAGCATCTCGCCGCCGGCGGCAAAATCGTCGATTTCGGCGGTTGGGACATGCCCCTCAACTACGGTTCTCAGTTAGAAGAGCACCATCAGGTGCGCCGTGACGTCGGCATGTTCGACGTGTCCCACATGACTGTGGTGGACGTAACCGGTACTGAAGCCCAGAACTATCTGCAATATTTGTTGGCCAATGACGTGGCCCGTCTTAAGTCCTCCGGCAAGGCGCTGTATAGCGGCATGCTGAACGAGCAAGGCGGGGTCATCGACGATCTGATCGTGTATTTGACCGTGGATGGTTACCGGGTGGTGGTGAACGCCGCGACCCGTGAGAAAGATCTGGATTGGATGAACCGTCAGGCTGAGTCATTTGCCGTCACTCTGACCGAGCGTTCTGAGTTGGCTATGATTGCCGTGCAGGGGCCACGCGCTATCGAAGTTGCCAGAAGCGTAGTGACTGATGCTTGCGCCGCGTTGATCAGCGACCTGAAACCTTTTCAAGGGCTGCCTGAAGGTGGCTGGTTTATCGGTCGCACTGGGTATACCGGTGAAGACGGTCTCGAAATCATGCTGCCTGGTGCCGCTGCTCCTGCCTTTTGGGACGCACTCTTGGCTGCCGGCTGCAAACCCTGTGGTCTGGGCGCGCGCGATACCCTGCGTCTGGAAGCGGGCATGAATCTCTATGGCTCGGATATGGACGAAAGCATCTCGCCGCTCGCGGCCAACATGGCTTGGACCATTGCCTGGGAACCAGCCGAGCGCGACTTCATTGGCCGCGCCGCCTTGACCGCCCAGAAAGAGGCTGGCGATCAGCCTAAACAAGTGGGCTTGGTATTGTCAGAGCGCGCCGTTCTGCGCGGTCACCAAAAGGTGATTGTAGAGGGCGTGGGTGAAGGCGAAATCACCAGCGGCACTTTTTCTCCAACGCTGGGCTACTCGGTTGCGCTGGCGCGGGTACCGCGTGACACGGTTATTGGCAGTAGTGCCAAGGTCGAAATTCGCGGTAAGCAGCTTGATGTGCGGGTGGTTAAACCCTGCTTTGTGCGCAACGGCCAGGCCGTCGTTGAGTAAGCCAAGTAAGCTGAATAAATCGAACACCTTTATGTTTATATTTTGAGGACATACCCATGAGCAATATTCCCGCCGATCTGCGTTACGCCTCCAGCCATGAATGGTCCCGTTTGGAGTCCGATGGCACTGTTACAGTAGGCATTACCGATCACGCTCAGGATTTGCTGGGCGATGTGGTGTTTGTCGAATGCCCGGATGTTGGCCGTCAGATCACTGCTGGCGAAGAGTGTGCAGTGGTGGAGTCGGTTAAAGCTGCCTCCGATATTTACGCACCCATCAGCGGCGAAGTCATCGCCGTCAACGAGGCGTTGACCGACTCGCCAGAGCTGGTCAATAGCGAGCCCTATGGCGAGGCCTGGTTTTTCAAGATCAAGCCAAGCGACGCCAGCGAGCTGGATAAGCTGTTGGATGCTGACGCCTACGGCGCTGCTATCTGAGCTGTTGTTTCCCCGTTTGCAGTGAAAGCCCTGATTCGCGTCAGGGCTTTTTGCTTTCACTCTTTTGCGCCACTCGTCTTTTGCAGGTAACCATCCATGAGTAACTCCTTCAGCCTCACTGACCTGGAACAGACCGACGACTTTATTCGTCGGCATATCGGCCCTGACGCCGCCGAGCAGCAGGCCATGCTCGATACCTTGGGCGCCACGTCACTGGAAGATCTGGTTAGCCAGACTGTGCCGCAGAGCATTCTGCGCAATGAGTTGTTGGAAATGGGCGCGCCGCGCAGTGAAGCGGAAGTCTTGAGTTACCTGAAGCAGGTAGCTGCGCGCAACCAAGTGTTTACCTCCTGCATTGGCATGGGCTACCACGGTACCCTGACGCCTACGGTGATCCTGCGCAACGTGCTGGAAAATCCGGGCTGGTACACCGCCTATACGCCTTATCAGCCGGAAATTGCCCAGGGTCGTCTTGAGTCATTGCTGAACTTTCAGCAACTGACCATCGATCTGACCGGTATGGAACTGGCCAGCGCTTCTTTGCTGGATGAAGCGACTGCAGCGGCGGAAGCCATGGCGCTCGCCAAGCGCGTGGCCAAGAGCAAGAGCAACCTGTTCTTTGTAGATGAAGATTGCCACCCGCAAACCATCTCTGTCGTTCTCACGCGCGCCGAAGCCTTTGGCTTTGATGTTGTGGTGGATGATGTTTCCACCTTAGGCGAACACGAGGTGTTTGGTGCGCTGTTCCAGTACCCGACTACGTGGGGCGAGATTCGTGATCTCAAACCCTTGATCCAACAGGTTCAGGCGCAAAAGGGTCTGGCTTGTGTCTCGGCTGATTTGCTGGCGTTGGTCATGTTGACTTCACCCGGCGAGCTGGGTGCTGATGTGGTCTTTGGTTCTGCCCAGCGTTTTGGTGTGCCGATGGGCTACGGCGGGCCCCACGCCGCCTTCTTTGCTACACGTGATGCTTACAAGCGGGCCATGCCTGGTCGCATCATTGGCGTATCGGTAGATACCCGTGGCAACCGTGCGCTGCGTATGGCGTTGCAAACCCGCGAGCAACATATTCGCCGCGAGAAGGCTAACTCCAACATCTGTACTGCTCAGGTGCTGCTGGCCAATATCGCCAGTTTTTACGCTGTTTATCACGGCCCGCAGGGCTTGAAAATTATCGCTGAGCGCGTACACCGTTTGACTGCGATCCTGGCTGCTGGCCTCGAAGCGGTGGGCATCAGCCGTAGCAATCAGAGCTTCTTCGATACCTTGACCCTGAACGTGCCGGGCAAAGCAGGCGAGATTGTTGAGCGTGCCCGCGACGCGCGCATTAATCTGCGCATGATCGACGGCGATGCGGTTGGCGTAAGCCTGGATGAAACCAGCACCCGCGCTAGCGTCGAGGCGCTGTTGGCCGTGGTTGCGGGTACTGCGCACGGCCAGGACGTGACGGCATTGGATTCTCAGGTTGCTGGTAGCGAGCAGGGTATTCCTGCCGCGCTGCGTCGTACCTCCGAGTTCCTAACGCACCCGGTGTTCAACAGCTATCACTCGGAAACCGAGATGCTGCGCTACATCAAGTCCCTGGAGAACAAGGATCTGGCGCTCAACCACTCGATGATCCCGCTCGGCTCTTGCACCATGAAGCTGAACGCCACCACGGAGATGATCCCCATCACCTGGCCCGAGTTTGGCCAGCTGCATCCCTTTGTTCCTTTGGCGCAGGCTGAAGGTTACAAGCAGCTGATCGATGAGCTGGAAACCATGCTGCGCGGTATTACCGGCTTTGATGCCATCTGCATGCAGCCCAACTCGGGCGCGCAGGGCGAGTACGCCGGCTTGCTAGCGATCCGTAAGTATCACGAAGCCAATGATGACGCGCATCGCGACGTCTGCCTGATCCCCACGTCCGCGCACGGTACTAACCCAGCCTCAGCAATGATGGCCAGTATGCGCGTGGTGCTGGTGGCGTGTGATGATCAGGGCAACGTAGATGTGGCTGATTTGCGTCAGAAGGCCGAGGACAATGCTGACAAGCTATCCTGTCTGATGATTACTTACCCATCCACCCACGGCGTGTATGAGGAAGGTATCCGCGAGATTTGCGACATCATCCATCAGCACGGCGGCCAGGTGTACATGGATGGCGCTAATCTGAACGCACAGGTGGGTCTGACCCGCCCGGCGGATATTGGTGCCGACGTGTCGCACATGAATCTGCACAAAACCTTCTGCATTCCGCACGGCGGCGGTGGCCCTGGTATGGGCCCTATCGGCGTGAAGGCGCATTTGGCACCCTTCGTGGCTAACCACCCGGTTGTGCCGCTGGATGGCCCCAATCCGCAGAACGGCGCGGTTAGTGCCGCACCTTGGGGTAGTGCGAGCATTTTACCGATCAGCTGGACCTACATTGCACTGATGGGCGCGATTGGCCTGCGTCAGGCGACGGCGGTGGCGATTCTCAACGCCAACTATCTGGCCAAGCGTCTGGGTGATGCTTATCCGGTGCTATATAGCGGCCGCAACGGACGGGTGGCGCACGAGTGCATTATTGATATTCGTCCGCTCAAAGCTGCGTCAGGGATTACCGAGGAAGACGTCGCCAAGCGTTTGATGGACTTTGGCTTCCATGCGCCGACCATGTCGTTCCCGGTGGCCGGTACGCTGATGATCGAGCCGACCGAGAGTGAATCCAAGGCTGAGCTGGATCGCTTCGTGGATGCGATGCTGACGATTCGCGCGGAGATTCGGAAGGTTGAGCATGGCGAGTGGACAGCGGAAGACAACCCGCTGCACAACGCGCCACACACCCTGGCAGACATCACGGGCGACTGGCAACGTGCCTACACCCGTGAAGAAGCCGTATTCCCGCAGAGTTGGGTCGCGGCTAATAAGTTCTGGCCGAGCGTTAACCGTATCGACAACGTGTATGGTGACCGCAACCTGTTTTGCGCCTGTCCACCGATTGAGTCTTACGAGGACTGATCCGGTTGCTCGCGCGGCAGTGTTAAACACACCTCGACGCCACCGGCGTCGAGGTTGTATAGCTTGATCTGACCGTGATGCAGTTGCGTGATCTCACTGACAAAGCTCAACCCCAAGCCGGTGCTCTTGCGCTGGCTATCGGGTCTGGGCAATGAATAAAAGCGCTCGAACACCCGAGCCAGCGCGTAGTCCGGCACCGCCGGGCCATCGTTGCGTACTTTCAACTGCAATGGCTCTTCACTCTCCCCGCATAGCTCCACTTCCACCCGCCCTTCGGGCAGACAGAACTCGATGGCGTTATCGAGCAGATTACTAATGGCCTGTTCCAGCAGAAACGCCTCGCCCTGGAGCAGCGTGTCACCCTGGCAACTCAACTCAAGCTGCAGTTGTTTCTTCTGTGCCAGCGGGCGTTTGGCTTCCAGCTCATGGTGCAGAATCTCGGCCAGGTCGAGCTCTTCCGGCTGCTCTAGCTGCTGACGTTTTTCTACGCTGGCGAGTGACAGCAGACGATCGACCAAGCGTTGCAGGCGCGCAGACTCGTGATCGATATTACCAAGGAAGCGTTCGCGCATAGTGTCCGGTACGCCGGCTTCCTGCAGCAATTCAGCGGCGCCACGAATAGCCGATAGCGGTGATTTCATCTCGTGGGTCAGGGTGTGCACGTACTGCTCAACGTAGGCCTTGCCGTCGATCTCCTGGCGCATGGCTTCGGTGGCGCGGGCTAGCCGATCGAGCTCGCGGTCACCCAACACGGGTGGGCTGACGCGTTCACCATGCCGCGCGCGTTCCACGTAATTCACCAGCCGGCGAATCGAACGGGTCATCCAGATCGACATCGCCGCGCCGAGCAGTAGCGCACACAGCAGAATGATGCCGCCGCGCTGCCAGAAATATCCGTGCGCCAGGGTAATAAAGGGATGCAGGCTGGCGGTGGGTTTGCCGAGCGACAGCACGCCAAGCAGGCGGTCGCCGTCGATAACCGGAGCGCCAACGTACATATAACTGGTGTTCTCGTCGTCCGGGTCGGTGCGCGTGGTGCGCGCGCCGTATTCACCACGCAGAGTCATAGCGACGTCGCGCCAGTCGGAAAAGTCGCTGCCGATCAGGCTCGGGTCACTGTGATAAATCAGCTGGCCGCGATTATCGGTGAGATACACCACCAGCTCGCTCTGGGTTTTATGCCGTGACCAGATATGCGCGTCCAGCGGCCGCTTAAGGTAACGCTGTACGGCTTGATTAAAGGGTGAACCTTCGCTGAAGCCCTCATCCCAGTGCAGGCTGGCGACTTCTGCCAACAGATTGCTGCTGTCGACCAATACCTCCTCGCTGGCCTGGCGCACGGAGGAGGGGACTTGATTGAGGATGCTGTTGAGAAACAGCACCGTGGCTAGTCCGGCCAGCAGAAACCAGGCGATCAGAATGCGTGTGCTGAAGCTCATGTGCGGCGCAGCTCAATGCTGTAGCCAAGCCCGCGATGGGTAACTATGGGGTCGTTGCTCGGTAGGATTTTTTTAAGTTTGGTGCGAATGCCCTTTATGTGTGTATCGATTACCCGGTCCAGGCTAGCGGCGGGATCACTCCAAGCTGCATCCATTAACTGGTCTCGGCTAAGAATGTGTTCAGGATGGCGCAGCAGGGCGCTAAGGATCAGGTATTCGTAGCGGGTCAGTTCTAACCACTGCTGGTGATAGCGAATACGTTTGCGCTCTTCGTCGTGCACAAAGAGCGCGTCCTCCGTTGGCTCACTTGGCGCTGCGGCAGGGCGAGCGCGGCGCAAAATCGCGCGCACGCGGGCGGATATCTCGCGCGGGCTGAACGGCTTAACCACATAATCGTCGGCGCCGATTTCCAGCCCGACGATGCGATCCACCTCTTCCTTGCGCGCGGTCAAAAACATGATTGGCACTGCGGAAAATTGGCGGATGCGGCGGCAGAGTTCAAAGCCGCTTTCGTCCGGCAGACCAACGTCGAGTACCACCAAATCCACTGGGTTTTGCTTTAGCCAGCTCATACCATCGCGGGCTAACCCGCACCAGTGAGCCTCAAAGCCCTCGGTGGTCAGCGCATAGAGCAGCGCATCGGCGATGGCCGGCTCGTCTTCAATGATCAGTATTTTATCGCCCATGCCGGCGTTCCTTGTATGCGCTATTGCTGCGGCTGCGCTTCGGGTTCTGATTGTGGCGTTTTCCCGTGCGCTAGTGCAATCACCCGGTGGGTTCCAGCCAGGCACTGACCACGTAACGCATCGGGCCACCGCTGGTCAGCGCGGCAAACGGGAAGCAGGTTACCAGCTGTAGCTCGGCGTGGCTGTGTTGCAGGGCGATCTGTTCATACCGGCTATCCACCACCCGCTGGCTAGCGATGCGGTACACGTACTCTTGTCCGTCGGCGGCCTGAACGCGCAACTGCTCGCCATCCTTGAGTCGCTGTAAAAAGGCAAAGTGGCTGTCCTGGTGGCCAGCCAGTAGCAGGGTGCCGAGGTCTCCGGGTTGCACGCCGTTGTCGAGTTGTCCCGGTCCGAACGCCAGCGCCTGACCGCTAACCCCGGAGAGCACGTAACTCACCTCGCCGTTGGGGCCACTCAAGCGCGCGACGGGCCAGGTGTCGGCCCAGGCCCAGGGTTTGACCGGTTGCCCGCTGGCGAGTTGCTGCTCCCACGCGTGGGCAATCAACCACTGCGCCAGTACCGCTTTGCCCTGTAACCAGAGCCCCTGCCCGGCGAGCCCGAAGGCGCCGAGCAGCAGGCCGAGCGCGATCAGCTTACGCATGGGCTGGACGGCGCCAGAACAGTAGCGCTAACGCCGCCAACAGGAGCAGTGCTGACAGACTCCAGATGCGCGCCAAACCGAGCGAGGTTTGTGGGTACATACGATGATCAACCGGATTCAGGTTAGCAATCTGCTGTGAGTGCAGCGGCGTGTTCGAATCACGCACCTGCACCTGCTCAACCGCAACAAAACTGGTGTAGTTGCTCAGCAGTTGGTGCTGCAGCGCGACCTCCAGCACGGCAGGGCGAACCTTGCTCTCATCCGTACCGCGTTTGATTTGATCCATCAGCGCTTCGATTTTACTGCGTGCCCACAGCCGTGCGACGCCGTTGTGCTGCTGATCGGCAGGCAGCTTTAACTCCTGCTGCCAAGGCTCGGGTTGCTGGCCATGCAGGGTGATCTGTTCTGGCATTCGGTTAAGCTTCATGGCGACCACCAGCGGCTGTCCTGCATAAAGGTCGGGTAATTTCTCAGGCCAGATCTCAGCTTGAATACCCTCGGGGAGGGTGATGCTCAGGTTGGTCAGTAACGGCGACTCGAGCTTCTCGAATAGGCGGTTCATGGCTTCGGTCACGCCTTCGCTTTCGTTTATCGGGGTGAACTGCCCGCGACCCAGCTCGGCGGCCTTGCGCAGCAGGTAGTTATTCGGTGCAGCACCAATACCGACGGTGAACAGCCGTGATTGACGCAGACGCTGATGAATCATGCTGAGTACTTCCTGCTCGTTACTGACCGATCCATCGGTGATAAAAATTAGCTGCCGCAGGTAGCCTGGCTCGTTGGGTTGGCTCAGTGCATCGCGCAGCACGGGGAGCATTTCGGTGCCGCCATCCGCATTAAGACCGGCGACCCATTGGCTGGCCTGTGCGAGGTTATCCGGGCTGGCTAGCTGCGGCTCGCGGAACAGCATGCTGTGATAACTGTTGAATTCCAGCACGTTAAAGCGATCTTCCGGCTGTAATCGGCCCAGTGCGTGAATCAAGCTGCGCCGCGCCTGGCGAATGCGTTCGCCCTGCATCGAACCAGAGGTGTCGATAATCAGCATAACCTCGCGCGGCTGACGCTCAGAGCTGACCGGTTGCGCTGCTGGCGAGAGCATCAGCAACGCGTAATGATCTTCACCCACCTGCTCGCTGAATACTGCAGCCTGATTGCCGGCGGCGGGCATTTGCCATTCGAGCACGAAGTCACGATCCATGCGCACCGGGTTCTGCGCCAGACGAATACCGTAGCCCCGGCCATCATAGTCAGCGCTAAGCTGGTGGCTTGGGCTGCGCACCTGCTCCAGCTGCATGCCTTGATCCAGATAGATATTTAGCCGCGCCTGATGCGATGCAGTGTCAGCCTCATCTGCCGTAACGATGGAGCCTTCGGGGTGTGCCTGTGAGTTGCTCATGTGCGGGGCTGGCTGATCGCTCGCTTGTAGTATGGCGGCGTAGCGCGGTGTCATGGTGAGCGGCAGGCGCAGGCTGTACTTGTTAGCATCCGGTACCAGCAGCTCGGTGTATTCCAGCGTAACGGTGATCTGCTCGCCAGCGGCGATATTGGCCACCGAGGTGCGAAACAGATTGGGCCGTTGCTGTTCGGTCAGCCCGCTGCTCTGGCCGTTGCGTTTGGCCTGCTCGTATATCGCTTTGGCCTCAGCCTTCTCGTGAATCTGCCCGACGATTTTCCGCTCTCCTATGTCCAGCGTCATGCCGTGTACGGCAGCATTTTCGCTGAGCGGCAATACATAGCTGCCTTCGGCGAAGGCGTCGCCGGGGTTGGCAAAATGCTGGCGCACGCGTACCTGCGCAATGGGGCCGCTGATCTGTACATCCACATCGGTGTTGAGCAGTAGCGCCGGCTGCCAGTCAGACTGAGCGTTGGCGCGAAGTAGAAATAGCCCGGTTTGTGGCTGCTGGTTGTCGGGCTCGCTTGCCAGTAAGTGCTGGCAGAACAGGCTGCTGAGGATAAATATCCATGCGATCACAGGCTTCATGTTGAGTCTCCCTGGTTGAGTGATGTTCTCAGTCTGAGGAGTCTGTTTGTGCGCTTGATGTGGTTTGTGTGTGCTTTGAATTTATTTTGCGGGCGACCTTGAATCGCCATTCTGCGAGTGACCGCAATCGGCTGCGACGGTGACTACGTTCTGGTGCGGAGCGTCTGCCAAGGGTACATTAGGACGCATCTGTAACAGCACCTGCCACTCGGCGGCGTTGGCCGTCACCACCTGATCGAAGCACGCTTCGATGTTGCGCGGGGCCTTGACTGTTCGATGTCCGATTCAGCCACAGGAGTCAAACCCGCCGATGAGTGAAGCTGACAAGCACGCCATTCATACCGAACTCGATGCGATTGCCGAAGCGCTGGACAAAGGCAAGCGTAAGCGTGTGCGCAAATTGTTGCGCGTGATGCATCCGGGCAAGGTCGCCAGCGTGCTGGAAGCGCTTGATCCTGAGCAGCGGCGGGTTGCGTGGCAGCAGGTCGATGACAATACCGAAGAGCACGTATTGCGGCATCTGGACGCGCTGATGGCAGCTAGCCTGCTGCGTGATCCGCATGACGATGCGCTCTCGGATGAGTTGGAGGAAGACGACGAGCACGGCGCAACCACACAGATTGCGCGCGTGCGTGACTCCCTGGAGGCGGGCAAGCACAAGCGCGTCGGTAAGGCGTTCCGACAGATGCATCCGGCTAAGGCAGCTGGCTTGCTTGAGGCCTTGCCACCCGATGAACGCAGCACCGTCTGGGACATGCTCGACGCGGAGCGCGCGGGCAAGATTCTGGTGCATCTGCACGATGAAGTGCGGGCCCGGCTGGCGCTGGAGATGGACGAGCAGGAACTGGCCGCAGCTGCCCAGAAGCTGGACCTGGATGATCTGGTTGACCTTATTCAGGATCTGCCTGCAGGCAATGGCCGCCGCCTGTTGCAGACGATGGACGTGCGCAAGCGGCAACAACTACTGTCGATGCTGTCCTACCCTGAGGACTCAGCTGGCGGCTTGATGAATACCGACCATTTGTCGGTGCGTGCAGATGTGCGTGTGGGCTCGGTACTGCGTTATCTCCGTTTGCTGGAAGATCTGCCTGATCATACCGATAAGGTCATGGTGGTCGATCGTAAGAACCGCTATCAAGGCGTGCTGCGCCTTAGTCGCTTGGTCACCAGTCCGCCTGAGATGCAGGTTGGCGAGGTGATGGATGCCGACTTCAAGGCTCTGGATGTAACCCTTACCAGCAATGAAGTAGCCCGGCGCTTTGAAGATCTGGATATTCTCTCGGCGGCGGTTATCGATGATGAGGGCGTGCTGCTTGGTCGTATCACGGTGGATGACGTCATCGATATCATCCGCGAAGATTCCGAACGCGCGATGATGAAACTGGCCGGCCTCAACGATGAAGCAGACATGTTCGCACCCGTGCTAACCAGTGCGCGGCGGCGGGCGGTTTGGTTGGGCATCAATCTGGTTACGGCGTTTCTGGCGGCTTGGGTGATTGGGTTGTTTCAGGGCACGCTGGAGCAGATTGTAGCGCTTGCAGTGCTCATGCCGATTGTGGCCAGCATGGGCGGCATTGCTGGAAGTCAGACACTGACGCTGGTGATTCGTGGATTGGCGCTGGGGCAAGTGGAGGGAGGCAACGCGCGGTTGCTGTTGGCAAAGGAGCTGGGAATTGGCTTTCTCAACGGGCTGGTTTGGGCAGCGGTGGTAGCAGCGCTGGCGTATGTTTGGTTTGGCAGTTGGCAGATTGGCGCGATTATCGGCGCCGCCATTCTGCTAAATTTGCTATGCGCTGCCTCGTCGGGGTTGTTGATCCCTTTGCTGCTGCGCCGTTTTGGGATTGATCCGGCGCTGGCAGGTAGCGTTATTCTTACTACGATAACCGACGTAGTCGGCTTCCTCTCCTTTCTTGGTCTTGCAACGCTGTTTCTGCTTTAACGGCCACTCAGGCGATTGGGTTGCTAACGCTCTCGATCTCGCGCTTGACGGCCATGGGGTCATCAATGTTCTTGAAGGTCACATCGCTGATACCGCGACCGGTCAGTTTGATGGTGCCGTAGCCAAACATGCGCCCCCAAATGCTTTGCTCGATTTCCACGGTCTCGATGGAGGTCAGCTTCATCTCTTCGGTATGGCGGCTGATGATGCCTTTCTTCAAGATCACTCGCTTGTTGGTCACGCCTTGCTCAATCGAGCGCAGACGAAAATACTCGTAGATCGCCACCAACCAAGTGATCCCAAGGGTAGGAATGCCCAACACGATCCAGCAATACATAGGTACTTTGGCAAACCAGTGCAGCTGAAAAATGGTGCGGACCGCTTCGCCGTCGGAAAGGGATTCTTCGATATAGGACATGGAGCACTCGCTGGCAGTTGTGGGGCTATCTGATAGACGACTTTACCCAAAAGCAGCAGCTGGCGACAGCATCAAGGGGTTATTTGCATGCTTTCGAGCAGGCGCTGCATGGCATATTGCTCGACGTGGATAAAGCCCTCACCGGGACGGTCGAGGTCTAGCACTATGGTGGTCAGCGCGCCAAAGGCCAATGCCATCGGGATCACCGCGATGAGGCGCCGCGCGCCTGAGGTGCCAGCCTGCGCGCCGAGGGTGATCATGCTTAGCGCGGCGATCAATAACAGCGTCAGGCGAATGCTTTCCGGAATGCGGTCATACAGCACGCCAGCAATACGCACTTCCTGCATATCGATCATGTCATTCAGCGCATTGGTCAGCATCATGCTATTGGGGCCAGGGTTGGCTATGTCAGCCGCGGCCATTAAATTCCAGAGCTCAGTTTGCAACTCTGCGGATGCTTTGATCAGCTCCTCGACGCTGTAGTCTTGCAGATGATTTACCCGCAGGTCCACGTACTCGCGCAGCAGGGTTTTCATCGGGTCGCCATAACGCGCGTCGATAAGATCGGTGCGCAGGTAGGTTGTGCCGATGGCGTTGGCTTCCTGCAGCACGTTCTCCTTGCGCACGGAATGTTGGTTAGCTGCCATTGAGAATACAAAGGCTAATAAAAACGCGAGCATGGCCAGCACCCCGCCAACGATAGGGCCTAGAGCACCTGCTGCATCCGCATCATTGTCGGAACGTGCGGTGCGGCCAATCTGAAAGCCGATCTCAAAAAATAGGATGATCAGCAGCACCAGACTCAGATAGACCATTTCGATGGGTAGGAAGTCGAGCAATTGCAGGGCCATAGCAACTCCGAGAAAAGATGTTAGGACTCAGGTGCATGCTGCTGACAGAAGCGTTTGCTGAGTGGTTGGCGTATTTCTGCGTGGATGAATGAATTCATAGCTGATTTGCCGGTGCTGTCAAACCATGGCGATACCTCTGAATAATTATTAGCTTGCTAAATAGTTTTCCAGGAGTACCATTGTTAGCAAGCTAACTATATTGATCATTGTTGTCGGAGTCTGGTTATGAGCGCGCTGAATACGGCTATTTTGCCACTGCACGAAACCTTAAAGCCGTCCATGGGAGCAGCCATGGGGCGTGTGCACAGGCTTTGGCGTAGCGCGCTCAATCAGGCGCTCGGCGAGTTGGATATGACCGAGGCGCGATTGGCCGTGATGATGCATCTCGACAAGGTAGGCGAGGGCTGCACTCAGCAAGCGCTTGCGTCTGAGCTGGCTATCGAGATGCCATCGCTGACGCGCACGCTGAATCAGCTTGAGGAAAAAAAGCTGATCGAGCGTCGTCGGGATGCGGCTGACGGCCGTGTGCATTGCCTGTGGTTTACCGCGGCAGGGCGTGAGCAAGTGTGCATGCTTGAAGCGCATATTGCCGAGGTCCGCAAGGATATTTACCAGGGTCTGACAGATCAGCAGCTGGATGCCTTTGCCGAGGTGCTTATAAGCATGGAGCACAACGTGCGGGCGTTGCTTGGCAATCAGCAGGAGGTAAGTGAATGACACCCGATCAGCTGTTCGCGCGCTGGGTCCGCGTATCGCTCATTATCTTCGCGCTGGTGTTCGCTTATTTCCTCGCCGCTGACCTGTGGATGCCGCTCACGCCGCAATCACGGGTGATGCATCCGGTTATTCGCATCGCGCCGCAAGTCAGCGGCCAGATCATTGAAGTGCGCGTGAAGGACAACCAGCATGTACGGGCCGGCGATCTGTTGTTCAGCATAGATCCGCGCTCCTATGAACTGGCGGTACAACAGGCCCAGTTGGCAATGGAAGCAGCCGGGCGCGATAACGAAGGTTACGACGCATCGCTTGCAGCGGCGGAGGCCGAGGTGCGCTCAGCGCAGGTACAGGTCAATGAGTTGGCGCGGGAGCACAAGCGTATGAGTACCTTGTTGGCTAGCCGTAACGTCTCGCAGCAGCTCTACGATCAAACTCAATCCAGCTATCAGGGAGCCCAGTCCAGCCTTGCCAGCGCCAAGGCGCGCGCCGAACAGTTGCGCGTGCAACGCGGTATCACCGATGAAGATAACCTGCGCCTGCGTCAGGCACGTAATGATCTGGAGCGCGCCGAGTTGAATTTGAGTTACACCGAGGTGCGGGCAGAAACCGACGGCATCGTCTCCAACCTGCAGATCAAGCCCGGTACCTATGCAGCAGTGGGTAACTCATTGGCGGCGCTGGTCAGTGATGAAGCGGATGTCATTGCCGATTTCCGCGAGAAATCCTTGGTGCATATGGCTGTTGGTGAAGAGGCTGCGGTGGTATTTGATGCGTTGCCGGGCCACGTGTTTACCGCGCGGGTGACTGCCGTAGACGCCGGAACCTTACAGGGCCAGTTGATGCCCGATGGCAGCCTGGCCGCACCGGAGACCTCTGACCGCTGGGTACGAGATGCCCAGCGTCAGCGCATTCATCTAACGCTAGACGATACGCCCGAACTGCTGGCACAGCTGCCCTCTGGCTCGCGCGCTACAGTTCAGCTCTATCCGGTGGGTGGTCTTGCGGCGCTATTGGGTGGCTTGCAGATTCACTTGGTCAGTCTCATGCACTACATCTACTGAGGCCGGCATGAGACCTCTATTACTGACCAGCAAGAAGCAACTGGACGCCAATGACGTGCGTCAGTGCCTGCGTATCGCTTTCGGCGGCATGCTGGGTTTTCTGCTCTGCAAGCTGATGGGCTGGAATTACGGCGCTTTCTTTGTGGTACAGCCCATATTGCTGCTGGGCATGGTGCCGAAGCTGAACGGTCATGTGATGCGCCAGTTCATCGCCAACATGCTGGTAGTGAGCTTCTCGGTACTGATCATTCAGGGGATGTTCGGCGACAAACCGGTGCCCATGACGATCATGGTGATCGCGATGTTTGCCTTGCTGTTTCGCGAGATGAGCCGCGGGCCCAACTTCCTGTTTGGTGCCATGGCGGTGGTCAATATGTCGATGCAGCTGCACTTCGCCAGCTACCCGACGGCCGACATTGGCGACATAGTCGCCTCCAACATCGTCTCGGTCTTCACCACGCTGGGCATTGCTATGTTGATGCAAGTGCTCTTCGCCGATGTCGAGCCACGCCAGCCGCGGCAAATGCCGAACAAGCCCCTGACCAATCAACGCCACGAAGTGATACTGGCCACCACCGTCGCTACGCTGTCATTCATCGTGTTTCAGGTGTTCAACTTGCAAAGCGGTCTTTCGGCTCAGGTTGCCAGCATTCTGGTGCTGTTTCCGCTGAACTGGAAAGGCGCCGGACCGGCGGGCTGGAACCGCGCCCTGGGTACACTGGTGGGCTGTAACGTCGGCCTGGTGGTGCAGTTTGTATTGCTGGATCACTTTGATGTGCTGCCTTTTGTCGCGGCCGGACTCTGGGTCAGCCTAATGTTGTTTGCCCGAATTCACCTGCTCGAAGGCGGCTCTGGCGCTGGCTTCGCCGCGCTCACCACCATGGCCATCCTGTTCGGCCAGTACCTCACGCCGCGCCAGGACCTGTTCTATAGCGATCTGTATCGCTTTGCCTCCCTGTCCATTGCGGTGACGTTATCGCTGACGGCGGTGTATTTGATGCACCTGTTGTTGAACCGGTTTAGGGCTACGCGGTTTCAGTTGTAGTTCGCAGCAAAGTGCTAATTGATGATCAGTCGCTGTAGTTCCCCGCTCTAATAATGCGCTTTGTGTATAAGTTGTGTATAGATTGTTTGGCTGCGAGGCGGTAGGTTATACGCTGTAAGCCCGCTATCGGCGGAGCGCTTTCGCCCTTCGCTGTGCATAACTTCAGAACTGTACAACTTATAACGCCATACCCAGAACGCGGGCAGCTGATGAAACGCATCATGAACATCCCTGTTAGCCTGAGCAGAGCCGCTAGGATAAGGCCGATGCCTTGCCACTATTACCTAGGTGCACGCTGATGCTGCGTCTGCAGTCGTTCGGTGAAGGCTATAGCGCTTTAGTTATTGGTAGCAGTGGGGCATTGGGGCAGGCGTTTTGTGAGGCGCTGCGCAGCGACCCCGCGTGTGCGCAGGTAACCGAGCTGGGCAGAGAAACCCTTCCAAAGCTCGATTTAGAGTGTCCTGACAGTATCGCGATCGCGGCCGCCACCTTGGCACAGCACGCGCCCTATCAACTCATTCTATTGGCCACAGGCATTCTGCACGGGCCTGGCTTGCAACCGGAAAAATCGCTGGCAGCAATAGAGGCAGAGTCTCTGCAGCGGGTTTTTCAGGTCAACACATTGGGCCCGGCGCTGGTGTTGCGGCATTTTGTTCCATTGCTGGATGCCGAGGGCGCAATGGCCGTATTGTCTGCCAAGGTTGGCAGTATTGGGGATAACCGGCTGGGGGGTTGGTACGCCTACCGATCCTCTAAAGCTGCGTTAAATATGCTGATCAAAACCGCCGCCATAGAGCTCGCGCGCCAGCGGCCCAAGGCGCGCTTGTTAAGTCTGCATCCGGGTACCGTGGTATCGCCGTTATCCCAACCATTCCGCGGCGCGGCCAATGCACGGCCTCCGGAGCAAGCAGCCGTCGAACTGCTCACCGTGGTAGATCAAAGTACCGCCCAAGACAGTGGCGGATTTTTCTCCTATAACGGCGAGCGCCTGCCTTGGTAAGCACGGTTTGATACGAGGGGATATGCATGGATATTCAGCAACTGCTTAAGCTCGCCACCGACGGCCAGATTCGTGAGTTGGAGTTGCTATCGCTAGAAGGTGGCTTTTATATCCTGCGTGCGCAATGGCAGGGTCAATGCTGCACGTTGCTCGATAGTCGCGGCCAAACTCTGCGGCTGCGTTCCAGCACGCAGCTGCGTGATTTATTGCGTGACCTACCTTCATCCGCGCCACCGTTAAGCTGTGTGTTGGTACAGCACGTCGTCCATGATGAGATGTGCGGCGCTCGCCAAGGCCCCATAGAGCCGTTGCGGATGCGATTTTCGTTGTCCTCTGGTTGGTAGTTTCGAGCAACGCCGGCACTCGCTCATTTACCGAACTGGGGTCCGTCGTTACCGTTACCGGTCGTTAAGGGCCGGGTCCGCGTTAGGGCGGCTCCTGTGCGCTAGATATAGCTCGTTGTATGCGCTTTGCTGCGGGATTTGAACTGTACCGCGTTGCCCTATAAAGTCTCGCCCCGAGCTAACTAACTGCTCAGGTCGTTCGCGGTAGAAAGGGGAGAGCAGTTGAACGGAAATACATTGTCCATGCGCCTGGAGCGTGTGGCCGCGCACGTGCCAGCGGGTGCACGCCTGGCTGATATCGGCTCAGATCACGGCTTCCTGCCGGTGGCGTTGATGCGGCGAGGGGCTATCGCTGCTGCGGTGGCAGGCGAGGTGGCTATGACGCCGTTCCACGCGACCGGGCGTACAGTGCGTAAAAACGACTTGGGCAGCTCGATTACCGTGCGCTTGGCTTATGGCCTTGAGGCGATCAAGGAAGCAGACCAGATTACCGCGATCACCATCTGCGGCATGGGCGGCGAGACTATTCGCGATATTCTCGAGAATGGCAAAGCACATCTGAGCGGACATGAACGGCTGATTTTGCAGCCAAACGGGGGCGAGCAGCCATTGCGTCAATGGCTGATGGATAACGGTTACTGCATTCTCTGCGAGGAGTTGTTGCATGAAGATCGTTTCGATTACGAGATCATCATCGCCGAGCGTACCGAGCTGATGCTGTACACCGAAGAGGAGTTGTACTTCGGGCCGCTGCAGATAAAAGCACGTACCCCTGCGTTTCTCGCCAAATGGCAGCGCATGCTGCGCCATAAGCAGCTGACCTTGACTCACTTTGCGCGGGCGCGACATGCGGTTCCCGAGGAGAAAGTGCAGCACATCACCCGGCAGATTCGATTGATTAGCGAGCTGCTCGCGTAAGGCTGGCTTGGCTTTTATGCGAAAGGTCGCAGGGGCCGCTTTCGTCCGAATAGTGGCCAGCCTTTAACCACGCCGCATGACTTTCCGTAAGAGAAAAACGGCATCACTTGCTCCGATAAAAATCCTCGTTTCGCGCGGTAATCCAATGCCGAGCGTGTGTCAGCACGTCGCCGGCTAGCTTGGTCGGGAAATGGATAAGTCCGTGTGGCGATGACGGCAGTACTTTTAGCTCAACGGCTGCGGATGCGCTCCACCTATCAGCCAGGTTGAGCGTATCGTCTATTAGCGGGTCTAGCTCACCAGCGAACATGAGCGCGGGAGGAAAGTTGGTAAAGTCCCCGTGCAAGGGCGACATTGGCGGCGCGCTGCGTTGCTCATCGCTCAAATCCGGCGTCAGCATGCGCAGCGCTTCCACAATCCCTGGGCCGTCCAGCACCAGAGTTTCCGGTGGCGCTGCTCGGACGCTCGGGGTTCCCGTTAGATCGTACACACCGTAATACAGCAAAGCTCCGGTTAATCGCGCAAACGAGACTGGCCATTTCTTTAATTCAAGTAAAGCCGCTACGGCGAGATGTGCTCCGGCTGACTCGCCTACGACAACCACCGGCAAATCAGCAAACTCGCTATTGTCGTCGCGCAATAGCCAGCGGGCGGCGCAGGCACAATCTTTAGTCAGCGCTGCTATCGGAGCTGGAAGGGCAAGCCGATAATCGACCGACACCACTGTTACGTTGCACTCCTTCACCATGGCGATATTGAATTTATCGTTCATCTGGGCGTTGCCAATCACCCAGCCACCCCCGTGAAAATCGAGCACTACACCTTTTGTTTCTGCTTTGGGTCTGATTATGCGCACAGGCACTGAAACGTTGCCCACAGTGATTATCTGGTTTTCAACACTAAGCCCTTGTTTGCGCAACTTTTGATCGCCGCCTATTTGGCTGACGCGCAGTAGCCCCTGAATCAATCGAGGCGTGAAACGGTTGCGCATCTTAAAGCGAGGTAACCAGGCCAATTTTTTGTTAAAGGCCTGTACTTGCTCAAGGTCCTGCTTGCTAGCGGACCAGAGTGTTTTGGACGCCGAGTTGCCAGGCATCACCAGCGGTTCTTGCGCAAGATTGAATAATTAAGTGCCGCTGCTACGCACAGCCATGCGAGGTAAGGCAGCAATAACAGCCCGCTGATTACGTCGAGCCGCAATGCCATTAACACCATGGCCGCGACTACCAGCCACAGCAGCGCAATAATAATCATCCCGGCGAAAATACGTTGCGCGCCAAAAAACACCGGCGTCCATAGTGTGTTAAGGGCAATTTGCGCCGCCCAAAGCGCCAGAAGTACTTGGCTGCCGGGTATTGACGAGAGGCGATGGCCTACCCAGGCGAGTAGCAGATAAATAAACGACCATGCGACGGGGAATAACCAGTTGGGGGGAGTGAAGTTGGGTTTGATGAGGCTTTCGTACCACTGCCCTGGTTTAAAAATGATGCCGGTAGTCGCCGCGGCGCCGCAGGCCAGAAGAAAAATAAGAAAAGTCATCGTATGTCCTTGGCTGAGTTCAGCCGCCAAATGTCCTTAAGATTTAAATCCATATTTCAATGACCCCGCTGTGGACTAATAAATTCCGTGGCCATAGCAACATGCTGGTTTAGAGCACCGAGGTTAAAGATCTCGCTGGCTTGAGCACCGGCCTCAATAGTCTGGTTTGGAGCTTAGCGCAACGCGTAACAGGGCTTTGCCGAGCCTCGATACTGGATATCGCCCAAATCAGTCTCGGCAGAGGGTTTTTCGTTATGAAGCTTGTCATTGTGTACGCTTTGCAGCTCATGCAACAAAGTCGCTAAAGCTAAACCGAGTCAATTGTGGCGAGTTAAAGCGATAAATCCATGGTTTTAATGCTTCACTGTAAAATCAGAGCGATATAGATTCTCGGCGCGCAGGCTGGTGTTTGAGTATTATGTGCTGAACATTTTGGACGGGTGGGAGCCTGAGCATGATCCGGTTTTTGCGTCCGGTATTATTTGTGTGTGGCATTTTGATTCTGATCATGTCGGGCTTGATGGCCTGCGTGGCAGTGTTTGCCTGGTGGCGGCAGGATCCGGAGATGGAAGTCTTCTTGATTTCCTGCGGTATTTCCGTGGGTTGCGGTTTGTTTCTGGTGTTCAGTTGCCGCTCTGTAGGTTTCCATTTGATTTCCCGCCAGCTTTACCTGTTGACCAGTCTCAGTTGGGTGATGATGTCGCTGGTGGGCGCCTTGCCGTTGTTTTTCAGTCACTTTCAACTGAGTGCCGTGGATGCGGTCTTCGAAGCCGTGTCTGGGATTACTACGACAGGTTCAACGGTCCTCAGCGATATTGAACACCTGGCACCCAGCCTGCTGCTCTGGCGCTCGCTACTGCAGTGGATGGGTGGGCTAGGTGTAATCGGCATGGCAGTATCCATCCTGCCGTTTCTGCGTATTGGTGGCATGCGCTTGTTCCATACCGAATCGTCCGATTGGTCGGATAAGTCGATACCGCGCATTCAATCGTTGGCGCGTTTGTTGGTGCTGACGTATCTGTCGCTCACCGTTGCCTGTATCACCAGCTATTGGCTGGTCGGCATGACGCTGTTTGACGCGATAAATCACGCGATGGCGACGGTTTCCACGGGTGGTTTTGCAACCGACGATCGTTCCATGGGACGCTTCGGCGCGCCGGTGCTCTGGGTCTCAACCCTATTCATGATTCTCAGTGCACTGCCTTTCACCCTGCTGATTGCTTTTGCACGTAGGCCTTCGATGGCGTTATTTAAGAATCAGCAGGTGTTGGGTTTTCTTGGCATCATCCTGGTGGTGACGCTGCTACTGACGGTGGATTTGATCAACCTCAATCTGTTCTCGCCGTTCGAAGCTTTTACCAAGGCTGCTTTCAATTTGGTGTCGGTGATTACCACCACCGGTTTTGCCGCCGATGATTACACTCAGTGGGGCACATTCGGTATCGCCCTGTTCTTTGTGGTGACTTTCATTGGTGGTTGCTCGGGCTCCACTAGCGGTGGCATGAAGGTGTTTCGCTTCCAGCTTAGCTATCTGTTTTTGCGTACACAGATTCGCAAGCTGGTGCATCCCAACGGTATCTTTGTCACCCAATACAACGGCAAGCCGGTGCAGGATGACATTATCCTTTCGGCAATCGCTTTTTCCTTTCTGTTTTTTGTCACTCTGGCAGTTGTAACCTTGTTGTTGGCAATGATGGGGCTGGATCTGCTGACCAGTTTGACCGCTGCCAGCACAGCATTGACCAACGTCGGTCCGGGGCTTGGCGACATTATTGGGCCGGCGGGCAACTTTGCCAGCCTGCCGGATGCCGCTAAATGGCTGCTGTCGCTTGCTATGTTAATGGGGCGGCTGGAACTGTTGACCCTGATGGTACTCTTCACCCCTATGTTTTGGCGCGGCTGAGATGGCTCGGCGGCATAGGCAAATTGTTGGAGATAGTTGATGCGAATCATAGTGCTGGGCGCGGGGCAGGTGGGCCGCAGTCTGGTGGAAAATCTGGTCGGTGAGGCCAAAGACATCACTGTGGTGGACATCGACAAGCAGCGTTTACAAATGCTGCAGGAGCGCTTTCCAAGCATAAAGATACTGTGTGCGCCGGGTTCGCACCCGGTTACGCTGGCGCGTGCGGGTGCGGAGGATGCCGACATGCTGGTGGCGGTGACCAACAGTGACGAAATCAATATGATTGCCTGTCAGGTCGCGCAGTCGTTGTTTAACGTGCCGCGCAAAATTGCGCGGGTGCGTGAAACCGGTTACATGGAGCAAGGCCAGGCGCTGTTTGCCAAAGTGGCAGTACCAATCGATGTGCTTATCAACCCCGAAGCGCTGGTTACTCAGCACCTGAAGAAGCTGATTCGCTACCCCGGTGCGCTACAGGTGATTAATTTTGCTGGCGGTCGCGCCCAGTTAGTTGCCGTACGGGCGTTGCATGGCAGTGCGCTGGTGGGGCATGAGATTGCATCGCTACGAGGCCTGCTACCCTCGGTAGAAATTCGCGTGGCCGCGATTTTTCGGCGCGATCGTTCGATAGTGCCGCAAGGCGATACAGTGATCGAGGAAGGTGATGAGCTGTTCTTTGTGGCCGCGAAATCGGATATCCGAGCGGTATTGACCGAGCTGCGGCAGCGTGAAAAACGCTACAAACGCATCATTATCGCGGGCGGCGGTAGCATTGGCGCGCAGTTGGCTCAGGCGCTCGAAGGAGATTACCGCGTCAAGCTGATTGAGCATGACCTGCAGCGCTGCCAGTGGCTTTCGCAACAGCTGCATCGCACCACTGTGCTGCACGGCAGCGCTTCAGACCGCGAGCTGTTGATCGAAGAAAGCATCGAGAGCACTGATGTCTTCTTGGCCGTCACCAATGACGATGAAGCCAATATCATGTCCTCTATGTTGGCCAAACGCATGGGCGCGCGTACGGTGATAAGCCTGATCAGTAACCCGGCGTACGCCGAATTGGTGCAGGGCGGAGATATTGATATTGCTATCTCCCCGCAACAGGCAACTATTGGCGCGCTGCTAACCCATGTACGCAAGGGCGACGTGGTGGCCGTGCACTCGCTGCGGCGCGGCGCCGCTGAGGCAATGGAAGCGGTTGCCCACGGTGATGCGCAGAGCTCGCAAGTGGTGGGGCGCCGGCTGGATGAGCTGGCGCTGCCGCCGGGTACTGTGGTGGGTGCGGTGGTGCGTGGCGAGAATGTGATTATCGCGCACGACAGCACGCAAATTGAGGATGGCGACCATGTCATCGTGTTTGTGCCGGATCAACGCGATGTCCCGGCGGTAGAGCGTTTATTCCAAGTAGGGCTGACCTTTTTGCTGTAGTTGCACCACTATATTAAGAGTCTCAGGCCCACGCAGATGGGCTTTTGTAACCCGTGAACATCAATCTAAATGCAGTGCCCTGAGGAGGGATCGATATGTCGCATGAAGGCTACCATGAACCCGTCGCTGAACTGAGCGATGAGACCCGCGATATGCACCGAGCAGTCGTCTCGCTGATGGAAGAACTCGAGGCGGTTGATTGGTATAACCAGCGCGTTGATGCCTGCAAAGATGAAGAGTTGAAAGCAGTGCTGATTCACAACCGGGACGAAGAAAAAGAACACGCAGCCATGACGATTGAGTGGATTCGGCGGCGTGACCCTATTTTCGATGAACAGCTGCGTGAGTATTTGTTTACCGAGAAGAAGCTGGGCAAGCACTAAAGCTTATAGCGGCTTGATACGGGGCGCGGCCTGCCGTGCCTCTGCAGGCCGCTGTTAATACTGGTTCAGACGTTTAAACCGTCGGCAGCTCTTGCAGCTCAACCATAAGGTCGTCGGCGAGATTTTCCAGCGCATCGCGCAGGGCATCCAAATCAGTTTGCGGATACACGCCAAGCTGAGCTTCTGCTTTGAACAGCAAGTCAGCGCTCATGGGGGCAGGCACGCACTCAGTCTCCAGCGATTCGACGTTCACTCCATGACTCGCCAGCACTTGCGATACCTCATGCATGATGCCCGGCCGGTCGTTGCCGACCAGGTTGAGGAGCAGGGAGTGTTGCTCTGGTGCGTCGGCCAAGCCGCTGATCGCCACTTGCACATTGATACCCAGGTGGGTCAGGCCATCAAGGTCGATCCGCAAGGCTTCAACCTGGTCGCTGGCAATATCGACTCGCAAAATTCCGGCGAACTGGCCAGCCATACGTGCCATGCGGCTTTCCAGCCAATTGCCGCCGTGACGGCTGATGGCTTGCGCTAGGCTTTCTACCAAGCCGGGTTTGTCGGCGGACATTACGGTGATTACGAGTGGGGTAGTCATGGGTAGCTCCTGTGGATAGGCGGATTTCAACGACGGCTAACGGACGTTCAGGCGGTTGAATCAGTCTTGGGCATTATCAGTCTTGATAGTAGCGACCTTCGCCGGTTGCGGTCAGTTCCTGGCAAACAGCCTCTAGATTCTCAAAATCGTACTCAGACAGGCCAACGTATTCGAGAATGGCTGTGCCAACAGCATTCCATTCATGATCGATCTTCTGGTTACCGAGCACCCGGTAAGCCTGACAGATGTGCTCAGCCATTTTAAGGATGGCCAGCAGGTTCTTCTGCACCGCATCGTTGCTGCCAGGGGCAAGAAACAGCTGTTGAGCGTTGTGATGGCTGGCGATGGCTTCGCACAGGTGGCCAGGCAGTAGCCAGGATTTTGCGGTGTAGTAGCCAATCACTGCGTGATTGGTGTTCATGCGCTGATTTTCCACATCAACAATGCGCGCCTGATCTTGCGCGTAAGAGTCTTCCATGACTTCGATGTAGTAGGGGAAGCGGCTCAGCATCAGGGGTATACCGCAATTGTGGAACAGCCCCAGCGCGTAGGCTTCATCTGGCTCGACGCAGCCGATGCGCTTCGCTAGCGTCATGCAGGTCATGGCGACGTCTTGCGCGCTATCCCAGAAGCGGTTGAGGTTGACGATATTCTCATCGGTCAGCTCGCCGCGAATGGATTGCGCGTTGACGATATTGATCACCCGGCTGACGCCAAGCAGATTGACTGCCTGCTGGATCGAAGTAATCCGGTTGGCCAAGCCGAAGAAGGCCGAGTTAACGATCTTTAACAGACTGCCGGCAAGACCGGGATCTTGGCTAATCAGGCGGGCAATGGTCTTGAGGTCGGGGTCTGGCATGACCTGTTCCATTTGTAGGTCAACCATGATCTGCGGCTGCGGGGGCACGCTGATGCCTTGTAGGGCGCGGGCTATTTGCTCATCCGTAAGGTCAGGGGTCATGGTTTTGCGATCCGTTACTGTCTCAAGGGTCTAACTGTCGAGTTTAGCCGGAGACTAGCGCGCTTGGCACCCTGTATAATTGCCCGCTAGCGACATTTTCAGCTGAATCTTACCGGGAGTACCCCATGACACTGCCAAGCCTGCGTCTCAAACATAATTCGGACAGACGCATTCGCGGAGGCCATCTGTGGGTCTTCAGTAACGAGGTGGATACCGCCCAGACACCGCTGACCGAGCTGCATGCCGGCCAGGAAGTACAGCTGGAAACCGCGACAGGCAAGCCGCTTGGGCTGGTCTGCGTTAGCCCAAATAATCTGATTTGCGCGCGTATGCACAGCCGCGATACCAGCCACATCCTGGATAAGTCGCTGTTGGTGCATCGCATCAAGGTAGCGCTGAGCCTGCGGGAGCGCCTGTTCGACAAGCCTTTCTATCGTTTGGTCTACGGTGAGTCCGATTTGCTGCCGGGTTTGGTCGTAGATCGTTTTGGTGATTACTTCGTCGTACAGATTGGCACGCCGGGTATGGAGCGCGTGCGTGACGACATCGTTGCTGCCCTGGTGCAGGTGTTCAAGCCGCAAGCAGTGCTGTTCAAGAACGACAGTGGCGCGCGCAAGCTGGAAGATTTGCCCTCTTATGTAGAAGACGCCTTCGGCACTATGCCGGAACTGGTAGCGTTGGAAGAAAACGGCGTGGCATTCCAGGCGCCGGTTCGTAACGGCCAGAAAACCGGCTGGTTCTATGATCACCGCAACAACCGTGCACGGCTGGCGCCTTACGTAGCCGGCAAGCGTGTGCTGGACCTGTACAGCTACATTGGCGGCTGGGGTGTGCAGGCTGCGGCGTTTGGTGCCAGTGAAGTCATGTGTGTAGACAGCTCGGCGTCAGCGTTGGACCGCGTGGAGGCCAATGCGGAATTGAACGGTGTGGCTGAGAAGATGCTGGTGGTTGAAGGCGACGTGATGACGGCGCTGAAGGAGCTAAAAAATGCCGGTGAGCGCTTTGACGTGGTCATCGCTGATCCGCCGGCGTTCATCAAGAAGCGCAAGGACATGCGCAACGGTGAAGCGGCTTATCGCCGTTTAAACGAACAAGCCATGCGCCTGCTCAACAAGGACGGCATCCTGGTGTCAGCCTCTTGCTCCATGCACTTGGAAGAAGACAAGTTGAAAGAAGCGCTGCTAGGCGCCAGTCGCCATCTGGATCGCAATCTGGTGATTACCGAACGCGGCTATCAGGGTGCGGATCATCCACTGCATCCCGCTATTCCAGAAACGGCTTATATCAAGGCACTTTTCTGCCGCGTGCTGCCAGTCTGACCCTGAGTGCTTGAAGTCGCCTGGGTCGCTAATGGCTGCCCAGGCTATTGATCCTTCCAATATCAGGTTCAACGCAAGCTGATAACCGGCCAGCCTTGCTGCTGCGCATGGGTCTTGAGTGTGTCGTCCGGGTCGACTGCGACCGGATGATCAACCATGCTCAGTAGCGGCAGGTCGTTATGTGAGTCGCTGTAGAAGTAGCTCCCCGCCAGCGTACGATTATTTTCCATTAACCAGCGCTGTAGACGAGTCACCTTGCCTTCGCGAAAGCAGGCTACATCGGTGGTGCGTCCGGTATAGCGGTCGTTGTCACGCTCGCACTCGGTGGCCAGCAGAATATCGATGTTCAGTGCACGAGCAATCGGCGCAGTGATAAAGCGGTTGGTCGCGGTGATGATCATCAGCGTGTCGCCGGCGGCACGGTGCTTCTCGATCAGAGCCAGGGCTTTGGGCAGCATGATGGGCATGATTTTCTCAGCCATGAACTGCTGATGCCAGGCATCTAGTTGGGTGGGCTCATGCTCGCCGAGCAACTGTAAGCAGAAGTTCAGGTAAACCTGGATATCCAGCTTGCCGGCAAGATACTCATTGAAGAAAGTGTCGTTTTGGGCCTGATAGGCCTCGGGGTCGACAATACGCTGAGCAACAATGAACTCACCCCAGGCGTGATCGCTGTCGCCACCGAGCAGGGTGTTGTCGAGGTCAAAAATGGCAAGGCTCAAGGTAAACTCCTGGAAATCGGATTTTGGTTGAAAAAGCAGCCACTAGGATAATGCACTGGCGGTATAAATGCGCTGCTGGAGCGCTATTGCAGGATTGCCGGTTTCTGCAATTGCTGCCTCAGGCTTCTTTGTGGAACAATGCAGGAGATATAAAAGAAGGATACTGGCTGTGATTGACCCCGATGGTTTCAGACCCAATGTTGGCATTATCCTGACCAATGAGTTGGGGCAGGTGCTTTGGGCCAGGCGTATCGGGCAGGATTCCTGGCAGTTTCCACAGGGCGGCATTCATCATAATGAAAGCCCCGAGCAGGCGCTGTATCGCGAATTACATGAAGAAGTTGGCCTGCTGCCGGAAGATGTCGAAATTCTTGCCTGCACCCGTGGCTGGTTGCGTTACCGTTTGCCTCAGCGTTTGATCCGAAATCACTCGCAGCCGATTTGCGTCGGCCAGAAACAAAAGTGGTTCCTGCTGCGGCTTACCGCCGAAGAGCAGCGCGTTTGCATGACCAAGACCGCAAAACCGGAATTCGATGGCTGGCGCTGGGTCAGTTATTGGTATCCTCTGGGGCAGGTGGTTCCATTTAAACGTGATGTTTACCGGCGCGCTATGAAAGAGCTGGCGCCGCGCCTTCTCACGACTCTTCCAGGTTGTTAAATATGCTCAATACGCTGCGTCGAATTGTTCAAGAGGTCAACTCTGCTAGAGATCTGGCAGCGGCTCTGGACATTATCGTGCAGCGTGTACGCGAAGCCATGGGTACCGAGGTCTGCTCGGTATATCTGCTGAATCCCGACATCGGCCGCTATGTGTTGATGGCCACCGAAGGCCTGAACAAGGACTCGGTGCGCGCGGTTTCCCTGGCCACTAACGAGGGCTTGATCGGTTACGTGGGGACTCGCGAGGAGCCGGTTAATCTTGAAGACGCCGCCGCGCACCCACGCTTCCGCTATTTTGCCGAAACGGGTGAAGAGCGTTACGCCTCCTTCCTCGGTGTGCCGATCATTCACCACCGCCGCGTGATGGGCGTGCTGGTCATTCAGCAAAAAGAACGACGCCAGTTTGACGAGGGCGAAGAAGCGTTTCTGGTCACCATGAGTGCACAGTTGTCGGGCGTTATTGCCCACGCAGAGGCGACCGGTGCCATTGGTGGTTTGGGCTGGGGCGACGAGGTTGTACAAGATACGCGCTTCACCGGCGTGGCCGGTGCCCCTGGTGTGGCCATCGGCCATGCAGTCGTGATTTTGCCACCGGCAGACTTGAAGGCCGTGCCAGATAAGCCGGCCAAGGACATTGAAGCAGAAGTTCGTCTGTTTCGGGGTGCGCTGGACGGCGTGCGTGCGGACATGCAAGCGTTGTCAGCCAAACTGTCCAGCCAGCTGCGCCCGGAAGAGTTGGCGCTCTTCGACGTCTACATGATGATGTTGGATGACGCAGCCTTAGGCAACGAAGTGACCAAAGCCATCCGTGCCGGGCAGTGGGCGCAAGGCGCTCTGCGTGAGGTGGTCAGTGCGCATGTTGGCCGTTTCGAGCTGATGGATGATCCTTACCTGCGCGAACGAGCCGCTGACGTGAAAGACCTCGGGCGCCGCATACTTGCCTATCTGCAGGCGGTCGGGCAGCAGGAACTGGTATTTCCCGAGCACACCATTTTGATCAGCGAAGAATTATCGCCGGTTATGCTCGGACTGGTACCCAAAGAAAAACTGGTGGGCCTGGTTTCTGTGCTGGGTTCCGGCAGCTCGCACGTTGCTATTTTGGCCCGGGCTATGGGCATTCCTACGGTGATGGGCGCGGTCGATCTGCCTTATACCCGAGTGGATGGTCTGGGGCTGATCGTTGATGGCAATCGCGGCGAAGTTTATATCAACCCGTCGGCGGGGCTGAGCACGCAATATCTTGAACTGGTGCGCGAGGAGCGTGAGCTGGTTCAGGGGCTGGAAAAACTGCGCGATCTGCCCTGCGTTACGCTGGACGGGCATCGCATGCCGCTGCTGGTAAATACCGGTTTGTTGGCGGATGTAGCGCGTTCCTTAGATCGCGGTGCTGAAGGTGTGGGTCTGTACCGCACCGAAGTGCCTTTTATGATTCAGGACCGCTTTCCCAGCGAGAAAGAACAGCAAGCGACCTATCGCGAGCAGTTGGAAGCCTTCCATCCGCTGCCGGTAACCATGCGTTCGCTGGATATTGGCGGTGACAAGGCGCTGACCTATTTCCCGATCAAGGAAGACAATCCCTTCCTTGGCTGGCGGGGCATTCGGGTAACTCTGGATCACCCGGAAATCTTTCTGGTGCAGACGCGTGCCATGCTCAAAGCCAGCCAAGGCTTGAACAATTTGCGCATCATGCTGCCCATGATTAGCAGCTTGTATGAGGTCGAAGAGGCATTGCACCTGATTCATCGTGCCTACAGTGAAGTGCTGGATGAGGGTTTTGACGTACCCATGCCACCGGTCGGCGTGATGATCGAGATACCGGCAGCGGTGTATCAGGCGCGTGAATTGATTCAAATGGTCGACTTTTTGTCGGTGGGCACCAACGATTTGACCCAATACTTACTCGCGGTAGATCGTAATAATCCGCGCGTAGCAGATCTGTATCATTCACTGCATCCGGCGGTACTACAGGCGCTGATCAAGGTTGCTACGGCGTGCCGTGAAGCCGGCAAGCCGATGAGTGTTTGCGGCGAGATGGCCGGTGATCCGGCGGCTGCGGTACTGCTGATGGCGATGGGCTGCGATGTGTTGTCGATGAATGCGACCAACCTGCCCAAGGTGAAATGGCTGTTACGCCAGATCAGCATGAGCGATGCCAAAGCGCTGCTGGATGAAGTAATTGAGCTCGACAACCCGCATCTGGTGCTGAGTACCCTGCATCTTGCGCTTCGCCGCATGGGCCTTGGCAAAGTGCTCAGGCAGGCGCGCTGATTTCAGCCGCTAGCCGCCAGCGACTTTCTCCCTCCGCTTCGCCCAATGGGCCGAAGCGCTGCTCCACCAACTCAACGTCATTATTGGCATGCAGGCGTAGCAAGCTGCTGGCGCGTGTGCCGTAATCCTGGTTGCCGCGAATAAAAGCAGCTGACAGCATGCGTTCCAGATCCGGGTTAACGCCGGTCTTGGGTAGCAGCGCATCGGCGTAGATATGATCGTCATGCAGCAGGGCTAGTAGTTGTTCTGCCGGTGCCAGCGGCTGCGCTGCCAGCTGTTCGCGTAACTTGGCTAGTTTCGGCCATTCGGAATCCAACTCTGCATTTGATAGGCCATACACGCCCGGTGGCAGCGGCCGTGGCTTGCCTTCCAGACTGTTAAGATACCAAAGCGAATTGCGATCGCCGACCAACAGGTTGAAGCCGGCATAGTCGCCAGCCTGCGTGCTCAATGGCGTGAGATAGTCTTCCGGCGTGCTATCGGTGGCTAAATAGTCGAGCACCAGTTTGCCGCGCGACAGCGGCCCGCGCATGGCACCGGGCGTGCGGATATTGGTTAACGCGGCAAAGCGGCCGCCCCGCGTTATGCCGAGCCAGGTACCTCCGGCTTCCAGATCCTTGCCGGCCAAGAGCCCTGGCATGCCTTCTTCCTGCCAGGGCTGCGCTGGGCGAGCGGGGCGTTGATGAAATTCGTCGCGGTTGCCGATTAAGGTCAGTGGGTAGTCAGCGGCCACTTGCCAGGCCAAGGCGATCAAACACATGCGGTTCTCCTGTTGAATCTGTCCAGTCTACCTGTTGTCGCAATCAGTGGGGTGAGACATATCCTGTTGGCTTTGCGTGGTTATGGTGACGGCGTGTTTCCGCTAAACTAGCGCACTTGCCGGATGCCAGCAGTGCATCTGAATCAGTTTCAGTTGGGGGCGTTGTGGAATTTCTGATCTATCTGATACTGGGCGGCTTTGCCGGCACGCTCGCCGGACTGTTTGGCGTTGGTGGCGGCATGATCATAGTGCCGGTGCTGGTCTACAGTTTTGCCCTGCAGGGATTCTCGCCCGAGGTGTTGACCCACATGGCGGTGGGTACTTCGCTGGCGACCATTGTTTTTACCTCAATTAATGCAGTGCGCGCGCACCATCGCCTTGGCGCGGTGCGCTGGCCACTGTTTGTCTGGATGACGCTGGGCATTGTCGTGGGCAGCGTGTTTGGAGCGCTCACCGCGTCCTACATTTCCGGGCCCGTGCTGCAGAAAGTCATAGGTGTGTTTGCTATCGCGGTGGCGATGCAGATGGCCTTTAAACTGCAGCCCAAAGCGGCCCTAGATGTGCCTGGGAAACCAACACTGACCCTGGCGGGCGCTTTCATCGGTTGGGCCTCGGCCATTTTTGGTATCGGCGGCGGTTCGCTGACGGTGCCTTTTCTGGTGTGGCGCAGCGTGCCTATGCAACAGGCCGTGGCGACTTCTTCGGCTTGCGGTATGCCGATAGCGCTTGCTGGTGCCGCCAGCTTTATCTGGACCGGCTGGGCTGCCACGCCGCTACCGGAGTGGAGTCTGGGATATATTTATCTGCCGGCGATGATTGGCATCGCGGCGACGAGTATGCTGTTTGCTGGTTTTGGTGCGCGGTTGGCGCATCGCCTATCGCAGACGCTTTTGAAGCGACTGTTTGCTCTGCTGCTGTTGTGCGTGGGTATCAATTTCCTTGTTTAGAGATCCGTTATGCTGACCTACCCGAATATCGATCCGGTTGCCGTCTCGTTGGGACCATTACAGATTCATTGGTATGGCCTGATGTATCTTATCGGCATCGGCGGAGCCTGGTGGCTGGCCAAGCGCCGGTTGCCCGACCACTTCCCGGAGTGGAGTAAGGAAACACTCTCCGACTTGGTGTTTTGGGTCGCGCTGGGGGTGATTGCCGGGGGGCGCCTCGGTTATGTGCTGTTTTATGACCTGCCCGCCTATATCAATAATCCGCTGCTCATTCTGGAAATATGGAAGGGCGGAATGTCTTTCCACGGCGGCCTGTTGGGCGTGTTGTTGGCAGTATTGTGGTTTTCATACAAGAACAAGGCGCCGTTCTTCCGCCTGATGGACTTTGTTGCGCCACTGGTACCCATTGGCCTGGGTACTGGGCGCATCGGCAACTTTATTAATTCCGAGCTATGGGGCAAGGCGACTGACGTACCTTGGGCTATGGTATTCCCTAACGATCCGGCGCAATTGGCGCGGCATCCGTCGCAGCTGTACCAGTTTGCGCTGGAGGGTGTGGCGCTTTTCACCATTCTTTGGATCTACTCCAGCAAGCCTCGCCCGACGATGTCGGTCAGCGGCTTATTCGCCATCTGTTACGGCGTATTCCGCTTTGCTGTTGAGTTTGTTCGAGTACCGGATGCGCAGCTTGGTTACTTGGCGTTCGGTTGGCTGACCATGGGTCAGCTGCTGTGTATTCCGATGATTCTTTTGGGAGCCCTGATGATGGGGCAGGCTTACCGTCGTGAGGGGCGCTACGCATGAAACAGTATCTCGATATGATGCGCTTGGTGCGCGAAACCGGAACCTATAAAAGTGACCGCACGGGCACTGGAACCTACAGCGTCTTCGGTCACCAGATGCGTTTTGATCTAGCGGCCGGCTTTCCTATGGTTACCACCAAGAAATGCCATCTCAAGTCCATCGTGCATGAGCTTCTGTGGTTTTTGCAGGGCGATACCAATATTGCTTACCTGAAAGAAAACGGCGTTTCCATCTGGGACGACTGGGCTGATGAGAACGGTGACCTGGGTCCGGTTTACGGTTACCAGTGGCGTTCCTGGCCAGCGCCTAACGGTGAGTCGATTGATCAGATTAGTAATCTGATTAAGATGATCAAGAGCAATCCTGACTCACGTCGATTGATTGTCTCCGCCTGGAACCCAGCGCTGGTTGATCAGATGGCTCTGCCGCCTTGCCATGCGCTGTTCCAGTTCTACGTAGCCGATGGCAAGTTGAGCTGTCAGCTGTATCAGCGCTCGGCGGATATATTTTTGGGCGTGCCTTTCAATATTGCCAGCTATGCATTGCTGACGTTGATGGTGGCACAGGTCTGTGACCTGACGCCCGGCGACTTCGTTTGGACGGGCGGCGACTGCCACTTGTACGCGAACCATATTGAGCAGACTGACCTGCAATTGTCGCGTGATCCGTTGCCGTTGCCGAGCATGCGACTGAATCCTGAGATCAAGGATCTGTTTGCTTTTACCTTCGACGATTTCACGCTGGAAGACTACCAATCCCATCCGCATATTAAAGCGCCGGTGGCGGTATGAGTCGCTCTGGGCAAAGCATCAAAGTCGCCATGATTGCTGCCATGGGGCGCAACCGGGTGATTGGTTGCGACAACAAGATGCCCTGGCATCTGCCTGAAGACCTTAAGTACTTCAAGGCGACGACCATGGGCAAGCCGATTGTGATGGGCCGCAAGACGTTCGACTCGCTTGGTCGGCCTTTGCCTGGCCGCAGCAATATTGTTATCAGTCGTCAGGCTGACCTGAGTATCCCCGGTGTGCAGGTGGTGGATAGCATTGAGCAGGCCCTGACCCTGGCGCGGCATCAGGCCGAGCTGGATGCGGTGGATGAGATCATGATTATTGGCGGCGGCAATCTCTATGAGCAATGCCTTGCGCTGGCGGATCGATTGTATCTAACTCGCGTCGAGCTGGAGCCACAAGGCGACGCCTGGTTTCCAGCGTTCAGTGATGCAGAGTGGGAGCTACGCGAGGAGCGGGCGGTAGCCGAAGGTGAGGCTTATCCAGCGCATTGCTATCAAGTGCTGGATCGACGGTCGGTAGCCTGATCCGAAAGCCTGCCGGTTAAGTGATGAGCGGCCCCGCCGTGGCAGAGCGGGTCCTCTTTAAAGGGGTTGCTAGGTGCTGGGGATGCCGGAAATGATGGCATCTAACGGCCGTGGTTTACCGATCCAGTAACCCTGCAGAAAGTTGCCACCCCAACTTGAGAGCTGGTCGGCGCTATGCGCATCTTCCACATAGTTAGCTGTCACTTGCTTGCCCATGCTGCGCGTTAGCGTGATCAGATTCTGTACGTAGCTGGCATGTGCCGCGTCTCGCTGCGGATTTAGCTCATTGGTATTGATCTTCACGCCCTTGATCGGTAGCCGGCTCAGGTAGCCGAATGCGCCATATTCCGAGCCGAAGTGATCCAGCCAGATATCGACTCCGAGTGCAGCGAGCGCATTGCACAACTTGCCCGCTTGGCCTGCGTGTTTCAATAGCGCATCTTCGCGTAGCTCAAGCTGCAGTAGATGTGGCGAGACTTTGCTTTTGATGAGTAGTTGTTTTAGCTGATCAGCAAAGCGTGGCTGCTTCAGCTCGCGATCGCTCAGGTTAATTGACAGCCTGCAGTCAATCCCAGCGTCCTGCCACTGACTCACTGCTTCTAAAGCCTGTCCAATCACCCAATGCCCCATAGGCAGAATGAGCCCGCTGTGCTCTGCCAGCTTGAGAAAGGCGTCCGGCGTGAGCAGTCCTAGGGTGGGGTGCTGCCAACGCAGTAAGGCTTCCCAGGCGACCGTGTCGCCATGCTGGGTATCCACTATGGGTTGGTAGTGCAGGCGGAATTGTCCTTCCAGCAGGCCATGCCGCAGACCTTGCTCCACATCCAGATTGTGCTTTGTTTCGGCCTCTTCATCTGGGCTGTAAAAAGCGTAGGCGTTGCGGCCATTGGCTTTGGCTCGGTACAAGGCTTGATCGGCGTGCTGCAGTAACTCTGCGGCGGTAGTGCCGTGAGTGGGAAAGGTGGCAATACCGATGCTGGCTGAAATAAGCAGGTGATGACCGCTGAGGGTAATGGGCTCACTCAGGGTATGAATAATTTTGCTGGCGATCAGCGCGGCGTCGTTCGGATCATGCAGGTCATTTAGCAACGCGACAAACTCGTCGCCGCCGATACGCGCGATCAAATCATCCTGGCGCATGGTTCGGCGCAGTCGATTGGCAATGACCGCCAGCAGTAAATCGCCGAGACCGTGGCCGAAGCTATCGTTGATCTGTTTGAAATAGTCGAGATCGATATACAGTAGCGCGAAGCCGGTGGGGCTGCGTTGACCACGAAGAATCATGCGCTCCAGCTCGTCTTCCAGTAGTGCGCGATTGCCTAGCCCGGTGAGCGGGTCCTGGCGCGCCAACTGCGCCAGCTTCTCGCCGCCGCTGCGCCGCAGCGCGGCGTGAATCAGCGCACGGTGCAGTTGTTCGGCATCCAGGCTGGCGTAGGCTAATACATCGTCGGCTCCATCTTCTATCGCGGCGCTGTCTTGCTCTGGTGTGGTGCCATCGCTTATCAACAGATAAAGCGTACTGGTAGCAGCGCGGCGCGCTTCGCGCAGAAGAGGGAGGTCATTGGGTAACAGGCAGGCCTGGAAATCGCCTTTGGCGAGCCGGGCGACAGCTTCACGAGGACGCGTACAGATTTCAACATCCAGCGGAGCGGAAGTCTGTGCATGACACAGCTCCAACAACTGCTCGCGTTTCGCAGGGTCGGTTTCAACCAATAGCAGTTTGGTTACTGTGATTTTAATCTGATCCGTGCCAGGCATCTTTGGTTTTGTTCGTCCATGCACAATTCAATGACGCTCTGATGTTAACGTCATCACAGACAACTGGCAGCATTCTGATGTAGCGGAAGGACTGAATCTCCGACCGGCGGTATGGCACAAGGCCTTTAGTGGCGGCGGCTTGACGGATTGGCGCGAGGATTTCGGAGGTGACTTAATATTGGCGCGGATAGGGTAGCCTAACCGCGCCTTAGGGCGTGCTAGCTGTATCAGCCGTCGAGCATCGCTTTGTCGCGCACGGCGCCTTTGTCGGCGCTAGTGGCGAGCAAGGCGTAAGCCTTCAGTGCCGTGGTCACTTTGCGAGGACGGTGCTCAACCGGTTTCCAGCCGAGCTTGTCCTGCTCAATGCGGCGATGCGATAACTCTTCATCGCTGACCAGCAGGTTGATGCTGCGATTGGGGATATCGATCAGCACCTTGTCGCCATCGCGGACCAAGCCAATGGCGCCGCCAGCAGCTGCTTCCGGCGAGGCGTGGCCAATTGACAGGCCCGATGTGCCGCCGGAGAAACGGCCATCGGTCAGCAGCGCACATTCCTTACCCAAGCCCTTTGATTTCAAATAGCTGGTGGGATAAAGCATTTCCTGCATGCCTGGGCCGCCTTTTGGGCCTTCGTAGCGAATGATGACGATATCGCCAGCTTTTACTTCATCAGCCAGAATGCCTTTTACGGCAGTGTCCTGGCTTTCAAAAATCTTGGCGCTACCTTCGAATACGTGAATGGACTCATCCACGCCGGCGGTTTTTACCACGCAGCCATCCTGCGCAATGTTGCCGTAGAGCACAGCCAAGCCGCCTTCGGCCGAGTAGGCATGCTCTACACTGCGGATACAGCCGTTCTCGCGATCGTCATCCAAGCTATCCCAACGGGTAGATTGGCTGAATGCGGTTTGCGTTGGGATGCCCGCGGGGCCGGCTTTGAAGAAGGTGAGTACTGCTTCATCATCGGTCTGGGTGATATCCCATTTGGCGATTGCTTCTGCCATGCTTGGGCTGTGAACGGTCGGCAGGTCTGTGTGCAACAGACCACCGCGTGCCAGTGAGCCGAGGATGCTGAAAATACCGCCGGCGCGATGCACATCTTCCATGTGGTACTTCTGGATATTGGGCGCCACTTTGCACAGTTGAGGCACTGTGCGTGAGAGGCGGTCGATATCGCGCAGATCGAATTCGATCTCGCCTTCCTGCGCGGATGCTAGCAAATGCAAAATAGTATTGGTGGAGCCGCCCATGGCAATGTCTAGCGTCATGGCGTTTTCAAATGCTTTGAAATTCGCGATATTTCGCGGCAACACGCTGTCGTCGCCATCGGTATAGTATTTTTTGCACAGGTCAACAATGGTGCGGCCCGCGCGCAAGAACAGCTGCTCACGGTCGCTGTGGGTTGCCAGCATGGAACCGTTACCCGGCAGAGCCAGGCCCAGCGCCTCGGTCAGGCAGTTCATTGAATTGGCGGTGAACATGCCGGAGCAGGAGCCGCAGGTCGGGCAGGCAGAGCGCTCGTATTCGGCGACTTTTTCATCTGAATTGCTTTCATCTGCAGCGACCACCATCGCATCAACCAGATCCAGACCGTGGCTGGCTAGCTTGGTCTTGCCAGCTTCCATAGGTCCGCCAGAGACGAAGACCACAGGAACGTTGAGGCGCAGTGCGGCCATCAGCATGCCGGGGGTAATTTTGTCGCAGTTGGAGATACAGACGATGGCGTCGGCGCAATGCGCGTTGACCATGTACTCGACCGAATCGGCAATGATCTCGCGACTGGGCAGCGAATAGAGCATGCCGTCGTGGCCCATAGCGATGCCGTCGTCGACCGCGATGGTGTTGAATTCTTTGGCTACACCGCCGGCTTTTTCAATTTCGCGCGCGACCAGTTGGCCCATGTCTTTCAGGTGCACATGGCCCGGTACAAATTGGGTGAAGGAGTTGGCGACCGCGATGATAGGCTTCTTGAAGTCTTCATCTTTCATGCCGGTGGCGCGCCACAGCGCGCGAGCGCCGGCCATGTTGCGGCCAAAGGTGGATGTTTTTGAGCGGTAATCAGGCATGACAGTAATCCCGTGGTGTATTGCAATCGGACAAGCATACCAATTCGCCGCGCGGCATGCAGCCGCTCGGCGCTGGTGTGTTGCAAGATTGGTTCAGAGGGCTTTTTCGAAGACCTTTGAATTTCTCTGATAGTTGTACAGCTCGGCGCGTTTGGCCGGTAAACGTTCTACGCTGCTGGGCACAAAGCCGCGTTCGCGGAACCAGTGTGCAGTGCGGGTGGTGAGCACAAACAGCGTATCAATTTTCATGCTACGCGCTTGCGCCTCGATGTGCTGCAGCAACTGATCGCCACGACCACCCTGCCGGTAGTTAGGGTCGATTGCAACGCAGGCCAGCTCCGCCGAGGTCGAGCCTTCCAGCGGGTACAGTGCGGCGCAGCCGATAATAGTGCCGTCGCGTTCAACCAAGGCGAATTGGCTGATCTCGGTTTCCAGTACTTCGCGTGAGCGCCGTACCAGAATGCCTGCATCCTCCAATGGGCGCAGCAGATCTAGCAGGCCGCCAACGTCTTCTATGGTGGCTGCGCGGGTTTGCTCGAAGGCTTCCTGAGCAACCAGCGTGCCCCCGCCGTCGCGGGTGAACAGTTCATTGAGCATGGCGCCGTCTTCGGCGAAGCTGATGATGTGCGAGCGGCGCACACCAGCGTTGCAGGCTTTGCAAGCGGCGCGCAGCAAGTTACCCGGCATCGTATTACCAAGGCTATTGAGCAAGGGTGCGGCGCGGGTCGGTTTAAGTTCGCGCAACAATTGCCCGCTCTCATCTTTGATGCCGGTATCTTCGCCGAACAGAATGAGTTTATCGGCACCCAGGGCGGCCGCCACGCTGGTCGCAACATCCTCAGAAGCGAGGTTGAATACCTCGCCGGTGGGGGAGTATCCCAGGCTCGACAGCAACACTATGTCGTGCTCATCCAGATGGCGACTGATGGCCTTGCGATCAATGCGTCTTACTTCGCCGGTGTGATGAAAGTCGACGCCGTCAACCACGCCAATCGGTTTGGCAGTGACCAGATTGCCGCCGGTTACCCGTAAACGCGCGCCCTGTTGCTGCGTGCACAATTGCGCCTCAATGGCTATACGTAGTGCGCCAACGGCTTCAGTCACGCAGGTCAGCGTGTCGATATCAGTGATACGCAGATCATTGTGATAACGCGAGGTGATGCCGCGAGCATTCAAGCGCTCTTCAATCTGTGGGCGCGAACCGTGTACCAATACCAGGCGCACATCCAGGCTGTTAAGCAGCATGATGTCGTGGACGATATTGCTGAAGTTAGGATGCGCCAAGCCTTCGCCCGGGAGCATCAGCACGAAGGTGCAATCCCGGTGCAGGTTGATATAGGGCGTCGAGTGGCGGAACCAATTGACGTAGTCGTGCATTCGCGGGGTTTCCATGCAAAAGAGCTATTAAAGGGCCTGTCGCAGCAAGCTTCAAGTTATTGGTCGCTGAATCGGTTATTGCAGGCAGAATCGTTTGATCAATTCGCGCAGTATATCGACGGTTGGATTGAGTCTATCCATGGCCAGAAACTCGTCCGGCTGATGTGCTTGTTCGATGTCGCCGGGCCCAAGAATCAGCGTCTGCATGCCGATCTGGTTCAGGTAAGGGCCTTCGGTGGCAAAGGCGACGCTACCGGCGTTATATCCGGTGAGCGCCTCGCAAGCCTTGACCAGTGGCGCGTCGGCGGCGGTATCCATGGGCGGCACGCCTGGAAACAGCGGCGCATAGACAATCTCGACCTGACGTTCGGCAGCAATGAGGTCCAACCGAGTCTGGATGTCGGCACGCAAGGCGTCCGGGTCCATGCCCGGCAATGGGCGTATATCGAACTCCAGTGCACATTTGGCGCAGATGCGATTGGGATTGTCACCACCATGAATGCAGCCCAGGTTCAGCGTGGGCGTCGGTACGCCGAACAGCGGATTGTTCCAGCGCTTCTGCCAACTGCTGCGCAACACCATCAGTTCGCTGATGACGCTGTGCATAGCTTCCATCGCATTATTGCCGAGCGCAGGGTCCGACGAGTGCCCAGCCTGACCGGTAATGTCGATGCGCTCCATCATAATGCCCTTATGCACACGGATTGGCTTGAGCCCGGTCGGCTCGCCAATGATGGCATGCCGTGCTTTTGGCAGGCCACTGGCAACCAGCGCACGTGCACCGCTCATGGAGCTTTCTTCGTCGGCGGTGGCGAGCACGATGAGGGGCTGCTTGAAGGGCTGATCAACATAGTCGCGAACGGCTTCGATGATTAGCGGGAAAAAGCCTTTCATGTCGCAGCTGCCCAGCCCATACCAGCGCCCATCCTGCTCGGTCAGCTTGAAAGGGTCGTGCTGCCAACGCTCGGGATTGCAGGGTACGGTGTCGGTATGGCCGGCCATTACTAGGCCGCCAGGTCCGCTGCCCAGGGTCGCGATCAGGTTGGCTTTTCCGGGCTCTCCGGGAATCGGCTGAATCTCGCACGCAAAGCCTAGGTCGCCGAGCCAACTGGCTAGCAGATGCACTACCGGTAGATTGGACTGGTCCATATCGTCTTGGGTGCAACTGATAGAGGGTAGTTTGAGCAGGGCGTCGAATTGCGCTTTTAGCGAGGGCAAAGCCATGGAAACTCCGGGCGGCGTAAGCGAACAGGAGTGTTCAGCTTACGCCGCCGGGTGCTATTCGTCAGCTGAAAATAGCCGAAAGGATAAAGAAGTAGATGATCGCGAGAACCGCGCCAGCGGGCAGGGTGACCACCCACGAGCTGAAGATAGTACCGATTACTCGCAGGTTAAGTGCGCCGATGCCTCGCGCCATGCCAACGCCAAGCACTGCGCCTACCAGGGTGTGGGTCGTCGAAATTGGCAGGCCGATGCTGGAAGCGCCGACCACTGTGGTCGCAGTGGCCAGTTCGGCAGCGAAACCGCGGCTGGGTGTCAGCTCGGTGATGTGCTGGCCGATTGTCGCCATGACTCGGTAGCCGTAGGTGGCTAAGCCGACGACGATACCAATACCGCCGAGCAACAGTACCCAGCCGGGAACCACTGACTTCTCGACAATATCGCCGCCGGAGCTTAGTACGCCAACAATGGCTGCCAGCGGACCCACCGCGTTTGCGACATCATTGGAGCCATGGGCGAACGCCATGGCGCAGGCGGTAAAAATCATCAATATGGCAAAGACTTTTTCCACGCTGGCGAAGTGGAAGCTCTTATCTGCAACAGGGTCAGGTTTGATACGCTTTAGCAGTAACACGCCCACGGCGCAGACGATTGCGCCGAACAGCAATGCAAGGCCCAGGCTCTGCAGGCCACTCAGCTCAAGACCAACGTGCTTGAGGCCCTTGGTCAAAGTGACGATGGTGACGATAAAGCCGACCGCGAACATATAGAAAGGCACGTACCGCTTAGCATTGGCAAAGGGATCTTCGGTGTTGAGGATCAGCTTGTGCACACTCATGAAAATCATGAAGGCAACCACCCCGGACAGCAGCGGGGAAATGACCCAACTCGACACAATGGGTACCACACCGCCCCAATGCACGGCATCCATGGATACGCCAACTGCGCCGAAGCCGATGACGGCGCCAATAATGGAGTGAGTGGTTGATACCGGCCAGCCTTTGATCGATGCAATTAGCAACCAGGTGCCGGCAGCAAGAAGCGAGGCCAACATGCCGAAGATCATCTGGTCCGGACTGATCATGTCAGCGTCAAGAATGCCGCTACGAATAGTTTGGGTAACGGAGCCGCCGGCCAAATAAGCGCCGAGGAATTCGAAAACCATGGCGATGAGAATCGCCTGTTTAATGGTCAGCGCGCGGGAACCGACCGAAGTGCCCATGGCATTAGCCACGTCGTTGGCGCCTACCCCCCAGGCCATGAAAAAACCGAAGAGGCAGGCCAGAATGAGCAGGACGGTGCCGTACTCTGTAATCAGCGTCATATTTAGTACTCTGTTGGATGCATGGTTCGGCTTGCCCTTAGCGGGCCATCAGCAATTCCAGGCGGTTGCCTACGCGCTGGGCGCGGTCAGCGACATCACCAATCCATTCGATGATCTGATACAGGAACATCACGTCTACCGGAGGTAGATCCTTTTCCAGTTTGTACAGGTCAGCGCGCAGCTTGATCTGCATGTTGTCGGTGTCGTGCTCGATCGCGTCGAGCTCTTCAATCATGCGCTCCACCAGCGTCACTTCGCGGCCGGAGAAGCCGGTTTCCAGCAGCTCGTCCAGTTCGTTCATCGCTGTGAGTGCTTGGGCTGCGGCATCCACTGAGCGTTGCACAAAGGCTCTGAAAGCATCATTCAACGGCACCGGGATCATCATCTTGCGACCCAACATCAGGCCGGCGATATCCTTGGCGCGGTTGGCAACTTTGTCCTGTACACTGAGCAGCTCAAGCAGGTCTGAACGCGGCACAGGAAGAAACAGACTTTTGGGCAGGTGTACGCGTACATCCTTCTTGAGTTTGTCAGCATCCCGTTCGAGCTGGGCAATCTGCTGTTGAATACGCTCGGCCGCAGTCCAGTCATTAGCGATGACTGCTTCGATAAAAGGCATCAATTGCGCAGCACACTCGTGTGCTTTGGCAATGTGCTGCTGCATCGGGCCTATAGGGGAGCGGCCGAACAGGCTGAGAAAGGGATTGTTAGGCATAGCGCCTCCAGCGGGAGTTTAGGCCGCAAAGTATAGGTGCTGCATGTCTGGCCGTCATCTGATTGACATCAAAAGAACACATTTTTACCGCTTGCCCCTCGGGCGGCGGTATGGCAGAGAAACCCGATGGGCAAAGAAACCGAAATTAAATTGCGCGCTAGTGCTGATGTACTGAACGCCTTGCGTGAGCATCCCTTGTTGAAGAGCCGTTTGGTCGATGAGTGGCAAATCAGCACCTTGTACAACCAATACTATGATACGCCTGAGCGCGATCTGGCTGGCGCGAAAGTGGCGCTGCGCCTGCGGCGTGATGGCGATGCCATCATCCAGACCCTGAAAAGTCGCGGCCAAAGTGTCGCGGGTCTATCAGAGCGCAACGAATGGGATTGGAACCTGCAAGAGCAGGCGCTGGACTTCAGTTTGCTGGACGACAGTTGCTGGCCTGCGGCGTTGGCCGAGCTGGACAAAAGCACGCTGCAACCCGTGTTTACCACCGATTTCCAACGTACCCGCGTGCTGCTGCGTTGGGAGCGTGATGGCGAACAAGTTGAGGTCGAGGCAGCGCTGGATCAGGGTGAAGTGTCGGCTGGCGAACAGGTTGAACCGATCAGTGAGCTGGAATTGGAAGTTCGCACAGGATCGCCCGTCGCGTTGCTTGAGCTGGCCCTCGAGCTGTGCCGTGATCAGGTGCTGATGCCATGCGATATCAGCAAAGCTGAGCGTGGCTATCGGTTATTTGATCCAAGCAGCTACGCGTTACGCCTGGATGCACCGCAATGGCAGGCTAGCACCAGTGTTGATGACGTTATTGAAGGTCTGATTACTCAATTGTTGGGCCGCGTTCAACGTTTGGCTGAGCAGTACCGCTATGCTCGGCAGTGGAAGCTGTTTCGCGAGTTGACCGGTAATTTGACAGCTTTGCGTGCCTGTTTCGGCGTGTTTGATCTAGCCTTGCCACGTTCTTCGGCACAGTCTTTTATTGTGCCTCTGGATCAGCTCTTGGCGGTGTTTCAGCCGCTGGTGTTGGAGGGTTGGGCTGATGACGCTGCCGGCGAGATAGCGCGTAAGCAGGCGAGTGAAGCGTTCGATCAGCAACTGTCTGATGCTGCTTGGGGCCAGCTGTTCGTTGAACTGGCACTATGGCTGTTGGCCAAGCGCTGGCAGACCAAGCGTCCGCCACGTGGTGATCGTATTGCGGCCCTGACGTTACAGCGCTGGCTGCTCGGTACGGTGGGCAAGGAGATTCAAGAACTGCGCGTACCTCACCATAATGATACCGACCACCAAGTACATGAGTGGATGGATCAACTGCCACGGCTTGGTCGCTTGCATCTATTGTTGGGCAACTTCCGATCTTTTCTTGAGGTCTCTGAGCCCGATCGCTTGTTTGGTGAATTGAACAAGCTACAAGCGTTGCTGGAGCAATACCCGCAGATAGAGGAAGAGCAACGTGAGCTACTGTTGGCCGCGCTGCGCAAGCAGGGCCAGCGAGTGCGTAAGCTAAACGCGTGGCGTGAGCTAAATCAGTAACCAGTAGCAGGCTGGTCTGGCGGCCCTCTGGCTGCCAGACTGAACAGGGAATGTTGAAAAGGGAGCGCGGTATGAAAAGTCTGGCGGATCTGGCGATTCCCGGCAGTGATCGGCCACTGGATCTGGGTGATTTTCTCAATGTGCTTATGGCGCAGGGGCGACTCACCTCCGAGACGGTAGACAACCTGGTGACGCTACGTCGCTCTGGTTCAGGCGATACCGCTAAGTTGCACCCGCTCGAATTCATCGCCAGCCAAGACGTTGTAGATGAAACCAGGCCGGGCAAAAAACTTGACCTGGATACGCTAAGCCGCTGGATGGCGGCTGAGGCTGGTCAAGCTTACTTCCGTATCGATCCGCTCAAAATCAACGTCTCGGCGGTCACCCCGCTGATGTCATTCGCTTTCGCCCAGCGTCATAAAATTCTCGCTGTTGATGTGAATGAGAAAGAAGCCATCATCGCCAGCGCTCAGCCCTTCGTCACCGGCTGGGAAGACAATCTGCGCCATGTGCTGCGTCGTGATATTAAGCGTGTAATAACCAACCCCAGTGACTTGCAACGCTACACGGTCGAGTTTTATCGGCTAGCGCGCTCGGTAACCGGCGCTAATGCGGGCGATCAAAAGCTCAGTGGTATCGGTAACTTCGAGCAGTTGTTGAACCTGGGTAACATGAGCCAGGAGCCGGATGCTAACGACGCACACGTGGTCAATATTGTTGATTGGCTGTTTCAGTATGCCTTCGAGCAGCGCGCCAGTGATATTCACGTCGAGCCGCGTCGCGAGACTGGCAGTGTGCGCCTGCGCATTGACGGTGTATTGCACACGGTTTATCAGTTCCCGATTCAGGTCACGGTAGCGGTGGTTAGCCGCCTGAAAACACTGGGCCGGATGAACGTCGCGGAGAAGCGCAAACCTCAGGATGGTCGTATCAAGACCAAGTCGCCCAAGGGCAACGAGATCGAGCTGCGCCTTTCCACGTTGCCAACGGCGTTTGGCGAGAAGATGGTGATGCGTATCTTCGACCCGGAAGTGCTGTTGCGCAGCTTTGATCAGTTGGGCTTCTCCAGCGAAGATCAGCGGCGCTGGCAGAGCATGGTCTCGCAACCGAACGGTATCGTCCTGGTTACTGGGCCAACCGGTTCCGGTAAGACCACCACGCTGTACACCACCCTCAAACAGCTGGCCACGCCTGAAGTCAATGTGTGTACTGTGGAAGACCCGATTGAAATGGTTGAAGACAGCTTCAATCAGATGCAGGTGCAGCACAATATCGATCTGAACTTTGCCAATGCGGTCCGCGCACTCATGCGTCAGGATCCGGATATCATCATGATCGGTGAGATCCGCGATTTGGAAACCGCCGAAATGGCAATTCAAGCGGCGCTCACTGGGCACTTGGTGCTCTCTACGCTGCATACCAATGATGCACCCAGCGCGGTAAGCCGTTTGATCGAACTGGGTGTGCCACCCTATTTGATCAAAGCGACGGTGCTCGGGGTCATGGCGCAGCGTCTGGTGCGCACCCTGTGCCCCCATTGCAAGGCGCCCATGCAGGTGGATGAAGAGGGCTGGGTAGATCTGACCAAACCCTGGAACGCACCCATACCCACCCAGGCGCAAGAGCCGGTTGGCTGCGTGGAATGTCGTGAGACCGGTTACCGTGGTCGTGCTGGGGTGTATGAATTAATGCCAATCAGTGCCGGTATCAAGTCGCTGATCCATGCTGATACGGATCTGGACGCCCTGCGCCGTCAGGCCTATAAGGAAGGTATGCACAGTCTGCGGCTATCCGGTGCACAGAAAGTAGCTTCTGGCCTGACGACTATTGAAGAAGTGCTGCGAGTGACGCCGCAGAGTCAGCAGAGTTAGATCAGGCCGTTGCACATCGGCCTGTGCCGGGTCTGCTAGAATGCGCGCTTTACGCACAGCCACTTCGCGGATCTTTTCATGAATTACCGTCATAGCTACCACGCCGGCAATCACGCCGATGTTCTCAAGCACGCGCTTCTGCGCCGTTTGCTGCAACTTATGCAGCGCAAAGACACGCCACTGTGCTATCTCGACAGTCATGCAGGTACAGCGTTTTACGATCTGCACGGTGAGACCGCCGGTAAGACTGGCGAGTATCAGGATGGTATTGGCCGACTCTGGGAGCGCGATGATCTGCCTCTATGGCTGAACGATTTTCGCGCTGCGGTGGCGGCGCACAATGTGTCGGACGAGCTACGTTACTATCCGGGCTCGCCGCAGTTTGTCGACGACTTATTGCGCTCGCAAGACCGGATGATTCTCAGTGAGCTACACCCGGCAGACGCAGACACGCTTAAGCAGCACTTCGCCGACCAGGAGCAGGTAGCGGTGCATGAGCGTGACGGTTATCAGCTGCCTAAGGCTTTTCTGCCGGTTGCGGAGAAGCGTGCGCTCTGGTTACTTGACCCTCCGTATGAACAGGCTGATGAATTGCGACGCTGCGTTGAAACAGTGCAGATCGCTATTCAGCGTATGCGGCAAACGGTGATCGCTATTTGGTATCCGATCAAGGATCAGCGCCTGCTGCGCGATTTCTATCAGCAGATTGCCGATGCCGGTTTGCTCAAGGCGCTGAGAATAGAGTTGAATATTCGGCCGGTTGATAACCAGATGGGGTTAAATGGGTCAGGGCTGATTCTGGTCAATCCGCCTTGGCCAATCTGGGAAGAATTAGAGCAGGTATTGCCTTGGCTGGCGCGCACGCTGGCGCAGTCGGGGGAGGGGAGTTATCGGCTGGATTGGTTGGCGGGCGAGCCCTGAAGTTGTGAGTACGGGCACCTTGATGGTGCCCGCACCTTTAATGAATCAGGACTCCAGCTTGAACGTCAGGCCGGCGTGTTCCTGCAGGCGCTTGATCAGCTTCTCTCCCATGGCGGGTGCGGTGGTCCAGATTCCGCCAGCGGTGTCGGTCGCATCGCGGACCAGACAGATGGCGCTTTCAGCAATCATACGGGAGGTGGAGCCGTAACCCGGATCGCGCTTGCCGGAAACGCTGGCCATCAAGGATTTGCCTTCGCCGTCCTCACCAATGAACAACACATCGTAGAAGCCGTTTTCGCGTTCTTCCTTGGTTGGGCCTTCGCCCGGCTTTGGCGCTGAATCGCCGGACAGCGACTTGTCTCCCGCAACCGCATTGGCAATCTGTTCACCCTGCTCGCCGGGACCGGTCAGCAGCATTTCGTCGTATACAAAGTCTTCGCCATAGGCGTGACCCAGCAGCGCGTTGGAGCGATGTACGTTGCGGGTATTGATTGCAGCCATGATGAAAGGCGCAGCCCAGCTACCGAGCGACTCGTCAAATTCAGGCTTGGCTGCCGGTGGCTGCGCAGGGCCGGCGAATCCGGGCGTCAGGGCGAAGTGGTTGCCGAGCAGCTGATAAATTTCAGGGTTCTGCTTGGCGGCAATCAGAGTGGCTTTCAGGCTGGCTGCGGTGCCGCCGGAGAAAGTCCCTTTCATCTTGCGTACACGGCCTTTAACACGCGGTAGCGATTTACCCAGCTGTTTGCGTGCGGCTTGCTGCAGAAAGTACACACCAAGATCGAAGGGGATTGAGTCAAAGCCGCAAGAGAACACGATACGCGCACCGCTTTGTTTCGCCGCCTCGCCGTGGGCATCAATCATCTGGCGCATCCATGCGGGCTCGCCGCAGAGATCAACGTAGTCGGTACCCGTAGCTGCACATACACCTACCAGTTCAGAGCCGTACAGCTGGTATGGTCCAACGGTAGTCAGGATAACCTTGGTGCGCTCGGCCATCGCTTTCAAGCTGGCGGTGTCTTCTGTATCGGCCACCACCAATGGGGTGTCAGCGGGCGCGCCAATTTCATCCCGCACGGCTTCCAGTTTGGCTTGGCTGCGGCCGGCCATGGCCCAGCGCAACTTGCCGTCGTTGGCGTATTCTTGGCTTAGGTATTCGGCGACCAAGCGCCCAGTGTAGCCAGTGGCGCCGTATACGATGATGTCGAACTCGGTGGCAGTTTTCATGCTTGATTCCTGAGGTTATGGAGTGTGCCAAATTGCACGAATGAGAAATTACGCTGAACTCGCCCGCTGCTATTCGGTCGTATATTTAGTGGCGTACTGACGTAGGCTGCCAACAGTTTGGCACAGCGTGACGCCGCTGCATGTATTCCACCCTTAGGTTGATTTTTAATCGACAGTAGGTAAAGGCTCTCGCGCGAAGTTCGCCCCTGAGAATGGCGAGCGATAAATGAGATGCATGGCTGACAGCTTTGCTCGAATGGCGTGGAAGCCAAGCCTGTATTAGGCTGGGAACGAGTATTAGCGGATAGCTCTATGGGGCTACCCAATTCTGGTTTGGATGATCAAGGAGAACGACAATGGCGACTGCAAACACAGCAACTACAGCGTCTACAAACAGCAAGGATAAGGAATTGGCAGCTAGCAAGGCAGCCGTTTCCGATGCCTATGAAAAGCTGATGGAAGCCAAAGGGCATTTCAAGCTGGCGGCCGAAGCAGCTGGTGTTGATCTGAAACACGATGCCGCAGAGCAAATGCTTAAGGGCCGTGAAAAGGCTGAGATGCTCGGTGCTCAAGCCAGCTCCTACATGCGCGAGAAGCCGCTGGCTACTATGGGCATCGCCTTCGCTGCCGGTTTTCTTGTTTCTCAAATATTCTCGCGCAAATGAGCGGAGGGTCTGCCGCTGAGAAGCACCGCGAGCAGCCAGAACAACCTGAACAGCAAGAGCAAGCCGGTGCCGCCGGTGAGAACGCAGGTATTGAAGGCGTTCTGCCGACGGAACTGAATGAGCAGTTGAGTGCTTGGTTCCGCCAGACACTGGTGGCCGGTGCGGAGCTAGCTAACCTGTTCAGGCTGGAGTTGCAGCTGACGCTGGGCGATGCCCGGCGTCTGGCAGTGGTTGGGCTGGCAATTGTGCCGATGTTGTTTCTCAGCTGGGTCTCGCTGAGCGTATTGGCGAGTTGGCTGGCGTACGATTACAGCGGTTCTGTCACTGTTGGATTGGCCACTTTTGCGCTACTGCAGCTGTTGGTACTGGGTTATTTGGTCGGCCAAGCCATGCGCTTCAAGCGTCAGTTGGGTTTTCGACGTACCAAGGCTCACGCCAAACGCATAATGCAAGGAGCAAAAGGTGAAACGCCAACAACTGATTGAAAAAATTGACGTTCAGGATCGCAAGTTGTCACTGCGTGCCGAAGTCATGAGTGCGGTGACTCAGCACACTCAGCTTTCTTTGGGGCAGGTGAATCCAGCTTGGTTGGTTGGAGCTGGAGCCTTGGCCGGTGGTTTGGTTGGCCGCATGGGTATCGGGCGTACTTACACTCTCGGGATGGCGGGGTTGCGTTTGTTCCCTATGGTGCAAAACGCATTTAATCTCGGGCGAAGTTTCGGAGAGCAGGGATGAGTGACCTGGAGCAGGAAGCTCCTAGTAATGAAATAGAAGAAATCACAGGGCCACGCAAACAGGTACCACCGGTACAGATGGCTTTGTATTGGTTATTGTCGCTTGCGATTCTTTATACCCTGTACTTTGCCAAATCGCTGTTGCTACCCGTGGTAGTTGCGGCGCTTTTTGCATTACTGCTGAGCCCTTTGGTAGGCCTATTTAAACGTTTTCATATACCTCGCGTATTATCGGCCCTAATGCTGCTGGCGCTAATTGGCGTGCCTTTTACGCTGTTGGGTATGCAGCTCGCGGAGCCTGCGCAAAAATGGGCTAAGCGTATTCCTGAGTTATCTGCTCAGCTGACCGATGAACTGGATGAGTTCAGCGAAAAGCTCTCTCCTTCTAAAGTTCAGGCTCCTGCCCCTGCGCAGAGAGCCTTAGAAATTCAAGAGAAGGAAGGTTTCCGTCTGTTTGGCTGGTTCCGCGATGATGAAGAGGAAGAGAAGCCCGAAAAGGTGCCTGCCCCACCTCCAGTCAACGTACCCGACAGCGCGGTATCGGATCGTGTGATGCAGGGCAGTGTGGAGCTGATGGTTCAGTTATTGGGCGCTACCCCTGTGGTTTTGGCCCAATTTCTCACCTTCGTGATCCTGGTGATGTTTATGTTGGTATTTGGTCCTTTGTTATATACCAACTTCATTACGGTGTTTCCTCAGGTGCGTGACAAGCAGGCAGCAAATGAGTTGTTGGCGGACGTGCAGCACGAGCTGTCGCGTTACATTCTGACCGTCAGCGCAATCAATGCAGTGCTGGGTGTGGTGACGGGATTTGCGCTCTGGGCGATGGGCGTCGAAGACGCGCTGCTCTGGGGTGTAATGGTTGGGCTACTCAACTTTGCGCCCTATGTCGGGCCCATCATTGGCATGGCTGTGCTCTGCCTCGCCGGGGTGGTGCAATACGGGCCGGTGTTGTTAGCGCTGATGCCTGTACTGATCTACTTCAGTATCAATATGATTGAAGCTCAGTTCATCACGCCAATGGTGCTAGGCCGCAATATGCGACTTAACCCGCTGATACTGATGTTGTGGTTGATTGCTTGGGGCTGGGTCTGGGGTGTGGTGGGGGTGCTGATAGCAGTACCACTGCTAGTTTGCTTGAAACTTGCTGCTGCCCGCTTGAACGTCTTCACCCACTGGGTAAAGTTGATCGAGACTCCCGGTTAGGCTGTTGATATTTCTTTGCAGCCGCGTCACTGGTTTTTTACGCAGTGACGCGGCTTGTGATGCAACAGGCCTAAATCGTGTGCCGTTATGCTGGTCTGGGTGCCCGCTGCACTAGCAGCAAGGCGCTCACGATCAGCGCGCCGCCCAGCAACATACGCAAGCTGGGTTCTTCGCCAAACAAGTACCAAGCAAACAGAATGCCGTACACGGGTTCAAGGGCGAAAAACAGCGATGCTACCCGCGCCTTGAGGACTGTCAGGCTGGTGACGAATAGACCGTGAGCGACGCCGGTACAAAGCGTCCCCAACAGGCCGATCCAAAGCCAGTCCAGCGGCGGTATTTGCAACAACGCCTTGCTGCTGATCGGTAGCAAGCACACGACAATCACCACATTCTGCCAACAGGCGATTTGTACCGGATGCAGTTTGCCGCTGGTCAGCCGGTTACCCACCGATACTGCAGCAAAGCACAAGCCAGATACCAATGCCCAGAGCAGCCCTTCGGCGCCGCTCTGCTGCAGGTCAAAACTGGGCGGGACAAGTATTAAGCCGACACAGACTAGTCCTACTTTCAGCAGGTCCATGCGGCTGGGGACTTCTCGCCACAGTAACCATTCCAACAACACCACGAAGGCGGGAAAGCTGGCGAACCCTAAAGTGGCTATGCCAACCCCAGACAAGTCGATGGCGTGGAAAAAAGTCAACCAATGCGCGCCCAGTAGTACGCCGCTGATGGCCAGTTGTATCAATCGCCTACGATTGAGGCCATGCAGCATGGAGCGTCGATAAAAGCGCGCAAACAGCAGCAATGCCAGTACAGCGAATAATGCGCGGCCCAGCACAATGACGTCGGGTGCTGCGCTGGCCAGTTTCCCAAAGATCCCCGTCAAGCCGAACAGTAGGGCGGCAATGTGCATGTAGATGAGCGCACGCTGATGGGTTAGCTCGGTCATAGGGGGCTCTGAGTGCTAATGGGAGGAAGCTCCAGTTTAGCGCTCAGCGGCCCTGCAAACTGTTGGCGCGCGCGCGCATATTGTTCTGCGTCGCTTGTGCGACCCGCTGGCGTGCGCTACTCGGCGATAATCCCCAGCACTGTTTGAACGCCTGTGCAAAGGCGCTTTGACTGCCGTAGCCGCAGCGCTCGGCAATCAGTGCAATCGAATCCCGGCCGCGCTCAAGCTGCTGGCGGGCAGAACTCAGTCGGCGTTGTCGCACGTAGTCGGTAGGGCTGCAGCCTAACTCGAGAGCAAACCAGTGGCGTAAACGGGAGTGTGAAATGCGCGCTAATTGGGCCAGATCGCCTACTTCTATCGGATAAGCCAGGTGAGAATCAATGTAAGCGTCGATCGTAGCCATTGGCAGTCGACCGGACTGCGCTGGCTGTTGCAGCAAGCTGGCCAGTAGTAGGCTTGCGCCTGCAGCGGCCAGCCCAGGTTGCTCTTTGATGACGCCAGCAAGGCTGCGCACCAGGCTGCCTTGCTGGGGCGTCAGCGTATGCAGGGTGGTTTTTTCCAGCAGGCGTTGTTGCGCGGCAAGATTGAGATTCAAGCCATCGAGTTGTTGTTGTGGCGAAATATCCAGGACCAGGCAGTGTCCGCCATCGCGGCTGAAATACGTGTGTTCGTCGCCGGGCGCGATAATTGCCAGCGCCGTGCTGTCCACCGAGGCACCTCGCCCTTCAAATTCCAGTTCAAGGCTGCCGTACAACCCAAACACTAGCTGGCTGTGCGCCGCATGCGCATGGCTGGTGGCGGAGCTGGCGTAGTGATGGATGTTTAATCGGGTGCTGGACATTCAACCATTCTATAAGCAGGCCACGCTGAGATATACCTGAGTGCAGGCATTTGTGAATTTTGCTTGGAAAAAGCGGGTGTTTTACCGCTCGGAACGCCTATTTGCGGCGAGTATGCTGGTAAACGGAAATGCCAATAACGCGTCAGAAAATCCGATGGCGCAGGGTTCGGTCAGGTGATCTAGCAAAACCGGCCATGACAAGGACACTGCATGGCCGGTATACGGCGCTGCTTAGCCGGGCATGCAGACGCCGGTGCCGCCAAGACCGCAATAGCCGCCGGGGTTCTTGTCCAGATACTGCTGGTGATAGGCCTCAGCGTAATAAAATTCAGGCGCTATAAGGATTTCGGTGGTGATGCTGCCCTTACCTGCGTCTTCCAATGCATTGGCGAAGTGGATCTTGCTAACTTCTGCTTTGGCGCGTTGAGCCATGTCGGTTACGTAAATGCCGGAGCGGTATTGGGTGCCAGTATCGTTGCCCTGCTGCATGCCTTGTGTTGGGTCATGCGACTCCCAGAATACCTTGAGTAGTTGCTCGAGGCTGACTTGTTCCGGGTCGAACACCACCAGTACGACTTCGTTATGTCCGGTGCGCCCCGAGCAGACTTCGTCGTAGGTTGGATTGGGCGTCGGGCCGCCAATGTAACCAACAGCTGTGGTGTAAACGCCCGGAACCTGCCAGAAGCAACGTTCAGCGCCCCAGAAACAGCCCAAGCCAACAATTAGCTGCTGCATGCCATCCGGGAAGGGTGGTTTGATCGGCGTACCAAGTACGCTATGCGTGCTGCTTGTTGAGATGGGCTCGTCGCGACCGGGTAGCGCTTCTTCATTAGTCGGTATACGCGTTTTATATTCAGAGGTGCGTTGCAAGAACATTAGCGGCTCCCGTTGCGGAAAAAGAGCGACAGAGTGATTCTGCCGGGTATGTTACTTGGACCGACTGCGAGCCGGTTTGTTACACGCTTAGCGGCTCAGTTCGCCGCGTTGTTCCAGCAGATCGCGTACCAGATAGAGCGCGGCCAGCGCGCGTCCTTCAGTGAAATTTTCGCGCTGGTTTAGTTCGCTCAATTGGTACAGGTCGATGCTGTCGACCCGAATGGGCTCAGGCTCATCGCCCGGCAGACGCTTTTCATACAGACCTCTGGCCAATACCACGCTGATTTCCTGACTCATGTAGCCTGGTGACAGCGACAGTTTGGTCAGCAGCTCAAGCTGCTCGGCGCCAAAGCCAGCCTCCTCCATGAGTTCGCGGTTTGCCGCTTCCAATACGTCTTCTCCGGGCTCGACCAGGCCTTTGGGTAAAGACAATTGATAGCTGTCCATGCCGCCGCAGTACTCCTCAATCAGCACGGCGGTGCGTTCATCTCGCATGGCAACTATCATTACCGCGCCGTAGCCCTGACCTTTGTTGACCAGGCGCTCGTAGGTACGCTCCACGCCATTGCTGAAGCGCAGTTGCACTTGTTCAACGGTGAATAGTCGGCTCTTGGCAACAATGCGGGCTTCGAGGGTTTCTGGCTTTTGCGGCATGCGGACTCCGTGGTGATTGGTCTGGTGCTTGGGTATCATAGCCGCACCTAGAGCCCAAGCCCAACTGCCGATCGATTGGATATGCTGAATTGGAACGAGATTGACACCGTCCTGCTGGATATGGACGGCACATTGCTGGACCTACATTTTGATAATCACTTCTGGCTTGAGCACATGCCCGCCAGCTACGCACGCCATCATGGCCAGTCGCTGGAGTGGGCCAAGGCCGAGGTCTATCCGCTGATGCGCACTATTCAGGGTCAGCTTGACTGGTACTGTCTGGATTATTGGACCCGTGAGCTGGGTATGCCAATTATCGAATTAAAGCGTGAAATAGCCCACCTGATCAGCCTGCGCCCGGGTGCAGAACTATTTCTGCAGTCGTTGCAGCGCAGTGGTAAGCAGGTGGTGCTTATCACCAATGCGCATCGCGACTCGTTGTCTCTGAAAATGGAACGTATTGAGCTGCGTAGCTACTTTCAGCGCTTGATCAGCTCACACGATTACGGCTATCCGAAAGAGACACAGAGCTTTTGGCAGGCATTACAGGCTGATCTTCCCTTTGATCCGGCGCGTGCGCTGTTTATCGATGACAGCTTAAATGTGCTGCGCTCCGCACGAGACTACGGTATTGGTCATTTGTTGGCTGTGCGCGAGCCTGACAGCCGCGGCGCGGCGCGCGATACCGAAGAGTTTGTTGCGGTGGAAGAGTATGCGGAGCTGACTACCGGCCTTTAAGGCCGGCTAAGCTGGAAGCGTGATACGGGGTTTGAAGTGTTATTTATCAGACTAGCCTTCTATCCTTACGGAAAGCTACCAGCCTCAGGCTGGCGCCAGCGTTAACCGGTGCCTTTGGTGCTGGTTTTGTTGGGGCGCCAGTTCTTCTCGATGTGCTGAATAATCAAGCCAGCGACATCTTTCCCGGTGGTGGACTCGATACCTTCCAGGCCGGGGGAGGAGTTGACCTCCATCACGACTGGGCCGTGGTTGGATCGCAGGATGTCTACACCGGCCACGTTTAGCCCCATCACCTTGGCGGCGCGCACGGCGGTCATGCGTTCTTCGGGGGTGATTTTGATCAGGCTGGCGCTGCCGCCACGATGCAGGTTGGAGCGAAACTCGCCCGGCTTGGCCTGACGTTTCATCGCCGCGATCACCTTATCGCCAACTACCAGGCAACGAATATCGGCACCGCCGGCTTCCTTGATATATTCCTGCACCATAATGTTGGCTTTGAGTCCCATAAAGGCTTCGAGTACCGACTCCGCCGCCTTTGTGGTCTCACACATGACGACGCCAATGCCCTGAGTGCCTTCCAGCAGCTTGATCACCAGAGGTGCGCCGCCGACCATATTGATCAGATCGGGAATGTCGTCAGGGGAGTGGGCAAAGCCGGTTACCGGCAGCCCCACGCCTCTGCGCGAGAGCAACTGCAATGAACGCAGTTTGTCGCGCGAGCGGCTGATAGCAACCGACTCATTCAATGGGTAAACGCCCATCATTTCAAACTGGCGCAACACCGCGGAACCATAAAAAGTGATGGACGCACCGATGCGCGGAATGATCGCGTCAAAGCCTTCCAGTTCCTCGCCTTTATAATGAATCGACGGTTTGTGACTGGCGATGTTCATATAGGCACGCAGGGTATCGATCACCCGAATTTCATGACCGCGCTCAGTTGCCGCCTCTACTAAGCGACGAGTTGAGTAAAGATTGGCGTTGCGTGACAGGACCGCGATTTTCATGGTGTTTCCTTTAAAGCTTTGGTGCGGTGTTGGGGTGCCGGTAATGATTCAGGCAAATTCTTTGGTTTGTGGCTTTTCCTGCACGTAACGTACGCCAGGATTGATGACTAAATTGCCATCAAGCATAGCGGTACAACCCATCAACATGCGGTAGCGCATGGATTTACGACAGGTTAGGGTGAACTCGACCGGCCAGCACTTATCGCCGAGAACCATCTGCGTACGTATGGTGTGGCGTTCCTGCAGGTGCCCATTCGAGCTTTTGACTCGCTTGAGCTCAATCAGTTGCGCTTCACATTGCTGGGTCCGTTGCTTGTTGCGAGTGCCAATATGGGCATCGAAGCGTACCCAGGTTTCACCATCACGCTCAAAGGTTTCGATGTTGCTGGCGTGCAGGGAAGAGGTTTTGGCACCGCTATCGATTTTGGCAACAATCTGATCGATACCAAAAGCAGGTAAACCAACCCATTCACGCAGGCCAATTACGGTCAAATGGTCAAAGGTTTTCACGGCAAATTCTCCAGACCCTGGGCCAATGGCGCGCATCATGCGGTAACGCACGGCTTTCGACAAGCCTGTTAAACTGCAGGCCGAAAGGGGAGTACAGACCTTATGCAGCAAGATGGCAAGTTGCGCTTAGATAAATGGCTGTGGGCCGCGCGCTTCTTCAAGACACGAGCGCTAGCCAAAGCAGCAATCGAAGGCGGTAAGGTGCAGTGTCAGGGTGAGCGTTGCAAGCCGAGCAAAGAGATCCGGGTCGGCGATCGTCTGCAGGTTCGCCAGGGGTTTGACGTGCGTGATGTTGATGTTTTGGTGCTCAGCGAACAGCGTCGTGGTGCACCGGAGGCGCAAGCACTTTACGCGGAGACAGCCGAAAGCCTCAGTCGTCGCGAAGCTGCGGCAGCCCAGCGTAAGGCACTGGGTGCCAGTGGTTTGATCAGCGAACATCGGCCTACCAAAAAGCAGCGGCGGCAAATTCATCGGTTCCGCGATGAACGTAATGCACCTGAGGGCGACTGATTAGTTATAATTCCGCCTTTTGCGAGGAATCCAGCATGGCGTCGCAAGACATTACCCAGCGCTTTCTGTTCGAGAATGCCGACGTGCGCGGCGAAATGGTATCGGCAGATCAGAGTTATCGCGAGATCCTTGCCAAACACACTTATCCTGAACCGGTCAAAGCGCTGCTGGGTGAAATGTTGGCCGCAGCTGTACTGCTGTCGACCACTATCAAATTTGATGGTTTATTGATCCTGCAGGCCAAATCAGAGGGGCCGCTTTCCACTTTGATGGTCGAATGTTCCAGCGATCAGGCTGTGCGCGGCATTGCCCGTTATGCCGATGACCTGGAGGGCGGAAGTCTCGATGAGTTGATGCCCGGCGGCGTGTTGGCGATCACCATAGACCCGGACAACGGCCAGCGGTATCAGGGCGTTGTGTCCCTTGAGGGGGGTTCTTTGGCGGCGGCACTGGATGGCTATTTTGCCAACTCAGAGCAACTGGCCACGCGTTTTCGTCTACAGGCAGACGGGCGCACGGCGCGTGGCTTTCTGCTGCAAGCGCTCCCTGCTGATCGTCAGCCTGACCCGGAGCAGCGTGCGGATACCTGGCAACACTTGAATGTGTTGGCGGATACCTTGAAGGCAGAAGAGCTAATTGGGCTAGACAACGAAACCGTGCTGCATCGTCTGTTTCATCAAGAAGAGCTGCGGCTGTTTGACGCACAGCCAGTGCGCTTTGAATGCAGTTGTTCTGCTGACCGTTCCGGCAACGCGCTGGTCAGCCTAGGCAAAGATGATGTGCTCGCACTGCTACAAGAACAGGGCGGTTGTATAGAAATTGACTGCCAGTTCTGTAATGCCCGTTACCCTTTTGATGCAGACGCTATCGAGTCGCTGTTTGCCGCCGCTGATGAGCATGCGCGGCAGTTGCACTGACCGCCGGGCGATCAGATTTAGCGCAGCCGCTTTTTTTTTGGCATAATGGCGCGCCTGCGCGCTGAGCCAGCGCTGTATCAATGGATGATAGATAAACCTTACACCCCCACGTGCTGAGGCCGGATCGTCGGTCTTTATGGAATATTCGGTCTAAGTCGAAGAGGACTATGTTTGATGACGCAAGCTACCAATACTGTGTACACCGATCTGAGCATTGCTCAACTGATTGAGTTGGCTATTCAGCGTAAGGAAGGCCAACTGGCTGACAACGGCGCACTGGTAGTCAAGACTGGCGAACGCACCGGTCGCTCTCCGATGGATCGTTTCATCGTTGAAGAGCCTTCCACCCAAGACGCCGTAGCTTGGGGGCCGATCAACCGCAAGTTCCCGGCTGACAAGTTTGATGCCTTGTGGAACCGTGTTGCAGCTTACCTTGGCGCCAGTGAAAGTTTTGTGTCGCACGTACACGTGGGTGCTGATCCTGAGCATTACCTGCCGGTCGTCATGGAAACCGAGACCGCTTGGCATAACGTTTTTGGTCGTACCCTGTTTATCAATCCCGAGAACTTCAATCCGTCTGAGAAAGGCCACTGGCAGATTCTCAACGCGCCGCACTTCGAGTGCGAGCCTGAGCGTGACGGCACCAACAGCGATGGCTGCGTGATTCTCAACTTTGCACAGCGCAAGGTTCTGATCGCAGGCATGCAGTACGCTGGTGAAATGAAGAAAGCGATGTTCTCGGTGCAGAACTTCCTGTTGCCTGCCAAGGACGTTTTGCCGATGCATTGCGCCGCCAACGTCGGTGACGACGGCGACACTACGCTGTTTTTCGGTCTTTCTGGCACCGGCAAGACCACTCTGTCTGCCGATGAGTCGCGCAATCTGATTGGTGATGATGAGCACGGCTGGGCGGAAGGCAGCGTATTCAACATCGAAGGTGGCTGCTACGCGAAGTGTATCGACCTGTCGCAGAAGAACGAGCCGGTCATCTGGAATGCTATCAAGTTTGGCTCCATCGTTGAGAACGTAGTGATTGATCCAGTCACTCGTACTGCGGATTACAACGACGTTAGCCTCACGCAGAACACCCGTGCGGCTTATCCTCTGGAGCATGTCGAGAAGCGCGTTGAAATCAATCGTGCTGGTGAGCCGAATGCAATCATCTTCCTGACTTGCGATCTCACGGGTGTATTGCCGCCAGTATCTATCCTGAATAACGAGCAGGCTGCATATCACTTCCTGTCGGGTTACACCGCACTGGTAGGCTCGACCGAAATGGGTTCCGGCGACGGCATCAAATCCACCTTCTCTACCTGCTTTGGCGCACCTTTCTTCCCGCGTCCTGCTGGTGAGTACGCAGAGCTGCTGATCAAACGCATCAACGCGTTCGGTAGCAAGGTTTACCTGGTTAATACCGGCTGGACTGGCGGCTCCTACGGCGAAGGTACGCGTTTTAGCATTCCGACCACACGCGGCATTATTTCCGCTATTCAGTCTGGCGCGCTAATTGGTACTGATACCGAGCATCTTGCCGGCATCAACCTGGATGTGCCTAAGGCTGTACCGGGCGTTGAGACCAAACTGTTGAACCCACGTAACACTTGGGCTAATCCTGCGGCGTATGACAAGGCTGCAGCTGATCTGGCCAAGCTGTTTGTTGAGAACTTCAAGAAGTTCGACGTAGCAGATAGTATTGTTGCAGCGGGCCCTCAGCTGGTCTGAAACAGGTTCTTTTGTTGTTGACAAAACCCGCCGCTTGGCGGGTTTTGTGTTTATGGGTGATTGCACGGCTATTTGCATAGCGTATTGAAATAAAAGACTTAAAAAAGGTTGACAGGTTTGCGCTGGTCGGTAAAATGGCGCGCCTCAGCAGGGGATATGTGGCACCAACCACTACTCGGGTTGAGATGTTTTGAAGGTAATTCCGCGATAGCTCAGTTGGTAGAGCAAATGACTGTTAATCATTGGGTCCCAGGTTCGAGTCCTGGTCGCGGAGCCACTTCTAAGCAAGTTCGGGGTATAGCGCAGCCTGGTAGCGCGCCTGCTTTGGGAGCAGGATGTCGAGAGTTCGAATCCCTCTACCCCGACCATTTTTTTTTGAGCATTGGGTCGTTAGCTCAGTTGGTAGAGCAGTTGGCTTTTAACCAATTGGTCGTAGGTTCGAATCCTACACGACCCACCACTCATACCTTTCAGTAAGCCCCCTCTCCAGTAATGTCCTTTTAGTTTATCGCTCCTTCGAGCGGCACCTGCTTTTCCCCATTAGCTTTTTCTCTGCATTATCTGTTTTCGGCTTTGCTATGTCTGCTCGGCGCTGTTCGCCGCGGATTTATCGTGCCTGGCTATTCAGCAAAATGGATTTTCACGGTTGCGGGGTAGATGTGCGAGGGAATTAGGGGGAGGGCGCAGCTCGCTGCGCCTCTCAGTGCCTCAGTGCAGTTTTAGGCGTGGTTCGGTAGATCGGCCGAAGGTGTCGCTTAGCATGAGCATCATGGTGCGTGGGAAGCCGTACAGCGCCATCTGGTGCAGGCGGTAGAGCGAGACGTAAAACATACGAGCCAGACGGCCCTCCAGCATCACATTGCCTGTCAGGTTGCCCATAAGATTGCCGACCGCGCTGAAGCTCGACAGCGAAATCAGCGAGCCGTAATCGCGGTAGCTGTATTCTTCCTGCGGTTTGCCATCCAGTAGCTTGCGCAGGTTCTTGGCCAATAGGCTAGCCTGCTGGTGAGCGGCCTGAGCGCGCGGTGGTACAAAGCGGCCCTCATCGCCCATCGGGCAGGCGGCACAGTCGCCAAAGGCGTAAATCCGGTCTTCGCCTTTCACCAGCAAGGTGCGTTCAACTTCCAGCTGATTGATGCGATTGGTCGGTAGGCCCAAACTGGCCAGAAAGGCAGGCGCGCGAATCCCCGCAGCCCAGACCTTGAGTGTGGCCGGTATCTCTTCGCCGTTCGCCAGCACTAGGCGATCTTCTTTTACTTCCTTCACTGCCGAGCCGGTATGCAGTTTGACACCCAGGTCCTTGAGTACCTGGGTTACCGGTCCGCTGATGCGCTCCGGCAAGGCGGGTAGCAGACGCTCACTGGCCTCAATGATGTTGATGTTCAGGTCTTCGGGGTTAATGCGGTCAAAGCCGTACGCGCGCAGCATCTGCGCCGCGTGGTGTAGCTCGGCAGAAAGCTCAACCCCGGTTGCGCCGGCACCAATGATGGCGACGTTGATTTGCTGGCCGGGAATCTGTAGATCGTTGGCTTGAGTCTTCATGTACTGATTGAGTAGCGAGCGATGAAAGCGCTCGGCTTGCGCGCGGGTATCCAGAAACAGGCAGTGTTCGGCAGCACCGGGTGTATTGAAGTCGTTGGTGGTGCTACCGACCGAAATCACCAGATAGTCATAATTCAGCGTGCGGCTGGCAACCAGCTCGTTACCTTTTTCATCCAGAAGGGGAGCCAAGGTTATACATCGTTGCTCACGATCCAGCGCTGTCATGGCGCCAAGCTGGAAGTTGAAATGGTTCCATTTGGCTTGGGCGACGTAGTTGAGCTCATCATCGGTGGAGTTTAGTGAGCCGGCCGCGACCTCATGAAGTAACGGCTTCCAGATGTGGGTCATGTTGGTATCGATCAACGTAACCCTCGCTTTACCTTTCTTGCCCAGTTTACGGCCCAAGGTGGTGGCCAGCTCCAGGCCACCAGCACCGCCGCCAACGACTAGGATGCGGGGTGGCTGATTAACGTTTTCTGCGTCTGACATGCGTGTTTACTCACGGAAGTGTAGGAAGCCAGGCGTCAGTCAGGCCGATACAAGCTTTGGTGGCTCTTCGGGCCGCTTCAGGTCACTACCAGTTGGCCCAGCACGCGCGCGAGCAGACCAAGGACCACTACCGAGCCTACGACCAGTGCGAGCATGATCCATACTTTAAAAGGGCGTCGCTGCACTTGGTGTATGGGTGAGGCGAGGTACTCGTCGACCCGTTGCTGGTCTTGCGGATTCAGGCGGCTAGGCATGGCGTGACCTTTTATACGGTGGCGCAGTGCATTGCTGCGCGGAGGCTTGACTGACTATGTGATCATTCTAGTCCTTGGCGGGGGTTATTGCATCAGTGCCCATACTTCACTCGAAAACCGGGCGAGGCTGAGATTCCAGCGGTCGGCTGCTATCATCTGCTGCTCTTGATCAAGAGGTTGCTCATGCTCTCTGCTGCGTTGTTGACGTCTAGCCAACTGCTGCTCTGTGCGCTGCTTTATGCACTCGCGCTGCTGTGGGCGCTGAAGCGGGTGCGTTGGGTCGAGCTGATCACTGATAGTCGGCGTCAACACCTGTTTTTTGGCAGCGTTTTCGCGCTGTTTGCGCTTTGGCTGGTGCGCCGCGAATTCGACAATGGCCTGACCGTGCACTTTATTGGGCTGACTGCGGTGATGCTGATACTCGATTGGCCACTGGCGATTGTGGCTGGCAGCCTGGCTCAGCTCGGGCTTTGCCTCTTGGGGCTGGACGATCTTTCTGCCCTGGGTGCCAATGGTCTGTTACGTATACTGGTGCCGGTTAGTATTACACTTCTGCTGAGCCGCACGCTGGAGTCCTTTCAGCCGCGTAATCTTTTCCTTTATATTTTTATCAGCGGTTTTTTTGCTGCAGGCTTGGCTGCTGCCGCTACTGTGCTCGTGGGTATAGGGCTGTTGCAGTGGTCGGGCAGCATTCAGGCACCGAATAGTATTTTCGAGCTATTTGGATATCTGTTATTGGTGATGTTTCCGGAGGGCTTTATCAACGGCACCGCGGTGGCCGCACTAATTGTGTTTTATCCTGACTGGGTAGACACCTTCAACAGCGACCGCTACCTGCAGGAACCCTTTGATTCCAACGATAAACCCTGAGACAGATCAACATACTGGCGTGGGTTGCGTGATGAAATGCAGTTTTAAGGAGAGCGAGAATGTCGGCATACAAAGTGGCAAAGGCGGTGATGGCTCAGGGTGTTGAGCAGGCGTTAGCTGAGGGTTACGACGAACAGGCGTTTGCGCGGGCGATGATGACGGAAGTGATCGCGGTTTATCGTCGTGCCCGTAGCATGGATGACATTGCCAGCGAGCTTAAATTTCAGGCGGATAATCTTGACGAGGATCAAGAGTACGCTTTTATGCGGCCTTGAAAGGGCAGCTTCAAAACTGAGCTGCGCGTACGCAGCTCAGTACGCAGTTCAGATCAAAGGCCCTGAACTTCGATGGTGCCATCGGCACTGACGGTGACATCGGATTGTCCACCCTCTACCTCTGGGCTGCTCATTTCCATGTCAGCGGCCATCGCCATTTTTTGCTGCCCACGGTAGCGCATAGGCTGCATGAACTGGGTGTTGAGGTTCAGGTTGACGATTTTGTAGCCGGCCCCGCCAAGGCTGCGTGTAACAATGTTGGCACGTGACTTGAAAGCTTCGATCGCGTCAGCAACCAAGGTGTCTTCGGTGCTGCTGCGGCTCTCGGCGGACAAGCTGAACTGCATGTCTGCTAGGCTGAGATCGCCTAGCAGCTCGCCAGTCAGCGTTGAGATGGCGGCAAAGTCGCTGCCCTCAATAATAATTTCGCCGCGCTCCCGCCAACCAATGATGTTCTCGCGCTTTTCGTCGTAGACCGGCTGGCTGCTGCGGTTGCCGCTGCTGACTTCAACCTTGTCCTGCGCGCGCGCCGCTTTTAATCCGTCGTTCAAGGTGCGGGTAATCTGCTCGGCCAGTCTGGCTGGATCTTTATCCTGCGCCTCGGTAAATAGCGTCACGCGCATGGTGTCATGGTTGACCGACTGTTCAACCTGCGCATGCAGTGAAACCTGGTTGTAGCGCATCGGCTCCGCCTGGACGCCGGCGGCCAGCAGGCTCATGCCAAGCATGAGGCCGGATAAAGGAAGGTGAAGTGAACGCATAAAGTGGGTCTCCTTGGTAATAGTGAATCAGACATGATCGAGTTGCACTGGTTCCACTCTCCCCTGAATCGCTGCATTGTGCGACCCTGTGTCGCGCGAGGCGGCGGCCCCACGCGCCTATACTGGAGTCTGGTATGTCCAAGCGATCATTCATGAGCCCAAATACCCTGGCCTTGTCGCCATCACGTCAGAACCTCTGGCGCCTTATTCTCATTCGTTTGTTGGTGTTGCTGGCGCAGAGTGTGTCGGTGATGGCTGCGTACCTTAGCGGCTGGCTAAGTTTACCTTGGGGGCCTTTGCTGCTGGCGCTTGGTGGGTCTGCGCTGGTCAGTATTTTAACGCTGCTGCGGCTTGGCCGTGGTTGGCCGGTTACCAGTATCGAATATGCCTTGCAGCTGTTGTTCGACATGTTTATTCATAGCGTGCTGTTGTACTACTCGGGCGGGCCGACCAACCCTTTTGTCTCTTATTACTTGGTGCCCCTGACCATTGCGGCTGCCACTTTGCCGTGGTTCTTCACCGCCGTGCTGGCAGTTGTAGCGGTTACCTCGTACAGCGCATTGTTGGTGTGGTATGTGCCGCTGGCGGCCTTCGATATTCCCCTCGGCGGTGGCTTGGTAAGCCTGCACGTGATCGGTATGTGGCTTAACTTCGCGATGAGCGCCGGTTTGATCAGTCTGTTCGTTGTGCGTATGGCGGATGCGTTACGTCAGCATGCCGGCAGACTCGCGGAACGCCGAGAGCAGAGTATTCGCGACGCTCAGTTACTGGGCATCGCCAGTGTCGCGGCGGGCGCGGCGCATGAACTGTCAACGCCACTGTCGACCATGAGCGTATTACTCAAGGATTTGAGAAAGGACTACGCAGACCCCGCGTTGCAAGAGGATCTGGCGTTGCTGCAGGAGCAGGTCAAGCTTTGCAAGGAGAGCCTGCAGCACATGGTGCGCAGCGCTGAAGATAACCGCCGTCAGCCAGAAAGAGTGGAGCCTGCCGATGACTGGCTGCGGGCAATGTTGGCACGTTGGCAATTGATGCGCCCGGAGGTGTCATGGCAATGGCAGCCGCTGCCGGCAGGAGAAGTACCTAGTCTTCAGGCCAGTCCGGAGCTGGGGCAGGCGATGTTGAACCTGTTGAATAATGCCGCCGATGCCTGTCCTGAGGGGATTCGCATCAGCCTTGCATGGGATCAACGCTGCATTACGCTGAGTATTCACGACCGGGGCCCCGGCGTGCCGTTACACATTGCCGAGCAACTGGGTACCGCCTTTTTGACCACCAAGGGCAAAAAAGGCTTTGGCCTTGGTTTGTTTTTAAGTCAGGCAGCGGTTGAACGAATAGGCGGCACGGTAAGGCTATTTAATCAGGATGAAGGTGGTACCTTGACCGAAGTGAAATTGCCGATTGCACAGGAGATCAGGCATGAGCGATGAGTTGACCCCGGAAGAGCAGCCGTTGCTGCTGTTGGTGGATGATGATCCAACCTTTACTCGGGTGCTTGCCCGGGCGCTGAGCCGACGTGGTCTGCGGGTAGACACAGCGGGTGGCGCCGAAGAAGCGATGCAAATTGCCCGCGAGCGGCAGCCGGATTTTGCCGTGCTTGATCTGAAGATGGAAGGTGACTCCGGGCTGGTGCTGATGCCGCGCCTGCTGGAGCTCTACCCCGACCTGAAGATTGTCATCCTTACCGGCTATTCCAGCATTGCCACTGCGGTAGAAGCGATCAAGCGCGGGGCTTGCAACTATCTGTGCAAGCCCGCCGACGCGGATGACGTGCTGACTGCGCTGTTGTCTGATCAGGCTGACCCGGAGACGCTTGTGCCTGATCACCCGATGTCGGTTGACCGGCTGCAATGGGAGCACATTCAACGGGTATTGGCCGAGCACGATGGCAATATCTCAGCGACGGCGCGTGCGCTGGGTATGCACCGGCGCACACTGCAGCGCAAGTTGCAGAAGCGGCCTGTCAGGCGCTGATAAGCTTCAATCAACAAAAAAAGCCCGAACCGATCTCCGGCACGGGCTTCTCACTTTTTCTAGCTTCTAGCGCGCCCGAGGCGCGCTCAGTTCTGCCTGATCCCGGTAATGATCCATGGTTGACCTTCCCCGTCGGCGCGTTCTAGCGCCCAGCTTTCGTCAAACCGATGTCCGGGGTCTTCAGCACTGTCGCGGTCTAGGCCGGTAAAGCTAACCGTCACCAGTGTCCGCCCCTGGGTCTGGCTAATCCCATCCAAGCGAACGTCGAGTTCGTCGACAAAGCCGTTGGCGGTAGGTGGTTGTTCCTCGCGTGCCTGTATTAGTTGTGTCAGCAGCTGCGGGTTGAGATATTCGGCCATGCCGGCAGTGTCGCCGTCGCGCCAATGACGCTGCAGGGTGTAAAAGTGCTCTGTGGCGGCGCGCAGAAACAGCTCCGCATCAAACCAGGCCGGTGCATCCTGTTGCGCGGGTTCAGTGCGAAACTGAGTGCTGGCGGCTGTCGCTGCCTCGTACTGCGGCGATGCTTCGCGTTGCAAGGGTGCACCACCGGCCGGTTGCAACTGTGGCTGCTGGCGGCGGCTGAACAATTTGAACAGCACGAAAGCAATCAATCCGAGGATCAGAATGTCGAATAGCTGGAAGCCTTCGAAGCCATCGCCAAAAAACATCGAGGCCAGCAGCCCACCAGCGGCGATACCGGCCAGCGGTCCGAGCCAGCGACTGGCACCCGAGCTAGCGGCTGCGGCGCCGGTTTGCTTGCCTGCTGCGGCTTGTTGATCACGCGGAGCCTGCTGGCGCTGAGCTGGCTGGCTCTGATGGCTCGGTGTGCTGCCGAAGCTTTTGCCACCGCCCATGCGACGGGCTTCAGCGTCGGGCACGCTGACGGTGATCATCAGTAATACGGTTAGAAAGGGCATTAGCCAGCGCATGTTTCACTTCTCCGGATTTAAGAGCTGCTAGTTTGCCAAAGCGTCACGGGTAACGAATAGGATTAGTGTGTATTGTTGTTTCAGACAACCAGCAAAAGCAGGAGAGGCCTAAATGTTCACAGCAATGCGGGCGGAGCGTATGCAGGGGCTGCATTTCTTTTCAGACCAGGCAAGTGGGCTGGAAGCTATTGTTGCTATCCATAACACGCACCTTGGGCCGGCGCTGGGTGGCTGCCGTTACCTTCCCTACAATAGCCTTGATGATGCGGTTGCCGACGCCATGCGTTTGGCCCGCGGCATGAGCTACAAAGCCGCGTTGGCTGGCCTGGATCAGGGCGGCGGCAAAGCCGTCATTCTGCGACCGCCACACGTGGCCAATCGCGCGGCGCTGTTCGAGGCTTTTGGTCGCTGTATCGAATCCTTGCGCGGTGGCTATATCACCGCCATGGACAGCGGCACAAGCAGCGCCGATATGGACTGCATTGCCCAGCAAACCGGCCATGTGACCAGCACCACTGAGGCGGGTGATCCGTCACCGCATACGGCATTGGGTGTCATGGCCGGCGTGCGCGCTGCAGTGCGGGCTCGATTGGGGCAGGACAGCCTCAGCGGTGTGCGTATTACCGTGCAAGGTCTGGGCAACGTAGGCTATGCGCTAGCGCAGCTACTGCACGCCGAAGGCGCCGAACTTATGGTTAGTGATCTGGATCATGGCAAGGTACGCCTTGCTGAAGAGGAACTGGATGCACAACCGCTGGCGCTAGACGCGGTATACGAGGCGCCCTGCGATATTTTCTCGCCTTGCGGATTGGGCGGCGCGATCAATCAGCGCAGCATTGGACTGTTGCGCTGCGCTGCTGTGGCCGGCGCAGCCAATAACCAATTGATTGATATCGATATGGCTGACCAACTGGACGCTCGAGGCATTCTCTATGCCCCGGATTATGTGATTAACGCGGGTGGATTGCTGCATGTGGCGTTGACTCATAACGGCGTCGCGCACGGCGAAATCGCCGCACGGGTCAAACAGATCGGTGAGCGTCTGGACAGCATTTTTGCGCAAAGCAAAGGCGAGGGTCGCTCGCCGGCTGAGGTGGCAGACCGGCAGGCAGAACGGATTATTTATCCCGAAGCCGGGTTTTGATCAGGTAAAGCTGCCAGCTGCTTACGACTGGCGCGCTTACGCGCCAGACATAGCCCCGCCGTCGGTCACTCCAGTTTGAAGCGCTTACGCATGCGTTTGTCGAGGATCGATAGGGGCAGCCAGCGCTTCAGCCGCACCATGCTACGAGCGCTATGACCGATCAATGCCTGTTCTGGGCGCACCGGGTTTTTTACGTAACCGAGTAATTCCTTGGCGAAGTCTGCAGCGCTGGTGGACTTGGCGTTCTGCGAGGCTTTGGCGCGCGCCTGCACGGCTTTTTCCCAGGGTTTGAACCAGGATGTTTCTGCCATGGTGATGGCGGCGCTGGCGTTATTCCCGAAGTCTGAAGCAATTGCGCCTGGCAGCACGGTCAGCACCTGAACACCGAACGGATGCAACTCCATGCGTAGCGCGTCAGAGATGGCGTGCAAAGCAGCTTTGGAAGCGCAGTAGACACCTGAGAAGGGCGTGGTGGTAACCCCGGACACGCTACCTATATTAACGATCAGCCCTTTGCTGCTGCGTAGCAATTCAGCGTTGTCACGGACCATTTGTAGCGGCGCAAATACGTTGGTATCAAATTGCTTGAGCAGGGTGTCGTGATCGGCATCCATGATCGGACCCATGGCACCGTAGCCAGCGTTGTTGATCAGCAGATCCAGTCGACCGGCTTCGCTGCGCAAACGTTCGGCGCAAGCCAGCCGTTGCTCAGTGTTATTCACATCCAGCGTCACTGCTATCGCGCCACGTGCTACCAGCGGCGCCAAGGTGTCCGGATTGCGGGCAGTAGCCCAGACCTGATAACCGGCATCCAGGCAGCAGTGGGCTAATGCTTGGCCGATGCCGGTAGAACATCCGGTTATCAACGCAACTTCTTGAGTCATCTTTATTGTCCTTGTTGGTTATTTGATGAATTCTGCGCTGACCGCGTCGACGCGGTATTCCAGCTCGGCTTCGCGATAACCGCTTCGCAGGCGCGGCACGCTGTAGCACAGCAGTTGTTGTTCTCCTGATGCCAGTCGAGCCGCACTGGTGAATTCCTGGGCTACTCCGGCATCCAGCAAATTTGTGTTTTGGCCGGGCTGACTGGCAACCAGCTGCCACTGAATGTGTTCCGCTGCATAGCTACTCTGGTTGCTGATGCGCACGGCCAGGGGTTTACCAAACTCGCATTGCTGCGGTTGGTAACTCAGGTCAAAGGCCAGCTGGTCTAGCCGTTGCCCCTGCTGCCATTGCAACAAGCCCATGACCAGCCCCAACAGCAAGCCCAAACCCGCTACCACGCCACTGACCGGCAGCATCACGCGCGGAAAGCGCAGCAGCAGAACAAGCCAGACCAAAAAAATGGCAGCGCCTAAAAATGGCATGGATCTGTCTCCTTGGTGGGCTAGCTAAACAAGGCTCCGACTGTAACAGACAGCCCCGCTCACGACACTGGCGTGGTGGCCCAGTCGAATAATTCACAGCTGTTATGCCAGCACTGCTCGGTGAACTCTTGCAGTGGCTGTTTTCGCAGCTCAGCCAGAAGCCTGGCGATCTTTGGTAGGTGCTGCGGGCTGTTGCGCAGCCCAGCGGCAAATTGGGGCGGCATATCCGGTGAGTCCGTTTCCAGCACCATGCTGTTGGCCGGCAGGTTCGCGACGGTTCGATGCAGTCGTTTGGCCTGGGGCCAGGTGGCGGCACCGCCAAGACCCAGCTTGAAACCCAGTTTAATGTACTCCTGCGCCTCTTCCAGGCTGCCAGAGAAGGCGTGGATGATACCGCCGCGTTTGAGCTTATAACGTTTTAACGTGGCAATGCACTGGGCGTGGGCGCGGCGCACATGCAGCAGCGCCGGTAGCTCAAAGTCGGCAGCTAACGCCAGCTGTTGTTCAAACAACTGTTGTTGTGCTTCGCGGTCGGGGTTATCGATGAAAAAGTCCAGCCCGAACTCGCCCACCGCGCATAGCTTGTCGCTGCTTTTAGTGGCCTGCAATTGCACGCTTAACTGGGCAATGTGCTCTGGACGATGATGCTCAAGGAACATTGGGTGTAAACCAAAGGCGACATATAGCGCTCGGTGCTGCTGGCTTAACTGCCAGACCCGTTGCCAGTTATTAGCGCCGACGCCCAGCACCACCATGCGTTCGACACCAAGGCGTGCACAGTCATCCAGCACGGCTTCGCGGTCGTGATCGAAAACATTGAAATCGAGATGGGTGTGAGTATCTATGTAGCGCATGGGGTTAACGCTACGCGGGCAGCTGGCAAGCCGCAAGCTTCAAGCAAAAAGCCCGAACCTAACATCGGAACGGGCTGCATATTGCTTGCTTACGGGTCAGTGGTGTTCGCGCGTAGCGCGGAAGTTAATATCCGGCCAACGCTCTTCGGTCAGGCTGAGGTTGACGCGGGTAGGGGCCAGATAGGTGAGATGGCCGCCACCGTCGATGGCCAGGTTATCGGTTGCCTTGTTGCTGAACTCCTCCAGCTTCTTACGATCGCTGGAGCTGACCCAGCGGGCGGACCAGACGTTAATTGGCTCGTAAATGCACTCGACCTTGTATTCCTGTTGCAGCCGCGAAGCGACCACGTCGAACTGCAGAATGCCCACCGCGCCGAGGATGATGTCGTTGTTGCGCTCTGGGAAGAACACCTGAGTAGCGCCTTCTTCGGCCAATTCCTGCAAACCCTGACGCAGCTGCTTGGACTTCAGCGGATCCTTAAGGCGCACGCGACGGAACAGTTCCGGGGCGAAGTGCGGAATACCGGTAAAGCCAATTTTTTCGCCTTCGGTAAATGTGTCGCCAATCTGAATGGTGCCGTGGTTGTGCAGACCGATAATATCGCCGGCCCAGGCCTCTTCCAAGTGCTCGCGTTCGGCGGCGAAGAAGGTCAGTGCATCGGCAATGCGCACGTCTTTGCCGGTGCGCACATGATGCAGTTTCATACCTTTTTCATAGCGCCCGGAGCAGATGCGCACGAAGGCAATGCGGTCGCGGTGCTTGGGATCCATATTCGCCTGAATCTTGAATACGAAGCCGCTGAAGGTAGGTTCGGTTGGCGTAACGGTACGTTCGTGGCTATCGCGCGATTGTGGCTTGGGAGCCCAGTCGACGATGGCATCGAGCACCTGATCAACGCCGAAGTTGCCCAGTGCAGTACCAAAAAATACCGGAGTCATTTCACCGCGCAGAAACGCATCGTGGTCAAATGCGTGGCAAGCGCCTTGTACTAACTCCAGTTGCTCTACGAAGTCATCGTAGAGGTCGCCAAGATGGGCGCGGGCTTCGTCGGAGTCGAGCTTGTCGATGATTTTGGTTTCAGTCCGCTCGTGGCCATGGCCCGATTGGTAAACGATGATGCAGTCGCGCTCCAGGTGATAAACCCCTTTGAAGTCGCGATAGCAGCCAATCGGCCAAGTGATTGGGGCGGCTTTGATGTTGAGGACTTCTTCAATCTCGTCAAGCAGTTCTATCGGATCACGAATGTCACGGTCGAGTTTGTTGACGAAGCTGACGATGGGCGTATCGCGCAGGCGGCAGACGTCCATTAGTGCGATGGTGCGCGGCTCAACGCCTTTACCGCCATCGAGCACCATCAACGCCGAGTCCACCGCAGTCAGTGTGCGGTAGGTGTCTTCCGAGAAGTCTTCGTGACCGGGAGTATCGAGCAGGTTGATCATGCTATCGCGATAGGGAAACTGCATGACCGAGGTGGTGACCGAAATACCCCGTTCCTTTTCCATCGCCATCCAGTCCGAGGTTGCATGGCGGTCGGATTTACGCGACTTCACCGTACCCGCGATGCTGATCGCCTGGCCCATCAACAACAGGCGCTCGGTGATGGTGGTCTTACCCGCATCGGGGTGAGAAATAATGGCGAAAGTGCGGCGCTTACCGACTTCCTGCTGTATTGGGGAGTTCGACATCAGTAGAGGTATTCCAGGTCTGTACGCGACAAGCAGCGCAGCTATTGACGATATTGGGCGCCATTTTCCCTGATCGCGTCGGCTTTAACAATCGAACGCGGTAAAAGCCGTCAACTGGGCCCGAACTGGCCTCAGGCTGGCTCGGTACCTTGCAGGTTTTGCTGGCGTAGATTCAATTCGTCGAGCATCACCGGCATGCCAAATTGATAGCCCTGAGCATAATCCACCCCGACATGGGTCACGGTGCTGAGAATCTCCGGGCTGCTGACATACTCGGCGATGACTTTCTTCTTGAGGTAATGGCCCATTTCAGTGATGGATTTGACCAGTGCGTAATCGACGTCGTTGGTATTAATGTCACGGACGAAAGCACCGTCGATTTTGATGAAGTCCACCGGTAGGCGCTTTAGGTAGGAGTAGGACGATTGGCCGACCCCAAAATCGTCGAGCGAGAAGCGGCAGCCGATGCTACGCATCTCCTTGATGAAGTCTGCGGCGTCGTCCAGATTGGTTACTGCGGTGGTTTCGGTGATTTCGAACACCAACTTGTCGCGCCGCACCGGATAACGCACTAGTGCATCGAAGATGAAGTCGAGGAAGGTTTCGTCATTCATGCTGTGGCCGGACAAGTTGACTGAGAAGCCGCCAAACAAGTGCAGTTCGTCCTCATTCTGATGCATCCATTGCAGCACATGCTCGACCACCCAGCGATCCACGTCGGCCATACGGTTGTATTCCTCGGCAACCTTAATGAACTCCGCCGGCGGGGAAGCCTCACCTTGCTCATCCAGCACGCTGAGCAGAACCTCATAGTGAGCGAGGGTGCGGGGGCTGCCATTGATGGGCATTATTTTCTGGCAGCGCAATTTCAGGTTGTCATTATCCAGGGCACGGTTGATGCGGGTGACCCAGGCCATGACTTCATCCAGATTCTCCAGTGCTTGGTCACCAGGACGTATTACCTGCACATCTTTATAACCGGATTTCTTAGACAAGCTGGTGGCAGCCTCGACTGATCGCAGCAGCTCCATGACCTTCTGGTTGCTGCGATCAAAGCCGACTAGTGCCAGCGCGCTGTTGATAACAAAGCTGTGCTCTTCGTATTCAAAGCGCTTCTCTTCTACCACCGCTTTAATTTCACGAGCACTGTTGTAACCGAGGGTTTCAGCCTCTTCCGGCAGCAAGATAGCGAATTGGTCTGTGCCCATGCGGCCGACGGTGGCACTTCCTTTGAGAAAGCTCTTTAAACGTTGTGACAACTCGATCAGGAAGCTATCGCCAGCTTCGTAGCCGCTGGTGTTGTTGATCACCTTAAACTGCATAATGTCGATAAAGATCAGGCTGAAGTTGCTGTCGTCCTCGCTAGCGCTGGCTACTCGCTGCGCCATTGTTCTACAGAATTCCTTACGGGTAAGAAAGCCGGTGAGCGGGTCATGGCATGAGTCGAAAGCGAGTTTGTCGTAGACCTTTTGCACCAGCGCATCGAGACCTTGCTCCACCGCTGGCAATGCAGCATCACTGAGTAGCACAAGGTTGCCGTCGCGCAGCAGCGCGGCAACTCGCTCCAAGGGTAATTCCAGTTTTTGTGTGCCTTGGTGATTGGCGAAAACATACAAGCTGTCGTCGTCGGCGATCCAAGCAAGCTGTACGAGTTTTTCCTGCAGTTTGCCGTGGGTCAGCTCAAACCATTGCGAGGTTTTCAGTCCGCGCACGCGCTTGATCCAGCGTTGCAGTGCCAAACCGTTATCAGGGAGCGTGTCGAGACGCTCTTCCAGGCTAAGCTCCGGTGCGGCGGTTTGATAGAGTGCGAGGCTGACCTCGCTGGGGTCAGTCGCTAGCAACTGCTGTAACTGCGCCAGCAAGTCGCGCTGGCTAAGCTGGCCTTCTGGGATTTTCGATAAGCCCTTTTCCAGCAAGCGAATCAAATCTACATCGTTCAGTGGCTTTTCAATGGCTGCCAACCGCTCGGCGTCGCGGTTGGCAGCCAGCTGTTCTATTACCTGTAAGGTGATCTCCCAAGAGCGACTAGCTACTCCTTCGCGTAAATAGCTCAGCCGCATCAGGTCGCGCCAGCCATTTTCAAGCAGCTCAATTACCGGCTGGGGCGCCGGCTCGGCCAGTATGCGGCTCAATTCATGTTGAATTTGACGGTTGGCGTGGCGTAGCCGCTGCTGTCCATCACAGCTTTGTCGGATGCGTTGTAAATTGCGCTCGATCAGACGTTTTTCGCGGCTGACCAATTGATCCAACTTATCGATGCTCTGGCTGAAGCCCTTGCCATCGGTCTTATCCGACAGAATGCTGCGAATGGCATCCAGGATCACCGGGGTGTTGGATGCCAGATTGGTGCTGCTTTTGTCGGATAGCAGCGCAATGTAGTTCAGCGCCTGCCTTGCGGGGTGTGACTCGGCGGCGAATATTTCCGGGTCCTGCAACATTGCCCGTAACAGCGGAACCTGGAGTTTGCTGAACTCATCACGCAGATCGGTGGTGATGCGGTCGCTCTGCATGATGCTGTCGAACAGCCCTTCAATGGTGTCGGCCGCATCCTGTTCCTGCTCGGAGAGCGCTTGGGTATTGCCCTTGGCTTGCTGCATCAACTCCTTGAGCGCACCGGGCTGATGCAGCTGCAGGTTGCCATTAAGTAGGTCTTCTTGCAGTTCGCCAAGTTGTTGTGCAGTTGCGCTGCGCTCTTCGGGCAGGCTTTCAGTGTCAATCTTAGCGTCACCACGTGCTTGTCGGCGCAGCCCCATCAACTGGGTTACGGTGCCGTAAGCCGCCGCCGCAGGTGCTGTGGTTGGAACTGTATCGGTGGGTCGCGTCTGGTGGTCTTTGGTTTGAGTCGTTGGCTGCGCAGCTTTTGGGGCTGCTGCCGGTCCTTCTGCTGGCCGTGCGCTACCGGATTCACTCTCGGTTGCTGTTTGCTCAGGCGTCACCGGCACGGGACGCTTCAGGATCGCCTGTTCGGCTAGGTACTGGTTAACATCGATATCCGGCAGGATGTCGGCATCTATGAATACTTGATTCAGTTGCTGGTAGAAAACATGTAAGTCATTGAGCACGGTTTTTTGCAGTACTGAACACACCACCTGTAGTTGCGCATGCTGCAATCGTAAATGGTGAATCTGATCAAAAAAACTGTTGCACAGCGCTGCGGGTGAAAACGGGTTGTAAGTGCGCTTGCCATCGCGGTCGCCAAAAGCGGCGTCGACACGGATCTGCAGTTCTATAAGCGCTTCACGCAGTTTTAGCTCGACCTTGGAAATGGCCACGCGCACCAGCAACCAGTCCTCAAAGTCGTTCTTAGTCACCAACTCCAGCGGCGACGCACGCTTTTTGTCTGGCGTCTGGACCGTGCTTGCCGTGGCATCTCGGGCTTTGGTGAGCGCCATAGCCTCGGTAATCATGCTTTGGCTCAGGGCGGCGAAGATGGCTTGACGTTCCTTACGAAACTGTCGGATAGCAATAAAAAAGTGTTGTTGTTCGCCATTGTCGGGTTGCTGATCGGCGGCGGCGAGCAACTCATGCTCGAGCTGATGACAGAAACCGGAATACTGCTGGCGCAAATAATTATGCAATACCGTCGAAGCGGCCTGCATGAGGGTTTTCTTGTGCCGCGGACTGAGGGTCGGTTGACTGCTGACCAGGTTGGTGCGCTCACTGCTGGTGTCTGCTTGAGCTGCGGACAAATGCTGTAGTACGCGATAGATAGATGGATCTGGGGCGTGCAGGCGAAGGCCAGCTCCCTGCTTGCTCAGGTGAATAATCGCAACCGGCAAACGCAGGTGTTGCTGTGCTTGGCGAAAGCTAACGCTCGCATCGCCGTGCTGTGCAACGAGCCGCTTGAGGCTATTAATGATGCTGCTTGCGATGGCGGCATCAAAGGTTATTTGTAAACCACTTTGGCTGTATTCGCTGATAGTGCAGTGATGGCTTTGTCCTTCCGCCACCGATAGCACGGCATCTACTGCACATATCTGGCGAGGGGACTTCCGTTTTTCCATGAACTGCACCCAGATTGACTACATGGTCACTGGCTAGTTTATGTGCTGTATTCAGAAATGTCTCCCCCCGCGTTTTTCGCGGCCTCTCAGGCGCTTTTCATATAGGCGCGCCAACCTCCCAGTGCAGAAATATCGCTGCTGCCTTCGAGTCCATAAGGTTCGCAAATGAAGCCACAGACCCAGCTGTTATCGGCAATCTGCACCTTGCCGATACCCAGTGGCGCAGGGATGCCGGCCACAAAACTGCCAAACTCAGCCTTTGGAATCGACCAGATTTCCACGTCGATGGCGACCCCTTTGCTTTCATCGCGGATCAGACCCGGACGGAACGGTGGACCACCGGCCAGCGCGTACATTAGATAATGCGGCGATGTTTGAGTGTGTTGTTTGAGCACGGCACCGCGCTCAACCAGCTGCCAGTTAAGCGGCAGCCCTTCAAGGTGTGCACCACAGACCAACACATCGATGCTGTCCGGGTTGCCGACCGGCTGGCCGCTGAGCGTGGGTTGCGGCAGATCAAGTGCGCCCTGGGGCAGGGGGAGTAGTTGCTGAATGCGGTTGGCAATGGACAGTAGCGCCCGGTCACTGAACGCCGGGCCTACCAGGGTTACGCCAAACGGTAGGCCTGCGTCGGTGAGCGCGGTCGGTACGGCGACGGAGGTCATGTCGACCAGATTCATGTAATTGGTGTAGTAGCCTAATTGGCTGTTATGCAGAATTGGCTCTGCCAGCATTTCAGCGATGGTAAATAAGCGGCCAGCGGTGGGCGTCAGCAGGCAGTCGAGACCGGCGAGTTGGTCATGACAGGCCTTTTTCAACTCTTCCAGACGGTATTGCGCCTTGAACAGTGCAGTGGCTGGTGGCTTGCCGCCGGGGGCGATAATCTCGCGCACCACGGGGAAAATTGCCTCGGGGTTGTCGTCGATCAGCGGCTGCGCTGCCAGGTAACGTTCGGTTACCCAAGGGCCTTCGTAAAGTAGCAACGCGGCCTCGTTGAAGGGCGTGTAGTCGATGGTGATCAGCTCAATGTCATCGGCGCTGAGCCTTTCTAGCGTGGCGGTATAAGCGGCGGCGTAGGCATCGTCGCCAAAGAATTTCAGTTGCTCTGGCGCCAGTACGCCAATCTTCAGCGCGCCTTTGCGTAGGCCGTATTGACGATTCTGGTTGTTGAAGGGATTGGCGCGGCTGTAGCCGTCACGCTGATCAACACCTTCGGCGCTGGCCAGTACGTTGTTGGCGTCGTCGCTGTTGAGGGCAAAAATGCTGATGCAGTCCAGGCTTCGGCAAGCCGGCACCAGACCGCTGGCGGAGAGCAGGCCGCGAGTCGGTTTCAGGCCAACCAGGTTATTGAAGCAGGCGGGTACACGACCGGAACCGGCAGTATCGGTACCCAAGCTGAAAGTGGCCAGACCCTTAGCAACCGAGACCGAAGAGCCGGCGCTGGAACCGCCACTGATGTAGTCAAAATCAAAGGCGTTGTGGCAGGGGCCGTGGGGTGATCGGGTGCCGTTCAAACCCGTAGCGAACTGGTCTAGATTAGTCTTGCCGACCGGAATTGCCCCAGCGTCGATCAGTTGCTGTACTACTTGCGACGATTCGGTGGGGGTATAGGCGAAAGCCTCGCAACCGTTGGTGGTTGGTATGCCGGCTAAGTCGATATTGTCCTTGATCGCAAAAGGCACGCCCCACAATGGCGTGGTGGCAGGGTCTTTGCGGGCCAGCGCCTGCAGGTAGGGCTGCTGCTCGGCCTCGCTGAGCAGGTGAATCCAGATGTTGTGATCGGCGAGGGCGGCGGCCTGCTCGCGGATGCGGGCCAAAAGTGTGGCTGGGGTCAGACTGCCTTCGCTGTAGGTCTGTTTCAGACCGCTGATGCTCATATCAATTTTCATGCTGGGTTCTCCTGCGCAGCGTCCTGCAATACCACCAGCGGTTGGCCAGCGTGTACGCGGCCACCGGCCTGCTGCAATACGTGGGTAACGACGCCGTCGCACGGCGCCTGCAAAGGAATTTCCATCTTCATGGATTCGAGGATCAACAACACTTGGCCAGCCTTAACCTGGTCGCCAACCTTAACGGCGGCTTGCCACAGGCTACCCGACACCGGACTGTCGACACCGACGCTGTCTTCCGGCCAACTAACGTTCTCGTCAGCGCTTTCCAATTCCTCGCTAACAAAATTGAACTGACCGTTGGCATGCCATTGGCGCAGCTCTTCAGCAAAGGCGGCGTTGCGTTGTTGCTTGAATGCGTCAATCTCTTCTGCGTTGTCAGCAATAAATGCTTCATGCTCGGAGAGACTGAAATGACTCTCTTCTATACGCAGTGGATAGCGTCCCTGGGGGAAGTCGCGGCGAATCTGTTGCAGCTCTTCGTGGCTTACTTCATAAAAGCGAATCTGGTCGAAGAAGCGCAAAAGCCAGGGTTTGCTGAACTCGCGCGTCTGGCGGTAGCGATTCCACATCTGCAAGGTGCGGCCGACGAACTGATAGCCGCCGGGGCCTTCCATGCCGTAAACGCACATATAAGAACCGCCGATGCCGACTGAGTTCTCTGCCGTCCAGGTACGGGCGGGGTTGTACTTGGTGGTCACCAGCCGGTGACGTGGGTCGGTCGGCGTCGCGACCGGCGCACCGAGATACACATCGCCCAGGCCCATCACCAGATAGGAGGCATCGAAGAGTACTTTTTTTACATCATCAATGCTGTCGAGCCCGTTGATGCGGCGGATAAACTCTAGGTTGCTTGGGCACCAGGGCGCGTTGCTGCGCACCGACTGGGTGTATTTCTCAATCGCCTGTTGGCAGGCCTCGTCATCCCAGGACAGCGGGATATGCACGATGCGTGACGGTACCGACAGTTCGTTAAGCCGCTCGGACAGTGCCTGCTCACCCTTGAGTAAATGCGCCAGTAGCGTCTCGTGGCTCAGCTGTTGGCTGTCGAAATGCATTTGCAGCGAGCGGATGCCCGGCGTCAGTTCTCGCAGTCCAGGCAGCGGATTCTGCTGCAGCCACTGCATCAATGCATGTGCGCGAAAACGCAGACGAATATCCAGAATCTGTTCGCCATACTCCACCAGCAGAAAGTGATCACCCGCCGCGCGGTAAACAATTTCATCGCCAAACTGCTCTGCAGGCAAGCGCTTGAGAATGGGGGTTACGGGTGCTACGGGCTGCCATTCGATCGGCTGGGCCTGCAAAGCGTCGATCTCTGCAATTTGCGCTGCTTCCAACGCGACCGCCTGCTCAATGCTGATCGGAACGAAGCGCACCTTGTCGCCAGCGCGCAATTGGCCGAGTTTCCACAGGTCGGCGGTGATCACCGTGGCGGGGCACACAAAGCCGCCCAATGACGGGCCGTCGGGTCCGAGGATGACCGGCATGTCACCCGTGAAGTCCACAGTGCCGAAAGCGTAGGCATTGTCGTGAATGTTCGAGGGGTGCAGGCCAGCTTCGCCGCCGTCCTTACGCGCCCATTCGGGCTTGGGGCCAATCAGCCGCACGCCGGTACGGCTGGAGTTGTAGTGAATCTCCCAGTCGGTATTGAAGAAGGTCTCTACATCCTCACCGGTGAAAAAGTCTGGCGCGCCGTGCGGTCCGTAGATGACGCGTACGTCCCATTGGTTGCTGATGCTCGGCCGCAAAGCGTCCGGCACGGTGGCGGCGGCAACGCTGCTAGCGCTGTTATCCAGATGTAACACGTCACCGGTGCGTAGCGCGCGGCCGTTGTGGCCACCGAACTTGCCCAGCGTAAAGGTCGACTTTGACCCCAGGTAATCGGGGCATTGCACGCCTCCGAGCACGCTCAAGTAAGCACGGGTGCCGGACTCCTTGATGCGGCCCAGGGTCAGAGTCTGGCCAGCGGCAACATCAATGATCTGCCAGAAGGCAACGGGCTGATCGTCCAGTCGCGCGTCCAGTGGAGCACCACTGAGCACAATTTGAGAGGCGTTGGCGAACCGTAACGTTGGGCCTTGCAGAGTGATTTCCAGACCTGCAGCGTCTTTGGCGTTGTTCAGCAGACGATTGCCAAGCCGGAAGGCATAGCTATCGAACGGGCCGGAGGGCGGCACGCCCACATCCCAACTACCGGCACGGCCGGGAAAATCCTGGATGGTGGTCTGGGTGCCGCCGGCCAGCACGTCGATGCGTGCCGGGCTGTAGCGGAAGCTGTTCAGATAGCGCGTGGTCACTTCACCGGCTGCCAGTACCGGATCACGGCTCAACGCGCGCAGATAGTCCAGGTTGGTTTCGCTGCCATACAAGCGAGTAGCGTCCAGGGTGCTTTGCAGCTTGCTCAGCGCATGCTCGCGGGTATCGGCATGCACAATCACTTTGGCCAGCATGGGATCAAAGTAAGCGGGCACTTCCAGTCCGGACTCGATCCAGTGGTCAATGCGAATGCCGTCGCCGGATGGGAAAATAACTTCGCTGAGTAGGCCGGCGCAGGGCTGAAAGTCGCGGAAAGGGTCTTCGGCATACAGACGTACCTGAATCGAGTGACCTTGCGGGTGAAGATTGCCTCGCTGTGCATCCAGATCCGGCGCATCACCGGCGGCCAAACGGATCATCCACTCGACCAAATCAACGCCATAGACTTCTTCGGTCACGCCGTGCTCAACCTGCAAGCGGGTATTCACCTCAAGAAAATAAAACTCGTGGCTGTCGGCGTCGTAGATGAACTCCACGGTCCCGGCATTGCGATAACCGATGCTGCACAGTAGCTTCTCGGCGGTGCTATGCAGCTCGTTGCGCACAGCGTCGGTGAGATTGGGCGCAGGGCATTCCTCTACCACCTTCTGGTTACGGCGCTGGCTAGAGCAGTCACGCTCTCCCAAGGCCAATGCTTTGCCTGCGCCGTCACCGAACATCTGTACTTCTATGTGCCGAGCGCGAGCGATGAATTTCTCCAGGAACACGCCGTCGTCGGCAAAGTTGCTGGCGCCGAGGCGCTTGATGCTGTCGAAGGCGCCGTTCAGTTCCCCCTGGCTATGGCACAACTGCATACCGATGCCGCCGCCGCCGGCGGTACTTTTCAGCATGATGGGATAACCGATACGCTCGGCTGCCTCTTGTGCGGCGCTCAGGTCTTGCAGTAGATCGGTGCCGGGCAGCAAAGGTACGCCAGCCTTCTCGGCCAAATCACGGGCGCGGTGCTTGAGACCAAAGGCCAGCATTTGCTCAGGAGTAGGGCCAACAAAGGCGATGCCCGCCGCCTCGCAGCGGCGCACGAAACCGGCGTTCTCGCTGAGAAAACCGTAACCGGGGTGTATGGCTTGGGCGCCCGTCTCGGCGGCAATGGCAAGCAACTTATCGATCTGCAGGTAGGTATCAGCAGCGGCGCCGTCACCTAGACAGTAGGCTTCATCGGCCAGGCGTACGTGCAGGCTTTCAGCGTCGCACTCGGCGTAGACTGCGACCGAGCCAATACCCAGACGGCGCAGGGTGCGAATAATGCGGGTGGCGATGGCGCCACGGTTGGCAATCAATACTTTATTGAACATCACTCTAGCCTTTGCCGGGCCGTCCCAGGCTGCATATACGACAGTGGTCGTCCACTGAAGCAGGTGAATCTCGGTCGTTACAGCCGACTCATTTGTCCCATACCAGCATCTCAACCGGCGTCGGGTTGTAACCGTTGCAAGGATTGTTCAGCTGTGGACAGTTGGAGATCAGCACTACCACATCCATCAGCGCGGTCAGTTCTACGTACTTGCCTGCGCCGGAAATACCGTCTTCAAAGGTCAGGCCGCCATCGCTGGTGACCGGCACGTTCATGAAGAAGTTGATGTTGTGAGTAATGTCGCGCTTGCTGATGCCGTATTCGGGATTCTCGGCGACCGCGAGCATCCAGCTGTCGCGGCAGGAGTGCATGCAGCGTTTTTCCAGATCGTAACGGATGGTGTTGCTTTCACTAGCGCAAGCGCCGCCCAGTGTGTCGTGCCGGCCACAGGTGTCGGCTACGATTTCCAGCATGGGGTTGTTTTCATTGGAGCGAATCACCGAGCCGGCGGTCAGGTAGACATTGCCCTGCTCGCGGATGGTATCGGTGACGCTATAGCGCTCAACCGGGTTGGCGGCGCTGAAAAACAGCGTGTCGGCGGCCTGATTGCCTTCCAGGTCGAGCAGGCGCAGGGTCTGGCCGGCCTTGACGGTGCCGATGTAATAATCGCCGGCGCCGATGGTGCTGCGCTGCGTGGCTGTCTCGGGTTGGCGTGAGCTGGTCTTGATCATGGTGTTCTCGCTTACTTGCCTAGGTGATACAGGGCGTTGTTCATGAAACCGCGCTGGTTTTCCGGGCGGAAGTTACGGCAATAGTCGTCATCGTCTACCGGGTCGGCCGGGCTCAGTTCAATCTGCACCGGGTTGTAGGGGTAAGCTTCGGCGTGGTTGAGCGGATGTGGGCAGGTGTGCAGCAGCACCAGGGTGTCCATCTCGAAGCGCAAGACCACTTGGCTGCCAGGCTTGCTGTGCTGGCCGTCGAGCGTCATGTTGCCTTCGTCGTCGGTGCCGATCTTACTGAATAGATTCAGGTTGGCGGCCATGTCGGCGCGACCCAATCCGTACTTGGCCAGCTCAACCAGAAAGGCGTCGTAGCCGTTCTGGTGCCACTCATTACGGTCGCGCTGATAATCGCGCTGGCCCCAACGAGCCTTGATTTGCTCGGCGTTGCTGTTGCCGCACACGGTTTCGTGCCAGCCGAGGCTGTCTTCAATGATTGAGGCGAACACCCGACCCATGTCGGAGTACAGGCAGTTGCCTTTGCTCAGCTTGAATGTGTGCTGGCCCTTGAGGGTATCCGGGGCGTTATAGCGCTCCAGCAGGTTCTCCGGGTTGTAGAGCAGCATGCCAACGTTGGCGCCGCCGTTGAGGTCGGTCAGGCGCATTTGCATGCCTTTACGCACGCGCAGGGACCAGTGGCTGGCGCCGGGGATTTCTGTGCTGTAGTGATTCATGCTCATTGCCGTTGTCTCCGTATCGGGTTGCTATCAACCGGCCTTTTCGGCCAGCAGTGGCGCAATGGTTTCAGCGGTCGTTTTCGCTGCCGGTTGCCGGGCTTTGCTGTTGACCGGCAAGTCATAAGTGATGGTTGCGCCAAACGCTTGCGGGGCGTGTGGGTCCTGGCGGACTTTGTCGAACACCCAGAGGCGGGTGCCGAGATAAAAACCTTCTTTAATATCGTGGGTAACCATGAAGATGGTCAGCTTGTGTTCTTTCCACAGCCGCAAAACCAATTCGTGCATATCCGCACGGATACCCGGGTCAAGGGCACCGAATGGCTCGTCGAGCAGGAGGATACGGGGCTTGCCGAGCAGCGCCTGGGCAATCGCCAGGCGCTGTTTCATACCGCCCGACAGCTCGTGCGGATACTTTTGTAGTGCATGCCCCAAGCCCACTTCGTTGAGCATGACTTCGGCGTCCTTGCGCGCTTGCTGACGCTTGGTGCCAAACAGATAACCCGTCAGACCACGCTGAGCAAAGCCTACGGCGGACATGACGTTATCCAGCACGGTCATGTGCGGAAACACAGAATACTGCTGGAAGACGATACCGCGATCCGGGCCTGGTTCATCGGCAATGGGTTTACCGTCAAGCAGCAGCTGGCCGCTGGTAGGCGACTCGGTACCCAGCAGCATTTTCAGGAAGGTGCTCTTGCCGCAGCCCGAGGCGCCGACCAGCGTGACGAACTCGCCTTCTTTGACGTTGACGTTCAAACGCTCAAGAACCGGGTTACCGTCGTAACTCTTACCCAGGTTGTTAACTTCAATCATGAGTTGCCTCCTTGTACGTTCCAAGGGAACAGTCGGCGGCTCAGGGTCGCCAGCAGCCAATCGAACAGAAAGGCCAGCAGGGTGATCCAGGCGACATAGGGCAGGATGACGTCCATCGACATGTAGCGACGTACCAAAAAGATGCGGTAGCCGAGGCCATCGGTAGAGGCTATAGCCTCAGCCGCGATCAGGAACAGCCAACCAGCGCCCATCGACAAGCGCACTGCATCGATCAGTTTGGGCATCAATTGCGGCAGTAATACGCGAACCATGATCTGGCTGGTATTGGCGCCCAGTGTCTGTGCTTTGACGAGCTGTTCGCTGGGTATCTCTTGCGTGCGGCGTTGCAGGTCGCGGGCAATGAACGGGGTGATGCCCAGTACGATGAGCATCACCTTGGACAGCTCACCCAGACCAAAAATGATGAACAGCACCGGCAGTATCGCCAGCGGCGGGATAAGCGAAATTACCGTCAGCAAGGGGCTCATGCTGGCGTTGATGACGGGCAGGGCACCGGTCAGTAGACCAATTGCCAGGCCTACGCTGGCGGCGATCGCCACGCCCATGCCGAGGCGTTTCAGGCTGCTGGCGGTATCTACCCAGAACACGTAATCGCCGCTGCGTTTACTGGGTTCCAGCGCCATTCGGTCAATCGCGGCGCCCATCTGGCTGAAGGACGGCAGCAACTTGTCGTTAGGGTTGGCTTCCAGGCGCGCGTCGGAGGCCACTATGTATACCAGCAACAGGAGCACGAACGGCAGCAAGGCGATAAACATCCGGGTTGCTGGCGCGGGAGATAGATTGATCAGTCGCTTCATAGTGTTTCCTTGCGTCGGGGGCAAGCGCCCCCGGTGGATTCTGCGGAACGGATTACAGCTGGCCGTCTGCCGCGAGCTGCATATAGCTAGGATCAAAGCGCAACTTGATGTTGTTTTTATCGCCCAATACACCAGCGGGCGTGCTGATACCGACAAAACCCGCATCAGGCGCGCCTTCACCGAGCAGGCCGTGGTCGAAGGAGAAGTCTGCGACGTACTGCATGGTGGTTTTCAACGCGCTGTCGTTGGTCAGTGCTAACGCCTGTTGTGGGGTATAGAACATTTCAGTGCTGTCGAGCTGGGCCTGATAGCCAGCCAAATCGGTGCCTGAAGCTTCAGCCAGATAGGTGCGCACGGCCTCGTCGGCTTGCATCTTGGCCATGATTTCGTACCAGGCACCGGTCAACGCTTTGCCCAATTTTGGATTGGCGTTGAGGGTGTCGGTGTTAACGACCAGCAAATCGATGATTTCACCGGGAATTTGCGCCGAGTCAAATACCTTGTGGCTGTCCGGTTGGCTGGAAATTTGGTTGAGTAGTGGGTTCCAGGTAGCGACCGAGGTGACGTCGTCAGTGCCATAGGCAGCAACTAAATCTGCGTCAGAGGTGTTGACCACCTGCACGTCGGCTTCCTTCATGCCGACCGTTTCCAGCGCGCGGGCTAGCAGGTAGTGGGAGACGCTCAGCTCTACCAGATTGACGTTCTGGCCCTTGATGTCGGACAACTGCTCCTTGCCCTTGAGCACGATGCCATCGTTGCCGTTGGAGAAGTCACCGACGATCAGCGCGGTACTGTCAACACCGCCAGCAGCGGGGATGGTCAGGGCATCCATATTGGTCATGGTGCAGGCGTCAAACTGGCCAGCGGTGTACTGGTTGATCGATTCGATGTAGTCGTTGATCTGCACGACTTCAATGTCGATGTCGTACTTGTCAGCCCATTTTTTTACGATGCCGGACTCGTCGCCGTAAGCCCAAGGCATCCAGCCGACGTAGATCGACCAGCAGACCTTAAAGCTATCTTGTGCCTGTACGGTGGAGGAAAGCAGAAGGGATAGAACCAGTGCGGAAAGCTTTTTCATCTTGAACCTCTCAATCAGTGACACGCGGAGCACTCCTGGCGGTTACGCCAATCGTCTCCCGGGCTTTTATCCCGCCGTGTAACCTTTGCTTGAAAGGTCGAGTGCTCTCGGACCAGTCACTGAGCAGATCAGCCGGAACCCTAGCGCTCTATTTGCAAATTGTGTGTTGCGCCTGCTTTAAGGAGTGCGAACACTTCTTCTAAAGCAATTAGCAGACCAGAATTGAACGTTTCGCTCTATGGCACCTGTTGGCGCGGTGTGTGGCGGGGGTAGGGCAGATGGATACCTGCGCTTGTTGCTCTATATTGGTGCGCTGGCGGTCTGGTGAGCGTTTTCGGTGCAAGAGTTGTCGATAGCTAAAGTAGGCTGGCGGGTCGCTTCGCTGTGCTGTGGCTATGGCGACTACTTATGCTCCCAGCCCGTTTCTATGTCCTTTATCAGGCCTAGTTTGTCGGCTTCAAGCCGTTTCAGTAGTGCCTCAGGGGCATTGGTTTGAGGATCATATCTCCCGCTCCACTGGGTGATTTCCATCATGATCGGCAACAAGTCACGACCTTTGCGAGTCAGAGAATAAATCAATTTGGAGCGATTTTCGTCGCTCACCTCTTTGCTGACAATGCCCAAGGATTCGAGACGCCGCAAACGGTCAGCGAGAATGTTGGTAGAGATTTTTTCGTTGGAGGAAAGAAACTCGTTAAATGATGTTTTGGCCTTGAACATCAAATCGCGAATGATCAACAGCGTCCATTTGTCGCCAAACGACTCAAGGGCGTAATTGATCGGGCAATGCGAGCGGCTGGGGAAATCTTCCGACATTTGCTGGGGCACCTTCATTCATTATCGGTAGAAATACTAGCACCGGCGCATGGGCAGCTAAAGCAGCAGGTTAAACCATCGAGTTTGCTGCCTTTGAGTTTGTGAGCGGTTTGAATTGAAAAGAGCTTGCAAAATACAAGTGCTATGGCGCAAGGTAAGTTCAACCTCCCTAGAGCATTCTCCCATGCCAGCCATACGCCCAGTGTTTATCGTCGCTGCGCTAGCCGTCGTACTCATGCTAACCACGTTTTTCTGGTACCGAGGCAGCGGTTCGCCTCTTACGGAGCACGAGATCAACGCCTACCAGACACGTATCGACGCTTTGCCCGCTGCAACGCGCGGCTTTTTGCAGGGTATGGATGTGCTTGCATTTATGCGTGGCGACGACGGCAGGGCCGTTCACGTAGTGAATCTTTTCCAGTTGAACACTGCTTCGGCTGCACCAGACAGCCTGTCGGGTGAGGAATCACTCGCGCGCTTTAGCCGTTCGATGCTGCCCATCTGGCTGAAGCACGGCGGCTATCCGGTATTTTCCATGCCGGTTGCGGCCACGGGTGAAGCGCAGCCCTGGGAGTTTGTCAGCGTGGTGCGTTACCGCAGCCGCCGGGACTTTATGGAAGTGGTTCTCGACGAGGGCTACCGGCAAGCGCTGCCCGACCGTCTGGCGGCCAGCAAGTTGAATTTGCGCGTGGCGAGCAGCGGCAATGAGTTTCCCCGCCCGTTAGTGCTGCTGTTCGCGCTGTCGGTCGCGGTTTTGAGTTTTACCTATCTGCTCGAAGTGCGGCGCAGCAAGCACGCCGCATAAAACGCCGCAGCCATCCCAAGCCAGGCGTAATGATGAGCCCGCGCTTCATCTCACGCTTTGCTGATCGGTTTGCCTGATCAATTGCTTGGCGCGTGCCATAGCGTGTGAGGGTTTTGGTGCCGCGCGAGTGCACAGCAGTAGTGCGATGACTGCACAGTCTGCACTGGACTATCGCAGTGCGGTCCGGTCACGGTGGTTTGTATTTCTGAAATAGACAACAAAAACAACGATTTGAAATCTGTGGCACAGGGCTTGCTAAATCCTCTGTAACGCAGCGTTCAAAGACTGGGCGCAGCGGCTAACACAGCAAAATCAATTACAGAATTTTCGGGCAAAGGCGTCCACCAACATACCTGTTATCAACAGTGATGTTCGTGGACGCCTTTTTTTGTGCGCGTTTTTCAGGAAAGGGTGCTCATGAGCAAGCAAAAAGGATTCAAGAAAATCAACACCGCCAGCGTATTGGCCGCCTCTTTGGTGGTCTTCAGTCCCGCTGTGCTGGCGCAGGAAGCAACAGGCGTGCAGTCGATCAAGGAAGCTGTTACCGAGGGCAAGATTGGATTGGATCTGCGCTATCGCTATGAGTTTGTCGATCAGGATGGCATCGACAAGAATGCCGGTGCCTCAACCCTGCGCAGCCGGCTCAACTTTGCAACTGCACCTTACCAAGGCGTCGGCGTATTTGTTGAGTTTGACAACGTCACATCAATTGGCAGCGAACGTTATAACGACGGTAGTGGCCTACCCAGCGCCAATACGCAATACCCGGTGGTAGTTGATCCAGAGGGTACCGAGGTCAATCAGGCCTACGTGAGTTACGCCGGCGTGCCGGACAGCGTACTGAAATTTGGCCGCCAGAGGATCATCTACGACAACGCGCGTTTTATCGGCAACGTGGGCTGGCGCCAGAACGAGCAGACTTATGACGGTTTCAGTCTGACTAACACCAGTCTGATCGACACCACGCTCAACTACGCCTACGTCTACAACGTCAATCGCATCTTTGGCGAAGACTCATCCAAGGGCGATATCGAAACCGACACCCATTTGGCCAATCTGTCCTACGCCGGCTTCGACTGGATCAAAGTGACGGGCTACGGCTACTTCCTCGACTTTGACGATACCCCGGCAGGCTCCAATAAAACCCTGGGCCTGCGTTTGGCCGGTGAGCCAGTGCTGAGTGCCAGCAGCACGCTGGTGTACACGCTGGAATACGCCAAACAAACCGATTACGCCGATGGCAAGAATATCGATGCCGACTATCAGTTGGCTGAGCTGGGTATCAACTTCAGCGGTGTGCAGCTGTTGGGTGGCTACGAGCTGTTGGGGTCAGGTGAATCTGCGTTCCAGACTCCTTACGCCACTGGCCACGCCTTTAATGGCTGGGCTGACAAGTTCCTTGCTACGCCTGCTGACGGTCTGGAAGACCTTTACCTGCAGGTGGGTGGCGCGCTCGCTGGCATCAAGTTGCAGGCCGTGTACCACGAGTTTTCCGCTGATCAAGGCGGTGCCGACTACGGTTCTGAGCTGGACCTGCTAGCGGCGAAAAAATTTGGCGACGTGACGCTGCTGGCCAAGTACGCGCAGTACAACGCCGACGATTTTGCTACCGATACCGACAAGTTCTGGCTGATGGCACAAGTTGCCTTCTGAGCTGGCTGACCTTTAAAACTGGAAATGGAGTGCTCCACATGACGCAATTTACTCGTAAATCTCTTGGCGCTTGTCTCTCGCTGGCGGTTGCCCTTTCTGTTGGTAGCCTGCTGCCCCTGCAAAGCGCACAGGCAGTTGAGAATTTGGAGAAGGAAGAACTCAAGTTTGGTTTCATCAAACTGACCGATATGGCACCGCTGGCGATTGCCTATGAAAAAGGCTTTTTTGAAGACGAAGGCTTATACGTCAGCCTGGAAGCACAGGCTAACTGGAAGGTACTGCTCGACCGCGTAATTGATGGTGAATTGGACGGTGCGCACATGCTGGCGGGTCAGCCGCTGGGTGCGACCATTGGCTTTGGCACTCAGGCCGATGTCATTACGGCTTTTTCGATGGACCTCAACGGCAACGGCATCACCGTTTCCAATGCGGTTTGGGAAGAGATGAAGAAGCACATCCCGATGGATGCTGACGGCAGACCGGTCCATCCGATCAAGGCAGATGCACTTAAACCGGTGATTGAGCAGTACAAGGCAGCCGGTAAGCCATTCAAAATGGGCATGGTGTTCCCGGTTTCCACCCACAATTATGAGCTGCGCTATTGGCTGGCGGCTGGCGGCATTAACCCCGGTTACTACGCGCCGTCCAAGGGTGACACCTCCGGCCAGATCGATGCCGATGCCTTGCTCTCGGTTACCCCTCCGCCGCAAATGCCAGCGACATTGGAAGCTGGCACCATTTCGGGTTACTGCGTGGGCGAGCCCTGGAACCAGCAAGCTGTCTTTAAGGGTATAGGCGTGCCGGTGATTACCGACTACGAAATCTGGAAGAACAATCCGGAGAAAGTCTTCGGTGTTAGCCAGCAGTGGGCGGATGAAAACCCCAATACGCATATTGCCGTGGTCAAGGCGTTGATTCGTGCCGCCGAATGGCTGGACGCTGATAACAACGCTAACCGTGGCGAAGCAGTGAAAATCCTATCTCAGTCGGCTTATGTGGGCGCCGATGCGGAAGTCATCGCCAACTCCATGACCGGCACCTTCGAGTATGAAAAAGGCGATAAGCGTTCGGTGCCGGACTTCAACGTGTTCTTCCGCTATAACGCGACTTACCCCTATTACTCCGATGCAATCTGGTATCTGACCCAGATGCGCCGTTGGGGCCAGATTGCTGAGGCTCAGCCCGACAGCTGGTACATGGACATTGCCAAGAAGGTCTATCGCCCAGACATCTACGCCGTTGCCGCTAAGGAACTGATCGAAGAGGGCAAGATCCCGGCCTCTGCTTTCCCTGACTTCGCCAGCGAATCCGGCTTCAAGCCGCCACAGTCAGAGTTTATCGACAACGTGACCTACGACGGCAGCAAGCCCAACGCCTATCTACAGCAGTTCGAGATTGGCCTTAAAGATGACGACAAAATCTGAAGTCGGCACGCGGCGGCGCACTCAGCGTTGCCGAATCCGCTCGCTTGAACCAGCACGTGCTTTACCAATGGAGGTGACCGCATGAGCAACAAACTAATTGGCTATATGGAAACCGCTGGGCTGTCCTGGATGGTGCCCATGGTCCGGCTTTGCAAGGGCGAAGACGCCCGCGAGCAGGCCACTGAGCTGTTCAATAAGGTCGGGCTGCCGCTGCTCGCACTACTGGTGTTTTTGCTGTTGTGGTCTGCTGGCGCAGCGCAGGTAAAAACCAGCCTCGGCGTACTGCCGGGTCCGGTTGCGGTATGGCACCAGGCAACCAATCTGTACGAGGAGCACCAACTGCAACGCGACAAGGCCGATGCCTTTTATGCGCGGCAAGATGAGCGCAATGCCAAGAAGCTGGCTGCTAATCCGGATGCAGAAATTAAGTTGCGCGATTACACCGGCAAACCGACCTTCTTCGATCAGATCGGCACCAGCCTGGTCACGGTTTTCACCGGCTTTCTGCTGGCCAGTTTGATCGCTATTCCGCTGGGTGTGGCGTGCGGGCTGAGCCCCAAGCTGTATGGCGCTATCAGCCCACTGGTGCAGATATTCAAACCGGTGTCGCCGTTAGCCTGGTTGCCGATTGTCACCATGGTGGTCAGCGCTGTGTACGTCTCGGATGACCCGTTGTTTCAGAAGTCATTTATTACCTCTGCGGTGACTGTGACTCTGTGCTCGCTTTGGCCCACGCTGATCAATACCGCGGTTGCCGTGGCGTCGATCGATAAGGACTGGATCAACGTCGGCCGGGTGATCCGCCTGAGTTGGGTGACTCAGGTCTTTAAAATTGCCATCCCTGCCTCGCTGCCGATGATTTTTACCGGTCTGCGTTTGTCACTCGGGGTGGGTTGGATGGTGCTCATTGCGGCGGAAATGTTGGCGCAGAACCCTGGCTTGGGCAAGTTCGTCTGGGATGAATTTCAGAACGGCAGCTCCGACTCGCTGGGTCGCATCATGGTCGCGGTCGTCACCATCGGCATCATTGGTTTTTTGCTCGACTGGCTGATGACCACAGTGCAGGCCATGTTGTCGCATCAAAAGCCGGCTGGCCACTGAATCCATCCAAACCAACGTTATGAGGTGACACCATGTCCGTCGTGCAGATGCTCAAACGCGAGCTGAATTTGGCAGAGAAAATGACTGAATCAAACGAGCTGCAGGAGAATGCCAGTGTGAATAAAAGCCGCTGCTTTCTCGAACTCTCGGGTGTGTCCATTGACTTTCCCACCCGCAAGGGACCCTTCCGCGCACTCAACAACGTCAACCTGAAAATTGCTAAGGGTGAGTTTGTTTCTATTATTGGGCACTCGGGTTGTGGCAAATCGACGGTGATGAACATAGTCGCTGGTTTGGCGCAGGCCACCGAAGGCGGCGCCATTTTGAACGGCAAGGAAGTTAACGAGCCGGGGCCGGAGCGCGCCGTGGTGTTCCAGAACCACGCGTTGCTACCCTGGCTGACTTGCTACCAGAACGTTGAGCTGGCGGTGAAAACGGTGTTCAAGGGCAAGAAAAGTAAAAAAGAGATGCGTGAATGGATCGAGCACAACCTCACGCTAGTGCACATGGATCACGCCATTCACAAATATCCCTCGGAAATTTCCGGCGGGATGAAACAACGGGTAGGGATTGCGCGGGCGTTGGCAATGGAGCCCTCAGTGCTGCTCATGGATGAGCCCTTTGGCGCACTCGACGCCTTGACCCGCGCGCATTTGCAGGACTCGGTGATGGAAATTCAGAGCGATCTAAAAAATACCGTGATCATGGTGACCCACGATGTGGATGAGGCGGTATTGCTGTCTGACAAGATAGTGATGATGACCAACGGTCCATCTGCGACTATTGGTGAAGTGCTGGAGGTCGATTTACCGCGTCCACGTAATCGTTTGGCCCTGGCCAGCGATGAGCGCTACAACCAGTTACGCTCCGAAGTGCTGACCTTTCTCTACGAACGCCAGCGTCGGCCGGAAGGCACCTGAGTTTTCACAGGGATGATGATTTCTTCATCCTTCCTGACGGTGCTGGGTGCAGCGGTAAATCGGGTGGGTAACCCGTGACGTCGCCTACTTGAACAAAGCGTCCGGGGTGATATCGGCAATGGTTGGGGTGCCAGCCAGCGCCATGGTGACTTCCAGTTCTTCGCGCAGGATGCGCAGCATATGCGCTACGCCTAGCTTGCCAGCGACCGCCAATGCATAAAGCTGCGGGCGACCGAGCAACACGGCATTGGCACCCAGCGCAATGGCTTTAAAAATGTCGGTGCCGCGTTCGACGCCGCCATCCATCAAGAGCGCAAAGTCAGGCCCTACGGTTTGGCGGATGCGCGGTAGCAGGTCGATGGCCGAAGGCACGCAGTCCAGCGTGCGGCCGCCGTGGTTGGAAATCACTGCGCCGGCCAGCCCCATATCACGTGCGCGCAGCACATCCGCTGGGTGCAAAAGGCCTTTTAGTGTAATCGGCAAGCTGGTTTGCTGCTGCAGCCAGGCGATGTCATCCCAAGTAGGGACTTCACTCATCATGCCCTGAAACACGATGCTCTGGTCCGGCTCGAAGCTGGCACTGGGCAGAGGAGGGCGGTCTTTCAGGTTTAGTGCTTCTACACCTGCCGGTAACTCATAGCCGGCGCGTTGCGCTCGGTTACGGATGCCATGCAGTGGTGCATCAACGGTGACCATTAGCTGCGTATAGCCGGCAGCCTCGGCTCTGCGTACCAGGCTCAGGGTAAAGTCGCGGCTCTGCTGCATATAAAGCTGGAACCACTTGGGCGAACTGCAACGCGCGGCGATCTCTTCCAGGCTGTAGCTCGCCAGAGTGCTGGCGATCATGCCGGTTTCCAGCACGCTGGCCGCTTCTGCTGTGCCCAGCTCGCCCTCAGGGTGTACCAAAGTCTGAAAGGCGACAGGGGCGAGCAGCAATGGATGGCGCAGAGGTTCGCCCAGCACCTGTGTATGCGTGCTGCCGGCGGTGCAGTTGACCAATGCTCGCGGCAGTATGTGCAGCTCATCCAGCGCGGTGCGATTGCGCTTCAGACTGATTTCATCGGCGCCGCCACCGGCGATGTACTCCATGATGGCGTGCGGTATGAAGTCCGGCGCATAGCGTGCATAGTCAGCCACGCTAACCAGGTCGGCAGGGATGCTGTTTAGTGGTGCACGGCGCTTGAAGGGTAGCGACATCAGGTATCAGCCCATTGGCGGATCAGGTTGTGATAAGTGCCGGACAGACGCACCACTTCCGTATGGCTGGCGCCGAGTTCGGTGGTCAGTGCCTGCACGCTTTGGTCCAGATCGAACAGGGTTTCGCGCTGCTGGTTGCTGCGCACCATGCTCTGCAACCAGAACACCGCGCAGGTACGCGTACCTTGGCTTACCGGAGTGACGGTGTGCAGGCTGGTGGATGGGTAGAGCACCAGATCACCGGCGTTCAGCTTGATGCGCTGGCTGCCAAAGTTGTCTTCAATGACCAGCTCACCGCCCTCGTATTCCTCAGGATCGCAAAGGAACAGGGTGGCGGACAGATCAGTACGAATAGGGGTGGAATTGCCGGGAACGTAGCGAATCGCGTTGTCCACGTGCAGTCCATAGGTTTCGCCAGTGCGATAACGATTGAACATCGGCGGAAAGATTCTCAACGGCAATGCCGCTGAAATGAAAGTGGGGTGTTGCGAGAGGGTGTTAAGGATGATGTCGCCGAGCTGCTGCGCCAGTTTGCTATCTAGTGGCAACTGTTGGTTCTGCTTGACCTGACGAGCTTGACCACCGGCGGTAGCGTTGCCGTTTTGCCAATCGGCGTTGTTATCCAAATGACTACGGATCTTGCTTACTTCGTCAGCAGTAAACACAGCTTGAATCGGGATTATCACCTGCATGTCCCCCTGAAATGAAACAGCGGCGAAGTTGCCTTCGCCGCTGTCGGTACTAACCGATTACAACACTCAGAACTTGTAGCGAGCGGTTAGCTGAGCGTTACGTGCATCACCTTTATAGACAATGCTGCCACCGCGGTAAACGGCGGTGTAATACTCTTCATCAAAGATGTTCTGAACGTTGGCGCGCAGGTCGAGATTTTCGTTGACCTTATAGCTGGCGAACAGGTCGTACACGGTGTAACCATCCAGCTCGATATTGCCGTTGGCGCCTTCATCAGGCTGGCCGCCGAACATTTCGCTGGAATAGGTCATGGTGCCGCCGAATGCAAAGGCGGGCGTTAACTGATAGCGCAGTTGGGCGTTGGCACTTTTCTCGGCGAAGTTGGCTTTTGGCCGACCTTCGTTTTCTTCGTTATAGGACTCCAGAGTTTCGGAGTCCATCAAGGCCGCACCAACCTGGCCGCTCAGTTTGTCGGTAATGTTGCCCGCCAGCCCCAGTTCAACGCCGTGTACGCGGTTCTTGCCGGTATTGAGGCTGCCGCCGGTCTGGTAGGAGTCGCTACCGCCTTCGATGACGTCATCCTTGGTGGTCTGGAAGACCGCAGCCGTCAGCAGCAGGCGATGATCCAGCAGGTTCCACTTGGTACCCAGCTCCCAGTTGGTCGACTGCTCCGGTTCCGCCTGGGCATAGTTACCTGCGTCGTCGACGCAGAGGCCTCCATAACCGCAGTTAGTGGCTGCATCGGCTTCGCCACCGTTGATGTTAGAGGAAGTGCTCCAGCTAACGTAGACGTTACCGTGCTCCCATGGGGAATAGACCACGCCCAGATGGCCGTTAACGAAGCCGTCGTCGTATTCGTACGTGGCCGCAGGAATGATTACGCCGCCACGACCGGTTCGCTCTTCGGTATTTAGAGCATAATCAAAGCGGTCATAGCGTACGCCGCCAAAAACTTCCCAGTCATCATTTAAAGTAACGGTATCCATTACGTAGGCTGAGATAGTTTCCAGCTCCAGCGCGCTAGTCTTGTCGCTGCGGGTTTTGGTGCCATTCCACGCATTGTTATCCGGGTTGTAGGGGTCGACTGCAACGCTGCTTGGCGTAGCGGAGTAGCCGCCGGCATCGGTTTGCTCATTGGCGTACTCGCCACCCACAATCACAGTGTGCCGCACATCGCCCCACATTTTGTCGAGGGTCAGGTTGGTCTGGTTACCGATGTAATCGTTTTCCTGCCAACCCGCGAATGCACGCGTTGCACCGCTACGCGAGTTGTAGGCCGACACGATATAGCTGTTGTCGGTTGAGCCCACGCGGCTCTTGTTTTCCAGTTTGACGCCGTCACCCAGCTCCCACTCGAAGCCCAGAGTGAAAATGTCAGCGCCGGTCTCCTGGAAATCCAGACCACTTTGGCCGACGTACTTGGCATCATCGTCGGGCTTGCCGTTGTTCATGAAAGTACCCGGATCGGTACGGTCGTCGCTGCGGGCGTAATAGTAGTCAGCCAACACTTTGAACTCATCCAGCGGCTGGTACACACCTGAAATCAGGGCGCCCTCACGGCGTTTTTCTGCTGGGCCGCGGTCCGGCACTTCGGCTTCGGTGTACAGGCCGTTGAAGCGGATCGCTAGTTCATCGGAGAGCACCTTGTTGGTGTCCAGGGTATAGCGCTGGAACTCGTCCGTACCCAGGCCGCCTTCAACGGTGGTGAAATCATCCCAGATATTGGCTTTTTTGGTGACGCTGTTGACGGCACCGCCGGTGGAACCTCGACCGGCAAAAGTGGAGCTTGGGCCCTTGGCAATTTCGATCTGTTCCAGCGCGAAGGTTTCACGGGTGATCAGGCCAGGGTCGCGCAAGCCGTCGGTGTAAATATCGCTGCGAGCTTCGTAGCCGCGAATGATGTAGCGATCACCAAAGGAGTTACCACCTTCACCTGTGCCCAGAGTAATGCCGGGCTGCGCGCTGAGGATGTCTTTCAGCTCCGTCTTGCCAGAATCTTCGATAGCGCTTTTGGTGATGACCGTCATGGTCTGCGGTGTGTCGGCTATGTCGCGGGTGTGACGCGTGTCAGATAATACGCGGGCCTTATAGGGCGCGGCCTCTTCGGCGTAGGGATTGGCTTCGGCCTGAATGCCGGAATCTTCAACCACTAGCGTATCGAGATTTACTTCTTCTTCGGCGGCGTGCAGATGGCCTATCATGGCGCCCGAAATGGCTAACGCCAGAGAGGTGGCCATGACGTGATGGCCGCCAGATTTGCGCAAGGTTAGGTCGGTGCCGGTTTTGCCAGCCAGTGCGGTGCGATTAGTCTGTGTCATGCTCTCTTTCCTAGATGGTTTCCTTGGCTGGTCCAGATTGCTTCCACTGCGTCTTCTCTGCTGGAAGACGTCAGGGGCTGGATTAGCCTGCGGGCGGGGCCGCGAACTATGGTTTCTTCTTATCAGGGTTTATCGTGTTTATAACCACGCGTCTCAGCGCGCGTTGCTTAGCTTAAATTCCACGGGAATCGCGATAGTCAGTTGCTGTTCTGTCATGTCGTCGCTAAACGCGGGTAACGGAGTGGCGCGCTTGAGCATGTCCAGTACAGCGTCGTCCAGACGTCTGGAACCGGAACTGGTGCGAATGCTTGCCTGGCTGACCGAACCGTCGCGGGCGACGACAAAAAACAGCGTGGCGGTGCCTTCTTCGCCGCGTCGACGCGAGGCCGAAGGGTAGCGTTTGTTGCGAGCCAACTTGGAAGCCAGCATCGAGTAATAGGACTTGGTCGCGCCGCTCTGACCGCCGGAGGTGTTCGCATTGCCTGACCCAGTCGATTGCTTGAGCTGACTGGTTTCCGCCTGGCTTTGGCCTGGCTGCACAGCCGCTACTGAGCTGGCTTCCTGCTTGATGTCGTCCGGCACAGGTTCTGGCTCGCGCGGTGGTTCGGGTTTGGGCTTGGGCGGGGTCTTCACCTGCGCCACTGCCTGCTGACGCGGCGGGGCCGGCGGTGGCTCTGGCGGAGGTGGCGCGGTGACCTGTGGCTTAGGCGGAGCAACCTCTTTCGGTTGTTCGGTTTCCTGCGCTTCGCCTAGATCGCCGAGCATACCCAAGTCGATCTCAATGCCCTGCACGCCCTGATCAGCAGCATCACCCTTGGGGTCGTTGTAAGCGAGCACGGCAAAGGCCATCAGGTGAACCCCGAATGCCAGTGCTAGTGCGATCAGCCAATGATGTGGGCGAATCATGATGCTTCACCACTGGGTTGTGTCAGCAGCGTGATGCGGCGAAAGCCGGCTGCTTTGATGCTGCGCATGACCGCTTGCAGGGTTTCCACGGGTACCTGACCATCTGCCTTCACCGCAATACTGAAGCTCTCCGGATCTCCAGCTTGCTCGAAAGCTTTAACCAGGGGCGCTTCCAATTCTTCCAGTGTGATCTGTTGATCGTTCAGCCAGAGCACCTCGTCGGCGTCGATCAGTACGCGTGGCGCGTCAGCATCGGTCGGCGTTTCACTGATGGACTCGGGTGGCGCAATAAACTGCGCATCCTGCTCACTGATCTGGCCGGCGACCATAAAGAAAATTAGCATCAGAAAGACGATATTGATCAGCGGGATCAACTGATCATCACCGTTATCTTTACGCGGGATTTCCTGACCGGTGAAGTTCATGGCAGTACACCGGTCATGGATACCTTGTCAGCTCCAGCCTTGTGCAGCTGATCCAGTACTGACACCAGTGTTTGAGTCTTCACGCCGGGCACAGCTTCAACGGCATAAACCGCTTTTGGGTCACTGGCGACTAATGCGCTCAAACCCGCAAGGTCTTGTAAGGCGTAGCGCTTGCCTTCGTGGCTGAGCTCGCCGGTATCGCTTTCAATGCGAATCAACTGAATGCTGTCGGGCTTGCTCTCGGTCTCGTTGGCCGAGGAAAGGCTAATCTGGCGCCAATGCATGAAGTCCGAAGACAGCATGAAGAACAGCAGCAGAATGAACACCACATCAATCAGTGGTGTCAGGCTGATGCCGCGGCGCTTTTTGCCCGGAAAGGCCTCAAGCAGCATTGGCGATCTTTCCGCTCTGCTGGGGTTTGGGTTGATGGGTAAATACTTGCGTTACGGCATCGTTTAGGCTGGCGGCGATGCGCTCGACGCGACGTTCCAGCCAGCTGTGAATGACAACCACGGGGATGGCCACCGCCAGACCCACCGCGGTGGTCAGCAGGGCCTGCCAGATACCGCCAGACAGGATCGAAGGGTCAACACGGCTGCCGGCTGACTCCATCTGCTGGAAAGCTTCAATCATGCCCAGTACGGTGCCCAATAGACCCAGCAACGGTGCCAGGTTGGCGATCACTTCCAACGGACGCAGCAGCAGTTTGAGTTGGTTTAGACGGTAGGTGGCGACACGTTGGATTTCTTCGCGCAGCAATGTCTGATCAGTACCGTTACGCAAGCCCCGCATCGTCAGCAGCAAGACTGCAGGCACGGTCTGGCGCGTGTTCAATTGTTCGATGGCCGCTTCTGATTCGCCCTTGTGCCAGAGTGAAAGACTGCGGGTAACCGCGCGTGCGCCCTCGGGGCGTGGCAGATTGAATTGCCACAGCTTAATCAACAGAATGCTCAGCGCGACTACCGACATCGCCAGCAGGATCCACACGACTGGCCCCCCGACAACAAGCCAGCCCTGCAAGGTTTCGATTAGCGGTGTGGCTGCCACGGCACTGTCATGCAGGCCGTTTACCATCGGCTCCGCGGGGAGCAACGCCGGATCGGCAACAGTCGCCGCCGCGTCTGGAGTAGCAGTAAGAGTGGAGGCGGTGGTGACGGCTTCGCCTGAGGCGTCGGAAGTTGCTTCAGTGCTCACAGGATGCTCCAGATAGAATTTGAGGAGCGAATGATAGGTGTTCTTATTTACATTGGCAATGCATTTATTGAACCTTTCACGCGCCGCAGGTCTCTATCCTGTAGATCCATTTTTGATTAGTGCTATTGACCCTAAGGTCACTTGGTTTTATGGTTCGCATCGAACGTTGAGGCTGGCACGATCCATACGGCTCAAGTACTGACGACGAGACAGCAAGGCCGCGGTTTACAGCGGGCTTATTGCTTTCGGCGCACGCCTTGGGAAGTAGGCGAACCAAAGTGGGGATACTGATCAGACGTTCGCACCCCCGGGTTGTGTGTTGGCTAACAGCGTTTAGACTCGCTTTCGTCGGAAGGCGTACCCTATGATTTCTGCATTGCGCAGGGGGCATTGGTACGTGTGCCTGCCTTGCATCTGATCTGTAAGCCTCATGCGGTCCGTAACCAGAATTTACGCTTTGGAGCCGACGCAATGTCTATCAAGCTTGATGATTATTTTGACCGTGAGACCTTTGGCCGCATTAAAGAACGCGCTGAACAACTCGAAACCCCTTTCCTGGTCGTAGACCTGAAAACCATTGACCGTGCCTACGATGAGCTAGTCAACGGCTTTCCGTTTGGCAAAATTTACTACGCCGTCAAAGCCAACCCGTCTAATGAAGTGCTCGACCTGTTGAAAAACAAGGGCTCCAACTTCGATATCGCCTCTATCTATGAATTGGAGAAGGTGATGGCGCTGGGCGTCAAGCCAGAACAGATCAGCTTTGGCAACACCATCAAGAAGGCGCGCCATATCCGCGCTTTCTACGAGAAAGGCGTGCGCCTGTTTGCTACCGACTCCGAAGCCGACCTGCGCAACATCGCCAAGGCCGCGCCGGGCTCGAAGATTTACGTGCGCATTCTCACCGAAGGCTCCAGCACCGCCGATTGGCCGTTGTCACGCAAGTTTGGCTGTCAGACTGATATGGCGATGGATCTGTTGGTGCTGGCAAGAGAATTGGGTCTGGATCCCTACGGCATCTCCTTCCATGTGGGCTCGCAGCAACGCGATATCGGCGCCTGGGATGCCGCTATCGCCAAGGTTAAAGTGATCTTCGAGCGCTTGAAGGAAGAAGACAACATCACCCTGAAGATGATCAACATGGGTGGTGGCTTCCCGGCCAACTACCTGACCAAAACCAACACCCTGCAAACCTACGCGGAAGAGATCACCCGCTTCCTGCAGGAAGATTTTGGTGATGAACTGCCCGAGATCATCCTTGAGCCCGGCCGCTCGTTGATTGCCAATGCCGGTATCTTGGTCAGCGAAGTGGTTCTGGTCTCGCGCAAGTCGCACACTGCTTTGGAGCGTTGGGTTTACACCGACGTGGGTAAGTTCTCCGGCCTGATCGAAACCATGGACGAGTCCATCAAGTTCCCGATCTGGACCGAAAAGCAGGGCGAACTGGAAGAAGCCGTCATCGCCGGCCCAACCTGCGACAGCGCCGACATCATGTATGAAAACTACAAATACGGCTTGCCACTGAACCTAGCCATTGGCGACCGCATGTACTGGCTCTCTACGGGTGCCTACACCACCAGTTACAGCGCGATTGAGTTCAACGGCTTTCCGCCGTTGGAGGCTTACTACGTTTGATGTAGCAGGCAGCGGCAAGCTGACTGAGTTGGTTTGAACTGAAAAAGCCCCGCACTGGTGACAGTGTGGGGCTTTTTTGTTTTCTGAAATGGATATCTGGTTAAATCCAGCCACACTACGTCTAGACCTTGGTGTCAGCAGGAGGCTGCTAGTAGGTATGGCAAATAATTGGACGGAAGTCGAAGTCGAGGCGGTTGTAAAAGATTACTTTGAGATGCTGCTTTCAGAGCTGGCGGGGCAGCGCGTCAATAAGACAGCACACCGGAGAAAGCTAAAAGAGTTGTTGAATGGTCGCTCAGATGGGTCTGTCGGGGGGTGTCATAAATTTTGTGTTTGGGCATAACATGTTGCAGCAGAGGATGCATGTATGCCGACCAAGAAGAAGCCGGGGCGTGAAACCCCGCGAGACCTACCAGCAATTCCCAAAGAGCTGATTGATCAGTTCGTCAATGGCCCGATGAGCGCTGAAGCCATTCAGGATGCCTCGATGGCGTTCAAGAAGGCGTTGATCGAGCGGGCCCTTGGTGCCGAGCTAGGGCATCACCTTGGCTACCCTGAAGGTGCTGAGCGCCCAGAGGGGGCGAGCAACCAGCGTAACGGCCGGAGCGGCAAGACAGTGCTCACCGATGATGGCCCGCTGCGTCTGGACATCCCCCGAGACCGCGACGGCAGCTTTGCCCCGATCCTGATTCCCAAGCATGAGCGCCGCTTTACCGGCTTTGACGACAAGATCATTGCCATGTATGCCCGAGGCATGACGGTTCGTGAAATCCGAGCCTTCCTGGCCGAGCAGTACGGAACCGATGTTTCTCATGACTTCATCAGTTCGGTTACCGATGCCGTATTGGAAGAGATTAGCGCTTGGCAGCAACGCCCCTTGGAGCCAATGTACCCGGTCATCTTTTTCGATGCCTTGAGGGTCAAAATTCGGGACGAGGGCCTGGTTCGCAATAAGGCCGTTTACCTAGCGCTTGGGGTGTTACCGGACGGTACACGGGATATTCTGGGCATCTGGATCGAAACGACGGAGGGCGCCAAATTCTGGATGAAGGTGTTCAACGATCTGAAGACCCGAGGCGTAGAAGATATATTGATCGCCGTGACTGACGGCCTGAAGGGCATACCTGAAGCCCTGAGTGCGGTGTTCCCGGATACCACCTTGCAGACCTGCATTGTACATCTGATCCGCAACAGCCTTGATTATGCAGGCTGGGACAAGCGCAGAGAGCTGGCCAAAGCTCTCAAGCCCATCTATCAGGCGCTCAACGCCGAGGTCGCAGCGCAGGCTTTGGACGCGTTTGAAGCTGGGCCATGGGGTAAGCAGTACCCGACGGTCACAGCAGCCTGGCGGCGTGCGTGGGATAGGGTCATTCCGTTCTTTGTGTTCCCGCCCGCCATACGAAAGGTGATCTATACGACCAATGCGATTGAAAGCATCAACGCTCAGTTGCGTAAGATCATTAAAACCCGGGGCCACTTCCCAACGGATGAGGCCGCGACGAAGTTGATCTGGTTGGCGCTACGTAATATCACTGCCAACTGGGGTAACGCGGCACATGACTGGAAAGCCGCTATGAATCAGTTCGCGATCCTATACGAAGATCGCTTCACCAGGCCGACCTGGTAAGTGAGGGCCTACCTGATGGCAGGCCATTAACGGCCCGAACACAAAAAATCTGACAGTCCCGTCTGTCGAATTTAAGCACCAGAATATTACTGCAGTACTGATGAAACGAAACTTGCCTCATATTCCAGGATATAAGCCAGCTACTAACTATCAGAAAGCTTTGGTTCCTGCGGTAGATGACTATCTAGCGGCCCACCCAGAGCTATACCTGCTGTTTGAAGAGGACAGTCGCATTGTGCCGGATATACCATCCGTGAGTGACTTCTTATCAAGGCTGGAGTCACCTCCACTACGTTCAGTAGTCAGCGAAGTAAAAGAGAGTCGCGTGCTATATGTCCCTGCCCAGGTCGATTACTTGGCGATGGAGGCGAGCAACGCGCTGCTAGGAGAGCACGGAGAGCAATTTGTTATCAACTATGAGAAAGCTCGCCTCATCAGTGCTGGTAGAGATGAGCTAGCAGATCGCATTGAGCAGGTCTCTGCGACTATCGGTCCCGTGGCAGGCTTTGATATTCACTCCTACGAGGCTGATGGAAAAGACCGCTTTATCGAAGCTAAAACTACTAAGTTCGGTAAAACGACGCCTTTCTATGTAACGCCCAACGAACTGCGTTTTTCTCGAGAAAACGCTGAGCGCTATCATCTGTATCGGGTGTTCGGCTTTCGCTTTGATCCAAGGCTTTTTGAAATGAGCGGAAGCTTGGAGGAAGGCTGTCGGTTAGAGCCTTCTCAATATCTGGCTAGAGTGTAGGCCGGATAGTGAAGCCATCCGCAATGACAGGCAACACTGCGCTAAGTAAGTCCCAACAAAAAAGCCCGCCGTAACTCGCGTCAGGCGGACTCTTTCTACGCTCACTTAAAGCTTAGAGCTCCAAAAATTTGTTGTTAAGCAAACTTCTGAATATTAGCCATCAGCTCACGCAGTGCTTCGATGTTGTCTTTTGGATGCACGGCGCCTTCGAAGTTGCAGAGTTGCTCGAAGTTGGCTGCAACGTCTTCTGGAGTGAAGCCTTCGTCTGGGTTGAAACCGATGCCCAGTGAACGCTCCCAGCGTACTTTACCCATCCAACCGCCGCCGACTTCGAACAGGCTGCCGGTTTCTTTGTTTTCTTCAGAGCAGAGGTAAGCCACCAGCGGGCTGACCAGCTCAGGCTTGAGCTTCTCGAACGCGCCTTCTGGGAACAGGCCTTCAGTCATGCGCGTGCCGCCAGTAGGGGCGATGGCGTTGACGAAGATGTTGTTCTTGCGGCCTTCGATGGCCAAGGTGCGGGTCAAGCCGTAGAGGCCCAGCTTGGCCATGCCGTAGTTGGCCTGGCCGAAGTTGCCGTAGATGCCAGAGGTGGACGCGGTGAAGATTACGCGACCGAAGTTGCTGTCCTTCATGTGCGGCCAGGCGGCGTGGGTCACTTTGTAAGCGCCTTCAACGTGGACCTTGTAAACCAGATCCCAGTCGGCATCGCTCATCTTGACGAAGCTCTTGTCACGCAGGATACCGGCGTTGTTGACGACAACGTCAACGCGACCGAAGTTATCCATGGCGCACTGAACGATCTTCTCGCCATCGATCACGTTGTCAGGGTTGGCAATAGCAGTACCGCCGGCGGCCTTGATTTCTTCAACAACCTTGAGTGCTGCATCGCTGTTGGAGCCTTCGCCTTGGGTGCTGCCACCCAGGTCGTTAACGATGACTTTGGCGCCGTGCTTGGCGAACAGCAGGGCGTGGGCGCGGCCAATGCCGCCGCCAGCGCCGGTTACGATGACAACTTTGTCGTCAAAACGAATATCGCTCATGGGTTGTTCCCTTCAGTGTGCGGATGGAAAATCGGCACCCAGTGTCGAACAGTCGTTTGATTTAGGCAAGGGCGGCCCGACGGGTGAATAGCTTGATATAAACCGTATTCAGTCTACCAAGTGAGTTTTTTATCGGGTTCTACGCGGGTTGATGGAGGTCAGGGCTTGGTGATGCAGGCCGCGATTGCGGATAAGAATGGCGGCTCAAGCGCGATCCAAGCGCCCGAGCCGCCGGTCAATTACACCGTGAGATAACGCTGAATCAACTCATCATCCAGTGTGTCCATTTCGCCATTGGCGACCACCCGGCCGCGCTCCATGATAAAGAAGTGCTCAGCCGCGCGCCGGGCAAAGGGTAGTTTCTGTTCGACCAACAGAACGGTCAGGCCTAGTTCGCTGTTGAGCTTGCGGATTACCTCACCAATGTCACGCACGATATTTGGCTGAATGCCTTCGGTGGGCTCATCGAGAATTAGCAGTTTAGGATCCAGTACCAGCGCTCGGCCAATCGCCAGCTGTTGTTGCTGCCCACCAGATAAGTCGCCGCCACGGCGGTGTTTCATTTCCTTGAGTACCGGAAACAGCTCATAGATTTGCGGCGGTATCTGCTTGGCTTTATCTGGTCGCGCGCCCAGTGAGATTTTCAGGTTTTCTTCCACTGTGAGTAGCGGGAAAATTTCGCGGCCTTGGGGTACGTAACCGATGCCCGAGCGTGCTCGGTTCTCGGTGCTCATGCGGGTGATGTCCTGGCCTCTTAGGTTTATCTGCCCGTCGCGGACAGGCAACAGGCCGGTGATGCACTTGAGCAGTGTGGTTTTGCCGACGCCGTTACGGCCCAGTAAACAGCTGCAGCTGCCTTCTTTCAATTCCAAATCAAGATCCCAGAGAATGTGGCTCTGGTTGTAGTACTGGTTGATGCCTTGAATGTTCAGCATGCGTTATTCCCCCAAGTAGACTTCGACCACGCGCGGATCGCTCTGCACTTGGTCCATGCTGCCCTCAGCCAGTACCGAACCTTGATGCAGCACGGTGACTTTGTTGGCGATGGAGCGTACGAAAGCCATGTCATGCTCGACCACGATCACCGAGTGACGGCCCTTGAGTGAGATCAGCAGTTCAGCGGTGTGCTCGACCTCTTCACCCGTCATACCTGCCACCGGTTCATCCACCAGCAGTACGCGAGGGTTTTGCACTAGCAGCATGCCGATCTCCAGCCACTGTTTTTGGCCGTGCGAGAGGGCGCCGGCTTCCTGGTTAAAATGCGAGGTGAGGCCGATTTGGGTGAGCACTTCATCAATGCGGTCACGTTGTTCGCCGCTCAAGTGATGGTTCAGGGTGTACCACACACGCTTGTTGGATGCGGTGGCCAGTTCCAGATTTTCAAATACCGATAGCGCTTCAAAAATAGTCGGTTTCTGAAATTTGCGGCCAATGCCGCCACGCGCAATCTCGTGTTCCGACAGCTTGAGCAGGTTGATCCGCTGACCGAAGTAAACGCTGCCTGAGTCGGGCTTGGTCTTGCCGGTGATCACATCCATCATGGTGGTTTTGCCGGCGCCGTTGGGGCCGATGATGCAGCGTAGCTCACCGTCGTCGATATAGAGGTTCAGGTTGTTCAGCGCCTTGAAACCATCAAAGCTGACGCTGATATCCTCGACGTAGAGAATCGGGCCGTGCTTGGTATCCAGCGATTTGTCGAACGTAGGCGCTGGCTGAACGATGTCGAATACTTGGTCCGGGCGCCAGGTTTCGCGCAGGCGATTAAGTGGGTTCATTATTTATCTCCCTTGCGGCGGAAGCGATCAAACAGGCCGACGATGCCATTGGGCAGCAACAGGGTAACCAGTACGAACAGCCCGCCGAGAATGAACAGCCAGGTTTCCGGTGAATAGGTAGTGAAGAAGGTTTTGGCGTAGTTCACGCTGAAGGCGCCGACAATCGCGCCGAACAGGGTGCCACGGCCGCCGGTCGCAACCCATACGACCATTTCGATCGAATTGAGTGGCGCGAATTCACCGGGATTAATGATGCCGACCTGCGGCACATACAACGCACCGGCGACGGCAGCCAGCATGGCGGAAAAGACGAATAGCCAAAGCTTGTAGGACTCAACCTGATAGCCGCAGAACCGCGTGCGGCTTTCGGCATCGCGGATCGAGACGATGACTCGGCCAGCGCGCGAGGTGACGATATAGCGGCACGCCAGATAGCCGAGCACCAGTGCGATGGCCGATGCTACAAACAGGCCGGCGCGGGTGGCTTTTTCGGCGAGATCAAAGCCGAGGATTTCCTTGAAATCGTTCAATCCGTTGTTGCCGCCAAAGCCCATCTCATTGCGGAAGAACGCCAGCATCAGCGCGTAGGTCAGGGCTTGGGTGATGATTGCAAAATACACACCGGTAACCCGCGAGCGAAATGCCAGCCAGCCGAATGCCAGGGCTAGCAGGCCAGGCACCAGCAGCACCATCAGCATGGCAAACCAGAACATATCAAAGCCCTGCCAGTACCACGGCAGCTCTTCCCAGTTGAGCACTACCATGAAGTCCATCAGCTCGGGATGACCATACACACCGCGATCACCAATCTGACGCATCAGGTACATGCCCATGCCGTAGCCGCCTAGCGTAAAAAAGGCGCCGTGGCCGAGCGATAGGATGCCGGCGTAGCCCCAGATCAAGTCGACCGAGAGCGCGAGCAGGGCAAAGCAGAGAAACTTGCCGAGCAGCCCGACAGTAAAGTTTGAGATATAGAACGGCGAGCTGCTAGGCAGCGCCAGATTGCAGATCGGCACGATAATCGCCATGAGGACCACCAGGCCCAGCACCAGCATTCCGCCCCGATCACTGAGTAACAGTCGTTGGGTTAGCATACTTCTTCCCTCGTTAAATTCGTTTAACTATGGATAGCGGGGCGATCAGTCAGCCGCCGCCCGTCCTTTTTGCGGGAAGAGTCCCTTGGGCTTTTTCTGGATGAACAGAATCAACATGATCAGCACCAGTACCTTGGCCAACATGGCGCCGGCATAGGGCTCCAGAAAGTTGTTGATCAGACCCAGGCTCATGGCACTGACCAAGGTGCCCCAGAGGTTACCCACGCCGCCAAATACCACCACCATGAAGGAGTCGATGATGTAGGCCTGGCCGAGGTTCGGGCCCACGTTGGTCAGCTGCGACAGCGCAACACCGGCCACGCCAGCGACGCCGGAACCGAGGCCAAAAGTGAGAGCGTCTACCCAGCTGGAGCGCACACCGACCGCACGGGCCATGGCGCGGTTTTGTGAAACAGCGCGTACCTTCAGGCCCAGAGTGGTGCGCTTCATTACCAGCATCAGGGCAAAGAACACCATTAGCCCGAAGATCAGGATGTACAGACGGGTGTAGGTGATCGACAGCACCGGGTTGACGTTCAGCGCGCCGCTGATCCACTCCGGTGAACTGACCGAGCGGTTCAGGGGGCTGAACAGGGTGCGCACCGCTTGCTGCAATACCAAACTCAAACCAAAGGTGGCGAGCAAGGTTTCCAGCGGACGGCCGTAGAGGAAGCGAATGACGCCGCGCTCGATAGCGATGCCGACCAGTGCGGTAATCAGGAACGCAGCCGGCACGGCAATCAGCAGGCTCCACTCGATCAGGTCGGGGAAAAGCACCTGCACGCCCCAAGTGGTATAGGCGCCGATCATGATCAGTTCGCCGTGCGCCATGTTGATCACGCCCATCACGCCAAAGGTGATGGCCAGGCCGATGGCAGCGAGCAGCAGCACTGAGCCGAGACTCAAGCCAAAGAACAGGTTCTCGACAAAGCGGTAAAAGCTGATGCGACCCTGAATGGACTCGATGGCCTCGGCGGCGGCTGCGCGCAGTTCGGCGTCCGCGTCATTCTCGGCAATACCGCGTAAAGCGTTGCGTGCCTCTTGCTCCAGCGAGCCGCTGAGTTCGTCGATGGCGGCCAAGCGGATCTCGCGATCATCGGATTGCAGTTGAAACACGGCCAGTGCCGTGGTGATGGCGTCTTGAACGCGGCCGGACTCTTCGACTTCTTGATGGGCGCGCAGCAAGCTGGCGGTCTCTTCGTCTACACCGTCGCGAATAAAACGTTGCACGGCGGCGTAGCGTTTGTCGGTATTCGGGTGGCTCAGGTTGAGCTGCGCGACTTGCCCGCGTAGCTGGGTGCGCAGACCGTTGTTCACCGGGATGCGGCGCAGCCGCTCGGTGCCTGTCAGGTCGGTACCGGTTAGGGCGTCTGTTAGCTTTTCACCTTCGCGAATAGCGATGGTGGGTGGTTTTTCCTTGTTGGCCAATAAGTCACCGGCCACCAAGGCGTTGAAAATGTCGGCCAGGCGTTCATCGCTCTGACTGGATAGCTGTTTAACAGTCGCGGTACGCTCTCGCAGGCTACCGCCAGCTAGTTGTTGTACCAGTTGTTCGAAGCTTGGCTGAGCAGCGGTGGGCGCTGCAGCAGATTGGGCGTCGGGTTCGGATTCGGGCGTTTGCGCGCTGACTTGCAAAGGCGACAGGCAGATCAGCCAGAGCAGCAAGGCGTGCAGGGTATGCCGGGGTGTGATGCGGCAAAGTGGGTTCATAACTGCGGTCCTGAAGGTTTTATTCTGGGGCAATCAAAGAGGGAGCGGCGAGCCACTCCCTTTGTTTCTGCTGGCGCTGGATATTGCCGCCAGCAGATAGCGTCCTGCTTATTCTTCGGCTTGAGCGCCGACGCAGGTTTTGGTTTTGGTGTTGTAGTTGCCGCAGCTGATCGGCGCAGTCCAGTCGGAGATCAGATCTTTGCTGCCTTCCAGATAGTTGGACCAGGCATCGCCGGGTACCAGTTCATCAGTGCTGGATACGGTCAGGAACTGGCCGTCGTCCTGGATCTCACCAATCAGGACTGGCTTGGTGATGTGGTGGTTTGGCAGCATTTTGCTGGTGCCTCCGGTCAGGTTGGGCACTTCTACACCCACCATGGCATCAATCACCTTGTCGGTATCAGTGGTGCCGGCTTTCTCAACCGCTTTTACCCACATGTTGAAGCCGATGTAATGCGCTTCCATCGGGTCATTGGTGACGCGCTTTTCGTCGCCGATGAAATGGTGCCAGGTTTTGATGAAGGCTTCGTTCTCTGGCGTGTCTTCACTCATGAAGTAGTTCCAGGCAGCCATGTGGCCGACCAATGGGCCAGTGTCGATGCCAGACAGTTCTTCTTCACCGACCGAGAAGGCCACTACAGGGATGTCTTCAGCAGAAACGCCCTGGTTACCCAGCTCGCGATAGAAAGGTACGTTGGCATCGCCGTTGATAGTGGAAACCACAGCGGTCTTCTTGCCTGTGCTGCCAAAGCGCTTGATTTCGGCCACGATGTTCTGCCAATCGGAATGACCGAAGGGCGTGTAGTTGATCATGATGTCTTCTTCCGCAACGCCGGCAGCCTTCAGATAGGCTTCCAGAATGCGGTTAGTGGTGCGCGGGTAAACGTAGTCGGTGCCAGCCAGTACCCAGCGCTCTACACCAAGCTCGTCTTTCAGGTAATCAACAGCCGGAATCGCCTGCTGGTTTGGCGCGGCGCCGGTGTAAAAAACATTGCGTGAGGACTCTTCACCCTCGTACTGCACCGGGTAGAACAGCATGCCGTTCAGCTCTTCAATAACGGGCAATACGGACTTGCGTGAAACTGAGGTCCAGCAGCCGAAGATCGCATTCACGTGGTGTTGTTCCAGCAGTTCACGGGTGCGCTCGGCAAACAGTGGCCAGTTGGATGCGGGGTCAACCACTACCGCTTCGAGCTTCTTGCCGAGCAGGCCGCCTTTCTTGTTCTGCTCTTCAATCAGCATCAGCATGGTGTCTTTCAGTGTGGTTTCTGAAATCGCCATGGTGCCGGATAGCGAATGCAACACGCCGACCTTGATGGTTTCTTCAGCCTGCACGCTCAGCGCGCCGAGCGCCATGCTGCAAGCCACACCGAGTGCGCCGGCCTTCTTGACCAGATTCTTCAGTTTCATGGGTACATCTCCATTGTTGTGATTGTGTCCAGCAATTTGGGTAGAGACAGCTGTGCGCGGCTGACATTGGGCAAGTCGCCGCAGCAGGAAGTACGCAAAACATCCGCGCCCGTGGCCGGCTGGGTGAGTCGGTGGGTGCTGGATCGGGACCGCAGGGGAAACGCGAGGCAAGTGCTGAGCAGGGCCATCACCGCAGGGCGGTGTTGGTCTGGTGTTCTGTGGTCGTGCCCTTGAAATGAGCGAGTCATCGGTTTCCTGTCCGTCGCGGGTAGCTGCCTTGTAGGCGACTAAGAGCAGAGCAGGGACCGTGCCATAGTTTGACAATGTCACGCATTGTCAAAAAAAGAAGATCTAAATCATATGGTTACGATTTAGGATGGATTGCTCGGCGGGAGCTGGAGGGGAATCGAGGAAACAAGTGCGCTCAAAGCGGTGCGCCAAATTAGTGCTGTGCCTTATGTTGGTGCGATCTTGGTCGGGGCGCGTGAGAAAGGGCTGCCACTTAGGTAAGTGCCAGCCCCGCTAGGGTCAGATCAGTTCGATGGCGATGGCAGTCGCTTCGCCGCCGCCAATGCATAGCGCTGCCACACCGCGTTTGCCGCCAGTGTTCTGTAAGGCGTTGATCAATGTAACGATAATACGTGAACCGGTAGAACCGACCGGGTGGCCCTGCGCGCAGGCGCCGCCGTAAATGTTGACCTTGGCATGATCCAGCTTGTGTTCGCGCATGGCCAGCATGGTGACCATGGCAAAGGCTTCATTGATTTCAAATAGATCCACATCTGCCGCGCTCCAACCGGTCTTGTTGAACAGGTTGCTGATAGCACCCACGGGCGCTATCGTGAATTCGCTAGGATCTTGGCTTTGGGTAGCGTGGCCGATAATGCGAGCCAGCGGTTTCAGGCCCCGGCGCTCGGCTTCGCTTGCACTCATTAATACTAGTGCACTGGCGCCGTCAGAAATCGAGCTAGCATTGGCTGCCGTGATGGAACCGTCTTTTTTAAAAGCGGGTTTCAGGGTAGGGATTTTGTCGATATTAGCGTTGTGGGGCTGTTCATCGTCCTTAATTACCACTTCACCTTTGCGGGTTTTCAACGTGACTGGAACGATTTCGCTAGCTAGCGCACCACTTTCGATCGCCGCTTGCGCGCGCTTTAGTGACTCGATGGAATAGGCATCCATTTCTGCGCGGGTGATGCCGTACTGATCGGCTGTATCCTGCGCGAAGGAGCCCATCAGCCTGCCGGTGCGAGCATCCTCGAGCCCATCGAGGAACATGTGGTCTTTGATTTCTCCGTGGCCCATGCGCAGGCCGCTACGGGCTTTTTCCAGCAAATAAGGCGCGTTGGACATGCTTTCCATGCCGCCGGCGACCATGATTTTATTGCTGCCCGCTTTGATCAGATCGTGGGCCAGCATCACGGCTTTCATGCCGGAGCCGCAGAGTTTATTGATGGTGGTGCAACCTGTGGCATTAGGCAGGCCGGCATTCAGGCTGGCCTGCCGCGCAGGGCCTTGTTTGAGGCCCGCAGGTAGGACGCAGCCCATGATCACCTCTTCCACAGCATCTGCCTCAATACCAGCACGGCTGACCGCTTCCCGGATGCTCGTCGCGCCCAGGTCAACACCGCTAACGCTAGACAGACAGCCCTGAAATCCGCCCATAGGTGTGCGCGCAGCGCTAACGATGACTATGCTGTTGTCGGACATGATCTTGGCTCCTTTTATTGTGGTTTCGGAACTGAATCGACGTTATCTGAAACTATGAATTCGAATTCAGTCATAAAGCGACTTTTGTTTACAATTATACGCTTAATGAGCCTGAATAAAATCCGTATGATGTTTAGCGGCTTTGCAACCTGCGCTATTCTCTGAGCTGCTCAAGAGCTGCTTTTTGTGCACTGGTAAAGACTCCATGCCCTGACAATCCCAAAAACACTAGGTCATTTCATGCTCAATACTCGTATCCTCAAGCCTACCGATGAGGCGCGTTCCACGCCTTTACTGATCAAAAATTTGCTGTTGTCCGGTCAGCGCTACGAGCGTACCCAGGAAATTATCTACCGGGACATCAGCCGGTATGATTACGCCACCTTCAATCAGCGCATCTGCCGCTTGGCCAACGCGCTCACCAAAGCTGGCGTCAAGGCTGGCGATACCGTCGCCATGATGGACTGGGACAGCCATCGATATCTGGAATGTATGTTCGCTGTGCCGATGCTGGGCGCGGTAATGCACACCATCAATGTGCGTCTGTCGCCGGATCAGATTCTCTACACCATGAATCACGCTGAAGACGTCGTGGTGCTGGTCAATAGTGAGTTTGTGCCTATTTATAAGGCTATTGAGAATGATCTGACCACGGTTACCACCACCATCCTGTTGACTGACGAAGAAAGCAAAGAGGCCGATTTGCCCGGCTTTGCAGGTGAGTATGAGCAGCTGCTGGCAGCGGCAGAGCCCACCTATGATTTTGCCGACTTCGATGAGAACTCTGTAGCCACAACGTTCTATACCACTGGCACGACCGGTAACCCAAAAGGTGTGTATTTCACGCATCGTCAGCTGGTGCTGCATACCCTTTCGCAAGCCACCTCTCTGGGCGCGCTGGACGGCGTTCGGATGCTCGGTAATCGGGATGTTTACATGCCGATCACGCCGATGTTCCACGTACATGCGTGGGGTATTCCTTATACCGCCACTTTGCTGGGCGTCAAACAGGTATACCCCGGTCGTTATGAGCCCGAGCTGCTGGTTCAGATGATCAAGGATCACAGCGTCACCTTCTCGCACTGCGTGCCGACTATTTTGCAGATGGTACTGAATGCAGAAGGCGCCAAGGATCACGACTTCGGCGGGATGAATGTCATCATTGGCGGCAGCGCCTTAAACCGTTCGCTCTATGACCTGGCGAAATCCAAGGGTATGAATCTGGGCGCGGCTTACGGTATGTCTGAAACCTGTCCGCTTATCTCTGCCGGTTACGTCAACCTTGAGCTTGAAGCCGGCAGTGAAGATGACCGTATCTCCCACCGGATTAAAGCGGGTGTGCCAGGCCCGTTGGTGGAGGCACAAATCATGGATACCGACGGCACACTGCTGCCTAAGGATGGCAAGACCCAAGGTGAGTTGGTGCTACGCGCACCTTGGCTGACTCAGGCTTACTTCCGTGAGCCAGAGAAGAGCAAGGAGCTGTGGGCGGGTGGTTGGATGCACACCGGCGATGTGGCCACTATCGACCCTATGGGCTTTATCGATATTCGGGATCGCATCAAGGATGTGATCAAGACAGGTGGCGAGTGGTTGTCTTCGGTGGAGCTGGAAGATCTGATCAGCCGCAACCCAGCCATCAAGGAAGTGGCCGTGGTCGGCATACCTGATCCGCGTTGGGATGAGCGTCCGTTCGCGTTGGTAGTAGCGGCGGCAGGCCAGGAAGTTACCGCAAACTCATTATGCGAGCATCTCATGCCGTTTGTTGATGAAGGTCGGATCAATAAGTGGGCGATTCCGACGCAAATTGCGGTGGTCAACGAAATCCCCAAGACCAGTGTCGGCAAACTCGACAAGAAGCGCATTCGCGGTGAAATCGCGCAGTGGTTAGAGTCCGGAGATGCTTGTATTTCATCTATGAAATAGTCGAGCGGCATGTCCGCAGACCGCCTGTCGAGTGATCGACCGGCGGTCTTTTTGTAGGTGCTGCACGCCTAGCTGATCAATTGTTGCCTAATGTCTCACTTCTAGAGCGGTTCAAGCGTAGTTAACCGGGTTGCAAGGCGCATGGATTCGGCGCTGTAGAAAGGTGGACTGGAAGGCGCGGAAGGTGACGATGGGACACTTGGGCTTGATTGCCATTACGTCTGTCTATAAAGTGCGCAGCTCCTCAAGGAATATAAAAAAGCCTAACAATCCTGAACGCTTTGTTGCACTGGTCCACAAGACGGTACAGCAAGGATGTTTTCGTGCGTCTACACTTTATGCAGGCGCGATGGCCGCGCTTCCTTGATGCCACCCCTCCGGCCGTTCTGCTGCGTCATTTGTTAGCAGCGCTTAGCCGAAAACAATCAAGCAAAACAGGGCGAATCGATGAAACCGATTATTCTTGCTTCTACTTTTCTGGCCTCCGCGCTGGTCGCTCAAGTCAGCTTTGCCGCTGCTGATGCGCAAAAGGTTGCCGAGCTGGGCAACAGCCTGACGCCGGTCGGCGCAGAAACTGCGGGCAACGCTGCCGGCACCATTCCTGCCTGGACAGGTGGTTTGGCAACTGATGCTGCAGCAGTCGACGCAAAAGGCTTTTTGGCCAACCCTTATGCCGATGACAAACCGTTATTCGTGATCACAGCCGCCAACTACGAAGAGTATGTCGATAACCTGGCCCCGGGTCAGATCGCTATGTTCAAGCGTTATCCTGATACCTTTAAGATGCGCGTATTTGAAAGCCGTCGCAGTGTTGCATTACCGCAAGAAATTAACGATGCAGCCAAGCACAACGCGGCTAACGCAGAGCTGGTTGCTGGCGGTAATGGCCTGACTAATTATCAAATGGCTTATGCCTTCCCGATTCCTAAGGATGGCCTGGAAGTCGTTTGGAACCAGATTACTCGCTACCGTGGCGCGTCGCTGCAGCGTACCGTTACCCAGGCTACTCCGCAGGTGAACGGTAACTACAATTTAGTGCGCTTTGTTGAAGAGTATGTGCTGCCCAGTGCGTTGACTGATTACGATGCCAGTGCCAAGAACGAGATGCTCTACTACTTCAAGCAGCAAGTAACTGATCCGAGCCGCTTGGCCGGTAACGTTCTGTTGGTTCACGAGACCATCAACCAGGTAGCCAATCCGCGCATGGCGTGGATCTACAACGCCGGTCAGCGTCGCGTACGTCGCGCTCCGCAGGTGTCCTACGATGGTCCAGGTACCGCAGCCGATGGCATGCGTACTTCAGATAACCTGGATCTATATAACGGCGCACCTGATCGTTATGAGTGGAAGCTGAATGGCAAGCGCGAAATGTTTGTCTCGTACAACAATTACGAGCTGGCTTCGCCTGAGGTCAAGTACGAGCAGATCTTCCAGGCCGGTCACATCAACCAGGATCTGGTGCGTTACGAGCTGCACCGTGTATGGGATGTAACCGCTACCGTTAAGGAAGGCGAGCGTCATATCTACGCTAAGCGTCAGATGTTCCTGGACGAGGATTCCTGGCAAGCAGCCCACATCGATCACTACGATGCACGTGATCAGCTGTGGCGTGTAGCTGAAGCCGAAGGTCTGCAGCGTTATCCTGACCAGGTTCCGAGCTATGCTATGGAAACGCTGTATGACCTGGTGGCGGGTCGCTACCTGGCTATGGGCATGAACAACGAAGAGCGTAGCAACTACGACTACAGCTACAAAGCGGCGAGTAATGACTTCACGCCTACTGCGCTGCGTCAGGCTGGTGTTCGCTAAGCGTTGATTGCACGCTAACCTGCTGCATGCAGGTTAGCGCCGCAAACGAAAAAGGCGCATGGGAGTGATCCCATGCGCCTTTTTTATTGCTGTTGGTTTTAGAAGCTGACCGCCAAACTCAGGGCCGTACCCGATACACCATCACCAAACATTTGCCTGATCAACACGCGGGTACGGGTAATGAATACGGGGTAGGCACTAGAGTCGAACTCGATGCCAGCGCCGACGGTGGACAACCGATCAAAGCCCAGGGCGCCGCGCTGTTCACCTAAATACTCCGAGTGTGAGTACTCCAATACATAACGCAATGGGTTACGCATGACAGTCCAACCGGTTGGCGCGCGATAGCGCGTCCATAGATTGGCGGTCTGAGCGGTGACGTTACCGCTAATGGCGTCGCTACCGCCGATATTCTGCAGGTCCAGATAACTGTAGCGCAGCTCCATGTCAGCTTCGTAGTCTTCGCGTACCCGTTCCCAGTCGAGCATCATCGCGCCGCCCAGGCCCAGCGCGCTCATGTGCCCGTCATCCAGAAACTCGATATCACGATCCAGCTCATAGCTGAGGTAAAGGCGCGCGCTGTTGAGATCGCTGCTGATGTAACCGAGTGCGACATTGCCAATGGGTCTGAGCACCCACTCATCATTCAGCGCAAAATCCCAACCAATGCCACCGGCTGCGGTGAGCGACGTCCATTTCACGGGGATGGTACGGGTTTGCACGCCATCACTGGCGACGAATTTTGGGTCATAACGGCTGTAGGCAATCGATCCCTCAAGGTACAAAGGTATGTCGACGCTCATGGTCGCGCCGCCACCGAGTTGCGTCATGGTCAGTGAGGGGTCGCCAGTATCGTTATCGTTGATCTGCAGGGCACTAGAGGCCAGGTCCAATGTCATTGAGTAGGCCATCAGCGACAGAATGCCGTTGATTTTTTCTTCGACGTTGGTGTCGGTCAGTTTTAACTGCGCGGCAGTCAGCGGGGAGCTAACGAAAGCGAGCAGGGCGGCGCAACAGGTCTTTCTGAGCATGGGCGTTAAGGCAGGTTCCGGTCTGTATTGCCGTCAATATACTTCAAATTCTTACATTTTCCTGCCGCAAATATCACCGCGTGATGAGCGGTGATCAGAGCTCAGAAGCGCCACACTGCGCCACCGCCCAGAATATGCAGGGCGCTGCTGTCGTAGCTCCCGGAGAGCGTATCGCCAGAACGGCTTTTGCTTTGCGACAGGTCCATGTCGCCCAGCCAGACGAGGGTGTAAGCCATGTGCAGGTCGAGACTGTCATCTACTGCGTAATTGAGGCCGCCGGAAAAGCGCCAGGCTTCGGCGGCGGGGTTGTCTGCGGTTCTGTCGGCGTCCTCGACCATAGAGCTGTCATAGCCCATTCCCATGCTCCAGCGGAGCTGCCGGCTGGCCTGATATTGCGCACCGACCGAGGCATGCCAGGTGTCTTTATATTTGCGGTCGACGCCAGTTGATACCGTGCCGCTGTCGGCCTCTACCTCAACACCGATATCACCAAATTGGCTCCAGTCCTGCCAACCCAGGCTGGCGAGAAGCTTCCATTGCTGGTCAAGGATATAACTGGAACTTAGCAGCAGGGTTTGTGGAACCTGCATGGCAAGTTCCAAACTGTTGATGTTGGCGGTTTGCAGCGCGGTGTTGAGTAGAGGGTTGTTGATGTTCTCGAAGCTGGGGCGATCTTCAAACTCGAGATCGACTTTGCTGGTGTAGGCCAAGCCGACATCTATGCGCTCGTTGAGGTGATAGAGAGCACCCATGTTGATGCCTATCCCGATATCAGTGTCTTCATATTCAAGTTGGCCGTCGCTGCGGCCACCGCCAAGCCCGAGCACGTTGTTGTCGACTGCCGCCTCGGTGCGGTAGAAGCCATACATGATGCGCGGGCCAATACCGAGCGAGAGCTTTTCATCCACCTTGTAGGAATAAACTGGTTCCAAGCTTAGGCCAATCACTGCTGCGTTTTGGGTGAAATAGCGGCCGGCCCAATCGTCATCGTATTTAACCGCCAGGCCAAAGTTGCCGTACATGCCAAAGCCGATGCTGGATTTATCGTCAATCTGGTGACTGATGAAGAAGCTGGCGCCAGGTAGATAGTCCAGCGCGTTGCCACCGTTGTTACCGGTAAAGTCGCTGTCGCTATCGCCGGAAAATTTAATATGGCCGATCACCAGTTGGCCACTGGCGTTGATCTGGGTGCCTTCCAGTTCGGAAATGCCAGCTGGGTTGCTCATCAGCACGCTAGGGTCGGTGGCGAGTACTGCCGCGCCAGCGTTGGACAGCCCGGCGCCTTCCTGCCCTATCTCATAAAGCATGATGCCCCCGGCGTTAGCTGTGGCACTCCAGGCTGCAGCAATAGCGAGTGACAGGCTGCTTAATACGCGTAGGCCGGTGGAGGAAGTAATTGTGCCCATTTGTTGCCCTCTCTGATCCTTGAATGGCTGAGCTTCTATAGTTCTATAGAAAGAAACCAACGGTCGCTTTGGTTCGATTCCAGCCGACTACCAATAGCGTAGCCAACCCTCCGGCTTTGGCCAGAAACTCGTGTGGTCTGGGTGGCAGAAAAAGAGTTTGGTGCTGGGTATACTGGGCGTTGTTAACAATGCGGGCTTGGGCGAAAGTGCTTAGGTTCTTTAATAGGAGTTTGCATGTCAGCCCCACAAACTGCGTTGATACGTGAAACCTTCCCGGTTGGCCCTCTGCAGTGCAACTGCACCATCATCGGTGACCCGATCAGCAAGAAGGCCCTGGTAATTGATCCGGGTGGCGATCATCAGCTGATTCTGGATCGTCTTGAAGTGCTGGGGCTCAAGGTGGTGAGCATTATTCATACCCATGCGCATCTGGACCATTTTCTTGCCTCGGGCGAGATGAAAAAGGCGACGGGTGCGAGTTTGCATCTGCACAAGGAGGATCAGTTTCTTTGGGATAACCTGGAAATGCAGTGTCAACGATTTGGTGTGCCGTATCGTCCCGTCCCGGCGCCTGATTACTGGCTGCAAGACGATGAAGAGCTGGCTTGCGGTTGCGGTGTGGCGCTGCATACGCCGGGGCATACACCCGGTTCAATGAGCTTTTGGTTTCCGCAGGATAAGCTGCTGATCGCTGGCGATACCTTGTTTCGTCGGGGTATTGGTCGCACTGATCTCTGGGGCGGCGATTATCAGAAAATTGAACGATCCATTCGTGAGCGGCTCTATAGTTTGGATGAAGACGCTGTAGTGGTAACTGGCCATGGTGTCGATACCTGTATTGGTGACGAGATTCGCGAAAATCCGTTTATTCGTGGTTAATGTGAATCGCCCACGTGTTTGTCACACTTTTGAGGTTGGGCGTGCACTGTTGATTTAGGTCCGGTGCCGGCCCTGTTTTAGCAATAAATGATTCAAATAACATATGAAAGGGAAGAATATGATGAAAAGCCGAGGTTTGATTGCTGCCGGTGTATGTGCACTGGTACTAACTGGTTGCACTAATAATCCTTACACGGGTGAAGAGCAGGCAGGTAAGTCTGCAATATACGGCGGTATCGGGGCAGTTACCGGTGCGGCGATTGGTGCAGCAACGTCCAGCAGCAAGGACCGGGGCAAAGGCGCGCTGATCGGTGCTGCGGTCGGCGGCGCAGCGGGTGGCGGTTATGGTTATTACGCTGATAAGCAAGAGCAGGCTCTGCGTCAGGAACTAACTGGAACGGGTGTGCAAGTGGTGCGTAACGGCGATAACATTCAGTTGGTCATGCCGGGCAATATCACCTTTTCCTCCGGCTCTTCGGATATTTCCAGTAGCTTCTATCCGACGCTGAATTCATTGGTCAAGGTATTCAAAGAGTTCGACAAGAATGGCATCAACATTGTTGGTCACACCGACAGCACTGGTTCAAATGAGCTGAACACACGCTTGTCACGTGAGCGTGCTAGCGCCGTGGCATCTTACCTGTCTGGTCAGGGTGTTCCCGGTGGCCGTATAAGCAGCAGCGGCGTTGGCCCTAGCCAGCCGATTGCCAGCAACGATACCGAATCAGGTCGTGCGCAGAATCGCCGCGTAGAGATTAACCTGACTCAGCTGTAAGGCTGCAAGTTAAAAAAGCCGCGTCGGATAAATTCGGCGCGGCTTTTTTGTGGGTGCTTTTTGAATAGTTTTTTGAGGGGTTAAGGCTTATTGCTTTTGGCTCGGTCTGTCGGTGTGGGGTATTGCGCATGCAGGCTTGCCAGGTGTGCATCTTTTTCAAGCCACAGGTCATTTACCCAGGCCTGAAATTCGGCCCGGAAGGCGGCATCATTCTGGTAATCCTTGCCGAGAAACTCAGCCGGAATGGGTTTGAGCTCGCAGCGCATCACTACGTGCGTCAGCTTGCCGCTAAGCAAGTTCCAGAAGGTTGGGTTGCCGTTGGGGTAATGAATGGTGATGTCCAACAGGGAGCGAAGTTGCGTGCCCATGGCATCCAGTACAAAGGCGATGCCGCCTGACTTGGGCTTGAGCAGATACTTGAAGGGGGACTTTTGCTGCGCGTGTTTGGCCTGCGTTAGCCGGGTGCCTTCAAGGAAATTAAAAACCGCGACAGGTGTTGTTTTGAACTTTTCGCAGGCTTTGCGGGTGGTCGCCAGGTCTTGGCCGGCCTTTTCCGGGTACTTTGCGAGATAAGCTTTGCTGTAGCGCTTCATGAAAGGGAAGTCGAGCGCCCACCAGCATAGGCCTATCACCGGCACCCAGATCAGTTCCTGCTTGAGAAAGAACTTGAGCATCGGCATACGGCGGTTCAGCACATGTTGCAGTGCCACAATATCGACCCAGCTTTGGTGGTTGCTGGTCACCAGATACCAGCCGCGATAGTCCAACTGTTCCAGGCCTTCGACCTCCCATTTGGTCTTGCCGACCAGAGCAATCCAGCCGCTGTTGCAGTACATCCAAAGCTCGGCGACCTCAATCATGATCAGGGTGCAGAGTTTCTGCAGGGAGGGTATTGGCAGCAGTTTTATCAGCGCCAGGACAAACAGCAATGAAGCACAGCAAATGGTGTTCAATGCCAGCAGTAGGGTGGCCAAGGTGCCGCGCAGAAAGGCGGGTAAGAAAGAAAGCATGGTAGTGGGCTCTTTGGCAGGACCGCTGTGGGCGGTCGTTCTCTTTATGTTATTGGTTTTTGTAGGCCTGTATCGCTGTCAAAGCAATGGTGTAAACAATGTCATCCACCAGTGCCCCGCGCGACAGGTCATTCACAGGTTTACGCAGGCCTTGCAGCATCGGACCGACGCTGACTACGTTGGCGCTGCGCTGTACGGCCTTATACGTCGTGTTGCCCGTATTAAGGTCGGGGAATACAAATACAGTGGCTTGACCGGCCACTGGGCTGTCGGGCGCTTTTAAACGCCCGACGCTGGCAATCGCGGCGGCATCATACTGGAGTGGACCGTCTAGCAACAGGTCAGGCTCGCGTTCTTTGGCCAGTCGCGTCGCTTCGCGCACCTTCTCGACCTCACTGCCGCTGCCTGAGCTGCCGGTCGAATAGCTGATCATCGCGACCTTTGCGGGAATCCCAAAAGCTTCGGCTGAGCGAGCGCTTTGAATGGCAATTTCGGCGAGGTCCGCGGCGCTTGGGTCGGGGTTTACCGCGCAGTCGCCATAGATCAGCACTTGCTCGGGTAATAGCATGAAGAAGATCGATGACACCAGGTTGTAGCCGGGTGCGGTTTTGATCAACTGGAAGGCCGGGCGAATGGTATTGGCCGTGGTGTGAATGGCGCCAGATACCAGTCCGTCGACCTCATCCATTGCCAGCATCATGGTGCCTAACACTACGTTATCTTCCAGCTGCTGTAGCGCCATGGGTTCGTTCAAGCCTTTGCCTTCGCGCAGTTTGACCATGGGTGCAACGTAGCGCGCGCGCACCTCATCAGGGTCGATGATCTTTAGGCCTTCGGGCAAGGTGATGTGTTGTGCGCGGGCAACCGCTTCGACCGACTCGCGCTTGGCCAGCAGGATGCAGTTGGCGATGCCACGCTTTTGGCAGATCGCAGCGGCCTGCACGGTGCGAGGTTCGTCACCCTCCGGCAGGATAATGGTTTTGGCGGCGTGCTGCGCCTGACGTACCAGCTCGTAGCGAAATGCCGGTGGCGACATGCGCTTTTCGCGCGGCGTATCGCAACGTTGGGCTAGCCAGGCTTGATCGATATACGAGGCAACAAAATTAGTCACCCGCTCAGCCCGATCGCGATCATCAATCGGAATTTCGCGGTTCATCCGGTCAAGCTGAGTGGCGGTATCGAAACTGTTAGTGCTAACGCCGAGGATGGTTAGCCCCTGATCCAGCGCGGGTTGGCATAGTTGCACCACGCGCGGATCGGGTGCCATGTCGCCGGTTAACAACAGGCCGGCGAGCGGAGTGCCTGCTAACGAGGCCAGGCTGCTGGCGATAATGATATCGTCGCGATCGCCGGGCGTAACGATCAGCGTGCCCGGCTTAAGGCGATCAATAATATTGGGCACTGTGCGGGCGCACAGGGCGATCTCCATCACGCGGCGCTGGTGCATATCGCCCGGATGGTAGATGGTGGTTTTCAGCAAGGTGGCAATGTCGGCGGTGCGCGGGGCATTCAGTTCATCCTGCCAAGGCACACAGCCGATTAGCCGGAAATCATCAGTATTCAGTCTCGAAGAGGCTGCTTTTAGCTCCTGCGCAAAGTTTTTCAGGCTGCTTTTTAGTTCGCGACCATCAGGTACTTCAGCCAGTGCTTCTTGTTCCAGGCCATGCACTTTGTTGACTATCACGCCAAGCACTTTTGGGTGGCTTGGGCCACCAAAGGCTTGAGCGTGAATCTCGATACGGTCAGCGAGAGTCGCCATGTCGTCGCCATCGGGCGTGGTGACCAAAATGACGTCGGCATCCAGGCTTTTCGCCAGCGCTTGGTTGATCTGCGCGGTGTAGCTGCTTTGTCGTGTCGGCACCATGCCTTCAACCACTACCACGTCAGCGTCCTGGGCGGCCTGTTGATAAAGGCCGATCATCGCTTCCATCAGATCATCCAATTCGCCACTGGCGAGTAGGTGTTCTACTTCTGCTAAGGGCATAGCAGCAGGTGGACTCAATCCGAGTGTGCGGCTGATCAGTTCGGTAGAGCGCTCTGGGCCTTCATCGCCGGGGTGCGGTTGAGCGACAGGCTTGAGAAATCGCACCCGCAGGCCGGTGCGCTCCAGCGCGCGGATTAAACCCAGACTGGTGGACGTCAGGCCGACGCCAAAACCGGTGGGCGCAACAAAGAAGGTGTGCTGGCTCATGCCGTGGTTTCCATTTCCATGGGCTGGTGATCCAAGAGAGTGAGGCTTTCTTCGGCTATTTGCCGCTCTTCGTCGGTGGGTATCACTAGAATAGCCGGTGAGCCGCTAGCTTCAATGCGACCTGCTTTGCCGCGTGTTAACGCGCTGTTGCGATCCGGATCAATATGCAGGCCCATCACCGCCAGGTGGCTAAGGGTTAGGGCTCGAGTCAAGGCAGAGTTCTCGCCGATGCCGCCAGTGAAAATCAAGCCGTCGATACGTGGCAGAGCCACTGCCAAGCCTGCCAGCGAGCGCGCTAAACGATAGCAAAACACCTCGATCGCTAATTGCGCGCCGCCGTGGCCTTCGGTCCGTGCCTGCTCGAGTTCGCGCATGTCGTTGGACAGGCCAGAGAGGCCCAATAAACCGCTTTCTCGGTTGAGCATCTGTTCAATGCGGGGCAGATCCCAGCCTAGGGTGCGGGCCAGATGCGCGTGTAGGTTTGGGTCAACATCGCCACTGCGAGTCCCCATGACCAGGCCTTCCAGCGGGGTCAGGCCCATGCTGGTATCCATGCTTTTGCCGTCGAGGATAGCGCAGCTGGAGCAGCCGTTGCCTAGGTGTGCGCTGAGCCAAGCACCTGAGCCATCAGGCCGCCCAGTGAGTAAGCCGGCCTGGTGGGCGACGTATTGGTGGCTGGTGCCATGAAAACCGTAGCGTCGCACGCCGTGCACCGCGTAAAGCTCGTCCGGCAGGGCATAACGAAAGGCATGTGGCGGCATGCTTTGATGAAAGGCGGTATCGAACACGGCAATCTGTGGAATGCCCGGTAGCAGCTGCATGGCAGCGCGTATGCCGCTCAGGTTAGCCGGGTTGTGAAGTGGCGCCAGGGGTGCATTGGCTTCAATGCCGGCCATGACGTCTGCGTCGATCAGACGTGCGCTGGTAAACAACTCGCCGCCGTGCACCACGCGATGTCCTACTGCGCTGATTGGCTGATCCAGATGCGCATCGAACAACGGTAGTAACGCGTTGAGGGCTGTTTGATGGTCGGCATCTGGCAGGCTGAACTCTTCGCTACCGGGGTAACTGTAGCTGGCTTGCGGGGTGTTCAGGCGCTCCGCTTCTGCCTTGAATATGGGCTTGGAACTTCCCTGTTTACGCAGTGCCAGCTTGATCGATGAGCTGCCACCGTTGATGACCAGTACCAGGCGGTTTGTCATGGTAACGTCAATCTTCCTGTATCAATGGGCAGGCTTCAGCTGCCGATAATGAGGCGCGTTCTGCGCAGCGTGCCAGACGTTCGATGCCAATCAGCGGGCAAGGTTCAGCTGAACTACGGTTAGCTAAGCGACCTTTTAAAGACCGCATCTTCAGTCGGTCCGCTAGTCGGGTCAAGCCGTGCGTTTGTTATCTAACCCGCGTACAATCACGATTTTTAAGCAAATGATAGGAACTAGATTATGCAGATTGCTGCCAACAAGGCTGTTTCCATCGAGTACACCCTGACTAATGCGGATGGCGAGGTTTTGGATTCCTCCGATGGTGGCGCGCCGCTGGTCTACCTGCACGGTGCTGGCAACATTATTCCAGGTCTGGAAAAAGCGTTGGAAGGCAAGCAGGAAGGTGATGCGCTGAACGTGACTGTCGAGCCTGCTGAAGCTTACGGCGAATTCAATGCCGAGCTAATTGCGGTGCTGGGTCGTAACATGTTTGAAGGGGTTGATGAGCTGGAAGTGGGTATGCAATTCCACGCTTCTGGTCCTGACGGCAGCATGCAGATTGTTACCATCAAGGCAGTGGAAGATGATGAAGTCACTGTTGATGGCAACCACCCGCTCGCCGGCGAGCAGTTGACCTTTGATGTGAAGGTGTTGGAAATACGCGAAGCCACTGAAGACGAAATGGCTCACGGCCATATTCATGGCGAAGGCGGCGTAGAGCACTAAGCACCACAGCGCTCACGCAGTAGAAAAACCAGCCAGTGATGGCTGGTTTTTTTTCGCCCGCGTTTTGAGGTTGGGCTAAATGGATTCGCTACTATCAATTTTATCAATGATGATGGACGTCACTATTAAAACAAGTTGACCAGTCGTATAGTACGCGCATGAATACGATCCAAGATAAACGTGCGCGCATTTTGGCCGCCGGTACCAGCGTGATGTTACGCAAGGGCTACAACGGTACCGGTGTGCAAGAAATTACCCAGGGAGCCAGTGTGCCCAAGGGGTCCTTCTATCATTATTTTGAGAGCAAGGAAGACTTCGCCATTCAGGCGCTGCACTACTATTACACGCCTCGTATCGAGCGTTTTGCAGCTGCGCTTAATACGCCAGAGCTTTCGCCGCGCGAGCGTATATTACGTTGCTACCGTGACTTGATTGGTTACTTTGCCAATCAGGAGCAGCCCTTGCATCAATGCTTCATTGGCAGTCTATGCCATGAGAAGGCCGATGAGAGTCAACCGATCGGATTTGCCGCTGCTGCCATTTTGCAGAGCTCCAGTCGGGTGCTGGCAGAGTGTCTCGAACAGGCGCGGGAAGCGGGTGAGATCCCCCAGGATCAAGATCCAGCAGCGCTCGCCAGCTTTATAGGCGCAGCTTGGGAAGGCGCTCTACTGCGAATGAAAACGGATCGTCAGATTGGCCCGTTGCGGGTGTTCATTGATCAGCTTGAGCGTTTGCTAAAAGCTTGATGTTTACCCCTGATATCTACCCCCAAAAAAACCAAGACGACCGGTCAGCTCTAGCGCGAACCGTGTTGTTGATCACAACCTATGAGGACTAATGCATGTCTGCTGATGTAACTCCGCTGTTCGCTCCCTTCACCTTGGGCCCACTGACCCTGAGTAACCGCATTGTCATGGCGCCCATGACCCGTAACTTCTCACCCAAGGGCGTGCCGAATCAGGCAGTAGTCGATTACTATCGCCGCCGCGCTGAATCCGGTGTTGGCTTGATCGTCACCGAAGGTACAGTGATCAATCACGAAGGCGCCAATGGCTACCCGAACGTACCGCATTTTTACGGTGAAGAAGCGTTGGCTGGCTGGAAGCAAGTAGTCGATGCTGTGCACGCCGCTGGCGGGAAGATTGCTCCACAGTTGTGGCACGTCGGCAATGTGCGTCGTCTGGGTACCGAGCCGGCTCCGGAAGTACCGGGTTATGGTCCGATGGAAAAACAGAAGGAAGGCAAGACGCTGGTCAAGGGTATGACCCAGGCTGATATCGATGACGTGGTCGCTGGTTTCGCTCAGGCAGCTAAAGATGCCAAAGAAATCGGTTTTGATGCGATTGAACTGCACGGCGCACACGGCTATCTGATCGATCAGTTTTTTTGGGAAGGCACCAACCAGCGCACCGACAACTACGGTGGCAGCATGGAAAATCGCGGTCGGTTCGCGGTTGAAATCGTGCGCGCTGTGCGTGCCGCTGTCGGCGCAGACTACCCAATCATCTTCCGCTTCTCACAGTGGAAACAGCAGGATTACACCGCACGTCTGGCGCCCACGCCTGAGCTGCTGGAGCAATTCCTGGTTCCGCTATCTGAAGCTGGCGTGGATATCTTCCATTGTTCGCAGCGTCGTTTTTGGGAGCCAGAGTTCGAGAGTTCCGATCTGAACCTGGCTGGCTGGACACGCAAAATTACCGGCAAGCCTGCGATCACTGTCGGTAGCGTTGGCCTGGATGGCGAGTTCCTGGAATTCATGGTCAATACCGACAAAGTGGCAGAGACGGCAAATATTGATGATCTGCTGACCCGCCTTGGTGCCGGTGAATTTGATCTGGTGGGTGTGGGCCGTGCGTTGTTGGTTGATCCACAGTGGGCTGACAAGGTGCGCGAAGGTCGTTTTAGCGACATTGAGCCCTTCAGCCGTGAAGCGCTAAAAACGCTGGTCTGAGTAAAGCGGGGTTGGGCAGTCCTACTTGCTTGGGATTGCCTGAACCGGAACGCTTTTGTGTAGCGCAGCCTGCAACAGGCTGCGCTCGAAGCGCAGCACTATAGCCTGCCAATCCAGTTGGCAGGCGCGGTGCCGGGCATGCAGGCGGATGCTACGGCGTCCTTCGGTATCCTCAATCAACCACCGCAGGTTATCGATGAACAGTTGATCGTGACTCAGTGGAGCAAGGCTGCCACTGTAGCGGTCCTGAATGTGCTGGTGCGCAGCAGCCGTATCAAATGCACATACGGCTAATCCTGAGGCCATTGCTTCGGTAACTACATTGCCGAAGGTTTCGGTCAAACTCGGGAAGACGAAGATATCGGCACTGGCGTAGGCGCTAGCGAGCGCTGAACCGGTCAAGGCGCCGGTAAATATCGCTTCCGGCATGCGTTTGCGCAGTTCACTCGCTGAAGGCCCATCCCCCACAACTACCATCCGCAGTTTGCTATTGGCATTGTTGTGCGCGGATTTCAGCTTGGCCCAACTCTCGGCCAGCAGCTCTGGGTTCTTTTCCGGCGATAGCCTACCCACATGCAATAGCACGGTATCTTGGTTGCTGGCGCCCCACTGTTTACGCAGCGTTTCGCTGCGATGGGTAGGATGAAAGTGATCGCAATCGACTCCGCGTCCAAGCAGCATCAAGTTTTGCACACCCATGCGGTTCAATTCGCGTTGTTGAGTAGTGCTGGCCACCAAGGTTAGCTGTGTTTGGTTATGAAACCAGCGCAGGTAACGCATGGCCGGCTCGTGCAGCAGGCCCAGATGAAAGTGGTTGCTGTATTGCTGGAAGTTGGTGTGGAAGCCGCTGATGACCGGGATTTTCATCCGGCGCGCCAAGCGCAGAGCAGACCAACCCAATGGCCCTTCGGTTGCCAGATAAACAGCATCTGGACGTTGCCGGTTCCATAAACGTTTGAGTTTTCGCTGTGCCGGCAAGCCCCATTGCAAGCCTGGATAGCCAGGAATCGGCAGGCCGCGCACGCAGCGCTCCAGTAGATTGCCTGATTGCTTTGAGCCAGGTTTTTCACCTGGTAGAGCGGGCCTTATCAGCTGTATCTGATGGTTACGGCCCAGCAATCCTTGGCAGAGTTTGCCCAGCGTGTTGCTGACCCCGTTGATCTGCGGCGGATAGGTTTCGGTAACCAGCGCGAAGCACTGGCTGGGGGGCTGGGCTATATTCATGACCCGAGTATGGTGTCGGGTCATGATGCCGCTGTGACAGCTTGATTACATTTTTATGATGGCTGTATGCGCCGCTCACGGACCCACAGCAAGGTAGAGCCAGCGACGGCTGCAGGCATAACCAGCAAGTTCACCAGCGGAATCAGCATGCCGACATAAACCGGTAGCCCAAAGCCAAGGGAAATACCGCGGCGTCCGCGCATCCAGCGCAGCATGTCGATAAAACTGACTTTCTCGTTGTCGGCCTGATAATCGATATATTGCACGGCCATCATCCATACGCCAAACAGCAGCAGTAGGGGTGACGTCACTAGGTTTACCACGGGCACCAGCGTCAGAAGCAGCAGTATGCCCACCCGCGGCAAATAATAGAGCAACTTGCGTAATTCGCGGCCGACGCTTTGGGGCACCACCAGGAGAATATCGCGGTAGCTGGTGGGCGGGCTGACTTCGCCGCGTTCCTGCTCTGCGACCTTCTCGGCGAGGAATCCGTAAAACGGTGAGGCGATGATATTGGCAACCACGCTAAAGCCAAAAAACAGCACCAGCAAAACGACTAGTGCAAACAACGGCCATAGCAGCCACTCGATAAAACTGGCCCAGTCCGGCAGCTGCGGCATCAGCTGCGCCATCATTAAGTCAAACTGCTGAATGCCCCAGCTGATCAAAGCAGTGAATACGATTAGATTAAGGATCAGTGGAATAATCACGAAACGCCGCAGCCCTGGCTGCTTGATTGTGCGCCAACCTTCCTTGAGATAGTCGGGGCCGCGCAAGACGTCGAATGTATTCTTCATGGTGCTGGATTCCTGGATGAAAAAGGGGCTTGGCCAAGCCTATAGGGGTAAACTATTTGGCTCATACAGTCTTTGCAATTTCCACATACCTGAGGACGCCTTAAGCTGCGCCTCTAAAGATGACTCGGGAGGGTCGCGATGAGTGTACTTGTGAACCGCACGGCGCCTGATTTTACCGCCCCTGCGGTATTGGCCGACGGCAGTATTGTAGAGGATTTTGCGTTCTCTTCATTGCGTGGCAAATATGTTGTGGTGTTTTTCTGGCCGCTGGACTTTACCTTCGTCTGCCCGTCGGAAATCATTGCCCACGATAATCGCATGGACAAGTTCCGCGCGTTGGGTGCTGAGGTCGTCGGCATCTCGGTTGATTCGCAGTACACCCATTACGCTTGGCGTAATACGCCGGTGGAGAAGGGCGGTATTGGCCCGGTCGGCTTTACCATGGTAGCCGACGTCAAACATGAGATCACTCAGGCCTATGGCGTGGAGCATGAAGACGGTGTCGCCTTGCGCGCGTCTTTTCTAATTGATCGCGCCGGTGTGGTGCAGCATCAGGTGGTGAATAATTTGTCGTTGGGGCGTGAAGTCGACGAAATGATTCGTTTGATTGAAGCGCTGCAGTTTACTGAAGAGCACGGCGAGGTGTGTCCCGCTGGGTGGCGCAAAGGCCAAAAAGGCATGCAGGAAAGCCCCGAAGGGGTCGCCAGCTACATGGCTGAGCATGCAGCCAAGCTCTGAAAACCGAATCGATTTCCCAGAGTGATCGGCCTCGCGGCGGGTTCCCTTAACCCAGAATCGCTCTGCTTTTTTATCTCGCCATCAAGGTGGCGAATTGGAGGTTTATATGTCTGAAGTGCGTCATTCTCGTCTGATCATCCTGGGCTCCGGCCCGGCCGGCTACAGTGCTGCGGTCTATGCCGCGCGCGCTAATCTCAAGCCGTTGCTGATCACAGGTATGCAGATGGGTGGTCAGCTGACAACGACAACCGAGGTTGATAACTGGCCAGGTGATGTTGAAGGCTTACAAGGTCCTGAACTGATGGAACGCATGCGTATGCATGCCGAGCGCTTTGAGACCGAGATCCAGTTCGACCATATCAATAAGGTTGATCTGAGCAAGCGCCCGTTCACCCTGTGGGGCGACAGCGGTGAGTACCAGTGTGATGCGCTGATTATTGCTACCGGCGCTTCAGCTCGCTACCTAGGGCTGCCTTCGGAAGAAGCCTTCATGGGCAAAGGCGTTTCTGCCTGCGCAACCTGTGATGGATTCTTCTATCGCAATCAGGATGTGGCGGTTGTGGGCGGTGGTAACACAGCGGTGGAAGAGGCGCTCTATTTGGCCAATATCGCGAAAAAAGTCACCATGGTGCACCGTCGTGAAGTCTTCCGCGCCGAGAAAATTCTGGTCGACAAGCTGCTGGCGCGCGTCGCTGAGGGCAAAATCGAGCTGAAGCTGAACGCCACTTTGGATGAAGTGCTGGGCGACCAAAGCGGTGTGACCGGCATGCGCATCGCGCTGAACAGCGGTGGTACTGAAGACATAGCGCTTGCTGGCGTATTTATCGCGATTGGTCACACGCCCAATACCAGTTTGTTCGAAGATCAGCTGGATATGCATGATGGCTATCTGAAGATCAAGAGCGGCACCGAGGGTAACGCCACCCAGACTAATATTCCGGGTGTGTTTGCCGCTGGTGATGTGGCTGACCACGTTTATCGTCAGGCCATTACTTCGGCGGGCGCGGGTTGTATGGCTGCGTTAGATGCTGAGCGTTTTCTGGATGAGCTGTAAGCAGCGCATCGACGCTTGAGTGTTATAAAGCCCTGCTTGTGCAGGGCTTTTTTGTGTCTGTGTTCTATGCAGTCATGTGTGGTGTGGTGCAGCTACAACGGAGATGGGTATGCAGGAGTTCTATCTAGTCATCATTCTGACCTTGATGGCGGGCATGGCGATGCCGCTGGGGGCTTTGCTCGCCGGTGTTGATCAGCTGCGTCCCAATTGGCTGAGAGACGAGTATCGCCACGGCATCATTGCCTTTGGCGGCGGCGCCTTACTCTCAGCAGTCGCGCTGGTGTTGGTGCCCGAGGGTATCGCACCATTGTCCCCGTGGTTGGCCGCCCTATGCTTTGTGGTGGGCGGCGCGGCTTTCATGGCGTTGGATATCCTGCTGGACAAAATCAATACGCCAGCCGGCCAGCTAGCGGCCATGCTGTCGGACTTTCTGCCTGAGTCTTTGGCGCTAGGTGCAGCTTTTGCTGTGGGTGAAAGCAGTGGTGTGCTCTTGGCGTGTTTGATGACGCTACAGAACTTGCCGGAGGGCTTTAACGCCTGTCGCGAACTACGCGCCGCAACGCATTACCGGGCGCGCCGTATAGTCTTGATATTTGCTGCCATGGCGCTGCTCGGGCCTATCTTCGGTGTGCTCGGTTACAGCTGGCTTTCAGCCTACCCCTCGGTAGTGGCAACGGTTATGTTGTTTGCCGCCGGCGGAATTTGCTACTCAGTATTTCAGGACATCGCCCCGCAGGCCCGGCTGGAAAAGCACTGGGCGCCACCGATGGGAGCGGTGTTGGGCTTTATGCTCGGTATGGTCGGCCATCAATTGACGATGGGTTGATTGGCGTCTGTGCTATCAGCTGCAGGTATGCAGCCTTTAAAACAGCTATTATTGATCAGGTGTACAGGCTTTGCGGTCGCGAGACTCTTGCGTAGCGAGGCGTCATTTCCGTGTGTTTGAGGAGTACTGCCATGAAACGTCTTTCTTTGCTCGCCGCCATCGGCGTGTTTGCTTTCTCCGGTCTGGCCTCGGCCAGTAGTTTTGTCGCTACCACCGATACCATCGGCGCTTCTCTGGCCAATAGCGTAGAAGGCACCAGCGACGTGAGCTCCGGCGGTAACGATAAGGTGTTGCTGCAGGCCCAGGACGATGCAGCCAGCTTTGTTGCCAGCGGTGGCAGCATCCGTGGCGTACGTCTGGAGGCGGCACTTGCCCATATCCGTCAGCAACAGCCCGCGCTGAATGCCAGTGATATGCAGCTCGCTGAGGCCATTCTCGCCCGTTGAGCTGGTTTGAACGTGGGCTGCTGATTGGGTTATTGCTGTTGTGTCTTCCGGCGCAGGCAGAATTGCGCCTGGTGCTGCAGCCCGCGGGGTTGAGCGAGTTGCAGCGCAGCGCTAGCCAAGCGCTGCTGGTAGAAGCAAGGCGCAGCCTGCCCCCGGTGCTGGTTAGTAGGCTGGATAGCGCTGTGCCGGTGCGCTGGAGTACCGCGCTGGACGCCGAGGTGGTCGGTCGGGCCAGCGCCACTGGTGCTGTGTTGCTCAACTATGATCGGCTCGCCGCACTGACGGCGGTGGATTCTGAGGGCGCGCAGAAGGCAAGCCGCAAGCTGCTGCTAGCCACGCTGGTGCATGAGCTGGCTCACCTCTATGATCGTGGTCGCTATGTTTCCCGCGAGCAGCACCAGCTATTGCAGGATTGCCAGTCACAGCAACAAAGCCTCGGCTTGATCGGCTTACCCGCGCGCTGTCGTGGTCAAGCGGAGCGGCAGTTTACCCTTAGCGACGATCCCCGCCTGCTGGATTTGGCTGGCTGGCCCGAGCAGATGGGCGAGCGGGGCGCACGCGAGGTAACTAACCATCAGCGTGATCGCAGTCCTGATGCCTATGAATTGACCAACCCCGCCGAATTCGTAGCGGTCAACCTCGAGTACTTTCTGCTTGATCCGCAATACGCCTGTCGTCGCCCGGCGCTTTTTGCTTATTTCCAGCGTCACTTTTCCTGGGCGCCGGCGAATGTGCAACCCTGCTCCGATAGCTACCCGTATCTGAATGCCAGCCTGGATCCGTCCCAACAAGCGCTGGGCCGAATAGATCCTGAGCGCGTCTATGCGGTGCACTACCTCTTGGCCGAGCCGAACGAGGCCTGGGCTAGCCGCTGGGGACACAGCATGTTGCGCTTGGTTGTCTGTGCACCGGGCCGCCCGCGCGGGCCAGATTGCATGTTGGATGTGGATCAGCATCTGGTGCTGTCGTTTCGCGCTTTTGTGGAAGATGTGCAGCTGTCGAGCTGGGATGGCTTGACCGGTAATTACCCATCGCGCCTGTTCATTCTGCCGCTGACTCAAGTGGTAGACGAATACACCAAATTAGAGTTGCGCAGCCTCAGCTCGATTCCGCTGCAACTCACTACGCAGGAGCGAGAAGGCTTGTTACAGCAAGCGGCACAACTGCATTGGAGTTATGACGGTACCTACTACTTCATCAATAATAATTGCGCAGTAGAGACGCTGAAGCTGCTGCGCAGCGGGACAGCAAATACGGCTTTGAGAAACCTCGAAAGTATTACCCCAACAGGGCTGCTGGCGCTGCTTGAAGGTCGCGGGCTGGCGGATGATAGCGTACTGTCTGATCGCGACTGGGCCATGCGACGCGGCTACTTTTTTGATTCCTTTCGCGAGCGTTATCAGGTGATGTTCGATGTGGTCCGAGCACATCTGAAGGTGCCGTCCGAGCGCGTAGAAGATTGGCTGGCGCTGGGTGCACAGCAGCGAGCCAACTGGCTGAACACGGGTGATCAGCGCACGACTGCCGCGTTGCTTCTGTTGGAGCAGGCGGCGCAGCGCCGTCAGCTGTTGTTGGTACGTCAGGAGTTGAAAGAGCGTTATCTGGCTCTGCGCGACACCGGGCATGCAGAGTTGAACCAAACGGAGCAGCTAATGCGGCAACTGTTGGCTGAGAGCGGCTACCTTAGCCGTCCGGCGGAGTTGCTTACCGCAGGTTACGGGCTACCGCAGGCAGATGAGTGGCAGCAATTGCAGCAACGCAGCAGTGAGCGCCGGCAAGGCTTGCTGGATATGGCAGGTAGTTTGGACGAACAGTTACTGGCTTTGCTAGATGCTGAACGACGTGATGAAATTGAGGCGGGGAAGCACAATATTAGCCTATTGGCTGAGCGTTTGCGGGAGCTGCATCGGGCAGGGGGTGGCCTGCAGTTGCGCTGAGTTGGGTTTGTGTCAGGCACAAAAAAACCAGCTCAGGGCTGGTCGTTTTAGGGGCTTGCTACCACCATCTGATCAAATCAAATGGTGCCTCGAGGGAGAATCGAACTCCCACTCTGTCACCAGAAACGGATTTTGAATCCGCCGCGTCTACCAATTCCGCCATCGAGGCTTTGCGCTTTAAGCAAGCCGGCGCGGAGTATACGAAGCTGTTGGCGCATTGGTCAATGCTCAAATGACAATCGATGTTGTTGTTGATCGCGATGAAGCATGTTTTCCGCTATTATATGCCCCCTTTGAAACTGCTCCGGAACCGCACCCTGCATGCGTCTCAGTGATTTTGCCTTTGATCTGCCTGATGAACTCATCGCGCGCCATCCGCTGGCCGAGCGTCGGGCCAGCCGTTTGCTGTGTCTGGATGGTCCCAGCGGTGAGTTGAGTGATCGCCACTTTGCTGACCTGCTCGATTACCTGCGCCCCGGCGACCTGATGGTGTTTAACAACACGCGGGTGATTCCTGCGCGGTTGTTTGGCCGCAAGGAAACCGGCGGCCAGCTTGAAGTGCTGGTTGAACGGGTGCTGGATGAGTACCGCGTTCTAGCCCATATTCGTTCAAGCAAATCACCCAAGCCCGGCAGCCGCATTCTGCTTGATGGCGACGCCTCGGCTGAGATGGTCGCGCGGCATGCGGCGCTATTTGAGTTGCGCTTTGCTGAGCCGGTCTTGCCGCTACTGGAGCGCGTTGGCCACATGCCGCTACCGCCCTATATCGATCGGCCTGATGAAGATACCGACCGAGAGCGTTATCAAACTGTGTACGCCAAACGTCAGGGCGCGGTTGCTGCACCAACCGCGGGTCTGCACTTTGATCAGGCGCTATTGCAGGCCATCGCGGACAAAGGAGTAGCCACGACCGAAGTCACTCTGCACGTGGGCGCAGGCACCTTTCAGCCAGTGAGAGTTGAGCGCATTGAAGATCACGTGATGCATCAAGAGTGGTTGGAGGTCGGGCCTGATGTAGTCGCCGCAGTTGAGCAGTGCAAGGCGCGCGGTGGCCGCGTGATAGCGGTCGGGACTACCAGCGTGCGCTCGCTGGAGTCGGCGGCGCGTGATGGGCAGCTAAAGCCCTTTAGCGGCGACACTGATATTTTTCTCTATCCGGGCAAGACCTTTCACGTGGTTGATGCCCTGGTCACTAACTTTCATTTATCCGAGTCGACCCTGCTGATGCTGGTGTCGGCTTTTGCCGGTTACCCCGAGACTATGGCGGCCTACGCGGCGGCTGTAGCACGGGGCTATCGCTTTTTCAGTTACGGTGATGCCATGTTCATCACCCGCAATCCCGCCGCTCGCGGTCCCGAGGTTACTCCATGAGTCACATGTCGTTTGAATTGCTGGCCACCGATGGCAAGGCGCGTCGCGGTCGATTGACCTTCCCGCGTGGCGTGGTCGAAACACCCGCGTTTATGCCAGTAGGTACCTACGGTACGGTCAAGGGCATGTTGCCGCGTGATGTTGAAGCCACGGGCGCGCAAATTATTCTCGGTAACACCTTCCACTTGTGGCTACGCCCGGGTACCAAGGTGATTCAGCAGCACGGAGACTTACACGACTTCATGCAGTGGAAAGGTCCGATTTTGACTGACTCTGGCGGTTTCCAGGTGTTTAGCTTGGGTGCTATGCGCAAAATCAAAGAAGAGGGTGTGTATTTTTCCTCGCCGGTCGATGGCGCCAAAGTATTTATGGGGCCTGAAGAGTCTATGCAAGTGCAGCGCGAGCTGGGCTCCGACATCGTCATGATTTTTGACGAGTGCACACCGTATCCTGCTGATGAAGACACCGCGCGTCGCTCCATGGAGCTATCTTTGCGCTGGGCCAAGCGTTCTAAAGCAGCACATGAAGGCAATCCGTCGGCGCTGTTTGGTATTGTGCAGGGCGGCATGCATGAGAGTTTGCGCTTGCGCTCGCTCGAAGGGCTTTGCGACATTGGCTTTGACGGTCTGGCCATTGGCGGTTTGTCGGTGGGTGAGCCTAAAGACGAGATGATGCGCGTGCTGGACTTCCTGCCTGCGCACATGCCACCGGAAAAACCTCGTTACCTGATGGGCGTTGGCAAGCCGGAGGATCTGGTAGAAGGTGTGCGTCGTGGCGTAGATATGTTCGATTGCGTCATGCCCACCCGCAACGCGCGCAACGGCCACTTGTTCACCGACGCGGGTGTGATCAAGATTCGCAACGCAGTGCATCGGCACGACCAGAACCCGCTTGATTCAGGCTGTGACTGCTACACCTGTGAGAACTTCTCGCGGGCGTACCTGCATCACCTGGACAAGTGCGGTGAAATGCTTGGCAGCATGCTCAATACCATCCATAACCTGCGGCATTATCAGCGGCTTATGGCCGGTTTGCGCGGTGCCATCCAACAAGGTACATTGACCGACTTTGTGGATGACTTCTACGCCAAGCTCGGTCTGCCGGTTCCGCTGTTGCAGGCTTGATTAACGCTCAGATCGCCCCCATAACCGATTTTCTTACAGTTTAATAACAGGAGTTTCACATGAGCTTTTTCATTCCTTCCGCTATGGCGCAATCAGCTGGCGGTGCAGCCGCGCCCATGGGTGCTGGTTTTGAATGGATTTTTCTGGTCGGTTTTGTCGTTATTTTCTATCTGATGATCTGGCGTCCACAGTCCAAGCGCGCCAAGGCACATAAGAACTTGCTGGCGAACCTGTCTAGCGGCGACGAAGTTGTCACCGGCGGCGGCATTCTTGGCAAGGTCAAGAAAGTGACTGATGAGTTTGTTGTGCTGGAAGTGACTGAGAGCCAGGAGCTGAAGTTTCAGAAAGGCGCGATCGTCGCCGTGCTGCCCAAGGGCACACTGAAAGCCATCTAATCCTTCATGTAGAACTCTGTTCCGGGCGCCGCTAAAGCGCCCGGACTGCTATCAGGCCCTGATATGCTCAACCGTTACCCCCTCTGGAAGTATTTGCTGATCGTGGTCGTGCTCGCGCTTGGCCTGATCTATGCCACGCCAAACCTGTACCCGGACGACCCGGCTATTCAGATTTCTGGCGCCAGTTCCACGCAAACCATCGAACAGTCCGACCTTGATCTCATCGAGCGAGCGTTGGCTACCGCCGACCTGCAGACCAAAGGCAGTGAGCTAGGCAGCAACGGCCGTTCTGGTCTGGTGCGTTTGGTCAACCGCTCTGATCAGCTACAAGCGCAGGATGTGGTGCGCGATGCGTTGGGCCGTGATTACGTCGTAGCGCAAAATTTGGCGCCAACCACACCTGAGTGGCTGACCAATATCGGTGCCGGCCCCATGACACTGGGTCTTGATCTGTCTGGCGGCGTGCACTTCTTGCTGCAAGTTGATATGGACAAGGCGCTGGAGACGCGGGTTAACGTCTATCAGAGCGAAGTACGGGGCCTGATGCGTACCGAAGGCCTGCGTTATCGCAGCCTGCCGACTCAGGGCACTACGTTGCAGTTTGGTTTTGCCGATGAAGAGCAGCTTTCTGTTGCGCGGCGTTTGATCAACAAAACCTACACTCAGTTCGCGGTGAATTCGGTAGAGCAGGGTGAGCAACAGGTATTGCAGCTGGCATTGACCGAGTCAGAAATCGCGGCGATTCGCGAATATGCGGTCAAGCAGAACCTGACAACGGTCCGCAATCGCGTCAACGAACTGGGTGTGGCCGAACCATTGGTTCAGCGCCAAGGCGCCAATCGCATCGTGGTTGAGCTGCCGGGTGTGCAAGATACCGCTGAAGCCAAGCGCGTGTTGGGCAAGACGGCCAACCTTGAGTTCCGGCTGGCTGCTGAGCCTGACGCTGCAGCGGCCACTACCGAAACCTTCGAATACCGCGGTAGCGGTGGCCGTCCGCCAGCGCAGGTTGAGCGCGCGCTCATTATCACGGGTGACCAGGTTACTGATGCCCAGTCCAACTACGATGAGAATGGCCGACCACAGGTCAACATTAAGCTCGACAGCCACGGCGGCGAGCTGATGAACCGTGCTACGCGCAGTAATATCGGGCGTGGCATGGCAGTGCTCTTCATCGAGCAACGGCAGATCAGTCGGACTGTTACCAAGGAAGTAGATGGTGTTGAGCAAGAGGTCGAGATTCCGGCGTTCTTGGAAGAAAAATCCATCATCAGCCTGGCGACCATCCAGAGCGCACTGGGTAATCAGTTCCGTATTACGGGCCTAGATTCGCCTGCGGAGGCCTCTGAGCTTGCGCTGCTGCTGCGTGCCGGTGGCTTGGCTGCCCCCATGCACTTCGTGGAGGAGCGCACCATTGGGCCAAGTCTTGGTGCTGAGAATATCGCGAAAGGTGTCACTGCGACCCAGGTTGGTTTCGTTTTGGTGTTGCTGTTCATGGTCGTGGTTTATCGTGCATTCGGTGTGTTTGCCAGCGTTGCGCTGACATTCAACCTGGTGCTGTTGATGGCGCTGATGTCGTTTATGGGTGCCACGCTGACCTTGCCGGGTATTGCCGGTATCGTGCTGACCTTGGGTATGGCGGTGGACGCAAACGTACTGATTTTCTCGCGTATCAAGGAGGAAGTGGTTAACGGTATGACGCCGCAACGCGCCGTACATGAAGGTTTTGATAAGGCGTTTTCGGCCATTATCGACGGTAACCTGACCACACTGTTGGTGGGTGTCATTCTCTTTGCTATGGGCTCGGGCCCGATCAAAGGCTTCGCCGTTACACTGTCGCTGGGGATTCTGACCTCGATGTTCAGTGCCATCATGGTCACTCGTGCCATGGTTAACCTGTCCGTCGGTGGACGCGACATCAAGAAGCTGTGGCTGTGAGGATTAACCCATGACTAACATTAAAACTATTAATTTCCTCGGCCTGCGCAAGGTGTTCTTTGGTGTCGCCATCGTGTTGATGCTGGCGTCTATCGGTAGCCTTGTCGTAAAGCAGCTCAACCTCGGGCTGGATTTTACCGGGGGTGCCTTAGTAGAGCTGAATTACAGTCAGGCTGCTGATCTGGAACAGATTCGCGACGTACTGCGTGAAAATGGCTGGGATGATGCCGTGGTGCAGAACTTTGGTGCATCAACCGATGTGCTGATCCGTCTGCCAAGCGACAACCCTGATCTGGGTAGCGAAATCGCTGAACTGGTCAAGCGCCAGGACGGCAACGAAGTGCTGGTCAAGCGCGTCGAGTTTATCGGCCCACAAGTAGGTGAAGAGTTACGTGACAAGGGCGGCTTGGGCATGCTGTTGGCGTTAGGCGGCATTCTTCTTTATGTATCGCTGCGCTTCCAGATGAAGTTCGCCGTGTCGGCTATCGCTGCGCTGTTTCACGACGTCATCTTCACGCTTGGCATATTCTCACTGTTCGGGCTGTCATTTGATCTGACGGTGTTGGCGGCGCTACTCGCGGTGATCGGCTACTCGCTAAACGACACCATCGTGGTGTTTGACCGGGTGCGAGAAAATATGCGCTTGATGCGTCAGACGGAGCTGACTGACATCATCAACCTGTCTACGACGCAGACGTTGGGTCGTACCTTGGCTACGTCTTTCTCAACTGTTTTAGTGCTGCTGGCGCTGTTCTGGTTCGGTGGTGAGAATATCCACGGCTTTGCTACTGCACTGCTGATTGGTGTGGGAGTGGGTACCTACTCCTCCATCTACATCGCTAGCGGCCTGTTGGTGACCATGAGGCTCACTCGTGATGACCTGATTCCACCGCAAATTGAAGAAGCGGTAGACGATAGGCCATAGCGCTAGCTTCCTGGTGCTGCTTCGAGCGCCAAGCCTTAAGCTATAAATAAAACCCCATGCCGGGCCTCGGCATGGGGTTTTTTTATAGCCCGCAGCGCAGCGATTCGGACCTTTTTACGCCAGCGCTAAATCCCATCCACAAAAAAGGCCCATACCAATTCTGGTAGGGGCCTTAATATTCAGTCCTGCAGGACCAGCTTGCCGTTTGCAGCTTAAGGCTCGGCATGAACCCCTTAGAGTTTCATGCCTGGAGTCAGGTGCGGCTGAATGGCGGTCAGTACAGCTTTGAAGCACTTGGGGTTGCCCGCGACTATGTGGCCCTTGTCGAGGAACTGGTGTCCGCCAGTGAAATCGCTCACGAGACCACCAGCTTCCTGAATCAGTAGTGCGCCTGCAGCCATATCCCACTCAGCGAGGCCGAACTCCCAGAATGCGTCAAAACGGCCAGCGGCGACGTAGGCCAAGTCTAAGCTGGCAGCGCCTGCACGGCGGATACCTGCTGTCTGGCCAACCAGGCTGCGGAACATGCCGAGGTAGTTGTCCAGTGAGTCGATTTGGTTATCGCGGAATGGGAAACCGGTACCGAGTAGAGCGCCGTCCAATGACTTGCGATTGCTGACGCGCAAGCGACGACCATTCAACGCGGCGCCACGGCCACGGCTAGCGGTAAATTCTTCCTGACGGATGGGGTCAAATACCACTGCGTGCTCAGTCCGGCCCTTTACGCGGCAGGCGATGCTGATCGCAAAATGCGGTATGCCGTGGATGAAGTTAGTGGTGCCGTCCAACGGATCGATGATCCACACCGTGTCGGCGCCATCGCCTTGCCCCGGCTGGAAGCCAGATTCTTCGGCTTGGATGCTGTGATCCGGATACGCCTTGCGCAGCTGAGCAATGATGGTTTGCTCCGCAGAGCGGTCAATTTCGGTGACGTAATCGCGAGCATCCTTCTCGTCGACGGTGAGCACATCGATACGTTCCATGGAACGGTAAATCATTTCTCCGGCGCTGCGTGCGGCGCGGAGGGCGATGTTCAGCATGGGCTGCATAAGGATGTATCTCTGTCGGGAAGATGAAAAGCCGGAAATTGTAGCAGATAACCCGTGGAACATGAATGCATCGTGGCTATCGCCTTATAGCTTTTGTAATATGCAGGGTTCATTCAGGCTCGGAAAGGTGCTGCAGTGTTGAATAATGTGCGTGTGGTGTTGGTCAACACCAGTCATCCTGGAAACATCGGCGGCGCAGCGCGCGCGATGAAAAATATGGGTTTGCATGAGTTGGTGCTGGTCGATCCAGTGCGCTTCCCTGATCAGCAAGCCAACGCTCGCGCTGCCGGAGCTGAAGACGTGTTGCAAGGCGCGCGTATTGTCGAAACGCTGGAAGAGGCAATTGCAGACTGTGTGTTGGTGCTGGGCACCAGTGCGCGTGATCGTCGCATTCCTTGGCCGGTGCTAGATCCGCGCGAAGCAGCGGACGAGGTGCTGAATTGCTTGGATACAGTGGAAGGCGGGCAAGTTGCGATAGTGTTTGGTCGCGAGGATGCAGGGCTAACCAGTGAAGAGCTGCAGCGCTGCCAATATCATGTGCATATTCCCTCGATGCCAGACTTTAGCTCGCTAAATTTGGGTGCCGCAGTGCAAGTGTTGGCATACGAATTACGTATGCAGTCACTGCAGCGCGCGGGCGCACCGACCAAGATGCACAAGGTTGAAACCACCGCACTGCCCAACGAAACGCCGGCAACGGCGGGTGAGCTTGAACAATATTTTCAGCATCTTGAGCGGGTGCTGGTTGAAATCGGCTTCCTTGACCCTCAAAAACCAAGACAGTTGATGCCGCGCTTGCGCCGTTTGTACGGACGCATTCAGGTTAATCGGATGGAAGTGAACATCCTGCGCGGTATCCTGACCGAAACCCAGAAGGCCATCGGAGCTATAGGCTCCGGTGCGCGGAGACGTTAAGCATGTTTGAACGCATGAAAGAAGATGTAGCCAGTGTTTTCCATCGTGACCCTGCTGCGCGCAACACGCTGGAAGTACTGACCTGCTATCCAGGCTTGCATGCGGTCTGGATGCATCGTTTGTCGCACGGTTTGTGGGTGCGTAATGCATTTCTGCTGGCGCGTATCGTGTCGCACCTGGCGCGTTGGCTGACCGGTATCGAGATTCACCCAGGCGCTAAACTGGGGCGACGCTTTTTTATCGACCACGGTTTTGGTGTGGTGATCGGGGAAACCGCAGAAATTGGCGATGACGTTACCCTGTATCAGGGTGTCACGCTCGGCGGCACTAGCTGGGATCATGGTAAACGCCATCCCACGCTGGAAGACGGTGTGGTGGTCGGTGCCGGAGCCAAAGTCCTTGGTCCGTTTACGGTCGGTGCTGGTGCCAAAATCGGTTCCAATGCTGTGGTTACCAAGGCTGTGCCCGCGGGTGCGACGGCGGTCGGGATCCCCGGTCGCATCATTCTTAAGGATACAGAGCAGTCTGCGGATCAACAGCAGGAGGCCAAGCGTCAAGCCATGGCCGAAAAACTGGGTTTTGATGCGTATGGCGTTAGCCGTGACATGCCAGATCCAGTGGCGCGTGCGATTGGTCAAATGCTCGATCATATGCAGGCAGTGGATAGTCGGCTGCAGGGTATGTGCGCTGCGTTGAGTGAGTTGGGGAGCGATTATTGCGCTAAAGACTTGCCGGCAATCGGTGGCGAGGGTTTCGACCTGTTGAAGGATGAATCTGAGCTGGCTGCCAGTGCCAGCAATAACGACTCCACTGCACGCTGAGGTAATCACATGAGGCAACCTATCTATCTCGATTACGCGGCCACCACGCCCGTCGATCCCAAAGTGGCAGAGAGAATGATGGCTTGCCTGACGCTGGACGGCAACTTTGCCAATCCTGCGTCGCGCTCGCACGTGTACGGTTGGAAGGCCGAGGAGGCGGTAGAGTTGGCGCGCCGGCAGGTATCTGACCTTGTGGGTGCCGATCCTCGGGAAATTGTCTGGACTTCAGGCGCCACCGAGTCCGATAACCTGGCCATCAAGGGCGTTGCTCATGCCCTTGCCGGGCGCGGGCGGCACATCATTACCTCAAAAATTGAACACAAGGCAGTGCTCGACAGCTGCCAGCAACTAGAGCGCGAAGGCTTCGAGGTAACTTACCTGCAGCCAGGCGCGGAAGGCGTAATCACGCCAGATCAGCTGCAGGCAGCATTGCGTGACGATACGGTTCTGGTATCGCTGATGCACGTTAACAATGAGATTGGCACGGTTAACGATATTGCCGCGCTCGGCGATGTAGCGCATGCGCGCAATATTCTGTTTCATGTAGATGCTGCGCAGTCGACCGGTAAGCTGAAGATTGACTTGAAGGTATTGCCAGTTGATTTGATGTCGTTCAGCGCACACAAAACCTATGGCCCCAAAGGCGTGGGCGCGCTTTTCGTAAGGCGGGGATTGCCGCTACGGTTGGATGCGCAGATCCACGGCGGTGGTCATGAGCGCGGCATGCGCTCCGGCACCTTGCCGACCCATCAAATTGTCGGTATGGGTGAGGCGTTCGAACTGGCTGGTGAGTTGATCAAGTCTGAGACGGCAAGTATCAAGGCTTTACGCGATATTTTGATGGCCGGGCTGTCTGGGCTGGACGGTGTGTTGCTTAATGGTTCTGATAAGGCACGAGTACCGCACAACCTGAATTTGGCGTTTTCGGGAGTGGACGGCGAATTGCTGTTGCTCGCGCTCAAGGATCTTGCGCTCTCCAGTGGTTCTGCCTGTACTTCTGCCGCAGTTGAGCCATCTTATGTGCTACGTGCCATAGGACTAAGCGATGAGCTGGCACACGGCTCCATACGCCTGTCGCTTGGCCGTTTCACCTCCGAGGAGGATGTAGTGCGCGCTGCTGAGGTCATCTGCCAAGTAGTAAATCGGCTGCGTTCCGCGGGCTGAGTTCGCCGCCAGTCGGGATCTGCTCCGTGGTTATCTATTTGTCTTTAACCTGCGTATAATCCGCAGGTTAACCATCTTTTATCATTTCAATTCAAAAACACTGTCTGGAGAGTTACATGGCCGTTGAACGCACCCTGTCTATCATCAAGCCCGATGCCGTCGCCAAGAACGTTGTTGGTCAGATCATCAGCCGCTTCGAGCAGGCTAATCTGAGCGTCGTTGCAGCCAAGATGGTTCAGCTGTCTCAGTCCGATGCTGAAGGCTTTTACGCTGAGCATAAAGCGCGTCCTTTCTTCAAGGATCTGGTCGGTTTCATGATCTCTGGCCCAGTTGTTGTTCAGGTGCTTGAAGGTGAAGGCGCGATACTGAAGAATCGTGACCTGATGGGCGCCACTAACCCTAAGGAAGCTGCTGCCGGTACTATCCGCGCTGACTTCGCCGAGTCTATCGATGCCAACGCAGTACACGGCTCTGACTCTGCTGATTCTGCTGCTCGCGAAATCGGCTATTTCTTCGCTGAAACCGAGCTGTGCGCGCGTACCCGCTAAGCTTATTCTCACCTGTTTAACCAAGTGATGTGATCGCCATGACCAATGCAACCAGCAAGACCAATCTGCTGGGTTTGACACAGCAGAAACTGGAAGCTTTCTTCGAGCAATTGGGAGAGAAGCGTTTTCGCGCCGGCCAGATCATGAAGTGGATTCATCACTATGGTGTCGACAACTTCGATGAGATGACCAATGTCAGTAAGGTCCTGCGCGAAAAGCTCAAGGTCTGCGCTGAGATTCGTGGTCCTGAAGTGGTCAGTGAAGATATATCCCGCGACGGCACACGCAAGTGGGTGGTGCGGGTTGCCTCGGGCAGTTGCGTAGAGACTGTGTACATTCCGCAGAACGGGCGGGGCACTCTGTGTGTGTCTTCCCAAGCGGGCTGTGCGCTGGATTGCAGCTTCTGCTCGACCGGCAAACAAGGCTTCAACAGTGATCTGAGCGTGGCCGAAATCATCGGTCAGGTCTGGATCGCCAACAAGTCGTTCGGCTCAGTGCCCGGCACGATGGATCGCGCGGTGACCAACGTGGTGATGATGGGCATGGGTGAGCCGTTACTGAATTTTGATAACGTCGTCGACTCAATGCTGTTGATGATGGATGACCTGGGGTATGGCATATCCAAGCGCAAGGTGACGTTGTCTACCTCGGGCGTAGTGCCAATGATTGAAAAGCTGGGTGAAGTTACCGATGTCGCACTGGCGCTCTCTTTACACGCGCCGAACAACGCGCTGCGCAGCCAGCTGGTGCCATTGAATAAGAAGTACCCGCTGGAAGTGTTGTTGCCCGCCTGCAAAAAATACATCGCAGGGCTGGGCGAGAAGCGTTCGCTAACGATTGAGTACACGATGCTCAAGGACGTTAACGATCTGCCGGAGCACGCGGCTGAAATGATTGAGTTGTTGCGCGATATTCCCTGCAAGATCAACTTGATTCCTTTCAATCCCTTCCCACACTCTGGTTACGAGCGGCCTAGCAATAACGCCATTCGCCGTTTTCAGGATATGTTGCATCAGGCTGGTTATAACGTCACCGTACGGACTCCGCGGGGCGAGGATATCGACGCCGCTTGCGGCCAGCTAGTCGGGCAGGTGATGGATCGTACTCGCCGCAGTGAGCGTTACATAGCAGTACGTCAGCTGGCCGTGGAGGCCGAAGTCGTTCTGCCGCTGCGCGACAGCAATCCCTAATAGTTCCAGCCAGGAAGGATGACCGCATGAGTAAGTCTGCAGCTCTGATGTTAACGCTTAGCCTGTTGTTGAGCGGCTGCGTTACCACCGGAGACACTGCCCGTAAGGTTGACCCGATCCAGGCGCGTGATTCCTATATTCAGCTTGGGCTGGGCTATTTGCAGAAGGGCGAGACCGAGCGCGCGAAGAAGCCACTCAGTGAAGCCTTGGCAATTGACCCCAAGTCAGCGTCGGCGAATATCGCATTGGCACTGGTGTTTCAGTACGAAGGTGAGTATGAAACGGCGGAAGAGCATTTCCGCGCTGCGCTTAGCGCTGAGCCAAATGATGCGCGAATTCTGAACAACTATGGCGCTTTCCTGCTAGATCGGGAACGTTATCCGGAAGCCCTTGGTTACTTCCAAAAAGCTTCCGAAGACACGCTTTATAGTGAGCGATCTCGGGTTTTTGAGAATTTGGGTATTACCCACCAGCGTATGGGTGCTATTACCGAAGCGCGTGAAAGCTTTGAGCGCTCGCTCCGCTTGAACAGCCGCCAGCCACGAGCTTTGTTTGAGTTGTCGCAGCTGGAATTCGATGCACAGGATTATGTTCCGGCGTGGAAGCATTACCGCGCCTTTGCTGAGATGTCTGGCCAGAATGCCGCCAGCTTAGGGCTGGGCATCCAGCTAGCCAAACGTTTTGACGATCACAGCCGCGCGGCCAGTTATGCCCTGCAGCTCAAGCGACTCTACCCTGCAAGTCCTGAAGCGAAAGCGCTTATGGAGTCTGAATAATTATGAGTTCCGAACGTCATGATGCAACGGCAACCATGGCCGAACAGCAGCGCACGAGTAATCCCGGCGAAACGCTGCGGGCCGCGCGCGTTGAGCGCAAGATGTCCCAGCTTGAAATTGCTCAGAATCTGAAAATATCGGTTGCCGCCGTTGAGGGAATCGAGAACGGCCTCTACGAGCGTTTGCCGGGTGATACCTTTGCGCGTGGGTATATTCGCAGCTATGCCCGTCTGGTCGGGCTCGACCCCAACCGGTTGGCATTAGAGTTTGATCGTTTTCGTGGTATTGAGGTGCGCGAGCGTTCGGTCAGCGGCATCAGTCGCGTTGCTCAACCACGTCGCACTGGCAATGGTTTGATGCGCTGGGCGAGCCTGCTGGTACTGCTTGCTGTTATTGCTTCAGTGGTGTGGTGGTATGACAGTAGCAATCGAGAGTCTGTGAATGCGCCGACCGACGAGGCCGGTGCTGATGATGGCCTGCTGGATGAGGTCGAAGTAGACGCTCTGACGTTGCCTGCGGCCATTGCCGAGCAAGCCGAGACACTGTCGGATGAAGAGCTGGGTTTGAGCGATGGCGTCGAGGGTGCGGCCGATGCTCAGACGCAGATCGATGAATCTGTATCTGTATCTGCAGCTGAAACTGCAGCGCCCGCGGTATCAACGTCGCCAGCAGTTGCTCCTTCTCCGGCCGTTACTAACACAGCAGACGCTGAAACAGCCCCGCCTGCTGAGCAATCGGTTGCCGGAGCCACTTTGAATATGAGCTTTACCGCCAACTGCTGGGTACAGGTGAAAGCGCTCAACGGTACATTGTTGCACAGCGGCCTAATGCAAGCAGGCCAGTCGATTAATCTCAGTCACGAAGGTGCTATCGACCTGGTGATTGGTGATCGCAGTGCCGTGCAGACCATCAGCTACCGCGGTGAGCAGATAAATTTGCCGCAACAGAGCCAGTCCGGCGTCGCACGCCTGCGCCTGGGTCAGTAAGAGGTTATTCCGCTATGCAACATCATTCGCCGGTTAAGCGCCGTATCTCCCGTCAGATCAAGGTAGGTTCGATTCTGGTAGGCGGCGATGCACCGATTTCCGTGCAAAGCATGACCAACACTGAAACCTGTGATGTCGCTGCTACCGTTGGGCAGATTCAGCGCCTGGAGGCAGCTGGCGCCGATATCGTGCGAGTGTCGATCCCCAGCATGGAAGCGGCCGAAGCCTTTGGTGAGATTCGCAAGCTAACCAGTATGGCGCTGGTGGCTGATATTCACTTTGATTACAAGATTGCATTGCGGGTCGCTGATTTGGGTGTGGATTGCCTGCGCATCAACCCCGGCAATATTGGCCGTGAAGATCGCGTCCGAGCGGTAGTTGACGCGGCGCGGCACAACGGTATTCCGATTCGCATCGGAGTAAACGCAGGTTCGCTCGAAAAAGACCTGCAGAAAAAGTATGGCGAGCCCACCCCCGCAGCTCTGGTGGAATCGGCCCTGCGCCACGTTGAGCATCTGGATCGCCTGGACTTTCAAGACTTTAAAGTCAGCGTCAAGGCGTCAGACGTATTTATGGCTGTGGGTGCTTACCGTCTACTGGCACAGCAGATCGAACAACCGCTTCACCTTGGCATCACCGAGGCCGGTGGCTTGCGCTCGGGTACGGTTAAATCTGCGGTTGGTTTGGGCATGCTCTTGGCCGAAGGGATTGGTGATACCATCCGCATCTCGTTGGCGGCTGATCCAGTCGAAGAGATTAAAGTTGGCTTCGATATCCTCAAGTCTCTGCACCTGCGCTCGCGCGGTATCAACTTTATTGCCTGCCCCAGCTGCTCGCGCCAGAACTTTGATGTAATCAAAACCATGAACGAGCTGGAAAGCCGGCTGGAAGATGTCGTGACTCCGCTCGATGTGGCGGTGATCGGTTGTGTGGTCAATGGACCGGGCGAAGCCAAAGAGGCAGATATAGGTCTGACCGGCGGATCGCCGAACAACTTGATTTATCAGGATGGTAAGCCAGACCAAAAGGTCGATAACCTTGAATTGGTCGATCGCTTGGAAAAAATGATTCGCGACAAGATTGCTGCAAAGCAAGCGCTGGACGCCAATACTATCGTCCGCGGCTGATGCGGCAATGAAAGGAAATACGCTTTGAAAACCCTGCAAGCCGTGCGCGGCATGAACGATGTTCTGCCGGCCGACAGCGCACTCTGGCAGTATCTGGAACGTACGACGGCGGAGCTGCTCGCCAGCTATGGCTATCAGCAAATTCGGCTACCGATTGTAGAGCCAACCGAGCTGTTTAAACGCTCGATAGGCGAAGTGACTGATATCGTCGAGAAGGAAATGTACACCTTTGACGACCGCAATGGTGATTCGCTCACTTTGCGCCCTGAAGGTACAGCTGGCTGCGTGCGCGCCATGTTGCAGCACGGTTTACTCGGCAGTGGTGTTGGGCAAAAGGTGTGGTATACCGGCCCAATGTTCCGGCATGAACGGCCCCAGAAAGGTCGTTATCGTCAGTTCCAGCAGGTCGGTGTGGAAACGTTTAACCTGACAGGTCCGGATATTGATGCCGAACTGATTGCACTGTCATGGCGCCTTTGGCAGCGCTTGGGTATCAGTGATGCTGTCAAGTTAGAATTGAATAGCTTGGGGACGTCAGCTGATCGCGCGCGCTATCGAGATGATCTGGTGACGTATCTGAATGCCCGTTTTGATCGGCTTGATGAAGACAGCCAGCGCCGTCTCGGTAGCAACCCGCTGCGCATCCTCGATAGTAAGAATTCGGAGACTCAAGCGCTGCTGGTTGATGCACCCAAACTGGCGGACTACCTGAACGAAGATGCTAAAGCGCACTTTGCAGAATTGCGTAGCTTGTTGGATGCAGTTGGCATTCCCTATGAGATCAACCCTCGATTAGTGCGTGGGCTGGACTACTACGGGCTGACGGTGTTCGAATGGGTAACCGACAAACTCGGTTCGCAGGGCACGGTTTGCGCTGGTGGTCGTTACGATGGTTTGGTTGAGCAGTTGGGTGGCAAGCCTGCGCCCGCAGTTGGCTTTGCCATGGGTCTGGAACGACTGCTGTTATTGATTGAAACGCTAGGCAAAGTGCCGGCTGAACTGGCCCGTCAGGTTGATGTCTATCTCGTCACTCTAGGCGACGCTGCGGTGATCGCCGGACTGCAGTTGGCGGAGCAAGTACGTGATGCTTTGCCAGGGCTGCGTTTGGTAGTACACGCCGGCGGTGGCAGCTTCAAGAGCCAATTCAAAAAGGCGGATAAATCGACCGCGCTTTATGCATTGGTGTTGGGTGAAAATGAAGTGGCGCAACAGCAGATCGGTCTTAAGCCACTGCGCACGGAAGAAGAACAGGAAAATCTGAGCTGGCAGGACTTGCCAGCTCGGCTTGCACAGATTATTTGAGCGACAATCGTATCGCTTGTTGAAGGCTAAGGAGTGAAGGGTGGCTTACGAGACAGAAGATGAACAGGTAGAGAAGATCAAGGAAATGTGGCGCCAGCATGGCGTCCCCTTGCTGACCGGTGTCGCCATCGCTCTGGCCGGTGTGTTCGGCTGGCACGCCTGGAACAACTATCAGGACACTCAGGCGCGCAACGCCTCCACCCTGTATCAATCGATGCTGGAATCGGTACTGGCGAGTGATTCTGAGGCCTCCCGCGCTCGCGCGGCCGAATTGGCGGCGCAATTGCGTGATGAATATGCGAATACTCGCTACGCCGATTTCGCTGCTCTGATGCAAGCTCGTCTGGCGGTTGAGGCCAAGGATTTCCCAGTGGCTGAGCAGAGCCTGCGTGAAGTCATCGATGGCAGCAAGAACACGACTTTGCAGGAAGTCGCCCGCCAACGTTTAGCCCGAGTGCTGGCACAAGAACAGCGCGCGGAAGAAGCGCTCGAACTGTTTTCTGCGCCCATTGAAGGTGCTGAATTGCGTGCAAGCCGTGAAGAGATTCGCGGTGACCTGCTGTTGAGTCTGGATCGTGGCAACGAAGCGCATGAAGCCTACAAGGCTGCGCAAGAAGCACTGGAGGACGCCTCGGCGCGGCCGCAGTTGCAATTGAAGCTTGATGATCTGGCGGAGGAAGTCTAGTGAAGCGTACGTCTCGTTATCTTGCCGTTGCTCTGGCCGCGTTGCTGGTTGCTGGCTGTGGCAGCAATAGCAAGAAAGAGTTGCCGCCGGCAGAGCTGCAAAAGTTTGATGCTGAAGTGAAGCTTGATCGGGTCTGGAAGCGCAACATCGGCAACGGCCAGGGCAGTTTGTTCAATAACCTGACGCCGGCGATGGATGGCCTGACTCTCTACGCAGCTGATTCCAAAGGTCGCGTTGTCGCGTTGGACCGTGAAGACGGTTCAGTCAAATGGCAGGTCAAGTTAGATGAGCCCCTTTCCGGTGCCGTAGGCGCTGGTGGCGGTCGTGTGATGGTCGGTACGCTTGACGGTCAGGTTATCGTCCTGTCGGACGCAGACGGCACTGAAGAGTGGCGCAAGACGGTCACCAGTGAAGTGCTGGCTCCGCCGCAAACCAACGGTGACGTGGTTGTGGTGCAGACTCAGGACGACAAACTGGTCGCGCTGGATATCAGCAGCGGCGAGCAGCGCTGGATTTACGAAGCCAGCCTGCCGGTGCTGACAGTGCGCGGTCACAGCACACCAATAGTTAATTTGCGCCAGGTATTTGCTGGCCTGGCGAGTGGCAAAGTGGTTGCGCTAGCGGCGGACAGCGGCGTGCCTATGTGGGAGCAGCGCATCGCTCAGCCGCAAGGTCGTTCTGAGCTGGAGCGTATGGTAGATATCGACGGCCAGCTGGTGCTGGCAGACGATAAGCTGTATGTGGGCTCTTTTCAGGGCAATCTGGCGGTGCTGGATACACAGTCCGGGCGCCCATTGTGGCAACACCCTGCTTCTACCTATGTAGCTCCTGGCGTTGGTTTTGGCAGTGTTTACGTTAGTGAGGCCAACGGTACCGTCGATGCTTTTGATGACGGCAGCGCTACTGAGTTGTGGAGCAACGACAGTCTGGCACGTCGCCAGCTGACAGCGCCGGTGACTATCAGTAGCTACGTTGCGGTGGGCGATTTTGAAGGTTATCTGCACCTGTTGGCGCAAACCGATGGGCGCATGGTTGGACGCATTAAGGTTGATGGCGATGGGCTGCGTGCGCAGCCGATTGCCCTCGGTGACACCTTGTATGTTTTCGGCAACAGCGGTGATCTGGCGGCTTATAAGCTGCAGTAAACCGAAACAAGTTATACTTCTTCGGCCGCTGCGCTCGATTGCGCAGCGGCCGTTTTGTTTTTTTGGCACGCCAGGCGTGCGCGGAGTGATCATGGTTCCTGTTATCGCCCTCGTGGGGCGGCCGAATGTCGGCAAATCCACGTTGTTCAATCGTCTGACCAAAAGTCGTGACGCCATTGTTGCCGACGTATCGGGCCTGACCCGCGACCGCCAGTACGGCGAAGCCGTGTGGCAGGGCAAACCCTACATTGTGGTAGACACCGGTGGTATCACCGGTGAAGAAGAAGGCCTTGATATGATCATGGCCGGTCAGTCGCTGCAGGCCATCGAAGAGGCCGATGCGGTACTCTTTCTGGTGGATTCGCGTGCGGGTCGTACTGCAGGTGATGAGCTGATTGCAGCGCATTTGCGCAAGCGTAATAAGCACACCTATCTGATTGCCAATAAAATTGATGGTGCCGACCCGGATTCGATTCTAGGTGAGTTCTCCAAGCTGGGTTTGGGAGCGCCGATCGGTATCGCCGCTTCGCACGGACGCAACATTAATCCGATGCTCGATGCGGTACTCAACGACGAGAACTGGGACAAGGTAGCGACCGATGAGAACGGCGTACCGTTGATCGTCGAAGCCATTGGTACAAAAATCGCGGTAATTGGCCGCCCCAATGTGGGCAAATCGACTCTGGTCAATCGCATGCTGGGCGAAGACCGGGTTGTGGTATTCGATCAGGCTGGCACGACTAGGGACAGTATCTATATCCCTTATGAACGCTACGAAAAACCTTATACGTTGATTGATACTGCAGGTGTGCGCCGCCGCGGTAAGGTGTATGAGGCGATCGAAAAATTCTCGGTTATCAAGACTCTACAGGCGATTCAAGATGCCAACGTAGTCATCTTCGTAGTCGATGCGCGAGATGGGATTGTTGAGCAGGATTTGCATCTGCTTGGCTTTGTACTTGAGGCGGGCCGTGCGCTGGTGATCGCGGTGAACAAGTGGGACGGCATGGAGAATGAGGAGAAGGAGTTCGTGAAAACCGAACTGCAGCGTCGCCTCATTTTTGCTCAATTTGCTGATCTGCACTTCATCTCTGCCTTGCACGGTAGCGGCGTGGGTCTGCTCTACAAGTCTGTAGATAAAGCCTTTGAAAGCGCCATGACCAAGGTCCCTACGCGTCGTATGACCGAGATTTTGGAAGATGCGGTCACCGAGCATCAGCCGCCCATGTCCAGAGGTCGCCGCATAAAGTTGCGTTATGCCCACTTGGGTGGCTCGAATCCGCCGATCATCATCGTGCATGGCAACCAGGTAGATGCCGTACCGCGCTCTTATACGCGCTACCTGGAAAATACCTATCGCAAGGTGCTTAAGCTGGCAGGTACGCCTATTCGAGTTGAGTATAAGAGCGGTGAAAACCCCTACGCGGATCTTAAGAATAAGTTGACCGACCGTCAGGTCAACAAGAAGCGCCGCTTGATGAGCCACAATAAGAAAGCCAAGAAGAAGAGCAAGGATCGTCGCTGATTCTGCTTTTTCCGCAAAAAAGCCAGCATCTCTGCTGGCTTTTTTGTAGCTGCTTACGGGGGCTCTATAGCCTCAACCGGCCAAGGTTGGGTAGTCGGTATAGCCTTCCTCAGCGCCGCCGTAGATCGTGTTCGGGTTCAGCTTGTTCCACTCGGCGCTCTGTCGAATACGCTCGACAAGGTCGGGGTTGGCGATAAAGGGGCGGCCGAAGGCAGTGAACTGTGCCAAGCCAGACTGGATAGTCTCTTCAGCACTTTCTGCATTCAAGCCGCCGGCAAGAATGATATCGCCCTGATAGACCTCGCGCAGCGCCTGCAGTAGCTCCTCAAAGCCCTCATAGCTGCCACCAGCCCAATCCGGCTTGTTGATATGCACGTAGGCCAGTTTGCGGCTGTTCAACTCACCTAGCAGGTAGCTGAAGGTTTCCAATGGATTGGCGTCATCTACACCGTTGAAGGTGCCTAGCGGAGAGAAGCGCACGCCGACCCTGCCAGCATCACCCATCGCCTTGATAGTCGCATCCACCACTTCGAGTATCAATCGCGCGCGGTTCTCAATACTGCCACCGTAGGCATCTGTTCGCTGGTTGCTGTCGGAGCAAAGGAACTGATCAAGCAGGTAACCGTTAGCAGAGTGGACTTCAACGCCATCAAAACCGGCTTTGATGGCGTTGGAGGTCGCCTGTGCATAGTCTTTGACCACGGTGGCAAGCTCGGCGGTTTCCAATGCGCGGGGCATAGAGACTGCAGCTTTGTGGTGACTGCCGTCTGGCTCTTGCACATAAACTTCGGCCTTGGCTTGAATCGCGGACGGGGCCATGGGTGCTTTTCCATTTGGCTGAATCAAGGTGTGAGAGATTCGGCCTACATGCCACAGCTGGGCGAAAATGCGTCCGCCGGCATCGTGAACGGCTTGGGTAGCCTGCTGCCAGCCCTCAATCTGCTGCTCGCTGTGAATGCCGGGAGTCCAGGCGTAACCCTGACCTTCTGGAGTGATCTGGGTGCCTTCGCTGATGATGAGTCCCGCACCCGCGCGTTGGCGGTAATACTCAGCATTCAATGCATAGGGCACGTTGTCGGGTTGCTTGCTGCGCTGACGGGTCAGCGGTGCCATCACGATACGGTTTGGAACGTCTAAGCTGCCAATTTTGGCAGGCTGTAGTAATAGTGGTGTACTCATGGTGGTTGATGCTCCTAGTCGTGGTATCGGTCCGATCCCGCAATACAGCTATTATGGGGGTAGCATTCCTTTTAACAAGTACGTACGATTTCGGAAGTCACTTACTTTTATGTAAGTATGGTTTGTTTTTTGGAGCTTAAATGGCAATCAGTGAACAGCAGGCCAAGATGGCTGAGGGTAAACGCTTGGTGCAGGGCGATAAGGTCTATAGCACGCCTATCGAGGTCACCTTGGAGGTGATCGGCGGTAAGTGGAAGTCGGTGATCGCGTACCACATCATCCAGGGACCGCAGCGCTTTTCCGAGCTGAAGCGCTTGATTCCGGATATAAATGAGAAGATGTTAACGCAGCAGTTGCGTGAGCTAGAGCGCAACGAAGTGATCACCCGAACGGTGTTTGCTGAAGTGCCACCGAGGGTGGAATACCGCATTACCGAGCACGGCGCGAGCTTGCAGCCGGTACTAGAGGCAATGTGTCTGTGGGGTAGGGGGCATTGGCAGCAGTTAGCCGCCAAGCCCTAACTCACCGTTGAGAAGCCAACCGCGCCGCTCAATGCACAGCAGGTAGGCGCCGATTAAGCCGCCTTGGTATCTGCCTGGCGCAGCGCGCGGTTTAATGCGCTGAACAGTGCGCGGAAACTGGCTGTGGTCAGGTTTTCGTCAATGCCGATACCGTGCAGCGGCCGGCCATTGTCGAGGCGAATCTCGATGTAGGCGGCAGCCTTGGCATTGCTACCTGAGCCAATCGCGTGCTCATGGTAATCCATGATTTCCACCTTGACCGGCAGGCCTGCTACCAGCGCTTCCAATGGTCCTTTACCCAGCCCGCGCCAATGCAGCGTGTCGCCTTTGTTGAGTACTTCCACATCGACCGCGCTGGTGCCATTTTCTTCCTGCAGGCGATGACGGATCAGCGCATAAGGGCTAGTCGCCTGCACATACTCGCGCTCCAGTAACCCATGAATCTGTGCGGCGCTCAGTTCAAGGCCAAGCCGGTCTGTCTCGCCTTGTACCACCTGGCTGAACTCGATTTGCATGCGACGTGGCAGGCTGATGCCGTACTCCTGCTCCAGCAGGTAGGCGATGCCGCCCTTGCCCGACTGGCTGTTGACGCGAATAACTGCTTCGTAGCTACGGCCAATATCGGCTGGGTCGATTGGCAGATAAGGTACTTCCCATACGCCTGTTTGCTGTTGCACGGCAAAGCCTTTGCGAATAGCGTCCTGATGCGAGCCGGAGAAGGCGGTGTGAACCAGATCGCCGACATAAGGATGGCGCGGGTGCACCGGCAGCTGGTTGCACTCTTCAACGACCTTGCGCACAGAATCGATATCGGAGAAGTCCAAGCCGGGATGAATGCCTTGGGTGTAGAGATTCAGCGCCAGATTGACCAGATCGACGTTGCCGGTACGTTCGCCATTGCCAAACAGGCAGCCCTCTACTCGGTCAGCACCCGCCAGCAGGCCCAATTCAGTTGCGGCCACGCCGGTGCCGCGGTCGTTATGGGTGTGCAGGCTGATCAATACGCTGTCGCGACGGCTGATATGGCGGCAGAACCATTCGATCTGGTCGGCGTAAATGTTGGGGGTCGATACCTCAACGGTGGCCGGCAGGTTCAGAATGGCTTTGTTATCGGGGGTGGGTTGCCATACATCCAATACGGCATCACAAACCTCAATGGCAAAGTCCAGCTCGGTGGAGGTGAAAATCTCCGGTGAGTACTGAAAGGTCCACTGCGTATCCGGCTGTTTGGCGGCCAGCTGCTTGATCAGTTTGGCAGCGTTTACGGCAATATCGGTGACGCCCTGCTTGTCCTGTTTGAAGACAATACGGCGGAAGCTTGGCGCCGTGGCGTTGTAAACGTGGATGATTGCTTTTTTGGCGCCGCGCACCGATTCAAAGGTGCGCTCGATCAGGTCAGCGCGCGCCTGGGTGAGTACCTGAATAGTTACGTCATCCGGGATGTGGCCGTCTTCAATCAGACTGCGGACAAAATCGAAATCGGTTTGCGACGCAGAAGGAAAAGCCACCTCAATCTGCTTGAGGCCAATGGCGACAAGCGTTTTGAAAAAGCGCAGCTTGCGTACCGGATCCATGGGCTCAATCAGCGACTGGTTACCGTCGCGCAGATCCGAGCTACACCACAGGGGTACTTCTGTGATGGTTTTGGACGGCCACTGACGGTCCGGAATGTCGATGGCCTTGAATGCGCGGTATTTGCTGGATGGATCGCTGAGCATGCTCATGGTTTGGTTTCCCTGCTGCACCAGCCTCTCGTGAAGGCTGGGGGTGGCTAATTTAGGTGTTTGTTGCAGTAAAGGTAATCACTGCGAATGGGTATTTCAACAGCCAATGAAAGTTTGGCAGAAATGTGCGCACGTTGTGTTTTTTGCGCATTTATTGTTGCTTTAGGGCCGTTATCTGCGTTGGTTTTGCGCAAAACACGGGTATCGCTTTTAAGGCTTGAAGGCGCCGATGAAGATCGCCGGGTCAACCCGATTGCCGTTTAAGCTCACATTCCAGTGCAGGTGCGGCCCGGTGGCACGACCAGTGGAGCCCACCTTGCCCAGTAGGCCACCGCGCTCCACCTCATCGCCCACGCTGACGTCGATGTGTGATAGGTGACAGAACATGCTGATCAACCCTTGCCCATGATCGACAAATACCGTGTTGCCGTTGAAAAAATAATTGCCGGTGAGAATCACTTTACCAGCCGCGGGTGCCTTGATCGGCGTGCCTGTAGCGGCTGCAAAATCCAGCCCCGAATGCGCGTTGCGCTCTTCGCCATTGAAAAAGCGACGCAGGCCAAAGGCGCTCGACAGGGAGCCGGGTACCGGGCGATCTAGCAGCAGGTTGCTGGGCTGGCGACTGCTGAATTGTGCGTAGGCCGCCAGTTGCGCATCGAGCTCGCGTTGAATGCGTTGGAGCTGCGCGGGTGCTGGGTTCACCTGGCTCTTATTGCGCAGGGTGATGTGTTGCTCCTCGTACTTTTTACCGTGCACGTCGAATGCGACCTGCTGGCCGCCGTCGACTTGCAGGCGCTGCTGGCCGGGCGCAGTTTTCAGGTCAATGCCGACAATGGCGATCCAGCGCTGTTGCTCTTCGCGAATGATCAGTACAGGTTTGCCCTGATACTCCGCGCGCGGCGCTGTTGCCTGTTCGGGCAAGCCGACAACCGCCACACCGCCCGGCACAGGGTGATTCAGCAGGCGAGTGATAAAGCCTTCGGCGTGCAGAGAGAGGCTGCATAAGCCGAGCAATGCACCGATTAGCAGATTGCGTAGCATGTGGATCAGTCCAATAACGAGAGGGTGTAGGGTTTTTCAGCCTCGACGCGCACGGTCAGCTCGCCATCGTGCAGACGCGCTTTTAGACGCTGCCCGGCGCGGGCATTGGTGGCGCTGCGTACTGGTTTGCCCTGGTCGTCCAGCAAAATGCTGTAGCCACGTCCCAGGGTTGCCAGCGGACTGACCAGATGCAGGGTCTGGGCTAACTGTTCCAGCTGTTGACGCTGCTGCTTAAGCTGGCCCTGCATCGCGCGGGGTAAGCGCACATCAAGTTGTTGCAGTTGCTCGCGGAGCTGGCTTAGGCGGCGGCCGGGATGTTGGGTTTGCAGGCGGGTGCGCAGGTGCGTCATATGTTGTTGCCGCTGTGCAAGCTGCTGGCTAAAGGCGCGTCGCAGGCGCATTTCCAGCTCGTCCAGTCGCTGTGCTTGCTGGGCCAGGCGCTCGCCCGGATGGCGCAGACGTTGGCGCAGGTTATCCAATTGTAGCTTGGCGCGCCCAAGGCGTTCGCGCAGGCGTTGCAGTAAGCGGCGTTCAAGCTGTTCTACTTGGCGTAGCAGTGCCTGGGTATCTGGGCTGAGCAACTCCGCTGCGGCGGAAGGGGTCGGGGCGCGAACATCAGCAACAAAGTCGCTGATGGAAATATCAGTTTCGTGGCCGACCGCGCTAATGATGGGTGTTTGGCAGTCAGCAATGGCGCGCGCCACCATTTCTTCATTAAAAGGCCAAAGGTCTTCCAACGAGCCGCCGCCCCGGCTGATGATCAATGCATCGAAGCCGGCCCGATCGGCCTGCTGCAAAGCGCTAACCAACTGCGGTGCGGCTTCGCGCCCTTGCACTGCTGAAGGCGCAATAACCAGTTCAATAAAGGGTGCGCGGCGTTGAAATACGCTGATGATATCGCGCACCGCAGCACCACTAGGCGAGGTGATAACCCCGATGCGCTGAGGGTGCGCAGGCAACGGACGTTTCAAACTCTGCTCGAACAAGCCTTCCGCTTGCAGTTTGGCTTTCAGTGCCTCAAAGGCCTGACGCAGGGCGCCGTCACCGGCGGGCTCGATGCTGTCGACAATCAGCTGATAATCACCACGGCCTTCGTACAGACTGACACGACCACGCGCGCGCACTTGCAGGCCGTCCTTCATGGCAACCTTCAAACGTGCTGCATGCTGGCGAAATAGCGCGCAGCGAATCTGCGCACGATCGTCCTTCAGGGTGAAGTACAGGTGCCCGGAGGAGGGGCGGGCCAAATTCGAGAGTTCGCCTTCTACCCAGATGCGCGGAAAAACGTCCTCGAGCAGCTGGCGGGCGCGGGCGTTGAGCTGGCTGACGCTGAGCACGTCTCGCTCGGCGCCAAGTTGTTTAAACAGGGCATCATCATTCATGCGGGCATTCTAGTGCATTCGCTGCGAGTGGGGGGTGGCTGCAAAGTAAATTCGTATTGAAGCATCATTGTAATTGAGTGTAGGGCAGTGGATGGGTATAATGGCGCGCTTCCATTTTCCCGCTCGGGAGCCCTGCTATGCTGCGTATTAGCCAAGAAGCCCTTACCTTTGACGATGTTCTGCTGGTGCCCGGATATTCCGAGGTATTGCCGAAAGACGTCAGCCTCAAAACCCGGCTTACCCGGCGTATTGAGTTGAATATCCCCCTGCTGTCCGCTGCCATGGACACTGTTACCGAAGCCCGTCTGGCGATTGCCATGGCGCAAGAAGGTGGCATGGGCATTATTCACAAAAACATGACCATCGAGCAGCAGGCTCTCGAAGTGCGCAAGGTCAAAAAGTTCGAGTCCGGTGTGGTCAAGGATCCGATCACCATCGACGCCAGCGCCACCGTCGGTGACTTGGTTGAGCTGACCCATCAAAACAACATCTCCGGTGTGCCGGTTCTCTCCAATGGCAATTTGGTCGGTATCGTTACCGCCCGTGATATCCGCTTTGAAACGCGCATGAATGCGCTGATCAGCGATGTCATGACGCCAAAAGAAAAATTGGTCACCGTTAAGGAAGGCGTCAGCGCCGTTGAGGTTCGCGAGCTGCTGCACCGCCATCGCATCGAGAAAGTGCTGATCGTCGATGATGCGTTCCACCTCACTGGCATGATGACCGTCAAAGACATCGAGAAGGCCAAAGCCTACCCCTACGCCGCCAAAGACGACCAAGGTCGCTTGCTGGTTGGTGCTGCCGTCGGTACTGGCCCGGAAACAGCTGCACGGGTCGAAGCTCTGGCCGCTGCAGGCGTTGATGTGATCATCGTTGATACCGCCCATGGCCATTCCAAGGGTGTGCTGGACCGGGTTACCTGGGTCAAGCAGACTTTTCCGAATATTCAGGTGGTCGGTGGCAACATCGCCACGGGTGCGGCCGCTACTGCGCTGGTTGAAGCCGGCGCTGATGCGGTCAAGGTTGGTATTGGTCCTGGCTCTATCTGCACCACTCGTATTGTTGCCGGTGTGGGCGTGCCACAGATGTCAGCGATTGCCGACGTCGCTGCTGCACTGCAAGGCACCGGCGTACCGCTGATTGCTGACGGTGGCATCCGTTTCTCGGGCGACCTGTCCAAGGCCATTGCGGCGGGTGCATCGGTGGTGATGATGGGCTCTATGTTTGCCGGTACCGAAGAAGCGCCAGGTGAAGTTGAGCTGTTCCAGGGTCGCTCCTATAAGGCCTATCGTGGCATGGGATCGATGGGCGCTATGGCGCAGAATCAAGGTTCATCTGATCGTTACTTCCAGGACTCCAGCGCGGGTGCCGAGAAGCTGGTGCCTGAAGGTATTGAAGGCCGGGTGCCTTACAAAGGCTCACTGGCAGCGATCATCCACCAGTTGATGGGCGGCCTACGTGCCTCCATGGGCTACACCGGTGCTAGCGACATTGAAGAAATGCGCACCAAGCCGGAGTTTGTTCGTATTACCGGCGCTGGCATGAGTGAGTCGCACGTGCATGATGTGCAGATCACCAAGGAAGCACCGAATTACCGGATTGGCTAATTCGTACTTATGCGACGCTACAGACCCTGCACCATGCAGGGTCTGTAGTTTTGATTTCCCTTTCAGCTCAGGCTAGAGACAGATATGGCTTCCCACGATATTCACGCTCACCGCATTCTGATTCTTGATTTCGGCTCCCAGTACACTCAATTGATCGCGCGTCGCGTGCGTGAAATTGGCGTTTACTGTGAGATTCGCGCCTGGGATATGAGCGAAGCTGAAATCCGCGAGTTCGCGCCCAAGGGCATCATTCTGGCCGGTGGCCCTGAGTCTGTGCCGCAAGCAGGCTCTCCGCGCGCACCTCAGGTGGTGTACGAGCTGGGCGTACCGGTACTGGGCATCTGCTATGGCATGCAGACCATGGCTGAGCAGCTGGGCGGCAAGGTGCAGGGTTCCGACAAGCATGAGTTCGGTTATACCCGCGTTGATCTGGTCTCCCAGGGCGAATTCCTCAAAGGCATCGAAGATGCTGTCAGCGATGCCGGCACCTTTGCGCTTGATGTATGGATGAGCCACGGCGACAAGGTGATTAGCCTGCCGGAAGGTTTCCATATTCTGGCCAGCACACCAAGTTGCCCGATTGCCGCCATGGGCGACGAAAGTCGTCATTTCTACGGTGTACAGTTCCATCCTGAAGTGACGCATACCAAGCAGGGCTTGCGTATTATGTCGCGCTTCATTCTGGAGCTGTGCGGTTGTGAAGCACTGTGGACGCCTTCCAATATCGTCGACGACGCTATTGCTACCGTGCGCGCGCAGGTTGGCGATGCCAAGGTGCTGCTTGGCCTGTCCGGCGGTGTGGACTCATCCGTGGTTGCTGCGTTGCTGCATGAAGCCATCGGTGATCAGCTGACGTGTGTGTTTGTCGATAATGGTCTGCTGCGTCTGCATGAAGGTGAGCAGGTTATGGCCATGTTTGCCGAGAATATGGGCGTTAAAGTGGTGCGCGCCGATGCCGAAGACAAATTCCTCTCGCGTCTGCTGGGCGTTACCGACCCCGAAGAGAAGCGCAAGATCATCGGACGTACCTTTATCGAAGTCTTCGATGAAGAAGCTACCAAGCTACAGGGTATCAAGTTCCTGGCGCAGGGCACCATCTATCCAGACGTGATCGAGTCGGCCGGTGCTAAAACCGGTAAGGCGCACGTGATCAAGTCGCACCATAACGTCGGCGGATTGCCGGACGATATGCAGTTCGAATTGGTTGAACCGCTGCGTGAGCTGTTCAAGGATGAAGTCCGCAAAATCGGTTTGGCGCTCGGTCTGCCCTACGACATGGTTTACCGTCACCCTTTCCCTGGCCCAGGGCTGGGTGTGCGGATTCTGGCGGAAGTGCGCAAGGAATACGCAGAGATCCTGCGTCGCGCAGACTACATCTTCATCGAAGAGCTGCATCGTGCCGATCTGTACCAGAAGACCAGCCAGGCCTTTGCGGTCTTCTTGCCGGTCAAGTCGGTTGGCGTAGTCGGTGATGGCCGTCGTTATGAGTGGGTGATTGCCCTGCGTGCGGTAGAAACCATCGACTTCATGACGGCACGTTGGGCGCATCTGCCCTACGACTTTCTGGAACTGGTCTCCAACCGCATCATCAATGAGATCAGCGGCGTATCGCGGGTAACCTACGATATCTCCAGCAAGCCGCCAGCGACCATTGAATGGGAGTGAGCGCAGTTGCGCTGATAAAGCCGCTACGGGGTAACCGATAGCGGCTTTTTTATTGAGTCGAAAAAACGCGCTTACTCACGATTGAGCTGGCTAGCGCTTGCATAGCCAACCTCGAAAACTAGCTCGGCCAGTCTACGGCCCCTCGCTTTGCTTTAGGTCTGAGACAGGTTTGTATCATCACCCGAGCGCTTAAATCCGGGAGCGGAAGCAGAGTTAAACCCCGTAAGCTAGTGACCCGCACTGATTTTTTGATTGGATTAGGATGGGATGTCTTTATTTTGTAAATAAAAATGATTAGCGTTATTGTTTTCTGTTGTTAATATGTCTCGCTTCGCAAGGCGGCACGCCAACCTCGTCAAAAAAACTATAAGGCGAGGGGGGGCTGACGGTGCTGAACCACTAAGGAGCAAGAGTATGACTGATAGTAAATCCGGGCTTCTCAAGGCACGTAAACCCTGGCAACTCACCACGACCGCTTTCTTGTATAGTGCACCCTTGGTTGCTGCTTCGTTGAGCGCAACCGCCCAAGAGGCACGCAATACAGATGACCAAGAGGCGTACCGCCTAGCGCCCGTGATCGTCAACGCTCAGGCTGCTGCGGATGATGATGCTAGCTCGGTGGTTGCTCAGGAGCTCTGGGTAGGCGGCAAAGTTGCGACCAGCATTCTCGACACGCCTGCTTCGGTTTCAGTCATTACTGAAAAGGAGATGGAGCAACGGAGCGTGAGTACAACCGAAGAGGCGCTGCAATATACCCCTGGCGTCATTACCGACTTTTACGGCACCGATGACCGTAACGATTATTTCAAAATTCGTGGGTTTCAGGCGACTACCTACCGTGATGGGTTGACCTTGGGCTCAATGCGCGGCGTTCGCGAAGAGCCTTACGCGTATGAGCGCATTGAAGTACTGCGCGGCGCTAACTCCACGTTATTTGGCCCAGCTGATCCTGGCGGCTCGGTAAACTTCGTTAGCAAGCAGCCGAGGTTCGAGCGGTTTGGTGAAGGCTTTATAACCTACGGCTCCTTTGACCATAAGGAAGCAGGCATTGATGTGGGTGATGCGCTGAACGAGGACGAGACAGTTGCCTACCGTCTTACCGGCAAGATCCAGGACAGTGATCGCGAATACGACTATTCCCGCGATGACAACGAGTTCGTGATGGGAGGCCTGACTTGGGAGCCAACAAACTATACCTCGGCTACCGTTATTCTTGATTACTTGAACCGTGATAGCACCCCCAACAGTGGTGGTTATCCGGTCGGCGAAGAGTATGACCGCACTGACTTCTTTGGCGAGCCCGACTTCAACTATCAGGACGTCGAACGCACCAGTATTACTGGCAACGTCACCCACGATTTCGACAATGGTTTGGTTCTGCGCAGCAACTTGCGTTACAGCGAGCTGACCGACAATTTTGGCTACATCTATCTGGCAGATAACGCCGCTACACTAGTTACAGATCGCGCCTATTTCGGTACCGATAGCGAAGCCGAGGAGCTTATCGGCAACCTGATGCTGCAATACGATGCCCGATTTGAGCACGTCGACAGTAGTACGCTATTGGGTGTCGAGTACCGTGATGCTGCAACCGAAGACAGCTCATTTTATGGCGCTGCCGACCCCATTGATCTCGCTAACCCGGTCTATAGCGGTGCTCCGACGAGCCTGAACGTTTACAGTGGCAACAAGCAGGATTACACCACTAGATCGGTGTTCTTGCAGCAGAACGTCTCGTTTAACCGTTTTATCGTTACCGCAGGTGTGCGAAACGATGCAATGGATCTCTCCAGTACCGATATCACCGGGGTAAAAGCCGCTGATGATTTCTCGGAAACCTCTTTCCGCGGTGCGCTGACCTACATGGTCAATGACGAAATTTCCACCTATGTCAGCATGGTGGAATCCGTTGCGCCACCGTCGATCGGGGTGACACCGGAGCGCGGCAAGCAGTATGAAGTGGGTGCGAAATATGCGCCTGCCAGTATGAATGCGCTGTTCTCGGTAGCGGTTTATGATCTTACCCAAGATGATGTCACCATCGCCGTAGTGCAGGACAATGGCACCATTGAGCGAGAAACGGTGGGTGAAACTCGGGTGCGTGGCCTTGACTTGGAAGCCAAGGCGGAGCTGACCGACAGATTAAGTTTGATTGGCGGCTATGCGTATATGGATTCAGAAGTGCTAAGCGGTGCGCTGCGCAATGGCACCTCACTGGAGGGTAAAGCTTTCGCTATCGCACCTGAGAATTCCGCGTCGCTCTGGAGTTATTACACCTTACCAGGTGAGCGGATGAGCTTTGGTTTGGGGGCCCGCTACACAGACGGCTACTACTTTGATGCTGCCAATACGTCCGATAGTGATTCGGCCACGCTTTTTGATGCGGCCTTTAACTATCAGCTCATCAAAGGCACTGACCTGGCCGTCAACGTAAACAACCTGTTTGACGAGCAGCATGTGGTTGGCTCCGGTACTGCGGATTACTATAATCCGGGCCGCGAGCTCACGGCGAAACTGAGCTATAGCTGGTAAGCAGGGCGATCATCAATAATGATCGGCCTGAGCTGCGGTATCTTCAGCTAGCCCTGCAATAACTAAAAGCCAATAAAAAACCCAGCGAAGTTGCTGGGTTTTTTATTGATTTGTGGCCCTATTTTAAATCCACCCGAACATTCTGGATCTTACCCTCGAACTCAAACGCTCAGCGGTCTCCACGAGCAGCTCTATGGGTAGTGGTTTTTCTGGGAGTGCGTAACAACGTCAAGCTGTAGGCGATTCGTTAGTTCAGGTATTGGAGAGCAAGGCGAGGAGGGCCGTAAGGCCTTTTATATTCATATTGAAGCGCTGCCTGGCAAAGAGGAGGAAGTGCTGCAAATGCTGTGGGATATTCGCGCCTGCGTGGAATCTGAGCCCGCTACCGGGCCTTGGTTTGCCGTGCGTCTGGCACTCTCAACTTTTGCCATCTTTGAAGCCTTTCCCGATTTAGCGGGGCGCCAAGCACATGTTGTGGGTGGTGGCGGTGATATGTTTCGGGACCTGGAGCGGATGAATGCGATCCTGGCGTATCCGGCGCAGGTGCACCGAGCGGATGTGCTACTGAGCAAAGACAGCTTTTCTCACAGGGGGCTGGCCGCTAATCTCTAATTGATCCGCCGCGCGTCGACTAAGCGGATGTAAATACATCCGCATTCGCTGCTGGTGCAGCTATAATTTCGCTCGGGTCAGGAATAACCTGAAGCGCTTGGTCATGCGGCCGGCGCTGTATCAGGAAGAGGGATCATCACGGTCGGAATAATCAGCTATCGGAGCTGCGCGGCCAACTCATATCAGGGGCGATATGGCGTTTACACGAATCCTCTGCATTCTCACAGTATGCTGCTTTACGTCGTTGTTCGCAGAGGCCAAAGCCGCCGCTGCCGACTTTACCGATTGTCGCGATGAGACTACCTTGCTGCGCTCTCTGGAGCGTGAGCTGGCGGTGGTGAACACGCGACGCAGCACTTTTGATGCCATCTATAACGACCAATTTCCCGCCGACCTGCAGTTTGACGAAGTGACGCTCTCAGGCACCAGCTTGGATGAACAATGGCATTGGCCTGATGAGATCGACTGCCCCTCTCTCGAGGAAAAGTATCAGGCTTCGCGTCAAAATCTGACCCGAGCGCTGCAACGCTTGCATCGACAGGAAGCGGTGTGGCTGGATCAGCCCGTTGCTACTCGCGATGCGTTGCCGCGCGTATGGAGTTCACGCCAGCGACTGATGGCACAAATTGAGGCGTTGCGCGCAGCGACGCAAGACGGCAACACGGCCGCTGCTTCGGCGAACCTCGCTGCGGCGGAGAAAGTACAAGCGCAGCTTAGTGAATTACGCCGCGGTTTTTTTGCACAGTTGTCCGCGTTGCACCGGGAGGTCAGCCCCGGACGTATCGCCGAGTTACTGGCGCTATGGCGTAATGCCTATGACATAGAACCCTTGGCTGAGGTCCCAGAAGATACCGTTATTGATGGCCTGCCGGGAGAGCTTCAAAAACTCAGTCGCGACTATTACGAACTAGCGCAACACGACGTGCTGGTGCAGCGCAATGCGCTTAATGATGTGCGTGGTTGGTTATGGAAAAAGCACGCCGCGGTTTTTAATCAGTTAGATACGGAGGACACCGAGCATCTGCTGGCTGAGGAGGGACGCGCATTCGGCACTCGTCTGGAGTGGCTATTCAGCGACACGGGTTTGAACTATCAAAACACCAGTGCGGATCAGGGCCATATTTCAGCCTGGGCCAAAGGGTTGGAGTACCTGTTAGGGTTGCTGACTTTCCCATTGCTGGCTGCTCTCGCGCGTAAAACACAGGCGCCGGCAGCTCGCGTGCAAAGCCGATTTGCACGCTGGAGCCGTAAACGGCGTTTGGCCTCCCAGATCAGCAGAATTACAGCTAGCCTGCCACTGCTACTGCCCTGGGTCGTCGGTCTGCTTGGTCTGCAGCTGCTGCAGATGGTTTTCACGCATTACCATCTGGCGTTGTTGAACTCGCTGATCCCTCTGGCACGTCTGTTTATCCTGTATGGGTTGATCTGCATTGCAGGGGAATGGCTGTTGCAGCGCATTGCGTTGCAGGCGGGGAGCTACCTGAGTCAGGAGCAATTAATTCAGGTAAAACGGCGTGCCCGCGTCGCCGCTGCGGTGGCAGTGGTGCCGCTGCTGATTGAAGATTTTATCAAGCTGGGAGTCGGCCCTTCCAAGCTATTGGGCATCTGCCACCTGCTGAGCTTGCTGGGGTTCTTGTTGGCCTTGGGCATACTGCTGCGTAGCCGCAGACAGGACTTTATTGACTCGCTGAAATCCGTGCTGCCCGCGCGTTGTGATCACACGATCGAGCGCTTATTGAGCGAGCGTACCTTCCTGCTGGTGGCGCCTATCGCGGCGCCGCCTCTGCTGTTGGCGCTATTGGGCGGATTTCTTCACAAGGCGCTGTTTGACTACGATTGGTATCGCAAGCTGTTCGCGCGCAGCTTCAAGTTGCGCGCTGCTGCGGCTGAGGCTGGACAGCCGGAGCCTATTTCGGACGCGGCGGCATTGGATGCTTACGAACACTGGTTTCTGGAGCACGGCCATGATCAGGTTCCGTTTATTGATTCCGGCCTCTATACCAGCGTGCGCAAGGGGCTGGACCATTGGTTGGGTGATAAGTCCAGTGAGAACGCGCTGCTGTTGACCGGGCCGCGCGGCGGCGGGAAATCGGCGGTGCTTTATCGTCTGAAGCAGGAAGTTGCCGAAGAACAAGCAGAGGTCTTAGTGCATCTGCTTGAAGTGCCGGGTAAAACCTGTACGGCAGAAACGGTGCTGAGCCTGGTGGGCGAAGCCTTGCAGACCGATCTGACGGCCGGACCGTCGGCGCTGGTGCGTACCGATGCAGAGCGCCAGCCCACCTTGCTGATTCTGGATAATGCACAAAATTTGTTTTTGCGGCAGGTGGGTGGTCTTAGTGGTTGGGAGGCGCTGTTGAGCCTGGTTAACACCCGCATCGAGAACGTTTTTTGGCTAGTTGCAATTAATAACCAGAGTTGGGCCTATCTAAGTAATATTTATGGTCGGGACTACCAATTCCGCAATGTAAGAACAGTGCGCCCCTGGTCGCAGAATGAAGTGCGTTCGCTGATTCTGTCGCGCAACCACCTCAGCGGCTACAAGATCCGTTACGACGATATCCTGCTGGCCACGCGCGGGCCTGAAGCGGGCAGCATTCGTAACGCGGAGCAGTTGTACTTCAGCCTGCTATGGGATGCCTGTATGGGTAATCCGATGCTAGCGCTGCGTTTGTGGCTGCAATCTATCCATTTGGAAGGCAAAACCGTTGTGGTTGGGTTGCCTGATGAGGTGTCAGGTAGCTCGTTGGAGAAACTGGATAATGATCTGCATTTTGTTTATGCCGCGGTGATGATTCACGAGAACATGACCAGCGATGAATTGGTAGCGGTTACGGCGCTGCCAGAAAGGGTAGTGCGTACGGCGCTGAAAACGGCCTCTGACACTGGCTTTATTTTACGCTCTGAGAATAAGCGCTATCGCATTGCACCGCTCTGGTATCCCACCATCATGAGGCTACTGGCCAGGAAGAACCTGCTGCATGAATGATGACAATTTAGGCGATCAGCTAACGACCTTTGTAAACATGTTCAACGCGGGAACGCTGTTTCTGCTGTTTTTCTGCGTCTTTGTCCTGTGGCTGATCAACTGGTTTATACGCACCATGATGGGCCGGGTGATGACGCGTTTTCCATCACGCCGCTTCGCCATTATGCAGCTCACTACCTTGCTGAGTTTTGTGCTCTACATTATCGGTGCAGTGGTACTGGTGGTAGGCGTGCTGCGCCCACCGCATGAGTTCCTGATCGCGATTGGTGGCTCTGCCGCTGTGGCAATCGGGTTTGCCCTGAAGGACGTGGCAGCATCGCTGATATCCGGTTTGATTCTGCTATTCGATCGACCTTTTCAGGTGGGCGACCGCGTCTCTTTTGATGGTGTATACGGCGAGATCATGGCGATCACCCTGCGCACCGTGCGTCTGCGCACCCTGGATGACAATATTGTCACCATTCCCAACTCCCGCTTCATCACCGATATCGTTTCCTCGGGCAACCTTGGCGCGATGGATATGATGGTGGTGACGGATTTTCACCTGGCTCTGGATGCCGACATTCAACAGGCCCAGGACATAGCGCGGCAGGTGATCGTCACCAGTCGTTATGCTTACTTGAAGAAGCCGGTGACTTTTGCCATTGAGGAAGTACAGATAGCCGAGCGCCTGTCGATCCGACTGCGGGCCAAGGCCTACGTGCTGGACGTTAACTACGAAAAGGCGTTTCAGAGCGATGTAACCGTGCGCACGACTGTGCTATTTAGGGAGCGCGGCGTACCGCGACCAACGCGCTAGGCACCTGATTGCGGTGCCTGCGGTTCGGTTTAATCTTGAAATCGATTCAGGCCTACTGACCGAGCGGCTGCTCAGTCAGGTTGCTGAACGCGCACAGCGGCCATATCGGCTAACGAACTGCGGCTCCAGCTGATCAGCTCACGTGCTAATTGATCTGACGCAGCCCCCATACCTTTCACTACCGCGGGTACCTGTGGGTCGTCGATAGCCTGCTCCAGCTGGAAATGCTTGGCTGCGATGACACGCCGCGTGACCGGGTCTACCAGCTTGGCATCCAGGGTGACGGTAATCTGCGGCGTGCCGGCGCGATAGATGGTCTGGTACTGGCGCAGGTCGCTATACAGATGCACGTCGGTTTCTAGCGCCTGGTTTTCATTGGTGACTGTGCGGAAGCTACCGTCTTGCTGGAATGCCTGGATTAGGTGTTCACGCAGCAGCGCTGGATTGGGGTCGGTCCAGCGCGCGCCTTGGTAGCTATTAATGGTGTTCTCATCGGGGCTAACCATGATGCGCGGTGCTTGCAGTGCATAACTGGCATCTGGCGTGGTGATGCGCAGTGATAACGGCAGCGGCTGTGCTTGGTTTTGTGTCAGTTGCGGGCTAGGTAAGTTGTAAAAGGTAATGGGTTCTGCCTCAGGCAGAACCGAACAGGCACTGGCGAGACTCAGCATCAGCATGCCGGCGCCCAATTGCAGAGTGCGACGCTGGATCATGGTTGAAACTCCTGTTTGTTTTCACGGCCCAGCAGGAAGCGGGCAGGGTCATCTTGCAGTCGGCGAGTCAGCAGGCGCAGCTCAGCAAGAGTAGATCGCAGCTCATTGATGGCGGGGTCAAGTTGCCCCAAGCCCTGCATGCCACTCGAAAAGGCGGCCTGATTGTCGGTCAATATATTTTCCAGCGTAGCGCTGGATTGCGCTACCGAGGCCATGGCGTCTCGAGCGCTGTCGAGTGTCTGTGCGCCTTGGTTGCTGACCAAGCGGTCGGCGTTAGCAATTAGTTGATTACTTTGCTCCAGCGCGCTCTTGGCAGCACGGCTGGTCTCGGTTAATTCGACTAACAGCTGCTGCAAATTCCCATTCGGATTGCTGATGCTGTCGGTGGCCTGATGTAACCCTTCCAGCGTTTTGCTGAGGTGGTCAACGTTCTCTTCGGACAGGATGTCGCGCGCACTAACGATCAGTTGGTTTATGTTAGTCATTAGGTCTTCGCCGTTTTCCAGCAGGCTGGAAAGAGGCGATGGCTTGGCGTAGATGATGGGGTCTTCGCCGTCTTTGCCTTGCAATGGTGGGCTGTTGGGATTTTTGTGACTGAGCTCGAGCACCGAGTTCCCGGTAATGCCGGTAAATGACAGGCCGGCAACAGTGCTTTCCGTGATGGGCACGCTGGGGTCGATGCGAATGCGCGCACGCACCTTGCGTGGGTCCTGCTTATCGAGCGTTAGCTCGGTAATGTCACCGATGCGGATGCCGCTGAATTGCACTGCGCTCCCGCGTGAAAGCCCGGTGACCGCCTGTTTGAATAGCACGGTGTAGTAACGGTACTCACTGCTGGCGGTGGAGCTACTCATCCAGATGGCAAAACTGATGGCCGCCAGTGCAGATAGCACTGTGAATAAACCGATCAGCACGTGATGGGCGCGGGTTTCCATGATCTAGTTGGACTCCGGGGTAAGGGCGTTTTTACTTGCCGCTGCGGCACGGCCTCTGGGGCCATGAAAGTATTCCTGAATCCAGGCGTTGTCTGTCTCGCTGACTCGCTGCAGGCTATCGGCCACTAATACGCGTTTTTCCGATAGTACCGCAACCCGGTCACAAATGGCGTAGAGGGTGTCGAGGTCATGGGTGACCAAAAACACGCTGAGGCCGAGGGCGTCACGCAGGGTTTTAATTAACTGATCGAAGGCAGCTGCGCCTATAGGGTCGAGGCCGGCGGTGGGTTCGTCGAGGAATAATATATCGGGATCCAGCGCCAGGGCGCGAGCTAGTGCTGCACGTTTGACCATGCCACCGGATAGCATTGAGGGGTACTTGTCGCCAGCCTCGGGAGGTAAGCCGGTGAGTGCCACCTTCATGCGGGCTAGATGTTCGGCATCTTCACGGCTGAGGCCAGCATGCTCTATTAACGGCAGCGCGATGTTTTCCAGCACTGTCATTGAAGAGAACAGGGCGCCTGCCTGAAACAAGACGCCAAAGCGTCGCTCCTGTTCAGTGCGCTCTTCTGGCGACAAGCTTTGCAGGTCCTTGCCGAAGACTTTTACGGAGCCAGCATTGGGCCGCCGCAAGCCGACAATGGAGCGCAGCAAGACTGACTTGCCGGTACCTGAGCCGCCCACGACGCCGATAATTTCACGCGGATAGATATCCAAATCCAGCTTGTCGTGAATGGTTTGGCTGCCAAAACGGTTGACCAGCCCACGCACGGATACCAGCGGCTGTTGGTTGTCGGGAGTTTCGCTCACCAGCCCATCTCCATATAGAACAACGCCGCCAGTGCATCGACCAGAATCACCACGAAAATGCATTGCACCACACTAGAGGTGGTGTGCTCGCCGACCGATTCAGCGCTGCCGCTGACCTTGAAACCTTCCAGGCAGCCGATCACAGCGATCAGGAAGGCAAAGACAGGTGCCTTAGCGATACCCAGCAAGAAGTGTTTAACCTCTACGTTTTGCTGCAGCATGCTGACGAACATGGTCGGTGAGATATCCAGCGACAATGCACAAACCATCGCGCCGCCGAACAAACCCGACACCATGGCTATAAAGGTCAGGGCGGGCATAGCGACCAGCAGCGCGAGTACGCGTGGTAGCACAAGTATCTCTAGCGGATTCAGCCCGAGTGCGCGAATGGCATCGATTTCTTCGTTGGCTTTCATTGAGCCAATCTGTGCGGTAAACGCACTCGCGGTGCGACCGGCCATAAGAATGGCGGTCAGCAACACACCGAATTCGCGCAGAAATGAGAAAGCAATCAAATCGACTGTATAAATGCTAGCGCCGAAGGACTCCAGCACGGTGGCACCCAAAAACGCGATTACTGCTCCCACCATGAAGGTAAGCAGCGCGACTATAGGGATGGCGTTGAACGCGGTTTGCTCAATCTGCGCGACGACGGCTGTGATCCGCCAGTTGCCCGGGCGCAGTAGATTGCGGACCAGACCGCTCAGGGTCAGACCTATAAAGCCAAGCAGCTCAAGCACGTGCGCATAAAAGCCCAGCATAGATACGCCAATGCGCTCTAGCAGAGCAATCACTAGCATAGGCTCGGCTGCGGGGCTCTCAGGCTGGTCGGTACAACTGCTGGCAATGCGCTGCAGTAGGGTACGACGCTCGTTCGCCAGATCAGGATCGTTTTCGCTTACCCGCTGCAACTGCTCTGGCCCAAGCAGTTCGGCTAGCATTTGCCCACCGGCGGTATCGAGTCGCGCTAGTTGGCTCATATCAACTTGAGTGAAACTCTGGCGCTGCTGTTGCGGCACCCGGCCGATCAGCTTGCGTAGCTCGCTGTAGTTGTTAAGTGTCCAGTCCCCTGCAATATGCAGTTGATCCGATGAGTCTGTTGGCAGGGTAAGCAGCGCTGGGTTGGGCGTTGGCATGGATGACATTAGGTGGGTTACCCGCGCTCAGATGAGTGCGGGCTGGGGCTTCAAAGCTTGCGCTTGATGCCGTAATTTTCCGACAGAGTGCCAGGCGCCCCGCCATCTTTTGGGGCGTAGTCGCGCGGTGGCTCAAGACTGTCAAAGGCACCTTCGTTTTGCTTGCGACTACCCGGAGTGACGGGCGCATCTTGTTCCAATGCGGCAAGCAGACGTTGGCGAGTCATATCATCAGGCGCTAGGTCGATCGCGCCATGAGTCAAGTGCTCCTGAATATCCTGATAGCTACGATTCAAGCGGCCGGCCAGGTTGGCGGTAGTCTTGAAATGCGCTGCGACTTCTTGCTGATACTCTTCAAAGCGCAGCTGTAGGCTCTCGAGCTGGGCTTGGGAGCTAGAGGAGTTGCCGCCACCGACGCGACGCGAAATTTGCGTCAGTACGATGCCGACTACGATTCCCACTGCCAAGGCAATGGCTGTTGCTATCCACAGGTTCTCGCTTGCTTCCACCTTAGGTCCCTCGTCATTCGATTGGTGCTGCCAGGCAACCGCACTGGTGCTGTCAGAGCATGATCTTACGGTAACGACATTTAATGGCCAAGGCTAGTGTCTATGTTGCTGTCTAACATTCAGCGCAACGCGCCAGCATGTGACAACAGAATAGAGCCTGCCAAGGATCGCTGCCTTGCCAGTCACACTAGGCAGAGGCCAGAATATCCTATTGGAGTGCTGCCGGTGTGGGCAGTTCCACTAGTGCGACGCCATTCATGCAGCAGTAGTCACGGAGATACTCATGAGCCGTCCAGGCGAAGAGCAGGTCATTATCGGGGGGCCGGCCGGCCCACTTGAAGCGGTCATTACGCGTGGCGAGCGCGCTGGGTTGGTGGCGATCATTTGTCATCCTAATCCAGTGCAGGGTGGCACCATGCAAAATAAGGTGGTGCACACGCTGATGCGCGCAGCGCGAGACATGGGTGCGAGCACGCTGCGGTTCAACTTTCGCGGAGTGGGTAGTAGCGCCGGCGAACATGATTATGGTTTAGGCGAGGCGCAAGACTGCCTGGCGGTAATTGCTTGGGCGAAAACAGAGCTAAAAATGGAACAGCTTTGGCTGATGGGGTTTTCTTTCGGCGGTTATGTCGCGGCCGCGGCCGCCAGTGCCTTGACGACATGGCCCGCGCGCTTGGTGCTGGTCGCCCCTTCAGTCGAGAAGCAACGCTTTGCCGACCTGAAGCCTCTGCGTGGGCCTGTGGAGGTAATGATGGGGGAGGCGGATGATGTGGTGGCGCCGGAGGCTGTGTATGCCGCGTTCGCCGATGAGGCTAACTCAACGGTGGTTCGCTTTGCTGATACCGGGCACTTCTTTCATGGCCAGTTGGTACCGCTCAAGGCCGCAGTTGAGCAGGCGCTAGGCTAGTAGGCTAATTGCCAAGGGGGTGACGTGCGGGTAGAGTATCGCACCCGTCGTAACCCCTTTGGTAACAATGTATGTCTCCCCTTGAGCGATACAAGGCGGACCTTCAGCGTCCGGACTTCTTTCATGATCCAGCCCAGGAAAAGGCAGTGCGCCATCTGCAGCGCCTGTTTGATGAGCTGATCGCCAGTGATCAAGCTAAGCCCGGGTTGTTGGGGCGCCTGCGTGGCAAGAAGCCGGAACCGGTAAAAGGGCTCTACTTCTGGGGTGGTGTGGGTCGTGGCAAGACCTATCTGGTCGATACCTTTTTTGATGCCCTGCCGTTCGAGCGCAAGATGCGTACGCATTTTCATCGCTTTATGCAGCGTGTGCATCAAGAGCTGAGAGGCCTGAAAGGTAAAAAAAACCCGCTCAAACTGGTTGCAGCCCAATTTGCAGAAGAAGCGCGGGTTATTTGTTTCGATGAGTTTTTTGTCTCGGATATTACGGATGCAATGATTCTCGGCAGCTTAATGGAGGAGCTGTTTGCGCAAGGCGTTACCTTGGTGGCGACTTCCAACATAGTGCCAAACGGCCTCTATAAAGATGGTTTGCAGCGTGCGCGCTTCCTGCCTGCGATTGCCTTGCTGAACGCACAAACCGAGGTGGTCAATGTCGATAATGGCGTCGATTATCGGTTGCGTGCCCTTGAACAGGCAGAGCTTTACCACTGGCCTTTGGATTGCGAGGCAAACGCGAGCTTACAGCGCAGTTTTGATAGCCTGGTGCCCGACATGGATGAGGTGGTCGAGGCCGAGCAATTGATGGTCGAGAACCGAGTAATTCCCTCGGTACGAGTCTGTGAGGATGTTGCCTGGTTCGAGTTTCGCGCGCTCTGCGATGGGCCTCGTAGTCAGAACGATTACATCGAGCTTGGGCGTATTTTTCACGCCGTGCTCATTGCCAACGTTGAACAGATGGATGTCAGCAAAAACGACATGGCGCGGCGCTTCATTAACCTAGTCGATGAGTTCTATGATCGAAACGTTAAGCTGATCATTTCGGCCGAGGTGGCGTTAAAAGATCTGTATACCGGTGGCCGACTGGAGTTCGAGTTTCAGCGTACCTTAAGTCGGTTGCTCGAGATGCAGTCCCACGAGTTCCTGGCACGCGCCCACAAGCCCTGATTAGTCGGCTGGTTGGCGCTGGTATTGCCGACGGTATTGATTGGGTGACTGGTCGGTGTGCTGACGAAACAGCCTGGCAAAGAAGCTGGCGTCGTCATAGCCGATGTCGTAGCTGATGGTTTTGATGCTAAGGCGGCTGGTGCTAAGCAGGTTTTTAGCCATTTCAATACGTAGTCGTTGCAAGTACTGCAGCGGCTTGTCTCCGGTGGCCTGCTGAAAACGGCGCATAAAATTGCGAATACTCATGCCGTGCCGGCTGGCTACATCTTCAAAGCGAAACTTCTCAGCAAAGTGGCTTTCAAGCCATTGCTGGATCTGCAAAATTGCCAGATCCTGATGCATCTTCTGTCCGCCAAACCCGATTACACCCGGCGTATAGCTGCGCTGCACTTCGTAAAATACGTCCCGCGCCACCGTCTGGGCGACGCCTGGTCCGCATAGCCTGTCTGCCAAATGTACAAAAAGGTCGCGCCCTGAACTGATCCCGGCAGCGCAGAGTACTTGCCCTGCGTCGGTTAGGTGCTTGTCACGCTGCAAGACAACGCGGGGGAAGCGCTGGCTAAAGTCGTCGTGGTAGCGCCAGTAAGTCGTGGCTTCGCGGTCGTCCAGCAAGCCGGCTGCGGCAGCCCAATAGGCACCGTTGGCGACGGCGCCGATGACGGCGCCGCGGGCGTGTGATTTGCGTAGCCAGGGCAGCACGGCCGGGTAGCGCTCTAGTAGTTCGTCGAACTCACCCCAGAACGCGGGCAGGATGATCAGTTGTGGTTCCACTTGATCGATAAACGCCTGAATCGGAAACACATCTTGGCTGAAACTGGTGGCCGGTTGGTCGTCAGCGGCAACGATCAGGGTGCTAAAACTGGGTTTTAGGCCAAGACCTCGCTGGCGACCATCGTTAAGACTGGCCATATAAAAGAAGTCTTTGGCTTGCATGACGGTGGAGGCAATCGTGCAGTCCGTCGCAAGAACAGCGACCTGTTGAAGCGGCGGCAGAGTAGAAGGGCGGGCAAGCATAGTCATTATCTTATTGTGCTGAATCGGCCAATGATGGCTGAAATGGCGTATTTTGCCCGGGAGTTTCGCTTGTCTGCCCAATGCGGTCAAGTCTGCGTGGCGGCTTGTTTGCGGCCACGCAGTGACGGTCGGAGAAGTTTAGGGAGCGGGGTTTGGCTGGCTTTGATGGATTTCGGCAATTGCCTGCAGCACGCTGTCGGTCAGTCCCATATTGACGCTGCTCAAGTTTCGGTTGAGCTGATCCATGTTGGTGGCGCCGATAATGTTGCTGGTAACAAAAGGCTGCCTGGTCACGAAAGCGAGTGCCATCTGTGCCGGGTCCAGTCCGTGATCGCGCGCCAGCTGAACATAACGTGCACAGGCTCGTTCTGCCTGCGGATTGCTGTAGCGGTTAAAGCGGCTGAACAGTGTGAGGCGTCCCTTTTCCGGCTTGAGACCATTTAGGTACTTGCCGGTCAGCGCGCCAAATGCCAATGGTGAGTACGCCAGCAGGCCGCACTGCTCGCGCAGCGACATTTCTGCCAGGCCAATCTCATAGGTGCGGTTCAGCAAGTTATAGGGGTTCTGGATCGATGCCATGCGCGGCCAGCCGCGCTCCTCGGCCAGCTGCAGGAAGCGGCTCACGCCCCAGGGTGTTTCGTTTGACAGGCCGATATGTCTAATCTTGCCGGCTTTGACTTGCTTGTCCAATGCTTCGAGGGTGTCTTCGAAGGGCGTTAGTTCATCATCCGGGTTGTGTTGGTAGCCTAGCTGGCCAAAAAAATTGGTCCTGCGGTCAGGCCAGTGCAGTTGATAAAGATCAATGTAGTCGGTTTGCAGGCGCTGGAGACTGCCGTCGATAGCGCTGTCGATGTGTTGTTGGGTAAACCGAGTGCGCCCGTCACGCAAGTAACTCATGCCGTTGCCGGGGCCGGCAATCTTGCTGGCGAGAATCCACTTTTCACGTTCGCCGCGCTGTTGAAAGAAATTACCAATGATAGTTTCGGTGGCGCTGTAGGTTTCAGCCTTGGGTGGCACGGGATACATCTCAGCGGTGTCAATAAAGTTGACCCCGGCATCACGCGCACGGTCGATCTGGGCGAACGCTTCCGCTTGCGAGTTCTGTTCACCCCAGGTCATAGTGCCGAGGCATAAAGCGCTTACTTTCAGGTTGCTGCGGCCGAGGGGGCGATATTGCATGGCGTGCTCCTTGGTTGCCGGAATGTGGGCTCATTATTGACCACGGATTCAAATAAAGGTTGTATTTTTTCAACGTCTTGACATAATGCCCGCCACTTTCGACAGGATGCCTAGCCTGTCGTTGTTGTTGTTACAGCGCAGATGCCACCCAGACCCACGCAGCCCCCACTGAGTGTCTGTTCTAGGCTTTGTTGTCTTGTAAAAACACATTTCATTCTGTAAGATTCGCCGTCTTCTTATTTAGAGCGGCCTCTGAGGCTAGGATTAATGAAAACCTTCAGCGCAAAAACTGAAACCGTAAAACGTGATTGGTATGTAGTAGATGCCAGTGGTCTGACCCTGGGTCGTCTCGCTACTGAGATTGCTACACGTCTGCGCGGAAAGCACAAGCCCGAATACACTCCGCACGTTGATACTGGCGATTACATTGTCGTTATCAATGCAGAGAAAGTGCACGTAACCGGTAATAAGGCTCAAGATAAGATCTACTACAGCCACTCCGGTTTTCCGGGCGGCATCAAGTCGATCAACTTCGAGAAGCTGATCCAGCGTGCTCCTGAGCGTGTTATTGAGAGTGCCGTAAAAGGTATGTTGCCGAAGAACCCTCTGGGTCGTGCCATGTATCGCAAGATGAAGGTCTACAAAGGATCTGCTCATCCGCATACTGCACAACAACCCCAAGAACTGAAGATCTAACAGGAGTTCACTATGTCGGCGACACAGAACTACGGCACTGGCCGTCGTAAAACCGCCACCGCTCGCGTATTCCTGCGTCCGGGTTCTGGCAACATCTCTATCAACAATCGCAGCATCGACGTGTTTTTTGGTCGTGAAACAGCTCGCATGATTGTTCGTCAGCCACTTGAGCTGACCGAGAACACTTCGAAGTTTGACGTGTACGTCACCGTCAGCGGTGGTGGTATTTCTGGTCAAGCCGGTGCCATCCGTCACGGTATCACCCGTGCTCTGATGCAATATGACGAAACATTGCGTGCCGAGCTGCGTAAAGCTGGCTTCGTTACTCGCGATGCACGTGAAGTTGAGCGTAAGAAAGTGGGTCTGCGTAAAGCGCGTAAGCGTCCTCAGTACTCCAAGCGTTAATTATTTTTGGCGCTCCAAGCGCCCGGCCCTCCTCTGGAGGTGCCGGGCGTTTTTGTGTCTGCGGCAAGGTGCCGCAATGAACTATGCTGTCTTTAGCGGTTAGAAGGCTTTGTATTCGGTATAGTGTCTACCTGCTTTGGAAGTGGATATCACCTTGTCAAAAAAGGGGTTTTTCATTACCATCGGTTTCATTTTGTGCAAGCTGTATAAAACTTAAAAAAGGCCTTGGAAAAGGTCTGAATTTAGCTGATGGGAGACGACTGGATGAGTAATGACGGCGTAAACAATGGCCGGCGTCGCTTCCTGGTGGCCGCTACGAGTGTGGTAGGTGCCGCCGGAGCAGCAGGGGTAGCAGTCCCCTTTGTGGGATCTTGGTTCCCGAGCGCTAGAGCCAAAGCGGCTGGTGCGCCGGTGAAGGTGAATGTTAGTAAAGTTGAGCTGGGTCAGCAGATTGTTGTTGAGTGGCGCGGCCAGCCGGTATTTGTTTCACACCGCACGCCCGAAGCGCTGGCTTTGCTGGATGACACCGACTCAGAGGTGGCCGATCCGCAATCCGAAGCCTCCAGTCAGCCTGATTATGTCGACGGCAAGACGCGGGCTATCAAGCCTGAGCTGCTGATTGTCATGGGTGTTTGTACTCACTTGGGCTGTTCTCCGCTGTTTAAGCCGGAAGTTGCCTCTGCTGAAATGGGCGCAGACTGGAAGGGTGGTTACTTCTGCCCATGTCATGGTTCCCATTACGATATGTCCGGGCGCGTATTCAAGGGGCAGCCTGCACCGCTGAACCTGCCAGTGCCTCCTTATAACTACGAGACTGATGACATTGTCGTGATCGGCGTGGATCAGGAGAGCGCTTGATGAATAAATTGATGCAGTGGGTTAATGAGCGGATGTCGGTCAATCAGGTGGTGGAAGATCACCTGACCAAATATTACGCTCCCAAAAACTTCAACTTTTTCTACTTCTTTGGCTCGCTGGCCATGCTGGTGCTGGTTAACCAGCTGATTACCGGTATCTGGCTGACCATGAGTTATGAGCCTTCGGCTGATGGCGCCTTTGCCTCTGTCGAATACATTATGCGCGATGTCGAGTATGGCTGGCTGCTGCGTTATCTGCACTCAACCGGTGCTTCAGCCTTTTTCGTCGTCATATACATGCACATGCTGCGCGGCTTGATGTATGGCTCTTATCAGAAGCCTCGTGAGCTGATTTGGCTGTTTGGTATGATGATCTACCTGGTGCTGATGGGTGAAGCCTTCATGGGTTACCTGTTGCCTTGGGGGCAGATGTCATACTGGGGTGCGCAAGTCATTATCTCGTTGTTCGGCGCGATTCCCTTTATTGGTCCTGATTTGGCCCAGTGGGTGCGCGGTGACTTCCTGATCTCGGGTATCACGCTCAACCGTTTCTTCGCGTTGCACGTCATCGCTCTGCCGATTGTGTTGCTGGGCTTGGTGGTGTTGCACATCATCGCGCTGCACGAAGTGGGCTCAAACAACCCTGACGGCGTCGATATCAAGAAATTCAAGGACGAGAACGGCAAGCCGCTCGACGGCATCGCTTTCCATCCCTACTACACAGTGAAAGATATTGTGGGTGTGGTGGTCTTCCTGTTTATCTTCTGCGGCATCGTATTCTTCTTCCCGGAAATGGGCGGTTATTTCCTTGAGAAGCCGAACTTTGAATTGGCCAATCAGCTGAAGACACCTGACCATATCGCGCCGGTTTGGTACTTCACCCCGTTCTACGCGATTTTGCGTGCGGTGCCGTCAATTGCCGGTTCTGCGTTCCCTGGTGTTGTTGCCATGGGTGGCGCTATTGCGGTGCTTTTCGTTCTGCCTTGGCTGGACCGTAGTCCGGTTCGTTCGATCCGCTACAAGGGTTGGATGAGCAAGCTTGCACTGTTCCTGTTCTGCGTAGTGTTCGTGATTCTGGGAATTCTGGGTGCCGTGCCTTCTACTCCTGCACTGACCCTGTTGTCGCAAGTTTGCACCGTGTTGTATTTCGCGTTCTTCATCCTGATGCCGTTTTATACGCGTATGGAGAAAACCAAACCGGTTCCGGAAAGGGTTACGGGCTGATGAAAAAACAATTAATTGCTCTGTTTTTTGCGCTGGTACCAGCGGTTACTATGGCTGCTGGTGGTCACTCGGTCGCTTTGGATGAAGCGAATATCGACCTGGCTGATAAAGCGGCCATGCAGGACGGTGCGCGCACTTTCGCCAACTACTGCATGGGTTGCCACTCAGCTCAGTATCAACGCTATGAGCGCGTAGCGAATGATCTGGGAATTCCAGATCAACTGATGCTCGACAATGTCGTTTTCACCGAAGGCACACTTATCGGTGAGCATATGAAAATTGGTATGCGTCATGACGATGCCAAGGTATGGTTCGGCGCTGCGCCACCAGACCTGACTCTGGTTGCTCGGGTGCGCGGTACTGATTGGCTATATACGTATCTACGGACCTTCTATGAAGATCCAGAGCGCCCGCTCGGTGTTAACAACAAGGTGTTCGCCAATGTGGGTATGCCAAACGTGATGGCTGAGCTACAGGGGCGCCAGGTGGTTGGCTGCAAGGCTATGCCGGTGAAAGATCATGATGGCAAGGTTCAGCGTGATACGTTGACCGGTGACATCATGAAGGAAGAGCAGTGCGACGTGCTGACTATCGTTCCTGACACCGGAACGCAGAGCGAAGAAGAGTTTGACACCACAGTGCGTAATCTGGTGACCTTTCTGGCCTACTCGGCAGACCCGGTCAAGCTAGAGCGTCAGCGTATTGGTGTCTACGTTCTGTTGTATCTGGCCTTCTTGTTTGTGTTTGCTTACCTGCTTAAACGTGAATACTGGCGCGACATTCACTGATCGCCGGTATTTGCTGATGATTGGTGCGCGCCCTTTGGGGCGCGCACTTGTTTCTAGGGTATAATGCCGTTTCGTTTGCGTGGGCAGAAGCTCGCGTTTTCTTGTGTTTCATGCTGCATTTAGTGTGCTTGCCGCAGTCCGCTAAAGGATGAGGGTTGATTTATGGGCGTTACCGCCAACAAGCGTTCCTCGATGGCTTTTTTCTCCGATCCACGTGACCACTACTGTCATCGGGTACGTATAGTACTGGCAGAGAAGGGTGTAACCGTCGATGTGGTTGATGTAGAGCCTGACAATCACCCCCAAGAGCTGGCTGAAACCAACCCTTACAACAGTGTTCCCACGTTGCTTGATCGTGATCTGGTGCTGTATGAGCCAAATATCATGATGGAGTATCTGGATGAGCGTTTTCCGCATCCTCCACTGCTGCCGGTCTACCCAGTAGCGCGTGCCAATAGCCGCTTGCTGATGTATCGCGTGCAGCGCGACTGGTGCCGGTTGGTCGATATCATTGCTGATGCCAAAAGTGCGCCCGCTGCGGTCACCAAGGCGCGAAAAGAGTTGCGTGAAAGTCTGACTGGGGTTGCTCCAGTATTTGCTGAAATGCCGTTCTTTATGAGTGACGAGTTCAGTCTGGTGGACTGCTGCATAGCTCCTATACTTTGGCGTTTGCCTGAGTTGGGTGTCGAGTTGCCCAAGCAGGCTAAGCCATTACAGGACTACATGGACCGGGTGTTCAAGCGCGAGGGTTTCATTGCCAGTCTCTCTTCTGCCGAGAAGGAAATGCAGTAACTCATTCGACGCAACTAGAGGAGTAAGGCATGACGGAGATGAATTCCAGTCGTCCCTACCTGATTCGAGCGCTGTATGATTGGATTCTGGATAATCAGTGCACGCCATATCTATTGGTGAATGCTGATTTTCCCGAGACCGCAGTGCCTGTGGGATTTGTAGAAGACGGGCAAATCGTTCTCAATTTGTCGCCGAGCGCGGTTCGTCAATTAGATATGGATAATGACCGTATCTGTTTTGACGGTCGTTTCGGTGGTGTTGCACAGCAGGTGTGGGTTCCAGCGGGTGCAGTAATGGCGATTTATGCTCGCGAAAATGGCCAAGGCATGGTGTTTGAAGTTGAGCCTGTGACGCCGCCACCGAGCGAAGGCTCAAGCCCCACGCCTAAAGCGCCTGGCAAGCCTGAGGGTGGTCGCCCATCACTTAAGGTGGTCAAATAGCGCTGCTCAGTTAGTTATTTCTGGCTGAGCGTAGTGTATAAAAAAAGCGCCACATTCAGATTGAATGTGGCGCTTTTTTTATTGCTTGGTACTTGTCAGTCGATGTATTCGAACAGCTTCACAATGCGCTGCACGCCACCTACTTGCTGGGCTTCAGCTACAGCTAGCGAAGCCTCGTTCTGGGTTACCAGTCCCATGAGATAAACTACACCTGCCACGGTGACCACCTTGATGCGGCTGCCTGGAATATTGCCGGAAGTCAGCATGCGGGTCTTAAGGTTGGTGGTGATCAGCGCATCTTGATTACGCGCCATTAACGACAAAGGACTGCTAGCAGTCAGCTCGTTATGCACCACCTTTACCTTTTGCGTGTTCTTGGCTGCCTGTTCGGCCAGTGGCAGTAGATCCTGCCTTGGTACCTGGCCAGCCAATAGCACCACACCATTGTAGCTAGTAACCGAAATGCGCCCCTGGCTTTCAATGTCAGGATGCGCCTTGTTGACGTTTACCGATACTTTGGTTTCGATGAACTGATCATCAATGCTGCTACCCAGCGAACGAGTGCCGCGGTCGTCTTCGATTGGGGTGTCGCGTGCTGAGGTTAATACGCTGGTGCAGCCCGATAGCGTCACCAGTAGTGCTACAGCAATAAAACGTGTCATTCCTCACTCCCAAACAGTTGACGGTCAATCAGGTCGCACAGGCAGTGTATCGCAAGTAGGTGAACTTCCTGGATGCGAGCAGTGGAACGAGCCGGAACCCGAATCTCTACGTCCTCAGGGAGCAGTAGAGAGGCCATGGCGCCGCCATCACGACCGGTCAGAGCCACCACCAGCATTTCGCGGTCGTGCGCTGCCTGGATGGCTTGCATGATATTGGCTGAATTGCCGCTGGTGGAAATCGCCAGCAATATATCGCCGGGTTGGCCGAGGGCGCGAATTTGCTTGGAAAAAACCTCTTCAAAGCTGTAATCATTGGCTATCGAGGTGATGGTGGATGCATCGGTCGTCAGCGCAATGGCCGGCAGGCTGGGACGCTCGCGCTCGAAGCGATTAAGTAGCTCAGACGAGAAGTGCTGGGCGTCACCGGCGGAGCCGCCGTTGCCACAGGTCAGTATTTTTCCTTCATTCAGCAGGGCATTGACCATCACTTGGCTGCCTTGCTCAATGCTCGGGCCAAGAATGTCCATGGCGCGTGTCTTGGTTTCGATACTGTCGGTGAACAGCTGTCTAATTCTGTGTTGCATGTCCATAGGAGAACTCGCTAGCAAGTGAAAGCCTCTCGGATCCAGTTATAAGCAGCCGGATCCGCGGGATTGCCTTCGGCGGCAATAACATCGAAGCGGCAGGGGCGGTTGGCCAGTCTTGGGTGGTGAAGAAGAAAGTGCTGTGCAGCCAAAATGACGCGTTGTTGCTTTGGCTTGTTAACACTTTCCGCCGCGCCACCCCAGCACGTTTGGCGCCGGTAACGCACTTCTACGAATACTACTGTATCCCCGTCACGCATGACCAGATCAAGCTCGCCCTGCTTGCACCGGTAATTGCGCGCGAGACAGCTTAGACCGGCACGCAACATGATTTGTTCAGCCAAAGCTTCGGCTTGGTTGCCGACGCGCTGTTTGGCGGTGAAGCGTAGCATCAGAAATCGTTATCGATGACTGCAGGTCTGAGCAAGCCATCTTCAATCTGGCCCCAGGCCAGGTCACGCTGAATGCGGCCGCCTTGGGTTAGCGACAGCAGACCGGTGGCGCCCTCTATGCGGGTGTCTGGATACTGCCGCATTTGCGGCAGCCGACTGAAAATGCGCTGGGCGTCTATACCCATGGCATAGAGCCGGCCAAGCGGCCCCGCCGCTTGCGGCCAGCTGGCGGTGACGCTCTGGTACAGAGGATCGTCCTGCTCAAGTAGCCAAGGCGTTTCCGCGACCAGCAAGCCATCCAAGTCGGTGTTTTGGGAGCCGCTTGGGTCTACCTGATAGGAATGTGATGTCGCATAAACGGGCAGCGCTGCTGCGTACTGGAATGCCAGCGTGGGCTTTATCTGCCTGGCTTGCAGTGGGGTGGCTGCGAGGAACAGCGCGTCCAGATCCTGGCGTGGCGTAGGTAGAGCTTTAACATCGCCGAGAATGCCTTGAACCGTATTGGCGCGACGCTCGCTTTGACGAATCTTCAGCAGCTCGCCCATCTGATTCGCAACAGTAGCGGGCTGGTCGACAATTTCTTGTCCAATCAGCTCGCCACCGAGGGCTTCCCATTGCTGCTTGAAGGCATAATTGGCACGCTGGCTCCAATCATCATTGGTGGACAACGTAGCCATACGACGGCGGCCGTCTTCCCAAGCGCGCATGGCTGCGGAGCGTGCCTCATCTTCTGGTGCTAGACCAAACTGGTAGAACGTCAGCGCGTTGTTGCCTTGTTGCTCACTGTAATTTAGCGATAGCACCGGCAGCGGCAAGTTGGGAAGGGCGGCAAGATAAGCGACTTTATCTTTCTCCAGCGGCCCTATGATCCATTGAACGCCTTCTGATTTGGCCTGGTTCAGTGCCTGCAATGCGTCAACATATTGAGTGCTGTCGTACAGCGTAACTTGTGGCTGCTCTATACCCTGACTCTGCGCCTGGTATTGGGCGGCCAGGAAGCCGTCGCGCAGCGCCTGTGCAACATTGGCCAGCGGGCCGCTGAACGGTAGCAATAAACCAATATGGGTTGGGCGGCTGGCTTGCAGCTCCTGCAACTGCTCCATTGCTTTTGGCAATTTGCTGTTGGCTGGGTGAGTTGGATAAGTCTCGCGCCATGCCTGCAGGGCTTGAATTTGCAGATCAAGGTTGCTGTTCTGGCGATTGATCAGAGCCAGTTGTACCCAGCCGGCAAATTCGCCAGTCGCTTTATTCGATGCCGCCTGCAAGTCAGTGGTGCTGGCTTTGGCCAAGCTGTCCCAGATGGCTTGTTGGTTGCTGGCTTGGGCGTTGGCGGGTAGCAGGCTGTCGATGAACATCCGCTCTTGGGCGGCCTCGACTGGTTTTTCGTTGGCATCGTAGATATCGGCACGCAGCTGTTGGACGCGCAGTTGTTCGTCTAGCGGGCGGCTGTCGAGCTGTTGCAGCGAGGGGTGTTGGATGGCGCGCTGAGCGCCGGCGTTATCGCCGATGGCCAGTGCACTTTGCGCTTGCAGTTCGCTGAAACGAATCTGTTGATCGCTGGGCAGCTTGCTCTGAGGGATGCGTTGCAAAATAAGCTGGGTGCGCTCCGCGTCGCCAGATTGCATGGCTGCTTGAGCTGCATAAAGGCGCAGCAACTCTGCTTGCGGTCCGGATTCGCCCTCTGCATCTTTTAACAGTTGGTCGACGGAGGCCTGCGGTGTTCTCGGCAGATCGTCCAGTTGTGTGGGCTGGGAGGAGCAGCCGACCACTAGCCAGGAAAGAGCAATGGCGAGTGCGGGCAGGCGTAGATTGCGGGGCATGCGGAGTGTCCTTACGCGGTGGGTCGCAGCGACAGCGCTCCCCTTGAGATAAACAGTACCTGCATTGTAACCAAGGCCCCTGCCAATCTCCAGGCAATCGCTGTGGTGCGCATCTCTCCTGTACAATGCGTCACAGATTACTATCGGGAGCTTATATGACGATCACTGCCGGCACGCTCTTTGTGGTTGCCACGCCAATAGGTAACCTGCAGGACATTACGCCACGCGCGCTGGAGGTATTACGCTCTGTCGCTTTGATTGCCGCCGAGGATACGCGGCACAGCGCCAGACTGATGCAGCACTTTGGTATTGGTACGCCGATGACCGCATGCCACGACCATAACGAGCGTGGCAAAGGTGAGCGTTTGGTGGCCCGATTGCTGGCCGGCGACGATCTAGCGCTGATCTCGGATGCTGGCACGCCGTTGATTTCTGACCCTGGCTATCACCTGGTGCGTCAAGCGCGCGAAGCGGGCGTGCGGGTTTCGCCTCTGCCGGGCGCCTGTGCCTTGATTGCTGCGCTGTGCGCCGCAGGCTTGCCGTCAGACCGTTTCGCCTTTGAAGGTTTTTTGCCAGCCAAGTCGCACGGTCGTCGTCAACGTTTGGAAGGGCTTGCAGCAGAGCAGCGCACCTGGATGGTCTATGAGGCGCCGCATCGCTTGCTGGAGTGTCTGGATGATATGCGTGAGATTCTCGGGCCTGAACGACGCGTGGTCTTGGCCCGCGAGCTGACAAAAACCTTTGAGACTTTGCGCTCTGCGCCTGTGGCAGAGCTTGCTGACTGGGTGCGGGGTGATAGTAACCAGCAGCGCGGTGAATGTGTGTTGGTGGTTGAGGGTGCCGCTGCACCAGTGGCCGATGAGGTTTCGGCCGAGGCAATGCGAGTGTTGGATGCGTTGCTGCAGGAGTTGCCGGTCAAGCAAGCAGCCCGCCTAGCGGCGCAAATAACGGGTGGTCGTAAAAATCATTTGTACCAGTTGGCACTGCAACGTGGCGAAGAATCCAGCTGACCCACGCTTTGTCGTCGTCTTTTCTACTTGCTCTGTGTGGCGAAGGCGACTAACCTTGCCGCCAAGAGTTGGCTGGACAGTCGCTGTGTCGGCACCGCAAGGCGCTGGCAGGGAGGAAAGTCCGGGCTCCATAGGGCAGAGTGCCAGGTAACGCCTGGGAGGCGTGAGCCTACGGAAAGTGCAGCAGAGAGCAGACCGCCTAAGCGCGCAAGCGCCGGTAAGGGTGAAAAGGTGCGGTAAGAGCGCACCGCGCAGCTGGTAACAGTCTGTGGCGTGGTAAACCCCACTCGGAGCAAGACCAAATAGGAATCCATCGGTGTGGCCCGCACTGGATTCGGGTAGGTTGCTAGAGGTTGTCAGTGATGGCGATCCCAGAGGAATGACTGTTCTCGACAGAACCCGGCTTACAGGCCAACTCTTATTTTTTCTTCTTCTTGTTGTGACTCCCTTCTCTTTTAGATCAAAAGAATCTTACTCTTCATAATTCACTTTAAGTTGTGAGGGGATCTGTTTGCTTTGTCTCCGCTTTGCCCTCCTTGCTTTACTTTGATTCTAGGTAATCCTCCCTTTTTTAGTGCTAAACCCCTGCTCTGCAAGGCTTTTTCCCTCATTTGTCTGCTTGACGCTGTGTCAGTGCGTTTCTATAGTGTGCCAAAGTGGTACGAAGTGGATAAAAGTGGGAAAAATTGGCGTTAAGCGCCAGCTCATTAACGGGGAAGGTAGAAAGCGTGTTTCGAGGATCCAACGCCATCAATCTGGACGCCAAAGGGCGACTCGCGATGCCTGCGCGCTATCGCGATCGCTTGATGGAGTCCTGTGGCGGTCAGTTGGTGGCGACCATCGCCCTCGAAGAGCGTTGCTTGTGGATCTACCCCTTGCAGGAATGGGAAGCGGTTGAAGCGCAGTTGCGCTCAGCGCCGAACATGAATCCTGCGGTTAAACGCCTGCAGCGCCTGTTGATTGGTAATGCCAATGATCTGGAGCTGGACAGCAACGGCCGCTTCGTCATCCCACCGTTGCTGCGCGATCACGCCGGGCTGGATAAAAAAGTCATGCTGGTTGGGCAAATCAATAAATTCGAGCTCTGGAGTGAAGAGGCCTGGACGGCCACCACCAGCGCCTACTTGGAAGAATCGCAGGACGCCGGTGAGTTACCGGTGGAACTGCATTCCTTAAGCCTATGACCGCGCACGCCGATTACCAACATGTCAGCGTACTGCTGAATGAAGCGCTGGAAGGTCTGGCTATTAAGCCAGATGGTTTGTATGTCGACGGCACCTTCGGACGCGGCGGCCATAGTCGCGCGCTCTTGTCGGGGTTGGCTCCGGGGGGGCGCTTGATCGCCTTCGATAAAGATCCGGAAGCCATCCGGACGGGTAACGAGCTGGCGGCCATAGACGGCCGCTTTGTCGTTGTGCAGCGTTCATTTGCTGACATGGCGCAAGAGCTCAAGGACCGGGATTTGCACGGCAAGGTAGATGGCATCTTGTTAGATCTTGGGGTTTCTTCACCCCAGCTAGACGATCCTGAGCGCGGTTTTAGCTTCATGAATGATGGCCCGTTGGATATGCGCATGAACCCTGGCATGGGTCAGAGCGCTGCCGATTGGATCAATAGCGCCGCTGAGGCAGACATCGCCACCGTGCTTAAAGAGTACGGCGAGGAGCGTTTTTCCAAGCGCATGGCGCGAGCCGTGGTTACGCGCCGCGCGCAGCAACCCTTTACTCGCACAGCCGATCTGGCCGAGGTGATTAAGGAAGCGAATCCGGCTTGGGAGAAGGGCAAGAATCCGTCCACCAGAGCATTTCAGGGTATTCGTATTTTCATTAACCGCGAACTGGAAGACCTCGCTGACGGTTTGCGTGCGGCAGTTGAATCGCTGGCTCCGGGCGGGCGTTTGGTGGTGATCAGCTTTCACTCGCTGGAAGATCGCATGGTGAAGCAGTTCATGCGCCGCGAAGCCAAAGGCGCGCCGCTGCCCCGTGACCTGCCTATCCGCGATATCGATATTCCTGTTTCAGTCAACTTGGTTGGTAAGGCAATTAAGCCGTCTGCCGCCGAAGTGGCTGCCAATCCTCGGTCTCGTAGCGCCATGCTGCGTATCGCGGAGAAACGCTAATGGGCGCGTCAGAGCAACTGATCAAACCACAGCGCAACTTGCCAGCGGGTAGTGGCTTGTTGCTGCTTGTGGGCGTAGTGGTCGTGATCAGCGCTCTGGCGGTGTCTTACAGTGCACATTGGAGCCGTTTGTTGTTGAACGAATTGGCGGCTGAAATAGAAGTCCGCGAAAAGGCGCAGGCCGAATGGGGCAGGTTGGTGCTTGAGCAGAGCACCTGGACGGCTTATAGCCGTATCGAACGCATCGCGACCGAGCAGTTGGGCATGCATGTGCCTGAACCAGCTGACGTAATTTTGGTGCAGCCATGAAGAAGCTCGGTTTCAAGCCCAATGGCAGTTTGCATCCTTGGCGTTTTCGTCTGGTAATTGGCTTGCTGGGCTTGTGCTGCGTGGCTGTGGCTTGGCGTATTGTCGAGCTGCACGTGTTGGATGAAGGCTTTCTGAAAAGCCAAGGCGACAAGCGCAGTGTGCGGCACGTGCCTATCCCCGCGCATCGTGGACAGATTACCGACCGCAACGGTGAGCCCTTGGCCGTGAGTACGCCGGTCCTGACCATTTGGGCCAACCCATCACAGTTGATCAATCAAGAGACGCATTGGGCTGATCTGGCTCGCGTGCTTGGTACCGACCTATCTACCTTTCGCGCCCGTCTGAAAGCCAATGCCGACAAAGAGTTTATCTATTTGCGTCGTCGGATGACGCCGCTGGATGGTGAGGCAGTCATGGCGCTCAAGGTACACGGCGTCTACAGCATTGAGGAATATCGCCGTTTCTATCCTGCTGGTGAGGTGGCGGCGCATCTGGTTGGCTTTACCAACGTGGATGAAAAAGGTCAGGAAGGGCTGGAGCTCGCTTATGACCAGTGGCTGGAAGGCGTTCCCGGAAAGCGTCAGGTCCTGCAAGATCGCCGTGGACGTCTGATTAAAGATGTGCAGGTAGTTAGCAATGCGCGGCCAGGCAACGATCTTAAGTTGTCGATTGATTTGCGGCTGCAGTATTTGGCTCACCGCGAATTGCGTGAAGGTATGAAGGAGTTCGAAGCCAAGGCCGGCTCGATCGTGATGCTGGATGTGCGTACCGGTGAGGTTCTGGCGATGGTCAATCATCCCAGTTATAACCCAAACAATCGTTCCAACCTGCAGCCAGGCATGATGCGCAATCGCGCCATCATCGACGTATTCGAGCCCGGTTCAACCATGAAGCCGATCTCCATGACCGCCGCATTGGCGAGTGGTCGTTGGAAGCCAACCGATACGGTGAACGTGTATCCCGGCACACTGCGCATCGGTCGATACACCATTCGCGACGTGTCTCGTGCGCCGGGTGGTGTGCTGGATCTGAGCGGTATTTTGCTTAAGTCCAGTAACGTCGGCATGAGCAAAGTTGCACTCGATATCGGCGGACAGGCGGTTCACGATGCGATGCAAAGTGTGGGGCTGGGCGAATATACCGGTCTTGGGTTCCCTGGCGAGCGGGTTGGCAAGCTGCCTAGTTATCGTGAGTGGCGCTCAGCTGAGACTGCCGCACTGTCTTATGGTTATGGTTTGTCGGTTACCGCCGTACAGCTGGCGCAGGCTTACTCGATTCTCGCTAACGATGGCCGCAAGGTACCGATGTCACTATTGCGCGTGGAGAATCGTCCAGAGCCGCAACAGGTGCTGAACGAGGCAGCGGCCAAAACAGTGCAAGGCATGTTGCAGAACGTAATTGAAGCCGATAGCGGCACCTACCGTGCGCGGGTTCCGGGTTACCACGTATCTGGCAAGAGCGGTACGGCGCGCAAGGCCAGCACCTCCAGTAAAGGTTATAAAGAAGATTCCTACCGTTCGCTGTTCGCCGGTTATGGTCCAAGTACCAATCCGCGTATTGCAATTGCGATCGTTATTGATGAGCCAAGCAAAGGCGGCTACTACGGCGGCTTGGTTGCGGCGCCGGTGTTCAGTGGCTTGATGTCCAACGCGCTGCGCTTGATGAACATTGCCCCAGATAACTTAGGTGAAATGCAGCAAGTTGAGCTGCCAGCGCCCCCAGCTAGCAGGGAGCGCGGATGAAACTTACCCAGCTGTTCCCCGAGCTGACGACTGCTGATCTTGAGATTGGCGGCATGACGATGGATAGCCGTCGCGTGCAGGCTGGCGATCTGTTTTTTGCCGTTCCGGGCTTGCAGCAGGATGGACGGGATTATATTACTCAGGCTTTGGCAGCCGGCGCGGCAGCGGTCGCTTATGAACCTGCTGACTATCAGTTAACAGAGCTGCCTGTGCCGGCGATAGCTGTTCCTGGTTTACAGCAGCAGTTGTCCAAATTGGCTGGCGTGTTCTATGGGCAGCCTAGTCAACAGCTTAGCGCCATTGGCGTTACGGGCACTAACGGCAAAACCAGCGTTAGCCTGATGCTCGCCCAAGCCCTGACAGCGGCCCAGAAGCCTTGTGGTGTGATTGGTACGCTGGGCAGCGGTATGCTTGGCCAGCTGACTGAGCATGGTATGACGACGCCAGACCCGCTGCTAGTCCAAGCGCAACTTGCTCGACTGCATGCTCAAGGCGCGAGCCATGTGGCGATGGAAGTGTCTTCCCATGCGCTGGATCAAGGGCGCGTTGAAGGCGTGAGTTTCGCCGTTGCGATATTCACCAACCTGAGTCGCGATCATCTCGATTATCACGGCGACATGTCAGCATACGGCGCTGCCAAGGCCTTACTGTTTAAACGGCCGCTGCGAGCCGCGGTCATTAATGTAGATGATGAGTTTGGCCGCCAATTAGCCGCGGAATGTGTAGCGCCTGTTATCAGCTACAGCCTTGAGGATGCGCGGGCCTCCGTTTATTGCAGCGACACGGCATACGACAGCAAGGGTGTGCGCACCACGTTGCACAGCCAGGGCGAAACGTTCCAGTTGCGCAGTGCGCTGCTCGGCAGCTTTAACCTTAGTAATCTGCTGGCGGTCATCGCAAGTTTGAGCGCGCTAAAGGTTCCCTTATCACAAGCAGTGGAGCTGGCGGCCGAATTGCAGCCCCCAGCGGGCCGTATGCAGCGTCTGGGTGGCGGTGCGGCGCCGCTTGTAGTGATCGATTATGCGCATACCCCTGACGCATTGGACAAAGCGCTCGCCGCATTACATGAGCACGCTAGCGGCCGGGTCGTCTGTGTATTTGGCTGCGGCGGTGACCGTGACAAGGGTAAGCGTGCGTTGATGGCGCAAGTTGCCGAGCAGCGCGCCGATGCCATTGTCGTCACCAGCGACAACCCGCGCAGCGAGCCACCACAACAGATTATTGAGCAAATTTGCCAAGGGATGGAACGTAGCGGCCTCGCTACCGTCATACCCAACCGTGCTGCCGCTATCGCGGAAACGATTAGCGCAGCAGGCGTCGGCGATGTGATTTTACTTGCCGGCAAAGGGCATGAAACCTACCAGGAGATTGAAGGCGTGCGTCATCCCTTCAGCGATATTGAACACGCGCGTCAAGCGCTGCTGCAGTGGGAGGCGACGCATGCTTGAAGCAATCCGCCTCTCTGAACTGCTGAAGCCTCTGGCCGCCACCATGAACGGCGTAGATACCCATTTCGATAGCGTCAGCATTGATGCCCGCAACGTACAGGAGGGTGGCTTGTTTGTCGCTTTGTCCGGTAGCCGGGTAAATGGGCACGATTATGTTGCTCAGGCCCGTGAGCAAGGAGCGGCGGCGGCCATGGTCGAGTATCTGGTCGAAGATGAGTTGCCGCAACTGTTGGTCCACGACTGTCAGCTGGCGCTGGGTCAGTTGGCGTCGCTGGCACGTGATGGCTTTGCGGGGCGGGTGATCGCGATTACCGGTTCCAGTGGTAAAACCACCGTGAAGGAGATGCTGGCCTGCATTCTGCGTCACGCGGGTAGCGTGTTAGCGACCGAAGGTAACCTGAACAACGAACTGGGTGTGCCGCTGACGTTGCTGCGCCTGTTGCCAACGCATGACTACGCCGTCATTGAAATGGGCGCTGCCGCTGCGGGTGACATTGCTTACACCATGAGCTTGGCCAAACCACAGATTAGTGTGCTGACCAATGCTGAGATGGCCCACGTAGGTCGCTTCGGCAGTCTCGAAAGCATTGCCAAGACCAAGGGCGAGATTGTCAGCGAGCTACCCGATGGCGGAGAAGCAATCCTCAATCTGGACAGCACCTGGTTTGAGCAGTGGTATCAATTACTAGGCAGCAAACGTAGCTGCTGCTCCTTCAGCTTGAAAAATCCAACCGCGCAGCTGCGCGCTGAAATGATTGAAATTAATGGCATGGGCTGCCCGGCATTCCAGTTGGAAACCCCGGTCGGCGCGGTGAAAGTGCAGCTGCAGTTGCGTGGTAAACACAATGTTGCCAATGCACTGGCTGCTGCTGGCGCGGCCTTGGCTGCCGGCGTCTCGCTAGAGTGCATTAGCGCTGGGCTTGCAGAGCTGGCGCCGGTGCCGGGTCGCGGCAACTGTGTTGCTGGGGTTGCTGGAGCGCAAATCATTGATGACAGCTACAACGCCAATCCCGATTCGGTTAAAGCCGCAGTTGAGCTGTTGGCCAGCTTGCAAGGCACCCGGATCCTGGTGCTAGGCGACATGGGTGAGCTTGGCGATTGGGCTGAATCCAGTCATACCGAAATCGGCGAATATGCCCGCGCTCAAGGGCTGGATGGGTTATACGCAGTCGGTAAGCTGTCGGCCCTGGCGGTTCAGGCTTTTGGCGAGCGCGGTCAATTGTTTGCCAGTAAGCAAGATTTGATCGAGGCGCTCAAAGGGCGTCTGGATATCAGCACGCAAGTGTTGGTGAAAGGCTCGCGCAGTGCGGGCATGGACGAGGTTGTAGCCGGTCTCACGGCCTCGGCTGACACGCAAAATAACAAAAACAGGGTCAGCTGATATGTTGCTTTTACTTGCCGAATTTTTACAGCAGTTCTACTCCGGGTTCTCGGTTTTTCAGTATTTGACCCTGCGCGGTATCTTGGGCGTTCTGACAGCGCTGGCAATGGCGCTGTTTCTCGGTCCCTGGATGATTCGCACGCTCAGCTTTCGCCAGATCGGACAGTCTGTACGCAACGACGGTCCGCAATCGCATTTGTCTAAGGCCGGTACGCCAACCATGGGTGGCGCGCTGATTCTCGTCGCCATTGGTGTCAGCACTCTGCTGTGGGCTGACTTGAGCAACATCTACGTATGGGTAGTGCTCGGCGTCACCTTTAGCTTCGGCGCAGTGGGCTGGGTGGACGACTATCGCAAAGTGGTGGAAAAAAATTCTCGCGGTCTGCCTTCACGCTGGAAGTATTTTTGGCAATCAGTTTTTGGTCTGGCTGCTGCGGTGATTCTTTACATGCACGCGCAAACGCCCGTCGAAACCACCCTGATCGTGCCTTTCTTCAAGCAGGTTGAGTTCCAATTAGGCGCGTTCTTTGTGGTGCTGACTTACTTCGTCATTGTTGGCTCCAGTAACGCGGTTAACTTGACCGATGGGCTGGACGGTTTAGCCATCATGCCTACCGTTATGGTGGGTGGAGCGCTGGGTATTTTTGCTTACCTGTCGGGTAACGCCAAGTTTGCTGAATACTTGTTGATCCCGTATGTGCCAGGCGCGGGCGAGCTGATTATCTTCTGTGGCGCCTTACTGGGTGCCGGCTTGGGCTTTCTCTGGTTCAACACCTATCCCGCGCAAGTCTTTATGGGTGATGTCGGCGCGCTGGCCCTGGGCGCCGCGTTAGGTGTGATCGCGGTCATCGTGCGCCAAGAAATTGTGCTGTTCATCATGGGCGGTATTTTTGTAGTGGAGACGCTGTCGGTCATTGTGCAGGTAGCGTCGTTCAAGCTGACCGGGCGCCGGGTATTTCGTATGGCGCCGATTCACCACCATTTTGAATTGAAAGGCTGGCCTGAGCCGCGCGTGATCGTGCGGTTCTGGATCATCACCGTGGTACTGGTGCTGATTGGTTTAGCCACTCTTAAACTGCGCTGAGGAAACTAAGGTGTCACTGATTACCACGGACAAACAACGGATCATCGTCGGGCTCGGCAGTAGCGGGCTCTCGGTTGCCCGTTATTTGGCGGGCCGAGGCCTGTCGTTTGCCGTGGTTGATACCCGTCAGAATCCGCCAGGGCTGGATAAGCTGAAACGCTTCGCGCCCATGGCTGACCTGTATCTCGGTGAACTGGATGAGCAGCTGTTGTGTTCCGCTGGCGAACTCATTGTCAGCCCCGGCGTTGCCTTGAGCACGCCAGCGTTGCAGGTAGCTGCCAAAGCAGGCGTATCCATCGTCGGCGACATAGAGTTGTTTGCTCGCGAGGCCAAAGCACCGATTGTTGCGATCACCGGTTCCAATGCCAAAAGTACGGTCACCACGCTGGTTGGCGAGATGGCTTCAGCCGCGGGCATCGATGTGGCTGTGGGCGGCAACTTGGGTACTCCGGCGCTGGACTTGCTGGATCAGAACGCCTCCCTTTATGTACTCGAACTTTCCAGCTTCCAGCTGGAAACGACTGATCGCTTGAACGCTCGCGTGGCCACTGTGTTGAACGTTAGCGAAGATCATATGGACCGCTACAGCGGTTTGGCGGCCTATCATTTAGCCAAACACCGGATATTCCGTGGTGCGGAGCAAATTCTGATCAACCGGGATGACGCCTTGTCGCGCCCTCTGGTGGCGGATCAGTTGCCTTGCTTCAGTTTTGGCTTGTCGCGTCCTGATTTCAAAGGATTCGGGTTGTTGGACCACGAAGGCGAAAGCTGGTTGGCATTCCAATTTGAGCCGCTGATGCCGGCTCGCGAGCTAAAAATGCGCGGTGCACACAATCAGTCCAATGCGCTGGCTGCCTTGGCCCTTGGACATGCAGTTGGCTTGCCCATGGAGCCGATGTTGGAAACCCTGCGTCATTTCGCCGGCCTACCGCATCGTTGCCAGTGGGTGGGTGAGCACGCAGCGGTTAGCTATTTCGATGATTCTAAAGCCACCAACGTAGGCGCTGCGTTGGCTGCTATGAACGGCTTGGGCGCGGATATTGACGGCAAGCTGGTGCTGATCGCTGGCGGCGACGGTAAGGGAGCTGATTTTAAGCCGCTGAGTGCGCCGGCAGTTAAGTATTGCCGTGCAGTCGTGCTGCTGGGTCGAGATGCCGATAAGTTGGCAGCGGTACTGCCCAATTCGCTGGATGTGACGCGAGTCGATACCCTCGACGCGGCGGTGCTTACTGCGGCAAACAAGGCGCAACCCGGCGATGCTGTACTGCTGTCGCCAGCTTGCTCCAGTCTGGATATGTTCAAGAATTTTGAAGAGCGCGGCCAGCTGTACGCCGAAGCGGTAAGGAGACTTAGCGCATGAATTGGCTAGCCACTGCCCGTGATGCTAGCGCGCCGCTGATTGGCGAACGCCGCTTCGATATGGACCTGCCGCTGCTGGTTGGCTCATTGTGTTTGCTGGCGCTTGGGTTGGTTATGGTCTCCTCAGCTTCCATGGAAGTGGCTGCCGGCCGCCTGGGTGATCCGCTGTATTACATGAATCGTCAGATCGTCTATTTGCTGATCGGTCTAATCGCAATGGCTGCGACTCTCGCAGTGCCGGTGCGGTTGTGGGAACAATTCCGCTTTCCGCTGCTGTTTTTAGGTTTTGCCTTGTTGCTGGCGGTGCTGATTCCGGGCATCGGTCGTGAGGTTAACGGTAGCTGGCGTTGGATTGCGGTAGGCCCGATCAACGTGCAGCCATCGGAGCTGGCCAAACTGTTCGCCGTGGTTTTTCTATCCGGTTATCTGGTGCATCGCCAAGAAGAAGTGAAGGAGCAATGGTTTGGCTTTATCAAACCTTTCATGGTCCTTGGTCCCATGGCTTGGTTGTTGATCATTGAGCCAGATTTCGGCGCTACCGTCGTTTTGATGGGCGCTGCCACCGGCATGCTTTTCCTCGGTGGTGTTGGTTTGTTCCGCTTTCTGCTGTTGTTTGGTTCCCTTGGCGGGCTGGCCGGTTTGCTGGTCGCGTTCGAACCCTACCGCTTGCAGCGTCTGACCGGCTTCCTCAATCCTTGGGAAGATCCCTACGGCACGGGTTATCAGCTCACTCAGGCGCTGATCGCTTTTGGTCGTGGTGAGTGGCTGGGAGTTGGGCTGGGTAACAGCATTCAAAAGCAGTTTTACCTGCCTGAAGCGCATACCGATTTCGTATTTTCCGTGCTTGCTGAAGAGCTTGGCATGGTCGGCGCATTAGCCGCCTTTGCTTTGCTGATCTTCGTCGCAGTGCGTGCGTTATACGTTGGCTTGTGGGCCGAGCGCGCGGGCATGATGTTCTCCGCGTATCTGGCGTACGGCCTGGCGATCATGTGGTGCGGGCAGGTGCTGATTAACGTTGGCGTAAACATTGGCTTGCTACCGACTAAAGGTCTGACTTTACCGTTCCTAAGTTATGGCGGCAGTTCTTTGGTGGTGTGCTGTGTTTCTCTGGGTCTGCTGCTGCGGATCGATTGGGAGCGTAGACAGGCACTGCGGGAGGCCGGCAATGACTAAGACTGTATTGGTAATGGCTGGTGGTACCGGTGGACATGTATTCCCAGCATTGGCCTGCGCCCGTTTGCTGCGCGATCAGGGTTATGACGTGCACTGGTTGGGCACCAACCGCGGCATTGAAGTAGACCTGGTACCGCAAGCAGGCTTCCCAATTCATTACATCGACATTCAAGGGTTGCGCGGCAAAGGCACGCTGGATCTGCTCAAAGCGCCGTTCCGTATCGTTCGTGCGCTGGGGCAATCGTTGAAGCTGCTGGCCGAATTACGGCCGGTGTTTGTGCTGGGCGCTGGTGGTTATGTAACGGGTCCCGGTGGCTTGGCTGCCTGGTTGCGCCGCATTCCCGTCGTGATTCACGAGCAGAACGCCGTAGTAGGTACCGCTAACCGTCTGCTGTCGCGTTTCGCTCGTCGTTGCTGCGAGGGCTTTGCAGGTAGCTTTCCGGCAGATAAGCGTCGTCGCAGCACTGGCAACCCCGTGCGCGAAGAGATTTTCCGAGTGCCTGCACTTACCTGGAACGGCGAACGCCCGATGCGTTTGCTGGTATTGGGGGGTAGCTTGGGTGCGATGCCATTGAACACGTTATTGCCCGATGCGCTCAGCCGTTTGCCGCAGGAGCAGCGTCCGCAAGTGGTTCATCAGTGTGGCAAGCAGCATTCGTTGGTTGCTCGTGAGGCTTATGAAACCGCTGGCGTGCGCGCCGATGTGGAAGCCTTTATTGCTGACATGAGTGGCGCTTACGAATGGGCTGACCTGGTGGTCTGCCGTGCCGGCGCGCTCACCGTCTGTGAGTTGGCGGCAGCTGGTCGTCCTTCCTTTTTGATACCGCTGCCGCACGCTATCGACGACCACCAGAGTGCAAACGCACGTTATCTGGCTGAGCGTGGCGCTGCTGAGTTGCTACCGCAAGCTGAGCTTACTGGTGCGCTGCTGGCAGAAAAATTGATGACTTACATGAATCAACCGGAGTTACTGCGAGAGATGGCTCAACGCGCCCGCGAACAAGCAACGCCCAATGCCACCACGGATGTGGTGCAAGCCTGTATGGAGGTTGCACGTGATCAGTAATAAACGCGCTCAGGCGACGTTCACCCTGCCGGAAATGCGCCGCATCCGCCGTATCCACTTCGTCGGTATTGGCGGCGTGGGTATGTGTGGTATTGCCGAAGTGTTGTTGAACCTGGGTTACGAGGTGTCGGGCTCTGATCTCAAGCGATCGGCAGTGACTGAGCGTCTCGAAGAGTTTGGTGCACGAATTGATATCGGCCATCGCGCAGAGAACCTGCAGTCTGCTGACGTGCTGGTAGTGTCCAGCGCGATTAATCAGCAGAACCCTGAAGTAGCAGCAGCAATTGATATGCGTATCCCGGTCGTGCCGCGTGCTGAGATGTTGGCTGAGCTTATGCGCTATCGCCACGGTATCGCTGTCGCCGGCACCCACGGGAAGACCACCACTACCAGCCTGATTGCTTCGGTGCTGGCTGCGGATGGCCTGAGCCCAACCTTTGTTATTGGTGGCCGTTTAACCGCCGCCGGCACTAATGCACAACTGGGTGAAAGCCGTTATTTAGTTGCCGAGGCAGACGAAAGTGATGCTTCTTTCCTGCACCTGCAGCCGATGGTTGCCATTGTTACCAATATCGATGCGGATCACATGGAAACCTATGAAGGCGACTTCAATCGGTTGAAGCGCACCTTCGTCGAGTTTCTGCATAACTTGCCGTTCTACGGCGTGGCCGTGTTGTGTATTGATGATCCGGTGGTACGTGAGATTTTGCCGCAGGTGAATCGTCAGGTGATCACCTACGGCCAGTCTGATGACGCTGATTTTCGCGCCGTGGATATTCACCAAAACGGCATGCAGACCCACTTTACCGTGCTGCGTGACGGTCACGAGCCGCTGAAAGTGTCCGTCAACATGCCGGGCGTACATAACGTGCTTAATTCGCTGGCGACCATTGCGGTGGCCACCGATGAGGGCGTGTCAGATCGGGCCATCATTAAAGGCTTGACCGAGTTTCAAGGCGTTGGCCGTCGCTTCCAAGTATATGGCGATTACAACTGGGCTGATGGTCAGATCATGTTGGTGGACGACTACGGCCACCATCCACGTGAAGTGGCGGCGGTCATTAAGGCCGTGCGCGCGGGCTGGCCGGAGCGCCGCTTGGTCATGCTGTATCAACCCCATCGCTACACCCGTACTCGCGATCTATACGAAGACTTTGTTCAGGTGTTGGGTGAAACCAGCGTGTTGTTACTGATGGAGGTTTATCCCGCAGGTGAAGAGCCGGTGCAGGGTGCCGACAGTAAGAACTTATGTCGGAGTATTCGTCAGCGCGGCCAGATAGACCCTATTTATGTAGAGCGCGATGCCGATGTGATGCCGTTACTCGAGGCTGTTTTGCAGCCGGGCGACATCCTGCTTACCCAAGGCGCCGGGGATATCGGCGGTCTGGCCCACCAATTGGCTGATGCTTTGGCCGCTAGAAGCGCCGGAGGTAATGCTTAATGGTCGATGTAGCAGCCTTTGGCCGCGTGGCCGTACTGTTCGGCGGGACCTCCGCCGAGCGCGATGTATCACTGAAATCCGGCGCTGCGGTGCTGGAGGCTTTGCTGGGTGCTGGCGTGAATGCTTACGGTATTGATGCTGATGAGCGCCTAGCTGAACAACTAGTCGCTGAGCGGCCGGATCGTGTGTTCATCGCACTGCACGGCCGTGGCGGTGAAGACGGTAGCTTGCAGGGTCTGTTGGAATCACTGCGGATTCCCTATACCGGCAGCGGCGTGATGGCCTCAGCTGTTGGCATGGACAAATTGATCACCAAGCAAATATGGCAGAGCTTGGGGCTGTCTACTCCGGCCTACGCCATGCTCGGTGCGATGGATGAGTGCGCGGGCATAGTCGACATATTGGGCGTACCGCTAATCATCAAGCCAGTGCACGAAGGCTCTTCGATTGGCATGGCCAAGGCCGACAGCCTGGCTGATCTGCAGCAGGCATGGAAAGGCGCGCAGGCTTATGACGACCAGGCACTGGTCGAGCAATGGGTGCAGGGCGCTGAATTCACCGTGGCGATTTTGGACGGTAAGGCATTACCGGCAATTCGCCTGCGCACGCCGCACAATTTCTACGATTACGACGCTAAGTATCTGGCCAACGATACCCAGTACCTGTGCCCGTGCGAGCTGCCGGCAGAGAAAGAGGCCGAGTTGGCTGAGCTGTGCCTGCGCGCGTTTAACGCTGTGGGTTGCCGCGGCTGGGGCCGGGTTGACGTGATGCAGGACGAAGCGGGCCGCTTTTATCTGTTGGAGGTTAATACCGTACCGGGTATGACCGATCACAGTTTGGTACCGATGGCGGCAAAGGCCACCGGCATGTCATTCACTGATTTGGTGCTGGCGATTCTCGCCAGTGCCCGCTGCTGAGGCCGAGGCAAGTATGTTGGGGCAGATGATCCGCGACTCAGGTACCGCACCTGCAGCACGACGCAAAGCGTCGAGCCGCGGCGCTGTGCGTATCGCGCCGCCTGCACCGCGTGCCAGCATTCGTAGCCGTTTGGGCAAGCCTTCCTTAAATGGGTTGGGTGGTCGCCTGCAGTCCTGGCTTTGGCCGCTATTGCTGGTCGCGTTGGGCATGGGCTTATACGAGCTCGGTACTCGCCTGATGCCATTGGCCGACCGCCCGGTAGCCTTGATCACCGTCGAAGGTGAGTTGGAGTACATCGATCACGACGCCGTGCAGCTGGTGATTAAGCCTTATCTGCATGAGAGCTTCCTGGGTATCGATCTCGACGGCTTGCACGGGGACCTCCTGGCGATGCCTTGGGTGGCCGATGCTTCGGTGAGGCGCGTATGGCCAGACAAGCTGGTAATCGATTTGGACGAACAGCTACCGATTGCCCGCTGGGGTGATCAGGCTTTATTGAACAATGAAGGCAAGGCGTTTGCGCCGCAGGATATCAGCCGGTTTGCGCAGTTGCCGCAACTGGATGGCCCTGAACGTGCCAAGCGCCGTGTTATGCGCCATTACCAGCAGTTCAGCAGCCTACTGCGGCCGCAAGGCATGGTCGTCAGTAAGTTGGAATTACGTGATCGTGGTAGCTGGTTTTTGACTACCGAAGACGGCATGGAAGTGCTGCTCGGACGCGACAATTTAGTAGAGAAAATGCAGCGGTTCATGACGATCGAGCAGATGCTGCTACAGGATCGGCGGGAACTGATCGCGCGGGTAGATCTGCGCTACAGCAATGGCATGGCCGTGGCCTGGCGTGAGCCAGTTGAAACGACCGAATCGGGGGAGTAACGGAAAGATTATGGCAAGCAAGCAGGGTAGCAGGATGATAGTGGGGCTGGATATCGGCACCTCCAAGGTCGTGGCACTGGTCGGCGAGATCGGCGCGGACGGCCAACTGGAGATTGTGGGTATTGGCTCACACCCCTCACGCGGGCTGAAGAAAGGCGTGGTGGTCAATATTGAGTCCACCGTGCAGTCCATTCAGCGGGCCGTCGAAGAAGCCGAATTAATGGCCGGTTGCCAGATTCATTCGGTGTTTGCCGGTATTGCCGGTAATCACATCCGGAGTCTGAACTCCAACGGCATAGTCGCCATCCGTGACCGTGAAGTAGTGCAAGCAGATATCGAGCGCGTGCTGGATGCAGGTCAGGCGGTCGCGATCCCGGCGGATCAGAAAGTGCTGCACATCTTGCCGCAGGAATACGTTATCGATAACCAGGAAGGTGTGCGTGAGCCTCTGGGTATGTCCGGCGTACGCCTTGAGGCCAAGGTGCATTTGGTGACCTGCGCGCTTAATGCAGTGCAGAACATCGAGAAGTGCATTCGCCGGTGCGGGCTGGAAGTTGAGGATGTGATTCTCGAACAGCTTGCTTCCAGTTACGCCGTGCTGACTGAAGACGAGAAAGAGCTTGGTGTTTGCCTGGTCGATATTGGTGGCGGCACTACCGATATCGCGATCTTCACTGAGGGCGCGATTCGCCACACCGCGGTGATTCCGATTGCCGGCGATCAGGTGACTAACGATATTGCGATGGCGCTGCGCACACCGACCCAATACGCCGAAGAAATCAAGATTCGCTACGCCTGTGCGCTAGCCAAGCTGGCCGGCCCCGAAGAAACCATCAAGGTGCCTAGTGTCGGCGAGCGTCCACCACGTGATCTGTCACGTCAGGCGTTGGCTGAGGTAGTCGAGCCGCGCTATGACGAGCTGTTCACGTTGATTCAGGCTGAACTCCGTCGCTCAGGTTTTGAAGACATGATCCCTGCAGGGATCGTGATGACCGGTGGTACCGCGAAAATGGAAGGCGCTATTGAATTGGCGGAAGAAATATTCCACATGCCGGTGCGCCTGGGTATGCCGCAAGAATTCAAGGGGCTTACCGATGTGGTACGTAACCCGATCTATGCCACCGGTGTTGGCTTGCTGCATTACGGCATGAAGCATCACGGCGAACAGAGCAACAGCCCGAGCGACAGCGGCAATAAAGTGCCGGTGGTCGAGCGAGTGAAGAAGTGGTTCCAAGGTAATTTTTAGCATTTGTAATTCGCGTAGTAGATCCGCCCAAGCGGGCTAAACGCAGTAAACGAAACGACATAAAACGAAACGAGTCTGTACTCCAGGAGAAAGGTCATGTTCGAACTGATCGATAACGTCCCACAAAACGCAGTAATTAAAGTCATCGGTGTTGGTGGTGGTGGCGGTAACGCACTGCAGCACATGGTCGTCAATAACGTTGAAGGCGTGGATTTCATCTGCGCTAACACGGACGCCCAAGCGCTGAAAAACGTCAGCGCTCGCACCGTATTGCAACTAGGCTCCGCAGTTACCAAGGGCCTGGGCGCCGGCGCTAACCCTCTGATCGGTCGTGAAGCCGCAATCGAAGACCGTGAGCGGATCGCTGAAGTGCTGCAGGGCGCTGACATGGTGTTCATCACCGCTGGCATGGGTGGTGGCACCGGTACCGGCGCAGCTCCCGTGGTCGCTGAAGTTGCTCGCGAAATGGGCATTCTGACGGTTGCTGTGGTCACTAAGCCGTTCCCGTTCGAAGGCCGTAAGCGCCTGCAAATCGCGGAAGAAGGCATTCGTGAGTTGAGCATGCATGTAGACTCGCTGATCACTATCCCGAACGAAAAGCTGCTGACCGTGCTGGGTAAAGACGCTAGCCTGCTGGCCGCTTTCAGCAAGGCAAACGACGTGCTGCTCGGCGCAGTGCAGGGTATTGCTGATCTGATCATGCGTCCGGGTATGATTAACGTCGACTTCGCCGACGTGAAAACCGTCATGAGCGAGATGGGTATGGCGATGATGGGTACTGGTCACGCCAGTGGTCCAAACCGTGCTCGTGAAGCAGCTGAAGCGGCTATCCGCAGCCCGCTGCTGGAAGATGTAAACCTGATGGGCGCGCGCGGTATTTTGGTCAACATCACCGCGGGTCCGGATCTGTCGCTGGGCGAGTTCTCTGAAGTCGGCAGCACGGTTGAAGAGTTTGCTTCTGAAAGCGCTACTGTTGTGGTTGGTACGGTTATCGATCCAGAAATGCGTGATGAACTGCGGGTTACCGTGGTCGCTACGGGCCTGGGTTCCAAGAGCGACAAGCCGGTTAAAGTAGTGGATAACACAGCTGCACAGGCTCAAGCACCGGCCGCTCGTCATAGCGAAGGCTCTGCGCCGAACTACCGCGATCTGGATCGTCCTACCGTGATGCGCAACCAACATCCGCAGGGCAGTGCAGCCGCGCGTTTGAGCCAGCCGGCAGAAGACCTGGATTATCTCGATATCCCGGCCTTCCTGCGTCGCCAAGCCGATTGATTTGATCAATCGGTGGCATAGGGCTTATTGGTATTCATCAAAGGCGTACTTTGATATTATGCACGCCAATTTGTTGAAAATTATTCGCAACTAGAGCGGACCAGTCAAGCATGATCAGACAACGCACACTGAAGAACATCATCCGGGCCACTGGTGTTGGTTTGCATTCGGGTGAGAAGGTATACCTCACACTGAAACCTGCACCGGTAGATATGGGTATCGTGTTCCGTCGTACAGATCTCGACCCTGTGGTTGAGATCCCGGCGCGTGCCGAGTTTGTGGGCGAGACGACTATGTCCACCACCCTGATCAAGGATGGTGCCAAGGTTGATACGGTAGAGCATTTGTTGTCTGCCATGGCCGGTCTAGGTATCGATAACGCCTATGTTGAGCTGAGCGCCCCTGAGGTGCCGATCATGGACGGTAGTGCCGGTCCTTTTGTGTTCCTTATCCAGTCCGCTGGCATTGAGGAGCAGGATGCGCCAAAGCAGTTCATTCGCATTAAACGCGCAGTGACTGTTGAGGAAGACGGTAAAACCGCTACTTTCGTGCCTTTTGAAGGTTTTAAAGTTTCATTTAGTATTGATTTTGACCACCCGGTTTTCCGGGGCCGCAGTCAGACCGCTTGCGTGGACTTCTCCAGCACCTCCTTTGTTAAGGAAGTGAGTCGGGCACGAACCTTTGGGTTCATGCGTGATATCGAGTACCTGCGTTCGCAGAATCTGGCTCTGGGCGGTAGCGTCGATAATGCGATTGTCGTTGATGAGTACCGAGTGCTCAACGAAGACGGTTTGCGTTATGAAGACGAATTTGTGAAGCACAAGATTCTGGATGCCATTGGCGACCTTTATCTACTGGGCAAGAGCTTGGTGGGTGAGTTTCAAGGCTATAAATCAGGTCATTCGCTGAACAACAAGCTGCTGCGTGCTTTGCTGGCGACCAAAGATGCCTGGGAAGTGGTTACATTTGACGATGCGGGTACGGCGCCGATTTCATTTATGCGCCCTGCTGCTGCAGTCTGATGCCAGCCTACTGAAACCAGTCGTCTGACACCTTTCTCGTTTCGTTGTTTATTTAGCGGCCACTTCGGTGGCCGTTTTCTTTGCTTTAAACGTTCTCAAATTCTTGCGACCTGACAGTCTTTGACTTGTTCGGGTTCAATTATCGATATGACTTTATGTGCCCTCGTGCTGACCTTTGTCGCCAGCGTGATGCCGAGCCAGTTTCTGCAGTGCTGCACGTAAAGTAGCGTCTGTGACATGTTCGGCGGTTTCCTGCAAGTGCTCCGCAGCTACCTGTGAGCGACGGATTGTGCGAACTGGTGGTGCTTTTTTGACCAGTGGCGGTTGTACCTTGCAGTGGATTTTCGTTAAGGTTGCGAACTCTTTATAAGCCTGTAGCTGGCGAACGAGGCGCTTTTGCTGATATCTGAGTCGCGTAGCCCAATGGCTGCTGCTGACCACAAAGCGTAATACCCCGTCTGCAAGAGAGGCTACTTTGCAATGCTCTCGTGCTGCAGGCTCCAGTTGAGTCTCCACCAGAGACTGTAAGCGCTCAACGGCTTTTGCCTGTGCATAAAGTCTTTTGAGGGTGATGTTGGTGCGCAGCAGATCGTTGGGTCTGCGTGCATCCAGCGGGTAGAAAGCCATGCGGGTATAAACCGGTTTTGGAGTGATATAGCGGTCATCCTAGCAGAACCGCTGTCATGATTGTTTGAGGTCGTTATTTGAATATTATTATTCTCACTGGACGCCATGGCGCGTCCCGAACGCTTACCTTGAGTGCCCCCTGGGTCGCCGCCGGTATAGCCGTGCTCACTGCCCTGCCGGTCGCTGCTGCGCTTTTGACTTGGCAGCTGCTCAGCGGCGGCGCGAATATCACCGAGGTTGCCGAGGCGCAAGCGCCGCAGTGGCAGCAGGTCCTCCACGACTATGACATCAACGATGTTGCTGAGGATGACGGTGCCCAAGCGCAAATTGAGCGTATGAGCCAGCAGCTTGCTCGCTTGCAGATGCGTTTGACGCGTTTGGATGCTCTGGGGGAGCGCCTTACGGAGTTGGCGGACTTCTCTGACGGTGAGTTCAACTTTGGTGACGATATTGATCCAGGTATGGGCGGGCCAGAACTGCGCGCGGATGATCTGAGTTACCACTCACCTGATCTGCAAAACGTGATTGAGCAGTTGTCTGAGCGCATCGATGACCGTACGCAACAACTCCAGTTGCTTGAAGAGTTGATGGTCAGCCGGCAGTCCGATGTGGATTCTGCGCTCGACTTCAAGCCTGTGCGCTTGGGTCATCTTTCTTCCGGCTTTGGTCGTCGTACCGATCCGATCACGGGTCGCATTTCTATGCACACGGGTCTGGATTTCGCCGCACCTCGCGGTACGCCAATCTACGCTGTAGGCAGTGGCGTGGTGGTATTCGCTGGGCGTAACGGTGCCTACGGCAATATGGTGGAAATCGATCACGGCGGTGGGTTTAAGACCCGCTATGCGCACACTTCCGCGATGAATGTCAGCAAAGGTGATCTGGTTCAAAAGGGCCAGGAAATAGCTGCGGTTGGCAGTACTGGCCGTTCTACCGGCTCGCATTTGCATCTCGAAGTCTACCGCAATGGCATGGCTGTCAATCCTGCCCGCTTCGTAGCATTGAAATAACCCGCATTGATCCCCATTAATGAAGCTCGGATGCTGCTAACACGGCGTCTGGGCGTGCGGTTTATTGTCGGGCACTAATCAGAGTAGAATGCCTTTTTCAGGGCGACCTCCCGCTGCAACTCTCGGGCACGCCGATCACCAAATGGATATCGAAGTCGACTATGTTTGCGCCTTTAATGAGAAAGCTGTTGGGAAGCAAGAACGATCGTGAGTTGAAGCGGATGAGCAAGGTCGTCAGTGCGATCAGCGCTCTGGAAGAAAGCTTCAACGCACTTAGCGACGAACAGCTTAAGGCGAAGACGGAGGAACTTAGGCAGCGCGTAGCAGGTGGCGAATCCCTTGATGCCATCCTGCCTGAAGCTTTTGCATTGGTGCGCGAGGCCAGTAAGCGAGTCATGGGCATGCGTCACTTCGACGTGCAGATGATGGGTGGCATGACGCTGCACGAGGGCAAAATCGCCGAGATGAAAACCGGCGAAGGTAAAACGCTGGTCGCGACCCTGCCGGTCTACCTTAACGCGCTGTCTGGCAAGGGCGTGCACGTGGTCACCGTGAACGATTACCTAGCCGCACGTGACGCCAACACCATGCGCCCGCTGTATGAATTCCTCGGAATGACGGTTGGTGTAGTAGTGCCATTTCAGGATCCGCAGGATAAGCGCCAGTCTTATCGGTGTGATATCACCTATGGCACCAACAACGAGCTTGGCTTCGATTACCTGCGCGACAACATGGCCTTCCGCATGGAAGACAAGTTTCAGCGTGAACCGAATTTTGCGGTAGTCGATGAGGTTGACTCCATTTTGATCGATGAGGCGCGTACGCCGCTGATCATCTCTGGTCCTGCTGAAGACAGTTCTCGCCTCTATACGGCGATTAATACTTTGATTCCGCTTCTCAAACGTGGTTATCCCGCAGAAGAAGCGGAAGAAGAGGTTGATGGTCATTACAGCATCGACGAAAAGACCCGCCAGGTTGAACTAAACGAAGCTGGCCATCAGTTTGTTGAAGAGCTGCTGGTAAAGGAAGGCTTGCTGGAGGAGGGCGACAGCCTTTACGCCGCGCAGAACCTTAATCTGTTACACCACGTGCACTCGGGGCTGCGTGCGCACACGCTGTTTCATCGTAACGTGGAATACATAGTGCAGAATAATCAGGTTCTGCTGGTTGATGAGCATACTGGTCGAACCATGCCTGGCCGCCGCCTTTCAGAAGGCTTGCATCAAGCCATCGAAGCGAAGGAAGACCTGAAGATCCAGGCCGAAAGTCAGACGCTGGCCTCAACCACCTTCCAGAATTATTTCCGTCTTTATCCAAAGCTGTCCGGTATGACAGGTACCGCTGATACTGAAGCGTTCGAGTTTCGGCAGATTTACGGCCTGGATGTGTTGGTTATCCCTACCAACAAGCCGATGGTCCGTAAGGATCACAACGATCTGGTCTATCTCAGCATTGATGAGAAATTCGCGGCAATCGTTGCAGATATAAAGCAGTGCATGGAAAGTGGTCGCCCTGCGCTGGTGGGTACTGCTTCCATCGAATCGTCAGAAATGGTCGCTCAGCTGCTGGTCCGCGAAGAGATTCCCCACAAGGTGTTGAACGCTAAATACCACGAAAAAGAAGCCGAAATTATCGCGCAAGCCGGGCGCCCCGGCGCCGTTACTATCGCCACTAACATGGCTGGTCGTGGTACCGATATTATTCTTGGCGGTAGCTGGGAGGCCGAGGTTGCTAGCCTAGAGGCTCCAACCGATCAACAAGTGGCCCAGATCAAGGATGAATGGCAGCAGCGCCACCAGCAAGTGCTGGAAGCGGGCGGTCTGCATATCATTGCCTGTGAACGTCACGAATCGCGCCGTATCGACAATCAGCTTCGCGGTCGTGCTGGTCGCCAAGGCGATCCGGGCTCCAGCCGCTTTTACCTGTCGCTCGAAGACAGTCTGATGCGCATCTTCGCATCGGATCGGGTAAAAAACTTCATGAAAGCCTTGGGTATGGAGAAAGGTGAGGCGATCGAACATCGCATGGTCACCAATGCCATCGAGAAGGCGCAGCGCAAGGTTGAAGGCCGTAACTTCGATATTCGTAAACAGTTGCTGGAATATGACGACGTTGCTAACGAGCAGCGCAAAGTCATCTACGGGCAGCGTAATTCTATTCTTGCTAGCGAGACGGTTTCAGACACCATTCAGGCGATTCGCGAAGACGTCGTTTCCGACCTGGTAGGGCAACATATGCCTGCTGGCAGCCTGCCTGAGCAGTGGGATATTCCTGGCCTGGAGCAACAGTTAGCTACCGAACTGGGCCTTCACTTGCCCGTACAGCAGTGGCTGGACGAGAACGAAACGTTGGCCGAACAAGGCGTCAACCAGCGCGTGCTTGAAGCTCTGGTACTGGCATACGAAGAGAAAGAATTGCTGGCCGGCGCTGAAGCCATGCGCTCGTTTGAAAAGCAGATGCTGTTGCGTGTGCTGGACGACCTGTGGAAAGAGCATTTGGCCACAATGGATCACCTGCGTCAGGGTATTCACCTGCGTGGTTATGCACAAAAGAACCCCAAGCAGGAATACAAGCGTGAGGCTTTTAACCTGTTTGAAGAAATGCTCGGCACCCTCAAGCGTGACACTGTGCGGGTGTTGAGCCACGTGCAGATTAAACGTGACGATCCTGCAGAGGAAGAAGCACGTCTGCGCCAGCAAGCAGAAGAAATGCAACGCCGCATGCAATTCAAGCACGAAGAGATCAATAGTGTCTCCGACCTTGACCACGCTGCAGACGAAGGCGATCAGCCAGCCCAGGCAGGCGCACCCGTCACGCGCGAAGGACCGAAGGTCGGGCGCAACGATGTTTGTCCATGTGGGTCCGGTAAGAAGTACAAGCACTGCCATGGGCAGATAAGTTGACGTGCGCTTGATGCGTTAAATTTGTAGTTTGAAGTGCCTAATGTGGGGGTTGACGATTTTTTCGCAACCCCCACAATTGCTTCCAGTTCCTATAATCTATTTTCTTCGGAGTGTCCGCCATGCCCGTCGGTCTCGGTCCCTTGCCTGTTCTGCATCCGGTTCCCGGTTTTCGTCTTGGTATCGCCTCTGCTGGCATCAAGCGAGCAGGGCGTAAAGACGTAGTGATCATGGAGGCTGCAGAGGGCGCGAGCATTGCCGGCGTCTTTACCACCAACGCCTTTTGCGCCGCGCCAGTGACGCTCACGCGTAAACACCTGAGCAGCTCGCCACGTTACTTGTTGGTGAATACCGGCAACGCCAATGCAGGTACCGGCAAACCCGGGATGCAGGCAGCGCTAAGTACGTGTGAGGCGCTCGCCGATCTATGTGGCGTGAATTCACAGCAGGTACTGCCCTTCAGTACCGGAGTGATTGGTGAATTGCTCCCAGCGGCCAAGGTGATCGAGGCAATGCCTGCCGCTCTGGCCGCTCTTGCTGAAGATAATTGGGCTGTTGCTGCCGAAGGCATCATGACCACCGATACGCAGCCCAAAGGTAGCAGCCGGCAGATTATGCTGGCCGGGCAGACGATTACCATTACCGGTATCTCAAAGGGTGCCGGCATGATCCGCCCAAATATGGCGACCATGTTGGGTTATGTGGCGACCGACGCGAAAGTTGCACAGCCGCTGTTGCAACAGATGGTCAAGGCTGCAGCGGATCTGTCGTTCAATCGCATCACCATTGATGGCGATACCAGCACCAACGACTCATGCATGCTAATCGCAACCGGGCAGGCTGAGATGCCAGAAATCAGCTCAGCAGAAAGTGGCGAGTATCAACAACTTGCAGAAGCGATCAATGCCGTCATGCTAGAGCTGGCTCAGGCAATCGTCCGGGACGGCGAGGGCGCCACCAAGTTTGTTACTATTCAGGTTAACGGCGGTGGCAACCGGGATGAATGTCTTGATGTGGGTTACGCCGTAGCGCACTCACCGCTAATCAAAACCGCACTTTTCGCCTCTGACCCAAACTGGGGCCGGATCTTGGCGGCAGTGGGTTATGCCGGTGTGCCGAGTCTGGATGTTGAGCAGATTGACGTTTATCTAGACGACGTCTGCATTGCTCGCAATGGCAGCCGTGCTGAAGAGTATAGGGAAGAGCAGGGCGCCGGCGTGATGGCTCAGGCGGAAATCACCATTCGTATCGAGCTTGGTCGTGGCGACTACAGTGAAACCCTTTGGACCACCGATCTGTCGCATGAGTATGTACGCATTAATGCGGAATACCGGACTTAAGAAAACCAAAGGCCGAGCTGCGCTCGGCCAGCGGCAACTTCATTGACGCTAGTAGCTCCACGCCAAGACTCGCTCAAGTACTCCAAGGCAGTATTCTGGGAGGTTTGTGAGCGCTAGCTCGCACTGCCGCGGGCTGGTTACTCCCGCTACCGAGCTCTCTGTCTCCACTCCCTCGTAGGGTTAGGGCGTAGAACGGCCCAGGCACAGCAGTCAGCTGGTCGATATGTTCGTGGTTAACTAATCGCGGGGCGACTTTTTAACGTGGCTACGCCAGCACAGGTGTTTTGAAAAAAATCCTTATCGGTCATTCGGGCAGTACTTTTCAGCGATCTGCCCCCTGTCCATTCTCAAGCGACCCACACGGTTGATGATCAGCATTCTGCCGTCGCGCCCTTTTTCCACCGGACACAAACGCAACGTACCTGCTAAGAATCCACCATGCAGCAGTTCAGACTCTCCCATACCGTTGTATCGTAAATAACTCGAGAGTGCGCCGCTGCCACTTATGTTGCTGATTCGCGCAGCGATGTCCTCGCCCAATAACTCGTCTGCGGCATCAAATCGCGCGTTACGATTATGGTCGAGAAACACTCGCCAACCCTCATTCCAGTCGCCATCTTTTGGCGCCATGGTCACCGGCTGATTGCGGCGCACGGCTTCTTCGCGTGTCTGTTGAATGCTGCGCGCCAATTGATCCTTGCCTACGTCCAGTCGGTGACTATCAACTAGCTTGCCGAAGGACGGTACGCCTATGCTCAGCATTACCGTTAGCAGCGCGAGAGTGGTGAGTAGCTCCACTAGGGTAAATCCGTTTTTTCTCATTGTCCTCTCCCTGAGACCATGAAAGCTAATTGCTCTAAAGAGCGCTGTTAATAACCTGTCGTGCACCCGATGCGACCGGTCATCGCGAGTAGCGAGACGTTGACGGACTACATTCTTATATTGCACGAACTACTAGGAGGGTTTTTGATGCGAAGTGTGAAGGGGTTCACTCTGATTGAGTTAATGGTGACGATCGCGTTGTTGGCAATCATCATCAGCTTGGCTGTGCCATCTTTCAGCAGCATTATCCGTGATAACCGGATCTACTCATTAAGCCAAGAGTTACGGGGAACCCTCCAGCAGGCACGTTCGGAAGCTGTGAAGCGTAATGAGCCTATAACGGTGTGCCGCAGCAATGCGACTGCCACAGATTGTGATGATGGAACTGCTTGGCAAGCAGGCTGGTTAATCAAGGTGGGATCGGGCAAGAGTGCAGAAATTCTGGCTTCTTTCCAAGCCGCACAGGGCGTTGCCATTACCGGCCCCAATGCAGGCCTGATGTTCCGCAAAAACGGCATGTCTAGTGCCGGTAGCACTTCTTGGTCAGTTACCAGTTCAGGCTGTACAGGAACTCAGAAACGGGTGGTAGAAGTAAATAAAGTCGGAAATGTCACCCTGAAAAAGGAAAGCTGCTGATGGGAGGTGTTGCAAAAATGAGAACCCAGCGGGGTGCCACATTAATTGAGGTCTTAATAGCCATCGTTGTTCTGGCTATAGGGCTCCTGGGATTGGCCGGCCTTCAGATCAGTAGCCTGCAATCGAACCAAAGTTCCTACTATCGTTCGCAGGCAACCATCCTTGCATATGATCTGACCGACCGGATGCGTGCCAACCGAGACGCTGCGTTGGCCGGCAGTTATGCAACTGACTTCCCTACCTCTAGCACGGCGAATACGGGAGCCGGTTCGCAAGCGGCGAAGGATAAGGCGGAGTGGCTAAATCGTCTGGCCACCGCATTACCTGAAGCAACTGGCAAAGTTGAAACTACCAGCAATTTAGTGACTATATCTGTTCGCTGGAACGATACGCGTGGGGCGATCAAGGCAAGTGGCGACACCGGGACTAAGACGGAAACTTTTGTGTATCGGACAGAAATATGAGAACTCCCCAAAAACAACAAGGTTTGTCGCTGATTGAGTTGATGGTCGCGCTCGCGTTGAGTTCGCTTTTGATTATTGGCGTATTGCAAATTTTTCTGAGCAGCAAGCAGACTTATATCACCAATAACTCGTTATCTCAGCTGCAAGAAATAGGTCGGTTCTCCTTGGACTTCTTGACGGAAGATATCCGTAACGCTGGCTACAAAGGAGAGTGTTTGGGTTTTCCAACCAACCATACTCCGAATGGTGAGGGTGGTGTTTTATGGACATTGGATGAACCTCTTACTGGTTGGGAGTCTTCCGAGCCTGCTCACGTCGATAGGGCGGTGTTGGCTAACACGGATTCCATATCGGTGCAGTTTGCTGCGGGCGATCAGGTTGAGCTTAACGGTACTGCGGCGAATGGGGTTGGAGTAAACACGCTTTCTCTTGATGCCGATCATGGTGTGTCGCAAAACACTATAACGCTCGTTTCTGAGGCACTTGGTTGTGATCTGTTCGTGCACACAGGCACCGCATCCAATCAGTTGGCTAAAGGTGACGCAACAGACTGGAGTATTGATTACTCCGACCAGGTCGAGGTTATGACGCTTCGGAGCGTTACCTACTTTGTCGCAAATAACGATGACGGAGTACCCGCTCTTTACAGTCAGCGCTTGATTGCAGGGCCTGATTGGGATGAATCGGAAGAATTGGTGACGGGTGTGGAAAGCATGCAACTTCTTTATGGAATTGCCGGAGCGAACGAGCAGGTTAGCAGTTATGTCACCGCCGATGCGGTTACGAACTGGGGCTCTGTTTCTGCAGTTCAAGTAGAGCTGACTGCGCTAAGCGATGAAGGCATCCGTCAGACCTTCACCTCCACCATCGGTATTCGGAATCGTCTGCCATGAAACAATACATGTCTATCAGTTCGAAAAGACAAGCGGGCGCGATTCTAATTATTTCGCTCATCATGCTTTTGCTGCTCACCATAATAGGATTGGCGAGCATACGAGGTACCTCGTTGCAGGAGCGGATGGCTAACAATTATCGAGACAGTGAGCTGGCTATGCAGGCGGCGGAAGCGGGTCTGCGCAAGGGAGAGCAAGATGTGGTTGCGCTTTTTATGGCCAATAATCTGGGAGTGCTTGAAACCAGTGTCCGAACGGGAACCTACACCAGTTTCCCTGGTACAACGACAGCACCTACTTATGAAATTACGCTTTTGGCAAAACTTCGCACCAGTACGGAAGTTGGTGTTCCTATAGCGGATGAGGGAGCTGTAGTGCGGGTTGAATCAACCGGGTATGGAATAAATCAAAAAGCGGACGGTACTGCGAGTTCAAATAGTCGCTTGCGAACCACTTACCTCGTCGAGCAGTGAGTTGCACGATGAATGGCATCAAATCTGGAGAATGCCTGATGAATAACTTTATTTTTTACCGGTCGCGCCTGCTTAGCATGCTGTCTGGGTTTTCTTTATCGCTTTGTATTGTCGCTGCTAGCCCTGCTAACGCGGCTGTGTCTCAGACCCCGCTTATAATCGGCGGTGGTGATGTGCCTGGTAATTTGGCATTGGTGCCTTCTGTTGAGTATCCCACAGTTATTTCTGTGGCTAACACAGGAGCCTATTTACCTGCTTCTACCTACGTTGGTTATTTCAATGCAGCAAAATGCTACACGTACAACCAGGGGCAGGAGTATTTTGAACCGACCAGAAACGCTTCGAACCACACCTGCGGCGGTAGCAAAGAGTGGAGTGGTAATTTTCTGAACTGGGCCGCCACCCCTACTATTGACCCTTTCCGCAGCGCACTCACGGGCGGTTACCGTTCTGTCGATACAAGCTCAAGCACGGTTCTGCAAAAAGCCCGGCACGGTGGAGAGGATACCTTCGGCAATCGTATGAACTCCGGACAAGGTATTGTTTCCGCTGGCGACATACAGGGGGCCACTCCTGCTTCCAGTAGCTGGGGTGCATTCAATATTCGCTTGCAGGGTATGGGGAACGAAATGCTGTTTTCCAACTGGATAGACGGCATTGGCGGTGGCGGCTCCTCAGGTGAAAAAACTCAAGAGTGGGTTTACTATGAACCCAATAACTCTAGCCAGTGGGAAGGTAACGGAAGGCTTAAAACTGCTTACACGCCATCTAACCAAGTTAAAAGCGTTTATAGAGTTAAAGTGCGCGTAAAGGTATGTGTGTCAGGCCATTTGGAGAGCAACTGCGAGTTGTATCCGGCTGGCAACTACAAGCCGGTAGGCCTGCTTCAGCAATATTCAAACACACTACGATATAGCGTCTTTGGTTACCTCAACGACAGCGATGTGCTCCGCGATGGCGGCGTGTTGCGCGCTCAGCAAAAATTTATAGGGCCCTCCACTGCCGAAGCTGGTCGAGCAGAATGGGACGCGCAAAACGGCGTTATGGTTCAAAATCCAGATAGTGTGAACACTAGTCTTGGCCGCACGATTGCTGATAGTGGCGTAATGAACTACCTCAATAAATTTGGGGAGTTGAATGCTTACACACATAAGTCGATCGATCCTGTAAGTGAGCTTTTCTACACTTCCTTGCGTTATTTTAAGAATCAGGGGAATGTTGAGGCCTACAGTACAGCCTCTCCTGGCCATAACTCTTCACCGAATAATGCCACCAAGGATCGCTGGCATGACGGGTTTCCGGTAATAACCAATTGGAATGACCCTATAGAGTTTGCGTGTCAACGAAACGTCATTTTGGGGATCGGTGATGTAAACACCCACCGAGATAAAAATTTGCCGGGCAACTCGAACAATAGCGAGGAGCCTAGTAAGCCGACCGAAGTGCAGAACGACGATACGATTAATGTGGTAACCGCGACCAATAAAGTAGCGGCATTGGAAGGCATTACCATAAATACCCCCTTTACAGGTCGAAATAACTCTGCCTACATCGCAGGCTTGGCCTACGATGCCAATACTCGTGACCTGCGTGACGATTTAGCGGGCGATCAGACGGTTTCTACCTATTGGGTGGATGTGCGAGAAAACCAGGTGTTGGCATCTCGTAGTGGCAACCAGTATTGGCTGGCCGCTAAGTACGGTGGGTTTAAAGTGCCTGAAGGCTTTGGCGACCCCTATGTTCGAACCGAAGCGCTGGCAGATGACTGGTGGTGGACAAGCGGTGATTATTTGCAGCCAGGTTACAAACGACCGGACAATTTTTTCTTGGCTAGCGATGCCACCCGAATGGTTGAAGGCTTGAAGCAGGCGTTTGCCCAGATTGCTAATGAGGTAGAAAGCACTACTACTTCGGTGGCGGTTAACTCTTCTCGGTTGGAAACCGATACAGCTGTTTTTCAAACTCGTCTGGATAGCCGCTTTTGGGCCGGTAATTTGCTTGCCCGGGCTGTTGATGGTGCCGGTGGAGTGGCCGGTGAAGAAATATGGAACGCGGCAGCCAAGCTGGATGCGCGTAACGGTGTCGGTAACAGAAATATCTTAACTGTATCGCCAGGGACAGCTACGGGCAATAATCCTGTGGTTTCCTCTGTTGGTATCCCATTTAAATGGGCAGATTTGCCAGCGGCGCAGAGGCAATTACTACGTCGCTCTTCTGAAATTAATAATACTCTGGCGCAGGCTAGGGTTAATTATTTGAGGGGCAATAGATCTCAAGAAATTTCTGCTGATGATCGCACATTGCCATTCCGTCAGCGCGGCAGTCGATTGGGAGATATCGTCAATTCTGACCCTCAGTATGTAGACAAACTGGATTATGGGTACGCGCGGTTGAACTGGGCGAATGGTGGCACGACAGTGGGTAACGCATACTCTGTTTTTCGCTCAACCCCGGCCTATAAAGGTCGTGTTCCTATGATTTTGGTAGGTGGTAACGATGGCATGTTGCATGGGTTTGACGCGACTCCGACTAGTGCGGGGGGGGCGGAGCTATTCGCTTACGTTCCAAACGGAGTCTTCGATCATCTGATTGATCTAACCGACCCAAATTATACGCATCGGTATTACGTTGACGGAACGCCGCGAGTTTCTGATGTTTGGTTGGGGAATCGCTGGGGGACTATGGTGGTTGGGTCTACCGGTGCGGGTGGTCGTAGCGTTTTTGCCTTGGATATAACCAATGTTCAGACCAGTTCAGACGTCAGCACAAATAATGTCATGTGGGAGTTTACCCATCCCAAAATGGGCTATACCACGGGTCAACCAGCACTGGTAGCTCTTCCGAACGAAAAATTCGGCGTGATTGTGAGTAGTGGCTTCCATGATACTGCGCCAACCGAAGGCTATGTTTGGATACTTGATGCGGAAACTGGCTCTTTAATTAAGCAGTTTCAGGTTGCATCAACTGGTAACTTGGGCGCTCCGTTGGCATCGGACACCGATTATGATCAAGTCGCAGACCGAATTTATGTTCCGGACACTCTTGGGAATGTTTGGCGTTTTGATTTGAACGGTTCTAATGCCTCTGCCTGGAGCGCACCCGCTAGCTTAGGCAGTGCGCCTCTGTTTGTTGCCAAGGATGCAGATGGGGTGCGTCAACCGATCACTGCACCGTTGTCTTCTGCGTTCAATGACAAGAACCAACACATTGTGTTGTTTGGTACCGGCAGTTTTCAGATGGTAGGCGACAATGAAGTACCTATAGATCCTCAGGTGCAAAGTTTCTACAGCGTTATCGACGGCGGATTGCCGATAGATGGGCGAAGTGGTTTATTGCAACAAGAGATTATTTATGAGCAGAACCAGAGCGGCCAGCGGCTGAGAGCGGTGAGCGACAATGCCATGACCAGCGCTCAAAAGGGCTGGTTTATCGACCTGGCATACACTGGAAGCGGTGGTCAGGGTCCTGAAGGTGAGCGAGTTGTAGCGAAAGCCGCTTTGCGAAGTGGCAGGGTCATCTTTACGACCATGATCCCCTCGGAGGATCCTTGCGCTTCCGGCGGTACGAGCTTCATCATGGCACTGGATATAAATTCTGGTTCTAGGCTCCGTTATGTCTTTTTTGATACCAACGGAGATGGCGTGCTGGATGAAGAGGATACTTACGTTGCTGACGAAAACGGTGATGGTATTCCCTGGTCTGGCATCTCGAATGAAGAGGATGGGACGACTAAGGGCGTGACGCCTCTATACAAATGGCTGTGTTACGCCGGTTCAGGTGGTGGGGCACCCAAGTGCATACCGGTTCCCGGATCGCAGCGTGAAGGGCGTAACTCATGGCGTGAAGTGAGAGAGGAATGATGGATAATTCTAAAGTGCTTCCCGGCCTAGGTCGCGTTGCTGCCGTGAAGCACCGCAATGTTGGTTTTACGCTGATTGAGGTAATGATTGTTGTGGTGGTGATAGGGATCCTGTCCGCTATAGCATATCCTTCCTATCAGGAGTATGTGCGTAAGGCTCGACGCGCCGATGCTCAGGCTAACCTAATGGAGCTTGCTCAGTTTATGGAGCGCCATTACACAGCCCAAGGCGGATATCTGGCGAGCGGTAATAGTGGAGCGTCGCCAACATTGCCGTTTACCGAAGCTCCTAAAGACGGCGGTACCAAGTACTACGACTTGTCTTTGTCTGCGGCAACGGCGAGCGCCTACACTCTGCAGGCAGCTCCGAAGGGGGCGATGGCTGCAGATAAATGTGGAACGCTCACTTACACCAATGCTGGAACCAAAGGGCAGGGGACGGGTGGTTCTCTTCAGGAATGCTGGCGTCGTTAAACACCCGCCGCTAGGGTATCTATACGGAAATCAGGTATTGATGCCCTAGCAGAGCGTTGGTAATTTAGCTGCGCTTAATCTGTGTCTACACTACATGGCTCAACGCCGCTCCAACAACACCCCACTCTCCATGTGATGGCTATACGGAAACTGATCGAATAACGCGCAACGCGTTATTCGATGGGTTTTACTCAGCTCTTCCAGGTTCTGCGCCAGGGTTTCTGGGTTGCAGGAGATGTAAATTACGCGCTGGTAGCCTTTGACCAGTTCCAGCGTTGCAGCGTCCAGCCCTGCTCTCGGTGGGTCTACGAAAACGGTGCCGAAGTTGAACTCACTCAGCTCGATGTCGTGCAGGCGCCGGAATTCACGTACGCCAGTCAGTGCTTGGGTTACTTCTTCGCTGGACAGCCGCACCAGAGTGACGTTCTCAACGTCATTCATCGCCAGATTTTCCACAGCGGACTTCACTGAGCTTTTTGCCAGCTCGGTTGCCATCACGCGCCGAAAGCGGGTGGAGAGCGGAAGGGTGAAGTTACCGTTACCGCAGTACAGCTCCAGCAGATCATCGTCATTGCTACCAGCGGCATCGAGTGCCCAGCTGAGCATATGCTGATTGACGCCGCCGTTAGGCTGAGTGAAACCGCCCTCTACCTGCTGATAACGCCAGTTCCGGCCAGCCACTTCCAGTTGTTCCACAACGAAGTCACGCTCGAGCACGCGCTTGCGCCCCCGGCTGCGGCCAATTAGCTGGATGTTGAGTGCTTCTGAAAGCTGTTTGGCGGGCTCGTCCCAGTCATCGTCCAGTGGACGGTGGTAGCAAAGGGTAACCAGTGCTTCACCTGAGAGTGTGGTGAGAAACTCTACCTGGAATAACTTGCGACCCAAGAGTGGATTTGCCTTGCAGGCCTCAAGTAGCGGTGTCATCAGTTCGTTGATGCGTCGACTGGCGATCGGTAGTTGGTCAATCAGCACCGGCTTGCGCTTGTCACCCTGCTCGAACATGGCGTAATAGGGCTGGCCTTTGTCGTACCAAAGACGGAACTCGGCGCGCAGGCGGAAATGCTCCGGTGCGGAAGCAAAAACCTGTGGTTCAGGTGCTTCAAATGGAGCGAGCAACTTGCATAAGCGCTCGCGCTTTTCCGCCAACTGGTTGGCGTAGTTTTCTGGATTGAATGCGAGGCCCATTAGTTGAATAACGCCAATTTGATGATAAAGAGCCCGGCCAATATATAGAGACTGGGGTTGAGGTCTTGCCAGCGTCCGGATAACAACTTGATTGCAGTCCAGACGATAAAGCCGGCGGCGATGCCGTTAGCAATTGAGAACGTCAGCGGCATCATGATGGCGGTAATCACTACCGGAGCCGCTTCAGTCAGATCATCCCAATCGACTTGTACTAACCCGCCAGTCATGAGCACCGCAACAAAGAGTAGTGCGGGGGCGGTCGCGAACGCGGGCACGGCGCCGGCTAAAGGGGAGAAGAACAGGCTGAGCAGAAATAGCAGGGCCACCACGCAGGCTGTGAGGCCTGTGCGCCCGCCTGCAGCGGTGCCAGCAGCGGATTCGATATAACTGGTCGTGGTGGAGGTGCCAAGTGCGGCGCCGGCCATGGTGGCGGTGCTATCTGCCATCAGGGCGCGGCCCAGACGCGGCATCTTGCCGTTCGCGTCGACCAGGTTGGCGCGTTGGGCAACGCCAATCAGCGTCCCTGAAGTATCGAACAGGTCAACAAACAGGAACGCAAAAATGATACTCAGCATGCCGACTTCAAGCGCGCCCTTGATATCCAGTTGCATCAGTGTGGGCGTCAAGCTGGGTGGTGCGGATACCACACCGTTCGCTTGAGTTAATCCGGTCAAAAGGCTGATTGCCGTTATCAGTAAGATGCCGATCATGACCGCGCCAGTGACCTTGCGGTAAGCCAGCGCCACTATGATGGCGAAACCGGCTGCCGCGAGCAGCGCTCCGGGCTGAGTGAGGTCACCCATCGAGACCAGCGTGGCCGGGTGGTCGACGACGATGCCCGCGCTTTTTAGGGCAATCAGCGCGAGAAACAAGCCAATGCCGGCAGCAATGGCTGAGCGTAAGGCCATAGGGATGCTGTTGATGATCCATTCGCGGATTCTGAAGATGCTCAGCAGAAAAAACATCAAGCCAGACAGAAAAACGGCGCCGAGTGCGACTTGCCAGGTGTAGCCCATGGAGCCGACCACGGTGTAGGAGAAAAAGGCATTCAAACCCATGCCTGGTGCCAAGGCGATAGGGTAGTTAGCCCATAGGCCCATGATCAAAGAACCGATGGCGGCGGCGAGGCAGGTTGCTACAAAGGCGGCGCCAGGATCAATGCCCGCGTCGGCCATCATCGCTGGGTTGACGAAAATTATGTAAGCCATGGTCAGGAAGGTGGTTAACCCTGCCAGTAGCTCGGTGCGCACATTGGTGCCGTGTTCGCTAAGTTTGAAGAGTTTTTCAAGCATGGTTGGGCGCTTCCGAGGTTTGGGCAGAAAGCCGGCTATTGTAGCGGATTCGTTGCTGTGGGTGAATTTTTGCTGGTCTTGTGTCAGGCTTGACGCCCCTTTTTTTGACTGGAGGCTCGCTTATGAGCAATGCATTTGAGAACGATGAGCAACGCGTCAGCTACGGCATTGGCCGCCAGATGGGCGAGCAGTTGCTGAGCAGCAACATTCCTGACTTGACGCTGGATCTGGTTGCGGCCGGTTTGCGCGATGCTTACAGCCAGCAGCCTAGCCAGGTTGATGAGGCTGAGTTGCAGGCAGCGTTCCAGCAATTGCAGGAAAAGATGCGCGCAGTTGCTCAAGAGTCTGCCAAGGCAGCGGCGCAGGGTGGCGTCGACTTTTTGGCTGAAAATACCAAGCGTGACGGCGTGGTAACTTTGGCGTCGGGTTTGCAGTACGAAGTACTGACTGCCGGTACGGGTGCTACGCCAGATGCCAGCTCCACGGTTCAGACTCATTATGAAGGTCAGCTGATTTCCGGTGAGGTCTTTGATAGCTCCTACAAGCGTGGCCAGCCGACTGAGTTTCCAGTGGGTGGCGTGATTGCGGGTTGGACCGAGGCGCTGCAACTGATGCAGGAAGGGGCCAAGTGGCGCTTGTTTATCCCGTCCGAGCTGGCATACGGCGAGCGCGGCGCAGGTAACAGCATTCCGCCGCATAGCGCGTTGATGTTTGATATTGAGCTGCTGAAGGTACTGTAACTTCGACTGTGGGCCTGCTGTGGTAGAGCGGGCTACATGGTTTGCGCGGGAAGGTGGTGTTTTATCTTTATCTCGGGTGCGATCTTCGCTACCGCTGGTCGAGATGGAACACGACCTTCCAATTAGCGGAGTCTCTGAAGTCGCGTGTGCGCCGCTAGGTCTCTGCATGGGGTTAGTGGAAGGTCGAGTTCCATCTCGACCAGCGCGCTAACCGACGACAAAGGTGTGTATCCCTGGCACATACTCTCCGCTGCGCTCTTTTGATGTCGCTGGCCGAGGTGGGGTCCTACCTTCCAAAAAGCTGTATCGCTGGTCTAGATAACGTTTCGCATTGCCATTTCGGACCCGCGGGTTTGAGCTGAACGCTACGTTCAGAAGCTGCGATCCACCGCAAAGCGGGCAAGCTGTTCCATCGAGTCGCGATACTCGGATGCCGGCAATGCTTGCAGTAAGCGTACGGCTTCGTCCGCCTGCTCGCGTGCCAAGCGCGCGGTGTAATCAAGCGCGCCAGATGCCGCTACGGCCTCGCGAATGGGCTCAATCTGATCGCTGCCGCCTTTCTGAATGGCGTTACGTACCAGCTGCGCTTGCTCGGGGGTGCCATGTCGCATGGTGTAAATCAGCGGTAGCGTGGGCTTGCCCTCTGCTAAATCATCCCCTACGTTCTTGCCCATCTCGGCCGCATCGCCGCTGTAGTCGAGCAGATCGTCCATAAGCTGAAAGGCAATACCCAGGGCGTTACCGTATTGGCGTAGTGCCTCGGTTTGCTCTGTGTTGGCGTTGGCTAATACGCCTGCGGTATGGCAAGCCGCTTCAAACAGCATGGCAGTCTTGCTGCGGATGACTTCCATGTAGGTAGCTTCATCGGTGTTGGCGTCGCGCACCTTAGATAGTTGCAGGACTTCGCCTTCAGCTATCACGTTGGTGGCATTGGCCAGGATGCGCATGATCTGCATGTCGCCTAGCGCAACCATCATTTCAAAGGCGCGCGAATATAGAAAGTCGCCGACCAGTACGCTGGGTGCGTTGCCCCACAGGGCATTGGCGGTAGAGCGGCCGCGGCGCAGGTCAGATGTGTCCACTACGTCGTCATGTAGCAAGGTGGCCGTATGTAAAAACTCGATGATGGCCGCCAGGCTGTGCTGGCGGGGATCACTCATCCCGCATGCGCGCGCACTGAGCAAAACGACCAGCGGCCGCAGGCGTTTTCCGCCGGCACTGATAATATAGTGGCCGATCTTCTCTACCAGCGGAACGCGAGAATGCAGCTGCTCAAGGATGAGCTCGTTCACCGCATCAAAATCATCGGATACCGGTGCATAGAATGGCAGGGTGGTCATCGGTTGCAGACTTCCTGAAAAGGTTCCGCGGCATGCTAGGTGGCAGGCCTATTAGTGTCAAGAAAAGCGCAGTCTATCAGGCTTGACCGAGGCTTGCGCAAAGCGGTTAGCTTGCGTACAATCCTCGCCCCTGAGATACAGCATCCCTGTTTTAACAATGGCAAGGTCGGGTCCGATAGGCGGAGCCACTTGCAGCCATGCCAGCCACTAACGATTCTAATTAAGCGCTGGGTGAGCAGGATTACGGAGAAAGCAACATGTACGCAGTTATTGTTACCGGCGGCAAGCAGTACAAAGTCGTTGAAGGTGAGTACCTGAAAGTAGAGAAGCTGGAAGTTGAAACTGGTGCCAGCATCGAGTTTGATCGAGTTCTGTTGGTTGCAGATGGCGATGACGTCAAGATTGGTGCTCCTGTTGTTGAGGGCGCTAAAGTGACTGCCGAGATCCGCGCTCACGGTCGTGGCGATAAGATCCGCATCATCAAGTTCCGTCGTCGTAAGCACCACATGAAGCGTCAGGGCCACCGTCAGTGGTACACCGAAATCAAGATTACTGGCATCTCTGCCTAAGCTGATTCAGGAGATATAGACTCATGGCACACAAAAAAGCAGGCGGTTCCACGCGCAACGGTCGCGATTCCGAATCGAAACGCCTTGGTGTAAAAATGTACGGTGGCCAGGCCATCATTCCGGGTAACATCATCGTTCGTCAGCGTGGCACTGAGTTCCACCCTGGCAAGAACGTTGGCATGGGCAAGGATCACACCTTGTTCGCCAAAGCTGAAGGCGTGGTGAAATTCGAAGTTAAAGGCAAGTTCGGTCGTCGTTACGTTAATGTCGTAACCGCCTGATAGCTCTTTACTACTGAAAAGCCCCGTCTTGCGACGGGGCTTTTTTGTTTGTAGCGTACTCTTTCCATTAGCCCGTCCCGATAGGGAAGGGGAGATAGATGAAATTCGTTGATGAAGTGTCCATCACGGTCAAGGCCGGTGATGGTGGTAATGGTTGCATGAGTTTTCGCCGTGAAAAGTTCATCCCTAAGGGTGGGCCGGACGGTGGCGACGGTGGCGACGGCGGTTCCATTTTTCTGGAAGCCGACGCTAACTGGAATACTCTGGTCGATTACCGTTACACCCGCCGCTTTAATGCGCAGCGCGGTGAAAACGGGCGCGGCAGCGACTGCACGGGTGCCAAGGGCGAAGATATGGTGCTGCTGGTGCCGGTTGGTACTACCGTGATTGATGCCGGTACCCAAGAGATCATTGGTGACCTTACCGAGGCGGGCCAGCGTTTGTTGGTAGCGCAGGGTGGTTTTCATGGTTTGGGTAATACGCGCTTCAAGTCCAGCGTTAACCGTGCCCCGCGGCAAACCTCCAACGGTTCGCTTGGCGAATTGCGCGACCTGAAGATGGAGCTGAAAGTACTGGCAGACGTAGGTCTGCTGGGATTGCCGAATGCCGGCAAAAGCACCTTTATTCGTTCGGTATCTGCGGCCAAGCCAAAAGTGGCTGACTATCCCTTTACGACTATGGTGCCGAACTTGGGCGTAGTGGATGTGGGGCAGTTGCGCAGCTTTGTGGTCGCTGACATTCCGGGTGTTATTGAGGGTGCTGCTGAGGGTGCGGGCCTTGGCACGCGTTTCTTGAAGCACCTTTCGCGTACGCGTCTGTTGTTGCACCTGGTTGATATGGCGCCCTTGGATCAAGCCGACCCTGTTGAGTCGGTGGAAACCATCGTCCACGAGCTAGGTAAGTTCAGTCCTGCTTTGACCATGCGTGAGCGGTGGCTGGTGCTGAATAAGTGTGATCAGTTGCTGGAAGATGAGCAGCAGGCAGTGCTGGATGATGTGGTTGAGCGCCTTGAGTGGGAAGGTCCGGTGTTTGTGATCTCCGCCTCCGAGCGTCAGGGTACTGCAGAGCTGGCCAAGGCCGTGATGAATTGGCTGGATGAGCGCGTGCGTCTGATTGAAGATGATGAAGAGTATGCTGCTGAGGTGGCTGCCCTGGATCAACAGATCGAAGACGAGGCGCGATCGCACATCCAGGCGCTGGATGATCGTCGAGCGCTGCGCAAGCAGGGTATTGTCGTTGACGGTGAAGATGAAGGCGACGATGACGATGACGAAGGCGATGATGAAGATGGTCCAGAGATTTTTTACGTCCATTGATTCGCTGGATCGGCAACGTTTGAGGCCTGGCTGTCTGTAGTCAGGCCTGGTTTTAACTTGGGCAATCTGTTGATGGAATCGAATCAGCATGCGTGAAAAGGTAACCGGAGCCCGTCGCTGGGTGGTCAAGATTGGTAGCGCCTTGTTGACGGGCGATGGTCGTGGCCTTGATCGGACCGCTATGGCGGTTTGGGTCGAGCAACTCGCGGCCCTGCGTGCTAGCGGTGCTGAGCTGGTAATAGTGTCCTCTGGTGCGGTGGCGGCGGGCATGAGTCGTCTTGGTTGGACTGAGCGGCCAAAAACCACGCATGACATGCAGGCAGCGGCAGCCATCGGCCAGATGGGTTTGGTGCAAGCGTGGGAGTCTAGTTTTCAGGCGCATGGGCTGTCTACCGCCCAAGTATTGCTAACCCATGACGATCTGTCTGATCGCAAGCGTTACCTGAATGCCCGTAGCACTCTGCGTGCGCTGATTGATTTGAATGTTATTCCGGTTATCAATGAAAACGATACCGTGGTGACTGATGAGATTCGCTTTGGTGATAACGACACTTTAGGTGCCTTGGTTACCAATCTGGTCGAAGCTGATCTGTTGGTGATTTTGACCGACAAAGATGGTCTGTATACCTCCGATCCCCGCCACAACCCCCAGGCTGAGCTGATATCAGAAGCTATGGCAGACGACCCTGTGTTGGATGCTATGGCGGGTGGCAGTGCGGGCGCACTGGGACGCGGCGGTATGCAGACAAAGCTGCGTGCTGCGCGTCTGGCGGCGCGCTCCGGTGCGGCGACGGTGATTGTCGGCGGGCGTATAGATCGGGTGGTGTCGCGCCTGTACCAAGGTGAGGCGCTGGGCACGCTGCTGTTGCCAGAGCGGGGCATGTTGGCCGCGCGCAAGCAGTGGCTGGCAGGTCATTTGCAAACCCGTGGTCGATTGTTGCTGGATGAAGGTGCAGTGAGAGCTCTAACTACTGGAAGGCGAAGTTTGCTGCCGGTTGGCGTTATTGCTGTAGAGGGCGGTTTTCGGCGTGGCGAAATGGTTGTCTGTGTGGCTCCGGATGGGCGTGAGATTGCTCGAGGTCTGGTTAATTATGGTGCTCAGGATGCAGCTCGTATCCTTGGTAAACCGACCGAATCGATAGCGCGGATTCTGGGTTATATCGATGATCCTGAGTTGATACACAAAGACAATCTGGTGCTGGTTTGATTCGTGGGGACAGTGGCTCTTGGCTTTCTCTGCGGCGTTACGTATAGCTCGATAGCCCCGGATGGTGCGCAGGCTGGTTTGTCCTACTGGGAAGGACGAGTTCCATCTCGTCCAGCGGTGTTGCTTTTGACGTCCATGGTCGAGATGGAACTCGACCCTCCCAGGTAAAAACCAAGTCGGGTTGCTGGAAGCGAACAGTTCCCTTCTGCTCGACGGCGCCGTGATTGATGCTTATGGTCGATGTGGGCTCGATCATCCCTTGCGGTGCGCGCGGCTGGTTTGTCCTGCTGGGAAGGACGAGTTCCATCTCGTCCAGCGGTGCTGCTTTTGACGTCCATGGTCGAGATGGAGCTCGACCCTCCCAGGTAAAGGCCAAATCGGGTTTGCCGATGAATCTGTTAAGGCTTGGCTCGACTGCTGAGCTTGAGGCTATACGCAAGACATAAAAAAACCGGCTCAAGGCCGGTTTTTTTACAGCAAGAATCGCAGATCAGGCGGCTTCAGCCATTGCCTTGATGTGTGCGTTCAGGCGGCTCTTATGGCGAGCGGCCTTATTCTTGGCGATGATGCCTTTGTCAGCCATGCGGTCAATGACCGGTACAGCTGCAGTGTAGGCAGTCTTGGCTTGTTCGAGGTCTTTGGCGTCGATAGCCTTAACCACGTTCTTGATATAAGTACGGACCATGGAGCGCATGCTTGCATTGTTATTGCGGCGCTTCTCGGCCTGCTTGGCGCGTTTCTTGGCTTGAGGTGAGTTGGCCACCGTCGTGCTCCTCAGAAAATCGGGATGAATTAGGTACAAATAAGGCCGCGTACTATGCAGCCGAGACGGGTTAATGTCAAGAGGGCTGTAGAAAACCGATAGACGGATTTGCCATGTATCAGCAAAGGTTCGTCGACGGTTGACGCGGTGCGCAGAGTATACAGACAAAGTGGCCTGCGTACCTCTATTTAGTTGTTGGCGGTTGCGCTTGCGGCACCTGACAAAGCTAAGTGTAGAGCGTTATTATGGCGACTTTTCTCGGCGCACATATCAATGTCTCAACCTTTGCCTACTGATACCCCGCCTCCTAAGGCGCCTAGCCTACTGCGGTCCGGCATGGTTGTCAGCGTAATGACCCTGCTTTCGCGTGTGCTGGGTATGGTGCGTGATGTGGTAGTGGCGGCCTATTTTGGCTCTCAATCTGAAGCCGATGCCTTTTTTATAGCGTTCAAAATACCCAATTTTCTGCGCCGTTTATTTGCCGAGGGTGCCTTTGCGCAGGCTTTTGTGCCGGTACTGTCGGAGTATCGCACCAGGCGCCCTCTGGCTGAAGTGAAGCAGTTGGTGGATCGGGTAACAGGCACCCTCGGGTTGACGCTGGCATCCATCACGGCGCTGGGTGTGGTGGGTGCGCCTGTGCTGGTCATGCTGTTTGCGCCGGGTTTTCATGACGACGACGGTAAGCTTGAACTGGCTACCGACATGTTGCGTATTACCTTTCCTTACCTTTTTCTGATCTCGTTAACCGCACTCTGTGGCTCGATTCTCAATAGCTATGGCCGTTTTGCGGTGCCGGCTTTTACCCCGGTGCTGCTGAACGTCTGCATGATTGGCGCAACCGTTTGTTTTACGCCTTACTTTGACCGGCCGATCATGGCGCTCGCTTGGGGTGTATTTGTCGCGGGCGTGGCTCAGTTGCTCTTCCAGCTGCCTTTTCTCGCGCAGATCAAGTTGTTGCCGACACCGCGCCCGAATCGCAAAGACCCGGGCGTCAAACGCATCATGACCTTGATGATTCCCGCGTTGTTTGGAGTCTCGGTTAGCCAGATTAACTTGTTACTCGATACCGTACTGGCATCCTTCCTGCAGACCGGCAGTATTTCATGGCTGTATTACGCTGATCGCCTCTCTGAGTTGCCGTTGGGGGCATTTGGTATCGCGATAGGTACGGTGATTTTGCCTGCGTTGTCTCGCCAACACTCTGCAGAGGATCCGCGGGCGTTTGCCCGGACACTGGACTGGGCAGTGCGCATGGTGCTCTTGGTCGGCGTGCCTGCGGCCATCGCGTTGCTGTTATTGGCGGAGCCGATGATCGCCTCGTTGTTCCATTACGGTGCCATGACCGACGAGGACGTGTTTCAAGCTGCGGCTGCCTTGCGAGCCTATTCCGTCGGGGTGATGACGTTCATGCTGATTAAGGTATTGGCGCCTGGGTATTTCGCTCGGCAAGATACCAAAACGCCGGTCAAGATCGCGATCATCTGCATGATTACCAATATGGCTCTCAATCTGATCTTTATCTGGCCTCTGGCACATGTGGGGCTTGCGTTGGCGACGTCGGTATCCGCTTTGCTGAATGCGGGCTTGTTGTGGTGGGGCCTGCGTAAGGCAGGTGTTTTCCAGGCGCAGCCAGGCTGGTTGAAGTTTAGCCTGCGTCTGCTGGCGGCTTGCACGGCTATGGCGCTGGCCTTGTTGTGGTTAGCACCGCCTACGCAGGACTGGCTGGTTTGGGGTTGGCAGCGCAAGGTGTGGGAAATGACCATTCTGATTGGTGCGGGCATGGGTGCATACCTACTGGTTCTGGTTGTCGGTGGTTTGCGCTTACGTGAGCTTCGGCACAGCTGAAGTCCTTTGCTGCTGGCGTAGGTAACGCCGCGGGCGCTTGCCACTCTGGTGTTCAGAAATAAACTGAGCTGTCGGTTGGTCTGTTGGTCGAGATGGAACTCGACCCTCCAAAAAACCATTGGCGCTGTGGAAGGTTGGGTTCCATTTTGGCCAGCGGCCTGGGTGCTTGCTCAGATGCTGTTACGAGGCCCCTGTCAAATGCTATGGCGCTGTCGTCAGAGGTGACTGCCCGTAAGCGTCTTCGGCCACAGCGGGAATGACGTTGGTAGTCGCAAACCTGTATACTCCAAGGTTTCGACTGATTCACCACTAACGAGCATTATGGAACTGGTCCGCGGTCTACATAATCTGCGGCCCCGGCATCGGGGCTGTGTCGCAACAATCGGTAACTTCGACGGCGTGCATGCTGGCCACCAGGCGATTCTGTCTAGGTTGCAGGCGCACTCTGAACGTCTCGGTCTGCCCGGTTGCGTGGTTATTTTCGAACCCCAACCACGCGAGTACTTCGCCCCCGATGCGGCTCCGCCGCGTCTGACGCGCTTGCGTGAGAAACTGGCGTTGCTGCAAGCACAAGGCGTTGACCGAGTATTGTGCTTGGCCTTTAATCGACGCTTGCGTGAGCTAAGCGCCGAGCAGTTCGTGCAGCAAGTGCTTATTGAGGGTTTGGGTGTTCAGCACCTGGAGGTCGGTGACGACTTCCGCTTTGGTTGTGATCGCTCCGGCGACTTTGCTTTTCTGCAAAGTAGCGGTGAGCAACATGGCTTCACTGTCGAGGCGGCCAACACCGTTGCCGAAAGCGGCGAACGCATTAGTAGTACCCGCTTGCGGCAAGTGTTGGCAGAGGGTGACTTTGCCTTGGCCGAGCGGCTGCTGGGGCGGCCATTCAGTATCGCTGGGCGTGTGCTCTTCGGCCAACAGCTTGGCCGCACCATTGGCGCACCTACCGCGAACGTTCAATTGAAGCGTGTTAATCCTCCGTTGCATGGCGTTTACCGCGTTAGCGTCGAGTTGGATGGTGTTCTGCAAAAAGGCGTTGCCAACATTGGTAAGCGGCCAACGGTGAAGAGTGACGGCAAAGCGCACCTGGAAGTCCATCTTTTCGATTTTGATGGCGATCTTTATGGTCGTCGGTTGGATGTCGTATTTCACGAAAAATTGCGAGAGGAGCAACGCTTCGACTCGCTGGATGCATTGCAGGCGGCAATCAAGGCTGATTTTGCCGCGGCCAGGGCCCAATGGGGCCTGTGAACTTAAAAGAGCCTGAATCTAGATGACTGATTACAAAGCGACACTGAACCTGCCCGCCACGGATTTTCCGATGAAAGCGGGGTTGCCAAACCGCGAGCCGGAGACCCTTAAGCGCCTTGATGGTTTATACCAGCGTATCCGTGAAGTCAGCCAGGGTCGCCCGCAATTCATCCTGCACGATGGCCCGCCCTACGCCAACGGCGTGATTCACATTGGCCACGCGCTGAACAAAATCATTAAAGATATGATCGTCCGCTCCAAGACGTTATCCGGCTTTGATGCGCCCTACGTGCCGGGCTGGGACTGTCATGGTCTGCCGATTGAGCACAAAATCGAGACGACCCACGGCAAGCATTTACCCGCGGACAAGGTTCGTGAGCTTAGCCGCGCCTACGCCACCGAGCAGGTCGCATTGCAGAAAGCTGATTTTATTCGCCTCGGCGTGCTAGGTGATTGGGATAACCCTTACCTGACCATGAACTACGCCAATGAAGCTGGCGAGATTCGTGCGTTGGGTAAAATGGTTGAGCAGGGTGTTGTCTTCAAGGGCTTGAAGCCGGTCAACTGGTGTTTCGATTGTGGCTCGGCGCTGGCTGAAGCCGAAGTTGAGTATCAGGATAAGAAGTCAGAAGCTATCGACGTTGCATTTGCGGTAGAAGATGCAGATAAGCTAGCAACAGCCTTTGGTTTGGCAGCACTGCCTAAGCCAGCGGCCATTGTGATCTGGACTACCACGCCGTGGACCATTCCTGCCAACCAGGCTCTGAACGTGCATCCGGAATTCACCTATGCGCTGGTTGATACCGGCGAGCGGCTGTTGCTGCTAGCTGAAGACCTGGTTGCAGATTGCCTGGCTCGTTACGGCCTGGAAGGCAAGGTTGTGGCTACCGCCGATGGCGCGACGCTAGAAATGATCAACTTCCGTCATCCATTCTACGATCGCCTGTCACCGATTTATTTGGCTGACTACGTTGAACTGGACGCCGGTACTGGCGTGGTGCATTCAGCCCCCGCCTATGGTGAGGATGACTTCCGCACCTGCAAGCGCTACGGCATGACCAATGACGACATCTTCAGCCCAGTACAAAGCAACGGCGTCTATGTAAACGATCTGCCATTTTTTGGTGGCCAGTTTATCTGGAAGGCCAATCCAGCCATCGTCACCAAGCTTGAAGAAGTGGGTGCGTTACTCAAGCATGAGAGTATCCAGCACAGCTATATGCATTGCTGGCGTCACAAAACGCCACTGATCTATCGCGCAACGGCGCAATGGTTCGTCGGCATGGATATTCCTGTCGCGGGCGGCGAAACCCTGCGTGAACGCTCGCTTAACGCGATTGAGCAGACTGATTTTGTACCTGCGTGGGGCAAGCAGCGCCTGCATAATATGATTGCCGGTCGCCCAGACTGGTGTATCTCGCGTCAGCGAAACTGGGGCGTGCCGATCCCTTTCTTCCTGCATAAGGAAAGCGGTGACCTGCACCCGCGCACCATCGAGCTAATTGAGCAAGTTGCTCAGAAAGTAGAGCAGGGCGGTATCGATGCCTGGTTTGATATGGAAGCCAGCGAACTGCTGGGTGAAGAAGCAGCGCAGTACGATAAAATCAGCGATACGCTGGATGTCTGGTTTGATTCCGGAACAACCCATTGGCACGTGATGCGTGGCTCAAACCCTATGGGGCATGCTCAGGGCCCGTTGGCTGATCTGTATTTGGAAGGCTCGGATCAGCATCGTGGTTGGTTCCATTCGTCTCTGCTGACGGGTTGTGCGATTGATGGTCACGCGCCTTATCGCGGTTTGCTCACGCACGGTTTTACTGTCGATGAGAACGGCCGCAAGATGTCCAAATCATTGGGCAATACCATCGCTCCGCAAAAGGTCAACGACACACTCGGCGCTGATATTCTGCGTCTGTGGGTGTGTTCCAGCGACTACTCAGGTGAGATGGCGGTATCTGACCAGATCCTGCAGCGCAGTGCCGATGCTTATCGTCGTATCCGTAATACCGCACGCTTCCTGCTGTCGAACCTGAATGGCTTCGATCCCAAGGTCGACGCGCTGCCGCCAGAGCAGATGCTGGACTTGGATCGTTGGGCGGTTGATCGGGCGCGTTTGCTGCAGGCGGAAATCGTCGAGGCTTACGACACCTACAAGTTTTGGAACGTCTACCAAAAAGTGCATAACTTCTGCGTGCAGGAATTGGGCGGCTTTTATCTGGATATCATCAAGGATCGCCAGTACACCACGCAGGCTAACAGTATTGCGCGCCGCTCCTGCCAGACCGCGTTGTATCACATTGCCGAAGCGCTGGTGCGCTGGATCGCACCGGTGCTCTCGTTTACAGCGGAGGAGCTGTGGCAGTACCTGCCAGGCGAGCATAATGATTCTGTGATGCTGAATGCTTGGTATGACGGTCTGGCTGAACTGCCAGCGGATCAAGCCTTAGGTCGCGAATTTTGGAACACCGTGATGGGTGTTAAAGAAGCGGTCAATAAAGAACTAGAGAACCTGCGAAGCGCCAAAGCCATTCGCGGCAACCTTGAGGCAGAAGTCACCCTCTTTGTTGAGTCGGCCTTGAGCGAGCAGCTGGCGAAGCTGGGCGATGAGCTACGCTTCGTGTTGATCACTTCCCAGGCGGCCTTAGCGCCCTTGGCAGAGGCTGGTGCAGATGCGGTCGAGACTGAGCTGCCTGGCCTCAAGCTGCGTATTCTTAAATCAACTGAAACCAAATGCGCGCGCTGCTGGCATTTCCGCGCCGACGTGGGCACGCACGCCGCACATCCTGAGATTTGCAGCCGCTGCGTAGACAACATCGAAGGCGCTGGTGAGGTTCGTCAGCATGCCTGAGGCCAAAAAAGGCAGCCTGGCTTGGCTCTGGCTGTCGCTGCTAGTTATCGCTCTGGATCAGTTGACCAAATGGGTCGCGGTAAGCAACCTGGAAATGTACCAGCAAGTGCCGGTTATACCTGATCTGTTCAGCTTTACCCTGGCCTACAACACGGGCGCCGCGTTTAGCTTTCTGGCTGACGCCGCTGGCTGGCAGCGTTGGTTGTTTGCAGCGATTGCGGTGGTGGTGAGCGTTGTGCTTTGTGTGTGGTTGTCACGGCTGGACCGCAGCAAACGCCTGGAAGCTATTGCTCTTGCGCTCATACTCGGCGGCGCGTTAGGAAATCTGTATGACCGCGTGGTACTAGGCCATGTGGTTGACTTTATTCTGGTGCACTGGCAACAAAGGTGGTTCTTCCCCGCGTTCAACATTGCCGATAGCGCGATTACCGTTGGCGCTGGGCTGCTGATTCTGGATATGTTCGTAGGTAAGAAGAAAGCTGAAAGCTAAAAGCGGCAACGACGGTGTCCGGGAGTCGGTGTTTAATCGTTGTCCCAGTATCTGTGATGCAACACGTTTTTGTTTATGGAAGGCCGAGTTCCATCTCGGCCAGCAACCTATCCAGCAGCGCCTTTGGTAAGTAAAACGGCGCAGTGCGAGTGTTCGGTTAGCTCGTTGGCCGGCATAGAACCCGGCTTTCCGGAGAGCGGCGTCTTATAATTGGCTCAGTACCTGTGATGCACACGGTTATGTTTATGGAAGGCCGGGTTCCATCTCGGCCAGCAACCTATCCAGCAGCGCCTTTGGTAAGTAAAACGGCGGAGTGCGAGTGTTCGGTTAGCTCGCTGGCCGGCATAGAACCCGGCTTTCTGGAGAGCGGTGTCTTATAGTTGGCTCAGTACCTGTGATGCACACGGTTTTGTTTATGGAAGGTCGAGTTCCATCTCGACCAGCGCCCTAGCCAGTAGCGCCTTTGGTGGGTGATGCAAGGTAGCGCGAGTGTGCAGTTCGTACGGCCCCTGGCCTTCCTGCCTAGGATGCTTTGTAAACAGACACCCGCTCGCTCATGCTGTTGCTCCGGTATTGAGAGCCAGAAATGACTAGGCTTTTGCTAAGACACTGACAGAATGTTTAATCTGGCCTGCTTAAATGCAGGTCGCCCGTAAAATTCAGCACGACACGCTAAAATCAATATTGAGATACCCAAATGACTGATCTGCGCATCAACCACGACACCTTGGTTACCCTGCATTTCACGCTGAAATTGCCCAACGGCGACGTCGTCGACACCACTCTAGATAAGCAGCCAGCTACCTTTAAAGTAGGTGATGGTAGTTTACTGCCCGGGTTTGAGCAGGCGCTGTTTGGGCTCAAGGCTGGCGATAAGCGCAGTTTCGAGATCGAGCCTGAACGTGGTTTTGGCCCGGGCAATCCGCAAAATCTGCAGAATATCTCGCGCGATCAGTTTGATGAAATGGAGTTGGAAGAAGGCCTGCTGGTGATATTTCAAGACGCCGCTGGCGGTGAATTGCCTGGCGTCGTCAAAACCATCCATGAAACGGTGGTTGAGGTCGACTTTAACCATCCGTTGGCGGGTAAAATCATCACATTTGATGTCGAAATTATTGATGTGCAGGCGGCATAGGAAAGCCTTCTGTATTTTCCCATTGGCGTAAAATCGTATTCTCCTTCTTGATGATGGATAATCCGCCGATATCAGCTTTCTCTTTCCGAGGTACTCATGCAGATCAAATTGGCTAACCCCCGCGGCTTTTGCGCAGGCGTTGATCGCGCCATCGAGATCGTCAACCGTGCCCTCGAAGTGTTCGGCCCACCCATTTATGTGCGCCATGAAGTAGTGCATAACAAATTTGTGGTGGAAGACTTGCGTAGCCGTGGCGCAATCTTTGTGGAAGAGATTGATCAGGTGCCAGATGACGTCATCGTTATCTTCAGTGCCCATGGGGTGTCTCAGGCAGTGCGCCAGGAAGCAGCCGATCGTGGCCTCAAGGTTTTTGACGCGACTTGTCCCCTGGTTACCAAGGTGCACATGGAGGTGACGCGATACAGCCGTGATGGCAGCGAATGCGTACTTATCGGCCACGCCGGCCACCCGGAAGTCGAAGGCACCATGGGCCAGTACGACGCCAGTCAGGGCGGCGCTATCTATCTGGTCGAAGACGAAGCAGATGTAGCCAAGCTGCAAGTGATGAACCCTGAGCGCCTGGCTTTTGTCACACAAACCACCTTGTCGATGGATGACACCGCGCGGGTCATCGATGCCCTTCGCGAACGTTTCCCGGCGATCGACGGACCACGCAAGGATGACATCTGCTACGCGACCCAGAACCGCCAAGATGCGGTCAAGCAGTTGGCTCGCGATTGTGACTTGGTTTTGGTGGTTGGCAGCCCAAACAGCTCTAATTCCAATCGACTAAGGGAGCTGTCTGAACGAATGGGCACCCCTGCTTATCTGATTGATGGCGCAGATGAGATCAAGCCTGAGTGGCTGACGGCGGTGTCCAATATTGGCGTAACAGCCGGCGCCTCAGCACCTGATGTGCTAGTGCGGCAGGTGATCCAGCATTTGCATGCACAAGGCGCGACCGGGGCAGAAGAGCTCGCAGGGCAAGAAGAGAATATCGTTTTCAGTATGCCTAAAGAGCTGCGAGTGGTTCAGGTCGAGTGAGGCTGTAGTTTGGTTAGGCTTGAAGCTGAAGCTTCCAAGCGCATATCCCTCAGCTAGTACCACGCCTAGAGGAGCTTGACGCCAGCGGGATTGGCCGTCTTTGAAGGCCGGGTTCCATCCCGGCCAGCGGCATCACCCAATACACCGCTGCTGTTATGTGCTAAATATTCAGAGTCATGCCGCCGGGTAGCACGCTGGTCGAGATGGAACTCGACCTTCCAAAACTAACCCCCAGAACTTGTCCCCAAATCACCACCCGCCTGCCCGTCGCACATTGGAAGTCCGGGTTCCATCCGGGCCAGCGTCATCGTCAAATACGCCGCTGCTGATATGGGCTAAATATCCGGGGTGATTTCGCCGAGCAGTTCACTGGCTGAGATTTAGCGCGATCTTCCATAGCCACGTGCCTCTATGGGTACAAGATTAACTTATATCTCTTTGGGCCAAAACGCGCGTATTCCCGCCACACCTTGCGCGCCGCAGGCCTGAGCTTGCTTGAGCTGCTCAGGTGCCATTCCTCCCAGCAGATAGACTGGCACGGTTGCTGTGCGTATCAAGTCTTGTGCTGCATCCCAGCCCAATACTTCGGCGCGGGGATGGCTGCGGGTGGCAGAGATCGGCGACAAAGTGACGAAGTCGACGCCAAGTTCTATTGCCATTTGCAGTTCTTCTGCGTTGTGGCAGGACGCTGCCAGAGGCCAGTTTGCGTGTTGTTCTGGAGCCTGCCAAAGGTTGCGTAACTGAGCGCTAGTAAGGTGCCAGCCACTTTTAGGCCAAGGTGGAGGTGTGTTGCCTTTAAAAAGCCATTGAAAATCGCCGCCGAAGCGTTCAACCACCTTGGCGGCCAGCACCTGATACTCGGAGCATTCGAACTGCGTTTGGCGCAGTTGGACGAGTCGTATACCTTTGGCTTTGGCGCGCTCCAGCCCGGTAAACAATGATAGTTCGTCGGTGTCCGGCGTTATCAAATAGTGATCAGGTAGTCGTGCGGCGCTTAGTATCGGCTGATTGGCTGCAGGAAAGTCGAAGTCAGCTATCTCATGTGGCTCCACCCATCGCACGGCTTGGCCTTCCGCGCCATGTGCTTCACCTGAAAACCGAGTCACCTTCCACACATCCAGACGAATAGATTTATCGGAATAGTCGTGACGGATATCTATCAGAGGGTGAGCGTCGACCACGCTGATGCCCAGTTCTTCCTGTAGCTCCCTACGCAGGCCTGTAAGGCGTTCTTCGCCAGACTCCAGCTTGCCACCTGGAAATTCCCACAAGCCGCCTTGATGGGCGCTGTCGGGTCGCTTAGCAATGAGAATCTGACCGAAGGGATTGGTAATGACGCCCGCCATGACATGAATGCGGCGCATCAGGAGATTCTGGTGAGCAGTAATTTCGCGATCATTGCCGAGACAAATCCTCGGAAAACACATCCTGTTCCTGCTCATTGCCAGGAATAACATGTTCTTCAGATGCCCAGGCGCCCAAATCAATCAAGCGGCACCGGGGTGAACAGAAGGGGCGATCTGGGAACGCGGCATCCCACGTAACGGGAGCTTGGCAAGTTGGGCATTCGACGCTAAGTGTCATGAGTTATTCTCCTGCAGCATCGCGAGATACTGCTGATGCAGTGCATCTACCTGTTGATGCAAATGTGAGAGGTCGCGATCATTGACAATAATGTCATGGGCTTTTTTTAGCCGATCTTCGCGCTGAGCTTGTACCTGCATAATGGCTTTGATCTGATCCTCAGAAACCTTGTCGCGCACTGCAGTTCTAGCTAGCTGGAGGGCCTCAGGCACGTCCACCACGATGATCCGACTGGCGAGGCTGTGCTGGCCCGACTCGATCAGCAAAGGCGAAACCAGCAACGCATAGGGTGAAGTGGCGCTACTAAGATCGCGAATAGTTTCGTCGCGAATCAGTGGGTGTAGCAAGTCTTCGAGCCAGACGCGCTCTTGCGGGTTGGTGAAAACGCGCTGACGTAACGCTGCGCGGTCTAGGTTGCCGTCCGCCAGCAAGATGCTATCGCCAAAGCGATCCACTATATGCGCCAATGCGGGTTTGCCGGGCTCAACCACCACGCGGGATTTAACGTCAACATCCACCACATGGATGCCATGCGCAGATGCAAAATAGTTGGCGGCAGCGGACTTACCGCTGCCGATACCGCCAGTTAGGCCGATGATCATACTCATAGCGGGTAATGTTTTATTCCGTAGGTGTATGAAGCGCGTACCCACTCTTAGCGGAGGTACGCTAACTCAGAAACCGGCAAACTGCAGATAACGACTGGTGATTGTCTCACCCCAGATCAGAGCGATCCAGCCAGCGATGGCTAAATAGGGTCCAAAGGGTAGGGGCGTAGCGTTATCCTGGCCGCGCGTCTTGAGAATAATGATACCGAGGATCGCACCGACTAAAGAAGACAGCAAGATAGTCAGCGGCAAAATCTGCCAGCCACCCCAAGCGCCGAGCATGGCCAGTAACTTGAAGTCACCGTAACCCATACCTTCCTTGCCGGTCACCAGCTTGAACAACCAATAAACCGACCACAGGCTGAGGTAACCAGCCACCGCGCCCCACAGGGCATCGTTCAAAGAGGTGTAAACGCCAAAGCTATTTGCAATCAGCCCCAGCCACAATAACGGTAAAACCAGTACATCCGGCAGCAACTGGGTATCAGCGTCGATCATGCTAAGGCTGATCAGTCCCCAAGTGAGCACCAGCATACCCGCAGCTGGCCAGCCAAAACCGTATTGCCATGCGACCACCATCGACAGCGCTGCCGTCAACAGTTCAACCAAAGGGTAGCGTGAGCTAATTGGCGCTCTACATTGCCCGCAACGACCCTTTAGCAGCAAATAGCTAATGATCGGCAAGTTCTGCCAGGCCTTGATCTCAGTTTTGCAGTGAGGGCAATGGGAATGCGGCAGAATAAGGTTATAGGTTACTTGTTCAGGCTGCGACGCTTCCGGATTCAGCATCTCGCGGCTTTGTTGCAACCACTGTGCCTCCATCATCTTGGGCAGACGATGGATAACTACGTTTAGGAAGCTGCCAATGATCAGGCCTAGCAAGCCAGCGAGCAAAATAAAAGCCAGCGCTCGGCTGGCCAGATAGTCGAGAAGCTGCATGGGATTAGACGACGGCCCCAAGCTGGAAGATCGGGAGGTACATAGCAATGATTAAACCGCCTACCAATACGCCCAGAACGCACATAATCAAAGGCTCAAGCAAAGTAGTAAGGTTGTCTACCTTGTTGTCGACTTCTGCTTCGTAGTAATCGGCAACTTTTTCAAGCATGCCATCGAGGTTGCCCGACTCTTCCCCGATCCCTGCCATTTGCACAGCTAAAGACGGGAACACGTTGGTTGTGCGCATTGAGAAGTTGAGTTGTGAACCAGCAGATACATCTTCCTTTATCTTCATTACCGCGTTGTAGAACACTACGTTGCCGGAGGCGCCAGCGACTGAATCCAGAGCCTCTACCAGTGGTACGCCCGCAGCAAAGGTTGTTGAAAGTGTGCGTGCAAAACGAGCGACAGCTGCCTCGTAAATAATCTTGCCAACGACTGGTGCTTTGAGTAGGGCGCGGTCTTCCGCGTCCCGCAGCTTCTTAGACTTCACGTGGGCCCTGCCGTAAACATAGCCGCCCGCAATAATGGCTATGAGAACGATGAACCACCAAGCCTGTAACCATTCGGATAGGCCGATGACAAAAAGTGTGAAACCTGGTAACTCTGCTCCAAAGTTAGCGAATACCTCCTGGAAACTAGGCACTACCTTCAGCAGCATAATTGCGGTGACTATGATCGCCACAATTACTACGGAGACAGGATATGTCATCGCTTTCCTGATCTTTGCTTTTAGAGCCTCTGTTTTTTCTTTGTAAGTCGCTATGCGGTCCAATAGCGACTCTAGTCGACCGGATTGCTCCCCAGATTCGACCAAATTACAGAACAGGTCGTCAAAATATTGAGGATGCTGACGAAGGGAGTCCGCCAAGGTGTTGCCCGCGGCAACGTCAATTTTCACCTCATTGACCAATTTGGCCATATTGGGGTTTTCTGAGCCTTCAGCAATAATTTCAAAAGCTTGAATGATGGGTACGCCAGACTCCATCATAGTGGCTAGCTGCCGCGTAAAAAAAGCGATATCTAAGGGTTTTATCTTCTTAGCACGTTTACTGAAAAGCGTTGATTTTTTATTAATTTTGGTGACAAGGATTCCTTGCTTTCGTAGCTGGTTTTTAACCAGCGCGGCATTCGATCCTTGAATTTCGCCCGTAATTATAGTGCCTTTTCGGTCTTTACCCTCCCATTTGAAGGGGTAAAACTTCACTTCCTTGGCCTTTTTTTTGGCAGCGGCAGGGTTCTTTTTTAGTGCTGCTTGTTGCGCCATGACTTAATCCTTTGTCACTCGGTTAACTTCCGCCAGGCTGGTGACGCCCTCTATTGCTTTCATAAGGGCGGACTGACGCAAGCTTCTAAAGCCCTCGCTCTGGGCTACATCGGAAATCTGAATAGAGTTGCCGTCTTCCATGATAATGCGCTGCATTGCAGGAGTGATTTTGACGACTTCGTAGATACCAACACGTCCTTTATAACCATCTTTACAATTTTCGCAACCCACAGGGCCAAAAATTGTAATCCCTTCGGCGATTTTCTCCTCACTAAAGCCTTCTTCTTGTAGTGTTTCCTTCGGCACTTCAATAGGTTCTTTGCAGATTTTACAAAGCCTTCGGGCCAAGCGCTGGGCGATAATCAGGTTGACCGAAGTGGCGATGTTAAAAGAGGGTACGCCCATGTTTCGCAAGCGCGTAAGCGTCTCAGCTGCACTGTTGGTGTGTAACGTCGACATTACCATGTGACCCGTCTGAGCGGCCTTAATAGCAATCTCTGCGGTTTCTAAGTCGCGAATCTCGCCGACCATGATAATGTCTGGATCCTGCCGCAAGAAGGCGCGTAGCGCTTTGGCGAAATCAAGGCCCTGTTTTGGGTTAACGTTGACCTGGTTGATGCCTTCAAGATTGATCTCGACGGGGTCTTCCGCTGTAGAGATATTACGTTCCACAGTGTTCAAAATATTTAGACCGGTATAAAGAGAAACCGTTTTACCTGAGCCGGTGGGGCCAGTCACCAAAATCATGCCTTGGGGTCTTTCTAAGGCAGCCATAAACATTTTCTTCTGATCTTCTTCGTAGCCTAGTGCATCGATACCCATCTTGGCACTTTCTGAGTCAAGGATACGCAGCACCACTTTCTCACCCCACAGGGTGGGCAATGTATTTACCCGAAAGTCGATAGACTTGTTTTTAGATATTTTCAGTTTGATGCGGCCATCCTGCGGCTTACGGCGCTCGGCCATATCCATGGATGACATTACCTTTAAGCGCGCAGCAATGCGAACGCCAAGCTGTTGGGGTGGTCTGGCGGTTTCATGCAAAATACCGTCCGTGCGGAAACGCACACGGTAAGTTTTTTCATATGGCTCAAAATGCAGGTCTGAAGAGCCCATGCGTACAGCATCCAAGAGCATCTTGTTGACGAAGCGCACGATGGGGGCGTCGTCGGTATCGCCTCCCATATCCTTCTTTTCATCGTCAGTAACTGCCTGAACATCCAGATCATCGAGATCTGCGTCAGCCATGTCGCCCAACCCACCAGTGGGACTGTCGAGGAATTTTTCGATCGCGATATGGAGCTTGTCGTCTTCGACGATAACGGCATCCGTCATCAATCCGGTATTGAACTGGATATCGCTTAGCGCTTGCTGGTTGGTTGGGTCTGAGATGGCGAGATAAAGGCGAGAACCGCGTTTGAATAAAGGGAGAACGTTATGCTGGCGAATCAGCTTTTCGCTGACTAGGTCCTGAGGTTGAACGTCTTTATCGACAGCTGAGAGATCAAAGTACGGATAACCGAATTCCTCTGCGCAGACCATTGCGAGATCGCGAGCACTTACCAGTTTTTTTTGTACTAAGTGAGTGATAAGTGGGATCTTATCTTGGCTAGCTTGTTGAGTGGCTTTCTCTGCGGTTATGGCATCAAGCAATTGATCTTGCACGATGCGTCTGGCCAGTCCAGAGAGGGTAGGATTTTCCATCGGGTTTGTAATCTCTAGAAGCAAAATACGAATTTAACGGCACTATAGTATAGGAGGCGGTGGGGTTGCACGGGATAGTCAAATAACGCGCTTGTATCTTGAGTTGGATGGATGGATGTGGGGGAGGAGGGATGAGGGTGACAAAAAATGTCACAAGTGGACCCGAAAGAGAAGACTTCTATTCTGAAACGTTACCTTTATGGGGAGGCGGGGGCGGTTTAATGTAGTCAGGGTTCTGGTCCGAAATTTGCATCCTGCTTGTTAGCCCAAGGGCTATCTCACAATCAAGGAGAATTACATGAAGGCTCAAATGCAAAAAGGTTTTACCCTCATCGAATTGATGATCGTGGTTGCGATCATTGGCATTCTGGCGGCGATTGCGCTGCCAGCTTACCAAGATTACACCAAGCGCTCGCACGTCGCGGAGGGCCTAGGTCTGGCAGCTGGAGCTAAAGCTTCAGTTACTGAATTTTACTCATCTGAAGGACATTTCCCTACTAATAATGCAAGTGCAGGATTAGCGACGAGTACTACTATTAAAGGTAATGCAGTTACTAGCGTTGATGCAGCAACTGGTAAAATTGAAATTACGTATAACGATAAAGTTGAGTCAGGCAAGAAGTTAGTGTTGAGCCCCATTACAGCCGGTGGTTCAATAACGTGGATCTGCGGCGCATCTGGGTCGGATGTAAATACAAAGTTCCTTCCATCTAATTGCCGCTGATTTAGTTAGTAGCGATGTTCGATAGAGCGCTCACACTCTCCCGAGGTGGGCGCTTTTTTTACTCCCCTTGTGCATGAGAGTATATGATTCGCCAAATCAAAGCCTGCATTTTTCTGTTTGCTGTCGTATTAGTAACATTTCTTTGTTACTGGCCAGGAGTGGCGGGAGGCTTTTTATTCGATGATTACTCGAACTTAAAGGATTTGGGGGTTTATGGTGGAGTTATCGACGCCGAAACCTTTAATAGTTATGTTTTTCATGGGTGGTCAGGACCGACCGGCCGGCCCATATCGCTAATGAGTTTTTTGCTAGACGATAATACGTGGCCAAGCTACGCTCCTTGGTTCAAAAAAACTAATCTGTATATCCATGTCTTATGCGGTTTGCTTTTATGTTGGTCAATTTTGCTGCTATTGCGCAACATGAAGACTGTCAGCGAAAATGACGCTCGCTGGATAGCCGTTTTCGCCTGCGCAATTTGGTTGCTGCATCCCTATATGGTATCTACCACTCTATATGTAGTGCAGCGTATGGCCCAGCTAGCTACCTTTTTCAGTCTGGCGGGTATTGTTTTGTATTTATATGCACGTTTGCGGCTGATGCTGCATCCCATGCGCGCTTATATCTTGATGTCACTTGCAGTGTGTGTGTGTACTGTTCTTGCGACCTTCAGCAAGGAGAACGGCGCTTTGTTGCCGTTGCTTATATTAGTTATTGAATTCTGCCTACCTTCAACAGGGAAGCCCTCTTGGAAGTGGCGTGTGCTGTTTCTCTGGCTACCTTCTGTTGCCATTGCGGTAGCCTTATCTCGTTATATTACTTTCGCGGACGCACCATGGTCTAATCGTAACTTCAACATGGTGGAGCGCTTGTTGACTGAATTACGTATAGTTTTCGACTACTTGTTGAATCTTTTTGTGCCTCGGATTGAAGGTAATGGTTTATACCAAGATGGTTATGTGATTTCCAAGAGTCTATTTGATCCGTTCAGTACTTTTTTCTGTTTTCTGACTTTGCTTTTTCTCTTTTTAGGTGCCTTTATAATTCGCAGAAAAGCGCCGATCGTCACTCTTTCGATATTGTTTTTTTTTGCAGCTCATACTATGGAGTCTACGGTTCTAGGGCTAGAGCTGTATTTTGAGCATAGGAACTATCTCGCGGCTCTTTTCCTTTTTTTACCTTTGGTCTATTACTGCGTTATCTTGTGTAAGCGCTTCAAATTATTGCCTGTCTTGTTAGTCGCTGTGCTCGCAGTTCTCGCTTCCATGACTTGGTTGCGCGCTGGTTTGTGGGGGGATAGCGACAGGCTCAAGCTATATTGGGCACAGTCTGCAACTGAGTCACCGCGTGCCATCAATAGTTTGGCTGCTTATTATATAGATAACAAAAAGTACGAAAAAGCTAACGAGTATATGGAATTAGAAAGCGAACGTCTGTCTGATAGCTCTCTGTTGACTATTCGCCTTTTATTACAAAAAATTTACGGGAGTGTAGCGGAAGAACAAGATTTTTCTTTAGCCGGAGAGCGTCTCAAAAATCAACAATTCGACGCGCAAACTGTGGTAGGGGTCCGTACTATAGTTGAAACTGTGTTGGAAAGTGATTCGACAGAATATGCTCATTACACTCTGCAGTTGCTAAGTACAATGGAGGCTAGTCCTAAATACAGTCAATTCCCTCTATTTATCCGCTTGACTGCATACCTTCGAGCCCGGCTATATTTACATCTCCAAGAGCCGTTGCTGGCTAACGAGCTTTATAGTCTGGCTATGAGTAGATATAACGAAACGGATGCGGCGCTAGCTATGGTTGCAGAAATGGGCTCTGCCGGTTACCCGGAAGAAGCCTTAGTTTTACTGGAGCAAGCTTCTGGAATCCTCAACCAGCAAGAGTCAAGCACTCTGAAGCGCTCACGCAACTCTTATGAACAGGAGATCAGTTATCTTGAAGGTGTCTTAAAAAAGGCTACAGAACCCAATAATATTGTCACGGAAGATCTATGAATATCAGTATTGTACTCCCTGCAAAAAATGAATCCGCTGCCATCGGTAGCACTGTGCTAGGTATTGTCAGGCTATTACCTGAAGCCGAGGTCATCGTGGTCAACGATGGTTCGACCGATAATACTGCTGAAGTGGCAGAGTCAGCCGGGGCAACGGTAGTAGATCATGCTTACAGCATGGGCAACGGTGCGGCCATTAAAACTGGCGCGAGAGCTGCTACAGGAGAGATCATAGTATTCATGGATGCCGACGGTCAGCATGACCCAGCAGATATTTCGCGATTGCTTCAGAGGCTTTACGAGGGGCATGACATGGTCGTTGGGGCGCGTCAGACCGGTTCCCAAGCCAGCATCGGCCGCGGCCTAGCAAACGGTTTTTATAATAAACTGGCTACCTACATGACAGGTCATCCCATAGCGGACCTGACCTCGGGCTTCCGCGCAGTACGTACAAACAAGTTTAGGAAGTTCCTCTATTTGCTACCCAATGGTTTCTCCTATCCTACTACCAGTACCATGGCATTCTTTCGGGCTGGGTACTCTGTAGTTTACGAGCCCATTCACGCTGCTCAGCGCGTCGGAAAAAGCCACATTAAGCCGCTGCAGGACGGTATGCGGTTTCTTCTGATCATTTTCAAAATCGGCACCCTCTATTCTCCCCTCAAGTTATTTGCGCCGGTTGGCGCCGCAGCATTCGCTCTGGCATCGCTCTGGTATGGTTATACTCTTAGCACGGAAGGGCGCTTTACCAATATGAGCGCGTTGCTATACACCGGTGGTGTGATGATATTTTTAATGGGGTTAATCTCGGAGCAGATTACGGCGCTGATGTATAAGGACAGTGAATAGCGAGGGCGGATTGGCCACAGTGCAAGGACAATAGCCGTCCATCACTCACAGATTGACCAAAGAACCATTGTGCGCTGGCTCTGAACCTGACCTGAGCCGGGAGTTAATGAGTTCAAAGCCGCCCCTCAATCGGGCAGCTACCTTATAGTAGAAGACTAAGCATGTTTAAAGGCCCCATCGCCGTCGGTACTATCCGCACCAGTTTTGTTCTGGGGATGCGTCTGATTGTGCAGGCAAGCACGCTTTTACTTCTGGCAACAATCCTTGGGCCGGATGGGTTTGGGCTTTATGCAGGGCTTGGTGCCATGGCTGTACTGCTGGGGACACTGGCTAATTTCGGAACCCATTTAACCCTGCTACGTGATGTTTCTCGTACTTCGCTTTATGCCGGCGGAGCTCTTCGTCTTGCTTTGGGTACCACAACCATTTGCGGGTCAATCTTGCTGCTCATCTACATTTTTATTTCTCCGGTTGTGTTGCAAATACCTGATGGCGCGCATTGGGTCATTCTTTGCATTGGGAGTGCGGACGTACTGCTCCAACCATTCCTGGTTATCGCTGTTATGGAGCGACATGGCCAAGGGCAAGTTGCGCGCTCGCAGATTCTTTTAATTTTACCGCTGTGCTTGCGTCTGCTAGCGGTTCTGGTCGTTGCCGCCTGCGCACCTGATAATCAGCTAATTTGGTATGCCCTAGGACACTTGATTGCTGTCATGCTGCCGCTTGGTTATGTGTTTTGGCTCGCGCCGGTCGTGTGGCGTCAGCCATCCCGTTGGCGGGTAGCACGGAGCCATGAGTGGAGGGGGCTGGCAGGTTATGCAGTGATGAACGCAAGTGCGCATGGAGTCGCAGAGCTAGACAAGATGCTTGCTATACGTCTGCTACCTTTGGGCATAGCGGGGGTTTACTCTGTCGCATCGAGGGTAGTAGGCTCTCTCGTGCTACCGGTTATAGCAATGATGCTTGCCGCGATGCCTCGACTGTTCAGGGAGGGGGCGGTGACAGGTAGGTCTCTTCAATATTGGCTATTCACGTTTGCAGGTATATACGGTCTTCTTGCTGCAGTTTTCATAGCACTTGCCTCCCCGTGGGTCGAGGCCTTGCTGGGTGAGGCGTATTCAGGCGTCGGTAATCTTATCAGCTTACTGGCCTATGCTGTTCCAGCGATTAGCGTACGTGCAGCCGCTACGAATGTGCTCACCACTCTTGAGCGTCCATGGGTGCGGATTTTTCTGGAATTGTCTGGTTGGCTGGTTATCGTCGTGCTAGCGCTTTTATTTGTTCGCTCTCACGGAAGCCAAGGATTGGCTATTTCGATTATCTATGCCGAATGGATTCTTGCGGCTGGGTCGGTATTTCTAATAAGCATAATTTCAGCTTCTTCTAGTAAAGCCGAGGGCGGGACCAGACCAAGATGACCAATAATTCAAAACCTCGTCAGTTGCATCTGGCATTTCTAGATACTGTTCGAGCTTACGAACTAGATGCTGCAAAAAAATACTTGCCTGCTGGCGCAAGGGGTGATGAGTCATGCAGTCTACTGGAAGTAGGCGCCGGGACAGGGGTCCAGGCACAACGCTTGACCGAGCTAGGCTATACGGTTTCAGCATTAGACGTGGAAAACAGTAGTTATCGAAACGTGCGATGCTTCGATATTGTCGAATATGATGGTATCAATATTCCACTTCCGGATCGGTCGCACGATGTTGTATTCAGCTCGCATGTTCTTGAGCACGTAATACATCTAGATGAAGTGCTCAAAGAAACCTATAGGGTACTTTCGGACGAGGGGATATGTGTCCATTTGATACCAACGCCATCTTGCAGAGCATGGACTCTTGCCTCTCATTATATATGGCTTGCTAGGCGCATAATACAGAAAGTGCTGACTTTCAAAAACCGAGCTACCAGCTGCGAAGATGCTCCACGCCTGCCGACTAATGCTGAAGCATGGCTTTGGACGCTATTTCCGCCCAAGCACGGCGAGAGGGGCAACACTGTTACCGAGGTTTATTACTACTCCCGTCGTTTCTGGTGCAAAAAGTTCGAAGATAATAACTTTGATGTCATTCATATGGATTCTAATCATCTCTTTTACACGATGGCAAATGCACTGGGTGCTGGTGTTAGCCTGGAGTTGCGGTGTCGTATGGCAAGAGTTTTTGGGAGTGCTTGCCATATTTACGTATTAAAGAAGAAGGATGCAAACTGATGGGTAGCGCTCTTATTTCGCATTTTCTCAGAGGATTGCGACGCAGTGGTAATGCTATGTCTTTTGGTGGGAGGTTACGCTTATCGCAGTCTATCCTTCGGCGTGTCTTTCGCTTCGTAGACCGGGAGGTCACGATTTCTGATTTTAATGGAAAATTCGTTATACGATTGATCCTCTCGGAGCATATGCAGCGACGCATTTTTTGGATGGGCTATTACAGCACCGATATAGTGGCTCTGTTGAAGAGAGTGCTTAGGCCTGGGATGGTGGTTGCCGATGTGGGTGCAAATATTGGTGAGATCACACTGGTTTCGGCCAAGTGCGTGGGTAGCGAGGGAAAAGTGATTGCGTTCGAACCCGTCAACGCTATCGCAGATCGACTCGCCGAACACGTCCAGGTAAATGGCCTTAATCAGGTACTCATAAGAAGAGAAGCTTTAGGAACCAAGATTGGTGATCGGGTGCCTATCTATGCGTCCTGTGGGCAAGATGTTTCTGATGATCATCAAGGGCTAGCGAGTTTGTATGGAGAGAATGAAGGCCAGGCGCCCATCCAATATGTCAATGTCACTACGCTGGATGAAGTGACTTCTTCGCTTTCGTTGGCGCCAATTGATTTAATAAAAATCGATGTGGAAGGTGGGGAATTGGCATGTCTCCAGGGCGCCGAACGAGTGCTGCGCCGTTCTAGGCCTATGCTGATTGTGGAGGTTCAGAAGTTCTCTGCTCGTCAAGCAGGTTGGGATGTAGACGAACTCTTCCGGTACCTCCAGAGGTTTGGGTATGAATTCTTTACGATTGGCTCAAGAGGGCGTTTGCGCGCGCTGGATCTGAGCTCGTTGGTTGACTTTCAGAATGTGTTTTGCAAAGTTCGAGATAGGGTTGAGTGAGCAGACTATCGGCCTGTTTTCTCTTATCTCGCTTTGAGGCGGGGGGGCTTGAGCGTGTGCAGATGCACATTGCGGCGGGGTTGGTTCAGGTGGGTATTCAGACGGAGCTAGTGACGCGGAAAGTTGATTTGCAAGCACATGTGCTGCTGAGGCCGGACGTGCCGGTACATGCGTTTGCTAGTAGTCGAATAGGCTTTATGTATAGGCTATCTAGTTGGCTCCGAAAGACTGAGCCGCACGTGATCGTTACCAGCGCCAATGATATTGGATGTTTTGTTCTGCTGCTGCGTCGCCTGTTCTGGCGGCGGTCCAGGATTATCTGGACGCAACATTTATCGCTTTCTGGCCCGCTGCATGCCTCTAAAGGGGCGAAGCGGATGCGGCTATTGTTTGAGTTATGGCTGATGCGCCGGCTGGTCAAACATGCAGATATGGTAGTTGCAGTATCTCGATCAGTCGCGGACGATATGAAGCGGCTGTTAGCTCAGAACCTACCTGTTAGAGTCATATTTAATCCCGTTATCGGCGAGGATTTTGAGCAGCAAAGCCTTGAGGTGATTGAGTGGCCTTGGGGAGATAGTGCAGTACCAACTGTTGTCTTTGTTGGACGGCTCGCGCAGGTCAAACGTCTCGACTTGTTACTTCAGGCGTTTGCCCAGTGCTTTGAAATAATGCCGGTAAGATTGCTAGTGGTAGGTGATGGCCCAGAGGCTAAAATGGCAGCTGATCTGTCGGCTGAGCTCTGCTTGGGGGACGCGTGCAAATTCGTTGGGTATCGCGAGAACCCATTGCCATGGATACGTAATGCTGATGTGCTGGTCTTGTGTTCTGATTCCGAGGGCTTTGGTTTGGTACTGGTAGAAGCGATGGCATGTGGCACTCAAGTGGTCGCAACAGATTGTCCTGATGGCCCTGCCGAGGTGCTCGTCGAAGGCCGATATGGGCGTTTGGTTTCTATGGGTGATGCTGATGCCTTGGCCGCTGCAATACAGGCAAGTCTGCGATTTCCTTTTGTTGAAGTGGGTGATCTGAAAGAACGTGCTGCCGAATTCAGTGTTGAGCGCGCGGTTGCTCAATATGTCGAGTTGTTAAAAACGATGCTGAGGCTTTGATTTGAAAGTCGTTTTTGTCTGCAAACGCTATTACACGGGCAAGGACGTCATCCAGCACCGCTTTGGTAGACTGTACGAGTTTCCAACTCAACTTGCTCGTTTGGGGCATCAGGTGACGGTGCTCTGCTTGGATTATCGTAACGATGATTGTCATGAGGGCTTTACAGTGGAGTTCGCCCCCGGCTCGGTGCGGTGGGTTATTGCTTCAGTGCGCAGCATTCTTGGTTTTAGGGTGGGGGCAATCTACCGAACTATAAAAGCTGTGCAGCCGGAAGTGGTTGTAGGCTCCTCAGATATTCCGTGTCTGTGGTTGGCACGAAGGCTGGCCAGGTTGCTTGGAGTCGCCTATGCCGTTGATCTTTATGATAACTATGAGAGCTTTGGGCAGGCGCGCATTCCAGGGTTGCGTCGTATATTGAAAGCCAGCATCAGACATGCAGGCGCGGTCATAGTGGTCAGCTCGGCGCTGAAAAAAAAAGTTATTGATGATTACTCGCCGCTTGGGGCGGTTTTTGTCATGAATAATGGGATCGCGCGATCCAGCTTTTCGATAGGTGATTGTGCGGCTGCGCGGGTATCACTCGGCTTGCCAGCCAGCGCGAAATTGATTGGAACGGCTGGCAACCTATCGCGTATGAAGGGGCTGGATACGGTCTATGCAGCCTGGTCAGGTATCGAAGGCTTGGTTGAAGATATTTATCTCGTACTCGCAGGTCGTGTCGATCCCAAACTTCCAATGCCGAGCGGGGAGCGAGTGATCTACTTGGGTGAGCTTCTGGAGGCAGAGGTTGGCCAGTTATTCAGGGCGCTTGATGTAGGAATCATTCCAGCGCATGACTCCATTTTTGGGCGTTACTGTTTTCCGCAAAAGCTATTTGAAATGGTTGCCTGTGGTTTGCCAGTTGTGGCTGCCAAAGTTGGTGCCATTGATCAGGTGCTGCGAACTAAGCCTGAAATGCTTTTTGCTTCCGGCGATATTGAGAGCCTGAAGGCAGCCGTGTTATTTCAGCTACAAAACTGTCAATTGGCGGATATCAAGCCTAAGGAGTGGGGAGAGCTTATTGCGGCTGTTGAGCCAGTTATTGTGGATCTGGCGAAATAGACTTGAGCCATATTTACTCAGAAATTTCAGTCTCAAGTAAAGCTTTGAATACGCCTTCGCCAAACTGCTCCCAAGCAAAGTTCTGTGAGAACTTTAAAACATTTTTTTCTGCCATTGTCTGTTGAAGCAGCTGTAATACATACAGGCTTAGTTCTGAGTAATTGTTTTTCTCTACCAAATATCCAGACTCTCCATGACGCACTGCGTCAACAATGCCTCCTGTAGCAAAAGCGACCGTGGGCAAGCCATGGGCCGCGGCTTCTATGGCTACCATACCAAAGCCCTCTGGGTCATCGGGGATATGGCGTACGGGGAACACGTGCACATCGGCAGCTTCGTAGGCGGTGGCTAGTTGGACTTTTTCAGTGATTAAACCCAGAAACCTGATGTGATCAGACACGCCGGAGAGTTCTGCCTGAGTCAAAATGCTTTCTACTGTCTGAATACCTGCTCCCAAGGAATTTTTTGGAACTTCGCCAATTACTACCAAGATAGCGTTTGGCTCGGCCTGCACTATGGAGGGCAATGCCAGCTCCACAAATTCACGCAAGCCCTTGCGGGTTGTCAGGCGACCGACTGAAAGCAGGATTTTTTTATCGATTAGTCTGTGTAAAGTTTTGAACGCGGTAATGTTTTGTTCTGGTTGGGGAGCGTGGGGGAGGTTTACCCCAGGATAAACGATGGTGACATTTGCTCCGTGTACGCCGGCCGCCAACGCTAGATTTTTGGTGGCTGTACTGTTGACGATGACTCGGTTCATGTTTCTGAATACCGGAGTCCAAAGGCGTTGATAAAGTTTGTTTTTAACGGTTATATCAAAGCCGTGCAGATAAGCGACTGAACGCGCTCCGCAGACCTTGCTTGCCAGCCAGGCTATAGGCGCGGTGAGCCCGCTACCGGCGAGGATCACATCGGGCCTCCACCTAACTACTAGCCATAGCGCTTTGCAGAAAGAAATCAGTAAAAATAGTGGCAGAGGCTTAAGTTGTGCTTCGCTAAGGCTAACCTGTTGCGGCTTGAGTGACGCAGCACCTTTGGGCCCGACGACCTTTACCTCTGCATATTTAGACAGCTCATCAGCCATATGCCAGTTCAAGCGCTCCATACCACCTACTAAGGGGGGGAGGTTCCGGGTGATGATTAGTATTTTTTGGCGATGAGTTTCAGGCATTGACCACGTTCTCCCCGCTCAAGCGCCCGCGAGTATCCACAACCAGTTGAGCGTTAAGTGCCAGGGTGCAGTAGTCAAACCCATCATGATCAGTAGCCAATACCACACAGTCAAACTCGGCAATGCTGTTGGCATTCAATTTCACAGAACTCAGGTCAAAGTAATAGTCACGCTTCTGCGGAAAAGTAGGTACATGAGGATCCGAGTACGCCACCTCTGCGCCTTTGTCTTGCAACAGAGACATGATCTCCACGGCAGGCGATTCACGGGTATCGTCGATGTTTTTTTTGTAAGCCAATCCCAATACTAAGATTTTGCTGCCTTTCACCGCCTTTCCCTGAGCGTTCAGCGCGTCTGCCACTTTCTGAACTACCCAGTGCGGCATGTAGTGATTGATTTCGCCAGCGAGCTCGATGAACCGCGTGTTAATGCCGTACTCCTTGGCTTTCCAAGTTAAATAAAATGGATCGATTGGAATGCAATGCCCCCCAAGCCCGGGTCCTGGAGTATAGGGCACAAATCCGAAGGGTTTTGTGGCGGCGGCTTGAATGACCTCGTGGATATTGATTCCCATCTTGTCAGCGACGATTTTCATCTCGTTGACTAGTCCGATATTGACCGCACGATGGATGTTCTCCAGCAGTTTGGTCATTTCTGCAACGCGGGTATCGCTAACAGGCACCATGGTTTCAATTGCGTTGGCATACAGTGCGGTGCCGAGTGCTAGGCACTCAGAGGTCATTCCGCCAATCACCTTTGGGATTTGTGCAGTTGTGTAATTGGCATTACCTGGGTCTTCGCGCTCGGGCGAGTAGACCAATGCGCAGTTTGTGCCTGGAATGAAGCCTTGATCTCTTAGTCGGGGGGCCAGTAGCTCTTCTGTTGTGCCGGGCCAGGTGGTGCTTTCCAGGCTCATCAACTGTCCTGGTTGGAAGTACGGGAGAATGCTTTCTACCGTCTCGGTAACATAGCTGAGGTCTGGTTGATGGTGATCATCCAGTGGCGTGGGTACGCAGATGATCTGGGCGTCCACTTCAATTGTGCGGGAGAAGTCGCTAGTTGCTGCAAAGCCATTTTCTAGCGCTTTGCTTATCTCTGATGAGGCAATACGCTCAATATAGCTATTCCCACCATTCAGCGTGGCTACCTTGCGGGGGTCTATGTCGAAGCCGATTACCTTTATACCAACTGCCGTGAAGCGAAGGGCCAGAGGCAGCCCTACGTATCCGAGGCCATAGATACCTATTATGCACTTTTTGCTTTTTATCCTCTCCTTAAGCTGTTGCAAGCAGGCTTCAGGGATGGCGCTGTTGGAGGCAGTTAAAGGCATTCGGTGAATAGTCCTTATTCTTGAAAGCAGGCTGGTTGTTGATGATTGCAAATGCCCTTAAGGGGAGCAAGCTGCATCTGTGGTCAATTAGTTTGGGATCCTCCTTATGTGGCCAATTTGCCTTTGACTACCGTCTTACCCTCCCGCCACAACCGCCACTCCCCCCGCTCATACACATTCCACCGCTCATTATCAGTCAGCGGCTCAGTAGCAATCACTGTCACCACATCCTTGGCGCCGGTGTGCTCCGTGAAATCAATACTCACCTCTACATCACTCAAGTGCGCTGCGCCAAAGGGTGCTCCGCGTGTGATCCAGTGGAGTTTGCTGGTGCACAGGGTGTAGAGCCAGTCGCCGTTGCTGAGCATGATGTTGCATACGCCTTTTTCTAGCAGTGGTTGGCAGGCTTGGCTTAGGGTTTCGATCAGGTCAGGGGTGTTGGGTGGCTGATCGTAATGCGCTACTAGTGTGTTGAGCAGGTGGCAGAAGATGGCTTCGCTGTCGGTATCGCCGACGGAGCGGAATGGCCCGGCGGTAGGAGTAAAGTCGGCGAGTTGCCCGTTGTGGGCGAAGGCCCAATATTGCCCCCATAGTTCTCTGGTAAAAGGGTGTGTATTGGCGAGGCTGACGGCCCCCACGTTGGCCTGACGAATATGGCAGATGACGTTTTCAGACTTGATGGGGTAGGACTCGACCAGCTTGGCTATCGCCGAGTCGTGGCAAGGCTTAGGGTCGTGAAAGCAACGTAAGCCTTTGCCTTCGTAGAAGGCGACTCCCCAGCCGTCGCGGTGAGGCCCGCTGCCTCCGCCCCGGCGCATTAAACCGGCGAAGCTGAAACAGATGTCCGTTGGTACGTTGGCGCTCATGCCCAGCAGTTCACACATCTTTCGTCTCGACTTGGTTCCAGAAGTATCTCTGGATTAACTCAATTCTCGACTGCGCTGTAAAGCTGGGCAGAGCGTGTGGGCATTACTGCATCCGCATTATGATGCCTTGTTGTGGATTGATTTTGCCATCCAGGGTATCAAGGTAGCCTTGTTTGATGTCTTGATCGCCGGCCAGTTCGGTAACTTCCATCCATTTGCTGACAGAGCTAGCCAGTGGCTGCCATAGCATCGCAAAGCGCGTCATCAACTCTGCAGCACCCAATACTTTGGCTCTTTCTGCCCAGTAGCCGGGGGCGAAAAATACCTGAGGTGTAGCACCGGGCAGGTTTTTCTCTCCACCGCGCTGATCCCAGTGCGCTGCGCCGACCAGCGAACTAAAGAGCAACTGCTCGGCAAAATGCTTATGAACCTCTCCTAATACCTGCCCATTACCGGCGAAGTCGACGGACACAGTGGCTTGGTCGGCATCCAGTTCGTTGATCTGGTCGTAACTTACCACCTTGTCGTAATACCCAAGATTGCGCACGAACTCGAGATTGCTGTTGGACGTCAACGCGGTGATGGTTAGCGACTTTCCGCGCTTGGCGCGTTGATGCTGGAGCATGAAAGCCAGACCCAAGGCTGTTTTGCTTGAGGCGCTGGTGAGGATGATCTGCTCTGCGTCAAAAAAATTGTTCTCGACTAAATAGTCATCTAACAAAAAAGAGGTGATCAGCAGCGGGCGTAACAGCATTTGCAACGCCTCATTTTCCTTACGGTAGGCCGGGTCTCGATCGGTGAATTGGTATTGGTTGTAGGCCAGTGCGAGATGGGATCGATGGCTGCTTATGTCGGTAAAGGCGTTATCAGTTAGGTCACCTGCTTGCACTTTAAGTTGCGGCGCCATGGGGAGATAGCCATATACGCGCGTACCCGTGCTGATTTGCGGATGCTTACTGGCAACCACTTCGGCAAAGCCCCATACCGGGATCTGACCCCAGGGCGCATCCACCGGGAAAAAGTCCCAATACTTAAATCGGCTACCTAAAGCAGCGTATGTAATGTTGTTGGCGGTAAAAGCCACACGATCCACTGCGAGTAGCGCCTCGCCTTCTTTCAGATCTGCCTCGTTCAGCAAGACTTGAGGGAGTTGCTGGCAGTCATGAAGATCGTTCTTGTTTACGACAAAACAATCACCGGCGGAGTTGGACATGGGTAGCTCTCATTGTATGGGTGTGGGTCAGCAGGTCTTATGCCGTCCAAAAACGGCGGCTGCACGTGGCTGTATAAGCCGAGATGGGGTCGGCCTCAATAAGGCTAGCTTGCCGGGATTTGTGCTGCGGGTCTTCGTTAAGTCAGCGTGTAAATGAGGTGGAATAAGGGAAGGCGAGATCGCGCGCAATAATCATAGATATGCACCTTTATAGTGCCTCGCCGTTGCATGATTGCCGGGCAGGCGAATCCGCTTCGAGAATCGGTTGCTTGGCTATTTGCGTGTAAAGCGCCAACAAGACACTCGCAACGTTATTTTTTGTGTGAGCTGCTACGAGTATTTCAAGTTCTGTGACCAATTGGTCACAAAATTGCATTATCCTAATTGGTATCAAGCTATATCTATTTTGCGAATAGATTTTTTTAGTGCGTTTTACATTTTTGGTTTAACTGCTTGACTTGAATCAAGGCCAGCCGGCCACGAAACGGCGATTTTTGGCGATGAATCGAATACACCCGACCCGGTACGAGGACTTCTATAATGAAACAGCTCACCCCGATGGATTCTCAGTTTTTCTATTTTGAGGCGCCTAATCAACCCATGATGATTGGCAGTCTCTGGCTTTGTGATCAAAGCAGTGCGCCGGGTGGGGTGGTGCGACATAAGGAAATTCTGCAATACATTTCTGATCGGCTTAACACAACGTCGTTTTTCCGTCGCCGGCTGGAACAGGCACCTTTCCAGTTGGACGACCCTTACTGGCTGGACGACGAAAACTTTGATCTCGAGTACCACGTACGTCATGTCGGCCTGCCACAGCCAGGAGATTGGCGACAGCTGTGCATCTTCACTGCACGGACCATGTCCCGCAGCGTCGATATGGAGCGCGCGCCCTGGGAGATCTACATCATTGAGGGCGTTAATAATGTAGAGGGCATCCCGCCCAACAGCTTTGCGGTACTCATCCGCTTTCACCATGCCTATGTGGACGGCAAGGCCAGCCTTGAGTTGACCACCGCGATGATGGAGGAGACCGCTGAGCACGAATATGGCCGTCGCGATCGCGTCGAGGTTGCCGAGCGCGCGCCGACGCGCTTGGAAATGTGGGCACGCACTACGCCTCGCATGATGAGTCAGACGTTTCGCAGCATGAAGGCGGGCTTAACAGTGGGGCGCAAGGGACTGGAGCTCGCGCGCCGCTTGCGTGATGAGGCCAAGCCGGAACAGACCCGAGTGCCCAAGACTATTTTCAATGCCCAGATTTCGCCTCATCGTTCCTACGGCGCCTTTACTTGGCGGATTTCAGAACTCAAGCGCATGCGTCAGCTGTGCCCTGGTAGCACCCTGAACGATGTTGTTATTGGCATTATTGCGGGTGGCATGCGCCGTTACCTTGTGCATCACAACGCGTTGCCTACAACGGGTTCCCTGGTTTCCATGTGCCCGGTCTCGGTTAGGCCTAGCGAGGCAGGCAAGGATTGCGGGAATCTGCTTTCCGCCATGTTTATCGGTATTGGTACTGACATTCCTAATGCGCTGGACCGCCTGCAGGCGGTCCAGCGCAGAACGGCCAAAGGCGTGCCGTTAGCTAAGGAAGTCATGTGTGATTTGAGCAACGCCGTTGGCGATATGATTCCACCCTACATGCGCGCGCTTGGCGCCTGGACGCAGAATCGTATTCGTTCAGTGGGGCGCTACCCGCTTTTCAATACGGTCATTACCAACGTGCCGGGTATTCCGGGTATGCAGCCGCGTTACTTTGCTGGCGCGAAGATCGTTAATGTTTTCCCCCTGGTGCCCGTCTCGGATGGTATGGGTATCAGCCACGGGATGACAGGCATTTACGATGAGCTGAATCTGGGTGTGGTGGCTGACCGCAAGATGGTAGGTGATATGGATACCTATATCGCTTGCATAGAAGCCTCCACTCAGGAGTATCAAGGGTTGCTGCAGGAGTTGGAGTCGACTCAAGCGGAGCAAGCTGAACAGCAGAAGTTGGTCTCGCTTGTATCTGAGTCGTCAGTGCCGGAAGCACCGGATAAGAGCAGTAGCTCGCCTGAAAAAAAGCCGGCTGAGCACAAAGCCGTGCATGGTAAGGCTACGCCTGCGCGTAAACACAAGACTGAGAAAGTCGCTGCAGCTCAGGCTGAGGCTAAAGCGTCCGATGTGGCGCCGGCTCGTTCGGCCACAAATACACGCTAGTTTCTTGATACAGATAACAGGCGCTTAGCGGCGCCAGGGGTACGGATATGGGCTTGAAACTGTTTCAGCGCGGGCGCAGCAAATCCATGTTGCAGGCAATGGAAAAAGCCGAGACGTATGACGATTGGGCTGAGTTGGCAGGGGAGTATGATCATGAGCATGGCTTGGATGACTGGAAGCAAGACGATGCCTGCGAAAGCTATGATTATCGCTCCTTGCGCCAGCGCCTCGATGTACTGCGCGATCTGCGCTTTCGCGGTGACTTCCATCAATTGCTGTTTGCCCTGAACGAAGGGGTACACGGCAATTTGGGTGGTATGGGTAAGCCGTCGCTGTACAACAAAGCTCGGCTTGGCACTAAAACCCTGATTACCCGCTATATAGACGAATTATGCGGGGCTTTGAATGACCTCAATGAGGTTTCTGACGACATCATTTCTCTGGAGGAAAAAAGGGATTTCTTCCTGCGAGCCAGTCATTGCAACGGCCGTTCCGCCCTGATGCTAAGCGGCGGCGCAGTGCTTGGTTTCTTCCACACGGGCGTGCTTAAAGCGCTATTTGAACAGGGCCTATTGCCGGAGATTATCTCGGGCTCAAGTGCCGGTTCTATTCTCGCTGCCACCGCCTGCACCCACCATGACGATGAACTGCGCGAGCGTCTCAGTACCGATAACTTGCACCATGACGTAGAAGAGACCACGGCTATCCGACCGACATTGTCGCTGTTGGGCAATAGCAGGCCGGCTATGGATGCGGATAATCTGCGTGACTATTTAGCCAAGATCCTCCCTGATCTCACTTTTCAAGAAGCCTTTGAATTGACCGGGCGCAAGCTGAATATCACGGTAACGGGGCTTTCAACGCAGCAGGCCCCGCGCCTGCTTAATGCTATTACTTCACCCAATGTGTTGATCCGTTCAGCGGTGATGGCGTCCTGCGCCATTTATGGAATCTATCCGCCGGTTACGCTGATGTGCCGCAACGCTGCCGGCGAAAGTGCGCCCTACCTGCCGGGTATGAAGTGGATCGACGGTTCTTTTGCCGATGACTTACCGGCCAAGCGCTTGGCTCGTCTGTACGGTGTGAATCACTTCATCTCGAGCATGACCAACCCTGCCGCGCTGGCAATCACGCCCGATCCGGATGTGCCGCGCACTCGCTTGCGCACCTTGGTGCACTTTCAGGCCAATTTCATCAAGCTGGGAGCGGCGGAAGCCATGCGCTTCAGCCGTGACAATATCCGTATAAAGTCGCCGGTGATCAGTTTGATGCAGCACCTGACTTATGGCGTGCTGGCGCAGGATTACACCGCCGACATCAATATTTTCCTTCGTAACCGTTGGGACCACCCACTGCGTTTGCTGGCGCCGCCGACCCGCGAAGCTATGCACCGATTGATTCACGAAGGCGAGCGCTCCACGTGGGAGAAGGTGGAAATGGTGCGCAACTGCACGGCCGTCAGCCGAACCCTTGATACTATTCTGCACAGCCGCGGCTGGGAAAAGTAAGGCGTTGCAGCTGTATGGTGCTTTCCAAGTGCCATGCAGCTGCGCACAATGGCTTATCCGTCCTGATCGAGAATTATAGCCATGAGCACAGAAGACCTGCCCTTAAGTGGCCGCCGCATTGCCCTGCCAGAAAGCCGCGAGCTGGATCTGTTTGCCGATATGCTGATCAAGCGCGGCGCAGGCGTGTTGCGCTGCCCGCTGGTGTCCATTCACGATGCGCCTGATTCCGCTCCGGTATTGCGCTGGATGCGGGACTTGATCGATAAGCCTTTTGATCAATTAATCTTGCTCACCGGTGAAGGATTGCGGCGCATGGTGTCGCTTGCAGAGCGCGAAGGTGGCGCCCTGTATGCAGACTTTGTCGCGGCATTGGGACCCATTTCTAAACTGACCCGTGGGCCTAAACCTGGCGCGGCGTTGCGCAAGCTGGGCTTAAAGGCTGATCGAGTCGCGGTCGTGCCCACCACCGAAGGTGTGATTGAAACGTTGAAAAGCGAAAACCTGAACGGTCAACGTATCGGCGTGCAGCTTTACGGAACTGATCCAAATCTGCGTCTGGTCGAATTTCTGCAAGAGGCCGGCGCACAGGTGAGCACGGTGTCGCCTTATATTTATGCTGATGATGTGGAAGATGAGCAAGTTGATCACTTGATTGATGCGCTGCTCGCTACCGAAGTCGACGCGGTGGCTTTTACCAGTGCTACCCAGGTACGTAGGCTGTTTCAGGTGGCGCGCCGCCGTGAGCAGGGTGAAGCGCAATTACTGGCGGCGTTCGGCAAAGTGAAGGTTGCTGCTGTGGGCCCCGTGGTGGGGGATGAGTTGGTAGCCTATGGGGTGCGGGTAGATTTGATGCCGGAAAGCAGTTTTTTTATGAAGCCGCTGGTGCGGGAGTTGGTCAAGGTGCTGGGTTAAGTTTTTCCGTGTGTTTTGGAAGGCCGGGTTCCATCCCGGCCAGCGGCCTTGATTGATACATCCTGTCTTCGTGCGTTACGCAGCAGTTCGAAGTCGTGGTCGCTGGCATCCAGCTCACGAGCATGATCCAGAGTGGCAGCTAACTGCCCAACTTACATGCTCAGGCAACTTCGCGCCAAAGCCTGACCATTGTATTGATCAAGTAGCTCTGCGGCACTTATCTCGCCACGTTGTACCATCAACGCCAGCTCGGTCGCGTCGCTATCTAGGTATTGCTGTAGGCTGAGCGTCATGCAGGACTTCCTGTTTTTGTTGCTTGAGTAAAGACTCTATTTAAGCCCTGAGGCCATGCTCTAGGTCAAGTCGCTAGTGCCGGGACTTGTCAGCGGCGGTTTGCAGGGCAACAATGCTAGATTGCCTTCTTTATCGCCCCCTGTTTGCCAAGGATGCTGGATGACCACTGATTCCGCTGCGCTGTACCAGACACTACGCCTCAAACCCGAACAGCTCACTGTGCCCATTGACGTTGCAAACATGGGCTTCACCACCACCGATGATCTTGAGCCATTTCGCGGTATTCTCGGTCAGGAGCGCGCGGTAGAAGCGCTGCAGTTTGGCGTTGCTATGCATCGCCCTGGCTATAACGTCTTCGTCATGGGCGACCCGGGTACGGGGCGCTTCTCTTATGTGCAGCGCTACCTGCGTGCCGAGGCGAAGCGCCAGATCACCCCGCAGGACTGCGTCTACGTTAATAACTTCGATGAAGCGCGGGAGCCCTGGGTTATCAGTCTCGCGCCCGGATCCGCCGGCGAGCTGATCAGTATTATTGAGCAATTCATTGATAATCTGCTGGCGACCTTTCCAGCAGTATTTGAACATCCGGCCTATCAGCAGAAAAAAAGTGCGATCGACCGTGGTTTCAATCAGCGTTACGACCGCGCCATTGATTCGGTAGAGCGTCGCGCGCTGGAAAAAAGTATTGCCATCTACCGTGATGCCCAGAACATCGCCTTTACGCCCATGAAGGAAGGCAAAGCGCTGGATGAAGCGGATTTTTCTCAGTTGCCAGAGGAGGAGCGTGACCGCTTCCATGCAGACATATCAATGCTGGAAGAAGTGCTTAATGAAGCGCTGTCGAGCCTGCCGCAATGGAAGCGTGAGTCGAGCAACCAACTGCGTGAGTTGAACGACCATACTATTACCGAAGCGCTGCAGCCGCTGCTTGAGCCCTTGTTGGAAACCTACTGCGGCAATCAGGCCGTTTGCGAATATTTACAGGCGATGCGCCAAAATTTGCTGAAAACCGTGATCGATCAGTTGGTTGAGGAACGGGTGGTAGAAGCCAAGCCAGATGCCTACAAGAAGCAGATGCTCACTGAGCAGTATTGCCCTAGCTTGATTGTTGGCCATCATGGCAGCGGCGGCGCCCCGGTCGTGCATGAACCGCATCCGTCCTACGACAACCTGTTCGGGCGGGTTGAGTACAGCCCTGAGCAGGGTGGCTTGGTAACCAGTTACCGGCACATCCGGTCGGGCGCACTGCATCGCGCCAATGGCGGCTATTTGCTGCTTGAGGCAGAGAAGCTGCTGAGCGAGCCTTTTGTGTGGGACGCCTTGAAGCGCGCTTTGCATTCGCGACTGTTGAAGATGGAATCGCCTTGGGCTGATATGGGCCGTTTGGCTACCGTGACGCTAACGCCGCAGGTGATTCCGCTGAACTTGAAGGTCGTCATCATTGGGTCGCGACAGGTTTATTACGCGTTGCAGGATCTGGACCCGGACTTTCAAGAGATGTTTCGCGTATTGGTCGATTTTGAAGAGGACCTGCCGCGTACCACCGATAGCATCGACGGCATGGCACAGCTGCTCAAAACCCGGACGTCGGAGGAGGGCCTGGCGCCTTTGACTGCGGCGGCTGTCGCCAGAGTGCTGACTTACAGTGCGCGTTTGGCAGAACACCAGACTCGACTCTCAGCGCGCATCAGTGACATCTTCCAGTTAGTTGCCGAGGCGGACTTTGTACGTCAACTGGCTAGTGATCCTTTGACCGACACCGCGCACATCGAGCGCGCCTTGCGGGCCAAGGAAACCCGTACCGGCCGCGTCAGCGCGCGGATTCGCGACGACATGCTGACTGGCGTGATTCTCATTGATACGCAAGGCGCGGCGGTGGGTAAATGCAACGGTTTGACGGTACTTGAGGTGGGTGATTCGGTGTTCGGCGTGCCCGCTCGCATCAGCGCGACCGTGTACCCCGGTGGCAGTGGCATCGTTGATATTGAGCGCGAGGTCAATCTAGGGCAGCCGATTCACTCCAAAGGGGTGATGATTCTGACCGGCTATCTTGGTAGCCGTTATGCACAAAACTATCCGTTGGAAATATCGGCGAGCATCGCGCTGGAGCAGTCCTACGGTTATGTAGATGGCGATAGCGCCTCGTTGGGGGAAGTTTGCACGCTGATATCCGCCTTGTCGCGCACGCCATTGCGCCAGTGCTATGCGATTACCGGCTCGATTAACCAGTTTGGTGAAGTGCAGGCAGTGGGCGGCGTGAACGAGAAAATTGAAGGCTTTTTCCGTTTGTGTGAAGCGCGCGGTCTGACCGGTGAGCAAGGCGCCATCATCCCGCGCTCGAACGTACCCAACTTGATGTTGGACGAAGCCGTATTGGAAGCGGTGCGTGCCGGTCAGTTTGCCATTTACGCAGTGGCGCATGTCGATGAGGCGCTATCGCTACTGGCAGGCGAGGCTGCAGGTGATATGGATGCTGAGGGCGACTTTGCCGAAGGCAGCATTAATGCGCGGGTAGTTGACCGTTTGGCTGAAATTGCCGAGCGTGATCGCGAAGAAGAGGCTGAAGAAGAAGATAATACGCCTGGCGAGTTGCTAACGGCCGGCTCACAGGGCAAGGCACCCACTGCCAAAAAGCCTAACCGCGGCAAGGGCGATTGAGCTAGGCGCAGCAACGGATGGGCCCACCTGTGCATAGTTTGTCTACAGACTTATCCACAGCGCTGGGCTGCACATTGTTTGACATTGTTTAGTGCGTACCGCAAACGGGGGCTTGACCGCGACGCGCAAGTGTGGACTTTGGTCTCCTGGTCAGGTTTCTACAGACAGCGCCGCACTAAGCCTGTAGCGGTTTAGCGCTAAACTAACAGCGTGCTGCGAGATTGGCTGTTTTTTGAGCTGCTGAGCGCAGGGCTAGTGTTTGCAGGGCAGGGCAGAGTTATCTGCGTTTTGCTCACAGTGTTATCCACAGATACTGTGCACAACTGCGCTGGTATCATGAGCGCTTTTATTGGTCTCTATTAATTTGAGGTAATGTCGGTGATTGAGCGTTTACTGGAAAACACGATGTATTCGGCGCGTTGGATTTTGGCGCCGATCTATTTTGGCTTGTCTTTTGCGTTGCTGGCGCTAGCGGTCAAGTTTTTTCAGGAGTTATTGCATCTGGCACCACAGCTGCTGACGATTGCCGAGGCGGACCTGATTCTAGTGGTGCTGTCTTTGGTCGATATGGCGCTGGTCGGCGGTCTGTTGGTGATGGTAATGATCTCCGGCTACGAGAACTTCGTGTCGCAGCTGGATATTGAAGACGGCCGCGAAAAGCTCAGCTGGCTCGGTAAAATGGATTCCGGCTCGTTGAAGATGAAAGTCGCGGCGTCGATTGTCGCGATCTCATCGATTCATCTGCTCAAAGTCTTCATGAATGCGCAGAACATCCCCAACGATAAGCTCATGTGGTACGTGATCATCCACATGACGTTCGTGGTGTCAGCCTTCGGTATGGGGATTCTGGACAAGCTCGCGAAGAACGGCAAAAGCGATGCGAGCCTGGCAGACTAATTAGCGGGCCTGCAACACCACGAATTTGTTGGACGCCGCCAGCTGAGTTACCTCACTGAAGTACTGCTTCAGTTTTACGTGATAACCCAGATGGCGGTTCCCCACCACCAGCAAGCGTCCGCCCAGCGCCAGTGCTTCACGGCTTTGTTGGAACAAGCGCAGAGCAATCTCGTCGCCAATTACCTGTTGCTGGTGAAAAGGTGGGTTGCAGAGGACCAGATCGAGACTGTCTGCCGCCACGCCAAGCAGTCCATCATTGACCATAAATTCAGCTTCACGGCCGGGAAAGGCGGCGGAAAAATTCTGTTGAGCACTGGTCACAGCGGCGTAAGACTCATCACAGAATAGCAGCTCTGCCTGCGGGTTGTGTAATGCCGCCATTAACCCCAACGCGCCGTTACCGCAGCCCAGGTCAGCGATGCGCTCGGATGTTGCTGCAGCCGCGTTAATTAGCGGCAACATCAGGCGAGTACCTACGTCCAAATGCTCGCGGGAAAATACGCCAGGCAGGTTCACTAGGTTTAAGTCGGTATCACCAAGCGCGTAGTGGCTTTCGAGTGGCTGTGTAGGTGGGGTCAGCTTTGGATCAAAGGTGGCGCTCAATAAACGGGCTTTCTTCCAGCCCAGCGAGGCTTGATAAGGCCCTATGTACGCTGCCAGGAGCTCTCCGGCCCGTGGTGCCAAGTGCTTGATCATGGCGCCGGCAACCACCGTTGCGCCTGGCTGCAGGAGTGGTCGCAAACGGCGCAATTGATCTTCCAGCAGAGTCAGGCTTTTGGGCACGCGCAGCAGTACTCTCTGATACTGGCCTGAGGGTAGTAGGTTGCCGGGTACGAAGGTGATGTTGCTGGACGCTAAGCCGTTGGCGTGAATATTTTCTACCAGCGCGCGTTCACTTAGATGCGAATCACCCCAACTGCAAGGTTCATGTTCAGCCAACGCGCAGGCCAAGGTGCCAAATTGATCGTTCATGATCAGCAGCGGGCCGGATTCTTCAGAAGCATGAAGTTGATTCAACAGGTAGTGATCTGCTGTATCGAAGGCTTGGAGTGTGGGATTACGCGTTGATGGATAACGCGTTAGCGTTAGCGTTAGCGTGCCGTAAGGTGAGTCAAATGATTGCATGCGCTGGCCGTTTGCGGGTCTGGACCGCCAGTATAGCGCAGCTCAGTAGGGGGCGGTGTGCACGCCCCCTTGGTAGTTAGCTGTTCTGTTGCTTCAGCAGATCGCGAATTTCGCTCAGCAGCACTTCCTCTTTTGATGGTGCGGGTGGCGCTGCGGGGGCTGCTTCTTCCTTGCGCTTGAGGCTATTCATCACTCTTACTGCCATAAAGATGGCTGCGGCAACAATCAAAAAGTCCACGATGCTTTGGATAAACAAGCCGTAGCCCAGCGTTACTGCGGGTAGTTCGCCTTGAGCTTCTTGTAATACGATGGCCAGGTCGGCGAAGTCTACACCGCCGATCATAAGCCCCAGCGGTGGCATTATCACATTGGTAACGAAAGACGACACTACTTTGCCGAAGGCCGCACCAATGATGATACCGACAGCCATGTCGACTACATTGCCGCGCAGGGCGAAGGTCTTGAATTCTTTCAACATGCTCATACGCACTTCCTCGCTGGCGCCGATTTGGCGCGTGAACGTTGATAATGCGTAGGCATTAGGATTGTTTCAATCGTTTTTGCAGTGTTTCGCAGACGATGCGCAGTGCTTGGATGCGTGCATAGCGTTTATCGGTCGAGGGCAGCACATGCCATGGCGCGTGCGGTGTGGCGGTATTTTCCACCATATCGTTCATGGCGCTGACATAGTCGGGCCATTTGTCACGATTGCGCCAGTCTTCGTCGGTCAGTTTGTACCTTTTTGTTGGCGTTTTTTCCCGGGCTTCAAAGCGCGCCAGCTGCTCCTCGGGCGTGATGGCTAACCAGAACTTGATTACCTGGGTGCCGGCCTTGTGCAGTTGTGCCTCAAAATCATTAATTTCGGCATATGCCTGTCGCCAACGGGTTTTAGAGCAAAAGCCCTCAACCCTTTCAACCAGCACGCGGCCGTAGTAACTGCGATCGAACACCACTACGTTACCGGGCGCGGGTATGCGCCGCCAGAAGCGCAACAAGTATGGCTGGCTGCGCTCTTCCTCGGTGGGTGCGCGAGTGCCATGCACGCGTAAAATGCGCGGGTCCAGGCAATGCGTAATACGACGTATGGTGCCGCCTTTACCGGCAGCGTCTGAGCCCTCGAATACCAACAACAGGCTGCCCTTGGCGAAAGAAGGATGGCGTGTCAGGTCTCGCAAGCGCTGTTGATAACGCTCCAGTTCGCGCTTATACACATCTTTTTTTAGCTCACGTCCGTAATCCAGCTTGTCCAGTCGGTTGCTTTTGCTGGCTTGCCACTCATGACCCTTCGGTGCTTCCTCCTTACCACGCAGCTTATTCTCCATAGCCTTGAGTAAAAGTTTACCTACGTGCAAGTCGCGTTGTTCAGCATCGCTACTGGGTACTTGAATCCAGGGTGCTATTGCAGTGGACGTTAACTCGCTCATGCGCTTAGCGGCTTCTCGCACCTTGGCGTATTCGGTGGTACTAAACTCGCCCCACTCGCGCATGGCCAAGCTGTCATATTGTTTTTGCTGTTCTCGCGGCGGGTAATTCTGTGTTTGGTCGTCATCCAGGTGCAGCCAGAGCTTGAGTAGCGTCACCCCTTCGGCGACCAACTGATTTTCGAAACGAGTGATTTGCTCCATCTGAGTCTTGAAGCGGCTATCTGACATACGTCCGCGGCTGAGTTGTATCAATGGCTGGTGATACCATGAGCCTAAATAAAACCCCAGTGTTCCCGCGGGTGGCAGGCTGCGCCAATAACGCCAGAGCCGCGGCATCTTGCGTTCGATACCTCGCGGCAAGGTAAAGGCGCGGGTGTTCAGATAACGGTTGTCCAGCCATTCGTAGAAGGTGTAAATCAGCTCTGCTTTACCGGCTAGATCATTGCCGCTGACCAGTAATAACACGGGTCCAAGATTAGCCTGTTGTAATTCAAACTGGGCCTCAAGTAAGTCTTCACAGAGGGCTTGGCGTTGCTTTTTCAGGCTTTTGTCTTTACTCATGTGCACGCCTTTGTGAATGCCATACGCAGAATTGGAGTGCACGCGGCGGGCAAGGGTTGTTTGTTGGTCATCAGCTCGACAACAATAGCGGCTTTACGATCAGTCTTGCAGCAGTATAGGTCGGGCCGCGCAGGTCGGGCCGCGTTCGGCTGACATTAACGTATTTCTTATGGAGGATGCATGGCTAAAGCCAAACGCGTATACGGTTGCACCGAATGTGGTGCAACTTTTTCCAAGTGGGCTGGGCAGTGCCCGGAATGTCAGGCTTGGAATACGCTGGTAGAAACCGTGCTGGACACAACTCCAACCGGTGGTACTCCTGCGCGGAGCAACAGCAATTGGGCGGGCCAGCAGGCGCAAGTCAAGACGCTGGCAGAAGTGAGCACCGAAGAGGTGCCACGCCAGCCCACAGGATCCTCTGAGTTTGATCGGGTACTGGGCGGTGGGCTGGTAAGTGGCTCTGTAGTGTTGATTGGCGGTGACCCGGGTATTGGCAAATCGACCATTCTGCTGCAGACGCTGTGTCGATTGGCGCAGGAAATGCCGGCGCTCTATGTTACGGGTGAAGAGTCACAGCAGCAGGTAGCAATGCGCGCACGTCGGCTCGGGTTGCCCGAAGATAAACTCAAGGTGATGACTGAAACCTGTATCGAGAGCATTGTTGCTACCGCACGGATTGAACAGCCTCGAGTGATGGTGGTTGATTCAATTCAGACTATTTTTACCGAGCAACTGCAGTCGGCGCCGGGCGGTGTATCGCAGGTCCGCGAGAGCGCCGCCTTGCTGGTGCGTTACGCCAAGCAGAGTGGTATCGCGATTTTTTTAGTAGGGCATGTCACCAAAGAAGGCTCTTTGGCTGGTCCTCGGGTACTTGAGCACATGGTTGATACGGTGCTGTATTTTGAGGGCGAGTCGGATGGTCGCTACCGTATGCTACGGGCGGTAAAAAATCGCTTCGGTGCGGTCAACGAGCTAGGCGTATTCGCCATGACCGACAAGGGCTTGAAAGAAGTCGCTAACCCCTCGGCGATTTTTTTGTCGCGTTACGACGCACCGATTCCCGGCAGCGTCGTGATGGCGACATGGGAAGGCTCAAGGCCGATGCTGGTCGAAGTTCAGGCGCTGGTCGATACCAGTCATTTGGGTAACCCGCGCCGGGTCACCCTGGGGCTAGATCAGAATCGTTTGGCCATGCTTCTGGCTGTGCTGCACCGGCATGGCGGAGTGGCAACTTACGATCAGGATGTATTTGTTAACGTGGTTGGCGGCGTCAAGGTGCTGGAAACAGCATCGGATCTAGCGCTACTCGCAGCAGTCATGTCGAGCCTGCGGAACCGCCCGCTGCCAATGGATTTGATGGTGTTTGGCGAACTGGGCCTGTCTGGCGAAATTCGGCCGGTGCCCAGTGGGCAGGAGCGTTTGAAGGAGGCGGCCAAACACGGCTTCACCCGCGCAATAGTGCCCAAAGCCAATGCACCCAAAGAATCACCCAAAGGCATGGAAGTGATTGCTGTAACGCGTCTTGATCAAGCGCTTTCAGCGATTTTTGAATAGCGTAAGTGTCGCCTGCTGTGCAGGCGGCTTAAGCTAACCCAGTGTTGGCTGAGGGGCTCTAGCTAACAGAGGGGGCCTTGTTTTGGCATTGCATCTGCTGAGCGATCGTTGCCGGTTTATCAGGGCTGATCACAGCGCCAGACTCGTCGCTTCCTGCTCGAACCTGGTTTTCCACCGCTTGAGGCTTTTGTGAAACGGCTCCGTCGTTTTACAAAAGCGCTTTCAACTCCCGCTCTAGCAAGGCTTCATCACCGGTATTGAGCGCAATCAGGCGCCGTAGATGACTAATGGAGTCGAGGTCAATGTGTGTGCACTCAAAACCCAGTAAACCTTCTTCGGCGTGTGCCAGACGCGTTTCCATATGAATTTTTGTGCCATTGCTCAGCTCAATAAGCACGTTGAAAGGGGATTCACTGCGTTCTGCTTGCCATGTCTCGGGCTGCAGTACCAGCACGCCGCGCAGCGATATATCGATCAGCTGTACGGGGGTCGACCACGCGTCCTGCAACACTAATGTGTGCGCATCGAATGGAACCCGACTGAAGCGTCTTCTTTCATCGCTCATCGGAACAGTCCTGTGGAAAGATTCATGTGTTCACACTATAGCGTGTTTTGTATTTTCCGGGCTGCCGGCATTGGATGTTGATCGTGCCAACAGCACCTCGGCAGGCTGCTGAAAGACCACCTGCCCATCTGCATTTTTTAACTAGACTACGCCCTGTGCCAGCATCGCATCGGCGACTTTAACGAATCCCGCGATATTTGCACCGCGCACATAATTTATGTAGCCATCAGGCTCGCGACCATAGCGTTCGCAGGCGTGGTGAATCGTCTGCATGATGGCATGCAGCTTTTCATCGACCTCGCCAGCAGTCCAATGCAGGCGCATGGCGTTCTGGCTCATTTCCAGGCCGCTGACTGCAACGCCTCCGGCATTGGCCGCCTTGCCTGGGGCGAATAGAACACGCTTGGCGAGAAATATGTCTACGGCCTCCAGCGTTGAGGGCATGTTGGCGCCTTCCGCTACACAGAAACAGCCATTGGCTACCAAGGTAGTGGCGTCATCGGCATCGAGCTCATTCTGGGTGGCGCAGGGCAATGCAATGTCGCAAGGCAGGTGCCAAGGGCGTGAGTTCTCCATAAACTCGGCATTGTTGCCAGCCATGCTGGCCAGGCGGCCACGCTGCTGATTTTTTAGTTCAGTCAACGTCTGCCATTGCTGCTCGCTCATTCCGTCGGCGAAGTACAGAGTGCCGCCAGAATCGGAGACTGAAATGACCAACCCACCCAGTTCAATCACCTTGAACGCGGCGTACTGCGCAACGTTACCGGAGCCAGAAATGGCGACTCGTTTGCCCACAAAACTGTCAGATTGCTGTTTGAGCATTTCGGCTGCGAAGTACACACAGCCATAACCTGTGGCTTCCGGGCGGATAAGGCTGCCACCGTAGGTCATGCCTTTACCGGTCAATACCGAGGTGAACTCGTTGCGCATGCGCTTATATTGGCCGTATAAAAAGCCGATTTCACGCGCTCCTACGCCTATGTCTCCAGCGGGGATATCCACGTCTGCACCAATATGGCGCGAAAGCTCAGTCATAAATGCCTGACAAAAGCGCATCACCTCGCCGTCGCTTTTACCTTTAGGATCAAAGTCGGAACCGCCTTTGCCTCCGCCTAGTGGCAGACTGGTCAACGCGTTTTTAAACACTTGCTCAAAGGCTAGAAACTTCAGCACGCTTAGGTCGACTGAGGAGTGAAAACGCAGGCCTCCTTTGTAAGGGCCAATGGCGCTGCTCATCTGCACTCGATACCCGCGGTTGACCCGCACAACGCCACCGTCATCAACCCAGGATACCCGGAATAGGACCGTTCGTTCTGGTTCGAGCAGGCGTTCAATGATGCCGCTTGTCAGGTAGTGAGAGTTCTCTTCGAGGAAGGGCCAGAGTGTGCTGAGGACTTCTTCAACGGCTTGATGGAACTCGGGTTGATCGGGGTCGCGTAGCTTCATCCGAGCTAGGCAGGCTTTTAGGGTATCGGTCATAGGAGGGCACTTTTCTGTACGTTTTAGGCGAACGATTGTAAAACTATCGGGCCTGGCTTTGCACAGAAATAGAGCGTAAATAAAATAATGCGTTTTTTTGGTGCGGGCTTTTTGGTGAAGAGCAAGGCGACCCGTTGCGGGTCGCCTGCGTTAGCAGCGGCTTACGCTAGTTTTTTGTAGCGTACCCGGTGCGGTTGTGCGGCAGCTTCGCCCAGACGTTTCTTGCGATCGGCTTCGTACTCGGTGTAGTTGCCTTCGAAGAACAGCACCTGTGAGTCATCTTCATACGCGAGGATGTGGGTGGCAATACGGTCCAGGAACCAGCGATCGTGCGAGATCACGATGGCGGCGCCGGGGAAGTCCAAAAGGGCTTCTTCCAGTGCGCGCAAGGTTTCTACGTCGAGGTCGTTAGAGGGTTCGTCGAGTAGCAGCACGTTGGCGCCACGCTTAAGCGTCAGGGCCAGATGCAAGCGGCCGCGCTCACCGCCGGACAAGTCTTTGACGAACTTCTGCTGATCAGCGCCCTTGAAATTAAAGCGACCCACGTAGCCGCGTGATGGCACCTCATAGTTGCCGACCTTGATCATATCGAAGCCGTCGGAAACCTGCTCCCACACGGTCTTGCTGCCTTCCAGGTCATCGCGGCTCTGGTCCACGCTGGCAATTTCAACGGTTTCGCCGATATCAATGGCGCCGCTGTCGGGCTGCTCTTTGCCGGTGATCATGCGGAACAGCGTAGATTTACCCGCGCCGTTGCCACCGATAACGCCGACAATCGCGCCCTTGGGCACGCTGAAAGACAGGTTGTCGATGAGTACGCGCTCGCCATAACCCTTGCTCACGCCATTGAAATCAATGACCTTGTCACCCAAACGCGGGCCGGCTGGGATGTAGATCTCGTTGGTTTCGCTACGCTTTTGGAATTCTTGCGATTGCAGCTCTTCAAAGCGTTGCAGACGAGCCTTCGATTTGGATTGGCGGCCTTTGGCGCCTTGGCGCACCCATTCCAGTTCGGCTTTCATCGCCTTAGCGTGGGAGGCTTCCTGTTTGGCTTCAGTGCTCAAGCGAGCGGCTTTGGATTCCAGCCACTGTGAGTAGTTGCCTTCGAACGGTATACCTTGGCCACGGTCCAGCTCGAGAATCCAGCCGGCGACGTTGTCGAGGAAGTAGCGATCGTGGGTGATGGCCACCACGGTGCCAGGGAAGTTGTGCAGGAACTGCTCCAGCCAGGCGACCGAATCGGCGTCCAAATGGTTGGTTGGTTCGTCCAATAGCAGCATGTCAGGCGCTGACAGTAGCAGACGGCAGAGCGCGACACGACGCTTCTCACCACCGGATAAATGTTCGATGGTCGCATCCCACGGTGGCAGGCGTAGGGCGTCGGCGGCGACTTCTAGCTGGCGCTCAAGGTTGTGGCCGTCCGAGGCTTGCAAAATAGCTTCCAGCTTTCCCTGTTCGGACGCCAGTGCGTCAAAGTCAGCATCGGGTTCGGCATAAGCAGCATAAACTTCATCCAGACGGGCTTGCGCGGCCTTGATCTCGCCTACCGCTTCTTCAACGATGTCGCGTACTGTTTTGGCCGGATCAAGTTGTGGCTCCTGCGGCAGATAACCTACCTTGATACCGGGCATTGGCCGGGCTTCACCTTCAATCTCGGTATCTACCCCGGCCATGATGCGCAGCAAGGTGGATTTACCAGAGCCGTTGAGGCCCAATACGCCAATCTTGGCGCCGGGGAAGAAGGACAAGGAAATATCTTTCAGAATGTGGCGCTTCGGCGGGACGACTTTCCCAACCCGATGCATGCTATAAACATATTGAGCCATGGGGGCAGAACCTGTTGAATGGGGTATAAGGTGCTTCGTTGTACAGCCCGGCGGACATGGCGCCGGTTGGCTTAACGCCGTTGATGTAACGAAAGTGCAGGCAAGGCTAGCCCAACTGGGCTTTTAGGGCAAACGCTCGCCGATGATGGAGGCTGGCGTCGGGGCATTGGGAGTACCGACGGCAGAGTTCAAGGGAATTGAGGTGATAAGCCACTTTTATCCTGATTTTTTGATAAGTGATTACATTGAATAATAAAAACAGTAACTCCCAATGGCCCGCCGACGATAACGGCTCAGGCTCTGCCCGATCTCAATCGGTGCGAGTAGGCTACTTTTTGATTGCCGCGGCAGGCGTACTGGTATTGGCACTCCTGGGCTGGCAATCCTGGTTTGACTATCTCGCGCTCAAACGCCAACACCAAATACAGGTAGAAGAAAGTATTTGGCTCACCGCTGATCAAATGGCGCTGAACCTTGGCGTTACCTCCACTGCCCTGACCCGTGTGCTCGATTATCAAGCGCCGGAGCCGGGTGCAAGCTCAATTCAGGTAGTGCAGGATTTATTGCCCGGCGTGATCAATGTCCGCGAGGTAAGTCTGGATGGTCTCGACTGGCGTTCGCCAGCTCCCTGGCAGCAAACGGCGCGCAGGCTGTATATCGGTGATGAACCCTTTGGCCTGGACTCCGATCTGGAACACAACCAATTATTTTGGACTTTGGCCAGCGCTCAGTCGGGACGTTACTGGGTGCTGACGCTGGATGGCCGAGCGCTGGCTTCTCTAGTGTCCGCGCGCGGTGCGCAGGGGTATGTGTGGCTGCTGGAGGATGCCGGGCGCAGCCGGGTATTGGCCCGGCAACTGGATGATCGGCTGGTCTACTCGGGCAATGCGCCGATGTCAGCACAGGAGCGTGATCGAGTGGTGGTCAGCGCGCCGGTAGAGGGCACATTGTGGCAGGTGCGCGGTTTGGTTGACGCGGATTATTATCATCGACAACTGGGGCCTTTGCTGTTCAAACGGATGCTGCTGTTGTTTGGCTCGCTGCTGGTGTTGCTGCTGGTGCTTTGGCTGCTAGTGCGTCAAACCCGCTCGAATCAGCGGTTGCGAGCCAGCAGAGCGCAATCTTTTCGACATATGCAAGATAGTGAGCGGCGCTATCTGGATGTGTTTGAGGGGGCCGATATGGCGTTGTGTCTGGCCGATCTGTCCGAACTCAAATCTTTTATCATGCGTCATGGTATTCATGATCAACAGGCGCTGGATCAATGGTTGGCGGACTATCCAGATCGGCATCGTGAGTTGTTGGCAGCCATCCGACTATTGGAAGCTAATCAAGTAGCTTTGGACCTGTTGCAGGTAAGTTCGCTCGATTGGTTGTCGGTAATGCTGCGTGGTGAGGAGCACGTTCGCTTGGGTGGTGCGCGTTACCGGCTGATATTGGCGCTGGTTAATGGTGATGCACGGGTTGAACTGGAAACGCCGATGATTGCTGCCGATGGTGAGTTGCGTTACCTGTGGATGGTAATGCGACTGCCACGCGATATCGATGAACTGCACGCAGTCACCTTGAGCATTACCGACCTTACCGAGCGAAGGCAGATCGAGCTGGCGATGCGCGAACGTGAGCAGTTTTGGGCCTCCATGGTGCGCTCCGTGCCTGATCTGGTGTTTATCCGTGATATCCAAAAGATGGATGCCGATCAGTTCTTCTTCAGTAACCGCACACTGGCTTCTATGTTGGGCTACAGCGCGGAAGAAGAGATCGCCATGGGCGATAATTACCGCACTGCGCTACTTCATCCGGATGACCTGGAATACATGCAGGTCAATCGCCGTCTGCAACAAGTTTTGCCGGATAACCAAGTGCTTGAATGGCGGGTACGCTGGCGGCACAAGGAAACCGGCTGGCGTTGGTTTAGTATTCGCTCGAAAGTATTCAAGCGTTCAGATGACGGTCGGGTTGAGCGGGTAATTGGTTTCGTGCGTGATGCGCACGTGCAGATCCTGGCGCGGCAGCAGGTACAGCGCTCTGAGGCACGTTATCGCTTGATGGCAGAGAATGTCAGCGACATTGTCTGGTCGACCGACAGTGATTTCCACACTGACTTCATTAGCCCTTCGGTGCAGCATGTGCTGGGCTACAGCCCGGAGTACCTGCTGAAAAGTGGGCCTGAGGAAGTGATTGTCGGTAATCGATACCTTGATTTTATGCGTGATATAGCCAATGAGCTGCGCTCGGAGACCCTTTCTTCCGATAAAGCCAAGGCCTTGCGCAAACGCGGTTTCCAGCGGCAAATTGTGGCTGACGCGATTAAGGCCGATGGCCGCAAGTGTCCGCTGGAGACCCGCGTGTCGCTGATGTGGAACGAGCAAGGGCGTTTTCTCGGATTGCTGGGAGTTGCTCGGGATGTCACTGAGCAAAAACGCACTGAAAACCGCCTGCGCATGGCCGCTACGGTATTTGAAAATACCACTGGAGCTGTGCTGGTTACCGATCCAGCGGGTTACATAGTGCAGGTCAACGAGAACTTCACCCGGATCACCGGCTATCCAAGTGATGAGATTGTTGATCATCAGCCGTCGGTACTGACCGCGCGTTTGCACGAGCAGGCGTTTTATCGCGAGATCATGCAGGCCTTGGGGGAGCAGGATCGTTGGGAAGGTGAAATCCGGCTGCAGCGCAAGAGCGGCGAGGCCTTCCCTTGTTGGGCGGGTATTACGGCGGTGCACGACAGCGATGGCGACCTGGTCAGCTATGTCTGCTTTTTTGTTGATATCAGTGAGCGCAAGGCTTCAGAGGCGCGAATCCAGAGCCTGGCTTACTATGATGTACTCACCGGGTTGCCCAACCGCACGCTGTTCCAAGACCGCCTGCAGGCGGCTTTGCCGTTGGCCTCCAGACGGTCTGAATGGGTGGCGATTCTGTTTCTGGATCTCGACCGTTTCAAGCCGATTAACGACAGCCTGGGTCATGCTGCTGGCGATACTGTGTTGAAAGACGTGGCGCGACGCCTACGCCGATGTGTGCGTGAGAGCGATACCGTCGCGCGCATGGGTGGGGATGAATTCACCATTTTGCTGACGGGGCTTGCAGATCGTGATGGCGCGCTGTCTGCTTGTATGCATGTGGCGGAAAAAGTCTTGCTAGCGTTAGGGCCGGCTTTTGTACTGCAAGAGCGCGAGTTTTTTGTCAGCGCCAGTATTGGTATCGCACTGGCTCCCCAGGACGGCGAAGAAGGCAATGCGTTGCTGAAAAACGCCGATACTGCCATGTACCACGCCAAGGCAATGGGCAAAGATACTTTTCAGTTCTATCAGAGCGAGATGAACGCCCGAGCGCTGGAACGTTTGGGGCTGGAAAATGACCTGCGCCACGCGGTGCAAGACGGTGCATTTCACCTGGCGTATCAACCCCAGTTCAGTTGCCGTAATGGCCGGCTGACCGGAGCGGAGGTACTACTGCGCTGGAATCACCCGGTGCGCGGCAATGTATCACCAGCGGATTTTATCCCCATTGCGGAAGAGCTTGGGTTGATTCGCATACTGGGAAAGTGGGTAATGGATCAGGCCTGCCAGCAGCTCGCTCAATGGCGATTGCGGGGCTTCAACATGCCGCGTTTGGCGGTGAACCTGTCGTCTATGCAGTTTGATGACGGGCAATTAGTAGAGCAGATTTCCGACATTTTGGAGCGCTACGAGCTGCCGCCACAGGTGTTGGAGGTAGAGCTGACCGAAAGCATCCTGTTACGTAATCTGGAACTGACCATGAGCACCCTGAACCGACTCAAGGAAAAAGGCGTGCACATCGCCATTGACGATTTCGGTACGGGTTATTCGGCGTTGAATTACCTCAAGGATTTTCCGATAGACACCTTGAAAATCGATCGCGGCTTTATTCAAGCTATGCGTCCGGACAGCCGTGATGCGCGCCTGGCTGAAGCGATAGTCGCGCTGGGACGCAGCTTGCAGCTGCGGGTTATCGCTGAAGGTGTTGAGACCGATGAGCAGTATCGTTTAGTCAGTGGTTTTGGCTGCGATGAAGTGCAGGGCTTTCATTTGGGCCGCCCGGTCGAGGCCGAAGAGTTTGAGACGCGCTGGTTGCTGCCAATTGAATGAGTTTTTTTTGCAGGCGCCTGAATGCTTTTCAAGTGCCAGTTGGCGCTGCTTGCGTTAAAATGCGCGCCTCTTTTGTTTCTGAACGACCTAGCAGGGGGCCGTTACATGTTTAGCCGTTCCAACGATATAGCCACATACGATGCCGATCTTTGGGCTGCCATGCAGCAAGAAGAGGTGCGTCAGGAAGAGCACATCGAACTGATTGCTTCGGAAAACTACACCAGCCCGGCCGTTATGCAGGCGCAAGGCTCGGTATTGACCAACAAGTACGCCGAAGGCTATCCGGGCAAACGCTACTACGGCGGTTGCGAGTATGTCGATGTAGCGGAACAGCTGGCCATTGACCGTGCTAAGGCACTGTTTGGTGCGGATTACGCCAACGTTCAGCCGCACGCGGGCTCACAGGCCAACAGCGCTGTGTTTCAGGCGCTGCTGACTCCCGGCGATACCGTGTTGGGCATGAGTTTGGCGCACGGTGGTCATTTGACGCATGGCGCTTCGGTCAACTTTTCCGGCAAGCATTACAACGCAGTGCAATATGGCATCAATACCGACACTGGTTTGATCGACTACGATGAAGTGGAAGCGCTCGCCGTAGAGCACAAGCCAAAGATGATCATTGCTGGTTTCTCGGCTTATTCGCAGGTGCTGGACTTCCCGCGCTTCCGCGAAATCGCCGACAAAGTGGGCGCCTACCTATTTGTTGATATGGCTCACGTTGCTGGCCTGGTCGCTGCGGGTGTTTACCCTAATCCGATCCCGTTTGCTGACGTAGTAACCACCACTACGCACAAGACGCTGCGCGGCCCCCGTGGTGGTTTGATTCTGGCGCGTGCCAATGAAGCGCTGGAGAAGAAGCTGAACTCCGCGGTATTCCCTGGCGGCCAAGGCGGCCCGTTGATGCACGTAATTGCGGCTAAGGCGATTTGTTTCAAAGAAGCCATGAGCCCTGAGTTCAAGAGCTACCAACAACAGGTAGTGAAGAATGCCAAAGCAATGGCTGGCGTGTTCATCGAGCGCGGCTATGACGTTGTTTCTGGCGGCACCGAAAACCATTTATTCCTGTTGTCGCTGATCAAACAGGACATTACCGGTAAGGATGCAGACGCCGCTCTGGGTCGTGCTTTTATTACTGTAAACAAGAACGCGGTACCGAACGATCCTCGCTCGCCTTTCGTGACGTCGGGCTTGCGTATCGGTACTCCTGCGGTAACTACGCGCGGCTTTGTCGAAGCAGACTGCCAAGCGTTGGCTGGCTGGATTTGCGATATTCTCGACAACATGGGCGATGAGTCTGTTATTGACCGGGTACGTGATCAGGTTAAACAGGTTTGTGCACGCTTGCCGGTATACGGCAGCTAAGCTGTTTTGCTGCGAACGAAGCCCTCCACGACGCGAGTCGGGAGGGCTTTTTTTGTGGCTTATCGTATTTTGGCAAGGTGCGCGTTTGATTGATTGCTTAGGCTTATCAGGTATTGGCGAGCTCACTTTTGCGAGCTCAAAACGCGCCGGATTTATGTTGATTTCCTCGTTGCACACTATCCCTCGATGAATCGCTTGGGCGCGGTCGCCAACCTATTACGATGAGTGTAAAATTCAGCGTTGTTTTTATGGCGTCATTAGTTTGCGACCTAGCCAGGGCATTTTGTTCTTAACGGTGGCGCATGCAGTCAGCGCGTCTAGTCTGAATAGAAAATAATAGGAATGGACCCATGAGGCTTTTTGCCTGCTTGATGGCATCGCTGGCGCTGTTGTTTTCGGGTATGGATGCGCTGTACGCCCAGGAAAGCGCAAAGCCCGCTGCTGCGATACAGGGCGAAGTGCTGCAAGTAGCGATCATGCATTTTCCTGGCTATTCGGAAGTGAACGAAAACGGCGACGCAGTCGGCCATACGGTCACTTTGCTGGAGAAGCTGTTGCAGCAAGCGGGGTTGGCCTACAACATCCGCATATTGCCTGCTGCGCGTATCTGGAATGGGCTGGAGGATGGTAGCGTGCAGATCTGGCCGGGTATCGTTAACAAGCCTGGCTTGGAGGCCCACACCTTGCTGACCCAGCGCACGCTGGGAATGGTCGGCATCAATCTGTACTACCCACCGGGCAGTCAGCCGCCGGAATGGCCGCAAGGCATCATGGGCAAGCGTGTCATTTTGATCACCAATTACACCTACACCGCACAGCTGATGCGCACGCTGAACGATCCTGCATTGGAATTAACCTTTCACAGCGGCAGCTCGCACATAGGTGCGGTACGTATGTTGCTGCGTGGCCGAGGGGACTATTTGCTCGATTATCGCGCTCAGGTGGAATCGGTCGCGAAAACATTGGATATCGAAGTTTTACCCCATCTGACGGTAGCGGAGCAGCCTATGCGCTTAGTTGTTTCGCGGCGTACGCCGGATGCGAGTCGGGTAGTAGATGCGCTGGATCTGGCATTTGACCAATTACAGGCCCAGGGCGTGGAGCTAGACGTTACTCGGCAGTAACGCACAAAGTTGATGAATGAAGCTTGCGCAGCAAAGCGGTGATTGGTTGAATAGCTCGAATTTTGCGTATTGGCCTTTTGCTATTGGTTTGCGCGATCAGGATTGTCTTTACCAAGGGAAGGGATATCGATGCCGGACAGTTTCAAGGTGGTGTTCAATGGTGCTCGGGTTGCGGGCATAGAGGAACCGGCGTTGCGTGGCGAGCTGCTTCGTCTCGGTTTTCACGAGCGCCATGTACATAAGTTGCTTGAAGGTCGCAGAGTGACGATCAAAAGCAAACTAAGCGAGGAGAAGGCTGAGCGTTATCGCCAGCGCCTGCAAGCAGCGGGCCTGATAACGGAAGTCATCGCCGATGACCTTGCCGACTCGCTAGAGGTTGCAGAACCAACCAGTCCCGATCGCGGCGAGCCAGTACAGGCGAGTGAGGCTCCACCGCTTTCACCCTCCGTACCTGAGTCGGATTCCAGCGGCCCCAAGCGTCGTCGTTCGCAGATCAAGTTCACCGGTACCGGCGGTGAATACTTTGGTATCTGGATCGTCAACATCATGCTGCTGATCGTTACGCTGGGCTTCTATGCGCCCTGGGCCAAGGTGCGCAACATGCAGTATTTCTATGGCCACACTCTGCTTGACGACACTAGCTTCCAGTATCTGGCGGACCCTTGGATTATCTTTCGTGGTCGTTTGGTCGCCTTGGTTGCAGTAGCGATCTGGTACGTGGCATCCACGTTTTATCCTGTCGCGGCGATTGTTTTGTTGTTGGTGTTTCTACCACTGATCCCCTGGATCATTGCGCGCTCTCTGAAGTTTCATGCGGTAAACAGTGCCTATCGCAATATTCGTTTCGATTTTGTTGGCGGCTACTGGCAAGCCGTTAAAGTTCTCTACCTGTGGCCGTTTGTAGCGCTGCTCACTCTAGGATTGCTGATCCCCTTGTCCGCGCAGCGTTGGTACGCCTTCTTGATCGACAACATGCGTTATGGCCGCAGCGAGTTTTGTCTCAATCTGTCGGTACGCGAAGTCTATATGTTCTTTCTGCGTATGTTGGGCGTGCTGCTGGGGTTTGTGGCGTTGGCGGCGCTTGGGCAGTTTGTGCATGGCGTGCTGGGCATCCTATTTTTGCTGCTTGGGTATCTAGCGCTCTTCGGTTACGCGATGGCGGGCGTGACCAACCTGGTCATGTCAGCAACAACGCTGGCTGAGCATGGTTTTAGCTCGACCTTGGGGAAGCGTCGTACTGTCTGGATCTTCTTCAGTAATAGCGTGTTGGTTATGGTGACGGCAGGCTTTTACACGCCTTGGGCCAAGGTGCGCATGGCACGTTATCGCGCTAGCTGTACCGAGATGCAGATTTACGGGGATCTGGATGGCTTTGTAGCTGGCGAAGCGCAGCGTGCAGGTGCAGTCGGCCTGGAGCTGGGGGACGCCTTTGATGTCGGCATCTCCCTCATCTAATCAGTGGGTCAGTGGACGGTATTTTGATGGTCGTTCCAGTAGCAGCAGTGCAGTGCGTGCCAGGGTAGTTAATGGCGCTCTGCAGCTGGAAGTAGCAGGTAAAACTCACAGTTATGCTGCTGAGCAGGTGCGCCTCGGCGTGCAGGTGGGAAGCGCCAACAGCTACCTGCACTTGAGCGACGGTGCGGTGCTGGAATCACTGGACGTAACTGGTCTGCAACGGTTGTCGCGGGCGCTCAAGCACTCAGGTGGAGATAGTTGGCTGCAGCGTTTCGAAGTGAACTTCAAACTGATCATGTGCAGCTTGGTGGCGGTGCTGGCGTTCTCTGTATTAGGTGTTTTGTACGGCGTGCCCTGGCTGTCGAACCAGATCGCTTATGCATTGCCAGTCGAGCTGGAAATGAGTATCGGTGAAGAAGCGCTGGAGACGATGGATAATCTTTGGATGCAGCCCAGTGAGCTAACGGAGGCGCGTCAACAAGAGCTCCTGACCGCGATGTCGCCTTATCTGCGAGCCATGCAGAGCGACTACCCAGCACACAGCCTGCAGCTGCATTTTCGTGCCTCGGATGCGCTTGGCGCCAACGCTTTTGCGTTACCGGGCGGTAACTTAGTGTTTACCGATGAGATGGTCGCTCTGGCTAAAAACAACGAAGAGCTTGCTGCGGTCATGGCCCATGAAGTGGGTCATGTTGTGCATCGTCATAGTATGCGCAATCTTGTGCAGAGTTCGCTGCTGGTATTTGTGATGGTTTCGCTGACCGGCGATGTGTCGGCTGCCTCTGATGTTGCTACAGGCTTGCCGGCTTTGCTGGCTAACCTCAGCTATCAACGCAACATGGAAACCGAAGCAGATGACTTTGCCTTGGCGTTTTTGCGCAAAGAGGGTATTGCGCCGCAGCGTTTCGCCGACATCATGTTGCGGTTGGATCCGGTAGCGCTGGAAGAAGAGGGGGGCGCAAAGGGAGAGCGAGACGCGGCGGGCAGGTTGAGCAGTTTCCTGTCAACTCACCCGCCAACACCGCAGCGCATTGAGCGCTTTCAGACTCAGGACTGACCGAGGCCCAGAGTGCTCAAGGTGCGTGCGCGCACGCTCTTGAGCAGCTCGGCATCGTTAATCAGTGACTGGCCATAAGACGGCACCAGTTCTTTCATACGCGCCTGCCATTCAGGGCTGGCAATACGATCCTTGAAGCAGCGCTCCACTACATCGATCATCGCCTGCACTGCGGTAGATGCACCCGGTGAGGCACCCAGCAGCGCGGCAAGGGTACCGTCCTTGGCAGCGACTATCTCGGTACCAAACTCTAGTTTGCCGTGGCCTTTGGCGTCCTTCTTGATGATCTGAACGCGCATGCCCGCATCCTGCAATTTCCAGTTCTTTTCCTGGGCATCCGGAAAGTAATTGCGCAGCGAGGCAACGCGGTCTTTGTGGGACTGGAAAGACTCAGCGATCAGATACTTGGTCAGGTCCATGTTGTCGCGACCGACAGCCATCATGGGGGCCACGTTGTACGGCTTGACCGAGGAGAACAGGTCAAACACTGAGCCCTTTTTCAAGAACTTGGTAGTGAAGCCGGCAAAAGGCCCAAACAGCAGCGCCGGCTCACCGTTGATAATGCGGGTGTCCAAGTGAGGAACCGACATAGGCGGTGCGCCAACCGGTGCTTTACCGTAGACCTTGGAGCTGTGGCGCTTGACCACGTCTGGCGCTTTGCATACCAGCCACTGACCGCTGACCGGGAAGCCACCATAACCCTGGCTTTCGTCGATGTGAGACTTCTGCAGCAGAGGTAAAGAGCCGCCGCCGGCGCCAAGGAAAACGAACTTGGCGTTGAAATCCTTCTCTTCACCGGTGTTCTCGTCTTCGATGTTGACTCGCCAGTGACCTTTCTTGCTTTTGCGCAGGCTCTTAACCGAGTGCTTGAGGCACAGTTCAAAGCCTTCTTGCTGCTTCAGATGGTCGATCATTTTGCGCGTCAAGGAACCGAAATCCACATCTGAGCCGTGCTCGACACGCGTTGCCGCGATCGGCTGATTTGCATCGCGACCGGACATGATCAGCGGCATCCACTCAAGCAGCTTTTCCGGAGCATCGCTGTATTTCATTTCGGAAAACAGGTGATGGTTGCTTAGCAATTCGTGGCGCTTGCGCAGAAACTCAACATCTTTTTCGCCCCAGACAAAACTCTGGTGTGGCGTGGTGTTGATGAAATCGGACGCCTTGGGCAGGATTCCCTGTTCGACCAGATAGGTCCAAAACTGCAGGGTTACCTCAAATGATGCGTTGATGGCCAGGGCGCGCTCGATGGCGATGTCGCCTGCGTCGTCCTGAGGAGTGTAGTTAAGCTCACAGTAACCAGCGTGGCCGGTACCTGCGTTGTTCCAGCCGTCGGTGCTTTCGTGAGCAACGTGGTCCAGACGCTCGACCAGGGTGATGGTCATCGCCGGATCCAGCTGTTTGAGCAACATTCCCAGGGTAGCGCTCATGACACCACCACCGACCAGCAATACATCTACGTTTCTTGCTGTCATTAACGTGTCGCCTCTTTGGTAAAAATCAAGGAGCCTCTTGAGCTCTCCAGTGATCACACTGGCCAATGTCGGGGCGGCTAGCAAACGGGCTTGTTCTCGAGCAAAGCTTGTGGCTGTATCGAGAGCACATCAAGCAGTGTGCTGTCTGCTCCGAAAGCCCGGATGCGGCAGTAATAGGTTAAACAGTCGCGACAGCGGGCTGGTTAACGATAGACACTCCGTGGAGTGAGCTGCATGGGCTCAATGGTCTGACGGTGATCGGCCATTGGAGTAGTTCAGAGACGCGTTATCATACCGGTTTAATTCACCCGGTGACAGAATGAAAGCCGGGCCAATATTGCCAATTCAGACAACTCAAACGCCAGTAACGTTCAGTCAAAACTTGCTGCATTGGGTTGTAATGCGCGTCGATATTCAATAATAGCGTTCAGGAATAACGGGTTTCGCCGATTTTAGGTAAGGGGCACTAATGCAGGATTTTGTGGTGGTAGGTGGTGGTGTGATGGGGTGTTTGAGTGCCTTGAACCTGCTAGAAGCAGGTTGCCGAGTCACGCTGCTGGAGCGCGGAGAATTGGGTCGTGAAGCCTCCTGGGCTGGTGGCGGCATAGTTTCGCCGCTGTATCCTTGGCGCTATCAGGAACCGGTGCGTGCGCTGGCAAACTGGTCGCAAGGATATTATCCGACCCTGTCTGCGCAGCTTTTGGCGCAAACCGGGATTGATTCGGAAGTCGAACCCTGTGGCTTGCTGTGGTTGGATCACGCAGAACGCGAGCAGGCGCTGAGATGGGCGCAGCAGTACGGGCAGTCGATGACGGAAGTTTCGAGCGAGTTTATTTATACGCGAGTGCGACAATTGGCCGCGGGTTATCAGAGTGCTCTTTGGCAAGCGGACCTAGCGAATGTGCGTAACCCGCGTTTGTTGCGAGCACTGCGGGCACGCTTGCTGCAATTTGCTGAGTTCACCCTGCACGAGCACAGCCCAGCGATCGGATTGTTGCGCGCGGGCGCACAGGTGATTGGTGTTGCGACCCAGGCAGCTGAATATCGAGCGGATGCGGTCGTAGTGGCGACCGGCGCGTGGACCGGCGACTGGTTGGCGCAAGAGGGTGTTAGTTTGCCGGTAGTGCCGGTAAAAGGCCAAATGCTGTTGTATAAGCGCGAGCCGGGTTGGCTCAAATCTGTAGTGTTGTACGAAGGCCGATACGCCATACCGCGCCGCGACGGACATATTCTAATTGGCAGTACGCTAGAGCATGCCGGGTACGACAAGAGCACTAGCACGGAGGCATTGAGCTCGTTGCGCCAATCCGCTGAGGGGCTGTTGCCAGAACTGCGTGATCTCGAGCCTGTTGCTCAATGGGCTGGTTTGCGGCCGGGGTCACCGGAGGGTGTGCCTTATATTGGTCCGGTGATGGAGCTGCCAGGCTTATGGTTGAACGCAGGCCATTATCGTAACGGCCTGGTGCTGGCGCCGGCATCTTGCCGATTGTTGGCCGATTTGCTGTTACAACGTCAGCCAGAACTGGATCCTGAGCCCTACCTGCCGGCCGGTCGTTTGCGCCAGCCGCTGTAGGTGGCAAAAAGTAGGGGAAGAAATCAGCGGCGTTCGGCGTTCACACAAAAAGCACCGTGCGCCACGCTTTTCCAGTTTTCAGTCATCCAGGCCTAGCTTTTTCAGTCGATAGCGCAACGAACGAAAGGTCAGCCCCAGCCGCTTTGCAGCGGCGGTTTTGTTCCAACGAGTCTCTTCCAGTGCCTGGGTGATAGCTTGGCGCTCGATATTGTCGAGAAAGTCTTCGAGATGGTCTATCTGACTCAAGTCGTGACCGTCATCGCCACCGGGCGAGGGGCAGCCTGACAGCTGTAGGTCTGAGGTTTCGATGCGATGGTTTTCGCACAGGGTGAACGCCCGCTCTAAGGTGTTTTCCAGCTCGCGTACGTTGCCAGGAAAGCGGTAATTGCACAGCAGTTCCATGCAGCTATCGCTGATTCGTGGGGCGGGCATGCCGTTGCGCAATGCTAGCTTCTCTAGAATATGGTGAGTCAGCATGGGCAGATCTTCGCGGCGCTCTCGCAGCGGAGGCACCTGCAATTCAATTACGTTAATACGATAGAAAAGATCCTGTCGGAAGCGGCCTTCGGCTACTTCGTTGGCTAGATCCTTGTGGGTAGCGCAGAGCAGGCGAACATCGACCGACTCTTCCTGCTGTGTACCTAGCGGCCTTACTGCTTTTTCTTGAATGGCGCGCAGCAATTTGACCTGCATAGCGATTGGTAGATCGGCAACTTCATCTAAAAACAGCGTGCCGTGACTGGCTGCCTGAAAAAGCCCCGGCTTGTCAGCTACGGCACCGGTGAAGCTGCCTTTACGGTGGCCGAAAAACTCACTTTCCATCAGCTCAGAGGGAATCGCGCCACAGTTGACCGGCACAAAGGGCTGCTCGGCACGTGGCCCGAGAGCGTGAATGCGCCGCGCCACCAGCTCCTTGCCACTGCCTGATTCACCACTGATGTAGAGCGGCGCCTGACTGCGCGCCAGCTTGCCGATTTGTTTGCGCAGGCTCTCCATGGGCGGTGATATGCCAAGCAGCGGATCTTGCTGTTGCTCTTCAGGCTCGGTTGGCGCTTGGTGTAGTTTCAGCGCGCTGGAGACCAACTCACGCAAGCGCTGCAGGTCAACGGGCTTGGTCAGAAAGTCGAACGCCCCTGCCTTGAGTGCATTGATAGCGGTATCCAGGCTGCCGTATGCAGTGATCATGGCAATGGGCGTGCTTGGGCTGTGCTGCTGGATATGCCGCACTATGCTCATACCATCGCCATCGGGCAGACGCATGTCGGTCAGGCAGAGTGCGTACTTATTGCTGCGCAGCAGCGTGAGAGCCTGGGTCATGGTGGTTGCGCTCTGCGTGCATACGTTCATGCGCGCAAGCGTCATATCCAGCAACTCAAGGATGTCGGGCTCGTCGTCGATGATCAGAACGGTCGGTTTGGTCATGTCTGCCTAGAATGCTCCTTGCTTTAGCTGACTGTTGAAAGCTACCGGCGTCGCCACTAAGGCGTAAAAAATGGCTATCGCGTATAGGTTTTTCAACGGGCTGCTAGAAAAACAGGCTTTCCTCATCATACCAGTCGCTTGGGGTGCGCAAAGGTAATGCGCATGCAGCTACCGGTCGGGCTGCCAGCTTGGTATTCCAATCGTGCTTGGTTGCTTTCGCACAGTTCGCGAGAAATATACAGGCCTAGCCCGGTGCCGCTGGCTTCGGTGGTGTAGAAGGGCTCAAAAATGTGACCAACGTGTTCATCCGCGACACCCGGACCGTAGTCGATGACTTCCAGCGTGGGCAACTGACTGATGCCGTCCTCGAACAACTTCAGATAAATGGTTCGTTCGCTGCCGGCCGTACCGCTGTAGCGTAGGGCGTTCTGGCAGAGATTGTTGAGCACTTGAGTCATTTGGTTGGGATCGATGCGCGTGAGTATGCCTTCTTTCTCAATCTCACAGTCGATGACGTCAGTGGCCGGGTTAGCCGAACTAAAATCGCCGATGAAGTTCGATGTCCAAAGTGCCAGGTCAACCAGCTGTGGCTCGCTGGGGCGGCGTCTTGATAGCTCCAGCACGGTTTCAATGACGCGGTTCATACGCTGCGAATGCTGCTGAATGATTTCGGTCAGACGCAGATCCTGTTTGCACAACTGATCTGATTCGTTGAGCAGCTGGGCAGCATGGCTGATGGCCCCCAAAGGGTTACGGATCTCGTGAGCGATGCTGGCCGTTAGGCGTCCGAGCGAAGCCAGTTTGAGTTGCTGCGCCTGTTGCGCGACTTGAGTATTGTCATCAAGAAAAATCAGGATGGTTTTGTCGCCACTGCCGCCCAGGGGTTTGAAGTTGGCCAGTATTTCGGCGCTGCCACTATGGCTGTGAAACGAGGTCGAGCGAGTGGAAGGGTTACGCCGCCATTGTTGCAAACGCTGATCCAGTTCGGGAACCAATTTGTCCAGCGCCGCGCCGGCCTGGATGGGGCGCGCAAGCATTTGAGCACTGGCTTCGTTGCCAGTGATGATGCGGTTAGCTGAGCCCACCACAAGAATGCCGGTGCGCATGCGATGAATGATTAGCTGGTTCAGCTGCTCCAAACTGGCCAAGCTGGCAGCCTGTTGTTGGGCCAGGGTCTCAGATAAGTAGAGCTGCCGGCTGATGCGCTGTACGAAGAGTGCAACGGCAAAATAAATGCAGCCCAGTACGCCGACCTGCAGGTAGCTTTGGCCAACATAGGGGTGGGTCAGACTGAGGAAGAAGGTCAGGTAGATTAGACCGATGCTGGCCAGCGCCGGGAGCAGCAGGCCAATACGGCCATGCAGCAGAATATTGCCGATGGCGACGGGGATGATCAGCAGGTTGCCGAAACCGCTGCCGGCACCGCCAGCAGCGAAGAAAACCACGCCAAGCATGCCAATGTCTGCCAGCGTGATGATGAACACGTGCAGGTCACGACGGCCCCGATGCAGCAGCAAGGCGATCAGCACATTGATAAACAAATAGATCCAGCTGGCTTTTTCGTAGAGCGGGGGATTGCTCAAGTCCAGCAGGCCGTCACGCAGAACCGAGTTGGTCAGCATGGTAAGGCCAAAGCCCAAAATGACGCGGTATATGTTGTATAGACGCAGTATGCGCGGGCGTTGCGAGTCTACCTGCTCAGTCTGGCTTTGCATCGCGATGCTCCGCACAGCAGTACCATGCATCGCCGACGTGCAATGCGCGATCCTGTGGCAGATGCACCTGGCAGCGAGCACAACGGACCATTATCGGCGGGTTATCGTGGTGTGCTGACGACCCCGCAGAACGCGACTTGGCGTTCTGCGCGCGCCGCCAGAAATTGAGTGCCAGCCAGACCAACACGCCAAGAATTAGTAATTTTATCAAGCCCATGACGACTGCTTATGCTGAATGAAAGTGCCCCAGTGTAGCCCATTGGCAGCAACAGCCAAAGCACCGAAACAGTGGGGCTGACAGGCTTGTGACACTCGGTGATGGGGTTCCTGTGGTCCATGCCATGTAAAAGCCTATATCACGGTGGGCGGCTGCACGCCCGGCAGGTGTGGGCATAATGGAGTGCGAGCTTTCGTACTCAGAATGTGCCGGAATGATTTTAGCTGCGTCCTTCGCATCTCAATGCGCGATCGACCACAAAAAAGCCCGCGGCGATTCGCATCGGCGCGGGCTTTTTGCTAAGGCGCTGAATCAGTCGAGCAGGCCGAAGGTGATGCGGTTCCAGAAAGAACGACGGCCTTCTTCGCCGTGAACGCGGACTTCGCGTGGCAGGGCGGCCACAGCGTCCTGGTACTCGCGATCCATCTGGCGTTGCATCTGGGTCTTTACGGTGCGGGGCGGCGGTGCCGTGACGGCATCCAGCGCGCTGACCGACATAGACTCCATCCAGTTCATTTCCGGCTGACTAGGTTCAACGTGGTGCTTGAACTTGCCCTTAACCAGCGCTGGATGGTCTGGGTAGTTCAGCTTCAGGGTTTCAAGAGCGCTGTCGGACAGGTCGTACATCGCCAGGCGGTCATAGCCAGCGACCATCAGTGCCAGACCATTGCCAACGGCAGGGGTCTGTTGATAGTTCTCTACGATATAGCGGCCACGATTGGCGGCAGCCAGGTAAGCGCCTCGCTTGAGGTAGTAATGGCCTACGTGCGCATCGTAATCTGCCAGCAGGTTACGCAGATAAACCATCCGAAGACGGGCATCCGGTGCGTACTGGCTATTGGGGTAGCGGTTGATTAGCTGGGCAAAATCGTTGAACGAATCACGCGCAGCACCTGGGTCTCGACGCGTCATGTCCAAGGGCAAAAAGCGTTCAAAGATGCCGCGGTCGCGGGTGAAAGACGCCAGTCCCCGAACGTAGTAAGCGTAATCGACACTCGGATGCTGCGGATGCAAACGGATGAAGCGGTCAGCTGAAGCGGTAGCGGCCTCAGGCTCCAGATTCTCGTAGTAGGCGTAGATCAGTTCCAGCTGCGCCTGATCTGCATAGCGGCCGAAGGGGTACCGCGATTCCAGCGCACGCAGGGTCTCGATAGCGGGGCTGAAGTTCTCCGCGTCCAGATCAGTTTGCGCCTTGCGGTATAGCTCTGACTCGCTGAGCGACTCGTCGATCACAGGTTTATTAGAAGAGCAGGCGGCGACAAAAGCGAGCAGCCCGACCAGTATGAGATGTTTCAGTGACATATAATGACATCCGAATGGGCGGCACCACGCTGTTTCCACAGCAGCCGTCCTGTTATAGTTGGGGCTTGTGCAGCAGTCCCGGCAAACCGGGAAAAGCCGTATTTAACCACAGCGCAGAGGCGAAACCAAAAGGGATTGCTTCAGTAGCTCCATCCCCCGCACCATCCAGTGAGTTCCGCATGTCCGATCGTATTCATTTATCTGCACAGGTCACTTCCGAGTTGGGTGGGCAACGCCTAGACCAGGTGGCGGCGCAATTGTTCCCCGACCATTCACGCTCGCGTCTGCAGGGCTGGATAAAGGATGGCAGCCTGTTAGTAGATGGTGAACCTAAGCGTACTCGCGATCCGGTTTATGGTGGGGAGCAATTGATCCTGGACGCTGAGCGTGAAGTACAGGGCGACTGGCAGCCAGAAGCTATTGCACTGGACATCATTTACGAAGATGACTCTTTGATGGTGATTAACAAGCCGGCAGGCTTGGTGGTGCATCCCGCCGCTGGGCATCAAGACGGTACACTGCTGAATGCCTTGCTGCACCACTCGCCACAGCTGGCCAAGGTGCCGCGCGCTGGTATTGTGCACCGTCTCGACAAGGACACCACAGGGCTGATGGTCGTGGCCAAAACCATTGAAGCGCAGACTGACTTGGTTGGACAGCTGCAGGCCCGCACCGTGAGCCGTGAATACGAATGCGTTGTGGTGGGGGTAATGACAGCTGGCGGTAAAGTTGATCAGCCGATTGCTCGCCACGGCACGCAGCGGCAAAAGATGGCTGTGGTTGCTGGCGGCAAACAGGCTATTAGCCATTATCGGGTAATTCAGCGCTTCCGCGCGCACACCCACGTTAAGGTCAAACTGGAGACCGGGCGTACGCACCAGATTCGTGTGCATATGAGCCATATCTACTTCCCGTTGATCGGTGACACTACCTACGGCGGTCGTTTGCGCATTCCACCGGGCGCCAGTCCCGAGCTGATAAGTGAGCTGCGTGAGTTTCCTCGGCAAGCGCTGCACGCGCGCCGACTAGAGCTGGAGCACCCATTGGACGGCCGCATTATGCGCTGGCAAGTGCCACTGCCAGCGGATATGCAGCATTTGCTGGCATTGCTCAAAGAGGATGGTGAGATAGCCGAATGAGTCCGTTGTGGATCAGTGCCGAATGGCCGGCGCCCGCGAATGTTCGTACTTGCATTACCACACGTCGCGGCGGCTGCAGCCAAGGCCCCTGGAAAGGTTTCAATCTGGGCGTACACGTCGGCGATGAGCTAACCCATGTTGCGGCTAACCGAGCGGAGCTGCAGCGTGTGCTGGGCTGCGCTCCAGCCTGGTTGAACCAGACTCACAGCACAGAAGTTTGCAAGGCAGATCCTGCCTTGGTATTGGATGCTGACGCCAGTTGGACCAACGAGCGCAATATCGCGTGTACGGTGATGACGGCAGATTGCTTGCCGGTACTGCTGTGCAATAAAGATGGCACGCGTGTTGCCGCCGCCCATGCGGGTTGGCGGGGTTTGCTCGATGGTGTGCTGGAGCAGACCGTGAGCAAGATGGGCAGCCCTGGTTATGCACTGATGGCCTGGCTGGGGCCAGCGATAGGCCCGCAACAGTTCGAAGTGGGGCCCGAGGTGCGCGAAGCCTTTATTGCTGCTGATACGCAGGCCGAAGCCGCATTTTTGCCTTCCAGCCGTGAAGGGCATTATCTGGCGGATCTTTATCTGCTGGCCCGCCAGCGTCTTGCGCAAGCTGGCGTGACCGCTGTTTTCGGCGGTGATCTGTGTACCGTTAGCGAGCCTGCTCGCTACTTTTCCTATCGCCGTGACGGTCAAACCGGTCGCTTCGCGTCATTGATCTGGTTGAGTTAGGCGACAAAAAATTGACCCTTGTCAGGGTCTTCAGCCTTGAAAGCGCGATAATCGTCCTTATTAATCTGTCATGAATAATGACTTTGCCCGTCTCGCTGCGTCGACCCGGGCCCTTTGATACAGGACGAACGCTATGCGCATTGACCGTATGACCAGCAAGCTACAGGTCGCCTTGTCCGACGCGCAATCACTCGCCGTTGGCCGCGACCACACACAAATCGACACACTGCACTTATTAGTGGCGCTACTTGAACAACAGCAGGGCTCTATAAAGCCACTGTTGATGCAGGTGGGATTTGATATCAACACGTTGCGCAGTGAGTTGGGTGGTGCGCTTGATAAGCTCGCTACCGTGAGTAATCCCACCGGCGATGTGAGCATGTCGACTGACTTGGCGCGCTTACTTAATCAGGCTGACCGGCTTGCGCAGCAGCACGCTGATCAGTTCATTTCCAGTGAGTTGGTGTTACTCGCGGCAATGGACGAGAAAACCGCTGCCGGTAAGATCCTGCTGGGTCAGGGGGTATCCAAGAAAGCGCTGGAAAATGCCATCAGCAATCTGCGTGGCGGCGAAGCGGTGAACGACCCGAATGCTGAAGAGTCCCGCCAGGCGTTGGATAAATATACGGTTGATCTGACCACCAAAGCTGAGCAGGGCAAGCTAGATCCGGTTATTGGTCGCGATGATGAAATCCGCCGTACCATTCAGGTGCTGCAGCGCCGCACTAAGAATAACCCGGTGCTTATTGGTGAGCCGGGCGTAGGTAAGACTGCCATCGTAGAAGGGTTAGCGCAGCGCATCATCAACGGCGAAGTGCCAGACGGTCTTAAGGACAAGCGTTTATTGTCGCTGGATATGGGCTCGCTGATTGCTGGCGCCAAGTTCCGTGGCGAGTTTGAAGAGCGCTTAAAAGCAGTGCTCAATGAGTTGTCTAAACAGGAAGGCCGGGTAATTCTGTTTATCGATGAATTGCACACCATGGTCGGCGCCGGTAAGGCCGAAGGCTCTATGGATGCCGGTAACATGCTTAAGCCCGCGCTGGCGCGTGGCGAGCTGCACTGCGTGGGCGCAACCACGCTGGATGAATATCGCAAATATATCGAGAAAGATGCAGCGCTTGAGCGTCGATTCCAGAAGGTATTGGTAGACGAGCCTTCCGAGGAAGATACCATCGCGATCTTGCGCGGCCTGAAAGAACGCTATGAGCTACATCACAAAATCACCATTACCGATGGCGCCATCATTGCAGCGGCCAAGCTGTCTCATCGCTATATAACCGATCGTCAGCTGCCGGATAAAGCTATCGACCTGATCGATGAAGCCGCCAGCCGTATTCGCATGGAAATCGACTCCAAGCCGGAGGCTCTGGACCGTCTGGAGCGTCGACTGATTCAGCTCAAGGTGGAACGCGAAGCCTTGAAGAAGGAAGACGACGATGCTGCGCTCAAGCGGCTGGAAAAGTTGAAAGAAGAGATCGCCAAGCTCGAGCTCGAATACGCGGACCTGGAAGAGATCTGGAAGGCGGAAAAAGCCGAAGTGCAGGGCTCAGCGCAAATTCAAGAGCGCATCGAACAGGCCAGGCAGGAGCTCGAAGCGGCAAGGCGTAAGGGCGAGCTGGCACGTATGGCCGAGCTGCAGTACGGCATCATTCCGGATCTAGAGCGCAGCCAACAAATGGCTGAGCAACATGGCAAAACAGAGAATCAGTTACTGCGTAACAAGGTGACTGACGAAGAGATCGCTGAGGTGGTTTCCAAGTGGACCGGTATTCCGGTGTCCAAGATGCTAGAAGGTGAGCGCGACAAGCTGCTGCGTATGGAAGATGCGTTGCACACGCGGGTGATAGGTCAGCACGAGGCGGTGGTGGCGGTCTCGAACGCGGTGCGTCGTTCGCGCGCTGGTTTGTCTGATCCGAATCGCCCGAGCGGCTCCTTTATGTTCCTTGGGCCAACCGGTGTGGGTAAGACAGAGCTGTGCAAGGCGCTGGCCGAATTTCTCTTTGATACTGAAGAGGCCATGGTGCGCATCGACATGTCTGAGTTCATGGAAAAGCACTCGGTTGCTCGTTTGATCGGTGCGCCTCCGGGTTATGTCGGCTACGAAGAAGGTGGCTATCTGACCGAGGCAGTGCGTCGCAAGCCTTACTCGGTAATCCTGCTGGATGAGGTTGAGAAGGCGCATCCTGATGTATTCAACGTGCTATTGCAGGTGCTGGAGGACGGTCGTTTGACCGACAGCCAAGGCCGTACCGTGGATTTCCGCAACACCGTGATTGTGATGACGTCAAACCTTGGATCTACGCAGATTCAGGAATTGGTCGGCGACCCAGAAGCACAGCACGCGGCAGTGATGGATGCACTTGGGCAGCACTTTCGTCCTGAATTCATTAACCGGGTCGACGAAGTTGTGGTGTTTGAGCCATTGGGTCGGGAGCAGATTGCCGGTATTGCCGAAATTCAAATGGGACGTTTGCGTGAGCGTCTGGCTGAACGCGAGCTGGATCTGCAATTGACCGACGAGGCGCTGCAGAAACTGGTAGCCGTGGGTTACGACCCGGTTTACGGCGCACGGCCGCTCAAGCGAGCAATCCAGCGCTGGATCGAAAACCCGTTAGCGCAGCGTATTTTGGCAGGTGATTTCGCGCACGGCGAAACTATTCTCGGCAAGATAGAAGATGACAAGTTTGTGTTCGGTCACCAGTTAAAACAATGATGGCGAGTTAAAGTGCTACTGTTAACAGTAGCACTGGTCTGCCCGCTTTGTTGAAAGTGAGTGAGCTAAATAGGGGGCTGCAAACAGCCCTATTTTTTTTTGATAAGTATTAGGTAAGTGTAAAAATTACTACAGGGTGGGCTGGATTGAAGTTATTTTTTTGCAAATCTAATCTGGCGGGCTCGCATAGTGGGAGCCCGCCAGTTACTTTCTGCTATTAAATAGCTTTTTTGAACTTAACTGCGTGCACGCTCTGCATCGAGTAACGATTTAATTTGATCGTGGTTACGCAAAACACCCTCGTACTGTCGCTGCACTAGCTGACGCACATCTTCTGGCAGCCCTTTCTCAAGTGCTTCTTTGTAGTTCTTTTTAGCCACATCTTCGCCGCGCTCACATTCGTTGAGTACGGCTTTATCATCTTTACCAGTGATCATAGACTTGAGGTCTACCCAGCGGCGATGCATGTCACCACCAATGCTGGTTGAATCTTCTGGCTTGCCACCTAAGCGCACAACCACTGCCTGCAGTTCCTGGGCAGCTTTGCCGCACTCTAGCGACCGCTGGCCAAATAAGGTTTTCAGGTCCGCACGCTTGGTATCTTCAGCACATACACGGAAACCTTCTTCGCCGTCTTTGCTGGTTTCAATCAGATCGTTCAGGGTGGAAATCACTTCTTTCGTATCAATCGTGTTCATGAAGTAGCTCCTGCTGGTAACGCGAGTGGGTGGTATATGAACTGACCTGAGGTAATTAAAAATGGTTCAAATAAATTTTTAGCGCCCGATGAGATAAATGGCTGGAACGCTTTTTGGCTTGCTTGGTCACAATTTAGTGTCACCTACCCTGAATGAGGTTAGCCGAGATGAATGCAATTGAACTGTTAAAAAAAGATCATAAAACAGTAAAGAGCCTGCTTGCCAAGCTTATGGATACCACTGAGCGTGCAATAAAAACGCGATCGGAATTGCTGGAGAAAATACGCACGGAAGTTTCGATTCATACGACGCTGGAAGAAGAACTTTTCTATCCGGCTTTTAACAAAGCGGGTGCTAAAGACGAGGCGAAGATGGTAGCCGAGGCGAAGGAAGAGCACCGTGCAGTGGAAGAGTTAGTGTTACCTGATCTGTTCAAAACCGAGCCAGGTAGTATCAACTTCTCTGGACGCATGAAGGTGCTCAAAGAATTGCTGGAGCATCACATCGAAGAGGAAGAGGAAGAGATGTTCAAGGATGCCGCTAAGCTGATGAGCAAAGATCAATTGCTGGAGCTGGGTAAGCAAATGGAAGAGAAACAACGCCAGCTTAAGGCAGCTAATTAAACCAAATACGCTGACAGGTCGTTGAGACAAGCGATTGAGTTAATCGTCTGTATTCATCGAACCTGCCGCCAATGGTATCCAGACGGGGAGGTTTCTCCCCGCCTGCTTTTTTTACAGCAGCATCGAACGTATATCACCCAGCAGCTCACCGAGCCGTTTGGTGAACTGGGCCGCGGCCGCACCGTTAATCGCGCGGTGGTCGTAGGAAAGCGACAGCGGCAACATCAGTTGCGGCTGGAAGGCCTTGCCGTCCCATACAGGCTGCATGGTTGCCTTTGATACGCCAAGAATCGCCACCTCCGGGCTGTTCACAATCGGCGTGAAGTAAGTCCCGCCGATGTGTCCCAAGCTGGAAATGGTGAAACAGGCGCCTTGCATCGCGTCTGCTCCCAGCTTCTTGTTGCGCGCCTTGTCGGCGAGCTCGGCTGCTTCACCTGCCAGTTGCAGCAGACTCTTCTTGTCGACATCGCGGATAACCGGCACCAGCAGGCCATCCGGCGTATCAACTGCAAAGCCGATGTGCACGTACTTTTTCTGGATCAGTTGCTTGCCATTTGGCGCGAGCGCAACGTTGAAGCCCGTTTGCTCGTTGAGTACGTGAGCGCAGGCCTTGAGCAAGAAGGGCAAAATAGTCAGTTTGACGCCAGCCTTCTCCGCGACGGCCTTTTGATCCTTGCGGAAAACCTCCAGCCCGCTGATGTCAGCCAGATCAAACTGGGTAACATGCGGCACATTCAGCCAGCTGCGATGAATGTTGGTGGCGCCAACCTGCTGCAGGCGCGTCATGTCTTTGGTTTCGATTTCGCCAAAGCGCGAGAAATCGACCTCGGGTACGGCAGGAATGCCTGAGCCGCCTGCGGTAGCAGGTGCGGACTTCTGCTGTTTCATCACTGCCTGTACGTGCTTCTGCACATCTTCCTTCAGAATACGATCACGCGGGCCTGTGGACTTCACATCGACTAGGTCAATGCCGAATTCGCGGGCCAGCATGCGCACCGCTGGGCCGGCATGCACCTTGGCGCCTTCACGGCTCGGACCACCCACCGGCGGCGGGCTCTCTGCTTTCGGCGCTTTGCTCTCAGCGGGTTCGGCTTGCTCTTCCTTAGCCGGTTCGCTGTCTTCCTCAGCCGCTTCGTCGTCGGCCTCTGGTTCGGCGTCGTCCGTCTCGCCCTGAACCTGCATGTGCATGATCAGATCGCCGGTTTTAACGTCTTGCTCAAGCTTGACTTCGATTGACTCGATGACTCCAGCGAAAGGTGCCGGCAGTTCCATGCTGGCCTTGTCAGATTCCAGTACCAGTAGTGATTGGTCGGCCTCTACCTTATCGCCTTTGCTGACCAGAATTTCGATCACTTTGGCGCCAGCATCGGAGCCCAGGTCTGGCACTTTGACGGCTTGGCTTTTGCTCGCGGCCTTCTTCGGTGCGGCTTTAGGCTCGGGCTTTTTCTCTTGTGGCGCTTCCTTACCCTTCGGCTCTTCCTGCTTTGGCTGTTTCTCCTTGGCAGGTTTGTCTTCGGATTCGGGCTGCTTGTCGCTATCGCCGCTGGCGACTTCCAGCTCAATCAGCGAGTCACCCTCTTTCAGGTTGTCGCCCAGTTTGGTCTTGATGGACTTGACCACGCCGCCCTTGGGGGAGGGCACCTCCATGCTGGCCTTGTCGGATTCGAGCACAATCAGCGACTGTTCCGCCTCGACCGTGTCGCCTTCCTTGACCAGAATTTCGATTACTTCACCCTCACCACCGCCGATGTCGGGTACTTTAATGAGTTCACTCATACCGTCGCTCCTCAGCAGTCCAGTGGGTTGATCTTGTCGGGGTTGATGCCGAAGGTTTTGAGTGCATCAGTTAGCACCTTAGGCTTCAGTTTGCCTTCCTCTACCAGCGCACTCAGCGCACTGTAAGCAACCCAGCGACGATCTACCTCAAAGAACTGGCGAAGTTTGCGGCGGCTGTCGCTACGGCCAAAACCATCTGTGCCCAATACCTTGTAGGTGCCGGGTACCCACTGACGGATCTGGTCAGCGAACAGCTTCATATAGTCTGTTGAAGCGATGACCGGGCCAACGCGTTTCGCCAAGCACTGCTCGACAAACGTGAGCTGTTTTTTGCGGGTTGGATGCAGGCGATTGTCGCGCTCGACAGCCAAACCTTCGCGACGTAGTTCGTTGAAGCTGGTAACGCTCCAGATATCGGCAGTGACGTCGAAGTCCTCCTTAAGAATCTTCGCCGCTTCGCGCACTTCACGCAAAATGGTACCGCTACCCATTAGCTGAACGTGAAGGTCCCCCGGTTTTCCAGTGGAATCGAGCAGGTACATGCCGCGCATGATGCCTTCGTGTACTTCCTTGCCCTTGGGCATGGCTGGCTGTTCGTAGGCTTCGTTCATCACCGTGAGATAGAAGTAAACATTCTCTTGCTCTTCCATCATACGGCGCGCGCCTTCGCGGATGATAACCGCCAGTTCGTAGCCATACGTCGGGTCATAGCTGCGGCAGTTGGGGATCGTACTAGCCAGAATGTGGCTATGACCGTCCTCGTGCTGCAGGCCTTCCCCGTTCAATGTGGTGCGGCCGGCGGTGCCGCCGATCAGGAAGCCCTTGGCACGGCTGTCGCCAGCGGCCCAAGCGAGGTCGCCAATACGCTGAAAGCCGAACATGGAGTAGAAGGTGTAGAACGGCAGCATCGGTTGGTTGTGCGTGCTATACGCCGTACCAGCAGCGATCCAGCTGGACATGGCGCCAGCTTCGTTGATGCCTTCCTCAAGAATTTGGCCCTTCTTGTCCTCTCGGTAAAACATCACCTGATTCTTGTCGACGGGCTCGTACAACTGACCAACTGAAGAGTAAATACCGAGCTGACGGAACATGCCCTCCATGCCGAAGGTGCGTGCTTCATCCGGTACGATGGGCACGATACGCGGACCTAGTTCCTTGTCCTTGACCAGTTGCGACAGAATGCGCACGAAGGCCATGGTGGTAGAAATTTCACGGTCGCCGCTGCCGTCCAAAATGGCTTTCAGGGTCTCCAGTGGTGGTACCGGCACTTTGCTGCTCTCGACGCGGCGCTGTGGCATGTAGCCGCCCAGTGCTTCACGGCGCGAGTGCAGGTATTTGTACTCAGCGCTGCCTTCTTCGGGCTTATAAAAGGGCAATTTCTCCAGGTCGTCATCGTTGACCGGAATGTCGAAGCGGTCGCGGAATTTCTTCAAACTGTCGATATCGACTTTCTTGGTGTTGTGCGCGGTGTTCTGGCCCTGACCGGCGCCGGTCCCGTAACCTTTGATGGTCTTGGCTAGGATGACGCTCGGCTGGCCTTCGTGGTTCACCGCATTGTGGTACGCGGCATACACCTTGTAAGGGTCGTGGCCGCCTCGGTTGAGCTTCCAGATCTCCTCGTCGGACAGGTCCTTGACCATGTCCTGCAGCTCGGGACGCGTGCCGAAGAAATGCTCGCGCACATAGGCGCCATCGTTGGCTTTGTAGTTTTGGTAGTCGCCGTCGACGGCGTCTTCCATACGCTGTTGCAGCAAGCCATTATCATCCTTGGCGAAAAGGGGATCCCACATACGGCCCCAGATGACCTTGATAACGTTCCAGTCAGCGCCCCGGAAGCTACCTTCCAGCTCTTGAATAATCTTGCCGTTGCCGCGTACCGGACCATCAAGGCGCTGCAGGTTGCAGTTGATTACGAAGATCAGGTTGTCGAGCTTCTCGCGGCCAGCCAGAGCGATAGCGCCCAAGGATTCTGGCTCGTCGGTTTCCCCGTCGCCAACGAAGCACCAGACCTTCTGCTTGCCCGGCTCGATAAAGCCGCGGTGCTCCAGATACTTCATGAAGCGTGCTTGATAAATGGCTTGGATGGGGCCAAGGCCCATAGATACCGTCGGGAACTGCCAAAACTCGGGCATCAGCCAAGGGTGTGGGTAGGAGGAGAGCCCTTCGCCATCGACTTCCTGACGGAAATTGTTCATCTGCTCTTCGCTGATGCGGCCTTCCATAAAGGCGCGGGCGTAAATACCCGGGGAGGCGTGGCCCTGGAAAAACACCAAATCGCCGCCGTGTTCTTCAGTCGGCGCTTTGAAAAAGTAGTTAAAGCCAATGTCATACAGGGTGGCGCTGGAGGCAAAGGTGGAAATGTGGCCGCCCAGGTCCGGATCCTGCTGATTGGTGCGCATCACCATAGCTAAGGCGTTCCAACGCACCATCGAACGGATGCGGCGTTCCATAAACAGATCGCCGGGCATGCGGGTTTCGTGGGTGACTGGAATGGTGTTGCGGTAAGGCGTGGTGATTGCATAGGGCAGTGGTGTGCCGGTGCGGCTGGCTAGTTCACCAAGGCGCGTCATCAAGTAGTGCGCGCGGTCCTCGCCTTCGTTGTCGAGTACAGACTCCAGGGCGTCGAGCCATTCCTGGGTTTCGAGCGGATCGATATCGTCTTGCTTCATTATGGTCTCCAGACCTTGTGGGTCTTGCAAGTGCCGGAAAACGCCGAACTGTCGCGAGCGAACGGGCTGGCAACATGGCCGTGCGTAGATTTCGCTAACACCTGTGGGTGTTGTGACACGGGTTGACTGAAATTGTTCTTGTAGTTTTACTACAAAAAAGCAGGTTATTCCACTCTTCGTTAGTCGCATATGTAGCTTTGCTACATTCTGACCAGTTGGTCGCAGTCTCCTGTGCTTTCCTGCTGACGACCATCATGGCAAGCTGCTGTTTCGGTTTTTGTACAGGATAGACCATGCCTAATTCTTTGCCGCTGTTGCCCGACACGCTGCGTCCCACACTTGATCATCATCTTGCGCAATGGCGTGCCGCAGTGGATGCAGCGGGGCTGGCGTCGCGACTCGATGAGCTCGATGACAAGTTTCAGCAGCAGTTACCGCAGGTACTGGCCGGTAGCGACTACGTTGCCGAGCAACTACGACGTGATCCGCTAATGGCGTGGCACCTGTTGGAAGACGAGCGCTTACTGCGCCCGCTGGTTGAAGGCGAGATGCGCGAGATGCTGCAGCATGAGTTGCAGGAGCTAAATAGTGAGGAGGAGTTGGCGCAGCGCCTGCGCCGTTTTCGGCAGGCGCAACAGGTGCGCATTATCTGGCGTGACCTCACGCGCATGGCGGCCTTGTTGGAAACCACCCGCGATCTATCCGATATGGCGGATACCTGTATCGATGAGGCCTATCAATGGCTGTATTTGCAGAGCTGCGCGTCGCTTGGCGAGCCGCGTAGCGCCGCCGGCGAGCGGCAGCACATGGTAGTACTGGGCATGGGCAAACTCGGTGCTTTCGAGCTCAACTTATCCTCGGATATTGACCTTATATTTGCCTATCCTGAGCCGGGCGAAACCCACGGCGGGCGTCGTAGCCTGTCCAATCAAGAGTTCTTTATTCGTGTTGGACAAAAACTGATCAAAGCGCTGGACGCACCCACCGTAGATGGTTTTGTGTTCCGCGTGGATATGCGATTGCGGCCTTACGGCGACAGCGGTGCCTTGGTCTTTAGCTTCGACGCGCTTGAACAGTATTACCAGAGCCAGGGGCGCGACTGGGAGCGTTACGCGATGATTAAGGCGCGGGTTGTGGCAGGCGATCAGGCTTCCGGTGCCAATCTACAGGCCATGCTCAAGCCCTTTGTTTACCGGCGCTATCTGGATTTCGCGGCCATCGATGCGCTGCGCAGCCTAAAGCAGATGATTCAACGCGAAGTGCAGCGCAAAGGGTTGCAAGATAACGTTAAATTGGGCTCCGGCGGTATTCGTGAAGTGGAGTTCATTGGTCAGGCCTTTCAGTTAATTCACGGCGGCCGTGATCGTGCACTACAACAAAGACCCATTCTTGCTGTGCTGAAAACGTTGGCCGCCAATGATTATCTGCCGGCCCAAGCGGTGGACGAACTCAGCACCGCTTATTGTTTTTTGCGTGACACCGAGCACGCGTTGCAGGCGGTCGATGACCGGCAAACCCAAATGCTGCCGACTGATGCGCTGGGTCAGGCGCGCATCGCATTCATGCTGGGCTTTGCCGACTGGTCAGCCTTTCGCGAGCGGCTTGATTTTGAGCGGGGTACGGTCGCGCGGCACTTCGCCGGGGTCATTGCCGATCCGGATGAGGACGAAGCCGAGCCCATAGCACCGCATGCCGATTGGATACCGTTGTGGGAAGGCACGCTGGACGAGGAGCAAGCCCTAGAGCAACTTGATGCGGCCGGCTTCCACGATGCACCTGCTGCTTGGCGGCGGCTTGGGGCACTGCAGGCATCTGGCCGCGTCAGGGCCATGCAGCGGCTAGGGCGCGAGCGGCTCGATGTTTTCATGCCGCGTCTGTTGGCAATGGCTTGCGAGCAGGATAATACCGACCTAGCGTTGGAGCGGGTTTTGCCATTGATTGAAGCGGTGGCCCGCCGGTCGGCTTATTTAGTGCTGCTGACCGAGAACCCCGGCGCATTGCGTGAGTTGCTGGTGCTGTGTGCTGCCAGCCCGTGGATCGCCGAGCAAATCACCCGTTATCCGGTGGTGCTGGATGAATTGCTGAACGCCGGACGGCTTTACCGTCCGCCGGAGCCGGACGAGCTGGCGGACGAGTTGCGCCAGCACTTGCTGCGCATCCCCGAGGATGATCTAGAACAGCAGATGGAAACGCTGCGCTATTTCAAACGCGCTCATGTATTGCGGGTCGCCGCTTCGGAGATCGCTGGTACCTTGCCGCTGATGAAAGTCAGTGATTATCTGACCTGGATTGCCGAGGCGATTTTGCAGCAGGTACTCAAGTTGGCGTGGCGCGAAATGGTCTCGCGCCACGGTCAGCCCGCGCAAGCTGACGGCTCACGCTGTGAGTTGGACTTCATCGTGGTGGGCTACGGGAAGGTCGGTGGCATTGAGCTTGGCCACGGCTCTGATTTGGATCTGGTGTTTGTGCATGACGGTGATCCGCAATCAGAAACGGACGGTGCCAGGCCCATTGATGGCAGCAAGTTTTTTACCCGCTTGGGGCAGCGTATTATTCATATGCTCAATACCCAGACTGTTTCAGGGGCGCTTTATGAGGTGGATATGCGCTTGCGTCCCTCGGGTGACTCGGGGCTGCTGGTCAGCTCGCTGACTTCCTTCGCGCGTTATCAGCGTGATGGTGCCTGGACTTGGGAACATCAGGCGCTAGTGCGCGCGCGTCCCTTGGTCGGTTGCCCGCGTTTGGTGGAGGGTTTTGCTGCGCTGCGGGCGGAAGTACTCGGCAGCCCGCGTGATGAAAAGGCACTGGCGCGGGAGGTGGCGTCGATGCGGCAAAAAATGCGCGATAACCTGGGAACGTCTTCGACCGCTGCCGGCACCAGCGCAGATGCCTTTACCGATAAGCGCCTGTTTGATCTCAAGCAAGATGCTGGAGGTATCGTTGATATCGAATTTATGGTGCAATATGCGGTTCTAGCCTGGTCGTGCCGGTACCCCGAATTACTACGCTACACCGATAACATCAGGATTCTTGATGAGCTGCAGAACGCTGGCCTGATCGCCGGTGAAGACGTACTCCGCTTGCAGGAGGCTTACAAAGCCTACCGCGCAGCGGCTCATCGCCTGGCTTTGCAAAAGCAGCCGGGCAAAGTAAGCGGCGACCAGTTTCATGATTTCCGTCATGGAGTCATCAAGCTTTGGCAGCAGATGCTGTCGTCCCCAGAGCCTGACCCCGTCGCGTGAGGGGCAGGCGTGCTGGACCGCTCAGGCAGAACCAAGAACGCAAGACTGAGAGAACAAAGAATATGGAGCTGGCTGCTATGTCGATGGCGGATCGTGATGGTGTTATCTGGTTTGATGGTGAAATGGTTCCGTGGCGCGAAGCCCACGTGCATGTGCTGACGCATTCGCTGCACTACGGCATGGGTGTATTTGAGGGTGTTCGTGCTTATAACACGCCAGACGGTACCTCGATTTTCCGCCTGCAGGCTCACACTGACCGCCTGTTTGATTCCGCCCATATCATGGGTATGAAGATTCCCTTTACCAAAGAGCAGCTGAACGAAGCCCAGCGCGCCGTGGTACGTGAGAATGGTCTTGAAACCGCCTACATTCGCCCGTTGGTCTTCTACGGCTCTGAAGGCATGGGTATCCGCGCTGACAACCTTAAGGTGCACGTGGTTATTGCGGCTTGGCATTGGGGCGCCTATATGGGCGAAGAGGCACTGGAGCGCGGGATCAAAATTCGCACCAGTTCCTTTACCCGTCATCACGTCAACATCACCATGACCCGTGCCAAGGCCACAGGAGCCTACATGAACTCCATGTTGGCTCTGCAGGAGGCGGTATCTGCCGGTGCGGATGAAGCGTTGTTACTTGATCCGGAAGGTTACGTGGCGGAAGGTTCTGGCGAGAACGTGTTCATCGTCAAAAATGGCACTATCTATACGCCTGAAGTGACGGCCTGCCTGAACGGTATTACCCGTGCAACTGTGCTGGCGCTGGCTAATCAGTTTGGCATTCCGGTTGTTGAAAAGCGCCTCACTCGCGATGAGGTCTATATCGCCGATGAAGCTTTCTTTACCGGTACCGCTGCAGAGGTTACGCCGATTCGCGAGCTCGACTGCCGCCAGATCGGCGAAGGTCGTCGCGGTCCAGTGACTGAGAAGTTGCAAAAGGCTTATTTTGACCTGGTTACTGGTCAGAATGCGGATCACGCCGAGTGGCGGACGCTGGTCAAATAAGCGGCAAGTGACAAGCTGTAAGCGGCAAGCATTCAGGAATTGCTTTTCGACTTGCAGCTTGGAGCTTGCAGCTTGAAACTGCCCTTATGAATATTCTGATTGTAGGACCGAGCTGGGTGGGCGACATGGTTATGGCGCAAACCCTATTCGTCTGCCTGAAACAACGGCATGGCGAAGATTGTCAGATCGACGTGCTGGCGCCGGACTGGAGTCGCCCGATTCTAGAACGTATGCCTGAAGTACGTCAGGCGCTCAGTTTTCCGCTGGGTCACGGCGCACTGGAGCTGACAACGCGTCGGCGTATCGGCCGCGAGCTGGCTGGCCAGTACGATCAGGCGATTTTGTTGCCCAATTCCCTCAAGTCGGCCTTGGTGCCTTTCTTCGCTGGCATCCCGGTGCGGACCGGCTGGCGTGGTGAAATGCGCTATGGCCTGCTTAACGATGTGCGGGTGCTCGACAAAGCGCGTTATCCGCTGATGATTGAGCGCTTTATGGCGTTGGCTTATCCGGCTGGCGCTGAGTTACCGCAACCCTATCCCAATCCGGCTTTGCAGATCGAAGACAGCTCTCGTGCTATCGCCTTGTCGCGCTTCTCGCTGGAATTGGATCGTCCGGTGTTGGCGTTGTGCCCCGGCGCTGAGTTTGGCGAAGCCAAGCGCTGGCCAAGTGAGCACTACGCCAAGGTCGCGGAGGAGAAGATTCGGCAGGGCTGGCAGGTTTGGTTGTTTGGCTCTAAGAGTGATCACCCGGTGGGAGAGCAGATTCGCGCGCGCTTGATTCCCGGCTTGCGCGAAGAGGCGGTGAATCTGGCCGGCGAGACCAGCCTAGCGGAAGCAATCGATTTGCTCTCCTGCGCCGAGGCTGTTGTGAGCAACGACTCTGGTTTGATGCACGTGGCGGCCGCTTTGAATCGTCCGTTAGTGGCGGTATACGGGTCTACCTCGCCAGGCTTTACACCGCCCTTGGCTGAGCACGTTGCCACCGTGCAGCTGGGCCTTGAGTGTAGCCCTTGCTTTGACCGCACTTGCCGGTTCGGTCACTACAACTGCCTGCGCGATTTGCCGCCGGCTCAGGTGATTACCGCGTTGGATCACCTGGTCGGTGATCTGCTGGCCGATCCGCAGGACCTTTAGCCGATGCGTGTATTGGTGATCAAAACCACGTCACTGGGTGACGTGATTCATACCCTTCCTGCGATTACCGATGCCGCGAGAGCAATACCGGGTATCCGCTTTGACTGGGTGGTGGAGGAAGGTTTTGCCGAGATCCCGGCCTGGCATCCCGCAGTTGACCGGGTTATTCCCGTAGCCGTACGGCGCTGGCGCAAGAGCCTCTGGCAGACGATGCGCAGCGGTGAGTGGCGTACGTTCAAACAGCGCGTCAGCGAAACTGAATATGATTTGGTTATTGATGCTCAAGGCCTATTGAAAAGCGCTTGGCTCAGTCGCTATGCGCGTGGAGCAGTCGCAGGGCTGGACAGTGAGTCTGCCCGCGAACCCATGGCCAGCCGCCTTTATAAGCAGAAGATCAATGTGCCCTGGGGGCAGCATGCGGTTGAGCGTACCCGGCAGTTATTTGCTCAAGCGTTGGGGTACCGCGTGCCTGAAGGTCTAGGTGATTATGGTCTGACGCCGCCAGCGGCGGCTGCGGATGCAGCTGAAAGAGCTGGTTATGTGGTTTTTTTGCACGGTACTACGTGGGTCACCAAGCACTGGCCGGAAGTCTATTGGCGCGAGTTAGCTGAACGAGTCGTTGCTCAAGGCTTGCAGGTCAAATTGCCTTGGGGCAGCTTGCCGGAGCAAGCCCGCGCACAGCGGATTGCTGAGGGGCTGGAGTCGGTGCAGGTGTTGCCGCGGTTACCGTTAGCGAGTATTGCTGAAGTGTTGGCCGGTGCCCAGGCCTGCGTCGCAGTTGATACCGGATTGGGTCATCTCGCCGCTGCGCTGGATGTACCTACGCTGTCGTTGTTTGGCCCGACCAATCCCGGCTTTACCGGCGCCTACGGTCATGCGCAGCGGCATCTGGCCAGTGACTTTGCCTGCGCGCCCTGCTTGCGTAAAACCTGCAACTATAAGCCGACACCCGCCGATGCGCAGCAGTTCGACTTGAGCAAAGAGCAGCCACTGTGCTTTACCCGTTTGGCTCCAGAGCGCGTGTTGGCGCAGCTGCACACCTTAATGTCCGCAACGAGAGCTGACTAATGCAACTGGCCTTTGTGCTCTACAAGTATTTTCCGTTCGGTGGTTTGCAGCGCGATTTTCTGCGTATTGCCCAAATGTGCCAAGCCAGAGGGCACAACATTCGCGTATACACATTGAGCTGGGATGGTGAGGTGCCGCGCGGATTCGATGTGGTGATGGTGCCGGTCAAAGCTTTGAGCAACCATCGACGCAACGAAAAGTTTACCGCTTGGGTACAAGCTGATCTGGCAAAGCGTCCAGTTGATCGCATCGTGGGGTTCAACAAGATGCCGGGGTTGGACGTGTATTACGCCGCTGACCCCTGTTTCGAAGATAAAGCTCAGACGCTGCGCAGTCCGCTCTATCGCCGCCTCGCTCGTTATCGACACTTTTCAGCTTATGAGAAGGCCGTTTTCTCGCCAGCGTTGGGTACCGAGATTTTGATGATTTCGGATGTGCAACTGCCATTGTTCACCAAGCATTACCGCACGCCGCTTGAGCGTTTCCACATGCTGCCACCGGGCATCTCGCCGGACAGACGCGCGCCGGATAACGCCCCCGAGCTGCGCGCTGAGTTCCGTAGCGAGTTTAAGTTGGCGGAAGACGAGCTGCTGCTAGTACAAATTGGCTCGGGCTTCATTACTAAAGGGCTGGATCGTTCGATTCGCGCGCTTGCTGCTTTGCCGGCTGGACTGAAAGGCCGCACCCGCTTGATGGTTGTTGGCCAGGATGAGCCTGCCAAGTTCCAGCGTTTGGCCCGTTCGCTCGGGGTGGCTGAGCAGGTTGAGTTTCTCAAGGGGCGAAGCGATGTGCCGCGCTTTTTGCTCGGGGCCGATTTGCTGATTCATCCCGCCTATAATGAGAACACCGGCACTGTGTTGCTTGAAGCATTGGTTGCAGGGCTTCCGGTATTGGTAACCGACGTTTGCGGCTATGCCCACTTCATTGAAGAGGCCGACTGCGGGTTGGTGGTACCTTCTCCCTTTGCACAAGGGGCGCTGAACAAGATGCTGGCAGACATGCTGAACAATCCGGAGCTACGTCAGAGCTGGAAGGCGAATGCGCTGCGTTTTGCTGATCAGGAAGATCTCTACAGTCTGCCCGAGCGCGCGGCAGACGTTATATTGGGAGCGAATGCATGACGTTGGCGTTGAAAGAGCCTTTTGCCAGTCTCTGGGCTGGCCGCGATCCCTTTGTTGAGGTCGAACGTCTGGAAGGTGAAATTTTCCGCGAGCTGGAAGCCAGGCGTACGCTGCGCACGGAAGTAGAAGGTAGGGGCTACTTCGTAAAGATCCATCGTGGGGTTGGCTGGGGCGAAATTTTAAAGAATTGGAGCACGCTAAAGGCGCCAGTATTGGGCGCAGGTCAGGAGTGGCAGGCGATCGCCGCACTACAGCAAGCTGGCGTGCCGACCATGACCGCAGTGGCTTTCGGTGAGCAAGGGCGTAATCCGGCAGGGCAGCATTCTTTCATCATCACCGAAGAGCTGGCGCCGACTATCAGTCTGGAAGACTTCAGCATCGAGTGGCTGAGCAGCCCACCGCTACCGCAGTTAAAACGAGCACTGATCGAACGCGTGGCCCAGATGACCCGTCAGATGCATCGCGCTGGGGTTAATCATCGCGACTGCTATATTTGTCATTTTCTGCTGCATACCGATCAGCCGTTGAGCGTCGAAAATGTGCCGCTGTCGCTAATCGATCTGCACCGTGCCCAGGTGCGTTCCAAAGTCCCACTGCGCTGGCGTAACAAAGACCTGGCCGGTCTGTACTTTTCCGCCTTGAATATCGGCCTGACCCGCGGTGATAAATTGCGTTTTCTGCGTACTTATTTTGGCTTGCCGTTGCGCGATGTATTGAAGCAAGAGGCGCCGTTGCTGAGATCGCTTGAGCGCAAAGCCGCGAAGCTACAAGCGCGTTTCGAGCGTAAGTACGCCCCCGGCGCTACATTATGAAGCGCTGGACCCTCAACCCCGAATACGCAACCGGGGATAGCGGGCTGCTGTTTGCTGACATTGCGACGGTATTTTCGCTTGAGGGTGAGCTAATCACGAGTGACCCGCTCAGTAGTGTGCACAAAATTTGGGTTGGAGATCGTTACTATTATCTCAAGCGTTATACCGGTGCAGGGAAGAACCTGCGTCGTTATATTGGCCGCCCTCGTATTCAGGCTGAGTGGGAAAATCTGCTTAATTTCCAGGCGTGGGGAATACCCACCGCGCCCGTCGTGGCTTTTGGTTCCGAGCGCCAAGGCGGTGCTTTTGTGCGCGGGGCGTTAATTACCGAAGAGTTGGCGGAGACTCGCGATTTGGCGGATGTAGCTAAAGCGGGGGATCCGCGCCTGCACAATCGTGTTTGGGTTCGCCACGTTTCTCGGCAAATTGCCTGTGCCACGCGGATGATGCATGACCAGGGCTTTACCCATAACGATCTTAAATGGCGGAATATTTTAGTGGATGAACGGCCTAACAGCCGCGTCTATCTGATTGATTGCCCTGGTGGAACATTCTGGTGGGGCCCCATGTTGCGCTATCGTGTTATCAAAGATCTGGCCTGCTTGGATAAGCTCGCAAAGCGCTATTTGAGCCGCTCACAGCGACTGGCTTTTTATAAAGACTATCTTGGAAAGCCCCGGTTGAATGCTGAAGACAAAAAGCAGATACGGGCGATTTCCACCTATTTTGAGGGGAGAGAATGACTCGTTTGCCCTTTGTGGCCGTTAATGCCAATGAGGTGCTCAGTCGTCATCAACTCGACAATTTTGAAGCACTTTGGGCGCTGGATCTAGAAGCCGTAGACGCCCCTAACACGGGGCGTGGTGGCTGGAGCAGCGTGCATCGCCTTGCATTGGTCGATGTTAACGGAGAACAGCAGTGTTTCTACCTGAAACGCCAGGATAACCACTGTACCCGAACCTTGCAGGCGCCTTTTGGGGAGCCGACCTTTGCTCGCGAGTTTCGGGCAGTGCAGGATTACGCCGAACTGGGTATACCTGCGCTTGAAGCCGCTTTTTTTGCCCGTCGCGAGGTAAATGGCCGCAAACAAGCAGTGCTGCTGACTCGCGCTTTGGATGATTACGCGCCGCTGGACGAGTGGTTCGAGCGCTGGGAGCAATTATCACCTGTGCAAATTCGCACGCTGTTGAAGGCCGCGGGTGCTCTGGTTCGGGCACTGCACAATGCGGGGGTCATTCATAACTGCCTTTATCCCAAGCACGTTTTTTTGAAGCTCCACGGAGATGGCGCCGGTGCCAGATTGATCGATCTGGAAAAAACGCGTCGGGCCTGGTTTGGGCAGCGCGATTATGTGCGCGACCTTGAAACTTTGGACAGGCGCAGCGCCGTGCCGAGCCGCACTCAGCGGCTGCGTTTTGTGCTGGCTTATTTTGGCCAACAGCGCCTGAATGACGAAAGCAAGGCGCTGGTGCTGAGCTTGTTGGCGCGGCGTGCCAGTAAGGCAGCTAAAAGATGACACTTACTGCTGAGCTGCAGCGTGCCGGCCGCGCCCCGGCGCTGCCGTTGCACGTGCCATTGGCAGATGGCACGGAGCTGTTGGTCGAGCAGTGGCTGCGTGTCTTGCCGGGCAAACGTTTGGTCGCTAAAGCCACGCAGAATGAGCGTCCTGTTTTGCTTAAGGTCTTTATCGCTGCCGGCGCAGCGCGTCACTGCTTGCGCGAGCGCGAGGGGATACAGGCGCTGACTCAGCAGAATATAAGCACCCCCGTGTTGCTCGGCGAAGGTGAGATAGAGGGTGGCGGGCGTTATCTGATTAGCGAGTTTCTGAGTGATGCGGTTTCTTTACAACAGCATTGGGACGCCTTGCCAAGCCGTCAGCCGGGAGCTACCCAAGCGGCAAATCTGCTCGGACAAGCGCTGGCGATTATCGGCGAAATGCATGCTAAAGGTCTGGTGCAGACAGATTTGCATTTAGGTAACTTTCTGCAGCAGCAAGATCGCGTGTACATGATTGACGGTGATGCCGTTGAATTGCTGAGTCCGGGGCAGCCGTTGACAGCTGAGCAGGCTCAGCAAAACCTGGCTATTTTTTTCGCGCAGCTACCGGTTGAGTGGGATGAACTCACCGAGTTGCTGCTGATCAGTTATTTGCAACACAACCCCTTAGCCCTCAACCCGGACAAGCTTAGCGATAGCATCATCGCTGTGCGTGAGCGTCGTCAGACGGACTATCTCGGCAAAAGCTTACGTGACTGTACTCAGTTCTCGGTAAAGAGCACTTGGGGACGTTTTACCGCAGTGGTACGCATGCAAGCCGATCGGTTGAACGCGCTGGTGAAAGACCCTGACCAATACTTTGTAGCCCAACCGTTGCTAAAGGACGGCGGCAGTAGCACCGTTGTCAGAGCAGAGACCGGCGATGGTCCGGTGGTGATAAAACGCTACAACATCAAAGGGCTGGGCCACTGGCTGAAACGTTTTTGGCGCCCGAGCCGCGCGTGGCATTCTTGGCTGGCGGCGCATCGGTTGCAGTTTCTTGGCATAGCCACACCCGCGCCTCTTGCGATGATTGAAAGCCGCTTTGGCCCGTTGCGGCGTCAGGCCTGGTTGATTACCGAGTATTGCCCGGGTGATAACCTGCTGAAGCATCTGGGTGAGCAGGGCGACAGCTTGCCGGATGCAGAAACCTGCGACGCACTATTGAAAGTGTTTAAGCAGCTGGTGTCTGCGCGTGTCAGCCACGGTGATTGCAAAGCAACCAATTTGTTGTGGTTGCACGGCGAAGTGGTGCTGATCGATCTTGATGCCATGCAACAGCACCGCAATGGGAACGCATGGCGTCAGGCCTGGTCACGTGACCGTGCGCGCTTTATTCGCAACTGGCCTGCCGAGAGCCCTCTGGCCATGTGGCTGGAAGCGCACTTGCCTACCACGCCCCTGGATGCCGAGCAGTAACGAGGAAGACCATGGCACTGACGATACTTGGCCTTTCTGGCGCATTAAGCCACGCTCCCTCCGCGGCACTGTATATCGATGGCAAGCTCATCGCGGCAGCAGAGGAAGAACGCTTTGTGCGCGACAAGCACGCAAGGCACCGTACGCCCTATGAGTCAGCCAAATTTTGTCTGGCACAGGCATGCATAGCAGCGAATGACGTTGACATCGTCTCCATCTCCTTGGCACCGCCCAACCTATTTGGTAGCGCTGCGCGCAGACATTTTGCCAAGCGTTGCTGGTACGCCCCCGGCGGAGCATTGGCTGTCACTCTGAACGACAAACGGCGTTTTAAACAGTACCGGAATAAGATGCGGTGGTGTTTGGAACAGTTGGGATTCGATCTCGACAAGGTGCGGCTGGAGACTGTGGCGCCTCATCTCGCGCAGGCCTCTAGTGCCTATCACTGCTCTGGTTTTACCGAGAAAACCGCGATCATGGGGCTCGGCGGCATAGGTGAATACGCCACCACGTTTTTTGGTTATGGCGAAAATGGCAAAATTCATAAGATTAAGGAATTTTACGACCCGGATTCGCTGAGTGGGCTTTATGCGGCACTGGCGGAATACTTGGGTTTTGAAATGCTTGATGGCGAAACCAAGGTCATGGACCTGGCCACCTATGGCGATGCCGCCAAGTACGACTTCTCTCGTCTTGCCACCTTCGAGAATGGTGAGCTGATCGTCGACAATGAGTACGTCAACGTGATTGGTATGCGCCGTTACAAGGAAGATCGCAAGGGCTACGCCTTCTCTCCGAAGCTGGTCGAGTGGTTGGGCCCTAGACGAAAAGACGATACCGTCGGTGAGCCTTACGTACATTACGCGGCCAGTATGCAGGCGCTATTTGAAAAGCTGGCGCTGCAGATGATGGACTATTATCTAGGCGATATTTTACGCGAGACCGGTCTTATCGTTTCAGCCGGCACGGGTGCGCTCAACGCGCGCCTTAATCAGCGTATTCTTTCGCGCCCGGACGTTAGGGAGTTTTTCGCACAGCCCGCCTCCGGGGATAGTGGGGCTGCTATCGGCGCGGCGTCCTTTATCTCAGTCAGAAATGGCGTGCCAGTCGAGAAGATGGAACACGCTTTTCTCGGGCCTGCTTATAGCAATGAAGACATCATCGCCGCCTGTGCTCGCCATCCGAATAAACCGCAGTGGGAGCAGCTCGACAACGTCACCGATGAAATCGCCAAAGTGCTGGCGGAGGGCAATCCGGTCGCCTGGTTTCAGGGGCGCATGGAGTTGGGTTCGCAGGGTTTAGGTGGGCGTTCTATGCTTGCCTGTCCGAGCGCAAAAGATGTAATTGAACGGATTAACCAACAATACAGGCTTAATGAGCAATGGCGCCCTTTTAGCTACTCCATGCTGGATACTGAGGCGGTCGAAATGCTAGCAAATGACCACCCTGCGCCGTTTATGGCGATCACTTTCGATATGACTTCTGATCGAGCAAAACGGCTTTCCGCTTTGGCAAGGCTAGGCGGCACTGTTCGAGCACAGGTGCTCAAACGCGGGTACAATCCACAGTATTACGACCTGATGAAGGAGCTTGAGCAGATGACCGGTAACGGTACTGTTCTCAACGCCGCATTGAATCGCGATGGCGAGCCAATGGTGTGTTCACCCACCGATGCACTGAACCTGTTTTTTGCCACGGGTCTGCAGTTTTTGATCATGGAGGATATTTTGGTGGTGAAAAGGTGAGCACTTCTCGCACAGCACGCCGGGTGCTGCAATTCTGCCACGGTTACGATGGACCGTTTCTGGATTGTGCCCGGCAATATGCCGCCCTGTTTGATGGCACTGATTATCAAGTCACGACCGTTTTTCTGACGGGAAAGAAAGATCAGCAGGTGGCAGATAAGTGCCAGTCTGCTGAAGTCCTGTTCATGGAATACAGCTCCGCAGACATTCGAGGGTTAAAGCTGAAGGCCATCCGCGAGTTGCGGCAGATTGCCCGCGAGCGCGATTTCAGTTTTTGCATTGCCCATCGCTCCAAGCCCACTTATATCGCTTGTTTGGCCACTAACTTGCCCGTTATCGGTGTGCATCACGCTTTCGGCGACTTTGAGCGCTTGGGGCGCAAGCTATTTGCCCGTGTTTTTCGCAGTCGTCTGCATCTGCTGGCAGTGTCTGACGCGGTGCGTGAGGACATCCGCAGCTGTCTGCCCGGCTGGCCACACGAGCGTATTCAGACACTGCACAATCGAATTGATGTAGAGGCGGTTAGTGATGCTCTGGTCTCGCGTGGCGAGGCTAGGCGCACATTAAAACTGCCAGACAACGCCTGGGTGGTCGGCAATGTTGGTCGTCTGCACCCGGATAAAGACCAAGCTACTCTGGTTGAAGGCTTTGCCAAGGCCCTACCAGCATTGCCGCCGCAAGCCGTGTTGGTGATTATGGGAGTGGGCCGGTTAGAGTCGAAATTGAAAGCGCTGGTACAAAGCTTAGAGATAGAAGACCGAGTGGTTTTTACGGGCCAGGTTCCTGATGCCCGGCAGTATTTCAAGGCATTTGATGTGTTTGCACTAACCTCAGACCATGAACCTTTCGGTATGGTGTTGCTGGAGGCCATGGCGGCCGGTAACGCGCTGATTTGCAGTGACTGTGGAGGTGGTCCAGAGGTGGTGGGCGACATTGGTTGTTTATTCCCTTTTGGCGACGCCACGTCCCTCGCGGCTACCCTGCTACGTTGTGCTGGTTACGATGCAGAGCAACTTGCGATGCTGGGACAACAAGCAAATGAAAGACTGACATTGTTGTTTTCCGATACCGCCGCTCAGCGGCGTTTCTGGCAATTGCCGGTCACCGCCCCTTACAAATAGAGTTTTGTGTGCATGATCAATAGCAAAAAAACTGCCCCGCCCAGCATCCGATTTGTCATACCTTATTTTGGCGCATGGCCATTTTGGATGGATTATTTCCTGCAGGGCTGTCGGCGTAACCCGGATATTGATTGGTTATTTTTTACCGATTGCGGGATTCCCGACCAGGCACCTGCGAACACGCAATTTATTGAAATGTCCTATGCCGACTACTGCGCTCTGGTGTCCGCGCGTTTGGGTATAGAGTTTTACCCGGCTAATCCGTACAAGCTATGCGACATAAAACCAGCGTTGGGATACATCCATGCCGAACATCTTGCCGGCTACGACTTTTGGGCGTTTGGTGATATCGATGTGGTGTACGGTGACTTGAGACGCTATTTCACTGCGGCTCGGCTGGCAGAGAAAGACTTGTTCGCCACACACGTGCGACGCATTTCTGGCCACCTTTGTTTGCTGCGTAATACAGCGGTCATGCGCGAGGCCTTTAAGCTTATACCGCATTGGCAACAGCGCTATGCAGATGAGGCCCATCAGGCGCTCGATGAAGGGGCGTTCAGCCGTTTATTTGTTCGTCACAAAAATTGGCCAGAGGGTTTACGCCGCTTTGCCGCGCGCTTCAACCGCTGGGCGCAGCGCAGTGAGTTTATTGAGTCGCACAGCACATTCAGCATGCTTCCTGATGGACAGAGAGTGGTGCCAGATTACTGGTTTCTCCAGAAAGGACGGCTCACCAACAGCGCATTAAACGGGCAAGAGTTACCTTATTTGCATTTCCTGGTCTGGAAAAACCAGCATTGGCAGGGTATTTCGTCTGAGAAGCTTCGTGGTCCGGCGCACTTGTCACGGCAGGATTCGTGGCGGGTAAGTGAAAGCGGTTGGCAAGAGTTTCGCCCATGAGCCCCATCGCCTCCATTAACGCTCCATTGGTCTCGGTCATTGTACCTTGTTACAACTACGCGACCTTTGTTGCCGAAACCTTGCGCAGCGTTCTCACACAGGACTATCCGAATTTTGAATTGATTGTTGTTGATGATGGTTCAAGCGATAACAGCGTCGAAGTAATCGAAGCAACATTGGCCCAGGAACAGGTCAATAGTCTGGTTCGCCGGGTAGAGTTTATACGTCAGAAAAATGCAGGTGTTAGTGCTGCGCTTAACACTGGTTTGGAGCACGCTCACGGGGTTTTTGTGGCGACCTTTGATGCTGATGATCTTATGCCCGCCGGCCGCCTTGCTGTGCAGTTAGCGTATCTGCAGGCCCACCCTGAGGTTGGTTGTCTTGGCGGTGGAGCCGTGCGTATAGACGAGCACGGCGTGCTGCTGCCGAAGAAGGACAAAAAGCGATCTGTGCGACGCTACGATTTTTCGCAGGCGTTGGCGGCTGCCTTAGTGGTTGGCGGTAACATCGCAGTCTACCGTCGTGACGCAATGGACCTGGCCGGTCGTTATGACCCCAAGATCAAAATTCAAGACTTTCAAATGACTTTGAAGGTGGCTGAAGCGGGCTTCTTCGTCGATATCCTGCCAGAAGTAGTGACCTTGTATCGTAAGCACGACGGCAGTTTATCGAAAAACTACAAAGCGGAATATCGCTACGGATTAGAGGTTATTGCCCCCTATGCCACGCATCCGCAATACGAATCTGCCAAAGCGCGGCTAATCACCAAAGCGCTGCGCATGGCTGTTGTCTATGATAAGTCTTTCGGCTGGTCGCTGATCAGGCAAGTGCCCCTACGGCTATGGGACAAACAATTACTCAAGCGGCTGCGCCACCTGTTGCTGAAAAAGCCGAAGACTGCGGCAAGGGAAACACTGCAATGAATGGATTAAAACAAGTGGAAGGCAATAGCGCGGAAGGGCCAGTGCGCATCGATGTTGTGATCCTTAGCTTTGCCAAGAATGCAGAGTTGCGTGCAATGACCGACACGTGTCTTGATACGTTGCTAGCGTCGGAGAGCTCTAAAGACGTCATCTTTGATGTCATTGTGGTGGAGTCTAACCATCAGTCGCCTGAATACACGCAAGCTGGAGTGCGCACGCTCTACTTGCCGCCGCCATTCAATTACCACCAATACATGAATGAAGGCATCAAGCGCACCACCGGCCCCTTTGTAGCCATTTGCAACAACGACCTGTACTTTCACCCTGGGTGGGCGTCGGAGCTGCTTCAAGCGTTTTCCGCTGATACGCAACTCATCAGTGCCAGTCCGGCCTGCTCTCTGCATCATCCAAAAAACGGCTTTGCGGTGAACTCAGGTGTTTATCCTGGCTATGGCGTACTAAAAGAAATATCTGGTTGGTGCTTGGTATTTCGGCGCAGCATGCTCGAAACCACAGGTCTGCTCGATGAGCGCTTTTATTTTTGGTATGCGGATGACGACTATGCGCGCACGCTTGAGAAGCATGGGTTAAAGCATGCTTTGGTGACTTCGTCAGTGGTTGATCATCTTGATAGTAAGACACTGGCTACACATAGCACAGTTAGTCAAATATTGCTGACCAAGAAAGCTAAATTTGATTTTCAGAAAAAGTGGGAAGATAGAAGTAATTATTATTTTTTCCGAAAGAAATTAAAGCTTTATTTAAAGGTGCCCTTGTATTATTTGGGTTTTAAAAAGGTTAAAAAGGTTAAGAAGGTGTAGTTTTGAGTGGAGGTGTTATATGAAATGGTTGGTTCGTCGACGGCGCCGAAAAGAAAAAAGAAATATAAAAAAATTACCAGTACTTGATCGAGGGCGGGCTTTATTTAAGTTTAATTACCCGCAATACGAATATGGGGTTGGAAGTTATGGGTTGCCCGAGGTTAGAGATTGGGGCGAAGGTGCTACTTTAAATATTGGCAATTACTGTTCTATCGCAGATGGCGTGAGGATATTGCTTGGCGGGCATCATCGTGCTGATTGGATTACTACTTTTCCTTTTCCGGCATTTCTACCACAAGCTAGTTCTATTGCCGGATACAATGGGACTCATGGGGACGTGCTGATCGGTAGTGATGTTTGGTTGTGCTCACACTGCATTATTTTGTCCGGAGTCAAAATTGGGCATGGTGCGGTAGTGGCAGCTGGCTCTGTGGTGGTAAAAGACGTTGAGCCTTACTCTATAGTGGGCGGCAATCCGGCCAGGTTCATTCGCTGGCGCTTTCCAGAGGAAGATCGCTTGTTTTTGCTAAATCTAAAATGGTGGAACTGGCCGGTCACGGAGGTGGCAGCCTTATCGCCGATTTTATGCACAAATAATTTATCCGATCTTAAAGAATACCTCAAGTGTCGTGGTTGAATTTGCTGCGAGCCTCCTAACTAGTTGAGTCTTATTTGGTTTTAGAGTTAGATTTTTTTAGCGGCGAAAGCTAATAATAATTTGGATGATTATGTGTTAATTATTTCGCAATAGCGTGAAGTTTTGGCTCCTAATACCTTGTCTGCGATCTCTGGGGTGGGTTGTTGATGGAGTAGTATGTGCCTCAACTGAGACGAGGTCGAAAAACTAGGGAGCTCGGGAACAGATAGTATGCTGTCGGCTGCGTTGAATAACGCGCAGGGTGTATTGAATAACAGTGTGTCGAATAGGCTGGTTGTATTAAAGCCGATAGCTAGCTCGATCTTGTTTTTGCTAAGTGTTTCTTCAAGCAACGAGAAGTCGTCGATTAATAATTTATTTGTATTTACGTGTTTCAGTATTTCTTCTCGTTCTGAGTTTGGGTGGAATCTTACAATTATCTGATAGGCCTCTGCTGCTTCTAAGGCGACATTTAATAGCTGTATGGATGATAGAATTTTATTTCTCGGTAATAAACAAAGTAAAGCGGGTTGGGTATTTGAATGTGTTAATTTTTTTTCTTTTAGATCTGGTAGCGTTTTTAAGTAACCCGCGATTGGCATATGGAAGTCAGGCTTTCTATTTTCGCGAGCATAAAATTTAATGATCTCGTTCCTGCAAAATTGGCTCCAAACCAATAGCGTATCAGCTACGACATTTTCGTAGTTTATTACGTCGAGAGGTGGCGAGGTAGAGTAATCGTGGTAAAGTCCGTGTTGTAGGGAGAAAGTTGGTATTTTGTGTTTTTTGCACACGGCCACAAGAAAGCACTCAGGCGAGTTTGAGCTGTTATAACTAATTATTTTTTCTATTTTATTAGTCACTTTCAATGCTAGTAGTCTTTCGTAGCTCCGGATGCAATAGGTGAGCGCTACTACGGCGTAAAGCTGGTGTTTTTTATCGATTTTCACTTGCTGAGTGATCCTCCAGGCTTGCCATATTGGGCGCAGAGAAAATGTGGTTTTGTAATCTCTGTTAATGTCGGGTATATGAGCTAGCTGAAATCCCCCGTTATCGTTGTTGAGCTTCGAAAGTAAGTCGTCGACATTTTTTTTATGATCAGCTCGAGGCGTGTTCCATGTGATAACATTTCCAGCGGCGCATTGTATGTTTGTATAGTTTGGTATGCGCCACAGTAACTTTAAGGCTTTCCGTTTCGTTTTTTTAACTGATTGATTGCTGTATAAAAAATTCGCTATCAGGGCAGCACTTGGGCCGCAGAGGTCTATCCCAACATATGTCGATCTTGATAATTTCTGCTTTATTTTTGCGTAAGTTTCAAAGGTTGAACCCATTAATTCGTATTCCTGAATTCATAATGTTAGACGATGGTTGTAATAGATCATGAGCTGCAATTATCTTCAATCTTCTCCTGCCTAGGCAGGAGAGTTTATACGTAGATTACCTTTCGCCAGCATCGCGATACCTTGAGGTTAACACTACCAGACTGATGGGGGATTGGCTCGTGTCTGGCAATATTCTAATTTCAGTCGGGATGCGTAGTGATAGCTTTTCAGGCGACTTGCTTCGACTTATCTGGCTCCGTGCCGATTTAATCGTAAGCGATCCATAAACCCCGTATTGCGATGATCGTTGCAGATCAGTAAGCAACCGGGCCGCAGCGCCAAGGCAGCAGCGCTTCGTAGTCCTCGGCGGACGCTGCCAGCGGCAGCCGTTCCATTACGTGGCGCAGCCAGGCATAAGGCTCCTGCCCGTTGGCTTTCGCAGTCTCGATCAGGCTGTATATCAGCGCGCTGGCCTGGGCGCCTCGGGGTGTGTCGCTGAACAGCCAGTTCTTGCGGCCAATCACGAACGGGCGGATGGCCCGCTCTGCGGGGTTGTTGTCGATGGGCAGGTGGCCGCCCTCGGTGTAGCGGATCAGTTTCGACCAGTTGCTGGCAAGGTATCCCACCGCCTTACCCAGGGCGCTTTGCGGTGTGACCTGGGGATGGGCTTTACCCAGCCAGGCTTTCAGCTTTTGCAACACGGGCTCGCTCTTGAGCTTGCGTGCTTGCAGGCGGCTGACTTCGTCGAGTTCTTTGCAGTCTCGCTCTATGCCATACAGTTTGTTGATCAGACTCAGTGCCATATCGGCACGACCTGTCTTGCCTTTGGGCTGCGCTTTCTGGGCCTCGATGAACTTGCGCCGGGCGTGCGCCCAGCAGCCCAGACGTTCTACGCCGTCCTGTGCAGCGATAGCATTATAGCCTGCGTAGTCATCGGTCATCAGATAGCCACCGTAGCCTTCCAGCAGGCGCTGCGGCACTTCCTGGGCACGGCTGGATGTGTAATCAAACAGGATCACCGGGTGTTCTGGTGGACCACCGGTCTGCACCCACATCCAAGATTGACTACCGGGGTCTCGGTCCGGCTCTTTGAGTACCTGCAAGCGTGTTTCGTCACAGTGGATGACCGGGCTTTCAAGCAACCTGTCGCGCAGTAGATTGACCAGTGGCTGCAGATGATCGCCACATTGCATGACCCATCGGGCCAGGGTTTGCTTGGGTATTTCTACACCGTGACGTTTGAGGACTTTCTCGAACCGGTGCAGCGGCAGACCGTCGGCATACTTGGTGGTCAGCAGCATGGCCAGCACGCTAGGGCTGGCCATGCTCTTTTCGATCAGCTGGGCGGGCTTGTCAGCGGTTACCGGCGCGCTTTCGCAGCCTTTGCAGGCATAGACCTTGCGGATGTGCCGGATGACGCGGATCTGCATCGGGATGATTTCCAGCTGTTCGCTGGTTTCTTCACCGATCGCCTGCTTGCGGCAGCCGCAGTCACAGGTCAGCTCGTGCTCGGGCAGCTCATGAACGATTTCAACACGAGGTAGCTCCGCTGGCAGAGGCTTGCGCTTGCCACGCTTTTTAACGGACTCGGGAGCAACGGTTTCTTCGCCGCCTTCAGCCGGTGCTTCAGCGGCAAGGCCTTCGGCTTCGTTGAACATCGCCAGTTGAGGCGACTGCGGATCAACACTCTGCTCGGATTTGCGCCCGAACAGGCGTTGACGAAGCAGGGTATTTTCTTCCTGCAACACCGACACCCGAGACTGCATTTGCAACAGCATCTGCTTGAGCAAATCCGGGTCATTGGGCAAGGTGTCGGGCATGGAAATCATGCCGTGGATTATACCAAAATCAGGCCACGTAACGGGGTCTCAACACCTTGTGCGGCTTGTTTCTCCAGAGGTCAAAACCGTCCAGCATCCAGTTCAATTCTTCCGCCGTCAGCTCAAGGGCATCGTCGCCAGGATCGGGTGGCGCTTTGAAACGCTCGGCCTCCAAACGCTTCAACCACAGACAGAATCCGTTGCGCTCCCAGTACAGGATTTTCACCCGATTACGGGCGCGGTTCAGAAATACAAAAAGAACAGGATCAAATACCGCTGCCTTGATATCCAGCTCGACCAGAGCTGACAGACCGTCGATGGACTTTCTGAAATCCACCGGCTTGGGATACAGATAAACTTTCTTCACCTTGGCGCCAGGCCGCATCATGATTTAAACCTCCGGAAGGAATCAGGGAGGCCAGCATGGCGATGTGGGCGTGGCGGTTCCAGGTGAGGTTTATGGATCGCTTACATTTAATCTGTAAGGAATCCATCGCTTGGGAGCCTCGATACTCGCTTTTTACTGGTGAAGATACTCATTCTGCAGTTATCATCTATGACTAAAATGATGATCCGACAATTGGCGGCCGCTTGGTAGGCGAATAGTCGACCGGGTTTTACCCCGTTACTGCGGACACTCTTGAAAAGAGGCACAATGTGCCAAAGGAGTGTTCATGTCCAAACGCAGAAAATACAGCCCTGAATTCAAGCGCGAAGCCATCGCGCTATCTCGCCAGCCTGGTACCAACTGTCGTCAGGTGGCCTTAGAGATTGGCATTAACCCCAATTTGTTGTCGCGGTGGGTCCGTGAAGCGGACGATGTGCCAAGCAAAGCGTTCAAGGGCTCTGGTACGCCTCGTGACGAGGAGCTTGCCAATCTGAAACGCGA